>OGYQ01000015.1_pt1 | contig 199198 bp, 174 predicted proteins | sample 1576641 | NCBI WGS metagenome assembly OGYQ01 (sample SAMEA3541476, study PRJEB24748) | human gut metagenome | biome: human gut; feature: human-associated habitat; material: faeces | place: China | collected 2012 | reverse complement strand
CTTCAATCTTATCGGAAATACAGTCCAAAGTATTATGGTGCAGACTAGCTTTACAGTCCTGCAACTCTCTTGATAGAGAAAGTACCTGCAACCAAAGTTCTTCCTCTGTGTGACAGGGGGAGTTACTATTATCTAGTACCATAGAAGGAGAAGGCAGAAAAGTGTCTTGGCATGTAATTTGTATGATTATGATAATGAACGGTATGTCCCGAAAGAGACAGGATGGAAATGAAAGGATAGAATATTCCACAAAAGACAGTAACAAACGAAGGGGGGGAAGTCGTTGGAGACAGTTGTCTCGCTTTTAAAACAAGTTGCTTTCATAATGTTTATTATAAGCCAACCCTGTTCCCTGGAGTTGTGTTTATATAAAGTTAAGCGTGGGAACTTTGGTATTACCGTTCAGAAGTATCCCCATACTCAACAACATATAATACACAAAGCCCCACGCCTATATATAACAAAAATCTATATAGATAGAACGTGGAGCGTCCAATGTATTATCCAATTGTTGTTTCGAAATTGGGGATTTCCTGAACTTGGATAATGCCTTAACGCTTTACTATAAATCTTCTATTTTTAAAAGACTAATACAAATGTAATAAAAGAAATGAATTCTTTCAAAGGAAATATCTCCTTTTTTAAGGGGTGGCTTAATTTTTCTTCATTAAAAGTCTTAGAATTACTGCCTGCCAAAGCCCGTCACAATTTTTTTGAAATCCTCAAGCTGTACATTAAGCTCTATATAGTACAAGCAGAAAAACAGACCATGATGCCGCAGGCAGTATAGGCCATAACCCACTCTTCCGTGAGTATCTTATCTATTTGACAATAATAAAAATGTAAAGGAGGATAATGGCATGGACAATATTCGTATCCCAATACATATAGGTTAACATATAAGGGAAAATGGTCACGGAGCCCACAAACCGTAGAATGAAAAAATATATTTCCATCGTGCACGGTTTATGCCTCTATCCGGATATTTGGCCGGTGCCGCAAAATGCACAATGTATACTCCATAAAAAACACCAGGGAGGAAAAATAAGTCATACTGAACAACGCCTGTCTGTAATGGGTCATGGATACAAATGGACTACAGATAATGGCTGCAATGGATATAACGATACAATCAAGCACAAAATAATGTACGAACGTGCCTATCAGTTGCATTTGGATGAAGCAGTACCACTTCATGCGATGTTTGGTTAGATTGAGTATGGATATAGGGGCTTAAAAATTAGACAGATACAAATTTACTAAAAAAGGAGAGGCTGTCTCAAAAGAGGTGTTTACAAACTTACTTTTGAAGATTTCATCCTTTCAAACTGCTTTTTCGTTGCCATAAGCCTCCTAAGAGGCTACTTTTGCAAGATTATATGCTATGGCTAGCAGGGCGAACTCAATTTCAACCTTCTTAAATCCACGAAGATGGAACCTCTTGAAGTGCTTGTTGTTCTTGAGGTTTCCAAATACGGCTTCCACATCCTGTGGTCGCTGACTGCGATATTTCAGACCTTCATCAGAGAGTAGCTTTTCACGTTCTCTTTCCTTGATTTTCCTCAGACGGTGATTTACCTGTACAATCCTTTCCGAGCGGCTTCTGTAGCACCGGCATCTTAACGGGCAGTCCTTATAGTTACGTGCCTTGTATCTTGATATGGTCTGCACAAAACCGTTGTTTGTTACCCGCCTTGCATCGGAGAGTCTTTCCATTCTCTGTCCCGTAGGACAATACATGCCGTCGGTTTCTTCGTTATGAAAATAATTGTACTTTATAAAGGTTTCAATGCCATGTCTGAAAGCATACAGATAGTTCTCTTCACTTCCGTATCCGGCATCACAGACAGACACGTCAGGGTATCTGCCGTAGAGGGAATGGAAATCATCCATATGCAGAGGATAGGTGGAGGTATCGCCCAACACTGATGGATGGTATAGTTCAGAATGAACTGTTTATTGGTACTGAACTGGGGATTGTATCCGGGTTTGAGTTGTCTGTTCTTCATATGGTCATCTTTCATGCGCATGAAAGTAGCATCATTGTCTGTCTTTGAGTAGCTGTTACGTCCGTCAAGTATCTTTCCCTGCGATTCATATTTCTTGAGCTGTTCAGGCCATGACTTCCTTACACGTCTTACCTTCGCTTTCATCTTCTTGTCAGCATCCACTCCATTCAGGGCATCATCTATCTGCCCGAGTGCCTTTTCCACTTTCTCCGGGGTGATATCCTGATAGGCAACCGGAGCGGAATCACGCAGTTCCTGCTTGGTGAGGGACTCGGCGTATTGCCATATCTCCTCAAGCTGTTCCGCGATTCTGGATATGCGGGTATGTATAGATTTGCCCCCCAGACGAACGTATAACGGTTGGCGTTCACCTCCATCTTCGTCCCGTCAGTACAGGCCACATCCAGACTTACAAAACCTTCCGCCACGAGAAACTTTACAATGGTTGCAAATATCGTCTTCAGCACATCCTTTAGCCGGCTGCTGCGGAAACGGTTGATGGTATTATGGTCAGGAGTTACATTGCCGGTAAGCCACATGAAGCGTATGTCATTACGACAGAACTCTTCTATGCGACGGCTGGAATAGATATTACGCAAATGCATAGACAAGAATCTGAAGCATCATGCGTGGGTGGTACGCAGAACAGCCTTTAGGGGAATACTTACGGTAAAGTGCTTCAAGGTTTATCTGTTCAATGATGCGGTGAACAACCCGGACCGGATCGTTCCGGGGAATAAAATCGCCTAAACATGGAGGTAAAAGCAGATTATCGTTGGATGTGTAACTTTTAAACATTATCTTTGGGATATCTTACTTGATGCCCTAAGATACAAAAAATTAGGGAGATGGGCAAGTTCTGGCTGAGCGAAGTTAGGGCTTACCCGATTTTTTGCAGACACAAAAAAGGCCATCCCAAAGTTTATTTGAGACAGCCTTGTTTATTTTATGTGCAAATGTAACTGTTATCCTAAATAACCATTCAGAATTATTTCAGCATTTCACCTTTTTCGTTGAAAAACACAACGCTTTCGGTTCCGACGGCATCAACCAAAGTTACTTTATAAGTCTTTACGCCATCTTCTGCCACTTCTACGGCTGCTTCCTTAATGGTGGATTCAGCATAGTCTTTCTTGATGGCGTCCTGAACTGCCTGCGGGAGTTCCTTTATATCAATCGGTTTAAACTCGTTCACCATTGCAACGATTTCAACATCTGATGCCATGTTGTTAGCGAATGCTACTGAACTACCTAATCCCATTACCAGTGCTACTGCAAACAATACCTTTTTCATAATGCTAATTATTAAATTGTTAAACATCTTATCGTCTTACGCTAAAGAATAGACAATCACCGTGCCAAATAAATGGATATTTATCATATTGCTGTAAAACAGACCCTTATGAATTATTCATATTGCATAATGCAAATGTCTGATGGGCATTTTTTCTACAATGATGTGGAATGCGATACACATGGCTACACATGGTCTAACGACTGTGAATAAGAGAGTTGAGACGTTAAAATCATGCAGACGGCATGCGAAAGGAGTCGTAACGAAAGTAATCTCTCCATTACGGCTCCTGGTTATTATCCTTCTACTGTTAAAAAGTAATATCCAATTTCACCATGAATGTTATCGAACGATAGCCGCACTCCTTGCTCAACAGGTTGTTCACCATAAACTGGAAAGCGACTCCCTTTGTCACTTTCACGCCGAAGTAATTGCGTATATGTTCGTAAAGGAGATAGCCCATTCGCTGGGATTTGAAAATACGGCGTTCTTCACCCAATTCTTTAAACGGTTCACCGGCTCTACTCCGCAGGAATATAGAAAACATTAATCTGCCAGATACCTTTTCATTCGCGGCGAGTACTCTGTCCGGTAGTTTCCGCAACTGTCCGTATAGATAATGAAATTGTCAATTTCCGGATGCTCTTTCTACAACTGACGGGCTTTGCGGCTCCCCAACGTCATAAAGGCCGTTGCATAGGCATCAGCAAGCATGCACTGATGGGCAATAATTGTAGCACTCAATATATCCTTTTGAACCGGATATCCTGTTATCGGATTGATGGCATGAGCGTATTTCCTTCCATCTTTCAGATAGAAATTACGGTAGTTGCCGGAAGTTGCGAGTCCCAGCCGTTCCGACAGTTGCACAATTTGTTCAAGCTCGGAGTTTGTTCCGGTACTGTCATCCTTCGGTCTGACAATGCCAATGCACCAATTCCACCCTTGCGGGTTCTTTCCTTTCGCTATCATTTCGCCGCCGATGTCTATCATATAGTTCGATATGCCTTTGCGGTCGAACAAACACGCGATTATGTTACAGATAGTACCGCCGCCGAGCACCGAGAAATTGAGCAGGATGCGGGGATCGTCTTTCATCACACGGTTGCCCTGTAAACGCACTTTTCGGAAGCCTACAAAGTGGCGGATACTGTCTACGAGTTGCGGAGTGATGCTGTCAAACTTTGTAAAGCCAAATCCCCACAGGTTGATAAGCGGTGCACAAGTTACGTCAAATATCCCGCCTGTTTGTTCCGACGCTTGCATGGCTGTGCGGAAAGGATTGCATCAAGTTATATATCTTACGATGTTTTTTGTGCCAAGTGTATCTCTATGTAGAATACATTTCTAATTAGCTAAGCGATATATGAAACTAATCTTATCGAAAATTTTGTCCGTATCTTCTCCGACCTTTGGGTTAATCAGTTCAGCATATATCTGCATAGAAAAGATTGATTTTGTGTCCTAATACTTTTGTAAAGTTTCTTATGGCACGCCTTTTAATATACCCGAAACAACAAAGGTATAATGTCCGATATGAAAAAAACTGGATTTTTATTGAAGCGAATCAATTCTTTTATTATTTTTACCTTTCCTTCCATAACCAACGTGGTGCGCCGTTGCGCCCTGCAGCTGCTCATGTCGAAACAGAAAACACTGGACAAGCAGACGCTGAAGGAAGCCTTACAGAAAGAAACACAGAAAATGTGAAATTATTACGTGGACTCCGACGGACCGCCCTGCTTGTGTTACCGGCTGCCTTGCCCGGGATGAACCTTTGAGATGCAACCGCCAGACAAAGGGGAAGAGGAACACTTCCATACCCGTAACCCGGCAGGACAGTCTTATGCCAGGGACACAACTATAGAAAAAAGGACAGACCTGATAGTAAGATGCGTTTGGCAAAAAAGGAAATGATGAATATTAATAATAGAAAAAGACATTTGTTCCGCAAAGCATACGCGGATATGTACATAAAAGAAGAGAAATATCTTCAAAAGGAGGATTGTTTTCCAGCCCCCCATTACTGGTAGTTTTTAGGAGATAAAGCCTAAGGATATTTTGTTTTTCTCACTTGAAAACCTTATTTTTGCATAACAAAAACGTCCTTTGAATGTATGCAAGATGAAACAAGCCACTGAATTTCGCTCGTTTCTAAATAGTTACCTATTAAATAAAAATAACAAGAGAACTATTTAATTTTCAGTTAGATAGCAAAAGCATTGTGTTTCCTTACGTGAAAGGTCACTTTCTTGTTCTTGATGCCGGCGGCTAAAGTCCAGCCTTTTAATACCTGACATATAATCGTGAGGCTAGGTAGATGGAATATCAAGCCGAGCCTGTCATTGTCATTCTCATTCTCCCTTGCGGGAAGGTATTTTATCGCTTCCTCGGACAATGGGAGATAAATAGCCTCTTTCGTCTTTCTTTGTATGATTTGTAAACGGAATTTATCATTTCCTTCTTTTTGCATATCTTCCCATCTAAGAGCGGTCAAGTCGCTGATCCGGAGTCCGCAGAAACAGCAGAACAGAAAAGCCTTTTTTACCTCTGGGCATACGCAATCTGTCCGGATTAACCTCTTTAGTTCCTCTAGGGTCAAATAAGTACGCAGGCTGGTAGGTTTGTGAGGTTTTTCGTCTGTATCCAGCAAACTACAAGGATTCGAGAGGATCAGTCCTTTTTTGACCGCCTTATTGAGTGTGACATTCAGGAGCCGGTAATAACCGTGAATCGTGAAGTCGCTTTTGAGGTAGGGTTGTTTACGCAAGTGAGCGATGAAACCTTTCACGAAACCGGTATCTATGTCCTTAAGCAGGCATTGCGGCATATAGTCTCTAAGATGATTGGCCAGACTTCTTAATCGTAGGGAATAGGCTTTGTCGCCATGCGCAGATTTATCGGTGGACAATTCCGAGAGGAATTCTAAAAGTGTTTTTTTCCCGAGCCCGTTTATCATACGGACACCGTAAATCTCGTTCTGAAGATCAATGATCCGTTGTGCCTTGATACTATTGGCCAAGCGCAAAGTGATCCGGTTCTTATCACGGTCTTCAGGGAAACGTTCCGGGGTGAGGTAGAGCTTGAGGAACTCATAATACCTCTTCCCTTTGTAATAGATGTCCAGATATATGGACAGGTTCGCGTTCGACAGTTTCTTGAACCGGAGCTTTACGGGCTCTTTCGCTTTCATCTCATTCTTTTTTCTTGCCATGATTTTGCTGAATTTAAGTGATTATGTATATTTGTTACTAGGATGATCCGAGTACCACCCCGGTAGCATAAAATACACGGATTGAGCCTGTTTTTGTAGGTGAAAGTTGCAAAAGGTAGGGAAACCTATCACTTTTATGAAATTGATACATTTGTCTCTTATTATAGAGAGTTCTGCCTATCAGCACCACGATATATCCTTTCTATTTTTGTCACATATTAATGTGAGAACAAAAAATATTATACTATGAGATTCAAGAAATACATTCTTTTATCGTTGGTGCTATGCGGATTTGCCGCTTGTTCCGATGATAATGAAATAGAAATTCCAAAGGCTCCTGTCTTAGAGAAAGCTCAACTAGCTTTGGCTATCAAGAGTGAGGAAGGGGCGGTTACGAAGGCCGGAGAAACTACTCCAACGGATGCGGACGTGAATACGCTAACGGTTGGGGTGTTTGGAGTTGATGGATGGAGTGTGATATATACAAAAGATGCTACTCCTAACTCTGATGGGACAAAGGATGTCGGTCCGCAAGAAGTGTATGCGGGTGAAGCTCATGTAGTGGTTGTGGCGAACGCTGCCCCTGTTATCCAAACCGAATTGGCAAAGGCTAAGGATATAACTGACTTTATTGAAACAACAATCAATCTGTCTGACGAGACTTTGACAAAAGGCTTGACGATGAGTAGTAAAGTGTTTACCGTAACGCTAATAGCCAATACCATCAATTATATCGGTTATGCTAAGAATATTGGTGATATAATAACGATAAATGAGACTTCAGGTAAGGAAATTTGTGGGGGAGGCCCCGTTCCTTTGGTTCGTAATGTCGCTTCGATCGCTTTAAAAAAAGTAGAGACAAGCAATCCGGAAAACGCAAATTATAAAAGTGTATCCTTCCTTTTAAAGGAGGTCTTTATCGCTAGCGCTAAAGGTGTTTCAAGTGTGGCTTCTAAAGAAGAGTGGGGAGCGATAGAGAAAATAATTGATTTTACAGATCCGGCTCTTGGATATGTAAAATATATGGTTGGTCGAGAGTTTTCAGAGAATATTGACGAAGGTTCTTACAAGAAAGGGGCTCAGGCGTTAAAAGAGATGTTAGTTCAAGAAAATACAACAAGTGATGAGGCTTTGAATCATGAATTTTATGTTTACGAGAATACAAAGGGTGAGGTGAAGTCCGGTGAATCTAACGTCAATGAGGCTTATGCCAACCATACCTTATTGATCGTAAAAGGTGATTATACCTATCTCCCGCAAGGTGCGAAAGAATCTATTACGAAAGAGAATTGTTATTATGCGATTCCTGTCGGAGAAGAAGTGACGATTGATGGCACGGAAAAAAGGAGTAAGTTTTACGTCCAACGTAACTACAAATACGAGATCTCTTTAACGATTATCGGCCCCGGTTCCGAGATCCCATACGACCCGATGATCTCCACCAATGTGAGCGCATCCGTGAAAGTGGAGCCATGGAACGTGAAGACTATCCATGAGGAAGTAGAATAAAGCAATATAGGGTAAAATAATTGATAAGAAAAAATTAGGATTATGAAACACATACTGTTTACAAAGGAATTGCTTCTCTTGGTTGTGGCTTTGTTCGCTATTATAGCGACTAGCTGCATCAAGGAGGATTTGGATCAATGCTATACGCTCAAACTGAAGGTCGAGAATATCAAGGGAGACGATATAACGGAATACGGATGGATGGAATCTACCGATCTGTATATATTCGACGAGAATCTGAATTACTTGGAGAAACGTCGCTTGGATAAGAACTTTATCCGTTCTCGCAATGAGATTGTTTTGGATGGCTATACCGCCGATCGTAGTTTACGTATCGTGGCATGGGGCAACGTGAATGCCTTGGGTGAAAAGCAATCCGTATCGGAGGCCCAGACCATAGAGGACTTGAAAGTGATGTTGAAAAGCCAAGATGGTTTGGCAGTTACCCCGGACAGCCTTTATTATGGTAGCGAACAAGTGTTGACAAAAGCCGGAGGCGTAGCGAAGGAGACTGAGATCGTGATTCGTCCGAAAGTGGGTACGGTCACGATCGAGACCCGAGGGTTGCAAGAGCAACTCGGCAGGATGGGGTTGAGAAGTTCCGTGGATTGCGACTTCTACTTGAATAATACATTAAGTGGTTTTGATTACCGTGGTACGCAGATTGGCGATAGCGTATATTATAATCCGGAAGGTGCGTGGAACGAGTCCGGGGTTGAATGGATAACCCCTACTATGCAAACCGCTTGTCCGGGACAGGATATGGCTGTGTCGATAAGCGCCAATGGAGTCTCGTTAGGCTCGGCCAAGGTAGACGAGAACGGTGATCCTATTTATACGAGCGCGGGAGAGAATACCCATCTGATCCTTGAATGGGGTGAGGGCGGAACCTTATCCGTCCGGGCAACCGTTCGTCCTTGGGGAGTAGTGGAAGAAGATATTCCGATGCATTAAAGGGTACCTCATCATATATAATTAAGAAATACGATACGAACATGAAATTATTAGCGAACATATTTTTATCCGGTTTGGCGATTCTCGCTTGTGTGAGTTGTTCTAAAGATGAGGATCCGGTTCTTTCCTTAGAAGGCGCTAAGCTGTCCGTCGCTGTCAAGGCGTCCGGTACGGCTACGAAAGCCTATAACCCCAATGACGTGAATGAGTTGGAGGGTGAGGCTTATATCAATAATTTGGCAGTGGTAGTATTTAATGAGACCGGCACGGAACTGCTCGGTTATAAATGGGAGGCTCTTTCCGGGGCGGAACATTCCGCCATAATAGCCGATGTGCCGACAACGAAGGCTGTCCGGGCACGGATCATTGTCTTGGCGAACGTGCCGAGAGATTTATTATCTACCATTTCTACCTACGATGAGTTCCAGACTCGCTTGGTAGACCTCTCCTCGCAATCGCAAACGAACCTAACGATGAGTAGTCAAGTGATCGTTACAAAATCCGCTTTATCTGAGGAAGATAACTATTTAGGATATACGGATCTTGGCGATCAGAATGTGGATGGCATCTCCGACCCGATCCTTTTGACCCGTGTAGCCGCACGTATTGATTTGGTGAATATATCCACTCGTTTTGCCGGAACGCCGTTCGCCGGACGTGAGGTGCGAATCGATGCGGTAGGTATCTACAATATGAAGACAAAGTCTTACTATTTCAGTGAGGCGGATTGGGGAGAGACAGAGGCTCCCGATGCCGTGCGAAATTCGGAGGATACCTCGTTCGAGGATCTGTTGGTAAATGATGGCGCTTCGATATCCAATACGCCATTCGTTCATTATGTAATGGAAAATATGAAAAGCGACGATCACACGATGATCGCCGTAAAAGCTACCTTGCAGGGGAATTCCAGTTATCAAGACCATACGAAAATCTTCACGGCGGTGATCAATGCGGGTGGCTTGCAGAACGGCTATGATCATAATTTCATCCGTCGCAACTACGTTTACCGTCTCCGTATTTATTTTGACGGCGAAAGTTTCGACAATATTCCCGTAACGCCAGACCCGGGCCCAGGTCCGGATCCGGAACCCGAGGTAGATACCAACTTGAATATAGCCGTGCAGGTAGTAGGCTGGGGCCCGGTAATGCAGCATCCGGTAATAGACTAAGTAATGGAATCATAGGGAATGAAATTTAGTATAAACAAGAAAAAACAAAAGGATATGAAACTAAGACATTTATTATTAGCCTCTTTCGCCGCATGCACTTTTGCCTCCTGCTCGGACGATAGCTCGAATGGCATCGAGATACCGGAAGAGAACTATCAGATGATAGATGCGAATGTCTCTCTTACCGCTACGGCTTTGGATGGGATACAGACAAAAGGTGCAACGAAAGAGGGCGGTGATGCTGTGCTAGAATCTGGCAGTAATAACGAGCAATTTATTAATGAACTAACCGCCTATTTGTTTTATGTAGACAATGGGGAGAACGAGGATGCATACAAATTCGCCGCAATGAAGACGGTATCCTCTACTGATGGTAATTCCGTAAAGACTATTGAAGATATTGTCGTTAAGGTAAAAGCTACGGCGGCCGGCGAACTTTCTGATACGCAATTGGCGGTGGTCTTTTTAGCGAATACGAAACTTGCTACGCCTCCTTCTAATTTGGGGGATGTGAAAACTGCCGAACTTGAAGATCTCGTTGATTTTACGCATGTGCATCCAGCGCCAGGTGTTACGCAAACGTATGTGCCGATGTTCAGCCAGATAGTTACGATTGGTGGAGGTGAGCATCAGTTGCTTGCTGGGACAAAGTATGATAACTGGGTGAAAGGATCTACGGCCCCTTCTATTATATATACAAACAATGCGACAGTAGGTGCAGCACATAATGAGATTGAGAAAAAAAGTGAAGCGGCAGAATGGACTGAAAATGGTTCCTCTTATGATCCGGCAAATATTCTAGCTGCTGATAAAATCCCATTAACCCGCCATGTAGCCCGTGTCCAACTTCAAGCTATTGATTGCGACTTCAAGAACAATTATGCTGATGCGTCATTTGAGTTGACACATGTATATATTGCGAACGCTAGCAATACTTCTCTTATCTATGCTGACGCAAAACCGTATAGTTTGGACAATGCTACCACATATTCTCATGGTTGTAGCTATAAGCGGGATGACTATTTCTTAGTGAAAGGTAAGAATGATGTAGCTTCTTTACATTGGACAATGGATGGAGGGGTAGACATCAAAATGACGGGTCATAGTCATTCTTCTAATTTGAACGGCGATGGTTCCATAAATTATAATGGTGACAGTTGGTTCTCTTTTGATGATCAAACGGTTAGTGGTGATGAATATGGACATAAAGAGATGCCTCAATTTTATGTGTTTGAAATGAGGGGGAATAAACAGATGTTTGCAGATGATCCGAATAACGGTGATTCTCTATCTGGAATGATACAGACCATGTTAATTCTTCGGGGCAATTGGTATCCAAATGGAAAAACGGAAGGACTCGGTAATGATATGGTTAAAAGAGATCGCTACTACCGTATACCAATTAAGCAAGATGCGACTAGTGGCATTATTGGTGTACAACGTAATACCATCTATAAGATATACGCTACGATAACCGGTGAAGGCTCTAAGGATCCCGACACAAGCGAGTTGAACGCTTGTATCAGTTTTAGCATTAAGGTTGAGCCTTGGACACTCATCACGCAAACTGAGACAGACGTGAATTGATAAAACTCTTTCATAACGATTAATAGCGAGAACGGGGTTCGGAATTTCCGGACTCCGCTTTTTGTCCTATGATGGATGGATTTGCGCCCTGCATAGGTATCCCTATCGCCTAAGATAGCTTTAGCCACACCCTCAAATGCCTATATTCAATATGCTAGTTTTACCCCTTAAAGTTGAAAGTTACGCCTATCGTGCCGAATAATGGATTCCTCTAATTTTGCTAGTGTAAAACAAGAGAAAAATTCAATCCATTATGAAAATAAAGAATATACTAGCATTATTATGCTTCCTTTGCATCGGAGTGTCTTGCTCCATGGAAGACGATATTTTGAGTGGTGTGGATACGAAAGGACCTGCAGGTATCGATGCCACAGAGCTTTATGCCTCATTAGATCTCTCTCTCCTTGTAAGGAATTCGAATGTTACTACGAAAAGCTCTGAACTTACTGGGCCAACTGACGGAACTGAGGAGAATATGACGAAGGATGAGAGATCTGTTTCTGATTGTTACATCGCTATCTTTAAGTATGATTCCAAGACTAAGAATGTAGGGGACTTTTTAACTTCTTATTATTCCTCGAACGGATCGATAAGCGAATCCCTAATTTTTAAGATTCCAAAAGATAAATCAGAGCGTACGGATCTCAAGATCGTGGTAATCGCGAATGCGGCAGCGTCCGTATCCAGATCTGGCTTAGCTTCAGCTAGCCAGATTTCTTATGCGGATTTAAAGGGTAAGACCTTGGTTGAGGTTCCTAATGTTTTTGTAAAAGTAGGGGAAACTGAAATAGCAAAGGGAGATGGAGGAACCTACCCGGATAATAAAGGAGGTGTCTACGTGAACATATCCGAGAAGATTCTGGGTTTGGATCAACCCGCTAATACGCCTGTCGAGGTAAAACTTATCCAACGTACGGCGGCTATCATGTTGCAGCAGTTTAAGATTCTAAAGTCTGATGGGACTGAGTATGATAATGTGGAAATCAAAGGTTTATCTTTGCTGAATTCTAAGACTATAGGTCAAGTAGCGGGTGAGGTTTCTTCTGGTGAGAAATTATACGGAATGCAATCCGTTAATGGCACTACAGAACGTTTGTATAGCTATGAAAATACCTCATCTAGTCAGCCAACAACATTGAAGATTGATTATGTGTATAATAATGGAGAAACAGGAAGTTGTAGCTTCCCGATAAAGTCCCGTTTGAGTGAGACTTCTGATCCTAGTATAGCTGTATGGGCTGGTTATCTGTATAAGTTAGAGGTGACGCTTAGGAATGCTACTGTTGATGTAACGGTGCAGTGTGTGACACAGGATTGGATTTTTGATAAGGATCATGAATTTGAGTTTACATTTTAAATAATAGGGTAATAAATAAAAATATTGAGCTATGAGATTGAAAGTAATTTTATTTATGTTGACGTTGGGCTTATTGGGTGGATTATCTGCCTGCTCCTCCGAAGAGCCGATAGATTCTCAGACTTTAGATATGTCTTTAGTTTTATTGATGGGGGATATACAGACGAAGGCTTCGGCTCCTAATTACAAATATGCCACTACAGAGGAAATCATGATTCAGAATTGCCATGTGGCTGTTTTTGACACGGATGGAAATCGTATCCATTTTCAGGATTTTGCGAATATGGGAGATATGAAAGCTATCGATAATCTATCGGGTTATGAATTGGGGTTGGTTGGTGTGCGTACATTCGGCAAGGAAGATAAAGCGGTGTCGGTGTTGGTTGTGGCAAATGCGGATAATTCATTATTTAACGACTGTGCTACCTATGCTGATTATACCTCAAAAACAATACAAACAACATCTTTTCAATCTTCTCAGTTGGTGAAAATAGGAAAATCGAATACTACTTTAAAAATCTTATCTTATTGATGGATTGATTTGAAAGACAAACACTTATGGAAGTTTTGAAAAGTTTCGGGTAACGATTTGGAGATTGTGCTAATTTCAGTATTTTATAGTCTCATACGTAAGAACAACTCTTTCATTGCAAAGTTATGATTTTTTTTGCAAAGTAAAACAACTTTGCAAGAAAAAATATTGTTCATGACACGGCTCTTTCATTTAAAAATGCGCAGAAATCTCAAATGGCATGATTAATAGCCAGTTAGCAGTTATTTGTTCCTTCATCCGAAACAACACAGATATTGAAATCTGATGTTAGTAATAATATAACTATCACACAATCAAATATTTGAATAGTTATATCACAGTTAAATGAAAGAGCCGTGTGTTCATGACTTCGAATTAACAGATTTCTATTCCAGTTGTCTACTTCCTCTCTTACTGATGTATCATACATTGAAGTTACAGAAACTGTCCGACCACATTAAGTATTACGAAGCAGTTTATAAAATCCCAAACTTTGAGATACAACAACACATGATGGTCGATGAGCGATTTTGGCAACTTCATTTTCTAATTGCTGTAATACACCCATCCGTTTATCAAAAGAAAGAGCCTTCCATTTATCATATTCCAATCCCTCCACTCGGAGCATTACATCGGAAATCGCCTCTACTTGAGCATTGTCTGATGGAGCTTCCAAATAAAGTGGATCTATTTTATCCTTTATAGGTTCAAGCAACTCCGCTACAGCCCGATCCGAATCAATGGCCTTAGGAGGTTTTCTACCATTCAATTCATCAATTCGAGCTATTAGCAAATCCGTATTTCCTAATGGAAGAATCTCTCCAACATATTTAAGTTCAGGCATTGCAAATTTTCCACAAACATACCTGTTTGTTTCCATATAGTCTTTGACATTCTCCAACTTAGAGACGTCAATCAGATGGCTTTGAATCCAACGGTCATTCCAAGTAGCCATTCCTCCAGAATGTTGATGTTCTTTAAAAGAATGAACTTTTTCATCAATCAATTTCATCCTTCCAAAATTAATATCATGATGCCACGTCAAACCTTCTATTTTATCTTTCTCAGCCATGATATCCGCAAATTGCCGATCACTCAAGTTCAAGGTATCCTTTAATGGAGGATCTTTCATCAATTCTTCTTTTAATCCGACAGTTGCATATTTCATTTGTATTCGGTTAGATCTGTTACCATATTCACTCCAAAACTCATCAGACATACAGTAATCTGGAAGAATGATCTCACGTTTCGCAGGAAACTCCGGGAATACTCCTCTAAACATCTCACCTGTAGAAGAAACAAACGTCTGCATCGAATATGTTACATCATTTACGCTCTTCCCATCCCATGAATGTTGTTGTATCCTTATTGTACGTATATCAGGGAAATACTCTTGATACAGCAAAGTTTTAGCAATTCCAGTCGATTCGGATATTTCTCCAACCCTATTATCTATATCCCTTGATATAGCGATCTTATTCTCCAAATTCAATCGCTCCCATTCCAATGATTTCATATCTAATTCTTTCAGATAAGAAATCTCTGGCTGCGTTAAAGAAGAACGCCCTAATCCTTCATTAGAGGCGTTTCCCTTTTCTATATTACAATTTGAGCTTTTCATATATCACTTCATCTTATGAACCTTCACCCAATACGTATCTGTCGCCAAAGAACTTGATACAATACACTGTCCGGTCATCAACTTAGCAATGACCTTCCGTTGTTCTTCATTCAAGCCCATAGACTCAGATATTGCTTTACAATCATCCTCCGCTACCAATCGATGCGTAATCTTTAGATTCGTATTTTTGATCGCATCAGGAATAAGCCTTGTAGACACTTGATCTACCAAGAACATACCCTCACCGTATGCACGAATCTCTGACAGCATATTGCTAAATATCATAGCTGATTTATATTGAGGCAATTCTTGATTGTCACATTTGGCCATAACCCGATGAGCTTCTTCTATAACAGTAAGATGCCTGCAACTATTATCATTGAAATCAACCTGTCCGGTTTCGGCTAAAGCTGCACGATATTCATATAAGAACAGATGGATCAATGCCATAAAGAATGATTTATCCACATCATCACCCACGTATGATAAATTAATGATACATGGTTTCTCAAACAACTCAACCCACGGTGTAGAATGCACCGTGTTTAGCATCTCCCCTTTCCATCCTCGTTTCAAGCTATCTATGCGTGTATTGAGGCACGCTTTCATATTCCGTTCAATCCGCTCTTCATACTGTCGGTTGGAAATCACTTTGTCCACACTTATACTCATACTATTTAATGTAGGAGGTAAAGTTTTTCCGAATTTAGGTTCTTCACCTAACCAGTCTGTCGATTTATTCTGATATACAGTATAGATCAAATCCTCCATCAAAACCGGAAGAATATCATACATAGGAAACGCTGCCGCAAAAGTAGATTTCAAACGATCAATATGTGTCAATACATTCGGTTCTTGTTCCTCATTCAACCAAACCAACTCAAATGGATTTAATTTCAATCTTTTAGGAACAAATCCTGTTTTGTACCTCCTACAACCGGGAATGTAAATATCAATCGGATTTTCCGGATGTTCCTCATTGTATTTTAATGCCCAATCTACATATTCCGTCTTTGCTGGTTCAATTACCAGAAAAGGGATTTCACCCTTTATGCCATTCAGAATCGATTGTACCGTATTCGTTTTCCCACTTCCATTAATACCGGACAATAAAGTGTGACGGGAAAGAGAACTTACCGGAATATGGTAATCCATATTCGTAGGGGAACCTCCATAAAGCAATTTTCCAATTTCGACAGTTTTATCCTCTTTCTTTTCGGGCAAATTCAAACTAAACTCTGGAGAGCTGTCGATTACACTGATCCCTGGGACGGAACGCAATGGAAAATTGATCAAGTAAGAGAGTTCCTTGGTGGTTAGAACGGTTTTAAGTTCTTTGTAATGATCTCCTAAAGGATGATTAAATGGCTTGCTATTTGAAGAACTGTCTATACGAATAATCGGAGACTGAAAACGACCTATTGATTGATCCGCTTCAATCACATTACTGACATCCGTTATACGAATTGGCTCAAAGATAGATTCTTGTCCACTGAGAATAGAACGCAATTGCATAGCACTACCTTTTATATCCGATTCTTTACTCGCCAGCAAATAAGTACCAACTTTCCACATTCCTGTAGCCTTGCCTGTTTCTAACCGTTTGCTATGGTAAAAAAGATGTTCTGATACAGATTCTATGTGCTTATTCACAATATTCCGACTTAAACTCTGGGATTGACCTTCATTTGTAGATGTAGAATCTGATTCGGAATGATTGGTACCTGTAGTAGTAGATACAGATTTACTCGGTGTTAATGAACCTACAAGTGAGTTAGCAACTCCTATTCCTAACATAGAAACCGCTCCTGCCACCAATTGTCCCCCCACTTCTGTAGCACCTTCCAAAACAGACTGGGCAGCCGGAAAAAAAGAAGCAGCCAAAGCCAATCCTGTTTCCTGCATAGCTAATTTTCCTAATTTGGAATAATCTCTTTTTGTAGTCGATACACCTTCTGATGTAGATGTTCCATCTGTTGTAGTATGAGAACGTGAACTTCCTTGCGAACGTCCCTCTGTTACATTAAATGATTTCATAGACTCCGCTTGGCTATTCATTTCCCTACATTGAAAAAGCATGGCATCTACTTCATTGGCTTCAATTTGATCTGCGACAACCAAATAGGCATAATTCTTACTTTGATTCATCCCCGCCATCAATTTATCTATGGTTGCCGGATAAATTGATTTGTATTGGCTTTCCATAGAAGGAATTCCAGTCAAAGCATATACATATTCCAAGGTATCATCTTTTAGCTGTGATGAAAAGGATTGAAGTCCTTCATCCTCTAATTCACTTTTTACTATATGACATTGCAGACCCGGCCAAGTACCTTTCATGAACTCGGTTAAATATTTGGTTATGTTCCTTTTGATACTTGTCCCCATTGGGCGTACTCCCAAATACAACCGACTCCGTTTGCCATTTTCCGTAATCAAAAAAAGCAATTGAGTTTCTTGAGGCATGAAACAAGAATAGAGAATTTTTTGCATGGCTGTAAAACAATCCTCCGAGATTTGATCCAAAGGCTTACCAACTTGAGTTATTTCAATCCAAGATACATCATTCTTACTAGTCAATCCCACCTCTTTCAATTCAAAATAAGGATTGAGATTCGTATCTGCAATTTTTTCCAAGTACTTACGCTCCATACAGAATGATAAAGACTGGGAAATAGAAGTGGCAGCTAAAACCTTAGCCGCACTTTCTGAAACTACCGGAATATGTATATTTTCCATTTTATTCTACCATTAAACGAGTTTGTTCTATGCACTCTTTCATATAAGACTCAATTGTTGCTTTACTTTGAGATTGAATTGTCCGTTGCAATGTATAATTACTACGAATAGATTGTTCTACAGCCTTTTGTATTTTATTGCAAATATCTTCCCAGCTATTATTGAACTCATCAAAAACTTGTTGTCGCTGATCATGATCCAAATCTTTAGCCAATGCTTCTTGACGTTTCTGTTCTTCCGTTTTTTCTTCACCGAAGAACCAATTGGCCAAAATTGCACCACCACCTATCAGCCAAGCTAAAGGACCACCTAATAACATAGCGATCGCACCACCAACAGCCGCACCTGCAATACCTGTAACAAGCCCATTTACTATTCCTCCATCCGTAAAGTTAGAACTTAATTGTCGCATTTGCTCCGCAATCACACTCATATCTATATTCGGTAAAGAAGATATGGATACTTGAGCATTTCCCATACGAACCCCTTGGCGTGAATAATTGCTAACAATTTTATCCAATCGATCACGTATTTCTTTCGTTTGGTTTTCAAAAGCCTCCTTATAACATTCCATAGCCCAATCCCCTACTTGATTAAGATCTTCACTTATATTTTCTTCAATATAAGCCTGCAAATCATTAATTGAGACATCTGTTTCATTATCCCTGAAATTTGTCACACAAGCTCCTACTGTTCCAATAATTTCCTCTGACAACTTATCACACAATGAATTCACAAATGGAGTATAGACATCAGACTCCGTGACAATATCATTCAATAATTGTTTGGTATTACCTGCTCCACCCGATCGAAAATCGCTTCTTGCCACTTCAGCTACACCTCTTGAGATTGTCAAAGAGGGATCTTGATCTCTATATATCAAGTCCTGCGGAAGTCCCCAGCAATCTTCAATCAATGCTTGAATAAAACCCATCCGAGATGCACCACCCGTTAAAAATGCTGCTTTGATTGGATACCCTCCAATATGATAATTTTTAAAATCAAACATCGCTTGACGGATTTCAGAGATATATCCTTTTTCCTCTAACATGTGATTCAACTCTCCTAGTTGAAAAACAAATTTCATTTTTGAATCTTCAAACTCCTCATCATCCACAATATCCTCAAAATTCACGGTCTTTTTATAACGAATATCCGGATCAAAATAGACACCCTCTTTAGCACAACGAGTTTCATACAATAATTTAGCGACTAACTTTGGATACTGTGTTTCAAAAGCAATAATATCTTTATTTTTTTCACGAATTTCCGCATACATTATTTTCTCAACTTGCGATGCTCCACAATCATAGCCATAGTCAACCGGAGCATTTCCGCCTTGTAAATATGTAAAATCTAAAGTACTCGATCCCATATCAAACACAATAGCTCCTTGTGATATATATTGTGGCAGTCCAGAAGAGGTATCCAACTGAGCCTTTATAAAAGCAGCTCTAGATTCCGAAGTAATACCAGCAATAGGTAAGCCTGCCTTAGCAGCCATTTGACCATACAGATTTTTTGCTTTTTCATCCCAACCAGATGGAGTTGCAATATAAAGCAAATGATTATCGTCACTAAATAAGGCTCCTGATTTTTCTCGGATAAGAGCATATACTTCATGCATCAATAGTTCGTTAAAAATTCACCAAGCCTAAGCGGCTCTGGTAGTAAATAAAATGAGTTCTTTGAAAAGTCTGTCAATAACTTGCATGTCTGGGTTAATCCCAAACACACAAATAAATCGTTCAAGCATATAAGCATTGTGTATGAAAGACTTGCAAGAGGATATGGAATAGGTTATTCCGAGCCTCTTACATGCCGCTTTGGCCAAGTTGACAGCCGCGAGCGACGCATTGAAGTGAAAATCCAACTTTCTGAAGTCAATTGACTGGCAGTTGGTGATTCCCGCATGCTGCTTTCCATCTCTAAAGCAAAATTCCAGCTGAAACCTGGTCCTGTAATAATCCAGGACTTCACGTCCATTCATGGAATCGTCTGTAGAGAAGTAAAGCTGCCACTTGTCTGTCCTCCGGTCCATCGGACACCAGACGACTAAGGAAACATACCTTTTGAGAGCCTTAGCATACACCCTCAATCCGTATAGCTTTCCCTTGTTCACCCCGTATTCCTTGCACCGGGTCAGATCCAGATTGGCAAAGTCAATCCTGCCGTCAAACCACTTGGGATGACCACGTTTCCCTGTTTTCCTTTCCAATGTCGGATAGTACAGGACTACGCCATTCCTAAAGCGGCTGATGACATGGAAATCGTTCTCGCCCATAGGCGTTATGAACGTTTCCTTGGAAAAGAATGCGTCTGCAACCACCGTTTTGGATAGGCTCTGTATCTTGTCTTTTTTACTGATAAGATAACCGCTATACCAGTCAACCGGATTCTTGCCCATGTTATCCAGGGTCTTACAATCCGGTGTCTGAATGGAACCTAAAGTCATGCATTCACGGTTGTCGATGTCAATAACACCGATGCCCATGATTTCCAATCCTAGCTTGTACTCTCCTGCACAACCTGACCAGAAGTAACCTATCCAAGGTGTCTTCTTGCCTGATTTGGGGATATAGGAAGGATCGATGGCGATGGCTTTTCTTTTACCCGTGAGATGCTTGCTGATGATAGAATTGTTAAACGCAAACCAGTCGAAAGTTTCATTCTCAAAAAGGTTACGGTATGTCTGTTCCGAAAAACAGCCATATCTGCCCAATTGGAGGAAGTTTATACGATCAGGTATGGCCATGAATAATTTCATGGTGTCCATGAACGCTTTTTCAAAAGGTTTGTGTATATTCGCAACTGATTGGAGAGCCGACAGGCACTCGGATTGGTATTGCATAAGGAGTGTTTCTTTAGTCATAATCAGAAGAGTTGAGAGACTTCTAATTTACTAAAAAACAACGAATTGCAAAATGATTTCTACCTTTATTATCAGCAGGTTAGCCAATTTTTTTCAGCACATTTCTTCATGCTTAACCATTCGTTTTTGACAACATTTCAATGACCTCTTTAATGTTTTCGAACCGACTTTTGCCGGTTCTATTGTTTAACTTTTAATTTTTCGGTAAAAATTTACCGAAGTATTGTCTAAAAGAAAAATAGGATGCATATTTACTCTTACAATAGATATCGGGAAAACCCTGCCCTTGGCGATCCGTATAAGTGGAATTAATACGCTCCAAACGAGGACATCGATCACGGTTTTGACTATGGGAACAATCATGAATAGGAATATAACGTTGATTTCCAGCTTTTATCTATACTAGTATTACTTTAGTGAACGTACTGCCTAGGTTCTGAAAGTAACAAAACGCTACCTGCGTGTCAAAGGTTTGAGTTGTTTTTTGTAGTTAATTATTTGTAATATCAATGTAAATATTCGTTATTTAACTCTTTTGGTTATAATATTTTTATTATAATTGATTATAATTGCATTATTAATTGATTTAATATTAGAGTTGTTTTTGAATCTAGAAACGATGATAACGAATCAAATAGATATCTAATAGTGTATTGTTAATTATTACATATCAAAAAATCAAACATATTATCTAATAAAAAGTATTTATAAATTTGTATTTAATGAAGAATTTTATGAATTTAGAAATGTTTTATGCCGCCGCTTGCTTGGTTTATATAATATCAGGTCTTTTTTGTGGTTATATACGTTGGACACATATGTGTCGCCCGTTCGATGAATGTGCTCACTGCTATTATCCGGCTCGCAAACAAATCACTTTTTTCTTTTCAGCTGTAGTCCTTCAATTCCCTTATTTGCTACAACCTTCTGATGAAGGTACATGGGTGTATATTCGCATATTTGGAGTACTCTATTACTCCTTGGGGTTTTCATTGGTACTACGCAGATATTTTTATAAGCAACAAATACAACATTCAATTTTGAATGTCTCTGGAGCAATAGTAGTTACCGGTATTTTGTTTATCTCCCTCTCTTTGGTTTTGTTCGGCCATGGAGATATGTTGGTTCAATATAAGACACCTTTGTTATGGGTGACGGGAGGAATAGGAGTGTTGTTGACCTGTAATGTTTTGCATATGATTAAGTGGCTAAAAAAGAGAATAAACTATTTTCATTATGATAATTATTCCAATGAAGAAGATTTCCCATTCAAATTTGCCAAGAAGATTTTATTTTTTCCTATCATTTGGATTGCCATGATGTTTGTTGTCTTTTTTACGGCAAATGGCTGGGCAAAGTTTATAATAGATATCCTTTGCGCCTTATGGATGGTCGTCTTTTTGTCATTGATTCTTCATCCACAATTAAAGGAGGATACAAGCAATCAAGATGAGACATTGCCGAATCCAGAAGAAAATAGTGTTAATACGGATCATGCGCAAGAAACTATGATGAGAGAAGAGATCGGTGAAAATGATTGGATCCTATGTGATGCGGCAGTACGTGATAAAGTGTTGGAAGTTGTTCTGCAAAAATATAAAAATCCATATCTGCAGAAGTCGGGAATAATGAATGAGATTCCGAAAGGGATGAAACATGATGCCAATAAGTTTATCTCGGCGATAGGTTTCTATAATCTGATAAACATGTTCAGGTTGCAATATGCCCGGCTTTATTTAGAGGCATACCCCGATGCAACACAAAATGCCGTAGCCGTCTCGTCGGGTTTTGTCAGTCGTTATGCATTCTATCGAGCCAAGAAACAAGTGGATGTAATCATTCCTGATTTTGTACGAGAAGTAAGCATTTAAGGTTTAAAATCTATCATGAAAAAGTGTGCGGTTGGCGTAAAAATCGTTAACCGCACACTTTTTTATGTGTTATCGTTCTTAACCGCACATAAGTCACATCAAAAAACAATGTTGCTTCGCTTATTCTTCTTTACTTTGCCTATCCGTTTTTTCATTATATGCTCAGTTCAAAAGGAGTTATTTAAATGTAAGAACTTTATAGCTGTTAATTATAACAATAGTTCGTTAAAAAATTTCCAAGCCTAAGCGGCTCTGGTAGTAAATAAAATGAGTTCTTTGAAAAGTTTGTCAATAACTTGCGGGTCTGGGTTAATCCCGAACACGCAAATAAATCGTTCAAGCATATAAGCATTGTGTATGAAAGACTTGCAAGAGGATATGGAATAGGTTATTCCGAGCCTCTTACATGCCGCTTTGGCCAAGTTGACAGCCGCGAGCGACGCATTGAAGTGAAAACCCAACTTTCTGAAGTCGGTTGACTGACAGTTGGTAATTCCGGCATGCTGCTTTCCATCCCTAAAGCAAAATTCCTGCTGGAACCTGGTTCTGTAATAATCCAGAACCTCGCGTCCATCCATGGAATCGTCTGTAGAGAAATAAAGCTGCCACTTGTCTGTCCTCCCGTCCATCGGATACCAGATGGCTAAGGAAACATACCTTTTGAGAGCTTTTGCGTATACCCTCAATCCGTATAGCTTTCCTTTGTTCACCTCGTATTCCTTGCATCGGGTCAGATCCAGATTGGCAAAGTCAATCCTGCCGTCAAACCACTTGGGAGGACCACGTTTCCCTGTTTTCTTTTCCAATGTCGGATAGTACAGGATTACATCGTTCCTAAAGCGGCTGATGACGTGGAAATTGTTCTCGCACATAGGGCTTATGAAAGTTCCCTTGGAAAAGAATGCGTCTGCAACCACCGTTCTGGATATGCCCTGTAGCTTGTCTTTTCTACTGATAAGATAGTTGCCATACCAGTCAACGAGGTCCTTGCCCATATTATCCAAGGTCTTACAATCCGGCGTCTGAATGGAACCTAAAGTCATGCATTCATGGTTGTCGATGTCAATGACACCGATGCCCATGATTTCCAATCCACGCTTATAATCCCCGGCACAGCCTGACCAGAAGTAACCAATCCAAGGTGTCTTATGACCGGACTTGGGGATATAGGAAGGATCGATGGCGATGACTTATCTTTTACCTATGAGATGCTTGCTGATGATAGAGCCGTTGAACGCAAACCAGTCGAAAGTTTCATTCTCAAAAAGGTGACGGTATGTCTGTTCCGAAAAACAGCCATATCTGCCTAATTGGAGGAAATTTATACGATCTGGGATGGCCATGAATAATATCATTGCATCCATAAAGGTCTTTTCGAAAGGTTTATGTATATTCGCAACTGATTTGAGAGCCGACAGGCACTCAGATTGATTGCATAAGGAGTGTTTCTTTAGTCATAATCAGAAGAGTTGAGAGACTTCTAATTTACTAAAAAACAACGAATTGCAAAATGATTTCTACCTTTATTATCAGCAGGTTAGCCAATTTTTTTCAGCACATTTCTTCATGCTTAACCATTCGTTTTTGACAACATTTCAATGACCTCTTTAGTGTTTTCGAACCTGCATTTGCAGGTTCTATTGTTTAACTTTTAATTTTTCGGTAAAAATTTACCGAAGTATTGTTATAACATACAACTATATGAAAATGAGGAACTTTTTGAATTTTTGCATTCTGTTATGTGTGTTAATGGCTTCTTGTTCTGATGACCATGAATCCGTAATCATTGAAGACCTTCCATTAGTGGAGAATGGAATGGCTTTGGACGTAACTAACGGGTATAACTCGATCATCATTGATATGGCAGATGAGTATAAGGGAGTCCCTTTACATACCAAGCTACCTGTGAGTTTTTCCAATAGCAACAGCGCTCTTGTTGACTTCGAGCAGCGCAATATTGAAGGACGTGAATACCTATATCCCGTGTTGAAACAGTCCATTCATGATTTGAAACCATTTTCTACGCGATTGCGGATTCGAATTTCGAGTGAAGGAAAAATTGGTGATGACGTGATTGAGAAAGATGTTATGGTAAGTTTCCGTAACTCATCCAGCAAACCTACCGATGAAGACATGAGTTACGCCCGTATCATTGGTCATGGATATGACATAACCCAGGACCCGACAATAACCAAAAATTATCCGCTTTTTGACTTTAACGCAATCTACGAAAACCTGCAAAACAATTTTCTCTCACAGCAAAAAGGCGTGTTTTTTGAGATCTATGGGCACGATTATGAGAAATGCATCGAAGAGTGGGGGGTAAGTGTAGGTTTGAGTGCAGTTATGCCTGTACCTAAAACCAAGGGCAAATATAAAATGTCGGGAAGCGTCAGCTACTCACGAAACGAATCTCACCAGTCGGAAAAATATCACGAATATTATCTAAGCTATTACCGCAAAGAAATGGCACAGGCATCCCTCAACTGGGATTGGGTACAGAAGACCGTAGGTGATTCAACCGGTATAGGTTGGGCTGCCCTCTTGTCAGAAGAAGTGAACGATATTTTGAACAATCCGGGCTCTGAACTTTATCAGAAATATGCCAACGACACCATCTCCGAAAACAATATCTTTACCCTTTTGGAGCGATATGGCACGCATGTCATTATGCAAGGCACTTTTGGAGGCGCTTATTTCACACTCTACAGCCGTGAGGACAACGCTTATTCTACAACAATCTCCAATGACTTGAGCGCATCATTCTCAGTAAAGCAGAAACAAGGACAATTGCCGAGCAACTTTGCCGAATACTATGCCGCTAAAACCGGAAGCAATCAGGTAAATATGTCGTTCGACGGTAGTTATTATACTTCCGATTACGAAGAAGCATCGAATGCCTGGCTGTTCACGATGTCGAAGGGTGGAGATGGAGAAATCGACATGGAGGCATGGGACGGGAAGGTCTCTACTGAAAATAAAGACAAGTGGGTGGCGGTTAGCTTCACCACAACTGGCACGTCGGCATCCGACCCGGGTCTGATTCCTATTTATTACCTGATAGGCGATTCCGCTCGCTATAAGGCCGTAATGGAATACATTGGTCCGTTTGTTGACCGCCAGTCTCAACTGCCCACCGATGACTCACCTGTGCTTCTTGCCGACTTTATGATGAAAACGGCAGAAAACGGACAGCACGCAGGAGAACCTAAATCATTTGTGGCTGAGGACCAGTTTGGCATCAAACGCATCTACTATCCAATGATGGCCAACAAGCATTTTCCCAATTCAAAGTACCATGAACATGGCGCAGAGACCTCGGGAGACGACTTTATCGTGTGCGATGACCATTGTGAGCAGTATTGGTATTACGCTTTGGGACACCGTAAAGATCGTTTTTATGGCATAACTGATATCATCTTTGCAGAGAAAAAAGATGGCTATACGGCGCGTGGAGATGCTAGCGACAAGGATATGGGCGAATTCTGGCCTTGGAAAATTCCGAGTAATAAGGTTCTGGTTAAATTTGCCACTGAAGGTACTTCCGACGATAAACTGATAAAAGCCGTAGGACTAAAATCCGGGAAAGTCTTTGCAAGTTCCGGTGGTTCGGAAATGCGCACACCTTTTGAAACCGACACTTTTTTTGATGATTATTGGAGCAAAAATGTTCAGGGTTCCAGCGAGAATTGGTATCATGGCAGCAATGGTTTCAAGACCTCCAATGAATTCCATCCGGTATATTCGTGCGAACCGATTCGAAAGAATTTACGGGAAATACAACATCCTAAAACGTGGGACTAAGGATAATGAATAAATAGCTATATAGCCATAAAAACAATTTGAGAATGAAGAAGGAATATACATACTTGCACCGTTTTTTCATGTGTGTAGTATTATGCTCTGTCATGTTGGTTTCAGCATGTTCCGATGATGACAATATGAGCGGTAACAACAAAGGGAATAATCTGATTGCCGTCGCTAACGTGCCCAAGCCCAATCCATTCCTTGCCAAGGAACACTATAGCATCACTCACTTCAACTCAGCCCAAACCGATGCTATCCCGTATTTCGTGCCTGACGGTACATGGCACGCTGATCCTTACGCTTGCGAAGGCGGCTGGAGCGGTCCGGTCAACCTCATGACCTTGTCTGCTGCCGTTGACGGCTATATGTGGGGAATGAGCAGCGACCGGGTTTCTTACTATCGCTGTACTGACGGGCGCTTTACCAAGCTGGGTGAAGCTGGATTGCCGGATGGTACGATGAAAACAGAGGAACAGCTGCGCACGCTTTCGGCTAATTACAATTCTCCGAAAGAACTTTATGATGCCATCACACCTTTTACCGGTGAACATCCTATGCATGCCATATCCAGCGGCAACTATGTATTGTGTGACAAAGATAATTATGCCTACACCAATATCGGCACTACTATAGCTCGCTATCGGTTGAAGGAAGCTTCAAAACCAGAAGCAGGTATAGAGTTGGACTCCTATCTTAATATAAAGGATCAGGTGGGTAGCGCATGGGCACTGGTGGGAGTTGTGATGACATACGATGGTTATCTGGTGGCTGCCTACAATTCTGGTATCGTGGTGGTTGATCGAAACCTTTCTGGTGTGGTTGATACTTATTCGCTACCCAACGGACAGGTTCTGACAAACTCCATTGCTGTTGAAGAAGACGGAGGTATTTATGTGGCCAGTAACAGCAAAGAACCTAGTGGAGATGGCCTGATGCAGAAAATTGTATGGCGGGGTGGACATTTGAGCACGGCCGAAGCCGACGGTGCTTGGCAGTGTGCCTATGACGGTGGTCCCACGGCTCCTTCTATCAAGATGGGCAATGGCACGGGATCAACACCGACGCTTATGGGCTTTGGCGACGACGAAGACCACCTTGTAGTTATCACCGATGGAGCCAAGCGCATGAAGATTGTGGCCTTCTGGCGCGATAACATTCCTGCTGATGCCAAAGAAGTGGCCGGCGGACGACAGCGTATTGCCGGATACAAGGAAGTGACCTGCGGACTGCCTTCGTCTACCGAATGGATTCAGAGCGAGCAGTCGGTGGCTTGTGCCGGATATGGAGCCTTTGTGGTGAACAACATCCTCAGCGGTGGAACATCAACCGGTGACAAAGTTGTGGATGTACTTTCTATCGGTCCGCTTATTCCCTCACCATATGGCGTGGAACGTCTGGAATGGAATACCAAAGATAACAAGTGGGAGACAGTTTGGATGAGAGGCGATGTCAGCTCTCCAAGTATGATTCCTGCCATCAGCACTTCTGCCGGAATGGTGTTCGTAAACGGATACAGCCAGAGTGACGGTTGGGAGGTGACAGGTTTGGACTGGAACACAGGTGCTACACGTCACCGTGTCATCTTCGGTAACACCAGTCGTGGCAACGGCACCTATGCCATTATCCAGTATTTCAACAATGGCGATTTGCTCTTCAATTCATGCAGTGGCCCATATCGTGTAAAATTGTAGAAATCGATAATACAATAATTACTAAATCTTTTTTAGAACATGAACATCAAGAATTTGTTATTTGTAGCTATTGCCATGCTACTGTTTGTAGGGTGCTCAGACGATGATGATAGCCCTAATGTAAATGATAAGGAGCTGACAGAAAGTACTTGGAGCGAAACCATGGCAGGTCGCGACGAAGTGCTGGGTCAGTATCCCGACCGATACAGCAATTATTGGGAATATACGTGGAATATAGACGAGGCACAGGATGTGGCACTGAAGATGGAGGGAGAGTTCCCCTATACCCGCTATTGTAGTTTCTCGCTCTACAACGACAATACAGGCGAGGCCATCGGTGGCATCAACGACTATGAAATGGTGCCCGACAACGGCGCGCAGAATCCGTTTGTGGTTACAACCGCCGAAAGGGGCCGCTTTACGGTGTATATCGTACCCGAGACGGCCTCCGAGGTACAAACGGCTGCGCTGGGATGTGAGAACCTCATCAGAGTGCCTGCCGATGTGAAGAAGGCATGCGTAGTGTTCCGCCACTATCTGGGCGAAGATGCCGGTGGCAACGAGCATGAGTTCGGCGGAGTGGATCTTCCGGCGATAAGTGCTGTCAGCCTCACGACAGGCGAGAAAGTCGATTGTCCGGAACATGTCCGCAGCAATGTATACAACCTGAAGTCGCAAGTGTTTACACAGGTGTCCGACGATTTCGCCGACATGCCTTTCTATCTGTCGCCCGTCGGTCGCTACTATCCCAACAACTCCACCAAGTATCTCTATGGCCGCACACGCATACAGGATGACCAGGTGCTCTATTTTTCGTTCATACCGGCTCCTGTGCCGCAGCGTGTGGAGGAAAATGCGGATGCCCCGGCTCGCTATTGGTCGGTGTGCTTAGGCTCGGCGGCCAACACACGCTCGTATCTCTCGCTGTGCGACAAGAACGCCAATGTGGCGTCCGGTGGGGAACTGACCCACTTCGTGGTGGCGCTCAAGCAAAATCCGCGGCTGGCCGAAGTGCAGCAGTATGTGGATGAAAAGAATGCTACCGGCGAGCACTATAATCTCTTCGTGTGGGACCGTGAGAAACTGGATGTGGACGGCAATCCCATCGGCAACGTGATTGCTGTGATGTATCGCAACATTTTGGCCAATAAGAACTGGCGACATTCTATTGCAAAGCTGTGGCCAACCAATTACAAGGACGAGACTGGAGAACCCTACCAGCACATCACAGCGCCACAATGGCAGGTGGCTCACCTGGCTCTCATGGACTATGGCCCGCATGGAATAAAGGTGACGACGGATGAGTTCCTGTCGCGCGTGCCATTCAATAATGCGGAATCCTATTATCCCATAGTGAAGGGTGATGAGACGCTCGAAGTTGTCTTTACAGATGAGGCGAGCTTTTATGAAAACTTCCAGATATATGATGTCAAAGACGGAAGAACCATTGACTTTAACAAGCAGATAGCACTCACGGTAAGGCATTCGAAAACGAACAGACTGGTATACATCGAGCCACTGTATCTCGTTAAAAATGGGAACACTCTTGAATACACCTACTGTATAAAAGATTATGGAGATTTAGGCAGTTCCACCAGTGTTCCCTTCTCGGTGATAGGAATAGACAAGAAATGGGCCGACTGCAAAGTCGTGTTCAAAGCCGTCAGCAGTCCTCCGGCGGAATAACTGTTCTTTCACATTAGAGACTCATACATAATTGACAAGCTAACTGTGGAGTAATATAAAAAACAAGCATGTATGTCCGAAGATTGCTATACCAGTAAGTAATCTTCGGACGTATTTCTTATCGAAGGTTTCAGTGAATTGTTTTACATGATTCCCGGGTGCGAATATACATATATTATTCCACCATCCACCGCTCAATGTTCCGTGTCTCAGATGAGAAGTTTACGCCAATCTTGAATAGCTTGCGTTCATCGTTGGCGAAGGGCGTATTGTTTCTCGTCGATCTGCCGTAAGGCTTCCTCGGCTGTGCCGTTTAATTTGAACTCCATGATGTAAATGTAACGATCGGTCTGCAAAACGAGGTCGATACGGCCATTCGAGGTGTGATATTCCACCTTAGTGTACAGCCCGACCAGTCGGAAGACGATGAAAAGTACATTTTGGTAATGCAGTTCCGTGTCCCGTTCCGGCTTTTGCCCGGCGATCACCTCGTAAGGGGTATCGGCGAAGAAGCTTTGTAGGCGGCGGAAGAATGCGCCGTAATCGCCGCTTTCCACTTCTTGGACAAAACGTCCTATCTCGAAGGGGGGCTTTGCGGCGCTTATGTTCGTGTAGAAAGGGAAGAGATATTTGACAAAGCCTTCTTCCACCTCTAGGTTCGGGAAACCTTATTTATAGATGCCGAAACGGGGGGCATAATCCTTGATCGTAAGATATCCACTTTGGTAGATGACGGGTATGGGATTGTTCGAGGCGGAGTCGATGCTGTTGAGCACATTGGTGTCAGTCTCCGTGTTGGCCATCTCGTAGAGGTCGTAATGGGTGTGCTTGAGCAGCTCCACGAGGTAGGAGGGTGTCCCGGTCTCGAACCAGTAGTCTCCGAATTCCATCTTAGCGAAGGTATTCAATAGGCTGAATGGATTGTATATACCCTCGGACTTGGCAGTGAAGTGATATCCGTCATACCATTCCTTGAGTTTTTTGAGGGTTTCCTCATTGCTCATACCTTGTATGTCAGCCAAAGTCTGTAGTTCATCCCTCAGATATATAAGAATCTCTTCCCCCGTGATACCACATATCTTTACATAGCGATTGTCCATGGAAATGTCCATGAGGTTGTTCAAGTCGCTGAACACGCTCACCTTCCCGAACTTGGTCACTCCGGTCAGCAGGGCGAAACGGATGGCCCGGTCCATGGTCTTCAATACGCCATAGAAGGGTTTGAGCATGTTCCTCAATTGGTTTTGTGTCTCCTCATCGTGCAGGTTCTGCAATAAGGGCTTATCATACTCGTCTATCAAGATCACGGCTCGTTGTCCGGTCTTGTGATAGGCCCGGTCGATGATCCCGGCGAAGCGGAGCGGCAGGCTTCTTTCCGCCGGGTCCGCTCCATAGAGTTTTTCCCATGCGACGAGGTTACGGTTCAAGATATCCTCCAGATCGCTCGTGGAGGCATATCGCGCGATGTTCAAGTCGAGGTGAAGGATGGGATGCTCCGTCCATTCTTTCTCTAGTTTCTCGATAGCCAATCCCTCGAACAGTTCCTTTTTCCCTTGAAAGTAAGCCTCTAACGTAGAGAGCAACAGGCTTTTCCCGAAGCGTCGGGGGCGGCTGAGGAAATAATGGCGTCCGGTTGTCGCTAATTGGTAGATCAAGGCTGTCTTATCGATGTAAAGATAACCGTTCTTGCGAAGGCTCTCGAAGTTCTGTATGCCGATGGGATAAATAGTCTTGTTCATAGCTCCTGTGTTTAATGAGACTTATAGGCAAAGATACAAAAAAATGCAGAGCGTAGCGTAGGGATTAAAAGCAAAAGTGGGTTTCTCTTAGAGGTAACAAAAGTTTCATACTGAGGAAACTTTTGTTTTTCTTTGTGTGGTGATAAAAGTACTAACAAACCTTAAATGACATCTTCATCATCGATTTGCTCGTAATTTCTCCATTTAATGTCAGATATGTATAGTGCGGCAATTTTGACTAACCTGTCAAATAAGTCATATTTGGGATCTGAAGAATCCCGAAAAAAACGTCTGTTGAATTTCCAGCAATACTCATTCAAGTACAACTGCAGGAATTGTGCATCAACATCTCCGTGAATAGCTGCTACGCCATCCCTGCAACGCCCAATCACGATGTGTACCCATGGGAGAACACTCTTTACAACCTCGTCAACATTGCCTTTCTCTGTAAATGACTCATGCCTGAAGAAATACTCAGAGAGATTAACGTGGGAAGAGGAATTATCAGTGATGACAACAGCGTTCTTGGCAACATGTTCCCTTACGATTGTATCTATTGTACTGGCATTTAGATTGTCCAATACAAACATTTTAATGTAATGCACAACCTTTTTTGTGGATTTGCCTTTCATCTTGCTTGCGAACTTTCCTGCTTTGTCACCTTTATCTTGGCTTTTCAAGTAGCTGAGAAGTACTTCGTCAGCAGATTTGCTTTCTACTACAACCAAGACCTTGGCTTGCCGCTGGCTGCCTGCACCTCTTCTGATAGTCTCACCTTGAGCTTCTTCCGGAACCCGTATCGGGAAGAATGCCTCGTTCGGCTCAACTCCACCGGACAATTCATAGATAGCGTCACGCTTGCCCATAATGTTGCGAAGTTTCATCATCATTAGCCATATCGGTGGATACTGGGAGGCCCTAATTGGTGTTGTACCTCTTTGGCCGAAAGTACTTACTTGACAGAAGTCATAAGGTGCATGGTATAGAACCAAGAACTAAGTGATAATTTGCTTGTTTCATTACAGTCCCTTTTGTTAGAGGTATCAAGCAACCGCATTGGGGACATTGAAAGACTTTACGACCACTCAACCACTTATGAGTGATTGCTTTACACTCTGGGCATGACGAGGATGTAAGTTTCTTATTTCCTGCAAATAAAAGAAGCTGCAATGCCTAGATTGTTGCCATAGTGCAGTCATTTAGAATTAGGATTGTCCAGTTGCTTCCTGATTTCCTGTGCCTCCCTGAACAGCCGGTGCGCCAGACTGTCCTTGTAGGCCGCCATTTCATGGTTACGGATGCGGTTCCTGACCGAGTCCTCAAAAGCGGTCACCAGCCTTTCCACACGCCGGATCTTTTCCTCGTCTCGCTCGATGGTGAAATGCTTCTCTAGGAAGGCGATGTCGGGATCATCCCCCGGCAGGCAGATCCTGATGGCGCGGTATTTCAAATCGGCATCCTTCAAGAGCCGGTTCGTGCGGTACTGGTTACAGTTGGCCCAGACGGAAACGACCAGTGCCAGGATCAGTGCTGAAGCTGTCGTTACCACCGCCTTGGATGCGCTTTCCAGACGGTAGGTCACCAGTTTGTGTACCGGTTCCTTTTTCAACAGGACCATTCTCTCATCCAGCCGTCTTACCGTTTCCTTTACCGCCTGGCTGTCCTGCCGCAGGCAGTCCCTTGTCTTTTCCATTTCCCCGGCAAACGTTTCGGCAGACAACGGCCTGCCTTCCGACAAACGGGCGGTACGTTCCCGCACTGCGGCCATCTCCGAGCCGTTTTTCTCCACCGCGGATTGCAGACGTTCCAGACGGGCCTTCAGTTCCGCAATCCATTCCGCAGATGAGGTACAGCTCCCAACCGTGGGGTTTGCACCTTCCATGGACAATGCCCCCACTTTCTTCTCAACCCTTTCAAGGCATCCGTAGATACCTTCCAGATAGTTTTCCTTGTTCTCTTTCATTGACATAAAAATTAACGTTATACATATGGTTCATAGATTCCTTCCTCTTTTGCGTTTCTTCTTCCTTCTCAGGCGTTCCGCCTCCCGCTCGTCCTCACTTGGCGCAGCCGGCGGCATAAACAGGCTTCCGGTACCGGTGACCTCAATCAGGTTACCAATAGCAAAACCATGGTTTTGTTCATGCCACGGTTGCATTCGGGAAACATCATTCTCCTGAGCCACGGCATGGTTACGTTCCAATGCCGCATCCAGCCTTGACCAGCTGAAACTGCGGTCAATCTCACTCCCCTTGAATGACTGGTTATCCTTGATAAAGCGGATGCCCTGCACTTCATTAGTGTTTCCCTTGTACTTGAATTCCATTTCCACGCCCATTTTTAAGAGCTTATTTTGAAATTCCTTCCATGTATCTGCACTCCTCAAAGCTTCCTTGACCGCACGGTATATCTCGTATTTCACCTTGTCGGAAGCGTGCAGCTTTTCCGTTTTAACGGCCTGTTTGCCTTCGGAATAAGTGAGCGAATACTTCTCCTTGAGCATTTTCGTCACCCTCTCGTTGCGCCTGAAATCGTTGCTGTCGGAAATCACTTTCCCGTCGAAGTCCACCCGGTTGAAGACGATGTGGCAGTGCGGGTTGTCCGTCCCGTGATGCCTCACCACGATGAACTGCGTGTTTCGTATCCCCATCAGTTCCAGGTATTCTCCCGCCAGTCTTGCCATAAAGGCATCGGTCAGTCTCGGTGCATCCTCCGGCTTGAAGCTGAGCGCGATGTGCCCCACCGGTTTCGTCACGTCCGGATTCAGCAGGCATTGCCACCGGAAGCTGCGTGCCATCTCCTCCGCCGTTCCCAGCAGCACGCCTTCCGAGGCAATGATTTCCGCGTCGTCCTTCTGTGTCACGTAGCGTATGCAGCCGCCGAACGAGCGGCCTTTTTTGATCTTTCCTATCATGAGGCTATCCTCCTCCTTCAGGTCTGTAATCATCCATGATCCGCTTCAGCTTTCCCAGCAACCCCTCTATCAGCAGCCTTGTCCTGTAAAAGCCTGTCTGGTGCGAGAGCTTTGTCAGCTGGTTCAGGTTGTTCGCCATTCCCGCCAGGCTGCGCAGCAGTGCGTTCTCCTCTGGCGTATGCCTTGCCGTCACGGTGGCCGCCAGTGCCGCCTCCCTGATATAGACCGCCAGACTCCGGCCGGACTTCCCTGCCCTGAACCTGAGAGCCTCGTAGCTGACGGGGGAGAACTTCACTGTCACTCCCCTGGTCAGCTTCCGCGTCCTGCCCAGTGCCGGACGGCCGCGTTTTTTCTTCATCCCATTCACATCCTTTGTCATATGTTTTTCTTTTTCGTCCGTACTTCTTTCATTCCAAAATCTGCGACCGGCGGGAGTAGATCCGTCCTCCCTGCAACCACCGGGCGCGGGGAGCAAGGGTTTTCGGGAATCCGGAAACATACCCTTGCTATTACTTTGCAGTAATAATGACCGGTTTCCATTACATGTCAACCGATCACGACACATAGCCGTGTCAAAGCCATAAGTTGATTCTTAAAAATTATATATTGTAAGCAGCTACAGGGTGAACAAAATAACCTTCGAGGTGAAAGACCCATGGGAGCATTTGTCCCTGTAGCCGGCTTACATCCGTTGCCCAGAACACAGTTAGGATTTGAGACTTCGGGTCTGTTAATAGCTTTAGTCATGAGCAACCATTATTAATCTTATTAAATCATTAATTTTATGCTGGTCAAAGATTTATCAACCAAGATTCATGTCGGAATTGATGTATCCAAACTGACACTGGATGCCTTTATCCTGGAACGCAAGCTTCACAGAAAGTTCAAGAACAATTCCAAAGGTTTCACCTCGCTCTTCCAGTGGGTGAAAAAACAGTCTCGTACCGCCCCTGACACCATCCTGTTCTGTTTTGAACATACCGGTCTGTATTCCTTGCAGCTGGCCCTTTTCCTTGAGGAGAACGGCCTGTTTTATTCCATGATCCCGCCATTGGAAATCAAGAACTCGTTAGGCCTGACCAGAGGCAAGAACGACATGGTCGACTCCATGCGCATTGCGGATTTCTCACTCCGTTATGAAGACAAACTCCATATCAGTAGACTGCCAACCCGGAAAATACGCAATTTGCATTCCCTACTGACTCTCAGGGACAAACTTGCCAAGAACATGCGTGGATACATCATTACCTACAATGAATCCCTGAGGGTCATGCAACCCGATGATTTCCCGGAACTCTTCTGCGGCTACAGGAATACGATTGCCAAGCTTAAAGAAGAAATCGGGAATGTGGAGAGATCATTAAAGGCCATCCTAAAGAGCGATACCAGGCTATGGACCACTTATAAGCTTGTGACCGGCATAAAGGGGATCGGTCTTATTGTTGCGTCCTACATGATAGTGTACACCCATAATTTTACCCGCTTTGATACCTGGCGTAAGTTTGCGTGCTTCTCCGGCATTGCGCCTTTCGACCATGAGTCCGGAACGAGCGTGAAGGGGAAGACCAAGGTCAGTCCTATAGCCAACAAGCGGCTTAAGACCATGCTGCACCTGTCCGCTATCTGTGCAATCCATACCGATACGGAGTTGAAGGAGTACTATCACCGCAGACTGGCTGAAGGAAAGCCTAAAATGTCTGTTATCAACATAATAAGAAACAAGCTTGTATCCCGTGCTTTTGCCGTTGTCAAACGAGGCACGCCGTTTGTTGACATTAAAAGATATATGGACGTTTAATACTCTCCCATAAAAGATCATCGGTCGGGGAACGCCTGAGCGGCAAGGGGCGGGACCACCCGTCCCGACGAGCGGAAAAATTCCATTCCGTGATGTTCCAAATGGACCTGTAAACTCCCTTTTTAGGGGAGTCCGGACTGTTTTATGCCTATTTTTTGCACCTGTTTGCATTTTTTCTTCGTTTTTTCTTGCACATGAACTTAGGATGCTCCCCCCACAGAAAAATCCCCCCGCATTTTCCACATTGAAGCGGGTACACAGGGGACTGTGCATACATCGGGTATACTCCACGCCCGGTAACAGGCTGTCAGATTTTTCTCCACTGCTCGATGTCCTCACGGTAGGCGGCAAGATGCTCCCTGGCAAGGTTCTCCAGCAGTCCGGAAACGCTCATGCCACGCCCACCGAGCCTGCGGACGATGGCGTCCAGTTCGTCCCTCACATCCTCACTGACGAACACCGTCTTGCGATTCCTAATCTTCGGGACGGTGAGGTATGTTTCCCGGTACTCCTCCAGCGAGGCCCTGCGCTGCCTGCCGCTCGTCCTTTTTCTCACGGGGTCTTCCGGTTCCGGCGGGGTGTCCTTTCTTCCCGCTTCCCCGGACACTTCTTCCGCAACGGCCCCGGATGGAATCACCGGTTCCGCATCCGTACCGGCGGATTCTCCCGAACCGGGTTCCATCATGAGTCTTTCCCACCACTCGTCGTGGCCGGGTCCGGGACTACGGCCGTTCTTTCTGTCTGCGGTTTCGGATACCGCCGTTTTCTTCCCTTTCGTTTTTTCAGTCGGTTCACTTTTCATTGTACATGGATTTTAGATGGTTGATACTGTGGGCACAGTCTACCCGTTTGCCCGATTGTCGGAAGCAAATAAAACGATAATAACAAGTGCTGTGAAACGGACGGGTCCGATTGGCGGGGTTTGCCGTGTTATTCATATTGTTGGATCAGTCTGACGGTGATGACTTCACAAATATACGCACCGGAAATTTCCCACTCTTCGGGAACGGATCTGAACGTCTGTTTACTAAAAGCAAATGAATGTTAAAATCCGATTCCCATGACATCTGATGACATATAATGACATCTGATGAAGGGGCGGAACCATATCCGGGAACAATCATTTACTTTGCGGATGAAACAAGTACGCATATGGTGTCAAAGGTAGTCATCCTGTCTTGAAATTCAGGACGTTCCGCCGGGATTCACTAAATTGCGGCACGGAATCCGGATCCGAAAAGAGAATGAAACAGATGTCAAACCTGAAATTACATTGATTATGGAAATAGTGAACATTGAGGCAAGGACCTTCGAGGCGATGCTCTCGGCCTTCCGGACGTTTGCGGACCGGCTGGACACCCTCTGCCGGCTGTACGGCGACATGGAGGAGAAGAAATGGCTGGACAACCAGGAGGTGTGCCTGCTGCTGAAGGTCAGCCCGAGAACCCTGCAGACCCTCCGTGACAACGGCACGCTGGCATACACACAGATCTGCCACAAGACATATTACAAGCCCGGGGACGTGGAAAGTATCATCCGGATAGTGGAGGAGCGCCGCAAGCGGGCTGAAAGTATGGGAAGGTCGATCTGAAAGGCCATGAAAAACGAATGTCGAACAAAAAAAAGATCAAGTCATGATGAATACCGATAACCGTCTGCTCACCCGTGAGAGCAGCGAGCATATAAGAGAGTTCTTCTCCACCGTCGAACGTCTCTCCGTTTCCATGGAGCGTCTCTTTGCCGGCAGGTCACCGGCGATGGCGGGCGAGAACTTCTATACGGACCGCGAACTGGCTGAAAAGCTGAAAGTGAGCCGCCGCAGCCTGCAACAGTACCGTGACAGCGGTCTGCTTGCCTTCACCCGGCTGGGCGGCAAGATACTGTACCGTTCTTCCGACATCGAGAAGCTGCTTGACGGCTGCTACCGGGAGGCGAGAACCAGGCCGGAGGAACTTTAGAAAAGTTCCGTACGGGATCGTGAATGAAGGGGCGGTCGGTTGTCATACCGGTCGCCCCTTCATTTTCTTTCCACCGGATGAACGACTTTAATTTGCTCGTAAAATACTTATACACAGAGTTTTTTTTCTTTATGAATTATGATCCGGTGACAACATTGGCATAACATGGCGGGACATGGAAACATTTTTCCGATATGGCAATAAGATACGGGGATTCCATTATAAAAAAAGACTCTTATTTTATTATGTCATTATGTTATTCTGAAATTGGGGCGGGCCGTTCGTGTACCGGTGGGACGATCCGTTTCCGTAATGGCGGCACATTCCGTACTGGTATCATTATCCTCCGGCAATGCCGTTTCCCGGTCTTTTCGGAGTGACCTTATGCCGGCCGGTGACAACCGCATGTCCGTGTGTAAACATGGCGGCGCATAAAAACAGGCACATCCTCCGGGCTCCTGTCCCGTCGGATGCACCTGTCTCCGTCATGTCATATACAGCCGGACTCCTCCGGCCCATGCCTCTATCTGAGTATCGGATTCGAGAGCAGTATCTTGTAATAGGCCACTCCGCCAATCTCTACCGGCATCCTCGCCATCATGAACTGCACGCTCTTCCTCTCCACCTTCGCCTGCCGCATGAGTCTCTGCACGATAAACCCCGCCGAGAACCTTGCGCATCTTTTATCCTTCCAGACAATGAACCCCTCGCTGTCATCGGCCCGGCAGATGTACCAGTCATCCGTCTCGTCGTCGTGGGCGAAGTTCACCCGTCCGCCACCGAGGATTCCCAATTCGATTGACATCGTCTTTGACAGATAGACGGTTCCCCTGCTGTCAAGGTTGATGGTCCGCTTTCCCTTGTATGTGACTTCCTGCGGACGGGAGTTTTCCCTGTTGTATACTATCAGTGCCATAATTGTCCTTCTTTTATCGGTTGAACTGTTTTCGTTTTTTTCAATACATGAAGCTTTCCACCGCCAGCATTTGGCTTCTCCATGCGAAACCGCTGTGGGTACGTACCGCGTCCACTATCCTGCATACTTTCTGCGATATGGCCGATGCCGATACGCCCATGCATTCCGCCAGTGCCTTGAACGAGAATTGCGCCTCATAGAACCGGAGCATGAACATCCGGTACTCCTCGTAGGAGAACTTCTGCCTTACGAAACGCAGTATGTCCTTAACCAGCCTCTCGCACCCGTTCAGGTCGTCCTCGGAAAGGAATTTTGCCTCCTCGCCACATCGGAGGAAGAAATCATCTTCAGGGTGTGCATACCGATTCTCCCTTTTAATCTTTACCAGGGCCGCCTTTTTGTAGCATCCGATGAAATACGCGTCATAATCCGTTATGTCCTTTCCGGGAACCAGCACCTGCCTTCTTACGAAAAGGTAGGTGTCATGGAAATTGTCCTCGTCCAGCATTCCGTACCGGCGTAACGTCCCTCTCAATCTGTCATAGGATTTTGTGAACCACTCGTTGAACAGTCTTTCCTTTTCTGCGCTCTTGTCTGCCATAGCCTTATATTTTTTTGAGTCGTTATACATGGCCTACACGGGTAGGCATTCTTATTTCTTGTGCTTCATCCAGTTTGTTTTTCGGCGGTCTCCGGCAAGGCTTGCCGTGAAAAAATACGCTCACGCAAAGCGTGAGGAAGATTTTTTCACGAGCAACCAGCCCGCAGGGCCGCCTTGCGGGACCGGCCTGAAAAACAACTATTTTTGCCGCAAGAAATGAGGATGACGGATTCCTTCTGTCTATTGCCTGTCCGGTGAGAATTTAAAATTCCATGCAGCTTTTCTGTCTTCGGTATGTTTGGAGAAATATTCAAGGATATGGAATGAGAACGGCAATATGTGATATTGCGGAAGGAACGGATATGGGATTGGAAACAGGAAGCGTGCCCGGGCTTTCATGCAGTTTATACGGCGGTGTTGATTTTGGGGAGGATTACAGGGAAGTGACAGGAAAGTCGGCCGTTCCGGAGAAATTGTATGTGTACGTTGTTCCTTCCGAAATACGGAGTCTTTTAAAATCATGGAAGACCTCATTCGGGAGTGTGTCTCGATATTTGCCTGAAACAAAATTATAAGTCGCCTATTCATGGATAAGTATTTGGAATATATCAACGACATGCTACGATGCAATAAAGAGAATCGGAACGGCAGACTGAAACTCGCAATCTGCTGATAATGCGGACTATTCTAAAACAAGTGTGGAAAACTTGAAGACATCCGACGGAAAACCTTGGAAAAAGAAGAACCGGACAAAGTCTCCGCCTTCAAAATAATGCTCTATTATGCCACAGGTGCGGCATTACTTGTCATTCCGGATTGGCTTCCCATGAAATCCACCGCCCGCCATCAAGAAAACGGCCGGTGCCATATGGCAGGAATCGTAGCGACAGCCTGTCTTTGAAACCCGTTGTCACCCTAAAGGATTTTACTGATATATTATTATGTCAGTCCTTTTTCAAATCAAAATACAGCAAACGGGTTTTCAAAGGTTCATCTTGCGGAATATCATAATATTGCTTTTCTATCACGTCTGTTTTATAGAGTGGAACGAAACCGTTTCTTTCATAATACCTGAGAATCTTTTCCTCATTGTATGCATCCACCACGATAAAACGGCATCCTGTCTTGTTGTCCTCATGACGGAACCAGTCTTTTATGAAAGCCATCAGTTGCCGTCCTACGTGGCTTGATGTACCCTGATATTCCAGGTTGACCCCCAGTCTTCCTATCAGCACGGCCGGATAGCTGCGTCCACGTTTAGGATTTACAATATTGCGTTGCAGCCTATTTTTATCATTGGGGGATATTAATCTGGTCTTGATACTGTCATTGGACAAGGTAAACAAGGCCACAATACGATGCGGGATTTCAGTCGTCACCCAACAATATGTTTTCCCAAGGAGTTCATCCGCATACAGATCGGCATCATTGAGAAAAAAATCATCAAGGTCATTCTCGCCACAAGTGAAAGGAAGGCAATTCCTCCGTACTTCCTTGTTATAGGCAAGCATGACACAATCATCATATAAAGAAATACCGTCCATTGCTGTTAATTGAACCGGAATGAACGGGATTTCTCCAATACTTTTCGCAATCGTTTCTTTGCCTCCACTGATAACCGGGGTGTTACCTTTGCGGCGTTCTTGTCTGCACTGCGTACGAAATCTTCCGCCGTAACGCCCTCTAAAACTGGAATGTTCTTGATAGTTATAGCCATAATATTATTTTTTGCAAAAATACAACTTTGTTGTTATACAGCCAAATAATAGCCCGTCTTCCACTCTTTTTTCCGGAATGTTCCTCCATATCCGGAAAAGTCTGTGTCACGCCACCCGTTGCGGTAAGCCGTTTTTCTCAAGGAAAGGGCAGGCAATACCGGCGGACGTGGATATGGGCAAAACAACCCGCATATGCAATGCTGAGGGAGCAGGAGAGCCTTCACCACAGCCGGAGAGAAAAGTGGTCTCATGCCGGGGTACGGCATGAAAAGGGGGCTCCCGGACAGTTCTTTTCCTTGTCGCACATGCACTACGTCGGTCGCAGTTTTCGCCTTCTGAATCCCTCTTACGTCCGTCCCTGCGCTTTCGGAGCGTTTTTCCGGCAGAAAATTTCGCCGTACGGAAATTTTCTGCCGGAAACCGAAGGGAAAACGCGGAGTCCCGCAGGGACGGACGAACTTTGATGAGGAAGGGGAAAATCATCCGTTTCATAAATACCATTTCCTCAGATGGCATCGCATATTTCCTTCTCCATCTTTTCCAGCTTATGGGACAGGATTTCCATGTCGCTGCTGATCTTTTGGTTGGTTATCCGGGCATATATCTGGGTGGTTTTCAAATCCGTATGCCCCAAAAGACGGCTTACGGTCTCGATGGGTACACCGTGCGAGAGCAGCACGGTGGTGGCGTTCGTATGCCGGGCCACATGATAGGTCAGCCGTATCTTGAAACCGCACTGCCTGCCAAGTTCCTTCAATATGGTGTTGCATCTGCCGTTGCTCGGTACTGGAAATACATGACCGTCCTTGGACAGCCCCTTATACTTCTCTATGATGCGCTTGGGCACGTCCAGCAGGCGGATGTTGGACTCGGTGTTTGTCTTGCGACGGCGGGTGATGATCCAGAGGTTGCCGTCGAAGAAGGTCTGGAGCCGGTCGGTCGTCAGTGCCTTCACGTCCGCGTATGCCAGTCCGGTGAACACAGAGAAGATGAAAAGGTCGCGTACCAGTTCGCAGGTCCCGCTTTTCACCGGGGTCTCCATTAACGTCTGTATCTCACGCTCCGTCAGGTAGCCTCGGTCAACGCTCTCGGGGGAATTGATGTACCCGGCGAAGGGGTTGAAGGGAAGCGCACCGCTGTTGCGGGCGATGGAGATGACGTGCTTGAGCCCGATCATGTAACCCCATACGGTATTGGTGCGGCATTTCTTCTCCGTACGCAGGAAATACTCGAAGTTGTTGATGAAGGTCAGGTTGAGTTCCTTCAGGGGGATGTCGTCACGGCGGTATACTTTCGGGACGAACTCGCAAAGGTGCCTGTATATGGTACGGTAGCGGTTGTATGTTCCCTGCACGCGGCTGTGTCCCACTTTCTTGATGAACTCCTCGTTGTGCTGCTCGAAGAGCTTCAGCAGCGTCTCGCGTTTCACGCCCAGCCCGAGGCAGGCGTCCCTCAGCCTGGCGGCGGTGACATAGCCGTCGGACTGCATCAGTTCCTGGTAACGGCGGTTCACGTCTACGCGTATCCGGTCAACCGCCGCATTGATTTTCTGCGCCTCGGCACTCTTGCCCGTGGCACGTGCCGTTTTCACGTCCCAAAGTTTCGGGGGCACGTCCAGCTTGCAGCTGAACTGCTTGATTTCGCCGTCCACCGTAAGACGGCACATCAGGGGGAGATAGCCGTTGGCTCTCTCGCTGCCCTTCTTCACGTAGAAGAGGATTTTGAAGGTCGATCTGCTCATACTCGTTTTCATACTTTTTTGATCGTTACAAAGTTAATATCAAGCGAGTTGTCCTCAGGTATGAAAAACTGTGCAAATTACTGAAATAGAATCTGTTGTGCCGTTTCTTGTTCCTGTTATATCAGTAACGATATGGGAACTGAAGTCTTTCGCAGCTTTTATCGGACCTCCTTTTTCAGCTTATGCAGTATTATGAGTTAAACACCTAACCACTTAATAGACTGCATTTTTGCTGTATTATCATCAACCTTGCTTTTTCTTTCTGCGTTTACTTTAAAATATAATGGGACTAATGAAGCTATTAGAGTCTTATTGATTCAGCTAAGTGCTAAAATAGAATATAAAGGGATCTATAATAAGAATAACAATGACTTGATTAACGATCAATTCTCATTAATAAATGTGGAAGGCTTAAATGCTAGTTCGCAAGTCGCTATTTTTAATACCTCTTCTGTGGAAAATGGAGTTTTCGAGGCATTGACTTACCCTTCGGAAGATAAGCCGACGACGTTCTATACGTATGAAATTAGTGACGCGAATAAAAATATTCTATTGAGTGTACAACAAAATGGGTCAGAGATAAAAAGTTTTTCTTTTCCTGCCAATAAGTTTATAAAGGGCAACTATTACGAGATAAAAGGTCTATATGAACCTTCTACGGAAATAGAATGGATTTTAGAAGAGGTTGGGAACGAGAATGTCGCTCTTGACCCTTTTGAATAAATAGAAAGTATGTCTAATGGCTAAAAAATCAAGATGATGAAACAATATATTATGTTTTTATTAGGATTATTAATCCTAAGCGCTTGCACAAACGATGAGTATCTGGCTCAAAGAACAGAAGTAGAAGAAGGTATCCCTACGGTGGTGAAATTATCTGTGACGATTCCTATGAGCGGTAAGATTGAGACAAAGGCTTTTTCTGATAGTGGTGTTGCTGATTTATATGTGTTTTCCTTTAAAAAGGATAATGATGAGTTTATAACCGCTCAAAAGTATACGGAACTTTCCGGATCTACCATATCTTTCTCTACCTTGTCCGGAGAACAACGGATTTTTGCGATAGGAAATGTGGATTATGATATGTTTCCGGGACTTTCGGAAAGATTAGAGTCGTGGTTGGGAAATAATCATCCTTCAAAATCTGATTTGACTTCTCTTTTAGCGGAAGTTGGAGGAGATAAAGCGGTCCAGTTTGCGAATACTACCTCATTGGTAAGTGGATTATGGAATAATGAGGATGATACAAAAGATTATTGTACTGTCAAAGTGGATGGGACATTGGTTGAGAAAGGCAAAATTTACTTAAAGCGAGTAGCGGCTAAGGTGACTTTTAAAATTGAAGTGGCAGATGGCCGGGAATTTAAATTGAAAAGTTACCAAGTTTGTGAAGTTCCTAAAAAGGTAAATGTATGGGAAGGTTCTACTTCAGAAGAGATTGTTTCTTATTCAACTCAGGAATTGACAATCTCAAGAGATGAAGGATTTTTTACTTTTTATATGCCTGAAAATATAGCTAATGGAAAAGAGGGTTGTAATTCTGCGGATGATCGTGAAAAATTATCGAAAGGGTCTTTAAGAAATTCACCCCCGGAAGGAAGAGTGTTCACATATGTCGATAAGCCGGCTACGTACGTATTATTGAAAGGTTCTTACTACGCAAAAGATACAGACGGAAAAGAAACGAGTGCGGAAGTTGTATATTGTATTCATTTAGGTTTAGGAGCGGGGAGTAGCGATAAGGTTGATCATAAAGATTTTTCAACAAAGCGTAATATGAATTATACATATAATATTCAGATAGAAGGAGTTGAAAGTATAAAAACGGAAGTTACAGCTACCGATAATAATGTTTGGCGGCAAGAAGGAGATGTAACGGTTTCGGGAGAAGGAAAATCAATTCAATTAGACGCTCATTTTGAGGCAAGAAAAATAACGTTTCATAAATCGGATTTTAAAACTACAGATTTGAGAGTTTACGTAAAAGATCCTCTGACTAATTTCCAATTAACAGAATTCTCGGAATTAAAGGAGGAGTCAAAAAATTGGGTTTCTTTTAAATCTCTAAAAGATGTGCCTGTAGAAGAAACCTATAAATATCCTGATGAGAAGCACGTGAGTGAATTGCTTTCTGTTGAAGAATTATTGACTGAGTTGAATAAATGGGCAAAAGGAGAGAATTCTCTTCTAGCTCCCACAAATGAGGGAGCTATCGAGTTTGTTTGTTTTGTGAATGAGTATTATTATCAAAGTATAATGTGGCCAGAGTTTGTTAATACACTTGATCGTGAATTCTTTATTATGGATAAAACACAGAAACAGACATCTGGAGGAAATAGTACTCTTACTTCAGATGCCTCGTTCGTGATTAAACAACATTCTATCCAGACAATATATGATTTAAACAAAGGAGAAGATTATAACGCTTGGGGGATTGAGACTATAAACGAGACCGGATTATTAAATACAACAACTAATCCAAGTAAAATCAAGGATATTGCTTATGGCCGTTTAAATCTACCAGACTTTAGTGGTAAAGGTTGGAGCACTTTTTTGGATTATTCAAAAGAAAGTAACTCTAATCAGATGAAGGACGATTATAAAAATGCGTATTATGCTTGTTTGCAACGAAATCGAGATGAGAATGGGGATGGAGTGATAGACTCAAAAGAGAAAAAATGGTATTTGGCCTCTTCTGGGCAATATATATCTTTATGGCTGGGGCGCTCGTCTTTATCTGCGGAATCTTCACTTTTTAATATAGATGATTGGGTAAAAGAGGGTTTTGCTAAAAATATTCCAGCTAAATATCATTATATACCAAGTAATAATGATGGCAAAGTTGTGTTTTGGGCAGAAGAAGGAATTACAATAGGTAATGATGATAGTCATACGACAGGAAAGATACGAAACTATCGGTGTATACGAGATTTGAATATGAAAGGAATGGATGAGAATAATTTAGATAGAAAAAAGGCACCTGAAACGCTTTTCAAAATATCTTCTGTTGATCCTAAGGCACTTACTGTTACGTTTGACTATTTGAATGCAAATTCATTAAAACCGGCTCCTTCCATGAATGAATTGGACCCACATAATGAACGTGATAATGATATAAACAGGGTTTATAAGTCTTTTTGTATTGTTAGGGGAAGTGTGTCAAGCAATCAAGTTGGTGGAACATGGAAGGCAAAAACAAATCTTACGAATCCATGTAATCGTATAATGAATGAGCATGGTTGGCGTATGCCGAATCAAGCGGAATTGTCTGTTATTTATCTAGTTGGAACTGATGCGAGTGCATATGGATCATATAAGAAAAATGAATTTAATGGCTTAAAAGGCCAAACCGTTTTTGCTCGTACTTCATATAGTGGCATTGCTAAAAATGGAAAATCCGGACAACATGCTTATCGGTTGCTTGCTAACGAACATATTTCTTTAGTGGAGAAGACTGGATATACTGGATTTATCCGTTGTGTAAAAGATAATTACAAATAGAATTAAAATCCAGAAAAAGTAGAATCAATTGCTGCGAAAAACGGTTTTAATATATATCTAATTGTAGAGACACAGCATCATGCTGTGTCTCTCTCTATTTAACTGAAATCAATCTAACACTTTGTATCCTTAACTCCCGGAGAATCCTTTTTTCCGCCCAATTTACGGCTAGCCTCCAAATACGCAAGAAAAAAATAGGCTTACGGCTGGGGTATAACAGTGTAAGAATGCCCATTCACAACCGCTTATGATGCCCAATTGTACAGTTGGTGTTATGAATGGCTTATTTTATCTAGACGAGATTTTTTATTCGGAAAATAGTCCTTACCTTTACGGCATAGATACGTTGTCAAGTATTAATCAATCAAAACCCATACGAACTATGGAACATTACGTGAATATCATGTTGGATAGTGGCTTCAAGGCCGCCTTGTACGACGAGCGTGAGGTGATGCAGTTTTTACTATATTTGCCGTATGATCTCCCGTCAAGGAGAGAAGGGCCCGGAGTGGAAATACGACCTGCTCCCGGTATATGGAATCTACCTTTTGAACTTCAGCCTTCCCGAGTTCCCTTCATGGCGAACGGACGTGGTTCTGGCAAATGAGCAAACAGGGCGGATTCGGCTGAAACAGATCTATGTCTCTTTCGAACGATTCGATTTGCGTTACGAGGAGTGCGTTACTCCGTTAGAAAAAACAATTTATGTACTGAAGAATATGAACCTGTTTGATATGTCTCCCTTAAAGGAGAAAGAGGCCCACTTCCGCCGTTTGCTGGACGTGGCGAACTTGGGTGCCCTCACCCCGCAGGAGCGTGCCATCTACGACGAGAACCTGAAGATCTACCGGGATTGGAAGGCGACGATGGAGTATGCGGTGGAGAATGCTGAGGCAAAAGGTGAGGTGAGAGGTAGCCGCTTGATTACTTTACGTACCGCTTTGAACTTAAAAAGAATCGGCTTGGATCCCTCTGTGATCGCCCAATGTACGGGGCTTTCCTTGGAGGAGATAAACGATCTGGAGAATCTCATTCGCAAGGAAGAGATTAAGTGTTAGATGTGGATGATATGGTATAACAGCTAAGGGGCAGGCTTACACAAGTCTGCCCCTTGCTGTCTTTATAAAGTGTCGGTGTTCCTATCACCTTCTTTGAAATGAATAGGTGTTCTTATCAATCAAGGATAGTTGGTAGGTTTACCCTTTAAAGTTGAAACTCACACCTATCGTGCTAAGAAATGTTATAATCTATTTTTGTGATGCAAATTAAAAGTGAAAGGGATGAATAGGAGAGAACTCGTGAAAACATTGGCTGATAAATTGTCGGTTACGCAAGCGGAGGCGATGCGCTTTGTTCAAGCTTGGGAAGAGACTACGACAGAGGCTTTGGAAAGTGATGGTTCTTTGATGCTATTGGGCTTTGGGACGTTCTCCGCTTGGGAACAAACCGAACGGATCGGCAGAAATCCTAAGAATGGGGTGGCTTATATGATAAGAGCTCGTAAAAGCGTGAAGTTTAAGCCCGGTAAATTATTACTTAAACAGTTGAATGTGAGCTCGTCGAAGTGAAGGCATTCACGTATGTATAATAAAAACGAAAAAATATTCGATATGAAGAGAATTCTTTTCCTAGTCCTGCTCTTGGTAGCTACGACAGGCGTTTACGGCCAGAAGTTCGCGGTGAAGTCGAACTTGCTCTATGATGCGACTGCTACGATCAACTTGGGCGTAGAGGTTGGCTTGGCTAAAAAATGGTCGCTGGATCTATCCGGCAACTATAATGGATGGAAGTTTGGTGATGAGGCTCGTATGAAACATTGGCTGGTACAACCAGAAGCTCGTTATTGGTTGTGTGAGAAGTTTAATGGACATTTCTTCGGCTTGCATGCGCATTATGCGGATTACAATGTTGGAGGCCTAAAGTTCTTGAGCAAGAATATGGAGAATCACCGTTATCAAGGTAATTTGTATGGCGCTGGACTCTCTTATGGTTATCAGTGGTTGTTAAGCGATCGGTGGAGCATGGAAGCCGTGTTGGGTATTGGTTGGGCGCATCTGGATTATGATAAATATCCTTGTGCCACTTGCGGAACCGTATTGAAAAGTGATACGAAAGATTATTTCGGGGTTACGAAAGCCGCTATTTCTATTATTTACTTTATTAAATGACCCAAGCGATGAACAAGAAGATAAATGCATATATGATGGCGGCTATGATGGCCGTCGTGTCTCCGGCAATCATGGGACAGACTGCCTCGGATGGGGTTAAAGTGATTTGTAACGACGTGGTACAGAAGGGCGACTCGGTATATATCGATGCCGTGGTGACGGTAAGTAGCGATGCGGTGAAATCCCGTAGCTATTTGGAACTGACCCCCGTCTTGGAATCGGCTTCGCAAAAAGAGGGGCTTCCTTCTATTTTGGTGAACGGACGTATCCGCCAGAAAGTATATAATCGTGAGGTCGCCTTGGATAATTTGAACGACGTACCTCATTATACTATCTTGAAAGCCGGGAAGGAAGATCAAGTGGTAAGTTATAAAACCGCCGTGCCTTTTGAGGATTGGATGAAAGACGCACGTGTCGTGTTAGACCCGAATCTATGCGGTTGCGGTAAGGAAGAGGCCGGTAGTCCGTTATTGATCGCGGACAAGATTCGTCGTCGTCCGGATAAGCGCTATGAGGTTCAGCCTACATTCTCTTATATCACGCCGATGGCAGAGACGGAGAAGCATCGTGCGGAAGTTGGTACGGCTTTCTTGGACTTCCAAGTGGGTAAATATCAGATTCTTCCTGATTTCCGTAATAATGCGGTGGAGTTGGCGAAGATCAATAATACGATCCGTACCGTTACAGAGGATAAGAACGTGAAACCGACAGGTATCGTACTGAAAGGATATGCCTCACCGGAAGGCTCTTACGCTAGTAATAAGAAATTGGCGGATAATCGTGTCAAAGCGTTACGTGACTATATCCGCCAGAAGAATGACTTCAAGGCTGATTTTTTCACGATGAGCTCGGAACCGGAAGATTGGGTCGGTTTTAAGGAAAAGGTAGAGGCCGATCCGAATGTGCCGAATCGTAGCGAGGTATTGGCGATTATCGATAGCTCGGATGATCCGGATCGCAAGGAGGCTAAGTTACGTGCCTTGGGTGGTGGCGCCGCTTTCCGTTATGTGTTGAAAGATATTTTCCCTTCGTTACGTCGTTCGGAATATAAGATTGATTATACGGTGCGTGAGTTTACGGTGGATGAGGGGCGTGAGATCATCAAGACTCGTCCGCAACAGCTAAGTTTAGGGGAGATGTTCGCGGTGGCTAACAGCTATGAGATCGGTAGTGACGAATATGATAATGTATTTGATATTGCTGTCCGTATGTTCCCGAATGATCCGGTAGCGAATCTTAACGCTGCGAATATCGCTATGGGCAAGGGTGATTATGCTTCCGCTAAGAACTATTTGGCGAAGGCGGGGAACGCTCCGGAGGCGGTTCACGCAAAAGGAGTGTTAAGTATGTTGACCGGTGATTTGACAGAAGCGGAGACCCTATTGAAGCAGGCTCAGGATATGGGTGTAAAGGCCGCGGCGATAAATTTAGAGGAATTGCGCAAGAAAATAGAGGATAATGCGGTATTTGATAGTTTCAACGCTGTAAAATGATAGCTATTCCTCCCTAGGTATAGGGCAGAAGGCACTTAATTTGTAAATGTCATGAAGACAAATATTAATAATAATTTCTTTTATATGGAACAAGCATCAGATGTAGTAGAGTTGGTTCTGCCTCATGAGGTAGATAATCCAAACAGTGTCTATCTGTATCTGGAAGGAGATGCTTGGTGCGCATACGAACGTTCAGCCTATTATCTGACTCAGATGGAGGTACCGGTTGTATTAAAGAAAGAAGTGATCCGCAGCGACTATGATGTGGTCTTACTGAAAGCTTTTTTCGCCGTGAATGATATGTATTTGCCGTTTTCTCCCACGGCTGTGCTGAAGTTGGTTGCCGACGATAAGCTACAGTTCCAGATAAGGGATAGGGTAGAAGGTTTTTCCGAATGGAAAGAGAATGAGTTAAAAAAATTATCTGCTTGATAAGGAAGCGAACGCTTCTTATTTAAGCATGTAAAGTTGAGGGGTGTAAGGGTCCTGGAAAGTAGTGATACTTTTCAGGACTATTCTTTTGTATGGGATGCCTCCCTGTAAATGATTACCCGGCAATCCGGGGAGAGAGTGACAGTGAATTGGTCTCCCAAAGCCTCGTTGAGAGTTCCTTGCCACCATGAGGTGAGCTTTCGTCGGCGAATGGGCCAACGGAGTCCTTCCGTACTAATCTCCCCTTCGGGATAAAGAACGAAAATGGAGATTTGTTGTCCCGGATAAGAAGCGAAGGTTGTTGTTTCTAAGATAGGAGTGAAAAGGCCATAGTCGGATAACATCTCCACCCGCTTGAATAAGTGGGCATAGTCCATAAGAAGGGATATATTTCCCAATGTATGATCCTCACGCAATCCGGTAGCACCTAATATAAGAACTTCTCGATAGCCTTGGGTATGGGCGAAACGGACGGATTTGGTGAGGTCGTTGATCTCTTGGTCCTCTACATGATGGATTCGGTCTGCGTAGCGTTCGCGCAGGCCGGCGGGTATGCTGTCCAAGTCTCCTACGATAGCGTCCGGATGAATACCCTTTTCATAAAGTGTCTTTACGGCTCCATCACAAGCGATAATCGTTTTCGCTTCCTTTAATAATCTCAAGGGTAACTCAGCGGAAGGAAATCTCCCATTCGCTACGATCACACATCCTCCTTCCAGACTTTCCATATTATCTCCCATAATTCAAAATTCATAATTCAAAACTCTTCCCCTTTCTTCCGCCAATTGTAATAGCCTACTATGGCTAGTGTCGCATAGCAAAAATAGAGTAGCATCGTCGGATACAAGCCCCGAAGGTAATAAAGATATACGGAAACGAGGTTTACGATTACCCAAAAAATCCAATGCTCGATAATTCGCCTTGCCAGCATCCAAGTAGCGACAATGCCTACCGACGTGGTGAACGCATCGCCTACGGGGATGGGAGAGTCCGTGAATTGATGAAGGAGATACCATAAGATGGCGAATACAACGGCCAATGTTCCGATAATCCCCACGAAAAGCGGAAGGCTCAGATGGGTGTATAGGATACAGTCGGAGGGAAGACTGTCGTTTTCCGTGTGTATCTCATGTTTCTTCCGGGTCCATTGATAGAAACCGTATATGCTGATTCCTACGTAATAGGTTTGCAATCCCATGTCCGCATAGATCTTAGCGGACAGGAAGACAAATACATACACGAGGGAGGTGAGGAATCCCACCACCCACATGGCCTTATGTTGTTTAATCTCTAGAAAGAGATAGAGTAGACCGGTTATTACTCCGAAGTATTCTAGCCAAACCATTTTAGTAATTGAAAATTAAGTTAGAATTTGAAGGTGATCCTGGCCATGGCGTTCGTGCCGGCTTGGGTGAAATAACCGTCATCCTTTTTACGTGTGTCGTTTTCGATATAAGAGTATACCCATGCGTTGGTCTCGTACTTCTCGTTGAAGAGGTTGTTGATAGTCACGTCTAGGGTTATTTCTTTCATGAACTTAGGCTGGAAGGCGTAACCGATACGTAGGCTATTGATAAAGTAGGGATCGATGGAACGATCCTTGCTGCTTGAATTGTCTATGTATTGGCGGCCTACTACTTGCGAGTTGAAACTAGCGATAAATCCTTTGTAAGCGAAATCGAACATGCTGTTTGCGATTAGGTCTGGGGAGAAAGCGATATTCGTTGTACCTAGATCGTTGATCTCTTGTACTCCGGTATCCCAGTTATCCACGTATTCCACGAAATGCTTGATTTTATTTTGGCTGAGGGTTACGTTCGCGTTCCAATTCAGCCAAGAGGTGATTTGTACACCTCCGGTAAGCTCGATGCCCATTCGGTAGCTATCCTTTATATTGGAAGTGAGGGCCTCACCGATCTCGCTGATCTTGCCGGTCAGGATCAATTGGTTGTTGTAATCCATGAAATAGAGATTGGCTCCAACCCGGAAACGGTTGTTACCAAAACTATAACCGGCCTCGTAATCATATAAGGTCTCGTGGGTAGGACGTTCTTCGGGGCCTGCCTCCGTGAAATTGTCACGGTTCGGTTCCCGGTTTGCGACGGAGAAAGAGACGAATGCGTTATGGCCGTTGTTATGGAAGTTTATACCGGCTTTCGGGTTGAAGAAGTTCCAGTTCTTATGAATGTCCAGCTCTTCCTCGGCTTTGTCATCGTTTCCCTTAATGGTGTAATGGATCCCACGGTATTGTAAGTCCAGATAGCCGGTGAAAAGAGGGGAAAGACGTTGGGTCAATTTTGCGTATGCGTTGTAGTCTAATTTCTTACCGGTATTGCGGTAATATTCGTAATCCGGTTGTGGCAAGACGTTTGCGCTTTTGGTCCACATTACCCGGCCAAAATGGTCGCCTACGTAGTTGTTGACGGCGGTTCCCAGCGTAAGGCGGGTGTTGTCATGTTGATAGTTCGCGCTATAAACGGCTCCATAGAAATAATTGTCGAGCCATTTACGGCGCACAAGGTCCGTCTTTTTTACGGTATTACCCTCCGGATCGATATATTCCGGTAGTTTATAACTGCTGAATTTGGCTTTCGATTTATAATCCTCGTAATATCCGTTACCATCGGTGTAATGAAGGGTCAGGTTCATATTCCAGAAATCTCCGATACGCTGGCTGGCCATTAAATGGTAGTTGTGTTGCCAATAATTATCCGTCTGATTGTTATAAAACTTCTTCACTCCATCTTCCTCATATTCTCCGCATGGATTATAGCTACGATCTGTGTCAAGTAAATAAGACGGAACACCGTTCCATGCTTGATAGGTCTTCTCGCTGTTCCCGAAGGCTTGGAATTTAATCAATGTATTATCGGCATAGAAAGCGGCGGAGGCATAGTAAGAGCTCATACGGGCGGAGGCACGATCGATAAAGCCGTCGCTACGGATATTGGAGTAGCGGACGTCGAAAGCGAAATGATCGTAAAGTAATCCGGTACCGCCTTTTACCGTATGCTTCAGCGTACCGAAAGAACCTGCTGATACGGAATATTCGCCGTAAGGCTTTAAGGACGGTTTCTCGGTCTGCATGGCGACCGTAGCGCCAAAAGCCGCGGCTCCGTTCGTAGAGGTTCCGGCACCTCGTTGGATCTGGATCGATTCTACCGAGGAGGCTATATCGGCCATATTAGCCCAGAATACGGTATGAGACTCGGAGTCATTAACCGGTACGCCATTGATCGTGATATTGATACGGTTCGCGTCTGTACCCCGGATACGAAAACCGGAGTAACCTATACCTGTTCCGGCATCCGAGGTCATGATAACAGACGGGGATTGGGAGATAAGGAATGGGATACCTTGCCCGTTGTTCCGGCTGCTTAGCTCTTGTTTGGAGATGTCGCTATAAGCTACCGGGGTTTCTTTCCCGACTTTGGTAGCGGTAATAACTACTTCATCCAAAGATACGTCTTTTGAGATTTTCAAGGAGTCGACCGGACTGGGCATTTGTGCCTTGACGGTTGTAGCCAGTAAGGAGCCGGCCAAGATAACCAATACATTTTTCATCTTTTCATCTTTTTGCTTTAAAACTAAATAGATGAATAGAAAGGATCGGAGAAGCATGAATCCCTACGACAGCATTACCTGTACAGGTTCTATGGGTATGATCTCAGCCCGCTCCTTTCGTGAAGGATTTTGCGAGCACCCCTTCGTATTCGGCAGCAAAGATAGGCATAAAAGTGTTAATAAATATTACTGTCAATAGTAAATCGGATTTCTATAGATATTAATTCTGATTACTATGGATAGTAATCCGGTTTGTGTCGTATTAATTTTTTCTGTAAAAAGATGAGGATATTTTGAGAACTCATTGATTTTTTGTATATTTGCGGGCGATTAAGTGAAGTTGAGGAGGGGGCGGGTAGTCCCCTTCTTTTGTTCTTAACAGATATGTGTATGATAGAAAAGAAAGTGGTAAGCCAATTAATAGAGGAAAAACTAGCCTCTTCAAGCAATTATTTAGTAGACGTGGTGATTAAACCGGGAAACCTGATAGTCGTTGAAATTGATAACGATGAAGCGGTAAGCATTGATGATTGCGCCGAGTTGAGCCGGTATTTGGAGGAGCATCTGGATCGTGACGTCGAGGATTATGAGCTGGAGGTTGGCTCCGCCGGCATTACTTCTCCTTTCAAGGTACTTCGCCAATACGTCAAGAACATCGGAAACGAGGTGGAGATGCTGTTGAAAAACGGCTCGAAGCTGACCGGTGTGTTGAAATCTGCCGACGAGAACGGTGTGGTTGTCTCTGTCGAGAAGAAGGTGAAACCGGAAGGCGCTAAGCGGAAGGTGACTGTGGTGGAGGATGAGTCGTATACATTTGATGAAATAAAATATACAAAATACTTAATAAGATTCAAGTAAGATTATGGCCAAGAAAGAGGAAACAATCAGTATGATTGACACCCTTGCGGAGTTCAAGGAGTTGAAGAATATCGATAAAGATACGATGATTAGCGTTTTGGAAGATTCGTTCCGTAACGTGATCGCCAAGATGTTTGGCACGGATGAGAACTATGACGTGATTATCAACCCTGAGAAAGGTGATTTCGAGATATGGAGAAACCGTACGGTTGTGGCTGATGATGAATTGGAGGATGAGAACTTGCAGCTTACGTTGACGGAGGCCCGTAAAATCGATGCCGACTGTGAGGTGGGCGAGGAAGTGACCGACGAGGTGCATTTCGCAGACTTCGGACGCCGTGCGATCTTAAACTTGCGCCAAACTTTGGCTTCAAAGATACTTGAATTGCAGAAAGACAGCTTGTACGCTAAGTATAAGGATAAAATCGGCCACATCATCGCCGCTGAGGTTTATCAGGTGTGGAAGAAAGAAATCCTGTTGCTGGATGACGATGGTAATGAGTTGCTACTGCCGAAATCCGAGCAAATCCCGACCGATTTCTATCGTAAGGGAGAGACCGTACGTGCGATCGTTCAACGTGTGGATAACTATAATAACAACCCGAAGATCCTTCTTTCCCGTACGGATAAGGTCTTCTTGCAACGGTTGTTTGAGTTGGAGGTTCCGGAGATTAATGACGGCTTGATTACGATCAAGGCGATCGCCCGCATCCCGGGAGAGCGTGCCAAGGTGGCTGTCGAGTCATACGATGACCGTATTGATCCGGTAGGCGCTTGCGTAGGTATGAAAGGCTCTCGTATCCACGGAATCGTTCGCGAGTTGAGAAACGAGAACATTGATGTGATTAATTACACCTCAAATCTCTCTTTGTTTATCCAGCGTGCCTTAAGCCCGGCTAAGATCTCTTCTATCCGTGTGAATGAGGAGGAAAAGAAAGCTGAGGTTTATCTACGTCCGGAGGAGGTTTCTTTAGCGATCGGTAAGGGCGGTCTGAATATTAAGTTGGCTTGTATGTTGACTGAGTATACGATTGACGTATTCCGTGATATCGAAGGAGCGGACGAGGAGGATATCTACTTGGATGAGTTCTCCGACGAGATCGACAGCTGGGTGATCGACGCACTGAAGAATATAGGATGCTATACGGCGAAGAGTGTCCTTGCTATGGACCGCAATGAGATTATTGAACGTGCCGATCTGGAAGAACAGACCGTGGACGATCTTTTAGCTATCTTATCTGCGGAATTTGAAGATGAAGGTAACGAATAAGTATTACGACAAAGTTAGATATGCCTATAAAATTAATTCAAGTACAGAGAAAATTGAACGTGGGAATCAACACGGTGGTTGAGTTCCTGCACCGGAATGGGTTCTCGGTTGAGGATAATCCCAACACGAGGATCAGTGATGAACAGTATGCTTTGCTCGTAAAAGAGTTTGGAAAGGATCTGCCAGAGAAAGATCGTAATTTTGCGGCGGATCGTATGCGGAAAGAGGTTCCTTCTGTGAAAGAAGAGAAGACCGCGGAAATAAAGACAGTGATACCGGAAGAATTCAGACCTAAGATCGTAATGAAGGGTCATATTGATTTGGATGGTGGACAACATAAAAAACAGCAGGAAGAGCCGAAGGCTAAAGAGGAGCCTAAGGTGAAAGAAGAGCCTAAGGTAAAGGAAGAGCCGAAAGTGAAGGAAGCGCCTGCCGCTCCCGCTGCTCAAGCTCCTGTTAAACCCGCGCAGCCTGCGCAGGCTCCCACGGAGAAAAAAGAAGAAAAAGTTATAGTAGTGGAAGTGGAAAAAGAAAAAACCGTAGAGAAGCAACCGGTTGTTGCGGAACCTAAGGTGGAAAGTGTGAAACCGGAACAGGAAGTAGAGAAGACCGAGGAAAAGGATGATAATCTTTTCCGTTTGAACTCGGTTAAATTGGAGTCAAAGATCAAGGTAACCGGTAAGATTGACTTGGATGCGCTTAACCAATCGACTCGTCCGAAAAAGAAAACGAAGGAGGAGAAGCGGAAAGAGCGTGATGAGAAGCAAAAGTTTAATAACAATCGGCCGGGTAATAATAGCAACGGTCCGGGCGCTCCTCATAAGAGTCCGAATTCGCCGACTTTGATTAAACCGAACGCTCCTGCTAAACCGGGTGAGGAAGGTGACGCTAAGAAGAAGCGTAAACGTATCAAGAAAGATCGGGTAGACGTGAATAATACGCCGGGTACGAATTATCCGCGCCCGAATCGTGACGATCGTCCGAATAACGACCGTAAGCCTCGCTTGAAGAAGCCGGTGAAAGCGGAAGTTAGTGAAGAGGATGTTCAAAAGCAGATCAAGGAGACTTTGGCTCGCTTGACCAACAAGAATAATAAGAATAATAAGGGGGCTAAATACCGTCGTGATAAACGTGACGCCGCTGTGAAACGTGAGCACGAGTTGATGGAACAGGAAGAACTGGAAAGCAAGGTATTGAAGCTGACCGAGTTCGTTACGGCCAACGACTTGGCGAACATGATGGACGTATCTGTAACGGAGGTTATTGGTACTTGCATGAGCATCGGCCTTATGGTTTCGATCAATCAGCGCCTGGATGCGGAGACGATCAATATTGTGGCTGAGGAGTTCGGTTATAAGACTGAATATGTAAGCGCGGATGTTGTCGAGGCGATCAACGCTGATGAGGAAGATGATAACGAGGAGGATTGGGTAGCCCGTCCGCCTATCGTAACGGTGATGGGACACGTTGACCATGGTAAGACTTCTTTATTGGATAATATCCGTAGCGCGAACGTAATCGCCGGTGAGGCCGGTGGTATCACGCAGCATATCGGAGCCTACAACGTGAAGTTGCAGAATGGCCGCCGTATCACGTTCTTGGATACTCCGGGTCATGAGGCGTTTACCGCTATGCGTGCCCGTGGCGCAAAGGTGACGGATATCGCGATTATTATCGTGGCCGCTGATGATAACGTGATGCCTCAGACGATCGAGGCGATTAATCACGCTTCGGCTGCCGGTGTTCCTATTGTTTTCGCTATTAATAAAATCGATAAGCCACATGCTAATCCTGAGAAGATCAAGGAGGAGTTGGCGAATATGAATTACTTGGTGGAAGACTGGGGGGGTAAGTACCAGAGTCAGGAGATCTCCGCTAAGAAAGGTATCGGTGTCGAGGAGTTGTTGGAGAAGGTCTTGTTGGAGGCCGACCTGTTGGATTTGAAAGCGAATCCGAAAAAACGTGCGGTTGGTTCTATCATCGAGTCTTCTTTGGACAAGGGACGTGGCTATGTATCTACCATATTGGTGGAGAACGGTACGTTGAAGATGGGAGATATCGTTTTGGCGGGAACTCATCAAGGACGTATCAAGGCGATGTTCAACGAGCGTAATCAACGGGTGGAGAAGGCCGGTCCTTCCGAGCCGGTATTGATCCTCGGTTTGAATGGTGCTCCTCAGGCCGGTGATACATTTAATGTATTGGAGACTGAGCAAGAGGCGCGTGAGATAGCTAACCGTCGTGAGCAATTGCAGCGTGAGTTAGGTCTTCGTACGCAGAAGATGCTTACTTTGGATGATATCGGACGTCGTATCGCCGTGGGTAACTTCCAAGAGTTGAACGTGATCGTGAAGGGTGATGTGGATGGTTCCGTAGAGGCTTTGTCCGACTCCTTGATCCGTTTGTCTACCGAGGAGATTCAGGTAAACGTAATTCACAAGGCGGTTGGCCAGATTTCCGAGTCGGATGTGGTTTTGGCAGCGGCTTCGAACGCTATCATTATCGGATTCCAAGTTCGTCCGTCTTTGCAAGCACGTAGAAACGCCGAGAAGGAAGGTGTGGAGATCCGTTTGTATTCTATCATCTACGATGCGATCGAGGAGGTGAAGAGCGCTATGGAAGGCATGCTTTCTCCGGAGATCAAGGAGGAGATTACCGCTTATGTGGAAGTTCAGCAGGTATTCAAGATCACCAAGGTCGGTACGGTTGCCGGATGTATGGTTAAGGAAGGCAAGATCAAACGTACGAACAAGATCCGTTTGATACGTGACGGTATCGTTATCTATGCCGGTGAGCTAGGTTCTTTGAAACGTTTCAAGGACGATGCGAAAGAGGTCGTGGCTGGCTTGGATTGCGGTTTGAATATTACGAACTTCAACGATATCCAAGTGGGCGATATGATCGAGGCTTACGAAGAGACAGAAATAAAGAAGACGTTATAACGATGAACTGGTTGGACATTACATTGCTATGTCTGGCAGGGATAGGATTTGTGAAAGGCCTGTTTGATGGAATCATCAAACAGGTTGTTTCGCTTATAGCCCTAGTGATCGCGATCTTTTTCTGCGGGAAAGCGGCGGCTTGGCTGAAAGGATATATCTTGGCGTTGGGTTGGTTTCCGGAAGAAGGGGTTACGATCTTGAGTTATATAGCGGGTTTTATCTTGATTATGGGGGTATTTATCCTAGCGGGTGAACTGGTTACCAAGGTGGTAGGGGCGACACCGTTGAGCGTTATCAACCATTTGTTTGGGGGTTTTTTCGGGTTGCTGGTCGTTTTGGTCTTTACCAGTTTGCTGTTGAATGCGCTGGAGTTCGTGGATCGCGGATCGGTCTTGATTCATCGCCAATCGAAGATAGAATCTCGTTTTTATTATAGCGTGAAGCAAATAGTACCAACAATTTTCCCACATAATTTGTTTTCATTAGGAGAATGAAGGGCTTTTATCAATGGTTAATTTATAATTATGCAGGATTCAAATCATATCATTAATGAGGTAACGAGCGGAGATTATAAATATGGCTTCGTTACCGATATTGATACGGAGGTGATCCATCGTGGATTAGACGAGGAGACGGTCCGTATTATCTCTGCCAAGAAGAACGAGCCGGAATGGTTACTCGAGTTCCGTTTGAAGGCTTTTCGCCATTGGCAGACGTTGGAGATGCCTACATGGCCTCACTTGAATATCCCGCCGATCGATTATCAGGACATTATCTATTATGCCGCCCCTAAGAAAAAAGAGGGACCAAAGAGCTTGGATGAGGTAGATCCTGAGTTGTTGAAAACATTCGATAAACTGGGTATTCCTTTGGAAGAACAGAAGCATTTAAGCGGAATGGCGGTAGACGCCGTGATGGATAGTGTTTCCGTGAAGACTACTTTCAAGGAGAATCTCGCGGAGAAGGGGATTATTTTCTGTTCGTTCAGCGAGGCTGTACAACATCATCCGGACTTGGTGCAGAAGTATTTGGGCAGCGTGGTTGGTTATCGTGATAATTTCTTTGCCGCCTTGAATTCGGCCGTGTTCTCGGATGGTTCGTTTGTTTATATACCGAAGGGCGTACGTTGCCCGATGGAGTTGAGTACGTATTTCCGTATCAATGCCGCTAATACCGGACAGTTCGAGCGTACCTTGATTGTCGCAGACGATGAGGCGTATGTAAGTTATCTGGAAGGATGTACGGCACCGATGCGTGACGAGAACCAATTGCATGCCGCTATCGTGGAGATCGTGGCGAACGAGCGTGCCGAGGTGAAGTATTCTACCGTACAGAACTGGTATCCGGGTGATAAGGAAGGTAAAGGCGGTATCTATAACTTCGTGACGAAACGAGGTTTGTGCAAAGGTGAGGGTAGCAAGATCTCTTGGACGCAAGTAGAGACCGGTTCGGCGATCACTTGGAAATATCCGAGCTGTATCTTGGCGGGTGATAACTCGGTAGGTGAGTTTTACTCGGTTGCCGTAACCAATAATTACCAACAGGCCGATACGGGTACGAAGATGATCCATCTGGGTAAGAATACGAAAAGTACGATCGTATCCAAGGGCATCTCTGCCGGTCATAGCCAGAATAGCTATCGGGGGTTGGTGAAGGTGTCCGCCCGTGCGGAAGGAGCCCGTAATCATAGCCAATGCGATAGTTTGCTATTAAGCTCTACTTGTGGAGCTCATACGTTCCCTTACGCTGATATTCAGAATGAGACGGCGATCGTGGAGCATGAGGCTACGACGAGTAAGATCAGCGAGGAGCAATTGTTCTACTGCCAACAACGGGGTATCTCGGTAGAAGAGGCTGTCGGTTTGATCGTGAACGGATATGCTCGTGAGGTAATGAATAAGTTACCGATGGAGTTCGCCGTCGAGGCTCAGAAATTACTAACGATCTCGCTGGAAGGCAGCGTAGGATAGAATAATTTTCAATTTTCAACTTTCAATTTTCAATTAGAAAAGATGTTAGAGGTTAAGAATTTACATGCCAACGTAAATGGCAAAGAGATATTGAAAGGTATCAACCTGTCGGTGAAAGCGGGTGAGGTACATGCTATCATGGGACCGAACGGTTCCGGAAAAAGTACGTTAAGTAGTGTATTGGTAGGTAATCCCGCTTTTGAGGTAACGGAAGGAGAGGTTATCTTCAACGGTAAGAATCTGCTGGATCTTTCTCCCGAGGATCGTAGCCGTGAGGGTATTTTCTTGAGCTTCCAATATCCGGTCGAGATCCCGGGAGTTAGTATGGTGAACTTTATGCGTGCGGCGTTGAACGAGCACCGTAAATATAACGGTCTGGAACCGGTTTCGGCTACGGACTTCTTGAAATTGATGCGTGAGAAACGTGCGATCGTCGAGCTGGATAATAAACTGGCCAGCCGTAGCGTGAACGAAGGTTTCTCCGGTGGAGAGAAAAAACGGAACGAGATCTTCCAGATGGCGATGCTGGAGCCGAAATTGGCGATCTTGGATGAGACGGATAGTGGTTTGGATATCGATGCCTTGCGTATCGTAGCGCATGGCGTGAACCAGTTGAGGACTCCGGAGAATGCCGCTATCGTAATCACGCACTATCAGCGTCTGCTGGATTACATCAAGCCGGATGTGGTTCATGTGCTTTACAAAGGCCGTATCGTGAAGACCGCCGGTCCGGAATTGGCCTTGGAACTGGAAGAGAAAGGTTACGACTGGATCAAGAAAGAGATGGGAGATGAGTAATATGAAGGCCGAGCAACAATATATCGATCTTTTCGCCCAATGTGAGGATCTGGTATGTCGTCATAGTACGCCGGTGATGAATGCCCTTAGGGCTGATGCCTTGGCGAACTTTGAGCGACTCGGATTCCCCTCCACGAGAAGCGAGGATTATAAATATACGGATGTAGCCCAAGCGTTCGCTCCGGATTACGGTTTAAATATCAACCGGGTCGCTATCCCGGTGAATCCTTATGACGTATTCCGTTGTGACGTACCGAACTTGAGCACATCGTTATACTTTGTCGTGAACGATACGTTTTACGATAAGGACTTACCGAAAGCACATTTGCCGGAAGGCGTGTATGCTGGAGGGTTGAAGGCTTTTACGGAGCAATATCCGGAGATCGCTTCCAAGTATTACGGAAAGGCGGCGCCGAGTAGCAAGGATGGTATTATCGCATTGAATACGATGTTGGCTCAAGATGGTTTTGTGGTGTATGTACCGAAAAATGTCGTGGTTGAGCGTCCTATCCAATTAGTGAATATATTCCGTAATGATGTGGATACGATGGCGAACCGTCGTGTCCTGGTGATTATGGAACCTCATTCGGAGGCGAAGTTGTTGGTTTGCGACCATAGTATCGACGACGTGAAATTCTTGGCGACTCAAGTGGTTGAGATTTTCGCAGAGGAAGGCGCTCGCTTCGATTATTATGATTTGGAGGAAAGCAGTGTGTCCACGACCCGTTTCTCCTCCGTACACGTAAGGCAGGCGGCCTCGACCAATGTCTTGGTAAACGGTATTACGTTGACGAATGGCTTGACTCGCAACAATTATTACGTGGAACTGAATGGCGAGTATGCCGAGTCTACCTTATGCGGTATGTCCGTTCTGGACAAGGAGCAACAGATGGATACCTATAGCCATATTACCCATGCGGTTCCGAATTGTACCAGCAACGAGTTGTTCAAGAATGTACTGAATGATCATGCCGTAGGTGTCTTCAGCGGACGTATCTTGGTGAAAGAGGATGCCCAGAAGACCGCCGCTTACCAGACGAACCGTAATCTGTGCGCTACTCGTGAGGCCCGTATGTACAGCAAGCCGCAACTGGAGATTTATGCGGACGACGTAAAATGCTCGCACGGTATGACGACCGGTCAGTTAGATGAGAACGCTTTGTTCTATATGCAAAGCCGCGGTATCCCACGTGACGAGGCCCGTATGTTATTGAGCGTGGCTTTCACTTCCGACGTGATCGACCATGTACGCTTGGAGGCGTTGAAAGACCGTTTGCATAAACTGGTAGAGAAACGTTTCCGCGGTGAGCTGGCTAAATGCGCCGGTTGCCGGATTTGTAAATAAGCGCGAATAAGAGGAAAACTATAATCAGGCATGGATTATCCCGACGATAATGTAGGGAACCATGTCTGATTTTTTTATATCTTTGGCAGTGACAAATTAAAACCTCCAACTTATGCAGTTAACACACATCGCCCTATGGACGAATCATCTGGAACGTTTACGGGATTTCTATGTAAAGTATTTTAATGGTAAGAGTAATGAGAAATATGTGAATTCGAAAAAAGGATTCGCCTCTTATTTCGTCTCTTTCGAGAGTGGCCCTGCCTTGGAGATCATGCAACGGCAGGATATTACTGAGGCTTACGACAAGGATCATATCGGCTTGGCTCATCTGGCCTTTCACGCGGATAAGAAGGAGCAAGTGGATCAAATGATCGAACGTTTCCGGATGGATGGATACACGATCGCCGGTGAGACCCGCGTTTCCGGGGATGGTTACTATGAGGGCGTGATCCGAGATCCTGACGGAAATATCGTAGAGATCGTCGCTAACGGGGAGCCGGAGATACAAGCAGCTTTATTCCCTCCTTATGAGTTACTGCTGGAAGCCGATCCGGATCGGGAGAAAGTAGAGGTTTACCTAAAGGATTCGGATTGCTTTATCGCTACGGTACGAAACTCGGTTGCCGGCGTGATCGTGGTTCGCAAGGAGGAGGGTCGCAAGGCGGAGATCATGAATCTTGCCGTGGCGGATATCTTCCGTCGGCGAGGAATCGCCCGGAAACTATTACGGCATGTATCTAATAAATGGGCTCCGGCTCAAGATGTCGAGCTTTTGCGTATTTGCACCGGAACCTCAGCCGCCGGCCCGATGATGCTTTATCAACAGGAAGGCTTCGACTTGGTTGCCGTAGATCGCGATTATTTCGTACGGAACTATGCCGAGCCTATCTGGGAGAACTGCATTCAATGCAGGCATCAATTGATTCTTGAAAAGCGATTAAAATAGTATATATGAAAAGAAAATCGGGAGGTTTAAGGCCTCCCGATTTAATTATTAGTAATCTATGAATAGGTCCTCGAATGAAAAATCATCGGGGCTAATGGCATCACATTTCCAGTACGAAGATCCCTTTCGGTGCCAAGGATAATTCGTCTCCCAATGGAATCTCCTTTCCGGTTAATATCTCTTTTCCGGAGGTTTTACCTCGCAATACTTCCGCATAGCGGGCCAACGGGAGGTTCACCTCCTTGTCGCTGCCATTCATCAAGATCAATACGCTCCGGCCATCCAGACTGCGCTCGTAAACATAGACACCTTGGTTCACCATGAAATGCTTCATCTTGCCCTTAGCGATGACAGCGTTGCCCTTGCGCCATTTCAATAAAGTGCGGAGGAAATTCCACGCGTCATTTTGTACCTCGCTGCGACCGGATGCCTCGAATTGATTCACCTTGTCGCCGGGCCAGCCACCGGGAACATCCAAGCGGATATATCCGTCTCCCTTCTCCTTGGTGCCATTCATCAGCAACTCCTGCCCGTAATAGAGCTGGGGAATACCGGGGATCGTCAACAAGAATGTCACCCCTTGCTTGAACGCGTACAAATCATTGACAGACTCGGGCATGGAGGGAAGAAAACGATCCGTATCATGGTTCTCCAAGAAACGCAATACGTTATAGATATCGGGATATACATAATCATAACACATATGCTCGAAGATCGTGTGTAAGCCTCCGGAATACCCAGTCTCCTCATGGAACGCCTTGCTCGCGATACCCATCAAGCGGAAATCCATTACCGATTTCAGCTCGGTATCCTGCCCGAAGTTCAACCGGCTGCCTTTCTGCCAATAAGCGGAACCGATCGTGTAGTTCATCCACGCTTCGCCTACGATGTTATACTCCGGATACTCGTTCATGATCTCCGTGCACCAATTCCGCATCATGTCCACGTCGGCATACGGATACGTATCTTGACGGATACCATCCACGCCGCAATACTCGATCCACCAGATAGAGTTCTGGATAAGGTATTTGGCTACATGTGGGTTCTTTTGGTTCAAGTCCGGCATGCTCGGGACAAACCAGCCGTTCAGCATCGTCTCCTTATCATAATCCGACACGTAAGGATCGAAATAAGCCTCTTTATCGTGGTTGGTCTGCACGTAGTTATCGAGATTATTAAACCAGTCGTGGCTAGGGATATCTTTCATCCAAGGATGATCGCTTCCACAATGGTTGAAGATCATATCCATTACGACACGCATGCCCCGCTCGTGCGTCTTCTCGATCAAGCGGACGTAGTCCTCGTTCGTGCCGAAGCGTGGGTCTACCCGATAATAATCCGTCGTGGCATATCCGTGATAAGAGCCTCCCTCCATGTCATTCTCCAATACCGGGTTCAGCCAGATAGCGGTAACGCCCAGATCCTCGATATAATCCAAATGCTGTTCGATACCGGCCAAGTCGCCTCCGTGACGGGCGTTTGGGCTGTTACGGTCTACCTTATAAGCGGTACGCATCGGGATTTGATCGTTCGAGGGATCTCCGTTCGCGAAACGATCCGGCATGATGAGATAAAGCACGTCGGAAGAGTCAAACCCCTTGATCCGATCGGCGTTCGGTTTACGGGCCTTCAACTCATACGAGTAATTGAAACTCTTTTTGTCCTTCGTGAACGTGATATCAAACCTGCCGGGCTTGGCGTTTTCCACGTCCAGATAGATCAATAGGTAATTCGGGCTTTCCAACGCTACCGAGCTTTTCAACTGTACGCCGGGATATTTCACGCTAGGGAGATATCCGGCGATATCCTTACCATACACCATCAGCTGGAGTTCCGGGTTCTTCATACCGCTCCACCAGAAGGCCGGCTCGATTTTAAGGTTATCGGCAGAAAGCGTACTGGAAGCGAAAAGGGCCAGTAAAAGGCTCAAGAATAAATGTCTGTTCATGATATATGTTTATTGATTTATATGACAAGGTTGTACATACGCGAAGATAGAAGGATTCCATTGATAATAACACGCTTTCGCCCGGCGAAAAGGGAATAAAAATCACGCGAACGTTTGCGAACCCTCGTAAATTAAGACTATCTTTACTGCCTAAATCTAATCAACTAATTCAAATGATAAAAAGTCTAATTGTATCCATGTTTCTGACAGGTTGCGTTTCCTCCCTGTCCGCACAACAAAGTTTTTGGAAAGAAGATTTCTCCGCCGGGAAATTACCCGACGGCTGGATGATTGTCGATTCAACGAAATCGGCAAAGTGTGAATGGATTGTAACCGATCAGCCTTATCCCGGCTCTTTCCAGTTCGAGCAACAAGCACCTCCCATCGCATCTACGAGCCGTGGCTATCATATGCAATTCCGGCCGGGCGTAGTCACCGGGGAGGAGATCACGAAGTGGAATCAACGGGAGGAATACCCGAACGGCTATTTCCAGACCAGCGCTATCGATTGCGCGGGAAAGAACGATGTGGTATTGAAATTCCAGCACCTGTTTCGTTGGAATAATTGGTTCACCGGAAAACGTGCCGGCCTTTGGGTAGGCGTCAGCAACGACGGGGTGAATTGGAAAGAGTATAACGTGATGGATAAGATCTCCGCCGCTACCCAGCTTCATGCCCCGGTGAACGAGGAGATCAACATCAGCGAGGTAGCCGCGAATCAGAAAACCGTCTACTTGCGTTTCTTCTGGCGGGATATCTTCTCTTGGTATTGGATGGTCGATGATATTGAGCTGACAGAGCCTTTCGCGCATGACTTGGCCTTGGAGAAAGTGACCTCACACCAAGAAACCGGGAATACGTTCACGAAGGAAGACGTGTTGAAAGTGAAGCTGAAGAACGTTGGTTCCCAGCCCGTAGACGAGGATTTCACGGTAACCGCCTCCTTGAACAACGGTCAGAAACTAACCGCCACGGTAACCGCCTCCGGGCATCCGATCGCTAAACAAGAGGAATATGAGGTAGCTTTCCCCGCTACCGACCTCACCCAGATGGGCTCCTATAAAATAGAGTTCGCTATCCAATACCCGAAGGATGAGCGTTCGTCAAACAACGTATTAAAAGCGAACCTGTTCGCCGCCCGTATGAACTTGGGTAAGTTGACGAAGTTCAATAAGATCAGCAACACGGAATATGAGTTCGTCTCCGGGTACGCTAAGGTTAAGTTGATGTTTTACCGGGATGATATCTTCCGTATCTGGTTGGCACCGGATGGGGAATATACCAATCCGGCGGCAAACTCGATCGTTGTGGATTATGGGGTAAAGAACCCGAGAGTCTCCATGGCCGACAACGGCAGCTATTATAAGTTCACGACTCCCCAATGTGTCGTACGTGTCTATAAGAACCCTATTCGTTTCGCCATGTATGACAAGAATAACCGTGCCGTGATCTACGAGGAGGCCGAACCACTTGCCTTCGGACTAAAAACGACCCAAACGATGCGCCGTAGCGGTGATGAGGATTTCTACGGTTGCGGTATGCAACAAGGTAATTTCTCATACGCTGGGAAGGAAGCGGATATCGAGGTGACCGGTTGGGATGAGGATCAATCCTCTAACCCGGCTCCCTTCTATATGTCCACGAAAGGATATGGCGTATTCCGCAATACGTTTGCCCCGGGACATTATGCCTTCAACGGCACGGAGATGTTGGACAAGAACTATGATGATGGCTTTAAGCTGATGGGCTTCACCAGTCAGTTGACGCATAACGAGAATCGCTTTGACGCGTTCTACTTCTACGGCCCTTCCTTGAAAGACCTATTGAACGACTATACGGATATCACCGGAAAACCTTTTATGCCGGCGATGTGGATGCTTACGATGGGAGACGCCGACTGCTATAACAAAGGGGAACAGCGCACCGGATGGCCTCAATCCACCCCGGACGTAATCAGCCAAGTTGCCGATAAATATGTGGAATATGATATGCCCCGTGGCTGGATCTTGCCGAACGATGGCTATGGTTGCGGCTATGTGAAATTGGATTCTGTTGTGACGGAATTAGGCAAACGAGGCTTCCATACGGGCTTGTGGACAGAGAATGGTGTGGATAAGATTGCCTACGAGGTTGGTAAATGTGGTACCCGCCTGTGTAAATTGGATGTGGCTTGGGTTGGAGAAGGCTATGAGTTTGCCTTGAACGGCTGTAAATCCGCATTCGAGGGTATCGAGAGCAATACGAACGAACGGGGCTTCGTATGGGCTGTTTGCGGTTGGGCCGGAACCCAGCGGTATTCTACGGTATGGAGCGGTGACCAAGTGAGCAACTGGGATTATATCCGTTACCATATCCCGACGATCACGGGTGCCGGCCTTTCCGCCATGAACGCCGCTACTAGCGATGTGGACGGTATCTTCGGCGGTTCCCCGAAAACCTATACCCGCGACTTGCAATGGAAGGTTTTCACCCCGATCTTTATGACCATGAGCGGCTGGGCGGATGCCGACCGTCAGCCTTGGGTATATGGGCATCCGTACACGGATATCAACCGTAAATTCTTAAAGCTGAAGATGCGTCTGAACCCGTACGCCTATACCTATTGCCATGAGGCGCATACGACCGGTGTACCGATGGCTCGTGCGATGGTACTGGAATTCCCGGACGACGTGGTTACCTGTGATACGACTACCCAATACCAGTTCATGAGTGGTGAGTGGATGATGGTTGCCCCCGTATATACCCGGAAGAACGTACGCGACAGTATCTACTTCCCTGCCGGAGAATGGTACGACTATTGGACCGGAAAGAAATACGAGGGTGGCAAGTGGTTGGATAAATATGAGGCTAAACTGGATATTTGCCCGGTATTTATCCGTCAAGGCGCCATTATCCCGATGTATCCGGATATGAATTATGTAGGCGAGAAACCTGCGGATGTCTTGACCTTGGACTTATATCCCTACGGAAACACCTCTTTCAACTTATATGAGGATGACGGTCTCACCCGTGATTATAAGAAAGGCGAGTTTGCCCGTACCTTGATCTCAGTTTCCTCCCCAAAAGGTGAGAAAGGAACGATCACCGTGGATATAGCGAAAGCGAAAGGAGATTATAAAGGACGTTACCAAGAGCGTACTTACCTATTGGATGTCCGCTCGGAGTCCAGCCCGTCAAACGTAACCCTAGCCGGAAAGCCCCTATCTGCCATCTCCCCCGAAGCGTTCAATGCCGGACAAGAAGGCTGGTACTTCGATGCCTCGGATCGTATGGGAAGGGTTAAGGTACGGACGAACCGCTTGTCTACGAATCAGGATCAGAAGATTGTAATTGGTTTCTAACACTTCTATTTATTTTAAAGGTATATGAAAACACAATTGACTTTATGTATATCCGGGACATTGCTGCTTGTCGGAATGTCCGGTTGCGAAAAAACTCTGGAGCGTCCTATGAATGTTGTGTATATCTTGGCCGATGATTTAGGCTATGGAGATGTTGGCTGTTATGGCCAACAGATTATCAAGACTCCCAATATAGACCGGATGGCGAAGGAGGGAATGTTGTTTACGCAGCATTATGCCGGATGTACGGTGAGTGCCCCTTCCCGTTGCTCCTTGATGACCGGATTGCATACGGGACATACGCAAGTCCGGGGAAACCGGGAGATCACGCCCGAAGGCCAACAGCCGATGCGGGAAGATACCTATACGTTGGGTAAATTAATGAAATCGGCCGGTTATACGACCGGTATCTTTGGTAAATGGGGGTTGGGAAATCCGGGCTCTGTCTCCATTCCCAATAAGATGGGCTTCGATGAGTTTTATGGGTATAATTGCCAACGCCAGTCGCATTCCTTCTATCCGGATCATTTATGGCATAATGAGGAGAAGGTTCTTTTTCCTGAAAACGAGAACAATGCTTGCAAGACATATTCACAAGATTTGATTCATGAGCAAGCTTTGAAATTCATTCGGGATCATAAGGAGCAACCGTTCTTCGCGATGCTTACCTATACGCTGCCTCATGCGGAATTGAATCTTCCGCATGATTCTGTTTATAAGATGTACGAGAACTCATTCGAGGAGACTCCTTATATTGGTAAGTTTGATAAAGTGTATGGCGGTTATAACACCTCGGAGAAGCCCTTGGCCTCCTTTGCCGCCATGGTCTCCCGGTTGGATAAATACGTGGGGGATGTAATGGCTGAATTGAAAGAGTTGGGTTTGGATAAGAATACGATCGTGATTTTTACCAGCGATAACGGCCCGCATCATGAGGGTGGAGCTGATCCCGATTTTTTCAAGAGTTACGGACCTTTTAGGGGGATCAAACGGGATGTATATGAAGGAGGCATCCGTATACCTATGGTGGCATGGTGCCCGGGTACGATCAAGGCCGGAGCCCAATCGGATCATATAAGCGCATTCTGGGATGTCATGCCGACATTGGCAGAACTTACAGGTACGGTTTTGCCCGAGAAGACGGATGGAATCTCTTTCTTACCAACCTTGTTATCAAAGAAAGATCAACAGGCCCATGATTATTTATATTGGGAATTTCACGAGTTGAATGGCCGGGAAGCATTACGCTCCGGTAAATGGAAACTAATCCGGCAACCGATCGTGGGTGAGACTATATTGGAACTGTATGATTTAAGTAATGATATACACGAGGATACGAATCTGGCGGAGAAATATCCCGATAAGGTAAAAGAACAGGCAGTCTTGATGGACAACGCCCGCACAGAGTCTCCGTACTTTGACTTTGGAAGAGAAAAGTAAACGTGCGAGAAGAGAATAAAGTGTAGGCGTAATATCTGTTAGGTAATGATAAAAAAGGCTTTCTTTCAGCGAGAAAGCCTTTTTTTTGTATCTTTGGCTCTCGTAATTTTAAGACAAAAAGAAGTAAGACTATGTTAGACGTTCAAGCGATCCGAAAAGACTTTCCGATCTTGGATCATAAGATATACGATAAACCGCTGATATATTTTGATAATGGCGCTACTACCCAGAAACCTCGTCAAGTGGTAGAAAAGATAGAGAATGGATATTATAACGTAAACGCCAATATCCACCGAGGCGTACATTTCTTGAGCCAAGCGGCGACAGAGGCGCATGAGGAGGCTCGCAAAACGGTACAGCATTTCTTGAATGCCCGTTCCTCGAATGAGATTATTTTTACCCGGGGAACTACGGAATCCATCAATCTGATCGCTTCCAGCTTTACGGATGAATGTATGTCGGCAGGGGATGAGGTGATCGTGTCCGTGATGGAGCATCATTCCAATATCGTTCCTTGGCAGATACAAGCGGCCCGGAAAGGTATTACGTTGAAGGTGATCCCGATGAATGAGAAAGGGGAGTTGAATCTGGATGAGTATCGTAAATTATTCTCGGATAAGACTCGTCTGGTTTCCGTGACTCATGTGTCTAACGTCTTGGGTACGGTAAATCCGGTAAAGGCGATGATCGAGATCGCTCATGAACAAGGCGTACCGGTGTTGGTAGACGGGGCTCAAGCCGTTCCGCATATGAAGGTGGATGTGCAGGACTTGGATGCGGAGTTCTATGTTTTCTCCGGGCATAAGATTTACGGACCGACGGGTATCGGGGTCTTGTATGGTAAAGAGGAGTGGTTGGATAAACTTCCTCCGTATCAGGGAGGAGGCGAGATGATCGCTACGGTCTCGTTCGAGAAGACAACTTTTAATGAACTTCCCTTTAAGTTCGAGGCGGGAACTCCGGATTATATTGGTAGTACGGCGTTGGCGGAAGCTTTGCGGTATGTAGACCGGATCGGTATAGAGAATATAGCTACTTATGAGGATGAGCTTCTACGATATGCGACCGCTGGATTAAATACGATTGAAGGGATGCGTATTTTTGGACAAGCGGATCATAAAGGAGCGGTGCTTTCTTTTTTGGTGGGTAATATCCATCATTACGATATGGGGATGTTGCTGGACCGTCTGGGAATAGCGGTTCGTACAGGGCATCATTGTGCCCAGCCTTTGATGCATGCCTTAGGAATCGAGGGTACGGTGCGGGCGTCTTTCTCCTTTTATAATACGAAAGAGGAGATCGATACGTTCATCGCAGGTGTGGAACGAGTTCGGAAGATGTTTTGAGTATGATGTATTATATTAAGAAATATCCGTTTTCACTGGCGATTATATTGGTCGTTATTTACTTGTCGTTCTTTAAGCCGCCGAAGATGGATGATATCCCTTTATTCCCGGGTGTGGACAAGGTGGTTCATTTCTGTATGTATGGGGGGATGTCGGGTATGCTATGGCTGGAGTTCTTGCGGAATCACCGGAAGTATGAGACGGTATTATGGCATGCTTGGATCGGGGCAGTTTTATGCCCGATCGTTATGAGTGGGATTATTGAGATATTGCAAGAATATTGTACGACGTACCGGGGTGGGGATTGGTTTGATTTCTTGGCGAATACTTGCGGGGTGATCGCCGCTACGGCATTCGCTTGGTTCGTGCTTCGCCCTTGGATTGTGAATGAGCAAAAATAATGTACAACCTTGTAGAGACGGGGCGTGCTCCGTCTCTACAAAGCTATATATACGATAAATAATAAACTGGGATATGTTATTACCATATATGGAAACCGGGCGTATAGAGGCCGGGTGTGATGAGGCGGGAAGAGGCTGCTTGGCGGGTGCGGTATTCGCCGCCGCCGTGATTCTTCCGGAAGATTTTAAGAATGAGGATTTAAACGATAGCAAGCAATTAAGCGAGAAGAAACGGTATAAGCTTCGTCCTGTCATCGAACGTGAGGCGATCGCTTGGGCGGTAGGCATCGTCAGTCCGGAAGAGATCGATAAGATTAATATCTTAAAGGCTTCTTTCTTGGCTATGCATCGTGCGATCGAGCAACTGAAAGTACGGCCGGAACATTTATTGATCGATGGAAACCGTTTTACCCCTTATCCCGATATTCCGCATACGACCGTAGTAAAAGGCGATGGCAAATACCTGAGTATCGCCGCCGCCTCTATATTGGCTAAAACCTATCGTGATGATTATATGAATGAATTGGCCTTGGAATACCCCGCTTATCATTGGCTGGACAATAAAGGTTATCCTACCAAGGTCCACAGGGAAGCGATTCGTACCCACGGAATCACGCCTTATCATCGCAAGACATTCACGCTTTTACCGGAGCAGCTTACACTAGGTTTTTAATACGTATATAGGCATAACCTTATGCGTATATACGTATGAGGCTATGCCTATATCGGTGTAGGCTTACACGTATATACGTATCGGCTCGTGCCTATATACGTGTGAAAACACCTATTTTTATTGTTGTTCCTTTGCCCGGTAAGCCATTGCGTACAGACGCATTTGCTTCACCATCGCTACCAACCCGTTGGAACGAGTAGGGGATAAATGCTCTTTTAATCCTACCTTGTCGATAAAGTAAAGATCGGCATCCAGTATCTCCTGCGGGGTATGGCCGGATAGGATATTGATCAAAAGGGATACGATACCTTTTACGATCACGGCGTCGCTTTCTCCTTGGAAAATAATCTTTCCATCTGCATAATCCGCTTGGAACCAAACCCGGCTTTGGCAACCCTCGATCAAGTTGCTTTCCGTTTTATATTTCTCATCGAGCGGGGGAAGGGAGTTTCCCAGATCTATTAATAACGCATATTTATCCATCCAATCATCGAAGACTGAGAATTCTTCGATTACATTGTCTTGAAGTTCATTGATTGTCATTTTATCAGTATTTTATCGATTGTATATTACTTCCAGTACGGTTTGACCGGCAGCTTTTAGAGTCTCACGGTCTATATTCTCCATATTATCTTTTTGAGTATGCCAATAACTGGCGAAACCTGTTTTAGACTCAGGGTCGTAGTTAATGATGTCGATACTCGGGATATTACGTCCGCTAATCACATATTGGTGATCGTCTGTGATGGCTCCACCTGCGGCGTTAATGAAATATTTGCCATATCCCAGATCGCGGGCCGCGCTCCATACCATCTCGACGATCGGGGCTGCCGCACGTAAGGATTGTTGCTCCTTGAAAAACGTGGCGTTCTTGCCGCCCACCATATCCAATAAGATTCCGTATTCCGCCGTATAATTAGGGACATGCGGATTTTTTGCCCAGAACTGGGTACCTAGGCACCAGCTATCCGGTGTATAATCGGTTACGAACTCCGGCGTACCATAATCCTCCGCATCGAAGAAAATAATATCGATGCCGATACCCGGGGCTTTTTGTCCGATTTGGCGGGCGATCTCCAATAAGGCACCTACGCCGCTACCGCCATCGTCCGCCCCGTCCAATGGGGTCCGGTGCTTGGAAGGATCGGGATCGTGGTCCGAATAGGGACGGCTGTCCCAATGCGCGAATAGTAAAACACGTTTACTATTCTCCGGATCAAACGAGCCTATGATGTTTCTCGCTTCCAGCTTCGTTCCGTCGTAGGCGGTCAGTATCGCTTCCTGTTGGTAGACTTTGGCGCCAAAGCGCTTCAATTCAGATGCTAAGTAATCCCCGCATGCTTTATGAGCCGCCGTGTTAGGTACACGGGGACCAAAAGCGACTTGGTTCGCTACATAGGCGTAAGCGCTGTCTGCGTTGAAATCGGGAACAGCTGAGGCGATCGGTTGTTTTTTGATCTCCGGCATATTACCTGTCTCTTTGGTTCCTTTGGCTCCACATGATAAAAGAGCAAAACTCAATAACGCAAAAAATAATCTGATCATAAATCTGTTTTGTTTATAATGTTTTTACGGAGGCAGTCGCTTGAACCTCGTCTAATACACGCATCAAGTTTCCACCCCATATCTTGGCGATATCTTCCTCTGTATATCCTTTCTCTATTAATTTAACAGTGATCTGTATGAAATCGTTGTCACTTTCGCAACCGATAATTCCGCCACCGCCATCAAAATCAGAGCCGATACCTACATGATCGATACCGGCGACTTTCACCATATGATCGATATGTTCGATCGCGTCGGTAAGGCTCGCGTTTTTATAATCCTCATTGATATAGCGGTCGAGCAAGCAAACTTGCGCTACGCCTCCATTTTGGGCAAGGGCCTTTAGTTGTTCGTCGGTCAGGTTACGGTCGTGCTTGCACATCGCCATGGATGAGGAATGCGAGCAGATGATCGGGGCCTTGGACAATTTGATAACATCCCAAAATGACTTCTCAGAGGCATGAGACATATCCACCATGATACCTTGGCGATTCATCTCTTTCACAACCTCTTCACCAAACGGACTTAAACCGTCCCATTCTTTCTTGGTATGGGTGGATGAGTCGCAAATATCGTTATCGTAGGAGTGGCAGAGCGTGATATAATTGACACCTATCGCCTTGAACTTAGCGATATTCGCCAGATCCTTACCAATGCCGTATCCATTCTCTATACCGATAAAGAACGCTTTTTTCCCTTCATTCTTCAAGCGGATGAAGTCTTGGTTCGTAATGGCGATGCCACATAAATCCTTATTCAATTCAGCTTGCTTGCGAATACCTTCGATCAAGCCTGTTACTTTTTGTACGGCTTCTTGTAAAGAGACCTCATCACGTTTACCTTGTCCGATGAAGGCCGCAAGGAACACCCCGTCTAGTTTCCCTTCTTGCATCTTAGGGATGTTTACCCGGTTACGTTCCCGGTCCGCGATGCTGAATCCGGCACGTTTGAACCAGAAAGGAGTATCGGTATGTGTATCTACGGAAAGGAAATGCTTGTGCATCTCTTTGGCTTGGTGGAAAGTCTCGGCCTTTCCTATCAGATGGCGGAATATCCTTAACATCGTAGTGTCGCCTCCGTAAGTCAACGCTTCCGGATGCCATTGAACTCCCATGATGGATCGATTCGGATAAGCGTCGATAGCCTCGATAATACTGTCGGGCGCATAAGCGGTAGCCTTGAAGATAGGCGCCAACTCCTTGATCGCTTGATGATGAAGAGAGTTTACGGCTAAGGTATCTTTCCCTAGAATAGAGGCTAGCTGTGAGTTCGCGTCAACAAAGACACGGTGTGAGCCATACGAACTGGGTAAATCTTGCCTATGCTTGACAGAATGATCGCCACGTTGTGAGGGGATGTCTTGGTAAAGCGTACCGCCAAACGCTACATTCAACAGTTGCAATCCCCGGCATATGCCTAAGACGGGAATATTTTGATCGGTAGCCATCTTGATTAATTTCAACTCATACAAATCGCGTACCGGATCGACTTCCTCCAGCTTTTCCCGAGGCTCCTCCTCATACCATAGAGGGTTTACATCCGCTCCTCCTATAAGAACTAACCCGTCTAAATTCGATACGATATTCCTGAGTACTTTACCGTCAGTAACAGCCGGGATGATAATCGGAGTTCCCCCTGCCTTTACGATGGATTGGATATAGGTGGCCCCTACCCGGGAAGCACCACTTGAGATACTGGCGGAAATCCCGATCAATGGGGAGAATCGTGCCCGCACGTTTACATCGCAAGAGTCTGTCAACTCATATAGCTTTTTTAAGTTGGGGACTTCCGATCCGGGTGTCTGTGCCTGTGCTCCACATAAGATACTACAGGCGCATATTGCTGTGTATAAGATATTTTTCATAATATGTAGTTGTTTTCGTTTGCTATTTGTTTGGAAAATCTTGTATAGCGGTCATAACCCTTAGCAAGTTCCCACCCCATATTTTCCGTATATCTTCTTCTGTATATCCTTCTTCTAAAAGTCGGACGGTAATGTTAATCAACTCATTGGTAGCCGAGCAACCGATCAGTTCCCCGTCTCCGTCAAAATCCGAGCCGATTCCTACATGATCGATACCGATTAAATCCACGATATGATTGATATGGCGGATAGCGTCGCTTAAAGAAGCTTTTTCCTCTTCCTTATTGATGAATCCTTTGTATAGGCAGATTTGGGCGACACCCCCTTGAGCGGCCAGCGCTTTCAGTTGATCATCCGTTAAATTGCGGGGATGATCGCAAAGCGCACGTGCGGAAGAGTGGGAGGCTATGATTGGCGTCTCGCTCACTTCCAGTACCTGATAAAAGGTACTTTCCGCCGCATGCGAGATATCAACCATGATTCCTAATCGGTTCATCTCTTTTACCACTTCCTTACCGAAAGGACTTAGTCCTTTCCATTCCTGTTTTCCTCTAGCGGAATCACAAATATCGTTATCCCCATTATGGCATAAGGTGATATAAGAAACTCCCATCTCCTTGAACATTCGTAGGTTTTCGACCAGCTTCCCTAAAGCGTACCCGTTCTCGATGCCGAGGCAGATCGCTTTTTTCCCTTGCGCCTTAATCGTCCGGATCTCTTGGGGGGTAGTCGCTATAACCATCCGGTCCGGATGTAAGGTTTGCTGGCGTTTTACTTGATTCAGCCGTTCTATCGCATACGCTGTCGCTGCCTGTAAGGATGCCTCATCTCGTTTACCTTGCGGGATATAGGCGACCATAAAGGTCGCGTCGATACGCCCTTCTTCCATAAAAGGAAGATTCACTTTCCCTCCTTCTTTCTCCCCGATATTAAATTCACCGGGAAAGATCATTGGGGTATCTGTATGGGAATCGATCGTCACGATCCGTTGATGGATCGCTTTGGCTTTTGCGAAACGGCGGGCATTCTCGATATGGTAAGCGAATAGGGCTTTCATGGCCTCATCCCCTTGCGGAGCCATGGCCTCCGGATGCCATTGTACACCGAATATCGTTTTCTCCGTATGTTCCATAGCCTCATTGATTCCATCCGGGGCGGTCGCTGTCGCTCTAAATCCGGGGGCGACCTCTTTTACCGCTTGATGGTGGAAAGAGTTGACAAGGATTTGTTCATCTCCATTGAAAATAGTACGTAGGCGGTTCATTCCCGGTTCGAGTGTTACCGTATGCGACGGATATTCCCGAGCCAATGTCTGGCTGTGTTTCAATAGAGCATGATTGGCTTGTGAATGGATGTCTTGATAGACACTTCCTCCGAACGCTACATTCATGATCTGATGCCCCCGGCAAATACCCATGATCGGAATTTGTCGGTTAGCGGCCAAGCGAAGCAAGATCAAATCGTATTCGTCACGTAACGTATCTACGTCTTGCAATTGCGGGATAGGCTCCTCATGCAAATAGAGCGGATTGATGTCTCCACCCCCGCTCATAACTAATCCGTCTAGTTCGGAAACCAGTACGGTCAATGCTTTCAGATCCGTGATCACCGGGATAAGTACCGGGGCTCCCCCCGCATCCAGCACGGCTTGCACGTAGGTCTCCGCTATACAGGAAAGTCCGTCTCTCCGGTTAGCGGATATTCCTATTCGGGGAGGTTGAAGGCTTTCTTTAGCCGGTATATAATTATCAACTTCTTTGTATAGGGCCTCTAGATTCGGACGACGGACTTTCATGATTTTAAGCATCTATGTTAGCATATGTAGCGTTTTCCTCGATAAACTCGCGGCGAGGGCCTACGTCTTCACCCATCAACATGGCGAAGATTTGGTCAGCCTCGGCTGCGTTGTCGATCGTGATTTGCTTTAACGTACGGTTTTCCGGGTTCATGGTCGTATCCCACAATTGATGGTCGTTCATTTCTCCCAAACCTTTGTATCGTTGTGTATGGATCGAGTTCTCGTTGCCTCCTCCATATTTTAAGATGAACTGCTGACGTTGTTGCTCGGTCCAGCAATATTCCTCAACCTTACCTTTCTTACACAAATAGAGGGGAGGAGTCGCCAGATACACATATCCGTTCTCGATCAAGGAACGCATACGGCGGAAGAAGAAGGTCAAGATCAATGTGGCGATGTGGCTACCGTCCACATCGGCATCGGTCATGATAATCACCTTGTGGTAACGCAGCTTCTCCATGTTCAACGCTTTCGGGTCATCCTCCGTACCGACGGTTACGCCCATCGCGCGATAGATGTTCTGGATTTCCTCGCTTTCGAAGATCTTATGATCCATCGCTTTCTCCACGTTCAATATCTTACCGCGCAATGGTAGGATCGCTTGGAAGTTACGGTCGCGTCCTTGCTTAGCCGTACCCCCTGCGGAGTCTCCCTCGACAAGGAACAATTCGCAGATCGCTGCGTCTTTAGAGGAACAGTCCGCCAATTTACCGGGGAGCCCACCTCCTGTCAGCGGAGATTTGCGTTGTACCAATTCGCGAGCCTTACGAGCGGCATGGCGGGCTTGAGCGGCCAAGATCACCTTGTCGACGATTATTTTCGCCTCTTTCGGATGTTCTTCCAAATAATAGCCTAACGCCTCGCCGATCGCCATATCCACGGCACCGGTAACCTCGCTATTACCCAGCTTCGTCTTTGTCTGTCCCTCAAACTGAGGCTCGGCTACCTTGATAGAGATAACGGCGGTCAAACCTTCACGGAAGTCATCCCCTTGAATCTCCACCTTGGCTTTCTCCAATAATTTAGAATCCTCGGCGTACTTTTTCAACGTACGGGTCAGACCCCGGCGGAAACCGGCTAAGTGTGTACCACCTTCTATCGTGTTAATATCATTTACGTAAGAGAATACGCTCTCGTTGTAAGAAGTATTATAAGTTAACGCCACCTCGACAGGGATACCCTGCTTCTCGGTAACGATATGGATTACGTCTGGAATCAGTTTCTCTTTAGAACGGTCGATATAGCGGACAAACTCTTTCAATCCCTCATCCGAATGGAATACCTCGGACTTGAATGAACCGTCTTCTTTCAGAACTCGCTTATCTGTCAGACGTAGCGTAATACCTGCGTTCAAGAATGCTAATTCACGCAAACGGGTAGCCAAGATATCATACTTGTATTCCGTGACCGTAAAGATAGAACCGTCCGGCTTGAAAGAGATCGTAGTACCTGTTTTATCCGTATTATCGATAACCTGTACGTCGTGCAACGGCTTTCCGCAAGAGAACTCCTGCATATGTACTTTGCCGTTCCTGCGAACTTCCGCTTTCAGATAAGTAGAGAGGGCGTTTACGCAAGATACACCCACACCGTGCAAACCACCGGATACTTTATAGGTTCCCTTGTCGAACTTACCGCCGGCGTGCAGCACTGTCAGTACTACCTCCAAGGCTGATTTACCTTCTTTCTCATGAATATCCACGGGGATACCACGGCCGTCGTCGGTAACCGTGATCGAGTTGTCCTCATTGATTACCACGTCGATGTATGTACAATATCCGGCTAGCGCTTCGTCTATGGAGTTATCTACGACCTCATACACTAAGTGATGGAGACCTTTCTCGCTGGTATCGCCAATATACATGGATGGCCTTTTTCGTACTGCCTCTAACCCTTCAAGTACTTGAATACTATCTGCGGAGTACTCTGTAGAAGTATTCTTAATTTCTTCACTCATGAGTTTATCTTTCTTTAAAATCTGTAATTATCTATGTCCTCAAAAAAAATCTAACAAATGTAGTGATTTTTATCGAGATAGCGAAGTGGGGGATGTGAAAATAGCGAAAAAAGGACGGGTGTAGTAAAAAAGGAGAGAGATAAGCCATAAACTTATCTCTCTCCTTTTGATTGGTAGCCCATAGGGGAATCGAACCCCTCTTTCAAGAATGAAAATCTTGCGTCCTAGCCGATAGACGAATGGGCCATCAGGTTTAAAAAAGCCGGGCTTATTGAGAGTCCGGCTTTATACTTGTAAAAGTAATTACCTTCTGCTTATGCTAGCGCATTAACGTGCTTAGCCAACTTAGATTTCAGATTACCGGCCTTGTTCTTGTGGATAACGTTCTTTTTTGCAAGCTTATCCAACATAGAGCATACCTTAGGGAATAAAGCTTGTGCCTCATTCTTGTCTTCAGTAGCGCGCAAAACTTTCATAGCGTTTCTAGCTGTCTTTGCGTAATATCTGTTACGCAAACGTCTTGCGTTTGTCTGTCTGATTCTCTTGATTGATGACTTATGATTTGCCATTTCTAGATCTTCTCTTTATTGTTTTTTAATCCTGTTTATTGTAGCCCATAGGGGAATCGAACCCCTCTTTCAAGAATGAAAATCTTGCGTCCTAGCCGATAGACGAATGGGCCAAAATGTCAAAGCTCTCACTTATAGCGTTCTAAGAAAGTGATTTCCCGATTGCGAGTGCAAAGATAGACGATCTCTCTGAACTGGCAAAACATTTCGAAGGAAAATTTAATACTACTCACTGTTTTAACTTCTCTTTAGAACTTATATCTTCCAGATGAATTTCCAAGGCTTTAACGGAAATATTTATTTCCCAGATACATACACATAACGACGCCGCTAATAGCAATAAGGCTATGCCAAATATCCATGCGGCGAAAACCTGCCACGATACATAAATGAAGAACATAGCGATCACGCAGAGCAGCAAACTGAGTATTCCTAATATTTGCATGGAACGGGTCAGATAGAGCCTTTTCCGCAGGTTCGCTATCTGGGCGATATCCTTGGGGTCATGGGTTTGCTGATGCTTTTCTTTCAAGGCACGCACTACGCTGGCGTATGAAAGGAAGCGATTCGTATAGGCCAACAATATCAATGATATGGCGGAAAATAATAAAGAAGGGGTCGTTAAGTCCAACATAATTCTATACTTTAATTATATGTATAACGTTAATTTGAGTATCTTTGTTCTTAATCATCGTCGCAAAGATACGAATTATGTTGTGTAAAACGAGGGGGATTGTCTTGCATACGATCCCTTACAATGATAAATATTCTATTATATATATGTATACGGAGGCGTTTGGCCGGGCCTCGTATCTGGTTAGTCGTAGCCGAGGGAAGAAAAGCACGGTATCGAAGGCTTTGTTTATACCTTTGTCCGTTCTGGAAATGGAGGTGGAGCACTTGAATAAGCGGGACTTGCACCGGATTAAGGAGACCCGCATTTGTTTTCCGCTGAATGATGTTTGTTGTGATCCGGTTAAGAATGTATTGGCGCTTTTCCTCTCGGAGGTTCTTTTTAGGGTCGTGAAAGATACGGAGCCGGATCCCCGTTTATTTGATTATTTATACGAGTCCATACATCTATTGGAGTATGCGGATAAAGGTATCGCTAATTTTCATATGGTTTTCTTGTTAGGTCTTCTCCACCATCTCGGTATTTTCCCGAATATGGAATCGCATAGGGTGGGATATTATTTCGATATGTTGAATGGGGTGTTTACGGATCATATCCCGATGCATCGGCATTATTTAAATAAGGTGGAGAGCGCTTTCTTTTCCCGTTTGCTGCGTATCAGTTTTGAGAATATGTCGCTTTATGGTTTTTCCCGGCAAGAGCGGGCCCGTATTATTCATCGTATTCTTGAGTATTACCGTCTACATCTCCCGGATTTTCCGGAAATCAAATCGTTATCGGTGATGCAAAGCTTATTTGATTGATCTATTTGATGTTATATTAGCTCTTGAAAACACGTACGTGTTTTTTGAAAAAGACGTACATGTTTTTCCGGAAACACGTACATGTTTTTTCGGAAATAATGAGAAGCTTCCGGATAGGCGGGAAAAACATCCGATAACGGTTGCCTATTTGAGGAAAAGATTATACTTTTGCAATCTCAAAAGAGTTGGTCTTGTAGTTCAACGGATAGAATAGAAGTTTCCTAAACTTTAGATCCGGGTTCGATTCCCGGCGAGACTACTTGTATGACTGTTCGAACAATTGAGGAAAGATCCCTGTCTTTTTGATGGATTGTATGATTTTGCCGGGGAAGTACGTAAAGATATCCTTTAGAGACCTATTTGATAGGCCTTAAACGTTACCCATTCGCCATTATATAGACATTTAAAAGTCCGACCACTAATCCATACGTTCTCTAGTGTTGTTTGGCCGTCTTCATAGTCCATATAAAGTATATCGGTATAGTAATTGTTCCAGTCCCAGTAGAATGGAATTTCCTCTCGATCTATGCGTCCGCTTGGGTAATGATAAATTCTTGTATCCCATCCTTTCCCATCCGGATTAAATGTAAGTTGCTGCTCACAATCTAAACCGTCTACGACAAACCAATCAGTCCATACATAATTACATAAATCATAGGTGATTTCCTCATACGGATCATAATACGGATCCTCCTCGCAACTACTGAACCCGCATAAGACGGCGATCAATAAGAATATGTTTATTAAATATCTTTTAGCCATAACTCTATACCTTTAAATACTATTCGAAGGTAAAGATACAAATTTAAGGAAAGGATATTTCTTTTTTTTATATCTTTAGCGCAAAATTTTCAGATATATGCAAAAAACATTACGCATTAAGAACGATATTCATGAGCTTTCCATGATGAATCAGTTCTTGGAGGAAGCTGGAGAAGAATTGGGATTAAGCACCGCTTTCATGATGAGCCTGAATCTGGTGATGGAAGAAGCTGTCTCAAATATAATTTTTTATGCGTATAAGGGAGATGTTGAGGATGCCGTAGACATTTCGTTGGTCAGGGAAGGTGGGGAATTGATCGTGACTTTGATAGATCATGGGATTGCTTTCGATCCGACTTTAAGAAAAGACCCTGATATTACTTTATCTGCCGAAGACCGTCCAATCGGAGGGTTGGGTATTTTCTTGATCAAGAAGATTATGGATGAGGTCTCTTATCAGAGAGTAGATGAGCGGAATGTCTTTATCATGAAGAAAAAAATAACCGAATAAAATATAAAGATATGGAAGTAGTTATTGACCAAAAAGGTGAAGAGACTGTAATTAAGATCAAAGGAAGATTGGATACGAATACGGCTCGCGAATGCGAGGAAAAGGTTTTGCCGGTATGGGAGAATCCGGGAGTAAAAGTATGTGTCGATTGTTCTGATTTGGAATATGTGAGTAGTGCGGGCCTCCGATTGTTTTTAATATTACAAAAAATGACGACTGCCAAGAAAGGGTCTTTACGTTTGATCGGTATGCGGAATGTGGTTCGTGAGACCTTTAGTTTGACGGGATTTAACGCTCTCTTCAAGATAGAAGACGCAAAATAAGTGTGAAGGTTAGGAAAAAGGTAGCCGGTGTGTCAAATTTGGCACACCGGTTTTGTATTAATCTTTTAGATCTTTGTCGATGGGGCTATCCCATTTGCCACCGTTTAATATATCAAGGGTGAAGGTATCGTCTGATTCCTTCGGGGTGTAGAGAATCCCAGTATAACGAATAATGTGATTTATGAGAGGCAGGATGTCATTAACCTCTCTTTCCCGGGTTACTTCATTTATCTGATTTTTGGCCGAGAGGTGTGCTTTGAGCATGAATTCCGGAGCCGGGATAAACGTGAAGAAGGAATGGGAGAAATTTGTTTTCCCGATATCAGAGTCGTTAAAAGTGTCGGTTTGTGTATAAGGCGTGTTTTGAGAAATGCCATTCCCGGTGGTTAAGTCAATCTTGTTTTGATAATTGGAGACATTTATCGTGAAGCTTTTTAGGGCTTTAGATACGGCATCGGCGGATATGAACTCTATTTTGCCGACGATTCTTTGTAAGGTGATATCTTTAATGATTCTTTCTCCCGCTTGTACTTCTTGGGTGAGAAAAAGATGAAACGTATCTGATACTTTACTGAATAGTGCGGTTTGTCCGGACACGGAGATATTCTTGTCTGAGTGGGCTAGGAAACAAATATGATAGTCGCCGGAGGGCAGTGAATCATAAATGATCGTGAAATCCGGATCTTGAGGCGTGAATTGCTTATGTTTTACCAGAATGTCCGGTTTTCCGCTTTGGTATACGATATAATCGATCCGGTTGTATAAATTATCCGGATCGATATCCGGTGTAGAAGGATCTTCCTCGGCATCGGGATTTTGGGGAATAGGCTCAGGGATATTCAGCTCGGGAATACTCTTGGTTACGGGGAAGGGTAATACTTCCTTTTGTAAATCGATCGTAAACTGTATGGGGGATAATTCCTCTTGTAGGTCGGGGTTAGGTACTTCCTTTTCCGTTCCATTACAACAACAAAAACAAAGCAGACAGGCGATAGCCACTAATTCATTTTTCTTCATAGTTGATATTTTTGGTAAATGTTTGACGCAAAGGAACGATATATTTTGTGAATTAAAAAATATTAAGCTGTTAAATTGGCGTACGCAGGGTTATTTTTCATAGCTTTGTGAATCAACAATGTAATTACCTTAGTTTAATAAAACGGAATAATACCATGAAACGAAAAATCAGAATGGGAATGGTCGGTGGAGGACAAGGCTCGTTTATCGGGGCCGTTCATCGTATCGCCGCTAATTTAGACGGACAGATCGAGTTGGTCTGTGGATGCTTCAGTTCTCGCCCGGAGAATTCATTGGCTACCGGACAATCTTTATTTTTACCGGATAATCGTATTTACGCATCTTATCAGGAAATGATAGAGAAAGAGGCCGCCCTGCCTGAAGGCGAACGGATGGATTTTGTGTCTATCGTTACCCCGAATCATGTGCATTTCGGTCCGGCCATGATGGCGTTGGAACATGGTTTCCATGTCGTACTGGATAAACCGATGACATATACCTTGGATGAGGCGAAGCAATTACGAGACAAAGTGAAGGAAACCGGAAAATTGTTTATGCTGACTCATACCTATACCGCTTACCCGATGGTGAAGGAGGCTCGGGAAAGGGTACGCAGGGGGGATTTAGGTAAGATACGCCGTATTTATGTGGAATATCCTCAAGGCTGGCTATATAATGACTGCGCTGATGTTAATAAGCAGGCGGCTTGGCGGGTGGATCCCGGTCGGTCGGGCAAGGCCGGTTGCATGGGGGATATCGGGACGCATGCGTTTAATCTGGCGGAATATATAACAGGGCTGAAGGCCGTGGAATTATGCGGTGAATTGAATACCTTCGTGCCGGATCGTCTTTTGGATGACGATGGGGCGGCATTGATCCGTTATGAGGGAGGTGCGAAAGGGGTGCTGACCGCTAGCCAGATCGCCGTAGGTGTAGAGAATGGCTTGAATATTCGTGTGTATGGAGAGAAAGGTGGGTTGGAATGGCGTCAAGAAGAACCGAATACGATGGTTATGCGTTGGCCGGATCGTCCAGCGGAGATCGTCCGTACTTCCAATGGATATATGTCGGGTATCGCCGCTCATAATTCCCGTACACCGGGCGGGCATCCGGAAGGCTATATAGAGGCATTCGCTAATTTGTATTGGAATTTCGCCTTGGCTTTGCAATCGATTCTGGCTGGTGAGGAACCGGCTCCTGAGACCTTGGATTTCCCTTCCGCCGAAGACGGTGTCCGTGGCATGCGGTTTATCGAGACGATTGTAGCTACCGGATCGACAGAGAATAAATGGATAAAAATAATCGACTAAAAATAATACTATTATGGCACGTCCTGTAACATTGTATACCCTCCAGTGGGGAGATTTATCACTGGAAACAGTTTGTCAAAAAGCGAAAGAATTCGGATACGACGGTGTGGAATTGGGACTTCCCGATCATGTGGATGTCCGACGTACGGATACGGCTTATTATCAAGGAATCAAGGATCTGTTAAAGAAATATGACTTACGGCTTTATGCGATCTCTACCCATTTGGTAGGACAGGCTGTTTGCGATAATATCGATGAGCGCCATAAGGCGATCTTGCCGGATTATATTTGGGGAGATGGCGATCCGGAAGGGGTTCACCAACGGGCTACCGAGGAGATGATCCGGACCGCTCATGCGGCAAAGATGCTGGGAGTCGATACGGTTGTAGGTTTTACGGGTAGTTCTATTTGGCATTATTTGTATTCTTTCCCTCCGGTAACGGACGCGATGATACAAAAGGGGTATGATGATTTCGCCCGTCGCTTTACGCCCATCTTGGATGAGTTTCAGAAACTGGGTGTACGTTTTGCGTTGGAGGTACATCCTACAGAGATCGCGTTCGATACTTTTTCCGCACGCAGAGCATTGGAGGCGGTAAATAACCATCCTGCTTTCGGTTTTAACTATGATCCGAGTCATCTAGGATATCAAGGGGTGGACTATGTGGATTTCATCTATCAGTTTCCGGAGCGTATCTTCCATGTGCATATGAAGGACGTATATTGGAGTGATACCCCTAAGCAGGTGGGTATATTCGGCGGTCATGTTACTTTCGGCGATCCCCGTCGATATTGGAATTTCCGTAGCTTAGGACGAGGAAAGATTAATTTTGAGGAGATTATCCGTGCTTTGAATTCAATTGGCTATCAAGGTCCGCTTTCCGTGGAATGGGAAGATAGCGCTATGGATCGGGAACATGGGGCACGGGAATCTTGCGAATTGGTGAAGAGAGTGGATTTCCAACCTTCCGCACATGCGTTCGACGCTTGTTTCGGAAAGGAATAAATAATTATTAATTACAAAAAACACGAGATTTGATGAGTGTGAGAAAGTGGATGTTTGCCGGGGCCTTGTTATTGGCCGCCGGCTTGAGTTCTTTGGGATTTGCCCAAAAACCGGGGTTGAAGTTTAATCCGGATAAGAAGTTTAAGATTGTACAGTTTACGGACTTGCATGTGAAATGGCAAGACCCTCGTTCGGACATCGCTTTTGAGCGTATGAACCAAGTGTTGGATGACGAGAAACCGGACTTGGTGATTTTTACGGGAGATATTATCTATAGCAAGCCTGCGTTGGAAAATATGCGGAATGTATTGAAGACAGTCTCCGACCGTAAAATACCATTCTCCATTGTTTTCGGAAATCATGATAATGAGCAGGGGGCGACAAAAGAGGAGTTGCTGAAAGTAGCCGAAAGCCTACCGTATAGTTTAACGGCGGATGAGGTTCCCGAAATCTCAGGCGTGGGTAATTACGCCTTGACCGTACGTTCCTCCGACGGGAAGAAGGATGCTTTCGTCTTGTATTGCATCGATTCGAATACCTATTCAACTATCAAGGGGGTAAAAGGATACGATTATATTAAGCGTGACCAGATCGATTGGTATTGTAAGAAAAGCGCAGAGTTTACCCGGAATAACGGGGGAGAGCCGGTTCCTTCTTTGGCTTTCTTCCATATTGCGTTGCCGGAGTTTAATCAAGCGGCTTCCGATGAGAATGCCCAACTCTATGGCATACGTAGGGAAAAGGCATGCGCTCCGGCCTTGAATTCCGGCTTATTTACGGCGATTAAGGAGAACGGGGACGTGATGGGTATATTTGTCGGTCATGATCATGACGATGATTATGCGGTTTGCTGGTATGACGTATTATTGGCTTACGGTCGTTTTACGGGTGGTCCGACGGAATACATCCATATACCAAATGGAGCACGTGTGATCGAATTGAACGAGGGAGCCCGTACCTTCAAGACTTGGATTCGTACGAAAGCCGGTGTAGAGCAGCTTACTACCTATCCGGATTCATTCGTGAAAGAGTGAGGATCTATATCATTCTGAAAATGATATAAAAACTGTATTCCTTATTGTTAAAGCTCTAAATTATATCTAACTTTGCGGTTGGTTGAAAAGTAAAAACTAGAGTATGAAGAAAATTAGAGCCGCCATCGTAGGTTATGGCAACATCGGGAAATATGTGTTAGAGGCCCTTGAAGCTGCCCCGGATTTTGAGGTAGCAGGTATTATTCGTCGTAATCCGAATGATATTCCGGACGAGTTGAAGGCATACACGGTTACTGATAGCATCACCAAGTTAGATAAGGTTGACGTAGCGGTTTTGGCTACTCCTACACGTAGCGTGGAAGAGCATGCGAAAGAGATTCTGGCTTTAGGCATCAATACTGTCGATAGTTTCGATATACACGGAGGTATCGTGGATTTACGTCGTTCTTTGGACGCTGTAGCGAAGGCTCATAATACGGTAGCTGTAATTTCTGCCGGTTGGGATCCGGGAAGCGACTCTGTGGTACGTGCTTTGTTAGAAGCGATGGTGCCGAAAGGTATTACTTATACGAACTTCGGTCCGGGAATGAGTATGGGGCATACGGTTGCCGTGAAGGCTATCGAAGGCGTGAAGGCGGCTTTAAGTATGACGATTCCTTTGGGAACAGGTGTACACCGTCGTATGGTTTATATCGAGGTAGAAGACGGATACGATTTCAAGCAAGTGTCTGCCGCTATCAAGGCGGATGATTATTTCGCTCATGATGAGACTCATGTAATGCGGGTTGAATGTGTCGATAATTTGTTGGACATGGGACATGGTGTGAACTTGGTTCGTAAAGGTGTATCGGGCAAGACTCAGAACCAGTTGATCGAATTCGATATGAAGATCAATAACCCTGCCTTGACCGCTCAAATCTTGGTTTCTGTCGCTCGTGCGAGCTTGAAGCAACAACCGGGCGCATATACGATGATCGAATTGCCGATAATCGATATGCTGTACGGCGAGAGAGAGAACTTAATTAGAAGACTCGTTTAATATAAGTTGATGGTTGACAGCTGGCAATTGACAGTTCGGGAAATCCTGACTTGCGATTGTCGACTGTCAATTGTCAATTGCCAACTGAAATAATTATGCTTGATTTTATTACATGGACTGCCGATCCCGCTATCTTTACCATCGGTTCCCGGGAGATTCGTTGGTATGGATTGGCTTTTGCGATTGGTTTCGCTATTGGCTATATGATTGTAGAGCGGATGTGGAAAAAAGAGGGACTGCCGCCCGCATGGATCGATTCCCTTTTGATTTATACGATGCTCGGTACGGTGATTGGTGCCCGTTTGGGGCATTGTTTGTTTTATGCTCCGGAATATTATTTAGCCAACCCGATTGAGATTTTCAAGATTTGGGAGGGAGGATTGGCTAGCCATGGTGGTACGTTAGGTATAATTATCGCCATTTATTTCTACTCGAAGCGAGTAAGCCATAAAAGTATGTTATGGGCTTTCGATAAGTTGGTGGTTCCGACAGGATTGGTAGCTGCTATGATTCGTCTGGGAAACCTGATGAATCATGAGATTTACGGTCATTCCACTGATTTGCCTTGGGGATTTCGTTTTATCGATAATTTACACGCATGGAGAATGGGGGCGGAGCCTATTTTTACAGCTCCGAGCCATCCGACGCAATTGTATGAGGCCGCTTGTTATCTGGTGACGTTCGCTATCTGTATGTGGCTATATTTCAAGAAAGAGGCATGGAAAAAGCAAGGACTTATCTTCGGCGTATTTATGATATGCGTATTCGGGTCTCGTTTCTTCATCGAATTCGTGAAAAATGACCAAGAGCCTTTCGAGGCTGGAATGATGTTGAATATGGGGCAATGGCTAAGTATCCCGTTTGTTTTGGCAGGGTGCTGGTTTGTCTGGAGAGCGCTAAGAAATGGAAAATTAAAAATTGAGAATTGAAAATTAGAGAGCACACGCTTTGTTATTTTCAATTTTTAATTATCAATTATCAATTAAAAAAGATGTACAAGTTAAAAGAAATTGCGGATAAAGTTTATTATGTAGGAGTTAATGACCGTCAAAAGGCCCTCTTCGAGAATATGTGGCCGTTGCCATACGGCGTTTCCTATAACTCGTACTTGATCGTAGACGAGAAAACCGTATTGATCGATACGGTCGATGTTTGTTACTCTGATATTTTCTTGAAAAAAGTAGCGGATGCCTTGGACGGACGTTCTTTGGATTATCTCGTGGTAAATCATATGGAGCCGGATCATGCGGGAAGTATCCGTTTGTTGCGTCAGCAATATCCGGACGTACAGATTGTCGGAAACAATAAGACTTTCGGAATGCTGGAAGGATATCATGGCATCAAGGAAGGCTTGTTTGAGGTGAAAGAGGGTGATACCTTGAATACGGGTCGTCATGAGCTTGTATTTTATATGGCTCCGATGGTGCATTGGCCGGAAGTGATGGTTACTTATGACGTTACGGATAAAATCGTATTCTCCGCGGATGCGTTCGGTACGTATGGCACATTGGATGGTGGTGTGATCGATACGGAGATGAACGTGGAGCATTATTGGGAAGAGATGATTCGCTATTACTCCAACATTGTCGGAAAATATGGAAGTCCAGTACAAAGGGCATTACAGAAGCTTTCGGGCTTGGATATCCAGACGATTTGCTCTACCCATGGACCTGTTTGGCGTGAATATGCGTCGAAAGCGATCGATATCTATGACCGTATGAGCCGCTACGAAGGTGAGGAAGGCGTGGTTATTATTTATGGCAGCATGTATGGTAACACGGAGCAGATGGCTGAGGCGATCGCCGCTTCTTTGGCTGATAATGGCATCAAGAATATTGTGATGCATAATGTTAGCAAAAGCCCTTCTTCTTATATCTTGAAAGATGTGTTCAAATATAAGGGAGTTATCGTAGGTAGCCCGACTTATAGCAATCAATTGTTCCCAGAGGTGGAAGCTGTGTTGAGTAAGATCGAGTTGCGTGAGGTGAAAAATCGTATTTTCGGTTATTTCGGGTCTTTCACATGGGCTGGAGCCGCCGTGAAACGTTTGGCGGCTTTTGGCGAGAAGATGAAGTGGGAGACTGTCGGTACGCCGGTTGAGCAGAAGCAAGGTTTAAGCGCTACTAAATACGAGGAGTGTTTAGCCTTGGGCAAGGAAATGGCTGGGAAATTGAAAATGGAGAATTGAGAATTGAAAAGTCTAAAGGCTCCGACAACAGATAAAACGAAAGCTATTAACAATAGATCTAATTTATAAACAAAAGAAAGGCGAGATGCGTAGATTGGGAATCCTTTAATTTTCAATTTCCAATTTTCAATTTTCAATTAAAAAAAGCGTAACGTTATGAGATTAATTATCGAACCTAATTACGAGCAACTCTCAAAATGGGCTGCCAATTATGTAGCAGCGAAGATCAAAGCCGCGAATCCAACCGCTGAAAAACCATTCGTACTGGGCTTGCCTACCGGATCTTCTCCGCTGGGTATGTACAAGAACCTGATTGAATTGAACAAGCAGGGTGTCGTATCGTTCCAGAACGTGATCACTTTCAATATGGATGAGTATGTCGGCCTTCCGAAAGATCATCCGGAAAGCTATCATTCTTTCATGTGGAATAATTTCTTCAGTCATATCGATATCAAACCGGAGAACGTAAATATCTTGAATGGTAACGCCGAGGATTTGGAGGCTGAGTGTGCGTCTTATGAGGCTCGCATGAAAGCGGTCGGTGGCGTAGACCTGTTCTTGGGTGGTATCGGTCCTGATGGCCATATTGCGTTCAATGAGCCGGGTTCATCTTTGAGTTCTCGTACTCGTATCAAGACGTTAACTACAGATACGATTATCGCTAACTCCCGTTTCTTTGATAATGACGTGAATAAAGTTCCGAAGACTTCTGTAACGGTTGGTGTAGGTACGGTTCTTGACGCTAAGGAGGTATTGATCATGGTAAATGGTCATAACAAGGCTCGTGCGTTGCAACAAGCCGTTGAGGGTGCCGTGAACCAAATGTGGACAATTACCGCCTTGCAGTTGCATCCGAAGGGAATCATTGTTTGCGATGAGGCGGCTTGCGCGGATCTTAAGGTAGGTACTTATAACTATTTCAAGGATATCGAGAAGGATCATCTTTGTCCTTGTTCATTGCTAAAATAAACGAATCTCAGATAGGGCTTTCTTTGAATGCCCATCATAAGGAGTTAAGAATGCCCATTGTAAGGAGTTTACGATGGGCATTCTTATAACCTTACGATGGGCATCGTTGTTTTAGGGCAATTGGTGGCTGCCGGCTGGCTTCCTCATAGAAGATATACTTCACTGGTTAGAGGAAATATACTTTTCCTGTCAGAGGATATATACTTCATTGACAAAGTCAGTACTACTTACTTTTTTGCGTTCTTGACGTAACGATCCAGCCATAGGTCACATTCATACAATAGATGTAATATGTTCTCTTTGGCGGCGTAGCCATGACTCTCATAGGGCAATACGACATAACGTGCGATCGCCCCGTGGCCTTTTAGGGCACTGAACAGGCGCTCGGATTGGATCGGAAAGGTTCCGGAGTTGTTATCCATCTCACCATGTATGATTAATAAAGCTCCATGTAGTTTATCGGCAGACATGAATGGCGACATGGCATTATATATTTCCGGTACTTCCCAATAAGTACGGGTCTCTGTTTGGAAGCCGAACGGGGTAAGCGTACGGTTGTAAGCCCCGCTACGTGCGATGCCGGCTTTGAACAGCTTGGTATGTGTTAATAGATTCGCTGTCATGAAAGCTCCATAGGAATGTCCTCCTACGGCTACACGATTCGGATCACCTACACCCATCTCGGAAATAACTTTTACGGCCGCCTCGGCGTTCTTTGTCAATTGCTCAATGAAATCATCGTTCGGCTCCGCTCCCTCACTGGTACTAACGATCGGCATCTCGACATTTTCCATTATACAGAATCCACGTAAAACCCAATAGACGGGAGAACCATAGTTGATATTCGTAAACATGTATTGAGAACCTCGTACCTGAGAAGCCTCGGCCTTGCTTTTATATTCTCTCGGATAGGCCCACATTAAGACAGGTAATGGACCGTCCTTCGCTTTATCATATCCGGCAGGGAGGTATACGGTCGCTGTTAGATCCAAACCATCCGCACGTTTATACTTGATCTTTTGTTTGCTAACGTTTGCCATGGCCGGATATGGATTGGCGAAATGAGTCAATTGAGCGAATTTTTTCTTTTTCAAGTCACGAGAACAGAGATTCGCTGGTTCTGTAATGGATTGACGTGAAGTGATCAATTGAAGCTTTTCTGGATTCGCTACCTTTAGGATGGTCTCATAATATCCGTCCTCGCAGCGCCAAAGTTCCGTGTTCTTTTTTGTTTTCAAATTGTAACGGCTAAGGTAAGGCATATCCCCTTTAGGTGAGGCTCCTTGGGCAAGCATCAATAACTCATTGTGGGCTTTATTGGTATAAACGATATATTTACCATACGCATTTTTAATCGTAAGTGGATTTCCCGGATTGTTGTAATTATCGTCGGTGGATACATTGAATAATAGAACCGGAGACTCAGAAGAGCAAGGCTTAAAAGTAAATGTCCTGTTTTTACGAGTCTCCCGGGAAGTCTCGATCAATAAAGCGAAAGCATCGTCATTCCACAGGATGTTGCGGAAACGTTTCTCTGTCTTTGCGACTTCCTGTTTCTCGCTGTTGAACGGATAGCTTATTTGGTAGATAATATCCATGAAATCGGTCTTGTTTTGCTTAGGATCTCCTTTATCTTGCGCTTCCGCCCAGTAAACGGTAGCCGGTTGATCCGATCTCCATCCGAATTGACGGGGATAAGGCGAGGTCGTGTCATATCCCATCGGAATATTGACGGTTGGATTATCCGCTAACGTATAAATGGAATTGCCTTGTAAGTCTATGACCTCGAACTTTTGTGGGAAGTTATATACCGGTACTTGATAGGAATACGGACGATGAACTGTCGCGATAAGTAGCAAAGATTTATCCGGGGATAATGAAAGCGTACTGCCGTAGATTGCTGGTTTTCCGATCTCGTACACAATGCCCTCTTTTATACGTACCAATTGGGAGGTGAAATAATAGTCGAATAATTGCTCGTCGTATGGATTTTTCAGCAAGTCTTGATAGGTACGAGCGGGCATCACCTTTCCAGTACTTTCTTGAATGATGGGACCGGATGGGACTGTGGGTTTCTCCGGTGCCTTCCCCCTGTTTTCTGGAACCATAAGCGTAATAAACTCATTGTCGCTAATCCATAAGATCTCCGCTCCACTTGTCGCATTGATTTTACGGGTACTTACTTTCTGAGCTACGGGCTGTTCCGGGGTACAGTTATAAAGATATACGCCATTCGCTTCTTCCACGAATAGAGCTACCTTATTGGATGAAGGAGAGAATGAGGCTTCTGTGATTACCGCGTTGTCAGGAATTCCTTCAATCTTGATTTCTTCTTGAGTAGCGATGTTCATTAAACTGGCACCCGTATATTCGGCTTGCCGGCTCGTATTGAATGTTTCGGGACTGATACGCATTCCCGCTAATTTAAGCTCCGGTTGCGCAAGCTTGGCGATAGACCGGTACGGGGAACGCTCTAACTGGAGTGCCCACTGATTGTTATCACTAATTCGGATGATCGGGGATAATTTGGCTAGGGCCACTTCCTCTATTACGGCTGGAGGACGTTGATAATGTGTTTCTTGCGCTATTCCAGGACATATAAGCGCTAAAGAGAGCAGAGCTGAAAATAAATGATTTGTTTTCATAAATAGTGATATAAGAAATCCCCAAAGATAACCTGTTAAAGTATACTTTGGGGATTGTGATTAATGTAAGTTAACGTAAAAAGAGTGTTAATAGTTCTTTTCGATCAAGTCGTTGAAATCTGTTTCCTTTTTTGGAATCTCGAAGATCCAACCATCAGCATTCGGATCCTTGTGCAAGAAACCACAGAAAGTAGCGTCAAAATTAGACCCGGTTCTATCCAATGGCAAACCTAGACGTTTCAAGTCGAACCAACGGAAACCTTCGCCCCAAAGTTCGATACGGCGATGTGTCATGATCTCATCCGCTAGTTTTGCGCCAGTGTTACCCAAATCCTTGTACTCTGGATCACGTTCTTTCAACAAGGCTTGCAAATATTCCTTTGCTTTTGCGTCTTGATTGGAACGAGCGAAAGCCTCGGCTGCAGTCAAGTACATTTCGCTGATACGCATGAAGGCAAAATCACCTACAGCATCAGCTGTAGAGCGTGCCGTGAACTTGCGGTTCTGATAAACACGCTGGTTGTAAGAAGTTGCGGGTACTTCTGCCTTTCCTGTCGGATCCCACCATTGACGGCGAAGATCGGTTGGCGACATTAAGTCGTAAGTACTTTGGCTGATACATTTGATACCTGTGCGGATAGAGCTGGAGTTGAAGTTCCAAGACATATACGCATAGAAAGAGTAGAAATAAACCGTTTGGTCATTCTGTGTCATTGCGGCATACATCGCCTCTTTCGTAGCGGAAGTGATATTAGCGAAACCATTCATCAATTCAGACTGAGACATGATCTTACAGCCATCTTTCTCTGCTTCATTGATAGAATTCACTGCGGCCGTAGCTGCGTCTGCGTATTTCTGTTGAGTCAGAAGAGCACGTGCTTTCAATCCGTAAACCGATGCTAGGCTATAATGATTCTTATCATTTGGCTCATAGTCTGCCAATAAGTTCAATGCTTCGTCTAAGTCCCCGTGAATCTTTGTGTACACCTCTTCTACCGTATTACGTGCCATAGGCTCGATTTCCGGACTCGTACGATAAGGAACTCCCGGTTGAGAGTTGTCCTGTCCGTTACGATATGGTTTCGCATAATATTGTACTAGATTGAAATGACTCCATGCACGAATTGCCAAACACTCGCCCTTGATATGGTTCGCAAGCGCTTTTTCGCTATCTGTGAGTTTTGACTCATCGCTAAAGTTATCATTCAACGCTTTCAAGATGTTGTTTGCATTCAAAATGAACTTATAATAAGTTTCCCACTCACCGGAGTTGTACGAACTTGTTGCGTTCGTTGGATAACTCCAGTTTAAGAAACCTTGATGCCAAGTCTGCGTGTCCCATGTCAAATCATCAGCTAACGCTTCTCGACCGATGATGAAACCGGGCTCACCTCCCAAACCTTGGTTGCCTAAGTCTTGAGATACCATCTTACGATGAATACCGTTCAGTGCAAGATAAAGATTGTCGAGCGAAGTGGATACTGTCGTGAATGAAACGTTCTCGGTTGGGATTGTATCCATATAATCGCTGGAACAGCTTGTGCCGATCAGAGAGCCACTTAGAAGCAGTCCTGCTGCGATGTGTTTGAATAATTGTATATTTTTCATATCTTTTCCTTTGTTTGATGTATTATGAATTTAGAACGATACATTTAAACCGATCGTAAAGTTCTTAGCCGGCATATATTCATTGTAAGATACTCCGGCATAGTTAGCTTGCGGATTCAGACCTTGACGGGCTTTCAACATGAATAAGTTCTCTGCGCTGACATTGACGCGTGCACTCTTGATGTTGATAACGTTTAGGATAGACTTAGGCAAGTTGTAAGCCAAAGTGACAGTACGCAAGTTCAAGTAATTTGCGTTTGTCAACCAACGTGTAGAATAGGATTGTCCAATGCTAGTCGCATGACCTGAGTTATTGTCCAAACGAGGTACATCTGTGATCTGGCCCGGAGTTGTCCATGCGTTATGTAGATCCGGTGACATCGCATAACCGAACTCACCTACATCCATCAATCCTCTATAACTCGAGTCAAGCACCTTGCCTCCTAATGAATAAGAGAATACGGTAGAAAGGTCGAATGCCTTATAGCTCAAATTGATATTGAAACCACCATATACTTTCGGAACGGCAGAACCACTGAAATCATATTTCGCATAGCTATAAGAGTTTGTCAATACTTGACCATCTTTCTCTACAAGTGTCTTTTTTACCGCATCTTTAATATTACCATTCGCATCGGTGTTGTTTTCGGCATCAAAGATATACAATCCATCTCCGTTATCAGGATTAACACCCCACCATTGACGTAACCAGAACTCATAGATTGAATGTCCCTCCATCAATTTCTTAGAGTCTTTGATGATACCATCTTTCCGGTTGGCATCAGGCAGACGAGTCACCTTATTATTGATGAATGTAGCGTTTGCGCCGACTGATAATTTCCAATCTTTTGATTTTAATACTTGGTAGTTTAAGTCGATTTCCACCCCTTGGTTACGAACTTTACCAATGTTTTGTACGATCTTTTCGACACCACTGGATAACGGTTGGCTAACATTGAATAACAAGTCTCTGGAGGCCTTACGGAAGAACTCGACCGTACCATTCAAGCGACCGAACAATCCGAATTCTAAAGCGACATCGGTAGAAACCTGTGTCTCCCATTTCAAATTATTGTTTGCCATAGTCGGGAAGTAGAGACCTGCTTCCAAACCGTTGTTGATACCCAAATTATACAAGGTTTGATAAGGATAGTAATCCTGTTGTGTGTCATCATCTGTATAATAGATGGCATCGTTTCCGGTTTCACCGTAGGATGCCCTCAGTTTCAAATTGTCCACCCAAGTCAAGTTTTCCATGAAATCTTCTTGGCTGATACGCCAAGATGCTCCGAATGACCAGAAGTTACCCCAACGGTTATCCTTGCTAAAGCGAGAGGAACCGTCACGACGATACGAGGCTGTTACATAATATTTATCATCGAAATCATAGTTCAAACGAGCGAAGTATCCTTCTTTCTTATATTCGCGTGTATAAGAATCCATTGAGCTTATGCTTACGAAGTTACTGTACTCATACGTTCCGGAAACGATCTCATTAGTCTTCATACCGTAGTTATATTGTAAACGGTAGCTATAGTTCTCATGGCCTAACAAAGCTTCGATGTTATGCTTACCAAAAGTCTTTGTGTAATTAATCAACTGGTTGAATGTCTGTGTCAAGAAGTTTCTATTTCGGATGTTCAAACGTCCCGGTCCTGCGGTTCCGTCACCTACCTCTGGGTTCTCATATACTCTACGGCGTTCATCCTTATTGTCAAATGCGTAGTTCACTGTTAAATTCAATCCTTCGATCGGAGTGATCGTTACATAAGTACGGGCACTAGAGTTTGTGGTAGACATCAAGCGATCGTTCCACAGGGCCTCAGCGATACCGTCGCGTCCATTGCTGGAGATACGGGCTCCTTCATAATCGTAGGTATATAAAGCCGGATCAGTAACTACGTTTCCTTCTTTATCCAAATAAGCCCCTGTCTCAATATCATGCTTATGTACCGGATAGATCGGTGCCATAGAACGAATGAAACGAGATAAGTTACCATAACCAGCGGAGTTGCTAGAAGTAGAAGTAGAATAATTGGAGTTTGTACGACTTAAACCTAAATTCAATCCACTCTTGAACCATTTCACCGGATAGATATTATAGTTCAAGCGTGCGTTGTAACGCTCAAAGTCTGTCTTAATCATATATCCCTTATCATTCAGATAGCCTATGGAAGCATATGTGTCGCTCTTTTCTGTTTTTGTATTGTAGCTTACATTATATTCTTGGCGATGTCCGGTACGGTAAGCGGCATCTTCCCAATCAAGGTCCTCACCCCATTTTAAAGCCGAGGCTGATGGATTCAATAAACCGTCTGTGCCCACGATTGCGTCATTGGCGATTCCTACGAAAGGATTATATTTTAATTTGTTGATAATATCTTTAGAAGCATTAGCGGCAGCGTCGGTAGCACTTTGTCCGAGTGACATATTTGCGTTTCTCAACATTTGCCATTGCAAAGGATAATAATCGTATACACCTACTTTTGCGTAATCGTTATAAGCTCTGCTAGACCAACCTTGTGAGATACTCAAGGTAACACCTGCGCCACTGCTGCTAGAACCTTTCTTAGTCGTGATCAAAACCACACCGTTACCTGCGCTAGATCCATACAAAGATGTAGAAGCGGCATCTTTTAAAATTGTCATTGATTCGATATCAGATGGGCTGATAGAAGAGATATCACCACTGAAGATGGCACCATCCACTACATATAAAGGAGCATTATCCGCGTTTACTGAACCAAAACCACGGATCGTTACCTTGGCAGCTTCTCCCGGTTGTCCGATAGAGGAAGTCATTTGTACTCCGGAAGTGTTTCCTTCCAATGCGGAGAGGGCGTTACTCAATGGACGTTTGTCCATCAAAGCGGCACCCACCGTGGATGCGGAACCTGTAAAAGAACTTTTCTTTGCGGTACCATAAGCTACGACAACAACTTCATCTATAGCTTGAGAATCTGAAGAAAGAACAATTCTCATGTTTTGCTGAGCTGTAGTTTCTTGAGTCCGTAAACCTACATAAGAAATAATTAGCTTAGCATCTTTCTGAGTTTCTAACTCAAATTTACCATCTAAATCGGTAATGGTTCCAATAGTGGTTCCTTTTACTACGATGGATGCACCTATAACAGGCTCCCCATCATCTTCATTAATCACTACACCGGTCACCTTCATTTGCTGGGCGACCATACACTGCACTCCCAGAAAGAATGAGAGTAGTACAAGCGTTAATTTGTGCTTCATAGAATGAATTTGTTTGTTAATTAGACACACATTATTTTTTCAAGAGACCATAGTTTGCACAGAACTACAGTTAAAATACTTATCAAAAAAATGTACACACCAAGACTCCTGAAAATCACAGCCGCAAATATACTAATTTTTATTATAAAAAAGCAAACTGTTATAAAACATTCTAAAACTAATATAATATTGATTGATATTGTCAAATTCAATTTAGTTGTACTGGGGATCTTGTTGCATTATGATAGCTGGCAGGAGGGTTTTTGGTCTTAGTTATCTATCTGTTAATTATGCTGTTAAACATAGTTCTGTGCAGACTAAATGCCTTAATGGATGCTGAAAGGGAAGATGTCCATAAAGGATATCTTCCCTTAAACTTTGTGTGTATAATAAAAAAATGAAGTATTAATTAACGTTTATAAACGGATAGGGTTACCATTATAGAAATCTAGAATCTTCGTACGGAAGATAAAATCATATTTGGCCTGTGCCTGTTCCGCTAGACTTTGCGCGTATTTTGTTTTAGCCTCATTAAATTCAAAGACAGTGCTTTTACCTGCGTTGTAACGCTCTTGGGCATAATTGAACGCTTCCTTGCTCGCCGTGACGGATTTGTCGGAAGCCGTATATTTCTCTTGGGAAGCCGTTGCGTTGTAGTACGCTTGCTGGATTTCCTTGTATAACGTTTTCTTTGTATTTTCCATCAGCAATTCCCGGTTGATAATGTTGATCCTTGCGGTACGAACGCTATTGCGTACTTGGAAGCGGTTGAAAAGTGGAATACTCAATGAGAATCCGACGATCTTTTGCCCATTCTGCTTAAACTGCTCGCTAAAGGAACGAGTATCGGCAAATTCACCTCCGGAAGTAGAATGATAATATCCATTGCTGTAACTAGCCCCGAAATTTAACTTGGGGTAATAGCCCGCTTGCGCGACACGCAACATTTTCTTTTGGCTCTCTAGCAAATACTGTTGTTCCTTGATCTGAGGCTTGAACGTAACCGCATGATCGTAAATGTTTTCCGGAGGTAGGATGCTACTCATATTATCAGCCACCGCATCTTCAATTACAGGAGTCTGTATATCGAAACTCCGATCGCTTCGCTCTAGTTCCAGACTTTGCGCCAGATCCAGTAAAGCGAGGTTCACATTGTTTTGCGACTCGGTAAGCGTGACCTCATCTTTCGCTAATTGGGCCTTGATATCATACAGTTGGGAAAGTGGCACCTTTCCGGCGTTCACCATGGCCTCCGTTTTATTCACCTGCTCCTTGTCTAGTTCCACTTGTAGTTGCGCTATTTTCAGTAACTCTTTATTATAAAGTACTTGCAGGTAGTAGGAAGCTATATTGATGGATAGGTCTTCTCTCGCCTTATTCAAGTTCTCGATAGACGCTTTTAGATCAAGTTTGCGGGCGGCGATATCGTTCGGTATTTTTAACCCGTCAAATAAAGGCATGTCCAGATTGATCCCCAATGTGGAATTGGCGGCGTTCTGGTCCACGATCACCCCGGATTTAGACGTGGAGCGTCCGAACTGGAAGCTCTGTCCAAGACTGCCGTTTAGGGCCGGGAGCCAACTGTATTTGCTGGTATGTAAGTCTACCTTTCGGCTTTCCTGTTCCTGCTCCTTTTGCTTTAAGTCGATATTATGCTCGATGGCATATTGGATGCACTCCTCCAGACTCCATTGCTTCACCGCATCCTGAGCGAAAACATAGTTTCCGGACAGGAGGGAAGCGATTGCCAGTATATATAAGTTTCTTCTCATCATACAATCTTTCTTTTATTTCTTATTCGGGTCAATAGCTGCGCCCCGGACTTTATCGGTTGCGGCCAGTCCTTCTTGAACCTCGATCTTGATACCGTCGGACAGACCTACCTTTACCGGATGTTTCTCGAAGACTTGCTCCGGTTGCTCTTGTTTAACTAACTGAACGAATGCGGAATCCCCTTGGAACTCGACCGTGCTTTCCGGGATCGTAAGAACGTCTTCCGCACGTTTTAGCACGATCTCGGCGTTGGCGCTATATCCCGCACGGATGAAAGCATCTTCGGGGATCGTCACGGCTGCCTTGATCTCAAATTGAATGGCTCCGTTTTTCTCAACACCTTTGGGTGATACATATTCCAGCAAGGCCTCGAACGAACGGCTTTCCATGGCTCCGATCGTAAGCTTGATAGGCATTCCCTCGTGAATGCGCCCGATCTCGGTCTCGTCTACGTTTCCCTTGAAGATCATGTCATTCATGTTGGCGACTGTGGCGATTGTCGTACCGTCGTTGAAGTTGTTCGCTTGGATAACGGAGTTACCTACTTTCACCGGGATATCCAGTATCATACCGGTGATGGTACTACGGATCTGCGTGGTACTGGCTACATTGGAGTTCTTGGCGATACCGTCACGAATAATTTCCAGTGCGCTTTGCGCATTCTCTTTCTCCTCGACCGCCTTTAAGTAGTTGGCCTTCGAGAGATCGAAATCCTCTTGGGCGATAACACCTTGCTTGAACAGCAGTTCATCTCTCTTATAGGTTTCCTCCACCTGTTTAAGAGATATATCCGCTATGTTTACGCGAGATTCGGCGCTATTTAGCTGTACCATCTCCGGTATGACCTTGATCGTGGCGATAATCTCCCCGGCCTGTACCATCTGTCCCGCTTCTTTCCTTAGCTCGGAGATGATACCGGATATCTGCGGCTTGATCTCTACCTCGTAGCGAGGTTCCACGCTTCCGGTGGCCACCGTCTTGGTCTCTACCGTATCCCTTTTGGGGGTTACGACCTCATAAACGGTTATTACCGGTTGCGCCTTCTTCCATAAGAAATAGAATGTGCCTATTACCGCCGCACCTACGATCGTTAATAAGATAATACGTAGGATTTTCTTTACGATGCGATTCTTCATGATTATATAGTTTTATTTTAATTATCGATTCGTTATTATTCATCTCGGATGGCATCTATCGCTTTGATCTGCATGGCTCTCCATGCGGGAATCAGGCCAGCCATAAAACCGCTTATCAGCAGTACGACAGTGGCAGCTACCGCTGTTTGGATGTTTACGCCGGGATTCAGCAAGGTCGGATCGTTCGTTGGATTGGCGGACAATATCTTATCCAACAAATCCAAGAGGAAGACTCCGGCGCTTAATCCCAGTAAGCCCGCCAAGGCAGTCAGCACCAAGCTCTCGCTCATGACTTGCGAGATGATGTCGAAAGGCTTGGCTCCCAAAGCCCTTCGTACGCCTATCTCCCTCGTGCGCTCTTTTACCGTTACCATCATGATATTGCTGATACCAATAATACCCGATAGCAAGGTACCCATGCCGACCAGCCAGACCAAGATGTCGATACCTGTAAACAGTAGATTGAATGTCTTGAATTGTGCGGCGATATTGACTACGCCTATCGCCTGAGGATCGGTCGGTGCGATCTGATTTTGCGTCTTCATGATATTCTTGACCTGCTCGATCGTCGTCTCAATCGGATATCCCGGTTTCACGCTCAGTGCGAGGAAATGCAGGATGTCGCCTTGGTTCAAGGTCTGCTGCATGGTATTGAACGGAATGAAGACGGTTTCTTCTCCCCGGCCGCCCAGATTCAGGCCCGATGCCCTTTGGTTGACCACTCCTACTACTTGGTAGTAAAGCCCGTTCACCCGGATATATTTGCCGCAAGGGTCCTCGTTGTGGAATAATACCTCATTGATCTTCGTGCCGATCAAGCAAACCTTGCGCTTTTCCCGCATATCGATCTCATTCAATAAACGGCCATAGTATAGGTCTTGCGTATCGATATTGAAGTAAGCCGGATATATACCTTTCACGTTGAACGTTCCGGTCATTATCCCGTAAACGATATTCTTTTCCGAGCGGTTGCCCCAAAGGATGGGGGAGATATCCTGTACGCTAGGTACGTCTCGTATGATGGCGTCTATGTCCCGGTTCCTCATGTTCCAGTTTCGCCCCTTGTTGAATCCTTGGTAGGGTTCGCTGGTGCGATCGGCGTAGAAGAATAGCGAATTCGTCGCGAATCCGTTGACGCTCTTGAACATGGCGTTCTTGAATCCCGATCCGGTACCCAGCAACAATACCAGCATAAGGATTCCCCAGAACACGCCGAAGCAAGTCATCAAGCTACGTGTCTTGTTGCGGGTGATGGTTACCCATATTTCTGTCCATCTGTCTATGTCAAACATATCTTTTCGGTTTATTCTGTTCTCATGGCTTCAATAGCGGATACATTCACGGCTTTGCGAGCGGGGAAATAGCCCGCCAGCACCCCGGCTACGACCAGCACCCCGGTAGCGGCCAGCGATATCCCTAGGCTGACGGTCGGGTGCCGGAATAAGGTAAGATCCTCGCCGGGATTTCCTCCGGATGAAGCGTTGTTCATCCCGCTCATCGTCATGCCATAGTCGATTAGCTCCGTCAACCCGATTCCCATCAGCATCCCGATGTAACCGAATATGGCGGTGATCATGATGGACTCTACGATGACAAGCTTCAATATCGAGGCCGGTTTCGCCCCGATCGCCTTCCGGATGCCGAACTCCCGGGTCCGTTCGCGTACGGTGATCAACATGATGTTGCTAACCCCCACGATACCAGCCATCAAGGTGCCGATACCTACGATCCAGATGAAGAGCAAGATACCGTCTGTCATCGTATTGAACATACGGATCTCATTGCCGGTCATCCACATACCGATTGCGTTCTTGTCTGTCGGGTCGAATATGTGCTTACGGGCCATATACGACCGGAACCTGTTCTCGAAATCCTTGCACTCTTCTTCGGTGGAGACCCCGTTTACCGTAAAGTAAATGGAGCCGAACCCGAAGCCTTTATTATAAAGTTGTTGCGCTACGGTAAACGGTATATATGCGGGCGCGTTGTTACTCTTGTCGTCATCATCATAGATACCAACAACTTGATACATCATATTGCCGCATTTCACGTATTTACCCAGCGGGTCCTCGTTACGGAATAGCACTTCCGCCATACGGGGGCTTAGTATGATTACCTTGCGTGTAGCGTTCATATCCATCTTATTGATGAAGCGCCCGTTCTGGCTCGCTACATTAATATATATAATGGAATTGTAATCCTCGGATACGCCCCGCAGGTCGCCCACGATGTATTCTTCCCCATACGAGATGGTATCTGTTTGCGAAATGGTAGCCGAGCAGTATTCTATTTCCGGGAATGCCATCTTGATGCCGCTGAGATCCGCTTCCTTGAACTCGATCCTGCGGTTCGTGGGGTTACCTTTATAAGGCATGGTGGTATAGCGCCCCCAAACCTCCACGGTATTGGCGGAAAACCTCCGGAAGTTGAATATGATGCCGTTTCTCAACCCATTTCCCGCTCCCAGCAGGGTAATCAGCATAAAGATCCCCCATGATACGGCGAAACCGGTCAAGAAGGTACGGAGCTTGTTTTTCTTTATCGTGCTCCATATTTCCCTAAAATTGTCAAAATCAAACATGCGATTCTTCGTTTACGGTGTATTCAATCAATCCGTCTTTTACCCGGATAATCCGGTCGGTAGCTTCCGCCACGGATGGCTCGTGGGTAACGATCACCATGGTCATACCTTCTTGGTTTACGCTACGGAGGAGTTCCATCACTTCCACGGTCGTGGTACTATCCAATGCCCCGGTAGGCTCGTCGGCCAATATAATCTGCGGCTTGGCGATCAAGGCACGTGCGATGGCCACACGTTGCTTCTGTCCGCCGGACATCTCGTTCGGCATATGATCCGCCCAATCCTTCAATCCCACCATGTCGAGATATTCCAGTGCCATGGCGTTTCTCTTCTTCCGGCTTACGCCTTGGTAATAGAGTGGGAGAGCTACGTTCTCCACTGCGTTCTTAAACGAGATTAAGTTAAATGATTGGAAGATGAAGCCGATCATACGGTTCCTCAGCTCGGCGGCACGGCTTTCGCTTAGATTCTGAATCAACTGTCCGTTTAATAGATAGGTGCCCGTGTCGTACGTATCCAATATCCCCAAGATATTCAATAGGGTTGACTTCCCGGAACCGGACGCTCCCATGATAGATACCATCTCTCCCTTCTCTATATCTAGGTCGATACCTTTCAAAACGTGCAGTGGGGCTCCGTTAAAGTACGTTTTGTTTATTCCTTTCAGTTGAATCATCATATTATGTAGTTACTTTATATATTAGACGTACAGTTTGCTAAATAAGTTACACTGTTGGTGAACACTTTTATCATCTGGTTACAAATATATGTTTTACTAAGATACCTTGTATCGCAAGGTACTACTAATTATGTAATATTAACAAAGAGGTCTTGATTATAAGTAGATCCTTGTTCCTTTCCTCTGTATATTGTAGGCCAAACAAGCGGCTGTCTTACCCAATTCATAAAGATACATTCATCATGCACCAACTGATGCATGATCTTCTAACGGCTGGTGCATGATCATCTACCAACTGGTGCATGATCGTCCACCAGCCGTTGGACGATGAAGCTAACCTTATCTTTGCCCTAATAGATAAAGGGAAAAGCTTTAGGCTATACAGGCATAAACCCTTAACTTTGCGGCGAAATTCAAATAGCAGAAAGATTTATGGTAACAATTGGTACGCCCAAATCGGCTACGGCAACTAAAGTCGTGCTTTGTGGCTCGGGCGAATTGGGGAAAGAGTTTGTAATAGAGTTGCAGCGTTATGGCGTGGAGGTAATCGCCTTGGATAAGTATCCGGACGCTCCGGCCATGCAGGTGGCGCATCGTTCCTATGTGGTCTCCATGCTGGATGGCGATGCCTTGCGGGAGATCATCGAGAAAGAGAAACCGGATTATATCGTGCCGGAGGTGGAAGCGATCGCTACCCGTACCTTGATGGAACTGGAGGAAGAGGGATACCATGTGATTCCTACCGCCCGTGCCACTTGGCTGACGATGAACCGTGAGGGAATCCGCCGCTTGGCGGCCGAGGAGCTGGGCTTGCCTACCTCGCCGTATCGTTTCGCCGAGACCGAGGAGGAATTTAAAGAAGCGGTGAAGGTAATCGGTATGCCTTGCGTGGTGAAGCCGATCATGAGCTCGAGCGGACACGGACAGAGCGTGGTTCGTGAGGAAAAGGATATCGATCGTGCTTGGCAGTACGCCCAAGAAGGAGGACGTGCTGGAGCGGGTAAGGTGATCGTGGAAGGTTTCGTGGATTTCGACTATGAGATTACCCAGCTGACGGTTCGGCATATCGGAGGAACGTCTTTCTTGGAACCCGTAGGACATGTTCAGGTGGACGGTGATTACCGGGAGTCTTGGCAACCGCAAGCCATGAGCCTTGCCGCTAAAGCGAAAGCCCGTGAGATCGCCGGTAAGATCACCGAGGCTTTAGGCGGACGTGGTATTTTCGGCGTGGAATTATTCATTAAAGGAGATGATGTCATATTCAGCGAGGTTTCCCCCCGTCCGCACGATACCGGAATGGTGACGATGATTACACAGGATTTGTCTCAATTCGCTTTGCACGCCCGTGCAGTGCTTGGCTTGCCGATCCCTAATATCGTGTTTCATGGAGCGGGAGCTTCCCGTGCCGTTGTAGTGGAAGGGGACAGTGACCGGTTGTCTTTGGGGAATCTGGATAAGGTTTTGGAACAACCCGATACGCAGATGCGTTTCTTTGGAAAACCGGAAGTTCATGGACATCGCCGTATGGCCGTCTTGCTGGCTCGTGGTTTGGATGTGACGGAGGCAAGGGAGAAGACCGGAGTGATGATGGAGCAGTTAAATGTTAAATTGTGATGCTTCCTAGGATAAATGAACGTTTTGGTGTGTGTTGTGAATAAAATGTGAATATTTACAGACCTATTTTTCTATCAAAATAGTTTATTTTTGTCTCAAGTTTTTAAAGAGACATTTGATAATCTATAAACGCAGATTACATATGTTTGTTTCACTAAAGAGTGAAATCTGATTGCCGAAAGTTTGTACTTATTTTATGAATACAACAAATGGAAATATGGGCGTTGATTTGAAACGCTCTATTTCTATTCTCGGTGAAGATAAAAGAGTGAGCAAACAGATCAATAGCTAAGGGTGGGTAGATTTAACCAAACAGACATCCTTATCTCCTTTCGCCCACCCTAGCTATTGTTCTTATTTTACTTGGATTCCTTTTGTATTTCTCATGGTTTCCATCACGGCATGCGTATCTACTTGGGCCTTTTCTTGTATAAACTCCGGGAGGTTGTAAGTCCACAACAGGTCTTTATAATATTTTACGGGATTTTTTTGCGGCAGGAGGAATGGTTTATGGGCCGTACCTTTATCATCGATATAGGTAAAGAACGGGCGTGTGTATAATCCATCCAACCTGCGACTGCTAAATACCAGCCAACGATTGTTGTGGCTCCATGAATGGTAGCTTTCTCCTTCGGCGCTGTTCGCCTCGCTCAGCGGGTACGTCTTTCCGTCGGATAGGCGGATCATATATAATTCAGCGTCTTTATGCCAAACCCCGAAACCGCCATATTCCTGTAGGGTAAAAGCCAGATATTTACCATCCGGTGAGATTCTAGGGAAGGATACGCTTTTGTGATTGGCCCGGCCATTGTATAAAGTATCTACTTGCTGGCCTAGGGTGCGGGTTTCCGGGTCAAAGTCGACACGGCATAGGCTGTAGGTCATTTGTCTGAAATTCTTAGAAATAGAATCTACGGCGGCGGTCGAACTGAAATAGAGGCTCTTCCCGTCGGGAGAGAACGCAGGGAATATTTGCCATGCGTCTTTGGAATTTAACGCTTCGCAAGAGAATACCTCGTTCTTCTTCACGTCATAGATCACGATATCGGAGTTATGATCCAATACTTCCAGCGTATTGGGATTATTGATGAAGAAGTTTTGGTAGGTATCGCATACGGTGGCCGCCAGATAGTTACCATTCGGATGCCAATACATGTAGACAAAGTTTGAGACGGTCTCGGGAGTCTTGGTATTTAGCTTGGTGATTTTCTTTCCATCAATCAGTACGGAACCGGCGTGTTTGCCTCGCATATGGAAAATCATTTTATCCGGGTTCCCGGAGGAAAACGTGTGGCAGTTTACGCAGTTATAGTCGGTTAAGCTATTCTCATAAATCACGCTTTGGTCATAATTCTCCAAGTTCCGTTGATAGATACCCATCCTGTTCCACATATCATTACTCAAGGCTAATAACCGATAGGCTATATATTTATCAATGGAATCATTTACGATGTCCATATGAAAAGGCGTATAGGCGTTCCATTCGCCCTGTATGCGTTTAGCGATGGTCAATTCTATTTGGTTTCCGGCATTCTCTTTCAATAAGGCTTTCCATCTTTTTTGTGGGATCTCAAAGAGCCCCTCATCGCTATAGACTTGGAGTTGAGTCTTTTCCCCTTTAATGATAAGGCAGTGCTCACTGCTATCGGCGATAGAGAAATTGAGCGGGGCGATGTTCACAGGGATGGTCACATCCTTGTAATCCGGATAAATGGCGATTTCCTTGTTTAGACTCTTGGCGATCTGTACGTCGCTTTTGGAGCATGAAACCATCAAGGCGATGAGAAAAAGGAAAAGATATCGGTTTGTATTTGTGTAAGTCTGTCTTTCCATATGTGTTTTATTTAGAGAGTATCAAATAGTACCAGAAAGTAGGTTGATAGTCGGCTATTCCAGTCGCTACATTTTGTCGGGCATGCCTTAGTCCCAATACACGTTGCTTGAATATCGAGAACTCGGACAGGACTTTATCGGTTACCCCATACTTGCGGCAATATTCCGGATCATGCTCCGCATAAGAGATCACGGCTTGTTGCAAGGGTTCGGGTAATGCGGGGAGTACTTCCGTCCCACTGAATCTTTCAACAAACGTTTTTATAGCGGGCAGGTCTTTCGATAATAATAACGTACCGATCGTATAATCCAATGCGGCTTTATTCAGGGGATTCTCTTCCAATATAATCATCAGGTTATCAAACAATCCGATTATATTGGCGAAAAGGTCTTTGTCGCTGGATAGGCTTTTTCTTTTTGTACCTAATTCCGGGTCACTCTCCACCGCTTGGTCATTATATAAGAACTTTCGTTGCGAGGAGGCCCATTCGTGATAGGCCCATGTCTTTTCCAATAAGGATATAAACTTCTCGGCCGCGGGATACTGTCCGTATATCAAATGGGATTTTATTAATAATTTAGTCATGACGGGACTGCCGTATGTAATTCCTACCGAGGTACCAAAAGCGAAATTGTATGCCAAGGACGTGATTCCTACATGGTAGTATATCTGGCTGAACAGGAAACTTTCCTCTATATGCGCTTGGTACTTTGAGACCAAAGATTGTATTCCGCTTTGCGGGTATTTGAATAAATCAGTCTGCATGACACCCTTGTGGGATAAGGCAAGGTTTAAGCAATTCAGGTGTAAGTAGTTATTATAGTTTAGATCGGCGGACGAGATTATGGCGTCCCATTGCTCGGTATCTATGTAATGAAACATTTGCATCAACGTATAGAAATCTTTATTCCTCTGTTGAAGAGCCGTTTGCGTATAATACATACCGGATAAGGCAAGTAATGCTACGGCTACTAAAGCTTTTAAATAGGTTTTTATGTGATCTAAGTAACGTGATAGGAAGAATAGAAGCATAACGAGTAGCGCTACTTGCCAAGAGAAGCCGTAGAATGGTTCCAGCTCAATGAAATACTCTACGTAATCTTTCATCCAAAATACATAGTCATAATCGGGTTTACTGCCTCCTAGGACACATAGGGAGCCTACGATAAGTAGCAGCAGCAACGGGATGAAGCTTGCGTACCAGCGTTCGCATTTTTGTAATACATCAAATAGTAAGATGCTAAGGGCGAATAATATAGCTACAGATCCCATCGTGTAAAACAATCCGGTCGCCAGCAAGCAACCAATTAAGGTACGGTACGTCCAATTAAATCTTCGTGCGCTGTAACTATATACGTTAAGCGCCAATGACCAAAACAACATGGCTATCAGTCCTTCATAATGATAGCTATCTTTCATTAGGTAAAGATATTGGAATAGGATGGGGAGAAAGGCCAAGGGCATAAGATATAATGCCGGATGTATCTTTCGTAAGGTCAGCCAGAATAACCAACCGGAGATTCCACCGATCAAGGCGGTCACCAGCGATCCGATAAGCGGGATTCTGAAAAACTGTATCAAGAATTGAGAGATAAAAGTCGCTAGCCCCCCTATCTGCTTAAGTATGCTGAATATATAGGTGGAATCGAATAGGAAAATCTGCTGCTGTTCCCGATAAAAAAAGAGAGGCTCTTGCATGGTCTGCAAATGAAACCATAAGACGCCGGTCAATAGAATGAATGGAAGCGGTGGTAATATCTTCTTATATAAAGTACTCATGTGATTTATTCTATTTACGATAAGTTACGTCAATTCCTTTATCCTCTTTGGCTAGCGTGCTAAGCGCCCGGATCTTGGAGGATACTTTTCCGGTAATAAACTCGGGTATATTATAAGATTTCATGAAACGGTGATAGTAGTCTGTGTCTTTCTGAGGCAAAAGGAAGGGCTTAGACGCATTTCCTTCTTCATCTATATAAGCAAAATAAGGACGTGTGTATAACCCGTCTATCCTTCGACTGCTGAAGACGATCCAGCGGCTGTTGCTACTCCATGAGTGATAGCTCTCCGTATCCGTGCTATTGGCGTTTTGCAAGGAATGAGAGATTCCGCTCGCTATATCCAGTAGATATAGATCTGCGTCTTTATGCCAGATCGAGAAGTTACCGTAGCCGGACAGCGTATATAACAAGAATTTCCCGTCTGGGGAAACACGGGGAAAAGAGGCGCTCTTCCCATCTTTTCCGGCATTGTATAAGGTATCTATACGGGAGCCGAAACTCCGGGTTACGGGATCGAACGCTATGGAGCAAAGGTTATATTTTACTTCTGAATATTCATGCGGCATGGAACGTGCCTCTGCCGAGCAGAAGTAAAGAGTCTTGCCATCGGGAGAGAATGTCGGGAAAGTCTCAAACGCTTTTGCTGTCCGAATGGAAGGCGTACTGATAATCTCATGCTTTTCCGTATCGTATACAACTACGTCGGATTGGCTGTCGAAGACCTCCACCCGGTTTTTGTCGTTGGCATGAAAGCTTTGGCTGGTCTGATTGACAGAGAAGGCTACGTATTTCCCCGATGGATGCCAAGAGGGATAGACCAAAGGCGAGATCGTCTGATCGGTCTTCGTATTTAATTTCTCGATCTTATCTCCGTCGATCAGATAAGTGCCCGAATACTTATCCCTCATGTGGAACAGCATTTTATCGGGGTTTTGCATACAAAAAGAATGGCAATTCATACAGTTTTGACCGCTGTATTTGTTTTCCATGATAGGGCTTTGCTTATAATCTTCCAGATTCCGTTGGTAAATACCCATTTGATTCCAAAGTTCGTATCCGGGTTCGATCAAGCGATAAGCCAGATATGAATCCATGGGTTCCGGAGCGACGAATAGTGAGAATTCCGGATAGGCGAGCCATTCTTTGTCTTTTGCGTAGAGCTTTACTTGTATCGCTTTTCCTGTCGCCCTTTTCAGCAATTTTCTCCAATCGGATGCGGGAAGATAGAATTGTCCCCCTTTTTCCTTGACTTGTATCTTTTCTTCTCCGAATTTGAGTACGGCGAAGGCTTCCGCATGTGGATTTTCTATCTTGAAATTTAAGGGAGCGATATTATAAGGGATCGTTACATCCGCATAATCGGGAAATAATACAGGTTTCTCCGAGGTTTCTTTGCTTACCGGGATCGTATCCGAGCAGGATATTCCTAGTAGAATAAGAAATAAACAGGTGATATATAGAATATTTCTTTTCATGGTTGTTGATCATTTTAGAGTATAATAAGACCAATAAGTGTCTCCGAACGACTTCTTTATAAGTTGCGGAAGTTGTGGGTTGTTCCGGTTCTGCACGACTAAATTCCGATAACCTGCGAATTTGCGGATCACATTTCCGGATACGTTAAAACGCTTCCAGTAATCCACATCCTTCTCTGCTAATAGGATAACAGCCTCTTGGAAACTCACGGGGAGAGAGGGGAGTACCGGTGTTCCATAATACTTTTCTATCAGCCTTTGGAAAGCTTTCATGTCTTTAGACAGCAGATAGATAGCCCCGGTGAATTGGATCGGGAGCTGATTTTCCGGATCTTGTTCCGCACGGATAAGTAAATCATGTTCCAGTCCGTTGATACCGGATAAGTTACTTTCCTTCGGAAGAGCTTTTCGTTTAGGCCCTAATACCGGATCAGCTTCAATCGCTTTGTCGTTATATAAGAAGCCTCTATGCCGTTTGGCCCAATCATGATAGGCATATGTTTTTTCTAAGATACTGATATATTTCTCGGCGATAGGATACGTTCCGTAAATCAAGTTTGTTTGAACAAGCCGTTGCAGGTTCCGGGGATTACCGGCGCCAATTACGGTGACATACCCTTCAAAAGCCATCTCCTGCGATAATGCGATTTCCCCTAGCGTAAAATAGGCGTCGCTTAACAGGGTGGAGACCGTAAAGGTCTTGTTCCAAGAGGCGAGTAACCCTTGAGGACCGTGTTGATCAAAAGCGAACATCCGGTCTGCCAACTCCCCTTTTTCCGCAAGTGCCCTATTTAAGTAAGTTAAATATAAATAGTTTTTGATCGGCCCGTGACAATGCCGGATGATCTCGTCCCATTGTTCGGTACGGGCATAATAATCCAAGACTTTTAGAGGATAGGCTTTCTGGTCGTTATACCGTGGAATCGTTACCCAGCAAAGGAATAGGATTAGGATGAATTGAACGGTAAGCTCTATCCCTGTTTTTTTCTTTGATTGGTTTTTGCCTTTAGGATATACGAATGCCCCGATCAAGCTAAGCGGTAAACAGACCCATGCGAAATAGATGAGATTGGGAGCCGCCAGAATCGGGTGGTAAAAAGCGTCCGGTAAGAATGCGAAGCGATAACTGGTGATGGTAGTTGACCAGACACTTCCGATCCCGATAAACAGGTATTCAATTAAAACCGCTAAAAAATAGAACCCCTGTTTGGAACGGCTTATCGCTTCCTTGAGAACCACACTTAATGAGAATAGCCCGGCAATCGGTCCTCCTATCCAAAAAAGTAGTGGGGTGATTACCAATGCGGCGGATAGCCGGTAACAGGGATCTTTTATGCGCATCCATGCGTTCAGGCTAATCAAACAAAATAGGAATGCGATAGTGCCTTGTACTAAATAATTGAAGTCGTATTGAATCAATAATAAGAATAAAACCGGGAGTAAGTAAAGCAGGAAGAGCTCTTTATTTGGATTAATTTGCAGGATGATCTCCCTCATTGTTAAGCCGATAGACGTAAGTATAGCTGCGATAATGAAAGGCCCTGCATAAGGCGTAATAAAGAATTGTGTCAAGAATTCCCCGATAATCAAAGATAAACCTCCCGGACTGCTGATTTTATCCGCAAGATAATCTTCGGAAAACTGGAATAGTTGAAGCTGCTCGATATAGAAGAAATGAAACTTGCCGGTTATTTGCAAGAAACCCCCTAATAGGACAAACAGGATCAAACCGAGGAGTATTTGTTTATATCTCATGGCTAGAGTACACGTTTCATTTTGATTTAAAGTCAAACAAAGATACGATTTTTATCGGAAATACCAATCTACACAAAACGAAGTTAACTTAATTGGCACATGGAGTTAACTTCGTTGGCAAAGTATGTTAACTTCGTGAGCAAAGTAAGTTAACTTACTTTTGGGGATTAAAAAGCAGGCCGGACATATCACATGCCCGGCTGCCCTTTCTGACTGTTAACCCACTTGTTTATTTCCAGTTTTCATTCTGAACTAAAAGACCATCCATCTTTAAGATTTCATTATGAGGGATAGGCATTGTTGCCCATTTTGCGTTGTATGTACTATTGGAATATTTACCTAAATGCTTAGCTTCGTATTTCACGAAATCATTTAATACCTCGGATGCGATACCCCAGCGAGCTAAGTCATACCAGCGATGACCTTCCATCGCTAACTCGATACGACGTTCCCAACGCAGTGCCTCCAGCGCTTTGTCTTTTGATGCGAATTGAGAAGGTGGATATAAACCTATACGATAGTTTGCGGCAGCATCTGTACTTTGCTTCCCGTTAATCTTGTCATCCAAAACATAAGTAGAACTAGCCTCGGTCATTGTTGCCGGATCTACTGCCTTTACATAGCTATTGGCGGCACGAGCACGTACTTGATTAATGTATTCACCTGCTTGTTGAGGCTGTCCTAACTCGATCAAGGTTTCAGCGTACCAAAGCAATACGTCTGCGTAACGGATCAAGTGGAAGTTTTTAGCAGTGGAGTTTGTTTGCGTCGTGTTAGATAAGCTTCCTTTATCGGCTTTTCTAGGGATATTCTTCTTGTTTAGGTATAAACCTCCGTTAGAAACATCACGTACCCAACCATCCAACGCATTTGGCACTGTCCAATCTAAGAATGGAGTCTCGAAACGACCGGTAGAAACATCCAAACGAGGGTCTGTATAGACGGTCAAATCAGTGTGAGGTAAATTGTTCTCGTCTAAAGTTGATAACGCAGGATCATTACGATAAGAATCATCCATTTTAGGTAATCCGTTTGCGTCAACAATATGAGCGTTGACCATATCATAAGAGGGTTGATAGAATCCCCAACCTCCAGTTCCTAACGCTCCGCTGAAGCCGATGTGCCAAGCTCCGTTGATATTGGCAGTTTGTTCTACGGTGCCGGAAACTGCAGCTTGGACATCGAATACAGATTCTCCTGTCCAGTCACTTTCCCCTGCTGTATAGAGTTCCTCGTATGTATCTGCCAAGCGGAACTTAGTGCCTTTGTTATCTTTTCCGTTTGCGATTACATCTTCCAAAATCGTTTTAACTTCAGTCCAATGATTAGACGTTCCATTTTTTCCGTTATATGGAGAGGATTGGTACATCTTTACTTTAGCCAACATAGCGCCAGCTGCCCATTTGTTTACGCGTCCTGCCTCGGTCCAAGTGTCGGGCAGATTGTCATAGGCAAACTGCAAGTCTTCTACTATCTTATCCCAGATATAGATATAATTCCCATTCTCATCCACATTAGAGACTTGTGGGTTCACGTTCTCTTTCATGGCTATGTCATCTACATAAGGAACAGCCGCTCCAAATAATTTTACGACCTCGAAATGGAAGAAACCGCGTATGAAGCGGGCTTGGGCGATTGTTTCCGTATAGAAGTCTTTACTTTGGCCTGCTATAGCCGAAAGCTCTTCTTTTGCTAAATCCGCTACCTTGATTACGTTGTTTGCGGTGAATACCCCATGGTAACTATGTGCCCATTTTGTTTCAAAATAAGCGTTGTCAGTTGTAAATGTATAAGTTTCCAAGCTGGTAAAGTCTGGTTGGTCTTGGAAAGTTGAACCTTTGTTTGCGTCACCTCCCATTACGTCACCATATACATAGTTGGTCAATGTCGAACGGAAGTATCCATCATTCGCATCTGTAGAGTTTAATCTAGCGTACATACCAGTTAGCAACTGAGTAATACCTTCTTGCGATACAAAATCCGGTTCCTGTTTATTTGTGACTGGCTTCACATCCAAGAAATCGGAGCAAGCAGTCATGCTTCCCATCGTGGCGGCAATGACTGCCGCATATATAAATAGATTTTTCATCTTGTTTCAATTTTTAGTTAGCAAATATTTGTTAGAATGTCACATTTACACCCATGATAAATTGGCGTGGCATACCATAAGAACCGAAATCGGTACCCATCGTACGGTCATTGGAACGACCGTCTGTATCTGTACGAACCTGTGGGTCTAGTCCGGAGTAACCAGTCAATGTGAATACGTTTGCTATTTGACCATAGATGCGGATCTTCTCAAACTTGATTTTATCTAAAATACTCTTTGGAAGTGTATAACCTAAAGTCAACGTTTGCATGCGTAAGAATGAACCATCTTCTATATAGCCGGAATTAGACTCATTTGCGGCGATTGTACTCTCACCATTAGCGGTTGCCCACATAGGATAGATACCATCAGGGTTGGTTACAGGATGCCATGAATTGTCGCGACGATCTTTAGAATAAGCGGACTGTAAGGAACCATAATGTGTATAATATTTATACATGGCGAATAGATCATTGCCTACGGAGAAGTACATATAAGTACTTAAGTCGAATCCTTTCCAGTTAACACCTAAGTTGATACCTCCTGTTAAATCCGGATGTGGGTTTCCAATGAATGTACGGTCACTAGCGTCGATCTTACCATCGTTGTTCACATCTTTTACTTTGAACTGACCTACATAATTGGCAGCGTTTAACGTAGAAGCATCAGATGTACCATATGGCAATACTGTTCCACCGGCATCATTCTTATAGTTACGGACTTCTTCTTCACTCTTATAGATACCATCTAGCTGATAACCGTGGAATTCACCGATTGCATGTCCTTTCATCAATACGTTCATGTTGGAAATACGAGTTCCGGTAAAGATTCCGGCATCAGTACCAATCTCATCCAGTCTATTCTTGTAATGCGACAAGTTTACGCCTACAGAGTAACCTACCTCACCGATTTTATCATTCCAAGTAATATTCAAATCAACACCTTTGTTCGTCATATCACCGATGTTTACTTTCGGCTTGTCAGCGGCACCGGCCAAAGCAGACCAGTTGGCATCGATCAACATATCAGAAGTTTTCTTGATGTAGTAGTCGAAGTTGGCGGTTAATCGTTGATTAAAAGCTGTAATATCGAAACCTGCATTAAACATCTTAGATGTTTCCCATTTTGCCTCGATATCACCAAGATTGGTTACGCCAAATCCTTGATATACCTCTGTGTCAGAACCATTGATGCTATAGAGATAACGGTTACCAGTACCATATTGGAATGCCCAGTTATATGAATCGATATTGGAGTTACCGGTTGTACCGTAACCGGCACGAATCTTCAAATCGTCTAACCAAGTACGTGATTTCTCCATGAATTTCTCGTCCGACATACGCCAACCTAAAGAGATAGAAGGGAATGTACCCCAGCGATTCTTTTCAGAAAAACGAGAGGATGCGTCGCGACGTACCGTAACTGTAGCCAAATATTTACCTTGGTAAGCATAGTCCGCACGAGCGAACATACCGAACATGGTGGATACAGCGTTCTGGTTTCCGCTATTTCTTAAGTCAGAGCTAGCACCGTTGTTGATTACCCAAGTGTTGGGATCATCTTCGAATGGATAGTTGATACGACCTGCCTGGATCCAACGTCCTAAACCCTCACGAAGTGCCTCTGTACCAATCACAGCATTGATCGTATGATCGTCGTTGATTGTTTTGCTATAAGTAGCGGTGTTTGTCCATTGATAATCTAACCAATAGTTTGCTTGCTCGTAGAACTCGTTGTTGTTACGTCCTTCTTTATTGGTCATGATCGTACGTTTGTTCATCCAGAAGTCCCATGCGCCACCTAAACGTGCGCTGAACTGAGTACGGATCTTCAAATTCTCTCCAAGGCTTTCTAAAGGCATAATCTCTGCGTAGATAGCTGATTGGGCACGTAAGAAACGACGACGATTGTCCTTGCCATAATCAACGGACATTGGTGCGCTCTCAGCACGTCCTCCTTCGGCATTTTGTGAACCGGAATAATCACCGCCAACTGTGTAGATAGGTACCCAAGGTTGGATGGAGAAGGTCTTACCGAAGGTATTATCATCACCTTGACGACCGCGTTCTCCTGAGTTCTCGATTACGGCGATGTTGGTATTCTGACCGATATTGAACCACTTGTTCACGAAGAAGTTTGTATTCGCACGCAAGGAATAACGACGGAACCATGACTCCTTGATCGTACCTTCACGATTCATGTAGCCTAAGCCTACTGAATAAGTCGCTTTTTCACCACCTCCGGTGATAGAAATCTGGTGATCTTGCACCTTACCGGTTTGAACTACTTCGTCGTACCAATTCGTGCCGGCACGAGCTTCTTCCTCAGAGTAGCCGTCCTCAAGCATTTGGTAGTAAGCGGAACGAGACCAAGTGTTCTCACCATTGTCTTTGTAAGAAGCTTCCCAAGCTGCGATACTGCCGTATTGAGAGATGATCTGTTCTTTACTATAACCAGCAGGTTTGATAGCATAAGGCATTGTTAAATGACCTGTACCGTCTTTACCTATTGAACCGAACTGGGCGTGGTTTACTGTTTGGCCACCGCGGTAGTTGAATAAATTACGTTGCCCTTCTTCTTGGAATTCCATAGCTTCCCAAGCGTTCAACAGACCATAACCGTCATTGGCCATCTTGGCTACACCGAAGTAACCGTTATAAGATACTTGTACACGGTCGTTCTTTTTTCCTTGTTTAGTCGTGATAACGATAACACCATTTGCACCTTTCGCTCCATAAATAGCGGAAGCAGCAGCGTCTTTCAATATCTGCATGGATTCAATATCATTCGCATTTACCGCATCGATATCTACTCCTTGTACACCATCGACAATGATCAACGGGTCTGAGCCGTTTACGGAACCCACACCACGTATACGAATCGTTGTCTCCCCTAATGGACCACCACCTGCTTGTACAAATACACCAGCAGCTTTTCCTTGCAAAGCCTCAGCGAAATTGGAAACAGGAGTCTCTTTTAACTCATCCGTAGCGACAACAGCCACAGATCCGGTAATATCCTTCTTCGCTTGTGTACTATAACCAGTAACGACGACTTCATCCAAAGCTTGTGAATCCTCGACCAGCGTGATCTTGATGTTTGTCTGATTACTCTTCAAAGTAACCTCTTGAGTTACGTATCCGATATAAGAGACTACTAAGATGGCGTTTGCGGGCACATTCTCTATAATGGCTCGTCCATCCATATCAGAAATATTTCCGATAGTAGTTCCTTTTACGACTACGTTGGCTCCAACGATAGGACCAGATTTATCCACGATGTGGCAGTTAATCTGTCGTCCATCTTGCTGGACACTCATAAATCCCGTACTAGGTGTAGGATACAGATGATCTGTTTCTGTTGCAAAGGCCGTTCCGGCTCCGTACAGAAGAAAAGAAGCTCCTAAGACTAATGGCTTCCATGATACAACATTTCTCATACAAATTTAGAATTTAAGGTATAATAAAATAAAAAACACAAACTTTTAACAAAATGAATTCACTACTCTCTCATACCTCTAAGGTATATTACATCTGTTTACATCTTAAAATAAGTAAACATCACTCTCTTCTTTTCAACTTCTTTTGTGTAGCTTCTTCATTATCATGGTTTTAATTATGAAAATCACTTCTTGTTTTTTTCATGATATTAAAAAAAACGACTAGTTGAAACGATCGTTTCATTTAGTCGTTTGTAAAGATCTGTCTTTTTTTTGACACATGCAACTTTTTGTTCATTTTTTTTTATTTTATCTTATTGCTAATGGGAAAGATAACCTTTTCTTCCCACAAAAAAGCTCTTCTTTTTCAAATCCTCTTTCCCCCTTCTCGAAAACGCAAGATTTAAACGATCGTTTCAACTAGTCGTTTTATGAAAAAACATTTAGACCATAAGATAGATGAGTAATAGCTACAAGTTGTGATGTTGTGTCTATATGAAAAAATCAAATTGTTAAGTAGATTGTGTTTTTTTGATTTATACCTTAAATTCTAATTTTATGAGTAATGTAGTATTTTGGAGACAGGTGTTTCTGGGAGCCTCTTTATTCCTTTGCGGCGGATATCCCATCATCGCTGCGGAAGTTGGCGATTTAACACCAAACGTAGGAACTCGTAGCCTACAACAAGATGGACGTAGAGTCATTTGTGCTATTTCAGACAAAGCCGGACCAATTGTAGGGGCAAATGTCCTTGTTAAAGGAACCACTATCGGAAATATCTCCGATATGGACGGACGTGTTATTTTAGAAGGTGTGCCTAGTAATGCGATTTTAGTTGTGTCTTACATTGGCTATGTCAGTCAAGAAATTCCTTTAAAAAGTAGTCAGACGAATGTGAGGATTCAATTGGTGGAAGATACTCAAGCTTTGGATGAAGTGGTAGTAGTTGGATATGGTACGCAATCGAAGAAGGACATTACCGGTTCTGTTGCTGTTGTTTCTACAGACGCTATCCACGAGACTCCGGTGGCGACTTTCGCCGAGGCTTTGCAAGGAAAAGCATCCGGTGTGTATATCTCTAATTCCGGAGGTCCCAGCGGTGAGACTACGATCCGTATTCGTGGTGTGGGTTCTCTTAATAGTTCAGACCCGTTGATTGTTGTGGATGGTGTATCCGGGGTGGATATCAGTTCCGTAAACCCGAATGATATTGAGTCTATGCAAGTGTTGAAGGATGCTTCAGCTACCGCTATTTATGGTGCACAAGGTGCGAATGGCGTAATTATCATTACGACGAAGCAGGGTACGCGTGCTGATCGTGTTCGTGTCTCTTATAATGGATATTTTGGTGTCGCTAAGATGGCTAACAGCGGTTATGATTTGTTGAACGGTTGGGAATCGATGGAATTCGAGGAATTAGGACAGCAGAATCTGTATAACTATCGTGGTTTGGCAACCTCTCATCCTCAATTCGGGCAAATCGCCGCTACGGGTGGTAAAGGTATTTCGATGCCTTATGCGATTAAGCCGGCCGGTTATAGCGAACAGCAGATTATTGATATGTATGGGAGCGTAGAGGCTTGGGAAAAGTCGTATGTAGACGATGGAAGCAGCTCTTGGGCCCGATCCGCGTATTATCAGATGTTGGCCGACGGTTATTCCGATGCGGAGGCTCGTAAGGGTACCAATTGGTACGATGAGATTGTACAGACCGGAAAGATCCAAGATCACCAGATCTCTTTGGTGGGTGGTGGCGAGAAAGCTACTTATTCTGTCTCTTTGGGTTATACAAATCGAGAGGGTACGATCCAGAATTCTTATTTCAAACGTTACTCTTTACGTACGAATACGACCTATAATCCTAATAAGTATTTCACGATGGGCCAAAATACGAACCTTGCCGCTATGGAAACGGGAGGAGAGTCTGGTCGTCAAGGAGATGCGAACACGTTCGCTAAGACTTATACCATGAATTCGTGGGTACCTATATATAATGTAGGAGGTGATTATACGGGATCCGTGGCACCTAATGCGGGCCGTGATATTTCCGCCGTGCATCAGGTAGCTATGAATGAGAATGATTGGACACGCATGTTTCATGGACAGACTGCGGTTTTTGCCGAGCTTTCCAATCCTTGGATCGAAGGTCTGAAGCTTCGTTCTCAGTTTAGCGCTCGCTTGAATGGTATGTGGAGTTTGGAGATGACCGAACGTCAAAATATGGCGAACAAAGAGGCTTCTGCCAACAATACATTGACTGAGACGGGCAACTGGCGTTTGAACTGGCAGTGGACAAATACGGCTACTTATACCAAGAAGATTCATGAAGATCATAATATTACCGTTGTTTTGGGTACGGAGGCTATCAAACAAGGTGTCGGCCGTTATATGCAAGGAACCCGTATCGATTACATCTTCGAGAGCGATCCGAATACTTGGACGCTGGATAATGGTTCTTCTTCTAATATAGGTAACTCTAGCCGTTATCAAAGAAAAGTGACTATGTTCGGCCTTTTCGGACGTGCGGACTATTCTTATAAGGGTAAATATTTGGCGACATTCACGATTCGCCGCGACGCTTCTTCCAAGTTTGGTTCCAAGAACCGTTGGGGTAACTTCCCTTCCGCCTCCTTGGGATGGCGTATGTCTGACGAGAAATTTATGGAGCCTACCCGGAAATGGTTGGATGACTTTAAGCTGCGTGCCGGTTATGGTACGACCGGTAATTCGAATATTGGTTCTTACAACTATGCGTTCCAGTATGGTACGGGAAATTATTATATGTATCCTATCACGGGATCGGATTCAGAGACTTCTCCCGGTTATGTGCTCTCGAACTTGGGTGACTCGGACGCTAAATGGGAAACCACAAAAATGTTTAATATAGGTTTCGACCTTACGGCTTTGAGTAACCGATTGACCGCCGGATTTGACTTTTATGTAAAGAATACCTCAGACTTGCTTGTGCCTGCTAACTGGTCTGCGCTGGTTGGTAACGCATCAAAGCCTAGTATCAATATCGGTGATATGAAGAACAGAGGTATTGATTTGTCCATTGGATGGAGGGACAAAGTTGGCGAGTTCGGTTATAACATCACGGCTAACATCTCAAGATACAAGAATGAGGTTACCCGGTTGGGATCTTCTGATTTGTTCAACGATACTCGTTTGAGCAAGGTGAATATTACTACGGTGGGCCAACCTGTCGGAATGTTCTACGGGTATCAGATTGAGGGTATTTATCAAAATGAGCAAGATGTTATTTCCTCGGGCGTTCTGCCTTATGGTGTGGCTACGGAAAACGATTTGGTCGCTTCCGCATGGGTAGGCCGATATAAGATGAAAGACGTGAACAACGATGGTAAGATCGACGCGGATGACCGTACGATTATCGGTAATCCTCATCCTGATTTGACCGGAGGTTTCAATATCTCTTTGACTTGGAGAGATTTTGATCTAAGTACTTACATGTATTACTCGATTGGAAATGATTTGTACAAACACTACGAGTACTATACGATGTTTGGAAACTTGCAGTCTAATTATTCGAAAGATCGTTTGGCGAAATCTTGGGATCCGGTGAATAATCCGAACGGTATTTATCCTTTGTGGACAACGACCTCGACCGAGGGCCCCGAGGCTGGTAACGAATCGAACTCCAATTATGTGCAAGATGGTTCTTATCTTCGGATGCAGACGTTGACTTTGGGGTATTCATTGCCTAAGAAGTTGCTGAAGAAGATCGGTTTCGAGAAGATACGTGTATACGGCCAGATCAGTAACGTGTTTACGATAACCGGTTATGATGGATTGGATCCGGAGGTTCGTTCGCATACTTCGTTCGAGAACGAATATGTATCAAGCGATATGAATAAAGGTATCGATTATGGATCTTATGGTATGCCTCGTCAGTTCTTGATGGGTGTGAATGTGACATTCTAACGTATGTGCTTTATAAACGATTAATTTGAATTCATTATGAAAAAAGTTCTTATATATTTTGCGATGGCGGTGGTTCTCGCGTTAGGCAGCACATCTTGTTCCGATTTCTTGGAAATCGAACCTGTAGGTGCGGTTAATGAAACCAATTTAACGGATCAGGAAGGTATTAATTATCTTCTTACCGGCATGTATTCAGCGTTAAATATTCCGGCGGCTACGACGAACTCTTATTTTGGGGCAAGCTTGACAAACTATACGTATGGTGATGTGATGGGCGGTGACGCTAATAAGGGGTCAACGGCTGCGGACCAATCGGACTTCACGTTGTTGGAGACTTTTAGCTTTACGACCGATAATTCCTATATCAAGCGTAAATGGGTGGCAGTATACGATGCGGTGGCTCGTGCTAATAATGTCATGCATTTGGCCGGTTTGATTAAAGATGAGCTTTCCGCTATACCGGGACAGGAGAAAGATTTTTATACCGAGGCCATAGCCCAAGCTCGTTTCATGCGTGGTTTTTATTTGTTTGAGGGTATCAAGAATTTTGGGGCGGCTATTCCTTATGTATCTTTGGAGGATTATGAGTCGTCCGTGAACCCACTGATATCGAATGTGGATGAGAGCGGTAACTATATTTATATTTGGGAACAGGTGGCTGAAGATTTGCAGTATGCTTATGATAATCTTCCCGGCGCATGGCCGGAAGAGCCCGGTCGTGCCAACAAATGGGCGGCTGGAGCGTTTTTGGCGAAACTGAGAATATTCCAGTCTTCTCCCTATAATGGAACGAATGGAACCTCCAACAAATGGACGGAGGCTAAATCGATTTTAGAAACGGTTATCGCTAATGGTACGGATAGCAAGGGCACGAAATATACCTTGACCCCGAGTTATGAGACGCTTTACACGGCGGGCGAGAGCGACTGGACGGGCGAGTCTGTGTTTGACGTCCAGATGGCAATCTCCGGTACGCAGTATTATACCAACGCGATCAATGGTAACTCTCATATCTCATTGTCTGGCAAGATTGGTTCCGGCTGGGGATTCTACCAGCCTTCTTATGACTTGGTGAATGCGCATATGGTGGATGAGAATGGATTGCCTTATCTCGATAAGTCGTATCAAAGCAAAACCTCGGTTACGACAATTGATGGCGATAATGTACCTCATACGGATTTGACGGTTTATACGGATCCTCGGGTTGACGTATCTGCGGGTCGTTTCAATGTGCCCTATATGGATTGGGATATACCAGTTACTATCGATGGCTGGATTCGTGATTTGGCGAATGGCGGTCCGTTCTTGAATAAGAAGAACCTGCCGAAAAAGGCGGATAAGGGAGGCTTGAGCTTGACTACAACCGGTGGCTCAACTGCCAAGAACTTCCACTTGATGCGTGTAGCTGAGCTTTACCTGCTTTATGCTGAGGCTTGTATAGAAACGGGTGATATCAATACTGCCAGAGAATATATCAACAAAGTTCGCGCACGTGCCGCACAAAGTTGTATCATGGCTGCCGACGCGAATAACAATATGGCTTTAACTTCTTCTCCATATGTATTGGAGGATAAGGTGAGCGGAAATACCATTGCTAATACGGCGGCTAATTATCGCATCGGCTTGTATCCTGCGAGTGGCTGGACAGTGGATAAGGCGATAAAAGCCTTGCGTTTCGAGCGTAGGATCGAGTTGGCGATGGAGGGGCATCATTGGTATGATCTTGTGCGCTGGAATGCGGCTTCTGAGGAGCTGGGTAATAAAGGTTCGGGCTTCTTGGCTTATGAAAAGAGATATTTGCTGAAGTACCAATCGGCTACGTATCCGGATAGATTAGTGACACTTCCGATCCCTAACGATGAAATTGTCACCATGGAAGGCGTATTAGTCCAGAATGAGAACTGGAAATAAATTGTAAGTTGATAATCATTGTGGGCCGGGCATGTGATATGTCCGGCCTTTTGTATATTTGTACCGTGAATTCAACAACCCGGTGAGGTTCGGTGTTCTTAAGATAAACAATAAATGAGGATCATTATGAGATTGGTGTATATTTATCATAGCGGATTCGCTTTGGAAGCGGATGGCTTTTCGATCTTGATCGATTATTTCAAGGATAGCGATCCGGACCCGGCCAAGGGATACGTGCGTAGCGAACTCTTGAAGCGTGCGGGCACATTATATATATTAGCGTCGCATTTCCATCCGGATCATTTTAATCCGGAAGTATTGAAATGGAAAGAGCAGAAGCCGGATATCAAATATATCTTTTCCAAGGATATATTGAAGCGTCGGAGGGCCAAGGCTGATGATGCTATTTATTTGAAGAAGGGGGATGCCTATCAAGATGAACTTCTGACCATCAAGGCATTTGGTTCCACGGATGTGGGGATCTCTTTCCTGATAGAGACAGAAGGCAGACGGATCTTCCATGCCGGCGACTTGAATAATTGGCATTGGAAAGACGAGTCCACCCCACAAGAGGTAGCCGAGGCTGAGGGTAATTACTTGAAGGAACTGGATATAATAGCGAAAGAAACCTCTGTGATGGATCTCGTCATGTTCCCGGTCGATCCTCGTTTGGGTACCGATTTCATGAGGGGCGCCCAGCAATTTATCGATCGTATAAAAACAAGCGTATTTGTCCCGATGCACTTTTGGGAACGTCCGGCGGAGGTTATGGCTTTCGGCCCTTACGCCGAATCGAAAGGATGTCGTTATATCGTATTGTCTGTTCCGGGAGAAGGGACGGATATATAATATATTATTAATGTATAGGTTATTAAACGCATAAATTTATTAGGTATGGAAGTTAAAGGTAGATTTGACCATTTCAATATTAATGTATTGGATTTGGATAAGAGTATCGCTTTTTATAATAAAGCGTTGGGATTGAAAGAGCACCATCGTAAGGTAGCGGAAGACGGTTCGTTTATCTTGGTTTATCTAACGGATGAGCAAACCGGTTTCTTGATGGAGCTGACTTGGCTGCGTGACCGGAAAGAACCTTATGAGCTAGGCGACAATGAGAGCCATCTTTGTTTCCGGGTAGCCGGCGATTATGAGGAAGTACGTAAATACCACAAGGAAATGGGAGCGGTTTGCTTCGAGAATACCAAGATGGGATTGTATTTTATTAATGATCCGGATGACTATTGGATCGAGATATTACCGTTGCGATAATTCTCCATTATTATATAACAATGTTGCTTAACATAAGTTTTCGAAAAAAGAAGATAAAATGACAGGAATCTGTAAAATTTTCTTCAAATCGTATTGCAACTTGTGTTAAACCTCTTATATTTGCTACCTAGAAAGAGGAAAATCATTATTAATCCTAAATATAAAATCATGGAGAAGCCTTATGTAGTAGGTATCGATATAGGTGGTACCAACACTGTTTTTGGTGTAGTTGACGCAAGAGGAACAATCTTGTATAGTGGATCAATTAAGACTGGTAAATATGCAGACGTTAATGACTATGTAGCGGAACTTGCTAAAGGTCTGAAGTCTGTTATTGATCAGGCTGGTGGTCCGGATAAGATTAAAGGTGTGGGTGTAGGTGCTCCGAACGGAAACTTTTTCAACGGATGTATCGAATTCGCTCCGAACTTGCCTTGGAAAGGTAAGATTCCTTTGGCTCAATTGATCAGCGAACAGATTGATGGTATTCCTGTTGCTTTAACAAACGACGCCAACGCTGCCGCTATCGGTGAGATGACTTATGGAGCCGCTCGCGGTATGAAAGATTTTATCGTGATCACTTTGGGTACCGGCGTGGGTAGCGGTATCGTAGTAGGTGGTAACTTGGTATACGGACATGACGGTTTTGCCGGTGAGTTGGGCCATGTTATCATGCGTCGTAACAACGGTCGTCAGTGTGGTTGCGGTCGTCAAGGATGTCTGGAGGCTTATGCTTCAGCTACCGGTGTGGCTCGTACGGCTCGTGAATATCTGGAAATCCGTAAGGACGAGAGTGTTCTTCGCGACTTGGATCCGGATGAAATCACTTCAAAAGACGTATACGACGCAGCTATGAAGAATGATAAGATCGCTCTTGAGATTTTCGAGGCTACCGGCTCTATGTTGGGAGAGGCTTTCGCTGATTTCGTAGCATTCTCTAGCCCGGAGGCTATCATTTTGTTTGGCGGTCTTACGAAAGCTGGCGATTTGATCATGAACCCGATTAAACGTTCAATGGAGAAAAATATGTTGAAGGTTTACGCAGGTAAGACTAAATTATTATTCTCTCAATTGAAAGAGAGCGACGCTGCCGTATTAGGAGCAAGTGCTTTGGGTTGGGAAGTAAGAGACCAAAGCGCTGGTTTGGAAGTCTAAATCCGGTTTTACGTATAACGAAAAGACATTTGCGAAATAAGGCAAGCCGCATCTATATTTAGGTGCGGCTTGTTGTTTTTAATTGAATTATAAATCATAAAGTATGAGACATCCGTTGTATCAATTTCAGTTTTGCCCGGTTTGCGGGGCAAAAGCTTTCGTGGAACATAACGAGAAAGCGAAAAAATGTATGGCGTGCGGTTTTGTTTATTATTTCAACCCGTCGTCGGCTGTCGCTTGTTTCATAAAGAACGCTAAGGGGGAGTTATTGCTGGTTCGCCGAGGAAAAGAGCCGGCTAAAGGTACATTGGATTTGCCCGGTGGCTTCGTCGATATGTTTGAGTCGGGGGAGGAGGCCGCTCGCCGGGAAGTAAGGGAGGAGACGGGGTTGCATATCCAGAATTGCCGTTATTTGTTTTCCTTGCCTAATTTATATATGTATTCCGGCTTTGAGGTGCATACGCTGGATATGTTTTATGAGTGCTTGGTAGATGATTTCAATAACGTGCATGCGGAAGATGATGCCGCCGAGATCGTGATCCTTCGCCCGGAGAATGTGAATCCGGAAGACTTCGGTTTAGACTCTATCCGAAAGGCGGTACCAGCCTATCTTAGAAAATAACAATTAGGAAAATTGTACGAAAATGAAAGATGATATATCTTATCGTTGCAACATGATACATCTTGTCGTTGTAAGATAATACATCTTCTCCCTATAAGGTGTATCATCTTCCATAGAGATAATTTTAGAACGTGTTGTCCTAAATATTAATAGAACTTGCCTTCTGTTTGGCGCATATTACTTATATTTGCGAATTAGAACGAATAGGCACTGAAGTAAGTGCTTGTATTAAAAAGCAAATGAGTGATGAAAAGAATACTTATTCCGCTGTGTCTGGTAGTAGGCAGCCACATGGCAAGCGGGCAGAGATCGTATCAATTTGATGCGCCGAACCGTTTGTTTGTCGAAGGCAAGGAGTTGTTTAGTTTGAAGAATTATTCAGGTTGCATCGATAAGCTGGAGGCGTATAAACAGCATTCCACGGATGCCGACTTGATTCAAGAAGCCGATTATATGTTGGTCTACTCCGCTTATGAGCAAGGCCGTCCCAATGCCGTTGAGTTATTGAAAGATTATCTGGATGTGTACCCGGCTTCCCGTCATGCGGACGAGGTGAACTTCTTGATCGGTTCCGCCCATTTCGGACAGGGAGAGTATCAGAAAGCTATCTTTTGGTTTAACGAATCGAACATTGATATGCTAAGTCCGGAACAACAGGAGGCTTATTGTTTCCGTCTGGCTTATTCCTTGTTGCAAATTGGGGATATGGAGAAGGCCCGTGGTTATTTCGCACGGATCGAGCAGATTGGAACGAAGTACCGGGAAGCGTCTACCTATTATGTCGCTTATATCGATTACGCAACCGGTAAATACAACAATGCCTTGGTGGAATTTACCCGCTTGAAGGACTTGCCTGATTATAAAGAGCGATCCTTGTACTATATCACGCAAATTTATTTTATCCAGAATAAATACGAGAAAGTGATCAGCGAAGGTAAGGAATTGCTAGCCTCTTATCCGGATAGCGAGAACAATAGCGAGGTTTACCGTATCATGGGTAACGCCTACTATCATCTGGGAAATGAGGATCAGGCGATTAATATGCTGAGTAAATATGTATCCTCGACGGATAGCCCGTTGAGGGGCGATTTATATATCTTGGGCGTATGTTATTACAATAAGGGTAATTACAGTAGCGCCGTGAACGCTTTGGGGCGGACCGTACGTGAGAACGATGCCCTTTCGCAGAACGCTTATCTGTATCTGGGGCAAAGTTATCTGAAATTAAAAGATAAGAATAACGCCCGTATGGCCTTCGAGGCTGCCGCGACTTCTTCTTTCGATAAGCAAGTGAAAGAGGCGGCTATGTATAATTACGCTTTATTGATCCACGAGACCGCTTTCACGGGCTTTGGCGAGTCGGTGACAATCTTCGAGGATTTCTTGAATGATTTTCCGAATTCCAAATATGCCGATAAGGTAAACGATTATCTGGTGGAGGTTTATTTGACTACCAAGAACTATCAAGCGGCTCTGAACTCTATCGATAAGATCAAGCATCCGAGCACGAAGATCTTGGAGGCGAAGCAAGATATCTTATTCCAGTTGGGAACGCAGGCGTTCACGAATATGGAATTGGATAAGGCGGTCGATCTTTTCAGCCGTGCGATCTCGTTGGGCGCTTATAATCTGGAATCTCGTAACGACGCTTATTTCTGGCGTGGGGAATCTTATTATCGCCAAGGTGAGTATAACAAGGCGATTTCCGATTATCGTACCTATTTGAATAATACCCGCCAACGTAATACGGATATGTATGCCTTGGCACATTATAACTTAGGTTACAGCTACTTCAAATTGAAAGAGTATGGCGAGGCGTTGAACCGCTTCCGTCAATACGTGAATTTGGAAAGCAATCAGCAGACTCCGGCTTATGCGGACGCTTATAATCGTATCGGCGATTGTTTATTCCACAACCGTCAGTTCGCTATGGCGGAAGAGAATTATACCCGTGCGGCGCAATTGCAACCGTCCGCCGGAGATTATTCGGTGTATCAGAAGGGCTTCTTGCTGGGATTGCAGAAAGATTATAAGGGAAAGATCAGCGTGATGGATCGCTTGATCCGTGAGTTCCCGGAATCACAATATGTGGATGATGCCTTGTTCGAGAAAGGACGTTCTTACGTGTTATTGGATAACAATCAAGCGGCTGCGGCAAGCTTTGAGCAATTGATGCGTGATTTCCCGCAAAGCAGTCTGGCTCGTAAGGCCGGCGTACAGCTTGGTTTGATTTACTTCAACGACAATCAGCCGGAGAAAGCGGCCGACGCTTATAAGAGCGTGATTAGCAATTATCCGGGTAGCGAGGAGGCGAAAGTGGCCTTGCAAGATTTGAAGTCCGTATATATCGAGCTGAACGATATCAATTCGTTTGCCGCCTATGCGAATTCGTTAGGTGGAAATGTTCGTTTCGAGGTGAGTGAGCAAGACTCCTTGACCTATCTGGCGGCCGAGAAGTTATTTATGCGAGGCGATAATGAGGGCGCTCGTCGTAGCTTGACGAATTATTTGCAAACCTTCCCGCAGGGAGCGTTTAGCTCGAACGCTAATTTCTATTTGGCAAGTATCGCTTTTGCCAAGAAAGATCTGGAGGAGGCGAAACGTCTGTTCTCATTGGTATTGGAGAGCGGTGATACGAAATTCAGGGAAGAGTCTTGGGCTCGTAAAGCTGAGATCGAGTATCTGGATAAGGATTACGCCGCCGCTATGGAAAGTTTCAAGCATCTACAGGCGGTAGCGGAGAATCCGGAGAATAAGGAGGCCGCTAAATTGGGCTTGATGCGTTGCGCCGAGTTGATCGGTCAGCCGCAAGAGGCTTTGCTTGCCGCCAACGATTTGCTGAAGGAACCGAAGCTATCTCCGGAGATCATGTCCGAGGCCCGTTATGTCCGTGCGAAGGCTTATATCAGCTTGAAGCAGGAGAACAAGGCGTTGGCCGACTTGAAGGAGATCAGCAAGGATACCCGTACGATACACGGGGCGGAGGCTAAATATCTATTGGCTCAATTGTATTATGATAATAAGGATGATAAGAATGCCGAGACTGTCTTGATGAACTTCATCGAGAACGGTACGCCTCACCAATATTGGTTGGCACGGGGCTTTATCTTGTTGGCTGATATTTATATCCGCCAAGGTGATGATTTCCAAGCTCGTCAATATCTGACCAGTTTGCAAAACAACTACAAGGGCGATGATGAGATCGCCGCGATGATCGAAGACAGATTGGGTAAACTAAAGAAATAAAAGAAAGCGATGAAGACTATATATAATGTAAAGGCGTTGTGTGTGGTAGCTTTGCTGGGTTCGGCTGCTGCTGCGAGTGCGCAAGAGGATGTTACGAAAGAAAAGAACCTGAACCGAGAGATGACGCTTGAACGGGAGTATGATCCTTCCGTGCAGGACGCTAGCAAGGTAAATACGCTTCCCGTGGTGAAAGAGCCGGAGGTTCGTAAGATCCCGATCGATTACTCGAATTATACGATCGCCGCCGATCCGCAGAAAGAGATTAGTTTGTTGCCTTCCGGAAATATCATGACGCAGATGGATTACAACAAGCGTCGGGGATATTTTAACTTTGGTATGGGTACGCGCATGAATATCAACGGAGACTTGGGCTATCATATCCTGAGTACCGAGAAGGATCAGCTGAATCTATGGTATTCGCATCGCTCCACGAACGGAAAGCCAAAGGATTATGATGTCAAGGCGAAAATCAATGACAACTTGGGAGGCATCAACTACAAGCACGCTTTCGAGAAGACGATATTCAGTATCGGAGCGAAGTACGGCTACTCCGCATTCAATTATTATGGGGCGGCATTGTCTGATCCTACATCCAGTTATGCCCCTTCGGAGGATTTGTTACAGAGAGATCGCGAAACCAACCAAGTGAACCAGACGATCGCTGCTACGATAGGTTTCGAGTCGAAGGAGGAGGCTGAGGTTGGCTATTTGTTGGACTTAGGTTATACTAATTTCTCGCATAAATATGGATTAAGTAGGGTGATGGACGGCCCTACGGAGCATACTCTAGAGGCAAAGTTTGATCTGAACGCTGGTTTCAATGGGAATATGCGAGTAGGCTTGGGCGGTTTGGTCGAATATTTCAATTACAGTTTGCCGGAGGTAGGAGGTTATGAATATGAGTTCAAGAACCATGTCGAGGCGATGTTGTCGCCTTATTATAAGGTAGAGGGTGATAATTGGAATTTAAAGCTGGGTGCGAACGTGATGCTGGCTACGAGCGACGAGACAAAATTCATGGCCTCTCCGAATGTAGCCGCCGATGTGGAGGTGGCCGACAAGACGGAGCTATACGTGAACGCTGGCGGCAAGATGTACTCCAACAGCATGTACGAGATGTCGCGTGTGAACCGCTACCTCTACCCGATGGCAGAACTATTGCCCTCGCGCAATTGGCTGGACGCTGTCTTGGGTATCCGGAGCGGCGTGGCACCGGGCTTTTGGTTTGATGTGTTCGCCGGATATAAGATAACGAGCGATGATGTGCTGTTTACTCAGTCTGATGTTTGGTCAGCGAATTATTTCGGCAGTTTCAGTGTTGCGGAGCCGGGTATCGACACGAAGCAACTTTTCGTGGGAGCCAACTTGAAGTATAGTTATCAACAATGGTTCGATATTGCTTTGAAAGGTGTATATAATAATTGGAAAGCGGAAACGGATGAAGGCGAGTTGCCTCATGCGTGGGGGAAGCCGGAAATGGAACTGAATGCGAACCTGACCGTCCGCCCGATTGAGAAATTATCTATCGCTTTGGATTATTATTTGGCTACCGGACGTTATGCGAATGTACGGACTTGGGGTGTCAATGGGAACACTGGTATGACGTACGATAAAATGAATGAGTTTAAGATGGATAACATCAACGAGCTAAACCTAACAGGTACCTATACCTTCAACGATACCTTTGGTGTTTATGCCAAGTTGACCAATATTCTTTGCCAGAAGTACGAACTGTATTACGGTTATCCGATGCAGAGTTTTAATGCGATGTTGGGCGTGAATATCAATTTCTGATATCCGGAGGACAGGAAGGATGGGTGACATAAATATCAAACAACTGGAAAGCCTTCGCTGGAGGATGCGGGTGATCGAGACGCTGACCGTGATCGGGACAGCGTGGATCGCCTTGGCGGTTTACCAGAAGAAGGAAGAACTGGTTTATTATTTGGTGGGAGCCGTAGTCCTTCTATTCCTGTTAAAGTATTATACGCAATTCCGTCTGCGAAAAAGACAGTTCGTCTCTAATCTCGTGGAGCAGCGAACGATGGAATTGCGTTTCCAGCGGGATGCGATGCAAGCGGAGTCGGAAAAACTATCCCGTGCCCTTTCTGCCTTGGCGGATGCCCAGGACGAGTTGGTTCGTAAGGAACGTCTGGCATCGATCGGCCAATTAACGAAAGGTCTGGTAGACCGTATCTTGAATCCCTTGAATTATATCAATAACTTCGCTCATTTGTCTGCTGTATTAGCGAAAGATATCAAGCAGAATATCGATGAGGACGAAGAGACCGGTAAACACGATAATTATAATGATACGCAAGAACTGCTGGTTCTTTTGACCAGCAATCTGGATAAGATAGCCAAGCATGGTGATAACACGGTGCGGATCGTAAAAGCGATGGAAGAATTGCTGAAAGATCATTCGGCGAATCGAACTTGCGTGGATATTAATGATTTATGTAAGGTCAATCTGGATATCTTGCGAAAGAATTACGCGAAGGAGATCGAGAAGAATCAAGTAGATCTATCATTCTCCGGGCTTTCCGTACCGTTGACAATCGAGGTGAATATCGATCAGATGGGAAAAGCCTTGTCGCAGATATTGGATAATAGTATATATGCGGTCTTGAAAAAGGCCGGAGAGCCGGGATATCAGCCTTCTGTCTCGTTGGTATTGCGTATTCAAGCGGATAAGCTGCAAGTGGTTATCCGTGATAATGGCGTCGGTATAGAAGAAACGATAAAGACGAAAGTCTTTTCTCCGTTCTTTACCACCAAACCGACCGCGGAAGCGGCAGGAACAGGTCTTTACTTGAGTCGGGAGGTCGTTTTGAACCATAAGGGTACGATCGCTATCGAGTCGGAGAAAGATAAATATACGGAAGTTACGATTACGTTGCCTATTTATAGTTAGGAAAGGAGGTTCATCATGATACAGGATTTACATACCGAGATTGATCGGTTAAAAAGGCGGATTAAACTTTGCGAGCGGGTTACGCTGGGTAGCTTGGTCGGTATTTGTGTATCTGTGAAGTTCGGTCATCAAGAATGGATCGGATTGCTTTTCTTGATTCTGTTTTGCCAGACCTCTAAGTTGGTTTTCAAGCGGAAACTCAAACAAAAAGAGTATTTGGTAAAAGAGGTAGAGGAGCGTACGCAGGAGATCCGTTCGGAGAAAGACGCGATCCAAGAGGAATCCGAGAAATTGGCGGCGGCTTTGAAAGCCTTGGGTGAGGCGCAGGACGAGCTGGTCCGTAAGGAACGGATGGCTACCGTAGGGCAATTGACCCAAGGTTTGGTGGACCGTATCTTGAACCCACTGAATTATATCAATAACTTCGCAAATCTGACATCGGGGTTGGCCAAGGATCTCCGGGAAAATCTGGATAGTCAGAAAGAGCATCTGAAACCGGATGTGTATGACGACTCGGTAGATTTGCTGAATATGATGACCAGTAATTTGGAGAAGATCTCTGAGCATGGTTTCAATACGGTCCGTATCGTTAAGGCGATGGAGGAATTGCTGAAAGACCGAAGAGGTAATCTTACGCTTACCAACATAAACGGATTATGCCGGATCGCCTTGGATAAATTGAAGAAAACGTATGAGCAGGATATTCAAGAGAAGAATATCCGGATTGTTTTCGATAATTTGACGCTGTCTTTGATGATGGAGGTAAACGTGGAGCAGTTCAGTAAGGTTCTGGCCGGGATATTGAAAAATTCCATGTATGCCCTGTTGAAGAAATCGGAGACCGTGACTTTTAGTCCGGAGATATTCCTTGGATTGAAAGTCAATAAGGATATGCTGGAAATAACGATCCGGGATAACGGGTCCGGTATCGACGAGAATATAAAAGATAAGATATTCGCTCCTTTCTTCACGACAAAGACAACGGGGGAAGCGGCCGGCGTAGGGCTTTACCTATGCCGTGAGATCGTGCAAAACCATCGGGGAACCATCGAGGTGGAGAGTAAGAAAGGAGAATATACCCAGTTTCTAATTACGATCCCTGTATATCAACCGAAAACAATTACACCGCCTAAAGAGGAGGAATAGATATGGAAGACCAGAGTAAGGAAATAGAACGGCTACGTTTGCAAGTGAAGAACTTAGAGAAATTATCTTCTTTAGGTATGTTGAGTGCCGGGATCGCGCATGAGATCCAGAATCCGCTCAACTTTGTCATCAATTTCAGTAAGCTGTCCTCTAAGTTAGTGGATGACTTGGAAGATATTTTAGAAGAAGAGAAAGATGTCTTGCCTCCGGAATCTTGGGAGAAGCTGACCGCCTTGCATGAGGAGTTTAGCGAGATCGTTAACGATTTGCATGGTAACTTGAAGAAGATCGAGGAACATGGAAACCGGGCGACAAGTATCATCCGGGGTATCTTGCTTTATTCCAGAGGGAAGGATGACGAGTACATCCCTACGGATATCAAGAATCTGGTGAAGGAATATGTTTGGCTGGCTTATCATTCGATGCGAGCGAACTATAAAGGTTTCAATATTGCGATCCGGGAGCATTACGAGGAGGGGCTTCCGATGCTGAAAGTGATCCCGCAGGATTTGAGCCGTGCGGTATTGAATGTCATGAATAACGCTTGCTATGCGGTCTATAGTAAATCCAAGCTCTCGCCGATCGGGTATGAGCCGGTTATATCCGTGGATCTACGGAAGGAGGGAGATTCTTTAAGATTAAGTATCGAGGATAATGGTATCGGTATGCCGGAGGATATCCGGGAGCAGATATTCTCCGCGTTTTTCACCACGAAACCGGTGGGAGAGGGAACTGGCTTGGGGCTATCTATCACTCGATCCATTATAGAGGAGAAGCATGACGGGAAGATAGAGGTGGAATCGAAAGAAGGTGAGTTTACCCGTTTCATATTCCTTATTCCATTAACGAAATAAACAGAAGAATTATGGCGATCAAGATATTAAGCGTAGACGACGAACAGGATCTGGAAGCGTTGCTAACCCAATATTTCCGTCGGAAGATCCGTAAGGGAGAGTATGAGTTCTCCTTTGCCCATAATGGCTTGGAGGCGTTGAGGATGATGTTGGACCATCCGGACTTTGATATCATATTGAGCGATATCAATATGCCGGAGATGGATGGCTTGACATTGCTGACGAAGATTAACGAGATGCGTAACCCGGCCTTGAAATGTATCATCGTATCGGCTTACGGGGATATGGAGAATATTCGTACCGCCATGAACCATGGTGCTTTCGACTTCGCTACCAAGCCGATCGATATGGAGGATCTGGAACGTACGATCGAGAAGGCGGTCGAGCAGATTTCTTTTATCAAGGAGGCCCAAAAGGAACATCATCAGCTAGAGGAGATCCAATATGACTTGAACGTGGCACGTGAGATACAGCAATCGATTTTGCCGAAGCAGTTCCCTCCGTTCCCGCAATATAAGCAATTCGATCTTTATGCGACCATGAGTGCGGCGAAAGCCGTGGGGGGTGATTTCTATGATTTCTTCTTGGTGGACGATAATCATCTGGGTTTTACGATCGCTGACGTGTCGGATAAGGGGATTCCCGCCGCTATTTTCATGGCGATCAGTCGTACGGTGATCCGTGCTACGGCGCTTAGGCAGCTTTCCCCGGCGGTCTGCATGAAGGAATCGAATGATCTATTGTGCCGTGAGAGTGTCAATGGGATGTTTGTCACTACTTTTTATGCGATCTTGAATATCCATACGGGCGACGTGGTTTATTGCAATGGGGGGCATAATCGTCCGGTTTGGATTCGTAAGAACGATAAGGTATCTCTTTTGCCGATGACTGGTGGGATGGCCTTGGGAGTCGTGCCGGGATTAGCTTATAAAGAACAATCCTTGAAACTGGAGGCGGGAGACAGCTTGTTCCTCTATACGGATGGAATCAGTGAGGCGATGAACCTGCGGAATGAGCAATATGGAGATATCCGTTTGGTAGAGGCTTGTAGCTCCGTAAAGAACCAATCCCCCAAATCTATGATCGAAGGTATATCCGAATCCGTCCAATCATTCGTGAACGGCGCTACGCAGAGCGATGATATTACGATGTTGGCGCTGACTTATAAAGGATAATCATTTGGATAAAGGTAATTTCTTAAAGTTTACTTATATGAAAAAAGCATTTTCTGTATTTTTATCATTTTGCCTGTGTACTATTACCATGCTAGGCTTTACCGCTTGCGGTGATGATGAGCATGAGGATAAGCATGAGCATGGGGCGAAGGACGGATCTAGTTGATGAGTTTGGTCGTATTCGTTGGGACGATCGGGTGAATCTATGGGCCATAGTTTGTTCCAAACCAATCGATTTCGTGGGTAATTACTATGTGGAGGATATGCCGATGGCTTATCAGCAGGAAGGGCTGAATGTTCGTTTCAGTGGAGTGGGCTATTCCTTGGAAGAGGGAAAGATTCCACCTACTATGTTGACAGAGGAATTCTTCTGTCTGCATGACTATACGATTACTCCCATGGAAGATTGAAATCTAAAGAAACATAAATTCATTGTATATCTTGTAGAGACGGGGCACGCCCCGTCTCTACAAATTACGATGGGCATTCTTAGCACCTAACATTGCCCATTATAAGCACTTTATAATGCCCATTGTAAGCCTTTAACGATGCCTATTATGAAGAGCTTACGTTATAGGTTGTAAATGAGCATTATACAAATAAACGCTATATCAATAACAACTAACTTCATAAACGTATAAAGTAGGGCTACTTGTACTTCTGGAATTTATTTGGGTGCGGGTGCTCTGTCTTCTTAATGGTTGTACATATCCTTATTATAAAAGTCCAGCACCTTGATCGCCATATCGTAGGCCGCTTGTGCCGGGCTTTCCGGATTGATCTCTATCGCTTGTAGGTAGCTGTTGAGGGCTAGGCGTACGTTGCCTAGTTTATAATGAGCTTTTCCGAGGAGAAACCAAGCCTCGTCGGATCTCGGTTGCTCCGTGAGGTAAGCGTCCAAGAGCCGGATCGCTTCTTCTAGTTTATTCTCTGAAATAAGTCGCTTTATCTCTTCCATATTTTTGAATAACCTTTTGATTTTGTCTCGCGAAGGTAAATAGAAACGAGTGACTATATATATAATGTATAGGAAAAAACGCTTTTTTAGTGACCGATATACCGCGTACGTTAATTATTTGTGTAAGTTTGCACCCGATTTCTAACCAGCAAAAAATAGATATGCAAAAGAATTTGGTAATAGTGGAGTCACCCGCCAAGGCAAAAACCATCGAGAAGTTCCTCGGAAAGGACTATAAGGTTATGTCTAGCTATGGTCATATCCGCGACTTGAAAACGAAAGATTTCAGTATAGACCTCGAACACAATTATGCCCCGGAATACGTGATTCCCTCTGACAAGAAGAAACTCGTGACCGAATTGAAGAACGAAGCGAAGAAAGCCGAGCAGGTTTGGTTGGCTTCCGATGAGGACCGGGAGGGAGAGGCCATCTCTTGGCATTTATATGAGGTATTAGGATTGAAACCTGAGAATACGAAACGTATCGTTTTTCATGAGATTACCAAGAACGCTATATTACATGCGATCGAGACGCCGAGAGATATCAATATCGATTTGGTGAATGCGCAGCAAGCCCGTCGTATCTTAGACCGTATCGTGGGTTTCGAGCTATCCCCCATTCTTTGGCGTAAGGTGAAGCCGGCTTTATCCGCGGGGCGCGTGCAATCGGTTGCCGTACGTCTGATCGTAGAGCGGGAGCGAGAGATCAACGAGTTTGTCTCGGAGGCCGCTTACCGTGTGATCGCCAGCTTTATCTTGCCGGATGGTACGACAATCCTCAAGGCAGAGCTGAACCGTCGTTTGAAAGATAAGGAAGAGGTGGAGGCATTCCTTGAATCTTGCAAGGACGCTTCTTTCACGATCGATGATATCTCGAAAAAGCCGGTGCGCAAGACACCAGCCCCTCCTTTTACGACATCTACCTTGCAGCAGGAGGCCGCCCGTAAGTTGGGTTATTCGGTCTCGCAGACCATGATGATCGCCCAACGCCTGTATGAGTCCGGATTGATCACGTATATGCGTACTGACTCCGTGAACTTAAGTGATTTGGCTTTGGGGACGGCAAAAGAAGCTATCTTGGATACCTACGGTGAGAAATATTATAAATTCCGTCAATATCATACCAAGAGCAAGGGAGCGCAAGAAGCGCACGAGGCGATTCGTCCGACCTATATCAGCAATGATGAGATAAGCGGGACCGCTCAGGAAAAGAGATTATACGAATTGATCCGCAAACGTACGATCGCTTGCCAGATGGCGGACGCCGAGTTGGAGCGTACGACGATCTCCGTAGGCATCGGCGGCAAGAAAGAGAAGTTCGTGGCTACCGGTGAGGTCATTACTTTCGACGGTTTCCTTCAGGTGTACCGCGAGAGTTTTGATGACGAGAATGAGAAGGAACAGGAAAACGGCCTTCTTCCTCCGGTTACCTTGAACGAGGTATTGAGTATGAAGGATATAGTCGCTACCGAACGTTTCACGCAACGTCCTCCCCGCTATACGGAAGCAAGTTTGGTTCGCCGTTTGGAGGAATTGGGAATCGGTCGTCCTTCTACCTATGCGCCTACGATCCAGACGATTCAGAATCGAGAGTATGTCGTGAAAGGGGATAAGGAAGGAACGGAGCGTACTTATAATATCATAACCTTGGCTCAGCATACGATCAAGGAAGTCCAAAAGACGGAGATCGTAGGGGCGGACCGGAATAAGTTGATGCCAACCGATATCGGTACGGTCGTGAATGATTTCTTGATGGAGTATTTCCCGGGCGTTATGGATTATAACTTCACGGCGAGCGTGGAGAAGGAATTCGATGCCGTAGCGGAAGGCGAGATGGTATGGACGGACGCGATCGATAAATTCTATAAACTATTCCATCCGATCGTGGAAGAGGCAGCCTCTGTCCGTACGGAGCATAAAGTGGGTGAGCGTGAATTGGGTATCGATCCGAAGAGCGGCAAACCTGTTTTCGTGAAGATAGGTCGTTATGGCCCAGTCGTACAGATCGGGCAGGCGCACCCGGAGGATAAAGAGGCTCCTAAACCTCAGTTCGCTACCTTGATGAAAGGGCAGTCTATCGAGACGATTACTTTGGAAGAAGCCTTGAAATTGTTTGATCTACCCCGTACGATCGGTGAATATGAAGGTAAGGTCATGGTTGCCGCTGTCGGACGTTTTGGCCCGTTTATCCGTCATGACGGAAAGTTCGTATCCATACCGAAGGGCTTGAATCCTTTGTCGATAACAGCCGAGGAAGCTATCGAGTTGATCGAGGCAAAAAAGCAAAAGGATGAGCAACGATTTATCAAGAAGTTCGATGAGGACCCGGAAATGGAGATCTTGAATGGTCGCTTCGGCCCTTATATCTCTTATAAGAAAAAGAATTACAGAATCCCTAAGACGATAGAGAAACCGGAGAACTTGACCTTGGAGGAATGCCAGAAGATAATCGCCGAGGCGGGAGAAAAACCAGCCGCAACGAAGAAACGTACGACACGGAAAAAGGCTTGATTATAGCTCTAAAAATTCATAGTTATGATTTACTAAACTCATAACTATGAATTTTTCAAAACATAACTATGATTTTTTAGACATCGATGCCCGTAAATTCTTTTAACGCATATCCGATCAAGAAGCTTAATGCGGCCACGCTAAAACTAAGTACTGCCATCTCGGTAAAACGCTTCCGGAAACTCTCGCTTCTCGCTATGGAATAATAATAGTTGAAAAGGGCGATGATACTCAACGCTATGATGAGCATAAGCCCTAAAGCCATTAATACGTTTGATATAAAGATAAATGGAGCGACCAAGGCGACTACCGTAAAGATATAAGCTATTCCCGTATAGATCGATGCCTTAACAGGATGTTTCCCGTTTTCATTTCCATTCTCGGACTTGGTAGATAGATATTCGGAGGAAGCCATGGATAATGCAGCGGCTATTCCAGTGATGCTTCCGGTCAAAGCTATTAATCTAGAGTCGCTCAAGGCAAGGGTAAAGCCAGCTAAAGCACCTGTAAATTCTACCAAAGCGTCATTTAGCCCCAGTACGACAGAACCCATATATTCCAACCGTTCCTCATTGATCAAGGCGATCAACCTCTGCTCATGCTCATCCTCGTCACGTGCGATTTGTTGCAAATCCGGATACTCATCATAAGAGGCGTAATCATTCTTGGCGCTTTCCTCGCTATCTTCCATTAGCTTAATGGCGAAAGTAATCCCCAAGATACGTGCCAACCAGTAGTATTTGGTGACGCGTAATTTATTCGGGGAGATCTCTTGCCCCGTATACTTTTTCAGGATCGTATAATGTCCTTTCTCGTCATTCGCTATCTGTAGTAATACTTCCTTATTGCTTGGATCTTTCTCGATAGCGGCGAGTTGCGTATAGAGAAGGCTCTCCGTGATTTCATTTTGTTGAAATCGAAGGAGAGCCTTTCTTGTTTTCTCGTTTATGTTCATCTTCTATCGTTACATTCTTTCCGGAACCTCGATGCCTAATAAATCCATACCGGATTTCACGATCTTAGCTACATTGGCGGATAAGACTAAACGGAAGTTCTTCAATTCCGGATTCTCTTCGCGAAGGATGGAGAAATCGTGATAGAATTGATTGTATTCCTTTACCAGATCATAAATATAGTTGGCGACACAGGCCGGGCTGTATAGCTTACCTGCCTCTTTCACGATCTCCGCATAATCGGCGATCATTTGGATCAGGTTCTCTTCTTTCTCGGAAATGGCGAAAGTAAGCGGTAACTGCTCCGGTAATACGATGCCCTGTTCCGCCGCTTTGCGCAATACGGAACGGATACGGGCGTAGGTATATTGGATGAATGGTCCCGTATTCCCATTGAAGTCGATAGACTCTTTCGGGTTGAACGTCATATTCTTGCGAGGGTCTACCTTTAATATGAAATATTTCAAGGAGCCAAGACCTACGATACGGGCGATATTCTCAGCCTCTTCCGGAGTCATCTCGTCCAATTTCCCTAATTCTTGGGAAATCTCGCGTGCGGTACTGATCATCTCGGCCATCAAATCATCGGCGTCTACGACCGTTCCCTCACGGCTCTTCATCTTACCTTCCGGTAGCTCTACCATTCCGTAGGAGAAGTGGACCAATCCTTTGCCGAACTCGAAGCCTAACTTATCCAATAAGATCGATAATACTTGGAAGTGATAATTCTGCTCGTTCCCTACCACATAGATCATCTTATTGATCGGGTAATCATCGAAGCGCAGCTTGGCGGTACCGATATCCTGCGTCATATAGACGGAAGTTCCATCCGCACGAAGCAATAATTTCTCATCCAGCCCGTCTTTCGTCAAATCAGCCCATACGGAGCCGTCTTCACGGCGATAGAAAATCCCTTTCTCTAGGCCTTCCATCACCTTGCCTTTTCCTTCCAGATACGTTTGAGACTCGTAATAAATCTTATCGAAATCTACGCCCATCATCTTATAAGTCTCGTTGAACCCGGCGTATACCCAATTATTCATCATTTCCCAAAGCGCACGCACCTCTTTGTCTCCGGCTTCCCATTTACGAAGCATCTCACGGGCTTCCGCCATCAAGGTGGATTGAGCCTCGGCTTCTTCCTTGGTAAGGCCTTTCGCTTCTAACGCATGGGTCTCCTCTTTTAATTTGTTGCTGAATAATACGTAAAAGTCACCGATCAGATGGTCGCCCTTTTTTCCGGTAGACTCTGGGGTAGCTCCATTTCCCCATTTCTGCCAAGCCAACATGGATTTACAGATATGGATACCACGATCGTTTACGATATTCGTCTTTACGATCTGGTTACCGTTCGCTTTCATGATCTTCGATAAGCTGTATCCTAATAAGTTATTGCGGACATGGCCCAAGTGAAGCGGTTTATTTGTATTGGGAGAAGAATATTCGATCATAACCAAAGGCGACTGCTCGGTAACCGGAATGATACCGTAAGCGGGCTGCTCATTGATCGAGTTTAGTAAATCGATCCAGCAAGAGCAAGCGACCGTCAGGTTAAGGAATCCTTTGATTACATTGAATTCAGCTACCGCTGGCTCGTTTCTCAACAAGTACTCACCGATTTCCTGAGCGGTCTGCTCCGGAGATTTCTTCGACATGCGAAGGAATGGGAATACGACTAGGGTCAAGTGCCCCTTGAATTCTTTTTTCGTTTTTTGTAACTGCACTTGGCTAGCGGTGACATCCGCTCCGTACAGCTCTTTGATGCCGGCTATGATAGCTCCGGTAATCTGTTGTTCGATAACCATATTCGTCTAACTATAATTCGGATTTTATTTGCACGCGAAGGTACACAAAAAAAGGATACAATTTGCATCGTATCCTTCTTCTATAGAGAATAATGGTGTTTCTTATTTGATTAGCTCGTTCAATTCAGCACCAGCCTTGAACTTCACGGCCTTGCGAGCTGCGATTTCAATGGTTTCTTTAGTTTTCGGGTTAACACCTTTACGAGCGGCCTTCTCTGACACAGAGAATGAACCGAAGCCAAGTAGAGCGACTTTACCGCCTTCTTTTAATTCGTTAGAAACTGTGTCAACAAAAGCTTCTACTGCCTTTTTAGCATCCACTTTGCTGAGACCTGATTTTTCAGCGACTGCACTAATAAATTCTGATTTGTTCATGATGGTTTGACTGTTAATATATTAAACAAAACTATGATAACCGATAGACGGCTCCAAATGTAGTTTTATTTTGAAATATCACAAAAGAAAAACCTACTTTTTTTACCGATTTACATATGTTTTAGTATTATTATGGGCAAAAACGGCTAAAATATATTTACCTTTGCCGCTAAATTAACGTAGTATATGATGAATCAGACAAATTCGGGGTTCTTGAATAGTATCCCGCCGGTAACGAAAAATCTTATCATTATAAACTTGCTATTTTGGGTAGCCAGCCTTGCACTGCCGAAAGTCGGCATCGATTTGGTGGATTTATTAGGGCTTCACTTCCCGGGTGCTACCGACTTCAAGGCTTATCAGATCGTTTCTTATATGTTCATGCACGATACCCATTCGTTCGCGCATGTGTTTTTTAATATGTTCGCCGTTTATATGTTCGGCCGGGTATTGGAGAACGTATGGGGCCCCAAACGTTTCTTGATTTTTTACTTCGTGACGGGTATAGGCGCCGGTTTGGTACAAGAGGTGGTATGGTTCTTTAATTTGCGGGATGTGATCTTCGCTAGCCAAGACATGATAAACTTGAATGGAGCCCAGATTATCAGCAAAAGCGAGTTCTTGAATTATTTCGTGACCATTGGCGCTTCGGGTGCCGTATTCGGAATCTTGTTGGCATTCGCGATGATCTTCCCGAATGTTCCTTTGTACTTGATGTTCATACCGATCCCGATTAAAGCCAAATATTTCGTAATATTTTATGGTCTTGCCGAACTATTTATGGGTGTGGCTAGTTTTGGTGGCGATACGGTAGCGCATTTCGCTCATTTGGGGGGTATGTTATTCGGTTATTTCCTAATTCGTTATTGGAAAAAGAAAGATGCAGACAATGGACGGTATTTTTACTAATTTGAAGCGTATGTTTCAGTCGGGTAATATCCTGTCGAAACTGATATATATAAATGTAGGCTTGTTTATCTTGATACGTTTGGCCAGCGTATTGTTTATGCTCTTTAATGTGCAAGGGGTACCTTTTTTGCAGTATTTGCAGTTACCGGCTTCTCCGGAACTTTTGCTCTTCCGTCCGTGGACGTTGTTTACTTATATGTTCACTCATTTTGACTTCTTGCATATCTTGTTCAATATGCTTTGGTTGTATTGGTTCGGGGGATTGTTCTTGAATTTCTTCAGTGAGCGGCAGTTGGGAGGCTTGTATATATTGGGAGGTCTTGCCGGTGCGGTATTGTTTGTCCTTGCTTATAATATTTTCCCTTATTTCCAGAACGTGGCTTCTTTTAGCTATTTGATGGGGGCTTCGGCATCTGTTATGGCGATCGTTTTCGCCGTGTCGTTTTACCGGAAGGATTTGGAGATTAATTTATTCTTGATCGGAAGGATCAAATTAATTTATTTGGCTATCTTTACGCTGGTGATCGATTTGTTGGCGATGACTTCTGATAATGCGGGAGGACATATCGCCCATATCGGCGGGGCTTTGTTTGGTATGTGGTTCGCTTCCCGTATTCGTAATGGAAAGGACTTGACCGCTCCAATGAATCGGTTGATCGACTGGTTCGTGAATTTGGGCAAACGGAAACCGAAGATGCGTGTGACTTATAAACGTAACGAAACGGATTATGAGTATAACGCACGCAAACATCAGGAGTCGGTGGATCTAGATACTATACTGGATAAATTGAAACGTTCCGGTTATGAGAGCCTTTCCGCTGAAGAGAAAAAGCGACTTTTCGACGCCAGTAAGAAATAACAGATACTTATGAAAACTCTACGGATTTTTCTTCAATTCTTATTTGTCGTAGCGAATGTGGTGGCTGTCGTGTTGTTGATAGTCTCGGCTTACTCGGATCGGGTGTCTCCTGAGACGAGTATGACGTTATCTTATCTGGGATTAGCCTTTCCAGTCTTATGTGTAGTCAATCTTTGCTTTATTATCTATTGGCTGTTCTTATGGGAATGGAAGTTCTTATTGATCGGCATATTCTCCTTCTTGTTATGTTGGGGTCCCGTGAAACGCTATTTTCCGTTTCACTCGCATAAGGATGTTCCTCGGGAAGAGGTACTGAAGGTGCTGACTTATAATGTGATGGCTTTTGGGTACAAGAATCATACGAAGATAGCTCCGAACAAGATTATCCAATATATCGCTAACTCGGACGCAGATATTGTTTGTTTGCAGGAATATGCCACGGCTAAATCAGAGAAGAGCCTTACTGCCTCTAAGATCTATGATGCGTTGAGCATGTATCCTTATCGTTCCGTATTTTATCAAAGCTCCACGAAATTCCAGAGTTTCGGCATCGCTGTGTTCTCCAAATATCCGCTGTCGAATTCCCGGATGGTGAAATACGATTCGGATTATAACGGCTCTTCCGTACATGAAGTGAACATCAAGGGAAAGAAGTTGACCTTGATTAATAACCATTTGGAATCGTTTAAACTGACGATGGAGGATCGGACCCGTTATTCATCCCTTATAAAGAGCTTTAGCTCGGATGGGTTGGACGATTTGAAAGGAGCGTTCGAGCAAAAGCTAGGACCTGCTTTCCGGATTCGGGCTAAGCAAGCGGAAGCGGTATCAAAAGAGATTAAGAACGCAAAAGGAGATTATGTCTTAGTATGCGGTGACTTTAATGATACGCCTATTTCTTATGCGCACCGTACGATCCAAGGGGATTTGATGGATGCCTTTGCCGAGTCTGGCCGGGGAATGGGTATTACCTATAATCAAAATTTCTTCTGGTTCCGTATCGATAATATCCTGCATTCCCCGAACATGACCTCTATGAATTGTTCCGTGGATAAGGTCGCTTATTCAGACCACTACCCGTTATGGTGTTATTTGAAACTTGAATAAAAGGGTTTCATCACTCGGATTCTGCGTTCTGCGCAGCGTCAAATACGTCGGCGAACAAGTTCTCGACAAAGAAGAAGGTAGCGTTACAGAATAGCTTAGGATCTTTGATCAGCGCTATCGTATTGCTATCCCCATTATTGGCGATCACATCTTCCGCTTTATAGGTCTTGTACTTTTTATCGTTTAGCGGATCATATTGATATACGATATCGCTTGCCTCGATCGTGTATCGGTTGTCGAAGCAGGTGATACGCATTTTATATTTAATGATAGTCTTGTCTGTATCATTCAACAATAATTCAACCTTAGAGCTTACGAAGATGGTCCCTTTGTTCTTGTTCGAGTTTACGTTGGATAAGAAGACATCTTTTCCATAAGATTTCTTAGCCCATGCGTTAATAGCGTTGAATATTTCTAGTTTAGAGGTATTCTCGATCTCTACATCATCACTATAGCATACCTTCCCGTTTTTCATGGGGGCGCATTCGTCTACCTCGCCTTTATGCCCCTGCGCCATGACTAGCACAGGGAACATCATATATATTAATAATAGAATCTTTTTCATAAATGCAACTCTCTTTTTCGTTATTTGATCCATACATTCGTAATCTCGCCGATTAACATCGTTTGCTGTCCTTCGGAGGTCTCGCCTTGTTTACGGCACTCGATAATAATCCATGGCGCATCGGCAGATGTGCCGGGCTTGGAGAAGGATAATCGATATACATCGTTATTGCCAATCGCTTTATAAGCAGGACTATCTTTGGATATGGAGATTGTACTGATCGTTTTACCGAACATATTGCCTATGCCTTTCCATTCAACGTTTGCGTCGGTCGTATTTCCTTTTACGGCTTTGATCTGTAAAGCGTTGTCCGGTAACATTTGGAGGATCGTGCTAGGTATTTTGTCCGCTTGGAACGCTACGAAACCTTCCATCGGTGCCACAGGTCGTGTTTCCCGTTGCGGAGCGGATACTGGTTCTACCGGTGCGGCTGTCAGCAACTGTGCGCCTAATACGTTGGCTGCGCTATCGAACGTCTTATCCGCGAAGTCAATCGTGGCCTTACGGAACTTACCGCTGATACGGTTCAATTTCGTCTTGCTCTTATTCAAGGCATACTCGTCCGTGATCCATTCCTCGGCTAGGTATTTCTCCGGCTCGTTCTGGTAAGACACGTTATATTCATATCGGATGCCCGCAAGTTGCAGGGTACAAGCATGTTCCTTACATTCAATGATAATACGGTATTTCATCATCGCCCGATCGAGGGATAAGGCTGTGCTGGAGAATACTATATATTCTTCTCCGATAATGGCGATCTCGCCTTTTGCCTCATTTTGATAAGCTACTCTACTTTCCTTTGTGTTAAAATTTTCTTGTCCCCATTTTAATAGTTGTTGGTAGATTTGTGCCTTGCTTAAAGAGGGGGCATTAATCTCTCGGGTAAAAACGACTTTACCGTCTGCAACCGGAACGGCCCCTGCCAGATAGTGTTGATCCTCTTGTGCGAATAGCAGGGCGGGGATAAATAACAGAGCGAATAATAACTGTTTCATGGTATATTTTCCTTATTATTTTAGCCCCAAAGATATACATTTGCGTTTGAAATAAACTATGAGCGTGACAAATAATTATACTAATTGCTCTTTATCAAAGAAAAAAAGTCTATATTTGCACCCTGTGAAAAAACGAATATAAATAATGTAATAACATAAACCTAAGATTCAGATGCAAAACAAAGGATTTGTAAAGGTCTTCGCGGTGTTACTTACGCTTGTCTGTTTGTTCTATTTGTCGTTCTCGTTCGTGACGCAACATTACAACAGTAAAGCCGCTGAGTATGCGGGTGGAGATCCTGCGAAAGAGAGTGCTTATTTAGACTCACTATCTACTCAGAAGGTATGGTTAGGCTATACGCTTAAGCAATGCCGTGAAATGGAAATTAGTTTAGGTCTTGACTTAAAGGGCGGTATGAACGTTGTCCTTGAGTTGAACGTGGCGGATGTAATCCGTTCGTTGTCTAACAACAACCAAGACGAGAATTTCAACAAGGCGTTGGATTTAGCTTATGCGCATCAAGCGACTAGCCAAAAAGATTTCATCGACCTTTTCGCTGAGGAGTATAAGAAGTTGGATAGCGGCGCACGTCTTTCCGCTATTTTCAGTACATTCGAGTTAAAAGATAAAATCACGCCCCAGAGCTCAGACGCTCAGGTTGTTTCTGTTTTGAAACAAGAGTTGCAGAGTGCGATTGATAACTCATTCAACGTATTGCGTACTCGTATCGACCGTTTCGGTGTGGTTTCTCCGAACATCCAACGTTTGGAGACAGCGGGTCGTATCTTGGTTGAGTTGCCGGGTGTGAAAGAACCGGAACGTGTTCGTAAGTTGCTTCAAGGTAGCGCTAACTTGGAATTCTGGGAAACTTATAAGTTGCCGGAAATCTATCAACAATTGGTTGCCGCTGATAATGTATTGGCTACTATCCTAAGTAAGGAGGCTTCCGCTGATTCTGTTGCTACCGATAATGTTGAGAAAATCGCTGATGCCGCTGATGCGAATGTAAGTGAGGCCGATTCTTTGTTGGCTGAGCTCGGTCAAGATAAAAAAGATACGGAAGCTAATCAAAGCATGGAAGAGTTCGCTAAGCAACATCCATTATTTGCATTATTGCAGATTAGCCAGTACAACGGTCAGTTGTCTCCGGGTTCGACGGTAGGTATCGCTCAAGCAAAAGATATGGAGAAGATCAGCGAATACCTGAACATGAAACAAGTGAAAGAGGTATTGCCTCGTAACTTGGCTTTAAAATGGGGTGTAAAGGCGATCGATGATAAAGAGCAGTTCTTTGAGTTATATGCCTTGAAGGTAACGAACCGTGACGGAAGTCCCGCTTTAGGTGGTGACGTAGTAACAGATGCTAACGCTGACTTTATGCAACAAGCCGGTCGTTCAGAGCAAATGGTTAACATGGTTATGAATGCCGAAGGCTCTAAGGCTTGGGCTCGTTTGACGAAAGAGAATATCGGTCGCCAGATCGCTATCGTTTTGGATGAGATGGTTTATTCCGCTCCGAACGTAAACGATGAGATCACGGGAGGTCGTTCACAAATCACCGGTCACTTTACACCGGAAGAGGCGAAGGACTTAGCGAACGTATTGAAATCGGGTAAGATGGCTGCTTCCGTACATATCGTTCAAGAAGATGTCGTTGGTCCGTCTTTGGGACAAGAGGCTATCAATGCCGGTGTGATTTCTTTCGTTTTGGCATTGGTGCTGTTGATGGTTTATATGTGCGCATTCTACGGATTGATTCCGGGATTGATCGCCGACGGTGCTTTGGTATTGAACATCTTCTTCACGATGGGTATCCTTGCTTCTTTCCAAGCCGTTCTTACCTTGCCGGGTATTGCCGGTATGGTGTTGACGCTGGGTATGGCAGTCGATGCTAACGTATTGATATATGAGCGTACGAAAGAGGAACTTCGTGCCGGTAAGTCTTTAGGAAAGGCTATCGCCGACGGTTACAGCAATGCGTTCTCCGCTATCTTCGACTCAAACTTGACATCTATCATTACCGGTATCGTATTGTTCTATTTCGGTACGGGTCCTATCCGTGGTTTCGCTACGACGATGATCATCGGTTTGTTCGCTTCATTCCTTACAGCCGTGTTCTTGACTCGTATCGTTTATGAGGCATTGTTAGCGAAAGATAAATTGAAGAACGTGACATTCACGACTTCTATTACGAAAGACTTGTTGACAAACCCGAAGATCAATTTCTTGGGTGCTCGCAAAGTCGGTTATTTAATTCCGGCGGCAATCATCGTTTTAGGTGCTATCTCTTTTATGACGATCGGCTTGAATAATGGTATCGATTTCACGGGTGGACGTAATTACGTGATCCGTTTCAATCAAGAGGTGAAGACTGACGATGTTCGTAATATGCTGGACGCTCAGTTAGACGGTTCTGTTAGTGTTATCCAGATCGGTACAGCTGATCAAGTACGTGTGTCTACCAACTATAAGATCAATGATAACGATCCTACGGTAGATCAAGAGATCGAGAATAAATTGTTTGAGGGCGTGAAATCCTTACTTCCGGAAGGAACTACATTAGATGAGTTCACGACTACTTTCATACAGAGTTCGCAGAAGGTGGGTCCTAGCATGGCAGACGATATCAAGAATAGCGCTATCTTAGCGGTAATCTTCGCCATGATCTGTATGGCCGCTTATATCCTGCTTCGTTTCCGTGATGTGTCATTCTCTGTGGGTGCGTTCGCCTCTGTTGCTACGACTACATTGTGTATCATTTCTTTCTATACCTTGTTATGGAAGGTTCTTCCGTTCTCAATGGAGGTAGACCAGACGTTTATCGCAGCTATCTTGACGATTATCGGTTACTCTATCAATGATACCGTGGTTGTATTCGACCGTATCCGTGAGACGATCGCTTTGTATCCGAAGCGTGATCGTTATCAAGTGATCAATGATGCGTTGAACTCTACCTTGTGTCGTACATTTAATACATCATTGACTACGTTGGTGGTTGTATTGTGTATCTTCATCTTGGGCGGTAGCACGATCCGAAGCTTTACGTTCGCTATCTTATTAGGTATCATTATCGGTACATACTCTACTTTGTTCGTCGCTACTCCGATCGCTTACGAGTTGCAGAAGAAGAAGATCAATAAGAAAGCTGCTGCTGAGAAAGCCGGAAAATAATATATTTCTTTAAGGATTTTATGAAGATCCTCTATCTTTCCTGTGTAAACGGAGAGATAGAGGATTTTTTTATGTATTAATTCTTAAGGAGATAAAGTATGAATGAGAATGATTTTGTGGTGGGTGTACTTACGTATATCACCTGCCTGCGTGAGAAAAAGCGTTATTCCACGGCGAAGAGTTATCAAGATGCGTTGAGGTCGTTTAAATGTTTTTGTGGCCGGGAAGAGATTCCTTATGCGTATATTAATCGGGATACACTTTTGCGTTATCAATCTTGGCTGTTGGCCAAGGGATGTGCTCGTAACACGGTATCTACTTATATGCGCCGGATTCGTCACATCTATAATTTAGCGGTAGAGGTGGGTGAGGCTGCCTATATTCCTCATTTGTTTAAGCATGTGTTTACGGGGGTTGAGAGTAAACGTAAAAAGGCGTTGCCTTCGGAAAGCTTACGCTTGCTGATGACAAGCCCGGTGACAGATCCACAACAGAAGAGGACCCAATCAGCCTTTTGCCTGATGTTTTTGTTTTGCGGGATGGCTTTCGTGGATTTGGCGCATTTGCGAAAGGAGGATATCAAGGAAGGGATCTTGTCTTATTATCGGCAGAAAAGCGGATCCCTTATACAGGTGGAGATCCCAGCGGAGGCACAAGGGCTGCTGAATGAGTTGGCAGCCGATACAACCGAGGATTCGCCCTATCTGTTTCCTTTTTTAGAGGGAATGAAGACCGGTGAGGATGCCTACAAGGAATATAATACCGTATTAGGAGGTTTTAACCGCAGATTGAAAATACTGTCGGAATCCATTGGCATTCATACTCGGGTTACCTCATACACGATTCGTCACTCTTTCGCCACGACCTTGAAGGAGCAAAACGTACCGATTGAGATGATCAGTGAACTGTTAGGGCATAAATCTATCAAGACTACGCAAATATACTTGAAGAGTTTCTCTTTAGAAAAACTCTCAACCGTAAACAAACTTTGTTTCGAGAGTGTGTATAATTATGCGCCGAAAGTAGGGTGAAGAAAAGTACGCTACTTGGCGAGTAGCGTTCATTTCATGCCGCAAATGTAGTAAAAAATAACATAACACAAGCAAACATTAGGCTTTGTTTGTGTTTCAACCTTGATTCTCTTTAAATCTTCGTTCTTATTTCTGATGTATAGACATGGCAATAGAAACGAAATGGCCTCGTATTCCCGAAATCATCACGTTATCCGAAGTAAATTCTACATACATCATGTAGAGACGGAGCGTGCTCCGTCTCCCACCGCCTGATAGTAACTTAAAATACCATTTTGAGAGGATGAGACGGAGCACGCTCCGTCTCTACAACTAAGGGATATCCTTTTACTCCTCTTGTTAAGGCTACTCGCCAAGTAGCAGTCAGTTTGGCTACTCGCCAAGTAGCATGAGTATTGAAGGGATGCAAATTTTCAGTAATTCCTTTTTGTTTTCATATAAGTGTTTATTTATCAGGGTATTACAAGAATATCTTGATAAGGCTCTGAATTATCTTCCTCAATGAATATCATGACAAGTAATAGCTCTGATAGAGCTATGGTGCATATACGCAATCGCCGTAGCCAGGAGGCTGTACGCTGGTACGTACTGACGCTTCCTACCGCTGTTGGGGGACGTGATAATATCTATTCGTCAAAAGGATTAGATGCCGAGCTTTCCCGTCGTAAACGTTGTGGGGAACCCTTGTTCGAGTACTTTGCCCCCTCGTATGTCGAGGCTCGCAAGGTGGGAGGCAAGATGGTCAATACGAGGAAGCCTCTTTTATACAACTATGTGTTTATCCATGCTTCGGAGAATGAGATTTTCCGTTTGAAACGTATCATGCCCTTATATAATCTTCTTCCTCGGGTATCCGTGGGCGAACACTCTTATTTCCCTTACCTGTCAGATCATGAGATGGAGACCTTACGCTGGATGGCAGAATCTTATTCCAATGAGCTTCCGGTGTACGTACCGGATAGCGGTCGCTTGCTGAAAGGTGACCGTGTACGTATCACCTCGGGTTCTTTCATGGGGATGGAGGCTGAGGTGGTGGTGCAACCGGGTGGAGGTCATAAGGATGTCATGGTACGTATCCTTGACTGTATGTGGGTTCCTCTATTTGAGGTAAGGCAAGGCGAGTATGAGCTGATCGAGTTGAATACGAAAGGCAAGCACGTTTATACCCATTTGGATAACGATCGTTTATCGGAAGGTATGCATAAGGCATTGGGGCGTTATTATCTCTCGGGCAAATTGGGAAAGGAAGACGAACTTTTGGTTCGTGAGGTGCTGAAGGGCTATGCTTCTCTTCGTGTGGAGACCGACGTGATGCGTTGCAAGGTTTACTCATTACTCCTTCCGGCCTATAAGCTGTTGGCTCAGGAAGAGGAGTTTGAACGCTTGCATTCCACCCTACGCAATATGCTTCCATTGGTTAAGGCAGTGAATTCTCGTGCCTTACTGCTCGTCACGCTTTACGGCTGCACGAATAGCAACCTGTATTACCGTATGGCGCATGAGCTGGTAGATCCCTGGCGGGATGACCCTTCGCCTAAGAGAAGCAAGGCCTTGTTGATACAGCGTTTACACGATTACGATATTTGGTTAAAACATTAAATAGTAGACTGTCATGAGAAAGGAAAGCGAAACTCCCTCCGGTATCCGTTTGATGCTATTGCTGAAAGGGCATTTGAGAGAGATCATGGATCGTGAGTGTGCGAATCAGACCTCGATCCATTTATATTGTACAGGATCTTATTGGGTTGCGTTCGAACGTTCCGCTTATCAATTGCGTCGTGCCTTTCCGGATAGTGAGATCACGCCGATGCGCCTGTACGCTTATCCTTTTCCGGTTGTCATGGTTTCTGTAACGGATCGTTCCCTTCGTTTGTATGAACGAAAACATATAGCTAAGCAGAACGGGGCGGATTACAAGTTATTGACTGTACCTGAACTCTCCGCTCCCGCCTACCAAGCATGGCATACGAGGGAGGTGAAGGGACTCCCTGCGTTAAACTAATCGGAAAACTCGCTCACTACATTAAAACAGGGACAGGATTTCGACGGGTCCAAGTCTTGATGTCCCACGATTAGGGCTTTGGGGAATCGCTGATGCAATTCACGAAGCAAACCCTGTAGGGCTTCTCGTTGGGCTTCCGTTCGGGTATCCATGGGAGTCTTTCCATCGTTGGCGAGTCCTCCGATATAGCAAACCCCGATACTGTACCGATTGTGGTTCTTACAGTGAGCGCCCACTTGTTCAAGGGGCCTACCGGTCTCGATCGTACCATCGGTCGGGATAACGAAGTGATATCCGCAACCTTTCCAGCCGAGTGAGCGATGCAGGCGGTCGATGTCCATCATCCGTAAAGTGCTGCCCTGCCTATTGGCAGAGCAATGCACGATAATCAGCGTGATGGTTCTCATCCGATCCAACCGCTAGCGGCTCCACCGGCGGCACCGGTGATGACCAGTTCGACAATACGGATGATGTAGAGCAAGACGCTCTTCCAATTTGTTTTTTTCATACTTGTAGTCTTTAAATAAATGAATAAAATAAGCTTCATGGTTTAAGAGCCGTATTTCTCAATGGTAGGATTTAGATCTCATCGGGAGATTCTGAGTCTCCTTTCTTCAACGCTGCCAAGTCTACCGTGTCTTTATTCTCCTTTACCGCCTTCAGCGAGGCGGCTTGGATCGCACGGCTGGTTACTAGGTTGAATTCTGCCTTAGAACGTAGGTTCTCGAAGTCTATACCCGGATTGAATAGAATGTTCACTGCCTTGATATTATCGCTGGAGAAGTCCTTGAGTGTAGCGGCCGGCTCGCAGGTAATGGAGATGCTAAAGATTCCTAGTTCGCCGAATTGTACCTTGTAGCCGTTCAGCAATTGTTCCACTAGGCATGAGCAGGTGTCGCTTACCACGCCTTTTACCGTGCCGCGTGTGAAAACACCGTTGTGATCTGAGATGTGCTTCACGAAATCATCGAAACTCATCACTTTCGTCACTTGGTTCTTGGCGTACGCCTGTTCCTTTGCGGTCTCATCCAGTGGACTTTTCCACATGTAAGTTGAATAATTAATCATACTTCTTTTTTTAAAAGATTAAACTTATTGTTGACAATGCGAAAGTACAACCCCCGGATAGCGAAATCAAATCCGTTGATAACCGTTGACAAACTGTTTACTTTTCATTGACAAACGATTCATATATACCTTATGTCTGATATAACAATTACCATACACGGCGGCAATAACCAGATACTCCCCAACGCTACGGAAGCCATCCAGAACTTCTATGTGGGGGAATATTGCGGGGAGACCTCCTTAGAAGAGGGGGACGGTAGATCCGGTCTCATGCCTGAAACGATCCGTTTTCGTGCCTATATAAATAAAGAAGAGGATCTGGAACGCTATCTTGCGCAGATCGTCGAGTGCCGGACAGTTACCGAGTTGGCCCAAGTCATTCTGGTCATGCAAGAGAACGAGCTGAAAATAACCCCCGAGGAGATGGTCAAAGAGCGTTTCATCCGCCTCTTTCTACCCATCACCCCCCGAATCACGAAGGGTAAAAGCGTCAGCAACATCCGTGCCCGTATCAACGATGCGTGGAGCAGTCGTCTCAGACACCGCTCAACTGGCCGTTTTTGAGAAGATATACTGCATATGCCCGAGGATATATACTGCGTTAGGCAATTGATATATATTTCACAGGGCAATTCATATATACCTCGTTTTCCAAGGGAAACGAAAAGTGATAACCTTACTGAAAAAATTACGATATGACAGAAAACCATGAGCGGGCGGAACAAGCACGTTTCGTCTTCCATATCTACGGTTGTAATGTGCAGATCCTGCCCAATGCAACCCATGCGATCCAAATCATCCACCAAGGTGATGGTACGATCTTGCGGACGGAAAGCTGTATTACGCCCGCCGCTTCGGGACGCCACGAGTCACAGGCGCCGCCGTTGGGAAAAGTTAGGGCACTGAATATAAAACAAACAAAATACAAATGATGGATTTTCATAAGGGCAGATGGCGATTGGCCTTAGGCCGTCTGGTGAATTTGCGGTATATCAACCGTTGGATCATTTTTAGTGCGGACCTTTTCGTTTCGCTCTCCGTGTCGTTGCTGGGCGTACTAGGAATGTTCTCCATTCTGCATATACGTATAGGAGAGTCTGATGTGCTGAAAGTAGGCCTCTCCTCATTTGTGGGCAGTATCGTTTCGTTCTTGCTGTTCAAAGCATATCATGGGGTTATTCGCCATTCCACGCTGCGTGGCTTGTGGCGGATCGGTGGTGCTGCGATCGGCAAGTCGCTCTTAATGTTCCTGCTGCTTTGGCTGTTGAAAGCCCGTTTCAGCCCTTCTATCTATTGGTTGGGTGGAATCATGGACAGTACGTTGACGATCGTGATGTTGGTCACGTTGCGTGTCTTCGTGATCAATGTCTATAACAGCGTCCTCCTGCAACTCGGCAAGAAACGCAAGCGGGTACTGGTCTTTGGCACGGAGGAGGAGAGCGTGATGATCGCTACCTCGGCGAACCGTCAGGTATTCATGCAGAATTATAGCATCATGGGCTTCCTTTCCTTTGGCAATTCCAAGAAAAGCATCCGGATCGCGGAGTTACCGGTCTACCAGATCGAGAACGTGGAGGATCTGTATCGCTTGATCCCTCGCAACAGCTTGGATGGCGTTCTCTTCCCCAATATAAAGGTTGCCCATCAGGAGCGTGACCGTTTGATCCGTTATTGCGAGCAGGCCTCCTTGAAGACATTGGTAGTCCCGGAGATGGAGGAGCTACGTGGAGGTGAGGCGAAGCGTTCTGTTCGAGAGATCCGTATCGAGGATTTGCTAGGTCGTGAGGAGATCCATATCAATCTGGATGAGATCGGCAATCTGTTGGAAGGGAAGACCGTGCTTGTCACGGGAGCCGCCGGCAGTATCGGTAGCGAGATCTGTCGCCAGCTGGCTCATTTTCCGATTAAGAAGTTGGTTTGCTTCGACTCCGCTGAGACCCCGATGCATAATCTTCGTTTGGAATTGGAAGAGAAATACAAGGAACTGAACTTTGTTCCGGTGATCGGCGATGTTCGCAGCCCGGACCGTGTGGATTATGTGTTCCGCAACTGGCACCCCCAAGTGGTGTTCCATGCGGCGGCCTACAAGCATGTCCCCTTGATGGAAGAGAACCCCTGCGAGGCGATCCGAACAAACGTGTTCGGTACTCGTGTGATGGCAGATGCCGCTGTAAGCTATGGCGTGGAGAAATTTGTGATGATCAGTACGGATAAGGCGGTGAACCCCACGAACATCATGGGATGTAGCAAACGCTTGGCCGAGATCTACGTACAGAGTCTGAGCCTTGCGATTGAGCGAGGAGAGGTGAAAGGCGAGACACGTTTCATTACGACCCGCTTTGGCAATGTTCTAGGTAGCAATGGGTCGGTTATCCCCCGTTTCCGTGAACAAATCGCTCAAGGAGGTCCCGTGACGGTCACCCATCCCGATATCATCCGTTACTTCATGACCATCCCGGAGGCTTGTCGTCTGGTATTAGAGGCCGGTACAATGGGCAAGGGTGGTGAGATCTTTATCTTCGATATGGGTGAGCCGGTGAAGATAGCGGATTTGGCGAAGCGTATGATTGAACTGTCCGGATTGCAGGTAAACAAGGATATCGAGATCAAGTACACTGGCCTTCGTCCCGGTGAGAAACTATATGAGGAGCTATTGAACAACAAGGAGAACACGAAAGAGACCCCTCACGAGAAAATTCGGGTGGCGGCGGTTCGTGAGTATGACTATAAGGATGTGATAACACATATCCATGTATTAATCGAATTATCCCTTCGTGTCCAGATCCTCCCGATGGTGAGGGAGATGAAAGCATTCGTGCCTGAGTTCAAGAGCCAGAATTCTCGGTTTGAGGAGTTGGATTGAGGAGGGAATATTTCAAGGAGAAATGTTTGTGGTAAAAGGAATTGACTATATTTTCATACAATCAATTTGATATGCAAGCATCTATTTTGGATGAATAAACAAAAGAATATGGAAGCGACAGTATTTAATCCCGTGCAACAACATCTGTTGAAGTTTTTTGCTTTTGATGGCTCGGAGGAAAAGCTATTAGAGATGAAAGCGGTTTCGACGAAATATTTCTCGCAAAAATTGGACAAACGTTTGGATGAGTTATGGGATTCGAGAGGTTTCAATCAGGAGAAGCTTGACGAGCTGAGGACAATACACCTTCGTACAGATTTGAACGATGAGTAAAATCGTATTGGATACGAATAGTTTGATTCAAAGTCTTCCGAGTAGAAACCGATATCATTGAATATGGCAGTCGTTCTTAGATGACGCAAATGAATTATGTGCATCTGAAAGATCCTTAATGAAAATGAAGAAATATTAGAGCAACTGACGGGAAAAGAGATGACTAAACTAACCTTAGATGTTATTTTGAACAATCTATATATCAGCTTCCTTACTCCTTATTATAAGTTTAATTTGATAAAATCAGATCCGAATGACAATAAATTCTTGAATTATGCTGTTATCGCAAATGCAAAGTTTATTATGACGGAGGATCGTCATTTTGTCGCCGACACTGTCTGGAAGAACGAACAATCACAACTTAAGGCAATCAATACCATCTTGTCGTTATAGGATGACAATGTACCATGTCTTTGCTATTGCTGAATAGTTACATATAACCCCTTTGTTGTGAAATAAAATTAAAAATATTTCATTTTAGGTTTTTGCAGGTTTAAAATGACTGTTTACGTTCGATATAAATTATATTATAAATGATTCAAATTACAGATAAAAGTAAATGCTGTGGCTGCAATGCTTGTGGTGATGTATGTACCCATAAGGCTATTACTTTCAAGACCGATATAGAGGGATTTTGGTATCCGGAAGTTGATAAAAATAAATGTACAGATTGTGGTCTTTGTGAAAAGGTCTGCCCCAATTTGCACTCTGAGGAGCTAAAGAAAAATGATTTTGAGATTCCTGTTTGCTATGCCGCCATACATAAGAATATCGAGGTACGTTTCGACAGCACTTCTGGTGGAGCGTTCACAGCCCTTGCCGAATACGTTTACAAGCAAGGCGGCTACGTGGGTGGTGCGGTCTATAATGAAGACTGGTCTGTGTCTCAGTTCCTTTCAGCAGATAAGACCGACTTGCCTCGTTTGCGCTCTAGCAAATATCTTCAGAGCCGTTTCGATGGATTTTATATCGCTGTTCGTGAAGCCTTGAAGACTGGCAAGCCCGTGCTTGTTTGTGGAGGCCCATGTCAGATGGCAGCCCTGCGCGGCTTCCTGCACAAAACTTATGACAACTTGATTTTGGTGGATTATATCTGTAGGGGTATAGCCTCGCCATTGCTTTTCCGGAAGTACATAGAATATCTGGAAAACAAGCATCATTCAAAGGTTGTCTATTTTAAAGCTAAAAACAAGGAGTTGGGATGGCGTAAGCATACTTTTAAAATTCTCTTTGAAAATAGAGATGTCGAATATCAAACGTTGGAGAACAATCCGTGGCGTATTCTGAATTATATCGTTCCTGAGGTATGTCGGCCGAGTTGTTTTGAATGCCCCTTCAAGGGTTTCCCTAGAGCTACAGACATTACCATTGGTGATTTATGGGCTGATAAAAAGTATATACCTAAAGAGCTTGACAATGATTTGGGAACGTCCGTAGTCTTTGTGCATAGCAAAAAAGGCGCTGACTTGATACAGAATATTAAAACTCTGAAAAAGCAGGACTTCCCTCTAGACAAGGCCATAGTAGGAAATCGCCTTTTAATGAAGCCTTTGTGCCATTCTAGTCACGACAGGGATGCGTTCTATGCTACCCTCAATGAATCACTGGATGCCTGCATCAAGAAGTACCTGCCCCATTTTGGGAAGAAGGGGTTTAGCGTCAAGGAAAAGCTTAAGAACGTAGCCCGTTTCTTATTTAGCGTAAAAAAAGCCTCAGGATGGAGTCTTGGTACATGGACAAAAAACTTTCGATATAACTTCTTTTGCGGACAAGTAAAAGGAAATGTTTTGGAAGGAAAATTCTTCATCATAAATAAGTACTGTACTATAGTCATGGGATCCAAAGCCCAGCTGATACTGAATGCGCCCTTCCATTTTGGAAGTAAGCGTATCAAAGGATCTCGCCTGGACAGCAGGCTCTTGATTGAGAACGGAGGGAGGATGGAGATTAAATATGAACCTTATAGTGTTGCGTATGGTGCCGACATTGAGGTGTTCAGGAACGCTACTTTGGAAATAGGAGGTGGTTTAGGTGCGAATATTGGCTTGACGATCATATGCGCTGACCATATTTCTATCGGACGGTATACCGGATGTGGACGTAATGTCACTATCCGCGATAACAACGGGGAACACTTTATATCTATTCGCGGATATAAAACCTCTTCTCCCGTCACCATCAAAGAACATGTATGGTTAACGGAAAGCTGTACGGTGATGCCTGGGGCGGTAATCGAACCAGGTGCCATAATCTCTGCTCGTTCGGTGGTTTCCGGTCACATATCTGCTTTCAGTATAGTGAAAGGTGATCCTGCCGTGGTGGTGGAGAAAAATATTCTTTGGAAGGCTTAGATAAAAAATACTTGATATATGGAATTAAAAGATTTTATTGGCAAATTTGTTTCCCAATTCGAAGAGGAAGATCCTGCTATTTTTGAAGCTGATTTGGATTTTCATGAACTGGATAGTTGGTCATCGCTGACAAGTCTTAGTGTCGTAGCGATGGTCTATCAAGAATATGGTGTGGAGCTGGACACCCAAGACGTGCGTAATGCCGATACAATTGAAGATCTTTTCAATATCGTAAAAGAAAGAAAGGCATGAAAACAATCATACCAGATGTCTCTATCCGCAGTATTGCAAGCTGGCTACCGAGTAATAAGATTTCCTTATCTTCTTTCGCCGAGCAATATGGTGAAAAAGAGACAAGAGATGTTATCCGTACGACAGGAGTTGAATGGGTTTACAGAACCGATGCGAATCAGAAATCATCCGATTTATGCTTCAACGCTGCTGAATATCTAATCAGTAAGGATAACATCGACAGAGAGAGCATAGACGGCTTGGTTGTATTGACTGTAACTCGTGATTGGGCGCTCCCTGATACTTCTGTCTATCTTCAGCATAAATTAGGATTGAAGAATGAAACCGTTTGCTTGGATATTAATTATGGTTGTACCGGTTATATCTATGGTTTGATGCAAGCAGCTATGTGGATACATAGTGGATTGTGTCAGAACGTTTTAGTTCTTGGAGGTGATATGCTGAAGAATTGTCTTGACCCTAAAGCTGTTGGTAGTATTGATGCGAGCGATATAGGTACTGCTTCACTGATTTCAAAAGGAACAACTGGCATGGCTTTCCATCTCTGTTCAGATGGTGCGAGATACGATCGGATCATGATGCCCCATGGTGGATATATATGCCAAGATGGAATGGGGGTTTTCTCATTTAGTATAGTGAACGGTCCTAAAAGCATCCGCACTGTGATGGATTTGATGAAATGGGAGGATTCTGATGTGGATATATATGCGTTGCATCAATCCAGTCAGTTGATTATTAAGAATGTTAGAATGGCATTGAAGTCAAGCCAAGAGAAATTTCCAGTGAACATGAAGGACTTTGGTAACTCAAGTAGCTCCACTATCCCCAATTTGTTATGTGATCTTTATGGATTGAACAAGGCAAACCGTCCGAGGCATGCCGTTTTTTGTTCCTATGGCGCTGGCCTTACGTGTGGAAGTGTTGCTCTAGATCTTTCCAAAACTCATTTCTATGAACCGCTGAATAAACAGTGACCGATCCATTACTCGTAAGAATCGAAAAATATTTATTAGATATGCAAAAATCTGTTATTGAATATCTCCAGTCTACTGTTAGTCGCTTTCCTGCGAAAATAGCTGTTAAAGATTCGGAAATGTCTATCACATTTGGTGATTTGTGGAGAAATGCGCAAAAGATTTCGGCTGCTCTCGTGAATATGAATATCGGGTTAAATAACCCAATTGGTGTTTACATTCCGAAAGGGGGCAAGATGATTGAGTCTTTTGCAGGTATTAATATGAGTGGAAACTTTTATGTGCCTCTTGATACAAAGTCTCCCGTTTCTCGTGTCAGCAGTATTATCAAGACTCTTGAATCTAAAGTGCTCATAACTGATCGTTCTCATATTGAAACCCTTAGGGATTTTACCCATGTACAGATTCTTGTGGCTGAAGATATAATTGAGGGTGATATAAATATAGAAAATGCTTTTTCACAGTTCACTCATCAGATTGATACTGATCCTGCTTACAGCATTTTTACCAGTGGTTCAACGGGAATTCCCAAGGGTGTGGTTGTCTCGCATCGTGGTGTAATTGACTATATCGATTGGGCGAAAGATACGTTTCACTTTATGAGTGATGCAGTAATTGGTAATCAAGCCCCTTTCTATTTTGACAACTCAACACTTGATATTTACCTTATGTATTCCACTGGTGCGACGCTTAATATTATTCCAGAAAGTAATTTCGCATTCCCTGCCAAGTTGGTTGACTATCTCAATGAGGAGAAAATTACGTTCGTGTTTTGGGTTCCTTTTGTGCTCATCAATGTAGCCAATCTCAATATTTTCGAAACAAAAAAGCCTATATACATGAAGGATGTGTTCTTTGCTGGTGAAGTAATGCCAAATAAGCACCTTAATTACTGGCGTAAGCACCTCCCCAACTGCCGTTATGCTAACCTTTATGGACCTACGGAAATTACTGTTGACTGTACCTTCTATGAAGTGAAACGAGAGTTTTCTGATAGTGAACCTCTGCCTATAGGTTTCCCGTGTCGCAACAGTGACGTGTTGATTCTCGTTGATCGCAAACGTCGGGCGGCAAAGGGTGAACAAGGAGAACTCTGTGTACGAGGTTCTTCGCTTGCTCTTGGTTATTATAACAGTCCCCAAAAGACTGCTTCAGCCTTTATACAGAATCCTCTACATAATTATTATCCGGAGACAATCTATTGTACGGGTGATGTCGTTTATGAGAATGAGTATGGAGAAATTATGTATGTGGGTCGTGTAGATTCTCAAATTAAGCACAATGGTTATCGTATCGAACTCGGCGAGATAGAGACTGCAATTCTTGGTAGTCACATGGTGGATAGCTGTTGCGTCGTTTATGACTTTGCAAACAAGAAGATTGTGATGTTCTATCAGGCTACAGAGGAACTTGATATGGCAACTTTCCGCAAGGTTATCTCTGCTAGCATTCCTCGTTATATGCAGCCCACTGTGTATCATCATATCAGAGAGTTACAGCGTAATACGAACGGTAAGATTGACCGCCTGTTCTATAATAACCAAGTCAATGGATAAGATAGATTCACTTGATAAGATTAATGGCTTTGTGAGCGATATTCGTTCTTTGCGTAAGGGCTATCTGTCCAATTTCTTCTTGGATAGGAAGAAGCACTCCATATGGATAGAGAAAGGAGAGTTGTTTTACGTTTCTTTCCCTGACGGTTATTTTCTGCTCCATTTAACCGATTCGGTCAACAACCTGTTTTTTCTTACCACTACCTTGCAACAACTGGTCGGGGGATTGAAGGCTGTTTTACCTATATTGTCTGAGCAACTGGTCGTTGACATAGTGGGTGATGGAAAGATTGCGAGTCTGAAAGATGTGTTTGTGGAGCAAGGCTTCAGTGTGTATGAACAGCTCTACCGTATGAGTCGCCTCGGAGCCTTGGAGTATAAAGTGAGCGATGTCCCCAATGTATGTCTCGCTGAAGAGGCTGATGCATGTGTGGTACAGGATATGCTCCATACCAACTTTGACCCCTTGTCTGAACAGCTGCCTTGTTACGAGGAAATACTGGACTTCATATCCCGAAAGGGTGTGCTCGTATATAAGGAAAAAGGAAAGGTTTACGGTTTTATCATCTTTGAACTGAACGGGCAGACCTTATATCTGCGTTATTGGTTTGTCTTGCCCGAATACCGGGATTTAAAGATTGGTTCCCGATTGTTCAATGAATTTATGCGAGCTGGCCACGCCACCAAGCGTCAACTCTTTTGGGTGATAGCTAGTAACGAAAATGCCATTAAACGTTACCGTCATTACGGCTTTGAAGTAGAGAGACTTTATGATTATGTATTAATTAGAAATAAATAAAGGTATATAATTGCCAAGATTAAAGGAGAAAAAGATTATGAGAGAGAAAATTATTTCGATTTTGAGTGAGTTACGCCCCGAGTTCGATTTCAGCGAGCCTGTAAACTTTATAGAGGAAGGTATGCTTGATTCCTTCGATATAGTGACGCTGGTCGATACTCTCGACACCGAATACGATATCGTCATTGATGGTATTGACATCATTCCCGAAAATTTTGACAGCCTAGATAGTATTGTGAGGCTGCTGCAGAAGAACGGGGTGAACGAATGATAATCGTGTGAATGCGATTTAAATAAAAGGGGCAGTCTGAAATGAGTCAGGAAGTATCTTCAACAAATAAGCGTATAGCAAAAAATACACTTTTTCTATATGTGCGTATGTTACTTGTCATGGGGGTAAGCATATTTACTTCCCGTGTGATACTTCAAACGCTTGGTGTAGAGGATTACGGTATTTATAATGCGGTAGGTGGAATTGTGGCCGTAATAGGAGTGCTTAACGGTGCCCTGTCTTCATCAACCAGTCGTTTTCTGGCTTACGAATTGGGAATGAAGGACGCAGAGATGCTGAAGAGAACTTTCTCGGTTTCATTGAATTTGCATATGGCTGTGGCTTTTATTGTCTTGCTGTTGGCTGAGACTATAGGCCTCTGGTTCTTTTACGAGAAAATGGTTATACCGGTGGAACGACTATCAGCTGCGTGGTGGGTCTATCAGTTTTCTATTGTTACGGTGATGGTTAACTTCACCCAAGTACCTTACAATGCTTCACTGATAGCCCATGAAAATATGTCTATTTATGCCTATGTGGGCTTATATGATGCGTTTTCGCGATTAGCTATCGCTTACCTCCTTTCCTTATCTCCCATGGATGACTTGGTGTTTTATGCTTTGTTGTTAATGCTGAATACTTTTTTGATTCAGTTTTTTTATAGGTTTTATACGTATCGGCGTTATCAGGAGTGCCGTTTCAGATGGATTACGGATAAGACTTTATATAAAAGGCAGCTGGCTTATTCAGGGTGGGAGATGTTTGGCGGATTGGCATCAATAAGCCAAGGGCAAGGTATTAATATCCTTCTCAACTTATTTTTCGGTCCCATGGTCAATGCGGCACGTGCGGTGGCTTATCAAATCCAAACGGCTGTCAACCATTTTGTGATTAATTTTCTTATGGCCACGAGGCCGCAGGTAATTAAAAGTTTTGCCGAACACAATTATGAGAGGATGTACTCGCTTACGTTTAAGTCCGCACGTTATTCGTTCTTCTTGATGTTGGCATTAATCTTGCCCATCTGTTTTGAGTTGAGGTTCATATTAAACTTATGGCTGGGCAAAGCCACTCCTCCTGATACGTATGTATTCACTTTGATCATACTTTTACTCAGTCTTGCCGAGGTTTTCCGTGCGTCCATGATTATGGCCTTTCACGCTATCGGCAAGATGAAGCTGGGGAATTCGCTCAATGGAACCATAATGATATTGTCCTTGCCTATTAGTTATGCCATATTGAAAATGGGTGCTCCTGCCTATGCGGTGTTCATAGTTCTCGTCATCATTAATATAACTGTTATGATTGATGCTTATTTCATTGTCTATTCTTATGTACATTTCAACATACGTGAACTTTTAGTTGGCGCTGTTCTCCCATGTGTCTTAGTTGGTGCCTGTTCTGTAATTGTGCCTACGGCCATCGTATATTTGATGGAGGATGGATGGCAGAGGTTTATTATTCTATCCTTGCTTACAGAGGTCGTATTGATGATCCTTATCTTATACGTAGGAATAACACGTGCCGAAAGAAAAAAAATAGTCAGTTGGATTCAGACTAAGATGAGCAAGACTAAACAATGATCAGAGAATTTGTTAATACAGAAGATCTCATGAAACATTATATAAAGAACAAAATCAATACATTCATTAAGTCTTCTCATTGGTACAACGAGGTCCTTTTCAAAGATTGCGTGAAATTTTGGGAAATGAAAGAGGAGCCATTGGACGTTGTGAATCTAGGCAGCAGTTCCGGCGTATATGATTTCGATTACAGCGATATGGGATGTAAGGGAATGAACTGGGCTGTGGCGCCGCAGACGATGGTAGGCGACTTTTTGATACTCAAGCGATACCGCAAGTTTCTAAAGGATAATGCTATTGTGTTTTATCCGCTTTGTCCGTTTACGTCGATCAGTGGAGCGGTGGATTACATAGAAGACCGTTGCTATAGTTTTTTGGACTATCGAACGATTCCCGGTGGACACTATATCCGGAATAGTAAAATAAAGGGATATAAAAATAGCCCTATATCTATATACCCATTGGTGGAATTTATCCGTGACATTAAGACACGTATCCTTCCGCCCAAAGAAGTGATAATGGGAGATAGGCAACTGGAGCGTGATGCTGAGAATTGGATAAAGGGATGGACTATTCAGTTTAATATCAATAACTTGAATGATAAATTCGTAGAGAGTCATAGAACGGTATATGATAGGACTATATCAATGTTAAAAGATATGATTGAATATTGCAAAGAGGAGAAGTTAAGGTTGGTCCTGGTCATACCACCTATGCATAGATCTTTGTGCCGTAAATTTCCCTCTGTTGCCAAAGAGCAACTGATAGACTCTTTCATTACAGAAGCCAACGGGGGGGAGACATGGTACTTCGACTGTATGGAAGAGCCTGGATTTTCGGATGACAAATCCTTGTTTCGCAACTGCTATTATCTTAACAAGAGAGGAGCCCTACTATTCACTAAGTACATAATGGATAAAATAGATAATAAGTAATTATGGGAATAAAGTCTTACATCGTGAATTTCTTGAAATTCCTTAAACATGGGGGAGTAAAATATGTCTCTGTTACATTTACCAATCCTGATGCGAGATATACCAATAAGAAAGTATTTATTTCTGGCGGTAGCGAGGGATTGGGCAGAGCTATGGCTAAGGCGTACTTGGCAGAGGGTGCTGAGGTTATAGTGACTGGAAGAAGTAAAGAAAAACTGTCAAACTTCCAGCTTTCCGAAAGTAATGCCAAGCTTCATACGTTGGTATGGGACGCCTTGGATTTTGACTCTTATAAGCAGAAGTTCGATAAAGCCGTTTCCATGATGGGTAGAATCGACATATTCGTGAACAATGTAGGAGGTGGAATGTCTAAGTATGAACCGTGGAATGCATATACCGCGGAAGTACTGGACAGGACATATGATATCAATACGAAAAGTATGTTTTTGATGTGCCAAATGGAAGGGCTGTATATGATTGACAATAAAATCAAGGGGAATATACTCAACATTACCTCTATCGCTGGCTACCAAAGACTTTTCGACCCTTATGCCGTGGCCAAGTGGGGCGCTCATAGCTTGACAGGTGGAATCGCAAGAAAACTTATTGCTTATGATATCGTGGTGAATGGTATTGCGCCTGGCACATGCCTGACCTCCAATCCTGCGTTGCCTCATAATAGGAACTTTGAAGACAACGCTTATTTCCAAGGACAGCCGAGTAAACGTTTTACAATGCCCGAGGAAATAGCTAAAACCGCTCTCTTTCTCACTAGTGGCGAAGCAAGGCAAATTGTTGGCTATATAATCCCTGTAGATGGGGGTGTCTTGATTTGAACGTACTGATTGGCTATTGGATATCCGGTAAAGTATATTAATTGAAAAATGTGTTTTTGAATGTTCATATTCGTTGTTATATATGATTAAAATCCAAGAACAATGGTGAGAGACTATTCTATTGATTCGGTAAAAGGTGTATGCTTATTGCATATGTTCGTCCTGCATATTTTTATAATATATGGTTTTTTTTGATGCAAAAGGTGCCGCATCCGAATTCTATTTTAATGCCCTAAGTTTTTTTATGTCCTCTTTTTATTTTTTTAGCGGCTTTTTCTTCAAAAGCCCTGAGAATGGGAATGAGATGAAGTATATTAGGAGTAAGGTTAAGAAGTTTATCATACTGCTGACAACATGGCTGTCGTTTCTTTGCCCTTTGTTTATTGCAAGGATTATTTATTAATAGATGTTAACGTGTGGGGGGGGTGAAATGGTTTGAGCCTTTCACATTCGTTCTTCCATTAGGATGTTTACATTCAAATGATGCTTTGTGGTTTCTTTCGTCACTGTTTTTAGTGAATGTTATATTCTTCATAGTGAATAGAAGGCTTTCAGGCAAAAGGCTGTTTGTGTTTATTTTGCTTTGTTACCTATATTCTTTTGTTGATAGTAAAATACTCCCATGTGTTTTTAATAGTTCGAATGTTAGCTTGGGGATTGTCTATTTTTATGGGGGATATATGTTTCGTAAAGCTTCAATGAAATACTCTATATTTAGGGTTTGGTATTTTATATTGGCTTGTGTCCTCTACGTACTAATTATGACATTTGATCCACAGTATTTAATGTTTGTATCGTTAGGGCAGGTAAATGGGTACTATATTTTGAATTTAGTATTCTCCATATCGGGAATTTATATATTGTGGTTTGTTTTCAAGAAACTATTACGCATATCATTATTCGTATATTTTGGAGAACACTCTATGTCGTTGTACGTATGGCACATGATACCATTGCGTTTAGTCTTGGATCTAATTAATAAAGTATTATTATCCAGAATGTCCGTTCATTCTATATTTTATTACGATGCTCGTTACGATATGTTTAACCGCATGGATTATAGAATATTGTCTTGGTAGAAAATACTGTATCCTGTTTGGCTACTAGTTTTACTGGTATACAATATGTAAGTACTCAAAAAGGGCTTATATTTAAAATTATTACCATTGTTGCGAACAGAATATATAGTAATTATGTAGTAGTGAAAATTCAGGGAAATTTAATTTTCAGTATTAAACAGAGTCATTCTCCTATGAATAGTCTGTTCAGTTTTTTGAAAGAGGAATCGGGTTCCCTATAACCTCTTTCAAAAGTGGAATAAGGATACCCGCAATAAAATAGTGGAGGTAAGAGTTGAGCGTATGCTAGAGGATCTATCCTCTTCTTGTGCTATCGGCATCATCTAAACAGCATTGGATAATGGAAATAAGGAAAAGGAGGTTCGTATGAGTATAAACGCATTGTCCTCTTGGCTGATAATTCAATAGTAGATAAACTATTATTCTAAATTCAATAAGACAGAATTTAGGAAAGTCATGAATTACTTGAATGAGAAACTAATAAGATGGCTTAGGTGCAAGTTTAAAAGACTTCGTAATGGGGTATATTGAAGAGCAAGGCGTGTGCTTGCTATTACAGCTCAAAAGAATCCAATCTTGTTCATTGTACGTGTGGACATAAGTTGTATATGAAGCGTGTCGATTGAATTATAAACATATAACAAATGAGTTAAGTACGAAGAGCTGTGTGACGGGAGACTGTCAAGCACAGTTCTGTGAGAAGAGAGTGTGAAAGTTCCACTACTTACTTGACCTGATAAGATTGAGAAAGAAGAACTTGTTTATCCTGTTTTAACTAAAATAAGAAAGAAGATAAAAATATGGATCATGAAAATAGGAATATTGACACAACCTCTTAGAGGTAATTATGGCGGAGTTTTACAGAATTGGGCCTTGCAGCAGATCTTGATTCGGTTGGGGCATGAGCCGATTACTATTGACATCCTTCCTCGTCCTTCGATTGGAAGATTTATTCTTTCTACGATCAAATCCTTGCTTCTTTGGTTTATTCCTTCACGCAGGAGAAGATTTAAGAGATGGAGAGAGAGGAGGATGCCGCTATTTGAGGAATTTGTGAGTAAAAATATTATCAAGACTCCTGCTTGTAGAAATTATTCGATGGAGATGATTAGAGAATATGGTTTAGAAGCATTGTTGGTAGGTAGTGATCAAACGTGGCGTCCGATATATAATGTGAATCGTTTGTCGGATATGTTTTTGCATTTTGCGAGGAATTTTTCGGGAAAAAGGGTTGCCTATGCTGCTTCTTTTGGCGTAGACTATTGGGAATATTCAGAAAAACAAACCTCCGTTTGTTCCTCTTTAGCTCAGCTTTTTGATGCCGTATCTGTGCGAGAGACAAGTGGAGTGGCTCTTTGCGAGAGATATTTGGGAATAGATGCTGTGGCAGTACTCGATCCCACGTTACTTGTTAGAAAGGAGACATATGCGGAGTTGTGTATGAAAGTTCCTGTTTTTAAGAAGAGATATCTTGCTGCTTATGTGCTAGATTCCGCAAAGGAAGTAGATCTGATAATCACAGAAGAGGCGAAAAAAAGAGGATTGCCTATCCTTCGTTATTCCGCTTATGGACAGGCCAAGCTGACAGTAGAGGAATGGATCGCTATTTTTCGTGATGCTAGTTTTGTAATTACGGATTCATTTCATGGAACAGTATTCTCTATTATTTTCGAAAAACCTTTCCGTTGTGTTGTGAATGAGAGAAGAGGTGGTGTTCGTTTTGCTGATTTGTTAGAAAAATATCATTCTGGTAAGTTGGAGGAGTGGCGTGAAAAGAGTCTTGATTTTTTGCGAGAGGCGTTGAATGGCTGACGGTATGGATGTAGCGGTAAATGAAAATATTCTTAAGGATAACCTGTTATAATTTGATATCGTGCTTTCAGTATTTATTTATACATTTATAATGTGTTTTATGTTTTGCTGTGCTTCTATTGCATCTTATAGAGAGCATGTAACTATACATAAAAATCTGTTTTTTAGATGGGAGATAATCCTTATGCTCCTTTCTTTTGCTGTTTTATTTGGAATGCGATACGATGTCGGTCAAGATCATTTAGCTTATTTAGATGGATATATAAATCCATTTCTTCATAAGGAATATGAACCTTTGTTCGCATTAATTCGTGATACGCTTAGTAATGCAGGTGTACATCCAATCGTTTTTTTTGCGGTTTGTGCATTCATTCAAGTGTTTTGTCTTTTCTATTTTATGAAAGACTGTAAATTCTTATATCCAGCTTTGATTGTATCTCTTTTTATGGGTCAATTCTTTATTCATTGGATGAATGGTATTCGACAAGATATTGCAGGTTGTATATTCTTATGTGCTATTACTTGTGTTATAGATAAGAGGATTGTAGGATTCTTTACTCTTGTGTTGATTTCTGTTGGTTTTCATTATTCTGCTGTTATATTATTCCCGTTTTATTTTCTATATCTAAAAAAAGATCACTATTTTAATAGTGTTAATGTCCAATATTTATTACTTTTTGTTGTGGCTTATGTTGCTATATATAATGTTGATTTGTTGACATATATAAATGATGATATATTCTATTTAGCTACACTCTCTGGGTATGAAATGTATACTGAAGATGTGCTTGAAAGATTTGCGGATATTACGAAAATAGGTGTAAGTATGTATGTTTTTATTTTATTGGATTTGATTATTGTATCATATTATAAAAAAATGAAATGCTATTATTGTGGAAGGAAATTTAATATAGTATATGATTTGTATTTTTTTGGTACTGTACTTCAAACTCTTTTTATTAATAATTTGGTGTTAGCTAGACCATTTCGCTATTTTAGGGGATGTAAGTTAATAATTATAGCGTATTTATTGTTTTTTTTATATAAAAAAGGAGGATTAACTGTTAATGCTGTTGTCTTTTTTATAGTTATGATATTATTACTGATACTATTTATTGCTACAATAAAAAATGAACCATTTTATTTTATGTCTATATGAAGAAAATAAGTGTTATTATTCCGTGTTATAATTCTGAAAAATATATTTCCAAATGTATAGAGAGCTTAAGGGCGCAATCATGTGATGATGTGGAATTCATATTTGTAAATGATGGGTCAACTGATAGTACTTGGAATTATATAAAACAATTTGAACAAGAAGATAAAAGAGTTATTGTTATAGATAAGCCTAATGAAGGTGTATCTAAGGCTAGGAATGATGCTCTTGATATTATCAGCGGTAGGTATGTGTATTTTTTGGATCCTGATGATTTTATTGATAGAGGTTGGTGCGAAGAAATGTATTTGTTAGCATGTAGATATGATGTCGATATTCTGATTTTTAATTTTTATAGTATAGTAAATGGATTCAAACAAAAATGTTTACATAATATTCCTGTTGGATTATATGATATTGAGGAGTTTTTAATAACGGTTGAACGTTTGCCAATTACACCTAAATTGTATAAGAGGGAAACAATTAAAAACGTTCGGTTTAATGAAAATCTTAAAGTAGGTGAGGTTTTTGATTTTTTTATTAACGCAATGTGTAATTCTTGCAAAATATATGTTACAGATGGTTTTTATTATAACTATGTTCGACATGTAGGTTCTGCAACTAAAAAACTAAATGTGGAGGTAGATTCGTTAATTGTTGATACAATATATAGTATAAATGAACGAGTCTATAAGTATAAACGTGAAATAATTTCTAGCAGATGTTTTGTATATTCTATTTGTTTGTTAATTAATAGTTTTGCGTTTAATAAATATGTTAAAAAAGTGTCATTAAGTGAATCTGTTAGTTTAATAGAATGTGTGTATGCGGATTCTTTGGTGAGAAATTATATTAAAAAAAGGATAAAAATGACTTCGTGGGGAAGTGATGAAAAATATTATTTTTTATTGTTATATGCTTCTCCTAAATTGCTATATCTTTTTTTAAGGATCTTGTTTAAGTTTAAAATTCTGTAAATGCAAATTGAATAATAATGAAAAATCTTATAATAATTGCTGCAGGTGGATTAGGAAGAACTCTCTGTGGAATGGCAGAAAGTTGTCTTGGGTATGAAACTGATTTTGTTGTTAAAGGATTTATTGATGATGACTTAGATGCGCTTAATTACTTTGATAATTATCCCCCAATAATAGGAAAAATATCAGATTATGTGCCACAAAATGATGATGTTTTTGTTTGCTCTATTGGAGGAGAGTCTCGTAAAAGATGTATAGAGCAACTTATAGATAGAGGTGCTACTTTTATATCATTGATTCATAATACAGCTCGTATTTGTCATAATGTTAGAATGGGTGAAGGAAATGTCATTGGGGCTTTTACAAGTATAGGAGTGGATTCTGTATTAGGAAATTACAATTTAATTCAATCTCATACAGTGATTGGACATGATGTCATTATTGGTGATTGGAATAGAATAGATACACACGTAACATGTGTGGGAGGAACTAAAATATGTAATGCAACTGATATTTACACTTCGGCTATTATAAATCATGGAGTTGTTGTAGAAGATAAAGCACATGTTGGGGCTTGTAGCTTTGTTATAAAGAGAGTAAAAGCAGGAACTACTGTCTATGGTAATCCTGCAAAACGTTTATGACTTTATTTATTAATTAAATATTTATTTGTCATGGAAATACAAGATTTTATTGTGAAATTTGCAGAACAATTTGATGAAACAGATGTAACTGAATTTGTTGCTTCTACTAAATTTAGAGAATTAGATGAATGGAGTTCATTAATAGCGCTTTCAATTATTGCGATGGTTGATGAAGAATATGATGTCACGTTGAAAGGGGATGATATGCGTCAAGCAGAGACGATTGAGGAGCTATTTAATATTGTAAAAGGGAAATATGGCACTATTTGATATCACTAAAGTGCGTATTGCAGGCATCTCAGCGTGTGTTCCAAAGCAAGTAATACGTGTTGAAGACAGTGTAAAAAGTGCAGATTATGACTCTTCCAATTTTGCAGAAAAGACAGGTATAAAAAGTGCACATATTTCTAATGAATATACGGCATCAGACCTGTGCTATAATGCAGCGGAAAAGTTGATTAATGATTTGGAATGGAATAAGACTGATGTCGGTGCTTTATTTTTTGTGTCTCAACATCCTGATTACATTCTTCCAGCAACGTCTTGTATTTTACAGGAACGACTGGGGCTAAGTAGAGAATGCTATGCGATAGATATCTCTCTTGGATGTTCAGGATGGGTATATGGTTTGAGCTCTGTGGCTGCAATATTATCTCAAGGTGGTATAAAAAAGGCGTTATTGTTAGTTGGTGATGCGAGAAAAAGGGCACTTTGTGAATTTGATCCCTTGTTTGGTTATGCTGGAACTGTAACAGCTTTAGAGTATACAGGAAATGAGAGTGATAGATTCACTTTTCATTTTGGAACTGACGGCAGTGGATATGATGCTATTATTATACCTGATGGTGGTAGTCGAAATCCTGTGACATTAAAATCGTTTGATATGGAAGATGTAGATGGAAAGAAAGTGCATCGACTTCAAACAAGAATGAAAGGAATGGATGTTTTCGCTTTTGGGATTTCTGTTGCTCCAAAGTCTATAAAGAAAATAGTTGAATTTAGTGGAAAACAAATCTCTGATTATGATTATTTTATATTGCATCAGGCTAATTTGATGATGAATGAAAAAATTAGAAAGAAATTGCAATTGGACTCAGATAAAGTCCCATATAGTTTGACCGAGTTTGGAAATACTTCTTCAGCATCAATTCCTTTAACAATATTAACTCAGACAAGAGGAAAAGTAGAAAAAAAAGAAACTAATTGGATTGCTTGTGGCTTTGGAGTAGGGCTTTCTTGGGGTACTGTTGCTTTTACGACAAAAAATCTTGTATTATCAAATTTGATAGAATTGTAGATATGTATCAGTATAATCCTTTTTCTTTAGAAGGTAAAGTCATTCTTATTACTGGTGCATCTTCAGGGATAGGAAGAGCGACAGCCATAGAATGTGCTAAAATGGGGGCGTCGTTGATTATAACAGGACGAGATGAGGAGCGTTTAAAAGAAACTTTTGCAAAATTGGAGGGTTTTAAAAATAAAGTACATATGCAAATCGTGGCAGATTTGTCTACGGAGGATGGCATAAAAGATTTAGTTAATCAGATTCCGCAAATTAATGGTTGTGTTAGTAATGCTGGAATTGTGGGACTAACTCCAATTCAATTTGTTACTACTAAAAAAATAGAAGAAATGCAACAGATTAATTTAATGGCTCCTGTCTTATTAATCAAGCAAATTCTGAAGCAAAAGAAATTTCAATCTCAGGCCTCTATTGTTTTTACTTCTTCTGTTGCGGGTGTTTACCGTGTTTCTATGGGAAATGCTATTTATTCGATTACGAAATGTGGCATTGATGCATATATGCGCTCATCGGCTTTGGAACTTGCCACAAAGGGTATTAGATGTAATAGTGTTAATCCTGCAATGGTTGAAACTCGAATTTTGAATAGAGGACAGTTGACGCTAGAACAATATGAGGCTGATAAGTTAAGATATCCACTTAAAAGATATGGAAAACCTGAAGAGGTTGCTTGGGCTATTATATATTTATTGTCTGATGCATCTGCTTGGGTGACAGGCATATCCCTTAAATTGGATGGAGGAATGACATTGAGTTGAGATGGGAAGATTTTTAGAGAATAAAGTATGTATCATTACTGGTGCTGCACAGGGCATCGGAAAATCGATAGCCGAACGTTTTGCTGGTGATGGTGCTATTGTATATGCTTGTGACCGACAAGAAGGGAGCATGGATGTATGGGTAAAACAATGTGCGGCAGTGCAAGATACCCGTGTGATTCCGTTGTATTTTGATGTGACGGATGCTGCAGCTGTCAAGTCTGCTTTTATGTCGATATTCAAACGAGAAGGTCGTATTGATGTACTGGTTAATAATGCCGGTGTGGTGTTTAATAAGAAAATCGGCATGATTGTTCGACCGGAAACAGAACTGATGTTCCGGGTAAATGTGATTGCGGTCATAGAAATGGTGCAGTTGGTATCTCGTTTGATGGCTCGCAATGGCGGTGGATCGATTGTGAATATCGCATCTGTTACGGCTGTATTGGGGTCTCCCGGCCAGTCTGCCTACTCGGCTACCAAAGGGGCTATTATGGCGTTTACCAAATCGGCCGCAAAGGAATTGGCTCCTCTTGGTATTAGAGTCAATGCTGTAGCGCCGGGTATTGTGAAGACGGAACGATTCTCTGAATTGTATGAAGAGAGTGGTGAGAAAATAGATACACGTATTCGGAAGATTGCGTTGGGACGTTTGGGTACACCGGAAGATGTGGCAAACGCTTGTGCTTTTCTGGCTTCTGACAGGGCTTCCTATATTTCCGGCCAGATATTGGGCGTGGATGGTTGCGCTTCCATTTAGAATAAATAATCAGATGATATTGGGTTTAAATGAACGGTCGCATTCTGCGGTTGCCGCAATAGATGCTTCAGGGGCTGTCTTGAGGTATGGGGAATTGTTATCCTTTTCTGAGAGAATCGGATCTTTGCTTTCTGCACGTTCCTTATTGTTTTTGTTGACAGAAAACAATGTAGGGGGAATAGCGTGGAGTATGGGTTGTATTAATTCGGGTAATGTGCCTTTGATATTGAATGCGCATATCGAAGAGGAGCTTTATCATAATTTGTTTGAAATATACCGTCCTTCTTATGTGTGTCTTCCTACAAGAATGGCATCCGCATTGCGATATGAGATTGTGTGTGAGTGCTATGGCTATACGTTGTTGCATACAGGTATGGGACCTTGTACGCTACATGCCGACTTGTCTCACTTGTTACCTACTTCCGGCTCTACGGGAAGTCCTAAGTTGGTACGCCATAAGTACGGGAATATAGAGGCGGCAGCTTTGAATATATCGACTTTCTTTGGGCTTACGTCTAATGACAGGCCATTGCTGGTGTTGCCTTTGTATTATACGATGGGATTGTCAGTCGTATTCAGTCATTTGTATGTGGGCTCTACTGTATTGATAACGAATCAGAGCATGACGGACAAGGCTTTTTGGAACTTTATGAAGGAACAACGGGCAACTAGTTTTACGGGAGTGCCTTACAGTTTTGAGATATTGAACTTAATGCGCTTTTTCCGGATGGATTTGCCAGACTTGACCTTACTTACTCAAGGTGGTGGTAAAATGTCTCGTCAGTTGAATTTGAAGTTTGCCGAATATTGTCGTGACAACGGGAAACGCTGGATCGCGACTTATGGGCAATCGGAGGGGACTGCTCGTATGGCTTATTTACCTGCGGAATGGGCCATTGAGAAAGTCGGCAGTATAGGCAGAGCTGTACCTAATGCAGAGTTGTCGTTGATAGATAGTGAGGGAAATCGTATAGAGGGGGCCAATACCGAAGGTGAGATGTGTTATCGAGGTAAAAATGTGACGATGGGATATGCCCGTAGTCGGGAAGATCTGTCGCTGGGTGATGAACGCAATGGTTTTATGCGTACCGGTGATTTGGCTTATCGGGATGAGGATGGCTGTTACTACATAGTGGGGCGCATGGGACGTTTCTTGAAACTGTTCGGTATGCGCATCGGATTGGATGAGTGTGAGCAGATCATTAAAGGTAAATATCCGATGGAATGTGCTTGCGTAGGAACGGATGAGAAGCTGACTGTTTATTTGACCGACGGGAAATATGCGACGGAGGTAAAGGAGGTGTTGGTAGAAAAGACAAGGCTTGTGGCTTCAGCCTTTGAGGTTAGGGTGATCGATGAGATACCCAAAAATGAGGCCGGAAAGATATTGTATAGTAAGTTGAATGTATAAAAATAAATAGTGATGGCTAATATTGATCAGTATAATAATGCTTTTGTGGAAGTGTTTGGGGTGAACGCTTCTACCTTGAATGATGATTTTTCCAAAGAGAGCGTAGATACGTGGGACTCGGTTCATCAACTAAATATCATCGCATTGCTGGAGGAATCTTTTGATGTGATGTTTGATCCAGAGGATATCATGGAGTTCACTTCGTATGGAAAGGGACGTGAGATCTTGAAGAGATACGATGTTGGGCTTTAACGGTTGGACTTATGGCAAGGTGGGAAATTAAGAATGTTGGCATGAAAGGAGTGGCTATGGCTGTTCCTAAGAATGTGGTAACAACTTCCGAATTAGGACTTCTTTCTCAAGAGGAAGCGGAGGTATTTGATAATACGGTCGGTATAAAGCGCAGGCATATAGCTCCGGATACCATGTGTGCATCGGATATGTGTCAGGCTGCCGCAGAAAAGTTGTTGACGGAATTAGGATGGGAGAAAGATAGTATTGATGTACTGTTGTTTGAATCTGTTACAGGCGATTATCGTACTCCCCCGACCTCTTGTGTGCTACAGGATAGGCTTGGCTTGTCGGAAAATTGTTTCTGTATGGATATACCCATGGGATGCTGTGGTTGTATGTATGCCATAACGGTTGCCGGTAATCTGTTGACAGTGGGTAATGTGAAGCGTGCGTTACTACTTATAGGGGATACGGCCTTGCGAATGGGTTCCGTGAAAGACAAAAGCCGTGTACCTTTATTTGGAGATTGCGGTACAGCGATCGCATTGGAATATGATGAGACCGCTAACGATATTGTAGTAGACTTCCATACCTACGGAAAAGGATATGAGGCTCTGATGACCCCTCATGGTGGTTTTCGTCATCCGGCTACTCCTGCCTCTTTTGAATATGAGGATTTTGGTAATGGTATTGTGCGTGCGCCTATTCATACGTTGATAAATGGTATGAATGTTTTCTCATTTGCCATATCTCGTCCTCCTAAATCCGTTGAGACTTTCTTTGCGGATTATAATATCAATCGTGAAACAGATATAGATTATTTTTTGATTCATCAGGCGAACAAGATGATCGTGGATCGTATCGTGAAGAAATTGAAGTTGCCCAAAGAGAAAGTTCCTTACAATTTGGAAGAGTTTGGGAACTTAGGAGGAGCTTCGATTCCGTCATTGATGGTAACAAGGATTGCAGATCAACTTAGGACGAAAGAAACGACACTGTTAATGTCTTCTTTTGGACTGGGATTGAGTTGGGGAACCATGTGGATGAAGACAAAACCGATGGTTATATCAGAAATGGTGATTATGAAAAAGATATAGATCTTTAGTGAAAAAATAATAAGTATAATGATAATTACAGAAATAAGAGTTCTAATTTGGAAATTGTTGACAAAGTCTTTATATCCAGCTTATTTACGGATAATATACAAAATGGATATAGGGAAAGATGTGATGATTTCTCATAAGGCTATATTGGATAAGAGTGTTAATCCTAAAGGCTTGCATGTTGGAGATCGTGCTCATATTGTTGCAGGTGCTGAGATTTTGTGTCACGATGCATGGAGAGGCTTAAAGAAGGATACTTATATTGGTGTTAATTCATTAATAGGAAGTAGATCTCTTATTATGCCTGGTGTTAGAATAGGTGATATGAGTGTGGTTGGAGCATGTTCTGTTGTTACAAAAGATGTTCCTGATAATACTATGGTCGCTGGTAATCCTGCTCGTGTAATTAGAACAGGCATTAGTATAAATAAAGAAGGTCGTATTGTGAATTTTGGAGAGTTGTCGAAAAAGTAATAATCTTTATTTTGTAATTATGTATAGATATATAAAGAGATTTATAGATCTTACTTTGTCTTTATTGGGAATATTATTTTTGTTGCCATTATATCTTATCCTTACTATTTTAGTAAGGATAAAATTAGGATCTCCAATTTTCTTTATACAAGAGCGTTCAACTTTGAATGGACGTTCTTTTAGTTTATTGAAATTTAGGACAATGACTAATAAAACTGATTCAGATGGGAATCTATTGCCGGATGAACTGAGAAAAACTTCATTTGGCAGTTGGTTACGAAATACCAGTTTAGATGAGTTACCAGAGTTATTAAACATTTTGAACGGAGACATGGCTATCATAGGGCCAAGACCAATGCCTTCTAAATACAATATATATTTTTCTGATTATGAGAAAAAAAGATTTAAAGTGAGAGGAGGTTTGTTACCTCCTGAAGTTTTAAAGGATAATCCTACTCCAACTTGGGATGAACAACTACAGTGGGAAGCGGAGTATGGTGAAGATTGCTCCTTCTTTATTGATTTAAAAATATTGTTTAGAACGTTTAGACTTTTAATCCATAGGAAAAATGATAATTATGGCGAATATGTAAGAAAGTCTTTATCTGAAGAAAGAACAGAAAAAAATAATGCTTATGAAAGTAGCAATACATCAGCCTGATTATATTCCATATTTGGGATTCTTTTACAAGATGTATAAATCTGATTTGTTTATATACTTGGATGATGCTCAGTTCTCGAATGAAGCGGCTCACAATTTTAATAAGATCAAGACACCTCAAGGTGTCTTGCGTGTAAAGTTTCCCGTAGAAATGAAATTTGGTGATCCTATTAATCATGTGAGACCGAAAGATGAATTGAAATGGAAGGAAAGGCATCTTAAGACAATAGAGATGAATTATAAGAAAGCTCCTTTCTTTTCTGATATTTATCCATCTTTAAAAGAGGTATATCTAAATGACTACTCCAATGTGGCAGATTTGAATATAGCATTAAATACATTTATTTCCAATCAATTTGGTATTAAACCTAAAATATTTAGATCCTCAGAATTGCTTTCTCATGCTAAAAGAGAGGAGCGTGTAATTGATTTGTCATTGGAAGTTGGAGCTACTACATATATTTCGGGTAATGGTGCTAGAGTATATCAAGATGAATCCCATTTTAATGAAAGAGGATTAAAATTAGAATATATGGATTATTCTCCTATTGAGTATCCTCAGTTATGGGGTGATTTTATAGAGAATATGTCTGTTCTTGATTATATTTTTAATTGTGGATTTAATTTTGAGTATGTAGTTGATAAGGTTGATGCTATAAATGGAAATAGGTAGTTTTTTGGAATTAGACTTACGTGATACTGGTGAGTTGTTTGATGGCTCTGAAGTTTGTAGGTTAAATCTTAATAGAGCTGGTATTTATCATTGTTGTAGACTTCTAAATGTAAATAAAGTCCTTTTGCCTTATTATGAGTGCTTTACGGTTCGTGATTTTCTTCTTGGCAAAGGTCTTAAAGTTGATTATTATCATATAGATAAGGATTTTATGCCTCTTGATATTTCTCAAGGTGATGATACCGCAATAGTGTTTGTGAATTATTTTGGCCTTATGTCTACAGAGCACATGTTATCATTGATTGAGGGGTATAAAAATGTTATCATCGACAATGCCCAATCTCTATTCGCAAAACCTATAAATGGAGTCTATAATGTCTATTCTCCCAGAAAGTTTGTAGGCGTTCCTGATGGCTGTTATGTGGTAGGCCCAGATGCTGTAAGGTTTAGTGATGAATATGATCAAGATTTATCTTCTGAGACAGCAGGTTTCTTATTACAAAGAATAGAAGTGGGTTGCAATTCTGCTTATCAATATAGACAATTAAATGAGAAGCGTCTAGATATGTCTAACATTTCTAGAATGTCTATTCTTTCTCGGGCTATACTTAAAAATGCTCCTTATGGTTATATTAAAAATAAAAGATTTGAAAATTTTAATTTGGCATCTGATTTATATTCTTCTATGAATAAAATCAATCCTCATATATATTTCGATGATAATTGTGTTCCATTTGTTTATCCATTAGTTGTAGAGAAATCTGATATGGTGGATCTTTTAAGTAAAGAGAAAATTTATACCGGACGTTGGTGGAATTATTTGCTTAAGGAAACTGATTCTACATCTTTTGAGTATTATCTATCCTCTTATATGATCCCTATACCGATTGATCAGCGTTATGGGAAGAATGAGATTGAATATGTTTATAATATTATTAATAAATATTTAACTGAGTAGTCGTGTTTAAGAATATATTGGTTGTAGCACCTCATGCGGATGATGAAATATTGGGTTGTGGGGCAACTATTTATAAAATGATACAAGAAGGTCATAATGTGTATGTGCTGATTATGACAAATGCCAGTAAATCTGATCCAAATATTTTTTCCGAAAAAGGTATTCAGCGTGTTAGAACAGAGGCACTGGAGGCTCATCGTTTACTAGGTGTAAAACAGACCTTTTTCTTTGATTTTCCGGCTCCTGCATTAGATCAATATCCAGGTTATATCATGTCTCGTGAAGTTTCAAAATGTATATCCGAAAATCAAATAGATACTGTGTTTATTCCCCATAGAGGAGATATTCATAAAGATCATCGGATGGTCTTTGACAGTGTATTAGTCGCTTGTCGTCCTGTTGGAGATTATACGGTTAAGCGAGTTTATACCTATGAAACGTTATCTGAAACGGAATGGGCTGCTCCTTATGCGGATGATGCTTTTATTCCCACGGTATTCATTCCTTGTAGTCAAGATGGAATAAAAATGAAATTGAGAGCGATGGAGTGTTATCAATCTCAACTAAGGCGGTTCCCTAGTTCTCGTTCTTTAGAGGCTTTGGAAGCTTTGGCGAAATATAGAGGTGCTACAATTAGCGTAGAAAGAGCTGAGGCTTTTATGCTGATCCGAAGTATTTTCTAAAATCACAATAATAATGAATAAACGAATTTATCTTTGCCTTGCTCACATGAGCGGCAAAGAACAAATGTATATCAAAGAGGCCTTTGATACGAACTGGGTTGTGCCTTTAGGTCCGAACGTGAATGGATTTGAGAAAGATCTGGAGGAATTCGTGGGTGAAGGTAAACATGTGGTGGCTCTGTCTGCCGGTACTGCCGCAGTGCATCTGGCGTTGCTTGCCTGTGGCGTGAAGCCGGGGGATGAGGTGCTGGTACAGAGCTTTACCTTCTGTGCTTCCTCGCATCCGATCATGTATTTGGGGGCTACGCCTGTATTCGTGGATTCGGAGGCGGATACTTGGAATATGGATCCTGTGTTATTGGAAGAGGCGATTCAAGATCGTATCGGGAAGACGGGAAAAACACCGAAAGCGATTGTTCCGGTGGCCTTATATGGGATGCCTTATAAGGTGGATGAGATTATGGCGGTCGCTGATCGGTATGGGATTCCGGTCATTGAGGATGCGGCGGAGGGTTTTGGCTCTCGTTATGATGGACGTATGTTGGGTACGTTTGGAAAATATGGGGTGCTGTCGTTCAATGGGAATAAGATGATTACGACCAGTGGTGGTGGTGCGTTGATTTGTCCGGACGGGGAGGCTAAGCAGGAGATCATGTTCTACGCTACGCAGGCTCGGGAGGCTTATCCGTATTACCAGCATGAGCGGATCGGATATAATTACCGGATGTCGAATATTTGTGCGGGTATCGGGCGTGGTCAGATGACGGTGGCTGATGCTCATGTAGCTCATCATAAGCATACGTGTGATTTATACCGGGAACTGTTGAAGGATGTGAAAGGGATCACCTTGCATGAGAATCCTTCCGGTCGTTTTGATAGTAATTATTGGTTGAATACGATTGTCTTGGATCCTTTATTGAGGGTGAAAGGGCAGGAGAATGCTTATCAAGCAACGGTACAAGGTGCTGTTGGTGGTGCGGGTGGCGTGACTCACGTAGCGGTTAACGCACATACGGATTGCGAGCCGAATGCCAATGTCGAGGCGATGCGTATGGGACTTGACGCGATGGGTATAGAATCCCGTCCTTTGTGGAAACCGATGCATAAGCAACCTGTCTATAAGAATTGCCCGGCTTATGTGAATGGGGTGAGCGAATCTTTGTTTAAGGTCGGGTTGTGCCTGCCTTCCGGCCCGTATGTAACGGATCGGGATATTGAGTATATCGTTGGAGGTATAAGGGGCTTGATTGAGCGTTGATTTTAACAGCTATTCCATGAGTTAAATTCGTTTTACTGTGTAGGCCTAAGTAGAGGCTAATCATAAAGATTTTATTTTTGTTACGAGGAGGGTGTGTCATTTTGATGCACCTTTTTTTGTGTTTGGTAGAAAGTTGCAAGTTGAACAATGTGGACGCTTTGTTCTTGCCATGTGACTATGTTCGTCGTTATGGAGACGGCAAGGATGCTGAGATAACAAAGCCGTCTCAAACAGCCGCTTAATTGTTAAAGAATAAGAAATCTGAATTTTGTTCAGAAAAACTGGTATGGTTAACCTGTTGATAAATACTGGGTACGCTGTATTGGTGGTTCACGCTTGCAAAAAAAGTAGACTAAATACTGTATTATAATCAATAATGATTATATTTGTTTCTGTAAAAGAAAAAGATTATGGATACAACGGTGAAAATAGCGGATAGTTATATAAATTTATTGTCTTCGTTTAGCGATGAGATAAAGTTGCGTGTCATTCGTAAGCTTTCAGAGAGCCTTTTGAGGGGTAAAAAGAAAGAGACATCCATACAAGATTCGTTTGGCGCTTGGGATGATGACAAAAGTGCAGAAGAGATTATTGCTGAAATTAATAAAGCACGTGTTTTGGGAACGCGATCTATTGAATCTTTTGACGAATGAGGCGTTATCTTTTAGATACCAACATATGTATCTTCTATATGAAAGGGAAATTTCATTTAAATGAGAAGATTGATGATAAAATGAAGCGATATTGCTTTATTTCTGAAATTACTATTGCCGAACTTCTATATGGAGCTACTTGCTCAAATCGAAAGGATAAAATGTTGAAAGAGGTAGAATCTTTTATCTCGCAGTTTACAGTTTTACCAATTTACGGTTCTTTGCTTATGTTCGCTGAACTAAAAAGCACATTGAGATCTCAAGGACTTTTAATAGATGATTTTGATTTGTTGATTGGAGCTTCTGCCGTAGCAAATGATTTGATTTTAGTTACAGAAAATGTAAAGCACCTAGAACGTATTCCTCATCTTAAAATAGAGAATTGGATTGATAGAGCGAAGATTTAATTGATAATCTATTCATTTAATTAAAGTTACTTCATGATAGGAAAGATATAATGGAGCAAGTAGCTATTGCCGCTCGAGAAAGTTCACTTAGAGTGGAGATGGAACTGAAACGAAGAATGCAGGAAGTGAGAGAAAAACTGAAGATATATAGATCGAACGAATCTAAATAGTGATTTGTAATGAAAGAGAAACGCCCTACACTTTGTATTGTTGCTGGTCCTAATGGATCAGGAAAAACTTCTACTACTGAACAATTATAATTATGCCCCCGTCTTTCTTTCCCTTAGGGAGGATGAGAGAGACGGGGGCTTTTTTATGCTTCTAAACATGGAATGATAATTGGCTGGGATTTGGATAATTGCTAACTTGTCGGCGCTGAATCCGTGAAATTCCTTGCAGATTGTAAGCACCTACTAAATCATTCACGTTATGGAAATACATCTTGATAACTATTTGCCGGAATATCCTTCCTTCGTTTCCGGTATTCGCCGTGCTCCCGATCGCGGCTATTCGCTTACGCCCGCTCAAACAGAAACGGCATTGATGAACGCGCTTCGTTACATCCCTGTTGAATTACATGAGAAGCTAGCTCCTGAGTTCATGGAGGAATTATTGACCCGGGGACGGATCTATGGTTATCGTTACCGTCCGCAGGGAGACTTGAAAGCGAAGCCTATCTCTGAATATAAAGGTAAATGTATCGAGGGAAAGGCCTTTCAAGTAATGATCGATAATAACCTTTGCTTTGATATCGCTTTGTACCCTTATGAGTTAGTTACGTATGGCGAGACTGGGCAGGTCTGCCAGAATTGGATGCAATATCGTTTGATTAAGAAGTATTTGGAGGAGCTGACCGAGGAGCAGACCTTGGTGATCGAATCCGGGCATCCTCTGGGATTGTTTCATTCCAAGCCGGATGCCCCACGGGTGATTATCACGAACTCCATGATGGTGGGAATGTTCGATAACCAAAAGGATTGGCATATCGCCGCCCAGATGGGAGTCGCTAATTATGGACAGATGACGGCCGGAGGTTGGATGTATATTGGCCCGCAAGGTATCGTACACGGTACGTTTAATACATTGTTGAATGCCGGACGTAAGAAATTAGGGATTCCACAAGATAAGGATTTGCGAGGCTATCTGTTTGTATCTTCCGGTTTAGGAGGAATGAGTGGCGCTCAACCTAAAGCCGCTGTGATCGCCGGTGCTGCCAGTATAATCGCCGAGGTAGACGCTTCCCGTATCGAGACACGCCGATGCCAAGGATGGGTTCAGCATGTGACGGATGATATAGGGAAGGCTTTCTCCTTAGCCGACGAGGCGATTCGTAAGAAAGAACCGATCTCTATCGCTTTTCATGGCAATATCGTGGATTTATTGGAATATGCCGATAAACAGGGGCTTTCCATCGACCTTTTGAGTGATCAGACCTCGTGTCATGCGGTCTATGAAGGTGGTTATTGTCCGGTAGGCGTGACGTTTGAGGAACGTACGGAATTATTGGCTCATCACCGGGAAGACTTTTGTGCTTTGGTCGATAAAACGTTGAAGAGACATTTCGAGGTGATCAAACGTCTGGTTGCCCGGGGTACCTATTTCTTTGACTATGGGAACTCCTTCATGAAAGCGATCTATGATGCCGGTGTACATGAGATTTCCCGTAACGGTGTGGACGAGAAAGATGGTTTTATATGGCCTTCTTATGTGGAAGATATCATGGGGCCGGAATTATTTGATTATGGGTACGGTCCTTTCCGCTGGGTATGTTTAAGCGGTAAGCCGGAAGATTTGATTCGCACGGATCATGCGGCTATGGCGTGTATCGATCCGACTCGAAGAGGGCAGGATATGGATAATTATAATTGGATACGTGACGCGGAGAAGAACCGTTTGGTGGTGGGTACGCAAGCCCGGATCTTATATCAAGACGCTGAGGGGCGCTTGAAGATCGCCCTTGAGTTTAACCGAATGGTACGTGATGGGGAGGTAGGCCCGATTATGTTGGGACGAGACCATCATGACGTGAGCGGTACGGATTCTCCATTCCGTGAGACCTCTAATATACGGGACGGAAGCAATGTGATGGCTGATATGGCGGTGCAGTGCTTTGCTGGAAATGCCGCCCGGGGTATGAGCTTGGTCGCTCTTCATAATGGTGGAGGGGTTGGTCTCGGTAAGGCGATAAACGGAGGTTTTGGTATGGTTCTCGATGGTAGTGAGCGGGTGGACGAGATACTTCGTTCCGCTATGATATGGGACGTGATGGGGGGTGTCGCCCGTCGCTCATGGGCCCGTAACCCGAATGCGATGCGTACGAGCGCTACTTTCAATGAGAATCGTGGCGAACAGTATCATATTACCCTCCCGTATATCCCGGAGAAAGCGTTTATTCATGAAATCGTACAAACATCATTAAATAAAACGGTATGAGTACTTGGAATAAGATTATGGAATGTGTCCCTAACTTCAGTGAAGGACGGGATCTGGAGAAGATAGATAAGATCGTAGCGCCTTTCCGGGCTAAGACGGGTGTTAAACTGTTGGACTATAGTAATGACGAGGATCACAATCGCTTGGTTGTTACCGTGGTAGGGGAGCCAGTCGCTTTAAAACAAGCCGTATTGGAGGCCATTGGAGTTGCCGTTGAGCTGATTGATTTAAACAAGCATAGCGGTCAACATCCTCGAATGGGGGCCGTAGATGTTGTTCCTTTTATACCGATTCGCGGATGTACGATGGAAGAGGCGATCGCCTTGTCTAAGGAAGTAGGGGAGGAAGTGGGCACTCGTTATGCCGTACCTGTCTTCTTATATGAGAAATCAGCTTCCGCCCCTTATCGGGAGAATCTGGCGGCGATCCGTAAAGGAGAGTTTGAGGGGATGGCTGAGAAAATCCATCAACCGGAGTGGAAACCTGATTTTGGTCCGGCCGAAAGACATCCGACAGCCGGTACGGTCGCCATAGGAGCCCGCATGCCTTTGGTCGCCTATAATGTGAACTTAGGAACGAATCAATTGCATATCGCTACGGATATAGCGAAGAAAATCCGTTTCATCGGCGGAGGTTTACGTTATTGTAAAGCGATGGGGGTTGAGTTGAAGGAACGTGGTATCGTACAGGTCTCTATTAATATGACCGATTATACCCGTACGGCCTTGTACCGGGCCTTCGAGTTAGTTCGTATCGAAGCTCGCAGATATGGTGTTCCGGTGGTGGGGAGCGAGATTATCGGCTTGGTTCCTATGGAGGCGTTGATCGATACGGCCTCTTACTATTTGGGATTAGAGGACTTTTCTATGAATCAAGTATTGGAAGCCCGTATTATGGAATAGCGTATGGAGAATAGCAAGATATTAATCAGGAATGCTGCCCAGATCGTCACTTGCCATGGGGATAAGGCGCGACGGGGAGCGGAGATGTCTGATTTAGGCGTTATCGAGGATGGAGCCGTAGCGATGTCTGATGGGGTTATTACGCATGTAGGACCTACGGAGGAGGTACTTCGAAACATCCATGCGGAGGATTATTTGGAGATTCGGGCGGAGAACCAAGCGGTGTTACCCGGATTTGTAGATAGCCATACGCATTTTATCTTTGGCGGTTATCGGGAGGAGGAGTTCTCTTGGCGATTGCGGGGAGATAGTTATATGTCGATCATGGAGCGTGGTGGAGGTATCGTGAATACGATGAAAGCTACCCGTGAAAGTGATTTCGATACACTATGGGACAGAGGGGAAGAACGTTTGGATGAGTTATTCTCCATGGGTGTTACCACGGTGGAGGGGAAAAGTGGTTATGGTTTGGATTTGCAAACAGAATTAGTTCAGCTTCGTGTCATGTCGGACCTGAATGAGTCTCATCCGATGGATGTCGTATCGACCTTTTTGGGAGCTCATGCTGTTCCTCCTGAATTTGCCGGTCGTACGGACGATTATGTGGATTATATGATCGAGGAAGTTCTTCCTGCCATACGAGCCGAACATACGGTTACGTTTTGTGATGTGTTTTGTGAGAAAGGCGTTTTCTCGTTAGAACAGAGTGAGCGCTTGCTTCGTGCCGCCCGTCATCATCGTTTTAAATTGAAGATGCATGCGGATGAGATCGTTCCTTTCGGAGGGGCGGAACTGGCGGCCTCCTTGAAGTGTGTAAGTGCTGATCATTTGTTACATATATCGGACACAGGCATCAAACGTCTGGCAAGAGCGGGTGTCGTGGCTACCTTACTTCCGCTGACTGCCTTTTCCTTGAATGAGCCGTATGCGCCTGCAAGGAAGATGATAGATGCCGGTTGCGCGGTGGCTTTAGCTTCTGATCTAAATCCGGGAAGTTGTTTCTCCGCCTCGATCCCGATGATGATAGCCTTGGCCTGTATCTATATGAAGATGACCCCTGAAGAAGCGGTAACGGCATTGACCATTAATGGAGCCGCAGCTGTGGGACGTGCCTCCGAGATTGGAAGTATCAGCGTGGGAAAACGTGCGGACGTGATCTTGCTGAAATACCCGTCTTATAAGTTCCTACCTTATCATGTGGGAATGAATCTCGTGGATACCGTAATTAAGGACGGGGAACTTTATATGATGTAAGATAAGAATTGTTGAATCATTTAAATCAAAATACTATGTTAGCAGACTTGACAATTAAAGATTTTTTGGCGGAAACGGCGGGTAGTGCTCCCGTTCCCGGTGGTGGAAGTATATCTGCCTTGAATGGTGCTATAGCGGCAGCTTTGACAGAGATGGTGGCCCATCTGACTGTTGGCAAAAAGAAATATGCGGAAGTGGAAGGACAAATGAAGACGATCGCTACCGAGGCGGCTATGATCCGTGAACGTCTTACTGAATATATCGATAAGGACAGCGAGGCTTATGATCGTGTATTCTCCGCTTTTAAGTTGCCGAAAGAAACGCCTGACGAACAGGTGATCCGTACGAATGCGATACAGAGCGCAACGAAGGAGGCGGCTATTGTTCCGATGAGGGTGGCGGAGGAGATCGGTTCCGTAATGGAGACGATTATCTATGTGGCTCACAAAGGTAATCAGAATGCCGTCACGGATGCTTGCGTGGCGATGATGGCTGCCCGTACTTGTGTATTGGGGGCTTTATTGAATGTCCGAATTAACTTAACGTCCATCCAAGACGAGGTGTTCGTCGGAAAGATGCGGAAGAAAGCGGATGAACTGGAGGCGAACGCTATCCGTGTAGAGCAAAAGTTATTGGATTGGGTGAAGACTAAATTATAGCATATGAGCAATGTCTATTATGTGGGTTCCGAGCCTCTCTCTTTTGAGGGAATCGAACGGATACTTACTCAAAATATGAAGTTGGAGCTTTCACCCGAGGTGAAGGAGCGCATCCAGCGTTGCCGGGATTACTTGGATCATAAGATCGAGCAGCAGGAGGGGCCTTTGTATGGGATTACTACCGGTTTCGGGTCCTTATGTAATAAGAATATCTCTCCGGACGAATTGAGCACCTTGCAAGAGAACTTGGTGAAAAGTCATGCCTGTAGCGTAGGGGATGAGGTAAGTCCGGTGATCGTTCGTTTGATGATGTTATTGAAAGCGCATGCCCTTTCGTTGGGGCATAGTGGCGTACAGGTGATCACCGTACAACGTATTCTGGATTTTTTCAATAATGACGTGCTTCCGATCGTGTATGATCGTGGCTCTTTAGGCGCTTCCGGTGATTTGGCGCCTCTGGCGAATTTGTTCCTGCCTCTGATCGGCGTGGGTGACGTTTATTATAAGGGCCGCAAACGGGAAGCGATCAGCGTATTGGATGAGTTCGCTTGGAAGCCTGTGAAGCTGAAAAGCAAGGAGGGGTTAGCTTTATTGAACGGTACGCAATTTATGAGCGCCAATGGCGTATTCGCCTTGATGCGTGCGTTTAGCCTGTCCAAGAAAGCGGATCTGATCGCCGCTTTATCCTTGGAGGCTTTCGATGGGCGTATCGATCCTTTCATGGATTGTATCCAGCAGATGCGTCCGCATCCCGGACAAATCGAGACCGGGGCCGCTTTTCGACGGCTATTGGAGGGAAGTGAGTTAATCGCCCGGAAAAAGGAACATGTTCAGGACCCGTATTCATTCCGTTGTATCCCTCAAGTGCATGGGGCTACGAAAGACGCTATCAATTATGTGGCGAATGTCCTGCTTACCGAAGTAAATTCCGTGACGGATAACCCGACGATCTTCCCGGAGGAGGATAAGATTATTTCCGGCGGTAATTTCCACGGTCAGCCCTTGGCGATTTCTTATGATTTCTTGGCGATTGCCTTGGCTGAGTTAGGAAATATATCGGAACGTCGTGTCGCTCAATTGATCATGGGTTTGCGGGGATTGCCTGAGTTCTTGGTCGCTAATCCCGGCCTGAACTCCGGTTTCATGATCCCTCAATATGCGGCCGCCAGTATGGTAAGCCAGAATAAGATGTATTGCTATGCGGCGAGCAGCGATTCTATCGTGTCCAGTAATGGGCAAGAGGATCATGTGAGTATGGGAGCGAATGCGGCGACGAAGTTGTTTAAGATCATGGACAATTTGGATCATATCTTGGCGATCGAGTTGATGAATGCGGCACAAGGAATTGAGTTCCGTCGTCCGGCTAGGACTTCTCCGGTATTAGAGAAGTTCTTGAAGGATTACCGGAAAGAGGTGCCATTTATCGATGAGGATATTATTATGTACACGGAAATACATCGTACGGTGGCGTTTATCCGTAGGAAAGACTTTGTATATTAATGAATATCGTTAATAGAGGTTAGAAATCCAGCTGAATTTCCTATTCGGCTGGATTATTTTGTATTTTCGCCGTCAATCTAAACACAATCGATCTACTTTATGCAAAATGTAACAAATCCTACCGTGAAAACACACGTAGTTTGGCTGGATGTCGTACGCTTGATAGCCATGTTTACTGTTGTTTGCTGTCATTGTACAGACCCGTTTAATTTCTATCCCGGAGATTCTCCGATTATTGGAGATATTAAGTTTTGGGGAGCTGCCTATGGGGCTTTTCTTCGTCCTTGTGTACCTCTGTTCGTTATGATTACGGGAGCCTTGTTGCTACCGGTCCGGGAAGAGACTTCTATCTTCTATAAGAAAAGGATCTTGCGGGTGTTCTGGCCTTTCTTGATTTGGTCTGTTATCTATAATTTATTCCCTTGGTTTACGGGACTGCTTGGTTTGAGGCCGGAACTTATTCTTGATTTCTTCCCTTATTCGGGAGAAGAGGTGACTCGTCAATCGTTGAGTGTGTCTTTAGGCTATATCGCCCAGATACCGTTCAATTTCTCATTGTTGGATGTACATATGTGGTATATCTATTTACTGATAGGTTTATATCTTTATTTGCCGATCTTCTCCGCTTGGGTCGAGAAAGTTTCGGATAAGGCGAAATTATGGTTTCTGGCAGGTTGGGGAGTGACTTTGTTTATTCCTTATTATCGGGAATTCGTATCTCCTTACATTTGGGGTGGATGCTCATGGAATGAATTCAGTATGCTTTATTATTTCGCCGGGTTTAACGGTTACTTGCTATTGGGGCATTATCTGCGGAATCATGATTGGTCGTTAGGAAAGATCGTTGGGATAGGCATTCCTATGTTTGTCGTAGGCTATGCCATTACTTTCTTCGGTTTCCGCTATACGACCGCTTTGCCTGCTTACACGGAGGAACAGTTAGAGTTATTCTTCTATTATTGTTCTCCCAATGTGGTGATGATGACGATTCCTATCTTCTTGCTGGCGAAGAAGGTAAATGTTAAGTCGGATACGATTAAGCGAATGTTGGCGAACTTAACCATATGCGGTTTCGGTATCTATATGGTACATTATTTCTTTACGGGACCCAGCGTGCTGTTGGCGAGAGCCTTGAATATCCCTTTGGGTTTACAGATTCCTGCCGCTTCTGTGGTAGCATTCGCTGTATCTTGGCTGATTGTGTTGGGTATCAGAAAGATTTGCGGTAAGAAAGCCAAGTATATTGTGGGCTGAATTTATACGTACGTTCGCATAAGCTGATACGTATATAGGCGTAGGCCCATGCGAGCGTACGTGTAGGACGATACGTATATACGTGCGAGGCCACACGTATATACGTATAAATCATCTTTATTTCTTGGTTACAATCACTCGCTCTGTCGGAGCCAGATGCTCGTTGCGATAGTCTATCTGCTTGACTACATTCTCGGCCAATTCTTGGAATGCCTTACCTGTGATTGAGTCCGGGTTCAACGCTACCGGCTTTCCTTGATCTCCTCCTTCGCAGATACTTTGTACGATAGGAATCTGTCCCAGTAACGGCACGTTCAGTTCTTCAGCTAGGCGTTTACAACCTTCCTTTCCGAATATATAATATTTGTTTTCCGGTAATTCCGCTGGGGTAAACCAAGCCATATTCTCGATTAACCCTAAAACAGGGACATTAACCTTGTCTCCGGTGAACATGCTGATACCCTTACGAGCGTCCGCTAAAGCAACCTCTTGCGGCGTACTTACCACCACGGCTCCGGTTATCGCTAGTGTTTGTACCATTGTCAAATGGATATCACTCGTTCCGGGAGGTAAATCGATTAAGAAATAATCAAGCTCACCCCAGTTGGCGTCGCCGATCAATTGCTTCAATGCGTTGCTAGCCATTGCTCCACGCCATAGGACTGCGTCGTTTTTATTAACGAAGAAGCCGATGGATAACATCTTGACACCATAATTTTCGGCCGGCTTGATCAGTTCCCTGCCCTCTACCTCTTCCATATAAGGGCGAGCCTCTTCTAGGTTGAACATCTTGGGTTGGGACGGCCCGAATATATCGGCATCCAGCAACCCTACCTTATATCCTTGTAAAGCCAGTGCGACAGCCAGATTAGCGGCAACGGTACTTTTACCAACTCCTCCTTTACCGGAAGATACGGCGATAATATTTTTTACTTGCGGTAATAATTTATCCGGTTCCGGGCGAGCTAACTGACGGGCTTTTACCGTGATGTTCCCCTTGATATTCACCTCCGGGCTTACATAGGTTAAGATAGCTGTCTCTGCGGCTTTTACTACGGAGCGGATAAACGGATCATTCGGCTTCTCGAATAATAACGAGAAGGTGACATTCATACCATCGATACGAATGTTGTCTTCTACGAGGCCCATGGAAACGATGTCCTTTCCCGTACCCGGGTAACGAACGTTCTTCAACGCCTCAATAATCAGATTCGGATAGATTGTCATATCTGTTGATTTTTTTAAGTCATTCTTTTATTTACCAGAAGCCAAAGCGCTTCGTTTACTGCGATTAAAGCTACGATAAGGATCTAACTCTATTTCTACGTCAGGTTCCACCAATCGCTCTCTTTCCTCACAAACAAATTTGATGTATTTGATGTTTAAGCCACGATCTAGCCATTGTTGCTCGTAATAGGTCTTGATGGATAAGATCTCATCCGCCAGATTGGAATGATATAGGTCGTCTGTACTGAACAATACGGGATAATGGTTCGTTTTTACCATCTCGCACGTATAGGTATACATGAAGTTACTGTCCGTTTTTAAATGGATAATACCATCTCCGGAAAGGATTTCCCGATACATTTTCATAAAACGGGTTCCGGTCAGACGCTTGTTGACCTTTTTCATTTGAGGGTCTGGAAATGTGATCCAGATCTCGGCTACTTCGCCTGGAGCGAAGAAATAGGAAATCAATTCGATACTCGTACGTAGGAAAGCCACGTTCTTCATCCCGGTTTCCAGCGATTCTTTCGCGCCGGTCCACATACGTGCTCCCTTGATATCGACACCAATAAAATTCTTATTTGGGAAAAGCTTTCCCAAACCTACGGTATATTCTCCTTTTCCACATCCCAATTCCAAAACAATAGGATGGTCGTTCTTGAAAAAACGTTCATGCCACTGTCCTTTCATGTCAAACCCTTTTTCTTGTAGGGCGGCGAAAGGGTATTGGAATACGTGCGGATAGCCCGCCATATCGTCAAACTTAGCTAATTTATTCTTTCCCATGTCGCGAAGATAATACTTAAAAAAATGCTTTTTACGTTTTTTCTACTGTTTTAGATAGGGGTTTTTATACGTTGGCGAGTCTTTTGAACATATAGGCTGTCAGAAGTTTTATTTGAAAGTGGAGTTGTAACGAATCAAAAAGGATATGTTGAGAGAATTTTTTAGACGCCCGATATTTAAGAATCCGAGGTTTGTCGGATTTGTTTGGTTTGCGACGGCCCTTGTCGCTTGCTTATTGAAATTACCCGTGGGTAGGACTTATAATAACTTTATGATTTATAGGGCTTCCTTTTTCCATGCGTTAGAGTTGAAAGACCTTTATATATATTATCCGAATGAATACCACGACCGGTTTTTATACGGGATCCCTTTTACGGCTATAATAGCGCCTTTCTCCCTCTTCTCTCCTTATATCGGGATGTTGCTATGGTGTCTCGCGAATAGCTTGCTGCTTTATATGGCTATCCGTAAACTCGGATTGGCGGATTGGAAACAGGCGTTTGTCATTTGGGTATGCTTGAATGAGTTGTTTACGTGTGTTCTTATGCAGCAATTTAACATAGCCATAGCCGGCATGATTTTATTCTCGTTTATTTTTATTGAGCGGAAACAGGAGTTTTGGGCGGCGCTAATGATCGTCTTGGGTACGATGACTAAGATTTATGGCATTGTCGGTCTTGCTTTCCTGTTATTCTCAAAACGCCGGATCGCCTTTTTGAAAGGACTTATTTTCTGGGGCATAGTCTTGTATGTTCTTCCGATGTTATATACGTCTCCTCAATATGTGGCAAGTCAATACGTGAAATGGTATGAGGTACTTCTCGATAAGAATGTAGAGAATTTATTTACTCCTTATACAAATATCTCTTTGTTGGGGATGGTTCGTAAGATTTCGGGAGTCAATACGTATAGTGATCTCTGGTTGGTTATCCCCGGGCTACTTTTACTTATTGCTCCTTATTTTAGGATAAATCAATATGATAACAGGCGGTTCCGCATGCATTTTCTTTGCTCTACTCTTTTGTTCATGGTCCTTTTTAGCTCCGGAACAGAGAATAGCGGATATTTGGGAGCCATGATAGCCGTCTGCCTTTGGTATATAGGTACGCCTACCCGTAAGACGACTCCTGGCTTGAATACGGTACTATTCGTTTTCTGTTTTATTCTGACATCCCTTTCCCCTACAGATATATTTCCCTGTTATATCCGGAAAATGTATGTTATTCCTTATGCGTTGAAAGCACTTCCTTGTGTGTTGATCTGGTTTAAGATCGTATGGGAGCAATTGACATTGGATTTTTCAGAGCCGCTTCATCGGCCGAAGACTCTCCCGGGTAAAGAGGAGGCGATCGACCTTATCTTGCCTTGTTATAACCCACAAGAAGGCTGGGAACGTCTGATGATCGAGAAACATGCGGAATTGGTAAAGATGCTTAAAGGCCGCTCATTCCGTTTTATCGTCGTGAATGACGCTTCGAAGAGAGGATTTACGAAGGATGCGGTGGGACGTCTTCTGGAGGCTCTCCCTGATACGATGATCGTAAGTTATGATACGAATAAGGGAAAAGGAGCCGCTGTTAGGGCTGGCTTGTCTCATTCCACCTCATCTATTACTTTATATACGGACTATGATTTCCCGTATGAGACGGATTCTATCTGCCGGATGGTAGAATGGTTGGAATCGGGATATGATGTCGTTATCGCCGTGCGGAATCATACTTATTATACCCATTTAAGTACTCGAAGAAAGATTATGAGTTATGCTTCCCGTATATTGAATTTTACGCTTCTAGGATTAACGCATACGGATGCTCAAGGAGGTTTGAAAGGTTTTAACCAGCGGGGAAAATCGTTCTTGGCCTCAACTCAGGTGAATCGCTTTTTATTTGATACGGAGTTTATTTATAAGGCTTCGCAGGAGTCGGATGTACTTATTCAAGACATGCCTGCTGATTTGCGGGATAACGTTCATCTTCCCAATATGCGTCGTGGAGTCCTTGCGGAAGAATTAAAGAACTTATTTTTAATCGCTTGGAGAGGGTAGGAGGATTACAGGGTTGTTAATAACCCTGTTGAAAACCCTGTGAATAACGGAAAAAGAACAAAAGAAAAAAGAGATACCTATTAATAGGTATCTCTCTTTTTGCTCTTCCTCTTGGACTTGAACCAAGGACCCTCTGATTAACAGTCAGATGCTCT
>OGYQ01000014.1_pt1 | contig 201105 bp, 149 predicted proteins | sample 1576641 | NCBI WGS metagenome assembly OGYQ01 (sample SAMEA3541476, study PRJEB24748) | human gut metagenome | biome: human gut; feature: human-associated habitat; material: faeces | place: China | collected 2012 | reverse complement strand
AGTCGCAGTTGACAGTTAGCTCGGCGAAGTGTTGCGACGACCTGCGATGAATATAGCTTCCAACAGTCATTATTCTCGCCGAAACCAATCATATTGTTGTAGCATTCTTCTGTCAGCAGCTGAAATTTTTTCCATTTTTTATTTTTCATAGCATTCTGTCCCCTTCGTAATCGTCTATTATTTCCCGCAACATTTCTTATACTTCTTTCCAGAGCCGCAAGGGCAAGGATCATTTCTTCCTATTTTGGGACTTTCACGGATGAATGGAACCTGAGGTTTTGCGTTTATCCAAGGGAACATATTTTTCTCGTCAAACTCGTCATCATATTCCTCATCGAATGCGTCATACCGTCCCTGTAATCGATCTCTGAGTTTATCTGCCGCTGTTCTTCCAAAACTTGAACTGTTTTCCAGTTCTTTCAGCAAAGCTTCTGCTTCTGCCTCTTTTCCAAATGTAATACATGTATCGCAAAGCAAATATATGAATTCTTCTGAGCATACATTTTCCTGTTTTTTTAAGTTGAAAAGCCTTTGTATCTCATGGGATTCTCCAAATTCACAGGCATTATACATCCATTCCTGAACACTTTTTGGGAATTCATACATGTGCAGTTTTTTATCGGAAAATACTGCCGCATGATTTGATACCATATCCACGCTCCAGGGCGACATATTTTTTTCTCTTGCATATTCTGTCCGGCTTCTTCCTTTTAGCATAGGCAATTCCAGTTCCAGCATAATTCCAGAAATTGCCATCCAGACTTCTGCATTTGCCGCAATGTCAGATTTCCCATTGCTCCATTCTGATATAGCCTCAAAAGCTTCCTCTAAAGTAGTTCCGTTCATTATACCGATTACAGTAGATATCAGACATCTCTCGGCTGCTTCCAGCGGTATGTTTACCTGATAACGTAGCTTTGAAAACAAAATATCAATCCATTCTGTTCTATTTGCCAGGTTTTCTGAAAGTAAACGAATATCTTCTATAAAAGAAAAACATCTTCCATCACCTGTATAAGCAGTTTTAAAAATACAGTTAAAGCTGCCATACCAGTAAACATATCTGTAGAACTCTGTTTTGTCCTGATTTTTGTCATACAATGTACAGTAAATTTTGTATGCGTCCTCTAATTCCAGCATACCGTATACCCGCAGCATTGCCTCCATATTCTCAGAGAATTTCTTAATTCTACGATAGGTGTCTTTTTGTATTTTAGAGGTTATTTTTTTTAATAGCGGCTTAATATCCAGGGCAAAGCTTAATTCTCATGCGCCTGCCTTTTCCTGAAAATCGCATAATCCGACCATTAAAGCAGCTGCTACTGCATTCTCCTGCCAACTGCTTTTTCCAATCTCCCCACAGGAATACTCTGATAGCTTACATAAAGCATCATAGTTTTCCTGGATAAAAATATAAAGCAGATATTCCGGGTGCAGCTGAAGCATTTTACATACTGCATCCGTTTTATCATCCTTTGAATCAGACACTTTCACAGGAATCTGCAAATATTTACAGTAATCTGATGCTTCCTGGTTGTCCAATGCCTGAAGAAGTTCTCTTTGTGTATATTTGGGCTCTGAAAGCTTCAGTTTTTCCAGTTTGGCATCCTCACAAAACTTCTTCCATACATCAACTTTTTTCGTCATCGGTGAGGCCTTCTTTTGAATCGTCTCGGCCGCCTCTTCCTTTATTATTTTCCGAAAATGCTCATAAATCTCTTTTAATCTTTCTTCCTCATTAACTGGCAGTTTCGGTTCTTCCAGATTGGGAATGGAGAAGGGACTCAGATTTTTCAGCCTCGCTTTCGTCTCGTCCGGATCAAATGCAAAGCATGAGGACTCGTCGATTTTCTCAATCATGATCTTATGACGCCAGTCATCACCAAAATCATAGGTATAGCGAACCCATTTGTATTTTCTGAAGAAAGGATCCACCAATGTTTCATTTTCTTTGTAACCTCCATAATTCCAGAAGTTATCCTCTCCAGTGTCCTGCTCAATCAAAATATCATCACTTGGAATTCGAAAATCATGCATGTGGTATCCATCCCAGTCAAACAGGATCTGAATAATTTCATGCAAATCATCAATCCAAATACTATATGGATATCAAAGTTATTCTTGCAAAAACAACACTATCGTCATATTTTTATATAGAATAAATTCCCAAAATCTGCTATGATAAAAGACATTGAACGTACAAATTTATTTAAACGACAGAGGTGTTAGACATGAGTTGGTATAACGAAGCAGTTTTTTATCACATTTATCCATTGGGTTTGACAGGTGCGCCGAAGCAGAATGCGTATGAGGAGCCGGTTCACAGGCTGAATACGCTTCTTCCCTGGATCGACCATATTAAGGAAATCGGATGCACCGCTTTATATATAGGTCCTTTATTTGAAAGTGTGGGACATGGTTACGAGACAACAGATTATAAGAAACTGGACTCCCGTCTGGGTGACAATGAGGATCTGAAGAATTTCGTAGCAGCATGTCATGAAAAAGGAATTAAAGTTATCTTCGACGGTGTATTTAACCACACCGGACGTGATTTTTTCGCATTTAAAGATATTCAGGAAAAGCACCAGAGCTCACCTTATGTAAACTGGTACTGCAACGTGAATTTCTCCGGAAATACCGAGTATAACGATGGATTTTCCTATGAGAACTGGGGCGGATACAACCTTCTGGTAAAATTAAACCAGCGCAATCCGGATGTACAGAACTATATCTGCGATGTGATCCGTTTCTGGGTTTCTGAGTTCGATGTGGATGGAATTCGTCTCGATGCTGCTGATGTTCTGGATTTTGATTTCATGAAACAGCTTCGCCGCACTGCTGAAGAAGTGAAACCGGATTTCTGGCTGATGGGCGAGGTAATCCACGGCGATTACAGCCGCTGGGTAAATGGAAGCACCCTGCACAGCGTTACCAACTATGCCCTGCACAAGGCACTTTACAGCGGCCACAACGACCACAACTATTTCGAGATCGCACATACTGTGAAATATCTGCAGAACATGGGCGACCTGGATCTTTACAATTTCGTGGACAACCATGATGTGGAGCGTATTTACACCAAGCTTTCCAACAAAGCGCATTTTGCTCCGGTTCACGTACTGCTCTATACGCTTCCAGGCGTTCCAAGCATTTACTATGGTTCTGAATTTGGAATCGAAGGCCGCAAGGAAAGAACCTCCGATGACAGCTTAAGGCCTGCATTGAATCTTGCGGACTACGCAGATGCCACTGAGAAAAATCCTTGCACCGCGCTTATTGCCGCTCTTGGAAAGGTTCGCCAGAATACGCCGGCACTTAACTATGGAAGCTATGCGGAGCTGATGCTGACCAACCGCCAGTATGCTTTCGCCCGTGACCTTGATGGAGTTCGCGTGATCGTAACTGTAAACAACGATGATAATGCCGCTTCCATGAATTTGCCAGCTGGAAATGCTGCTGAATATGTAGGCACACTTACCGGGGAAAAGGTTTCCGTGGAAAATGGCAGCATTAATGTAACCGTTGCTGGAAACAGCGGAAATATCTGGGTTGCGGCCGGGGACATGCCGGAGTATAAGCCAGTTGACATGGCTGCGAAAAAACCAGAGACAGCTTCCGAGAACAGTTCAGCGAATACAGCAAAAACAGAAGCCGCTTCTACAACTGAAGCAAAGGCTTCCAACTATAAATCAGATGCTGAGCCAGCTGCTGAAAACACAGTTGCCTCTGAATCCGCTGTAAATCCCGCAGCTTCAGAAGTCGCAGCTTCCAACGATGTTTCTGCAGACAAAAAAGCCGCTGCCGACAATGAAGCTACTTCCCAGACAGCTTCCGAGAAATCCGAAGTAACCGTAGACTGGACCAAGTCACTGGAAGACATGACTGTGGAAGAACTCCAGGCTGGCATCCTTGCCAAAATGGCAAACAACGGCCCGGTAACCGACCAGATGAAGAAAACCGTTTACGACAACATCTGGCATGATTCCTTGGTAAACTGGCTCAAGAGCTTCCGTTAATGAACGTACCGCGCATAAATACGGCGAATGACTTCATGTAAGATCTGCTGCTGTCAATCCGCACCGCAGCATTTTATTCCATAAGCATGTATTTCATTCCCTGAAAATCAAAAACTGCTTTTTCTCATGCTATACTTACTCCAACATAACATTTAACTGATAAAGGAGTATGAGCCTATGAAGAAAAAGCAGTTTTTTAATACATTTGCAGCGGGAATTTTTGCAGCAGCGATATTGGCAGGCGGACTTGTTTCCAGCACGGTTCTGGTAAGCGCAAACGAAGAAGCGACCACTGAAGCCCCAGAAAATTCTGACACCGCACAAGACAACAATGCCAGCCAGCTTCAGACCCTTCTGGAAAACGAAGGCTTCTATGTTCAGCAGGGTTCCTTCTATGAACTGGACACATTAAAGGAGGCTTCCGCTGGCCGTCTTCTCAGCTGTTTCGGCAATAATGCAGGTTCCTCCTACATGGTCTTCAATCTTCCTGCCGCCCCGGAACAGGACAATGCCAAGGGAAATCCAGACTACAACTGGCCGGACGAGACAGCCACTCTCTATGATGATCCAAATGTAGAAAATGCTCCGGCGAATCCATATTTTGCCCCGGGCGGCTGGCAGTATAAGCTTGGACAGGACGAAGCTATCGTTCTGATCACGCAGCTTTCCCCCGAATGCAAGTACTATTCCTTCATCAATTACGTAATGTTCACCCAGCAAAAAGAGGGAAAGGATTACACCAACGAAAAGGCATTTTTCAGCGCAGGAAATGAGGAAACCGGTCTGTATCACCCTATTTTCGGTTCCATCGGGGACTCTGTAAATATGGTAAATATCAAGCATGATGGAGACAGCGCATACGGTTCTCAGGCGGTTATTGTAATCAGCGCCAACCAGACTGTAACCGAAAAAGTAACTGCACAGCTGACTGCTGCCGGCTACGATGAAAGCATGATCAATGTGATGCCGATTCCCGCAGACACCTATAATATGGGTCTGCAAAAAGGAGCCGACACCTTTAGTTTCCTCGGCCGCATTTCCCAGCCAACAGATCAGGACGCCTATGACAGCTACACAGAAAGTCTTTCTGCAAACTCCGTTGTTTACCGTGTTTCCCCGCAAAAAGAGCTGGATGCAGATCCTTACGAAAACGCAGTTCTCACAGCCCGCGGAACTGGCGAACATGAAATTTCCAAATTGAAAAATGGCAGCCAGCATCTGGATGAAATTCGGGAAGCAATCATCTCCCAGTACGCAAATGAGTATGATTATGAAGAGCTCAGCACAGATATTGCGGTTCCGGAGGGACTTACCGCTTACCTGAATGACCGCAATGCACAGGGTGACAACCGGGATACCGCCTATGTGATGACAAAAGATTTTACCTTAAATTCCGATGAGGATTTCGTTGTTGTTTACGGAGTCAATCACACTCAGACCGGAAAGGCCTTATACTCCAACGCGGTTCTCTATGCCCGCCCTATGCTCAACGGCGTATGCAGCGTGTACGATTCCCTTTTCCCAGGCAGCGCGGCTTCCTATCTTGAGGAAGACTGCGACAATGCAGACGATTATTATGTGTACAAAATGGCCCGTACCCAGATGGATGATTACACCGCCATCATCGAACATTCTACCGGAAATGAGAAGGGAAAATTCTATGGTGTAGACAATGGTGATACCCTTCTTCTGGCCTTCCGGGCATATATGGATGAGAACAACGTAGGGGCTTCCTATTATGAAATCGTGTATGACCGGGCAATTGTGTTCCATAAAAAGTAATAAATTCGCTGCCAATAGTTCTGTTAGCATTATCATATAAAAAATATGCCAGAGAAAAAGCACTCTGCATCTATATGCAAATGCTTTTATCTCTGGCATTTATGATTGTCTTTTTATCGAAATCCTTTCAGATATTCCTTCTGTTCCGGTGTGATCCGGTAGCTTTCCACGGCCTTCTGAACGGTCTTTCTGTGTACCCAGTCTGATAATTTATGCTGTTCAATATAGGGAACCGTGGCATCCCACTGCTTGGCAAGGGCGGTGGCAAAATACCAGGCAATCATCATATTTACATAATACTCCTGGGATTGAACCGCTGCCGCCATTTCAAGATATTCCGAGGAAAAATCTTCGTCCAGGAAAAGGCGCATCAGCATACCGATTCCATAACGAATGACATAGGTTTCTCCTGAAGAAATCCATCTCTTTGCTTCCTCCAGCACCTGATCTTTATGCCTGGCAAAGCACTTCGGTGCCGGGTAATCACAGGTTGCCCAGTTGTCAATACAGGGAAGAAATCTCTGAATCTCTTCCATACATTTCTCATAGTCCTTTATCCCCGTGATCAGCATCATGTGAAGATTATTTTCTTCATAATATCGGTGAGGAAGCTGCCGCAAAAACGCCTCTGCCTCCGAAGTCCCGGCGAATTCCTTTGCAAATTTCCGAAGGACTGGCGTACGGATTCCAATGACCGTTTCCTTGTCTGTTTCGGGCATTAATTTGCTGTGAAAATCACGGTATTTCAAATCCTGCAATTCAAATAACTGCTTCTGCAGTTTGGTCAACTCAGCCATATTTTTCTATTCTTCCATTTCTTTACTCCGCTTTCTCCGCTGCCTCCAGGCTTGCCATCAGCAGCTCGTAGAAATCATCTTCCCCTTCCAGCTTCGGAGAATTCTCCCCTCCGCCGTTGGTACTGCGGCGCATGGTGGCGTAGAAATCCTCTCCTGCAGACACCAGATCCATCTCATACAATTCATAGCCAAGACTTCTGCACAGCCTGCAGAAAACAGTGAGAGGATCCTTCTCCAAACGGGTTGCCAGAAGCTTTTTGCGAAGTTCTCCATCTTTCAGTGCATCGCCCTGCAGACGGTCCAGAATTTCCAGTGTAGTCATATGCGGTACCTCCTCTGCGTTATTTTCATCTATTTTAACGCGTAATCTGTCACTGTGCAACTGTGAATTGTGAATGTTTTTTTACACCGCGTTATGGTATTCCTCCACATAACTCCGCTTCTGATCTGTCATAACCAGCATGATCTCATCCATAGCCGGACCGATATACTGAATCTTATCCGGCGGAGCCGCGATGATCAGCTGCAATGGCAGGCGGCGAAGGAATTCCAGTACGCCGCCAATTCTCTCATCATCCATGTTGTTGAACGCCTCATCAAACAGCACCAGTCCAGCCGCCTCTCCTCCAATATTGTTGCTGTAAAGCTGTACGAAAGAAGCTGCCACGGTCACATAGAACGGGGTCTGTGTCTCACCGCCGCTCTTTTCCTCGCATACCTTGGAATAGTAAGAATAGGTGCCGTCATCATGTATGATCTTAATATCATAATCCATATAAGTACGGTAATCCGTAAACTCCTCCAGAGTCTGCGTGCTGTTTTCACCGCCTACAGAAAGCCGTTCAAACAGCTCCTCAATCACATCCTTATGAGCCTCATGGAACATTCCGGAAAACAGGGATTCCCCTTGAATTACATTGAAATCGTCCATGATCATTTCATAATAGCTGCGGTATTTCTTGCTTGGCATAAACTGGAATTCATAGCGCTCACTGCTGAAGTCAATCCCCTTTAAAGCCTTGTTCAGCTCCTTAAATTCCCCTTGCGCCAGCTTCATATTCTCCTGAAGCTTTGCAAGAAACTGCTCCTGGAACTCTGTTTCCGCAGCATGTCGGGCAGACTGTACTTTCTCCTCATAATCCAAAAGCTCGGAATTTTTCAGTCTGTCATATACAGCTTGAAACTCAGAAAAACCTTCCAGGCTGGCAGCTGCACCGAAATCATGCTCTGTCTTGTATTCCACCATGGCATTTATCATCTGGTCTTTGATTTTTTCCCACCTGTCACTGTTGTTTCTTCGTTTGCCAAGATACTCATTCTGGAACTGCTCCACCGGACGTTTTCCAAGCGCTTCCTCGTACTCCTGATTCCAGGAATTTAAGACATCCCCAGCTGCCTCTCCCAGGGAAAGGACCTTCCCCTTCTCTGTCATCTCGTTCTCCAGAAAGGCCTGTTTTCTGGTAATCAGATCCTGAATTCTAGTTCGTATTCCGCCGATTTTCTCCGTATCAGAATTCACAGAAGCATCCAGCCCACGCAGCACTTTTTCCAGTTCTTCCAGCTGAATCTGCTTCTCAATCAATGTAGAATTTTCCTTCAGCTTCTGGATGTTTTCCTGGCATTTGGCAATGGCCCTGTCCACGGTTCCAAGAGTATGAAGCACATCCAGGCGGTACTTGATATCCACATCACTGTCTGTGGAAAGAAGACCCAGAATTTCATTCATCCCGGCCAGTTGCTTCTCCTGATTTTCCAGAAGCTCATTCATCTTCTGGTACTCCTCCTCTGCCTGAACCAGCTGAACGGTAAAGGCATTTTTGCCGATAAACGGCACTCGGAATACCTCTGGCTTGATGGCGCTTGCCACCCGGTTCTGGTAGCGCATACAGCCCTTTGTAATGGAAATGGGGTACTTTTTCAGGTCCTCGTAACGCTCGCACATCTGCACTTTTCCCAGGATCATGTTGCTGTACTGGCGGGCATATTGATTCTGGGAAGTTACAACGGAAGCCAAAGTTCCTGCAGGAGCAGTATCATAATTTCCCAAATCTCTGGTATTGATCAGACCCACGCCGTAGACCTTTTTCTCCTTGCGAAGGCGGTCATAGATTCCAAGTGCAATGTCGAAATTCTCCGGCTCCACAAGCACATAAAAACGCTGTGTATTCAGATATCCTTCTACTGCATTTCGCCATTCTTCATCCTGGATTTCCAGCATTTCGCAGAGAACTCCCGGCTGGATTTCCCGTCCCAGGCTGGCAAATTCCTCCTGTATAGTTTCTGTAAGGAGTTCTACTCCTGATGGATAGGTAAGCTTTTTACGCTTCAGTTTGCTGATCTTTTTGTTCAGCTTTTCCCGTTCTGCGTGATTCTGTTTCAGCTGGATCTGCAGCTTGGCAAGCTCTCCCTGAAGTCCTGCAAAATACTTCTGCTTGCAGTGGATCACATCGTCTGTCAGGCTTTTCAGTGCTGCTACATTGGCCTCAGAATCCAGTTTCTGCAGCTGTGTGCGGTATTCCCGGACGCAGGATATCAGTTTCTGGGAATCACCGCCTGCATCCTTAACGCCCATGAGAAGCCGCTCGCTGTCTTTCGCCGCCTTTGCAACACTTTTCTTCAGTTCCGATTCATCCTGCAGTGCATTTCTACGCTTTTCCAGCTGTCTTTCCAGCTCTTTTTTCTCTTCCTCAAGAGCTACAAATTCCTGATTATGGCGCAGTTCTACCCGTAGATTGGTGGCAATTTCCTGCTTCTCGGCACGTTCCTTCTGCAGCATTTCCAGCTGGACTTTGGTCTGTTCCAGACGGACTTCCTCGTTCTTTTTGGCTGCATCTATGCTTCTTATTTTGCCTTCCACAAGGTCCAGGTCACTGCGTTTCAGGAAATATTCATACATCTGATCCCGTTCCATCCGCTCCTGCAGGCGCTGATGCAGTTCCTGAATCTTTTCCAGCTTTTTCATCCGCTTTTTCACATTATCCAGGGTGCGCTCCATATCCTGATAGGTGCGCACATTTTCCCGGAGAACCTCAATATTAACCTCTTTTTCATCCAGCACATAGGAGTAAACAAAGTCCTTGATATCATCAATAGGCTTAAATGCAAGAGCTTTCGGAATCAGACGGAAGAACTTGTCTTCGATTCTTCCAAGCCTTGCTGTGACCATTTTTCGCGCTTCCACATTGGTCTTGCACCACTGGCGAATATCAATGTTGGAGCCTCGGAATTCTGCAATGGATTTCACCTGATTTCCGTAAAGAAACAGGTCATCGGAAAGTCTGGTGTTCTCCATCAGATAACGGACGGTCGTTTCCTGCCCCTCAGAAGCAGAGTCTACCACCGCGCCGATAATGAAATACTTATCCTTGCTTTCCTCATAAAATTCCAGCGCAACATGGGCACTGATCTCCCCGGTGCGCTCATAAGGCTGATTCTCTTTTCCGGTTTTGCAGCGGATATAGCCGGTCAGCTTTCGCTTGCCGTTTTCGTGGGCGGCCTTGTTGAAATACCCGGTGGAACAGATGATCACGAACTGGATTGCATCCAGAAGAGTGGATTTTCCAGCGCCGTTTTCACCGGACAAAAGAGTGGAATCTCCAAAATCTATGGTACAGTTGTTGAACCTGTGCCAGTTAATCAGCTTCATCCTCGTCAGTTTCTTCATTGCTTATGTTCTTTCCCTTTCTGTATGTTTCCAGTTTCTCAAATGCAGCTTTAATGTCTTCCACGCGTACAGCCATCAGGATGGAATCATAGATCAGAACCCTTGATTCCTCATCCCCCAGGTCCCGGTCCAGAAGTTCTACGATCTGGTATCTGCGGAACAGGCTCAACGCATTTCGCATGGTTGTTTTGTCGATTATTTTGTCACGGATATTTAAGCTGAGGAAGCGGTCCTGAATTTCCCCAAGGGTGACGATCACCTCTTCCACTGCCGAAAGCTGCCGTTTCTTTTCATCATAAAGGATCCGAAGAATCAAAAGCACAATGGAATCGTAAAGCTTCAGATTCATGCGGTTGATTCCCCGGGGGCTGGTCAGCTGAACCACGCCATATTCCTCGTTAATCTCCAGGCGGTAGCCCAGTACCCCTAAGTATTCCTTAAATTCCTTGCGGTATTTCAGCACGAAATAATAGTCCGGTCTGGTATTCTGGTTTCCTTTGCACAAAAAGCAGGTTCCCAGAAGACGGTTGCAGACTCTGCCGAAATTATCCTTCTCTTTTTGAAGCAATCCCTCCAGATATTCCATTCTCTCTCCTCCGTATCCGAAAATCTTTGAAACGGTAGCCGTTCGCTTCCCGTTCTTCCATTGTCTCAATTGTATATCCCATATTTTTCCGCTGTCCGTAAAGCCTGGTGTAGATCAGCTTAATAAAATCATCTTCATTGGCAAGGGGCAGCTGGCTGGCGTTCATCTCATCCACATTTCCAAGCTGCTGATCCACATAGTCCTGGATTTTTTCCACGCTGACCACCTTCTGGATCTTCTCAGCCATCCTCCGCATTTTTTCCCGGCGCAGTTCTTCGTCCGGCTCTTTCTCATCCAGGCTTGCAGGAGTAAATTCCCGCTTGCCTTCCACTGCAAGATACAGGGAACTTTGTTCCAGGATGGAGCACTGGTAGATCTGCACCAGGTCATCCAGGAAATCAATGCGGTAGATGCCGCCTAGGTCCATGTTCTCCCGGTTGATCTCTTCGTTGATTCCCATAAGGATCTCTTTTAGCTGACCTCGCACATCCTCGTTTCCTGCAAGAAGAAACTTGGCGCGCCCTATGGCAGCTCTCTGGTACTGGGTGTTTTTCTGATTGATCTCCTGGAGAATATCGTCCATGCCGCGGAAAGCTTCTATAATCTCATGTAGATAGCGGTAAATCAGCTCCCTTCCCTCTTCCACAGAAACTTCCCGAATAGATGCGATCTCCCTTGCCGCCTCTTCCAGAAACGCCTCCTCATGACTTTTCTCTTCCAGTCGGGAGATGATCTCCGGCCGGAATTTGGACACGTTGTCAGAAGTAAGAAGGCGGTGGTAGGCCTTATCTACAATGTTGGTAATATAATCATTAAACAGGGCATCCATAATCTCTGCCACTGTGCTGTGTTTGGTCAGTTCGTCAATGTAATGCTTGATGTTGGAATTCAGATTCTTCAGGCCGGTGATCAGAAGATCCGTGTTTTCCCAGATCTGCATCAGCACGATTCCCGGCTTGTCCATGGTTCCAGTCACAAGGCTGTATATGGTATAAATGTAGCCCTGGTACTCGATCTGTTTGCCGTCTGCAATGTCCAGCAGCGTCTTAATCACCTTCACTGCATACTCTTTGAAATTCACTCTCTGCACATAGCTTTTGTCTGTCTCCACTTCGATCCAGCCGTAATATTCCAGACGGCGCAGGATTCCGTTGGCGCGGCTCCGGCTGTCATATGCCTGGAATTCCTCTTCCACCAGCTGGGCTGCGTTTTCCTGGTTAAAATAAAATTCCAGTTCATCTGCCAGCACCTCTCTTTCCACTCCAAAGGAAAGCTGATGTTCCATGATGGAAAAAAGCCGGCTGATACATTCCCAGTATACAATTCGGTTGGGTGAGGACAATGGGACGAAAAAATTTCCCGGAATTACATGAAACATAGAATATGTCCTTTCTCTAAAAGTTAAAATGAGGGGCAAATTCCTTTGCCCCTCGAATCTTGTTTTATTTTAGCATATTCTATTTTATTGCGCAAGCCGCAGCAGTCCCAGAATCAGCAGATGTGCCGGGTAAAAAATGTAGAAAAACCATTTGGAAAAGGTTCTGTACTTTTTCCCCTGCTGTCCGTTGTACAGATAAATAATGCAGACTGCGGAAAGGAAAATTCCAGCCACAGCGCCAAGAGAACGCAAGATGCTCATTCCTGGCGACATGGTCTCTATGTTTTCTGCCAGATTGACCAGCCCGAAAAGCAACATGGCGTTTCCAAACACCTTCCACAGCTTCTTTCGCCGCTGCGCAGTGAAATCCTCTGCTATTTTGCCTTGTGCATCCGTCAGTCCGCAGGTGGCAAACCACAGCGTAAACAAAGGAGCCAGCAGCGCCCAGTCGCTATATATGGAAAGAACCACAAGCACGATTATGCAGGCATTCCGCCTCCAGTCTGCCTGGACCTTTTCCCGGACCACAAGGATCAGGAAGCACAGGAAAAGGGTAAACATCATATTCATATTTACGAAGCTGATGGTTCCCTCCTCTGTAAATGCCAGGCAGAAGGGGATTTCGGAAATCGCCGCAAACAGAAGCAGACGCTTTCCATATTTCTCTTTGGACCTGGTGTAGCCATAGCCCTCTACCAGGAAGTAGCACATAGTAATGGCTGTGAAATATCCCACATCTACAAAAATCTCAAACAGAAGGGTTCCCGGCTCTAAGAAAATATTTGCGATATGATTCAGCAGCATGGTAAACATGGCGATGTATTTTATTTCGTCTCGATTCATCTTCGTCCTCTCCCGCCTTCCCGACAACTTACGTGCGCATCATATCCTGCCTGCACAATGGAATCACACATGGAAAATCCGCAGCAGCATATCCGCCATACCAACAGAATATCCCACAGACGCAAACATTCCCTGGCACGCTCCATCCGTCACAACCATCAGCGGCAGCTTTTCAGAATCCACGTACATGCGGCGCGCTGTCATCTCTTTATCTTTGCCGAAGTCATGGAAAAATACCTGAATCTTTGGCAGCATCTCCAGACATCTGCAAAGAGTCGCGTTCTTCAGTGCATCCTCATTTCTTAAAATAAACACAAGGTTCTGCTGGATTTTTTCATATTTTTCCTTCAAATCCATAATCTCGTTGAGGATATGCTCCGTAGGCTCACGGCCTTCCTCCAGCCAGAAGAAAATCTTACGCTGGACGCCATCGCCGTGTTCCAGATTTTCATCCGCGCACGGTGTACCTGTCACCTGCGAAATCAACACTACCTCACCATCTTTATTTCTAAGCCTGGAATCCGGAATAGAATGCCGATTCAGCATTTCCTCCAGGCTGTACTCCCGAAGCTCCAGCTCCACCTTCTTGGTCTCGTCTTTTTCAATATGGAAGTCATACCGCTTGCCAAGAATATTTCCGTTTGGCAGACGATTTCCTGTCAGAATCCGGTAATCCCCAGGCATAATATCCAGCTCAAGCTTTCCGTTTTCCCATTTGCTTCCGCTGAAATCAAGAGTCAGATAGCCCTTTCCATCTGTCACAGAAATGGTCCAGTTCTGGTAGTAATTCCAGTTCTCATTCTCCCCGGCCAGAACAGTAAGGTGAGCTTCCTTGCGGCTCTCTTCCAGCACCGGAACGAACTTTATGCCATCCCAGTACTCAATGGCACCATCTGTAGGATTCAGCCTGGACGGAATTCCAAGGGTTCTTGCAATGGCAACAAACAATACTTTATGGGATTTCTCCCCTGCAATCTTAAGATCCAGCGCTGCACCAGGAGTGGTGTAAGCCGTCAGACGCTCCCTGTCATTGCGAACAGAAATATTTTCCTTGATCCAGGTCCAGATCCGCTTAGGATCAGACTCGAAGGCATCCCTCTGTTTCTTATCGAAATAACCCAGAATCTTCTTTCTCCATTTCGTGAGAACCTCGTTCTCTACTCTTGGATTCCACACATAAGGAATATAGATCTCGTCCGGATTAAATTCCCGGTAAACAGAAGCCTCCTGATAGTGGCCTTCCAGCACCTCCGGAAAAGCATCCCTTCTGTCCTTCTCAGACAGAACTGCCATCATCGGCTCCACCTCTTCCATGGTGTGTCCATACAGGCAGCGCTTCCACAGAGGCTGGAATTTGGCAATCTTGCGGCGGCAGTGCTCGCCTTCCTCTGCAATTCTTCTGTTATTTTCCTCTTCCTGTTCTTTGGAAATATTCCACTTGGTCCGGCCTGTATCTTCTGGGGCGATCATATCGAAATCCACCCACAGCTCGTCCTCATATTCCTCTCCCAGGGTGCAGACAAATTCATCTCCATCTCTGGTGTCGATCACCCGCTCGCCGTAAGTGCCCTCATAAACTGCACAGATCAGCAAACTTCCAAGGCCTGTGACAAAAGAAATGCATCCGTTTTCATCAGCGCTTATCTTCGCCACTGGGGAAAACTCCCCGTAATTCATAACCTCGGCCTGCACCCTTGCGCCGCCAGCCGGGGTTCCTTCCAGATCTTCTACCCGGATGGTGATCCGCTTGGTCTTTGCATATTTGCCAAGGAGATTGATGATCCTGTTCATTCCGTCTTTTCCAATGACATCTTCGTCCGGCATGGCACGGTCGTACCATCTGGAACCGATCATCATTGCTCTGGATGCAGCGTTGGTAAACCAGCCCTTATCCAGAACTGCTTCCGGCTCACAGGCTCCCAGGTAATGCCAGTCGCCGTCGCACCAGACCTCCACCCAGGCGTGGTTGTCGTCACAGTGGGACCATCTTGGCACATATACTGGTCTCGCAGGGATTCCTGCACTTCGCAGCACATTTACCACAAAAACCGCTTCCTCACCGCAGCGTCCCACACCGCTTCTGTAGATTTCCAGAGCAGAGCCGGTACGCATATCCGTTCCCTGATACATCACTTCGCCAGCGCACCAGTGGTTGATCTCCAGCACAGCTTCCATCATGCTCATGCCCTGGATCCGGTCCTTTATTTTTTCCCAGAAATAAGTACGGCAGGGTTTAATTTCTTCATCATTAGTTCGATGAAAAAGCACATAGTTCAGAAAATAAAGCTCCGGGTATTTCTTCACATAAGGGGAATTTTCCCAAAGCCAGATTCCCTGCTGGACATAATCCAGATAGGTGTCAAATGTGTAATTTCCCACATCGCTGTAAGGCATGTTGCTGTACAGATACTTCATTCCAATCACAATATCTGCATTTAAGGTTTCCATTCTTTTCTCGATTTCTTCTGCTTTTCCTGGAAGTTCCCTGGAAAAATCCTCAAAGTCTTTCTCTATCCGGTCCCTGTTTTTTTCAAGAAACATCTTTAATCTCCTTCTTATCCAATGTCTAACATATTCATAATGTTGCCATAGCCAGCGTCCTGGGCCAGCTGCTGCAGGCCATCCTTAATCTCTTCCAAAGAGTAGTTGTGGGCTTCCAGGAATTCATCCCCTTTGGATGCTGCATACTCGTAGAAAAACATGGCTTCTGCCAGGTCTTCCTTGTCAGAATAATCGATTCTGTCCAGAAGCTCGTTCTCCGCCTCGTTGATTTCCCCATTGTCCACCATTGTTTTCAGATGGTGAAGCTTATCACCGGAAATCTGGTATTTGGATTCTACCGGGAGCTCTACCTGCACATATTTTTTTCCAAGCATTACGCTTGCCAGCACACGAGCTACTTCTTTAATGATACGCATAAGGTAATCTTTTTCGTCATCTGTAAACATGTTTTCCTCCTGTAGACAAAAAGGTCCTGTCATGACAGCTGTGTGCGTCTTGACAGAACCTCTGACCATTTATTTCATTCTCGCTGTTCGTTTGTCAATATATTCAGACAGGAAATCAACGCTTCCTTCAATACCAAGTGTACTGCTGTTCAGGCTCAGATCATAGGTATGAGTCTCAGACCATTTGGTCTTGCAGTGACTGTCATGATATTTCTTTCTCTTTCTGTCTTTCTCTTTGATAAAACGTTCTGCTTCTTTTTCTGTTTTTCCATAAAGACGGGAAATACGGGCGATTTTGTCTTCCATATTTCCAAGAACGAAAATGGAAATCAGTCCCGGATAGTCCTTCAGGATGGTCTCAGAGCAGCGTCCTACTACTACGAAGGATTCGCCTTTCTCTGCTTTTTCCCGAAGGAAATTGAACTGCATGAGGGCAACGTTGTCTGCCGGAGAACTGCTCATTCCCTTAACGGTACGGTAAAGGAATTTGTTGTGCTTCATCTCATCGAAGATCTCAAGCTCCTCGCTGCTTACGTTGTGGCTGTCTGCCACCTCTCTCAAAAGGTTGTGATCATATAAGGAAAGTCCATAGCGCTTGGCGATTCGCTCTGCGATCTCATGTCCCGCACTTCCGAACTCTCGTCCGATGGAAATGATCACCTGTTTCTGTGTTTTCATGGTATCCCCTCCTTTTCCATAGTTTCATGCCGCGGATTGCGGACCAGCTGAGCTGCTTCCGCAATCCAATCTGGCATTATAAATATCTTGCATAGATCATAAACATTGATACAAAGATTACGATGATCGTAGCCGGTGCCATAGTTTTGCAGTATCTGCCCCACTTAATCATGTGGCCGCTCTTGGCTGCGGTAGCGATTCCTACTACGTTTGCAGAAGCTCCGATTGGGGTTGCGCTTCCGCCGATATCAGTACCCATTGCAAGAGCCCATGCAAGAATGGAAATATCGATTCCCTGTGCTGCTGCCAGGCTGTCGATAACCGGAATCATGGTAGCTGCAAACGGAATGTTGTCAATAAATGCACTTGCAACTGCAGATACCCAGATGATGATTGCGATCATTACCTTCAGGTTTCCGCCGCTTACCTTGCCGATAAATCCAGCCAGGATAGTAAGGATGCCAGTCTGCTCAAGACCGCCTACTACTACGAAAAGTCCGACAAAGAACAACAGGGTCTTATAGTCAACCTTTTTCAGAAGCTCCAGTGCATCCTTGCCGGCTGTGATCAGTGTCACTGCTGCAATAAATACACCGATGCAGGATACGGTAAGTCCTGTCTGTGAATGGCTTACCAGCAGAACAACTGCGCAGAGGAAGATGATCCAGCTGATGATAAAACCTCTCTTGTCTGTGATTGCTTCAGAAGGATCCGGCAGAGTAGACGGATCGATCTTGCCTGCATTCTCTGTAAGCTCCTTGCGGAAAACAAAGTAGAAATAAATTACTACCAGAACCAGTGCGATAAATGCGATCAAACCGGTGTTTGTTACAAAGTCTGCAAAGGAAAATCCAAGGGATGTTCCAATGATAATGTTCGGCGGGTCTCCGCACATAGTTGCGGATCCACCAAGGTTTGCGCAGAAAATTTCTGCCAGGATCATCGGTACCGGATTGAATTTCAACAGCTGTGAAAGCTCTACGGTAACTGCTGCCAGAAACAGGATAACGGTAATACTGTCAATAAACATTGCCAGTACAAAGGACAGGAGCATAAATGTGATAAAGATCGGGATGATCTGGTATTTTACCAGTTTCGCGATCTTCATGCATAACCAGCGGAAAAATCCGGATTTTGCCATACCTTCTACCATGATCATCATACCAGCGATGAACACGATAGTCTCCCAGTTGATTCCGGCGGAAGCTTCGCTTGCTTCCCCTGCGGTGTGCCAGAATCCCGACGAGAAAATACTATGTATGTTCAGTGTTTCAATAATTGCTGAGGGACTGTGCATACAAAGGCCAAATACAAGAACCAGTGTAAGGAGCGCACATCCCAGAGTAACAATGTGTCTTTCCCAGATTTCTGTGATGATCAGAATGAACATCGCCAGGAAAATAATTACTGCTAAAATCTGTGCCATTATTTCTTTCCTCCATGACTGTCGAACCATGCCATCCAGAGTCCCACTCCAATGGCTGCCACAATCATTATTCCTATAAATATATTAAGTAACATATAGTTTTACCTCCGATCATATCTGTGTTTACATGGAAAATGATCACTGCGAGTCCTGCAGCAATCAAACAACAGAATATGGTCTTCAGTGTTTCTGCCCGTCCTGGTGGTGGATGTAACAGATAATAAATCTTCTTCCATCCGCGTCATTTATGGTAAGCAGACGTTTCTTTTCTTTATAAAATACGGTATTCGCCAGCAGAACTGCAAGCATGATGATCACCAGCTCTGTTCCTGTCATCCCCTTCTGCCGAAGGCGCTGGTCCGCCTCCAGTCTCACAGACACCTGCCTGATTCCTGTCAGTTCTTCGGCACTGGTGTGGGTACTTCTGGAAAACTCCGGTGATATCAAAGAAGCGGAGGCCGGGATCAGATCAGAAACATGCAGAATGCTCTTCGCCTCCATGCTGGCGAAAAAGATACATAAAACCGCCAGTATCATGCCAAGAAAAAGGCAGATATAGCGATTTTTCCATTCATTTTTCTTCAATAGGCCTCACCTCGATACCTGAAAAAATTCGTCTCTATAATAGCAGATTTTCAGCGCTTTTTCAACTGTTTTTACACGGAAAAAAACAGACTGGAATACACCTGTTTTACAGGGATTCCAGTCTGCCTGCGCTTCATTTCTTATTATGGAAAATACTCTGTAACGGAAGCGGATTATTCAGCGTCTGTTGCTTCTGCATCAGCTTCTGCATCAGCCTCTGCGTCATCTCCGTCAGCCTCCGCATCTGTGCTTTCCTCTGCGTCAGCTTCATCTGCTGCGTCCTCGCTGTCATCAAATGGGATAACTGCGCCGTCATATTTCTCGTTGATGAAGTCTTTGATCTCGTCAGATTTTAATACGTCTACAAGAGCTTTGATCTTGTCGCTGTTCTCATTTCCTTCTTTTACTGCGATTACGTTTACATAGGTTTTTGCTGCTTCGGAATCAGAGGTCTCGTATGCAAGTGCATCTTTGGATACAGAGTAGCCAGCCTGAAGAGCATAGTTTCCGTTCAGGACAATGTAAGCAGTCTCTTCTGCAACACGTGCTACCTGCTCTGCTGCAAGCTCAACGATCTCTACGTTGTATGGGTTCTCCTCAATGTCGTTTACAGTTGCCTCAAGACCAACGCCATCTTTCAGAGTGATGATTCCGTTGTCCTGAAGAAGGAGAAGCGCTCTTGCCTCGTTTGTGGTGTCGTTCGGTACTGCGATTGTGTCGCCGTCTGCGATATCATCAAGGCTGGATTTTGTTCCCGGGTAAATTCCGAATGGCTCATAGTGGATTCCGCCTGCGTTTACAAGGTGGGTTCCTTTCTCCTCATTGAAGCTGTTCAGATATGGAATGTGCTGGAAGTAGTTTGCATCGAAATCTCCGCTCTCTACAACTTCGTTTGGCTGTACATAATCATCAAATACAGTTACCTCAAGGTCATATCCCTCTTCCTCAAGAATTGGCTTTGCTGCCTCAAGAATCTCAGAATGAGGTGTCTCGGAAGCTGCTACTGTGATGGTTTTGTCGTCATCTGCTGCGAATACAACGGATGTTCCAACGGTTCCAAGTACAAGTGCTCCTGTGAGTGCTGCTGCGATTAATTTTTTCATAATAAACTTCCTCCTTGTTTTTTGAAAAATATATTTAGTTTCTACATTACAATCATTTTTTATAATAAACAGGGGCTACTAAAAACTCCTGTCAATTATCGATTTTGGTTACTGCTCACAGATACCATTTCTTATAAAATAATCTGTGGCTTATTTTCTTTTATCCAGCTTGTTGGCTATGAACATACCAATTGTCTGGAAAATCTGTACCAGTACTACCAGAAGGATAACGGTCACCAGCATGATGTCCGTCTGCCAGCGGTTGTATCCGTAACGTACTGCAATGTCTCCAAGTCCGCCTCCTCCTACGGTTCCTGCCATTGCGGAGTAACCAAGGATAGTTCCTGTTACAATGGTAGCTCCTGAGATCAGGGATGTTCTTGCTTCTACCAGCATTACCCTAAATACGATCTGAAGATTGCTTGCTCCCATGGATCTTGCAGCCTCGATAACTCCCGGGTCTACCTCATTTAAGGAAGACTCTACCATTCGTCCGATAAAAGGGATTGCCGCAATGGTAAGGGGTACGATGGTGGCTGTGGTTCCATAGCTTTTTCCTACCAGAAATCTGGTGAATGGAATAAGCAGGATCAACAGGATCAGGAATGGGATGCTTCGGAAAATGTTTGCTATCACATCCAGAATCTTATATAGTACTGCGTTTGGCCGCAGACCCTCTTTGTCGGATACTTTCAGCAGGATTCCAAGAGGCATTCCAAATACATATCCGAAGAAGGTGGAAAACAGGGTCATATATAATGTTTCCCCTACACCTGCGATTATCATATCGGTTACTTGTTTCGTCCACATAATCAGTTCGCCTCCCCTATCTCAAGTCCACGTTCTGTAAGGAATTTCTTCATCTCCGGTACATTGGTACTGTCACTCATGAACTGGAGGATCATTTCTCCTTTGGCTACACCGCCTACGTTTTTGGTGTTTGCCTTCAGAATGTTTACAGGTTCGTGGAAGGTTAATATAAGGTTTGCGATTACTGGTTCGAATGCGGAGTTCTCAGAGAATACGATTCGAACGATTTCGCCGTCCTGGATTTCTGACTGGGTAAGCTTTTTGCTTTCTACATCGTTTCCAGAATCCTTGCTGATCAGTTCTTTGGCTACCTGTGATTTCGGGTGGCTGAAGATTTCTTCTACAAGGCCTTGTTCTTTTACTTCACCGTCTTTCATAATTGCCACATGAGTACAAATCTCACGGACAACTGACATCTGGTGGGTAATGATCACAATGGTGATTCCGAATTTCTGATTGATGTCCTGCAAAAGTTCAAGTATGGAGGATGTGGTCTGGGGATCCAGGGCGCTTGTGGCTTCGTCACAGAGCAGGATCTGTGGATCGGAGGCCAGGGCTCTGGCGATTGCCACTCTTTGTTTCTGTCCACCGGAGAGCTGTGCGGGATATGCTTTCGCTCTGTCTGCCAGTCCTACGATTTCCAGAAGCTCCAGGGCTTTTGCTCTTGCTTCGGCTTTTTTCTTCCCCTGGATGTACAGTGGGAAGCAGACGTTTTCCAGTACGTTTTTCTGCATAAGCAGGTTAAAATGCTGGAAAATCATTCCTATTTTCTCTCGCTCTTTGCGGAGTTCTTTTGGGGAAAATTCGCTGAGGGATTTTCCGTCTATTAATACTTTTCCTTCGGATGGTACTTCCAGAAAGTTCATACAGCGTACCAGGGTACTTTTTCCTGCACCGGACATTCCGATGATTCCGTAGATGTCTCCGGTTTCAATGGAGAGGCTTACGTGGTTCAGGGCTTGTACGGAACCGTCTTTGGTTTCGAAGGTTTTGCTCACATCTTGGATTAATATTGAAGACATGTCTTTCCTCTTTCCTTTAAGTGGTGTTTCATCGTCGATATGGTTACTATAACACAATTGGAGTAAAAGTGTTAATTCTTAAAAGTTAGGGCTAGTTATAGGATAAAACTATAGCTAAGGTGGACGCCAGCGGGGGGTGTAGTGGGTGGGTGGTTAGGTTCAGCTTTAGTTGCAAATGGAAGTTTGCGTAAGTGAGTGGATTATCGTAATGCTTTGTCTTTGTATTTGGCAATTTCCTCCAGATATTTCTGCCCTAATTTACTAATCGTGGTGCCCTTCCTAGCGAGGTAGCCGATGGTCATGACCTCGTCGGAGTCTAGCTTCACGGCGCAGTAGTCGGAGCCGTTTAGTTCTTCGCAGATGATTCCGGAGCAGAGGGTGTAGCCGTTGAGGCCTACCATTAGGTTCAGGAGGGTGGCACGGTCGTTGGCTTTGATGAGGCGTTTGTATTCGTAGGTGCTCAGAACTTCTTCGGCGAAGTAGAAGGAGTTGTAGGTGCCCTGCTCGAAGGAGAGGCAGGGGTACTCGCGCAGGTCCTCCAGGGTGATCAGATCGCGGTCGGCCAGGGGATGCCCTTTCCACATGTAGACGTAGATGCTGCATTCCAGGATGGGATGGAATTCCAGGTTGGACTCGTGGAAAATCTTCTCCAGGACTTTGCGGTTGAAATCATTGAGGTACAGGATTCCAATCTCACTTTTGAAATCCTTTACATCGGTAATAATGTCATAGGTCCTGGTTTCGTGGACCGCGAACTCATACTCATCCATTCCGAACTGCTTGACCATTTCCACGAAGGCATTGACCGCGAAGGTATAATGCTGCATGGAAACACTGAATTTCTTCTTGGTTTGTTCCTTGGAAATATATTTGGATTCGATCAGGGCGTACTGTTCTACCACCTGACGGGCGTAGCCTAAAAATTCCTCCCCCTCAGGAGTTACCGAAATTCCACGGTTGGTCCTTCGAAAAAGCTCCACCCCAATTTCCTCCTCCAACTCCCGTATCGCCGACGAAAGACTTGGCTGTGAAATAAAAAGTGTACGCGCTGCCTCATTCATAGAATTTGAATTCGCTACGGTAATCGCATAGCGAAGCTGTGCCAGGGTCATACGGATTCCTCTTTTCTATACTGTACTTGACATGTCGTTTATACACGTCGTATCAATTAACAGAGATTACTCCAACGCTTGCTCATAGTCATCATGGTCACTGCTCTCACCGCCCATTCTCACGCGAATGCCGTTGATCTCCACATCTTCCATGGGGATTACCAGGCATTTGCGGCCGTCGATGATGCGGGTTTCGACCAGTTCTACTTTCTCAGGCTCAACGTGGATGACAACGTCCGGGGTTTTGATCTCGAACTTGCGGGTGTTGGTGATGTTGGAGGCAACCATGGTGGCTTTTTCTCCGGCTGCCACGTCATACTGGTCATCGAAGGTTTCCAGCTTTTCCTCTTCTACGCCGCAGTCCTCGAAAAGGCGCTTCACCTCGGATTTGGTAAGTACCACCGGATCCGGAGAATCCTTCTGGGCTTCGATGATCTCGTTCAGCTTCTCATGAATGTTCACAACTGTATCGTACTGGCAGTCCTCGCCAAGAGTTTCCTCCACAAGCAGGTTAAAGGAATCTCTCTGTCCGCCAGCTGACAGCGGCGCTGTGCATCCGAACATCTCGTCCACAAAAACATCATGGAGCTGCTCTGCATTCTTGGCGTAATAGAGCATTCCGTGAATGTCTGTGCTTCTGTCATTAAACACCGGGAAAAGAAATCCATTTTCCGGCATTTCCACGATCCAGTCGCGGATACGGTCCTGGATCAGGTTTGCTTCCGCATTATAGCAAAGTCCCGCCTTGGACAGCTTCACCGGGCAGATGCTGCAAAGAATGTGCTCGTAGATTTCCTCGGAAGCGTCGTCCATCTCAATGCCGTCAGAGGTTTTTCCCGGAATATCGTATACGGCATGGACAAGGATTATGTAATAATTCTCCGGGTAGTCATAGTTCTCGATAATTTTGTCGTAAAAGCTTTCGATCAGCTGGTCATCCTTTAACTTGCTTTTGCGAAGCTTCATGAGGAATTCGTGCTTGCCGCCCTCTTTTTCCTCCTCTAATGGAAACTCCATATTCATCAGGTTCTTTCCCAGTGTACCGGAAAGTGTTTTCTTGAAAATCTCAAAATATTTGAACATCTCTTCCTCGGAAAGGGAAAGAAATGCTTCTTTCAGCTCTGTCTTTTTATTTTTCTCAGCATCTACATAGCAGCCGCAAATGCGGGTAATGTCGCAGTTGGCTGGTGTAAACTGCTTCTTGATTTCGGAAATCTCTTTTTTGTTCATGTGTATAAGCTCCTTCTATAAAAATAGCAGATCATGATTAATCGTCGTATAAAACAGTTCCTTAAATTTCTCCATATCCCGTGTCTGCCCAAGCGCCCACATCATCTTCGTCACAGACGCCTCCAGAGTCATGTCATAGGACTCCAGCACCGGGAAACGCTCCTTGATGATTTTTCCCACCTGGTAAACTTCCATATCACTGCCCTCATGGGTAACCTGGGTCGCCATGCACACCGGCTTCCCAGCCTCGATCCAGTGCCCGATTGCCTCCATGAAATCGTCATTTTCATAATGAGGCAGCCCGCCCACACCGAAGGACTCAATGATCAGCCCGTCATAAGCCGGGAAAAGGGCATCCAGCACCTTCCCGTCAATTCCAGGTATCAGCTTCAGAAGAAAAATCTTCTGGTTCATCTCATGGTAAAACACCAGCGGTTTGGTAGACTGGTCCTTGTCATCAATGTAGAAAATAATTTTCTGATCATGGATGGACGCAATATCCGGATAATTAATGCTGGAAAAAGCATTATAGCTTTTGGAAAATTCCTTCTTCGCCCGGGTACCTGCTATCACCTTGCCTCCAAACACAATGGAAATTCCATGGGCCCGGTCATGGGAAGCAAACCGCAGACTGTCCATCAGATTAGACCTTGCATCTGTAATTGCCAGATCAATAGGCTTCTGCGCTCCGGTAATTACAATGGGCCTGCGGTTATTCTGAATAAGATAAGACAAAGCCGCAGCTGTATATGCCATGGTATCGGTTCCATGGCAAAGCACAAACCCGTCATAAAATTCATATTTCGACTCAATCAGTCTCGCCAGCTTCAGCCAGTGATCTGCACACACATTGGTGCTGTCCAGGGCAAAGGGCTGCACCGTATCAATGGTACAGAATTCTTTCGCCTCCGGAATATATTCCAGCAATTCCTCCGCCGAAATCTGCGGTGCCAGTCCATCTGCTGTATATTTTGAAGCAATGGTACCTCCGGTAGCAATGAGAAGTATTTTTTTCATGCGTTTCTCCTTCATTTGATATTTGAACATCAACTCTTGGCAACTCGTCTGGCGCTGCACCATCTGCCAAAAAAGCCCGCCCGAATCTTCCCCAGGCAGGCTCTTTTATCATGTTATCCAACTTATGCAGTTCTCATTCGTTTACCTAAGAACTTCAATTATCGTTTAGCGATTCTTAGTTTTCCTCAGTTGTTTCCTCGGCAGTATCAGCAGAATCTGTACTTGCAGTCTCGCTGTCGGCACTCTCGTCTGCAGCAGTCTCATCGGTGCTGTCTGTACTCTCCGCTGCATCTGTCTCTTCTGTATCATCAGCTGCAGTCGTGTCCTCGCTGCTGTCAGCTGCCTCGCTGTCCTCAGAATCAGCTGCTTCACTGGTATCTGCTGCAGTATCTGTGCCTGCATCCTCGCTTGTATCAGCGGTGGTATCCTTGATTGTGAAGCTGTGGTCATCTGTAATTGTCAAAGTAGCAAGCACCTTATCATTCACAGTGATCTCTGCATCATCCAGCCACTGCTGGGTTGTCTCAGAATAATAGTTGCTGCGCTTGGTATTCTCAAGGGATTCCTTCTTGGAAGCAGTTGCATCCTCATCATTTACCTTGTCCATACGAAGAACATATACGTTGGTATCTGTCTCAACCAGCTCATCATAAACCTCTCCGTCCTTCAGAGTTCTAAGAGCCTCAACAACTGCATCATCATAGGAATTGGAAATATCCTCGTCATCACTGTCATTTGTGAAAATAGTTCCGGTCAGTCCGCTGTAAGTATCATCAACAGCCTTGGCTGTCTCGCCCATATCTGCTGTCGGATCCTCTTTCATCTTATCCAGGATCTCCTGTGCCTGCTCCTTGCGGGTAGCAATATCATCATCGGTAAGGTCATCTCCACTGATGGAAATACTTACATAGCTGAAAGAAGACTGCTGTGCCTCCTCATCCGTTATGTTAACCTCAGCCTCGTTGCGGATCGGATCGTAAATTCTCTGTCGGTAAGTCTCAAGCTCCAGAAGAGTCTTAACCTGATCTTCGGAAACAGCAAGCTCCTTCAGAGTGTCCTCGTCATTGTCCTGCATAAACTGTGCTGCTGCATCTGCAATAGCAGTCTCATCATCAGAAGTAACCTCAACGCCATAGTCTGCAGCCTTCTCCTTCATGATGTACATCAGCTCAACCTGCTCCAGGAACTGTCCTACAGCCTGCTCGCCGTATGTAGTGCCAGCATCTTCGTCTACAACCTGGCTCCAGATATTTCCAGCACTTCCCATAAAGCTCTTATACATGGCAACCGTCTGTGCCTGTGACTCACGTGCGTACAGACTTACAACCCCCATAGGAATGTCTGTGCCATCCACAGTTGCAACGGTCTTCTCTCCATCTATAGACTTACTTCCACATCCGGAAAGCATTCCAATTGCCATTACGCCACTTAATGCCACTACGGTTGTGTTCTTCACGATTTTCTTCATATTGATCACCAATTACCCTTTCACTGATGTGCCACTGAGTCACCACGCACAGCCGGCATGATCCCCCAATGCGGACACGCTAATAAGAGTATAAAACTTTTTTCCCATGAGGGCAAGTAGAAAGGGGAAAATCTGATAGAATTCACACAATTTTCGCGAATTTCCATCGGATTTTCCCCACCCAAAGCCTACTTTAAATCAAAATATCCGAAAGCATTCAACAGCCCAGCCGTCTACTGCTTTTCGCTCTTTCCTTCCTCTTCCACCAGTTCCATCAGTTCCTTCGCAAACACCGTCAGTGCCTGCACAATATCCCCCACCGGCGCAAACAGGAATTTCGGCTCTTTGTCCGGCTTGAACTGCAGCTGTCTGCGGTATTTGGCAACCAGCGGCGGAATTCCCTCCGGGTTCAGCTTTGCACTTTCATAAAGGGTAATGCGGATTTCCTTTTGCAGCTGCTTGATTTCTGTAATATATCCCTGATGAGCCACAGCCTTCAGTCTTGCAATGGCAAGCAGATTCAAAACAGCTTTCGGCGGCTCACCGAAACGATCGATCAGCTCCTCCAGCATATCATCATACTCCTGCTGGGACTCAATTCCCGCAATACGCTTGTAAATGTCCAGCTTCTGGAACTCATTGCTGATATAAGTATCCGGGATAAACGCATCCATATTCAGATCAATGGTGGTCTCGAAATCCTCCATTGTGTGAATGCCCTTCGCCTCTTTGACCGCCTCGCTGAGCATTTTGCAGTACAGGTCATAACCCACTGCATTCATGTGTCCATGCTGCTGCGCTCCCAGCAGATTTCCTGCGCCGCGAAGCTCCAGGTCACGCATTGCGATCTTAAACCCGCTTCCAAGATCTGTAAATTCCCGGATCGCAGAAAGACGTTTCTCCGCCACTTCCCGCAGCATGGTATTTCTCCTGTACATAAGGAAGGCATAGGCCGTCCTGTTGGAGCGCCCGATTCGTCCTCTTAACTGGTAAAGCTGGGAAAGTCCGTATTTGTCAGAATCATGGATGATCATGGTATTTACATTGGAAATATCCAGCCCAGTCTCAATAATCGTGGTAGAAACCAGCACATCAATATCCCCATTGATAAAGTCATACATTACCCGTTCCAGTTCCCGCTCGCTCATCTGTCCATGAGCAAAATCCACCCTGGCTTCCGGAACCAGCTTGCTGATCCGAAGGGCAACCTCGTCAATATCTGTCACCCGGTTATAAACGTAATAAACCTGTCCTCCTCGCCGAAGCTCTCTTCCGATTGCCTCGCGAACGGTCTCCTCGTCATACTCCATAACATAAGTCTGAATAGGCATACGGTCCATAGGCGGCTCCTCCAGCACGCTCATGTCACGGATTCCGATCATGCTCATATGGAGGGTTCTGGGAATCGGCGTTGCAGTCAGGGTAAGCACATCAATATCCTTTTTCAGCTGCTTGATCTTCTCCTTATGGGTAACGCCGAAACGCTGCTCCTCATCAATGATCAAAAGCCCCAGATTCCGGTACTCCACATCCTTGGAAAGCACTCTGTGGGTACCGATCACAATGTCCACCTGGCCCTTTTTCAGATCCTGGATGGTCTTTTTCTGCTGGGCAGAAGTTCGGAAACGGCAGAGAAGATCCACTCGCACCGGGAACTCCTTCATTCTCTGGATAAATGTGTTGTAAACCTGCTGGGCCAAAATGGTGGTAGGCACAAGATACACAACCTGTCTGCTCTCCTGCACTTCCTTAAAGGCAGCGCGAAGGGCAACCTCCGTTTTGCCATAGCCAACGTCACCGCAAACCAGACGGTCCATGATCTTGGTGCTCTCCATATCCCGCTTGGTATCCTCAATGGCATTCAGCTGATCCTCGGTTTCCTCATAAGGGAACATTTCCTCAAACTCACGCTGCCATACGGTATCCGGTCCGCATACATATCCCTCTTTTTCCTGGCGCACCGCATAAAGCTTCACCAGCTCTTTGGCGATATTTTTGACCGCGCCCTTTACCTTTGACTTGGTGCGGTTCCACTCCTGGTTTCCAAGCTTATTCAGCTTCGGCGTCTTGGCAGTGTCCGCGCCGGAATATTTCTGCAGGGCATCCAGCTGGGTTGCCAGAATATACAGATTGCTTCCGTCCCGGTACTCGATCTTGATGTAGTCCTTGACAACTTTGTCCACTTCCACCTTCTCGATTCCCCGGTAAATTCCAAGTCCATGCTTCTCATGAACCACATAATCCCCGATGGAAAGCTCTGCAAAATCCTGGATTCGCTTTCCATTGTAGGTTTTCTTCTTTTTCTTTTTTTTCTGCTCCTGACCGAAAATATCTGTTTCCGTGATCACCGCAAACTTGATCAGCGGATACTCAAAGCCTTTCCGGGCATGACCGTACATTACCATAATCTCGCCTGGATGAATCTGGCGGTCATAGTCCTGTCCGTAAAAAGCATTCAGGTCATTTTCCCGAAGGTCCTTCGCCAGTCGTTCCGCCCTGGTACGAGAACCAGAAAGCAGGGCAATCTGGTAACCCTGTTTCTTATATTTCTTCAGATCCTCCACAAGAAGCTCGAAGCTGCTGTTGTAGGAGGTCACGCTCTGCACGGTCAGATTAAATTTCTCCGGAGCAAAATTCCACTCCACAGCCCGCGGTTCCAGTGCAGACAAAGAAACTGCCCTGCACTTATTCAATTCTTTTTGCACTTTGGAAAATTCACACAGCCACTGTACCGGAAGATCCTGCTCCCCCTTTTCCTCCCTGTGCATACGGCTCTGGCGGTACTCTTCCTCTACGCCAAGTCCGTTTTCCAGAATACGGTTGGGCTCATCCAGAAACAGCAGTGTTTTTTTCCTGGGAAAATAATCCGGGAAGGATACCAGCCTTTTGCCGCTGGTCCATTCCACTGCCGGATAGATGGCGATCTCGTCCAGGTTTTCCAGGGACCTCTGGCTCTCCGCGTCAAAGCTTCGAATGGAATCTACTTCGTCTCCCCACAGCTCGATTCGCCAGGGATTCTCTTCTGTCAGGCAGTAAATATCCACAATTCCGCCCCGCACGGAAAACTGTCCCGGCATTTCCACCTGGCCTACCCGCTCGTAGCCCAGATCCACCAGCGCCTTTTTCAAAAGATCCATATTGATAACGCTGTCCCCGTAAAAATGCAGTACTTTTTTGCCGATTTCTTCCAGGGGCATCAGGTAGTCCATACAGCCGTCAATGCTTGTGACAACAGTCAGGTCCTCCTGCTCCAGAAGCGCCTTTACCACACACATTCTCTGGCGAATCAGCAGATTTCCCTGAATATCTGCCTGGAAAAACAAAAGATCCTTCGCCGGATAAAACAGGGTATCCTTATTATAAAAGCGCAGGTCCTCGAAGGTTTCCTTCGCCTGGCGCTCATCTCCTGCGATTACAAGGCGCAAGGGTGCTTTGCCGGAAAGTCCATGGATCAGGTGCGCCTTCTGGGACTCCAGACAGCCTGTGATCTGAACAATTCCCTGGTTCTTCTCAAGGCTTTTTTCTATTTCTTCAAATTCTGCCATCCCCTTCAGGGGCTGGGTAAATGAAAGCATGGCTTTCCTCCTTTATCGATTTTTGCCGCCCCAGGAGCATATTGAAAAAAAGTTCCAGGGGCAAAAGAAGCCCAGCTTACTGACTGGACTTCCTTCATTACTGTTTTCTATGCATCACGAAGTATATTGCTGAGCTAACTACTCAGTAACCCTCTTTCGATTATATTCATTCATGGCCGCATCCGGACCATCTGTGATGATTTTTTCTACTGCATCTGCGGCAAGCTCAATGGCCTCATCCACAAGCTTGCGGTCATCTGCTGAAAAACGTCCAAGCACATGATCAGCAAGATCCCATCCCTTTGGCTTAGCGCCTACGCCGACCTTCACACGCATAAACTTCTGTGTGCCCAGTCTGCCGATGATATCCTTCAGGCCATTGTGGCCTCCTGCGCTGCCCTGCTTGCGGATGCGAAGCTGTCCTGGCTCCAGGTCAATGTCATCCTGGATGATGATCAGCTCGCTCTCCGGATCAATCTTGAAATATGCTGCCATCTCCTGCACCGGACCGCCGCTGAGATTCATGAAAGACAAAGGCTTCATGAAAATCACCTTCTCGCCGCCGATAAAGCCGGAGCCATACATGGCATTAAATTTTACGCCGCCCTGTGGAATCTTATGACGCTCCACAAGCACGTCAATTGTATCAAACCCCATATTGTGGCGGGTCGCCTCATACTGCTTCCCGGGGTTTCCCAGTCCAACAACTAAATACATAATCTACAATCCTTATATTCATCAGTTAAAGTAAACCATTTCATCTGCCAGCGGCTCGCATGGAGTTACATTCTCTGCATAGAGCACGATTCCCTCGCCCTGGTATTCTGAACGGTTCTCAAACGCAACCTTGGCAGTTACCTCTACCCATTCGCCTGGCTTCAGCTTCGGCGCATAAGCACTCTTGCAGATATAGCCAAGGAAAGAAGTGTCATCTGCACAGCAGGTCATAGCAGTACGTCCTGGAATAAAGAACTTGCTTCCCATTCCTCTCGGACGTCTTGCACGGGCCTTGAAGCGCAGTGTTTTACCAACGTAACGATCTGGATGATCCATGGCATCCACAAACCAGATACCGTAATCTTCCGGCGGAATATCCACGATATCTGCATCCAGGTCAAATGGCATCTGATCTGCGAAGATATCTGTCATCTCCCCTTCTTCATCCTCAAAAATAACCTCGGCACTTGGGTTTACCACTTTAATGCTTCTGCGGAAATTGGAAAGAGGATATTCCATCTTGCTGCGGTTGAACACTACCATATCCGCATTGCGGACCATATCCATGAAAAGGGATTTCATGTTCTGCATGTAAACCTGAAATGTGCTTGCATCCACACAGGTGATGTGCTGCTCAATGCCCCAGCCCTGGGGAAGGCGCATTTCCTCAAATTTGCTTACCAGCCACATTCCATTGTATTCCATAACCACACGCTCCGGCTGGTGGATAATATCAAGAGCCTGGAGACGCTCCGGTGTAAACTCTTCTTCCTTCTCAATAACCTCTATGACAACATTGTCCTTTGCAAGGGCATCCTCATCATATTCTTCCTCACCCTCTTCGCAGAGAATAAGAAGTGTTTTGCCCTCTGTGCGAAAATAATCCTGCTGCAGGGTAAAGCTGAGGAAAGAGGTCTTGCCGCTTTCCAGGAATCCGGTTATGAGATAAATCGGTACTGTAATTTCATCCATGTTACAGAAACCTCCCTGTATTTTTTACTGTCATTATGCTACGCCGAAAAGTTCAGCCAGCTTGTCTTCCTTCAGTTTGGAACCGATCACGCAGAGACGTCCTGTGTACTCCGGTGATCCCTCACGGATCTCAGTTTCTTCCGGAACCATATCAAAGTAGATCCAGGTTCCATCCTCTGCCGGAAGCATTCCCTTTGCACGGAGAATTACGCCATATTCCTCTGAAGTGGAAAGGCTTTCAAGCATCTTCTCAAGACCTTCTCGTGTGAATTTCTTGATTGTCTCACGTCCCCAGCTTGTGAATACTTCGTCTGCGTGATGATGGTGATGATCATGATGATGTCCGCAGCCGCACTCCTCATCGTGATCGTGGTGATGATGCTCGTGATCATGGTCATGTCCACAGCCGCACTCCTCATCATGGTCGTGGTGATGATGCTCGTGATCGTGGTCATGTCCGCAGCCGCACTCTTCATCATGGTCGTGGTGATGATGTTCGTGATCGTGGTCATGTCCGCAGCCGCACTCCTCGTCATGGTCGTGATGATGATGCTCATGATCGTGGTCGCACTCTTCATCATGGTCATGGTGATGCTCGTGATCATGGTCATGTCCGCAGCCGCACTCCTCATCGTGATCGTGGTGATGATGGTGCTCATGCTCTTCCTTCAGAAGTTCATCTGCCAGGGAAACCGGATGCTCCATAACCTCAAGGATCTTCTTGCCGTCCAGCTTCTCAATTGGAGTAGTGATGATAGCAGCCTTCTCATTGATGGAACGAAGAAGCTCCATAGACTCCATAGCTTTCTTCTCATCTACAATATCGGTACGGCTCATGATAATAGCGCCGGCATACTGTACCTGGTTGTCAAAGAACTCGCCGAAGTTTCTCATATACATCTTGCATTTCTTTGCATCCACTACTGTGGTGTAGCTGTTCAGCTGGATGTCTACATCTTCCTCAACACCCTGTACAGCCTTGATCACGTCGGAAAGCTTACCTACGCCTGATGGCTCGATCAGGATACGGTCCGGATGATATTTCTCTACAACTTCCTTCAGAGAAGCACCGAAATCACCTACCAGAGAGCAGCAGATACATCCGGAATTCATCTCACGAATCTCAATACCTGCATCCTTCAGGAAACCGCCGTCAATACCAATCTCACCAAACTCATTCTCGATCAGTACTACCTGCTCGCCTTCAAAAGCCTCTTTCAGAAGCTTCTTGATCAGTGTTGTTTTACCGGCTCCAAGGAAACCGGAGATAATGTCAATCTTTACCATTTTGTATTTCCCCTTTCTATTCTACGGGGCACCAGATTCGCATCTTCAGAATTTTTTTTCAAAAAATTCCAAGAATGCTTTATTCGGCACCGGGATTTTCGCATAACATGTTTTGACCAGGAAGCATAAATACCCCCTGGTTCTTTGCCTCTTGGCAGGGCTAGAGCATGTTTGAAAAAGGCCCTAGTTTGCCCTACCTGTCAGAAAAGGGGACATGACAATGTCACATCCCCCTGATATATTATCCCAAATTCACAGATTTATGCAGATCAGCCGTTGATCATGAAGTGCATAAGCTTATCAATGTCTTCTTTCTCATATGCAACAATCTCAAGCTCCGGAATCTCACCGTTGGAGAAGATGTTTGCAAGAGATACATACTGTGATAATTTAGATTTCAGGTTCAGTCTGTCTCCTTCGCCAGTTACCAGCTCTACTTTACCTGCACAGCTGTCTACTACACTAAAAAATTTCTCAATGTCTTTAATATTAGATACCTTCATGTCAATATTCTCCTTTCAACATGTAACACTTTTTTCCATTTCTTTTCGTCGGGCTCATTATAGCGCAACTTTTCCCAAATTTCAACAGATTTTTGGGCTTGTGAGAAAAATCCCCAACAGTCACAAACAAAGCCTGATTTTGCCCGGTTCTTTAGGCATTTTTATTACGGATTCTCTGATTACAGAATATTTTAATACTGGAAGATCGCCACTCCGTAAGCTGGAAGGGGATATGCAAAGGAAAACGGACGGTTGTCGCATTCCTGTTTCTCTGCCTTAAATACCTTCTTCGCTGTCATGCCGTTCCCATCCAGAAGCTGCGTGTACTGTTTCTTCTTGGGAACGCCAACCCGGTAGTCCGGACGGTCCATAGGGGTGAAGTTGCAGATCACCAGAAGATTATTTCTTCCTGTAGGAGACTTCCTTACAAAGCTGTAGATGCTTCTGTCCCCGTCATCTGCATTGATCCACTCGAATCCGGAAGGATCTGTATCCATTCCGTAAAGTGCCGGATACTTGCGGTACATCTTCAGAAGAGCCTTCACGAAATCCTTCAGGTCGCGATGCTTCTCTTCTCCCAGAAGGAACCAGTCAAGTTCTCTCTCCTCGCTCCACTCACGAAGCTGACCGAATTCCTGTCCCATGAACAGAAGCTTCTTGCCAGGGTGGCAGAACATAAAGGTATAAGCAGCCTTCAGGTTCTTAAACTTGTCATCCGGCTCTCCCGGCATTTTCTCCAGCATGGATTTCTTCAGATGCACAACCTCATCATGGGAAATGACCAGAACATATTTCTCACTGTATGCGTAGGTCATGGAGAATGTCATCTTATTATGATTAAACTTACGGAAATAAGGATCCAGCTTCATGTATTCCAGGAAATCATTCATCCAGCCCATGTTCCATTTCAGGGAAAATCCAAGTCCGTCATCCTCAGCCTTACCTGTAACCTTCGGCCATGCAGTAGACTCTTCTGCGATCATGACCGTTCCATGATTTCTTCCCAGGACAACCGTATTCAGGTGCTTGAAAAACTCGATTGCTTCCAGGTTCTGGTTTCCACCATATTTATTTGCTACCCACTGGCCGTCATTTTTGCCATAGTCCAGATACAGCATGGACGCAACTGCATCCACACGCAGTCCGTCTACATGGCATTCCTCGATCCAGAACAGGGCATTGGCAATGAGGAAGTTCTTAACTTCCGGTCTGCCATAGTTGTATATCTTGGTTCCCCAGTCCGGGTGCTCGCCCTGTCTCGGGTCTGCATGCTCATAAACTGCTGTGCCGTCAAAATTAGCAAGACCGTGTGCATCCTTGGGGAAATGGGCAGGTACCCAGTCCAGGATAACACCAATCTTCTGTCTGTGAAGATAATCTACCAGATATTTAAAATCCTGTGGAGTACCATAGCGGGATGTAGGCGCATAATATCCAGTTACCTGGTAGCCCCAGGAGCCGTCAAATGGATGCTCTGCAATTCCCATCAGTTCCACATGTGTGTAGCCCATATCCTTTACATACTGAGCCAGCTTCACTGCCAGTTCTCTGTAATTGTAAAAGCCCTTCTCGTCCTCTTCGGTAGCCGGATGCTTCATCCAGGAGCCCGGATGCACTTCATAAATGGACATGGCATTCTTGGTCTCATCGAACTTCTGGCGGTTCTTCATCCAGGTTCCGTCTTTCCACTTAAAGTCGCGGATGTCTGTAATTCTGGATGCAGTTCCCGGTCTTAATTCTGCCTCATTGGCATAAGGGTCTGCTTTGTAAATGTGCTCCCCGTTCATTCCAATAATAAAGAACTTATACAGCTGGCCAATCTTCGCGCCTGGAACAAATGTTTCAAATACACCGATCGGGCCTGCCTTCGTCATGGGGTTCGCCTGTTCATCCCATTCATTAAATTCTCCAATTACCGAGACCCCCTGTGCATTGGGTGCCCATACTGCAAAATAGACGCCCTCTTCATCACCATCCTTCACAGGATGTGCTCCAAGCTTTCTGTAAATATCATAATGGGTTCCCTGTCCAAACAGGTACTGATCGAGTTCTGTAAACTGTAATTTCTCTCCCATCAGAAAGTTACCTCCCTAAACTTTCATTCATGAATATTTCTGTACAAACAGTCATATTCTTTTCGTAAAAATCCTTACGCACATTATAACATACTCTTTTCCTCCACGCCACAATTAAATTGTCTATTATTCCCAAAAACATCATACCAAAATCGAGCTTTCCTGTAAAAAAATACGCCTGTACTTTCGAAATTTCTTCTAAAGTACAAGCGTTATTTTCGTTAAATATTATTCGCTGGAATTGCTTCCATCTTCACTGCCGTCGGAATAGTCTTCACTGCCGTCGCTGCCGCTTCCATCCTCAGAACCATCGCTGGAATCTTCTGTACCGTCAGAAGTATCTGCATCAGAGGTACTGTTTCCTGCATAACCAGGTACCAGCCCCTGATCCAGGATATCCTGCCAGAAGTTGTTGTAAGAAGCATTCTGAAGAGTAACATTCTTAGCCTCTGCCATCTCGCTTACGGTAACAAGCTTAAAGCCCATATTGATCAGTTCCGGAATAATCCTCTCCGCAGCTTTTACGGAAGGCTCATGAATATCATGCATCAGAATAATGGTACCGTCTTTGATCACACTGCTGTTATCCTGCATAATGGATTTGTAGTCAAGATCCACATCCTTATACTTCCAGTCAAGGGAATCCAGAGACCACATGAAGAACGGTTTCCCCACCGCATTCATAATGTCCTCGTTGGCATTTCCGTAAGGAGCTCTCACTACAGTAGAAGCCTGACCGCAGGCATCGATCAACGCCTGGTCTGCATCATTAAACTCCTTCACTACACTGTCCAGGCTCAATTCATACATATTGGCATGATCCCAGGAATGGTTGCCGATCTCGCAGCCAAGCTCCAGCATTCTCTTCACGTCATCCTGATAGTTCTGAACATTCTGGCCAAGCATGAAGAAGGTTGCGTGTGCATTGTTCTCTTCCAGGCAGTCCAGAAGCTCAGAGGTATACTCTCCCGGGCCATCATCAAATGTCAGTGCGATCATCGGACGCTTCTCAGAAGCATTATAGGAACCATCGTCGTTAAAGTAATAATCCTGTGATCCCTTTGTCACCCATCCGGTCTGCATATAGCCATTGTCATCAAAGGCATATGTCACACCGTCAATTTCTGCAAAACCACCTGTATAATATGTACCGTCCGCATTCTGATACCAGCGGCCGTTGTCATCCTCATGCCATCCCGGTGTAAGGGTAGAAACCTTGGTCAGATCGCTCTGCCCTTTCAGAGGCTGCCGCTGTGCAGCTGTAGGATCCGCGGTCTGCTCCGCATCTGCCTGCACCTGCTGGGACTCTCCGGTACTCTTCCCTCCAATGCGGCTCACAATAGGGAAAATCACCCCGCGTATTACAAATATAACAGCAAGTACCATAGCCACCACATAAGTAACCAGCTTAATGATCTTCCTTCGTCGTATCTGGCGCTGCTTTTTACGCATTCTTTCGCGTATAACACTTCTATCCATCTATACTTCCCTCTTTATCCGTTGTTGCAAAAAATCCCTTATAATACTTTTTTCAGCTCCAGATCATCTGTTACCAGCAGAATGTCAGCCTCTTTTCCCACAGAAAGAGAACCAACCTCATCGTAAATGCCAATGCTCTTAGCCGGGTTTCTTGTAGCCGAAAAAACAGCTTCCTCCACAGGCACACCGAAAGAAACTACCTTGCGCATGCAGTCATACAGGTTAGTAGCGGAGCCTGCAATGGTACCGTCCTTTAGGGTAGCCTTGCAGTCCTTCATGGTTACTTCCTGTCCGCCCAGCTGGTAGGTTCCATTCTCCATACCAGTGGCCATCATGGAATCACTGATCAGTACAATTCTCTCCGGTCCGAACATTCTAAAGGTTCCACGGATTACAGAAGGATGGATATGAATTCCGTCACAGATCATTTCCACCATGCACTGCTCATCATCAGAGGCTGCACCGATCAGTCCCGGTGCTCTGTGAGCCAGCGGCTGCATGGCATTATAAAGATGGGTCACATGATGCGCGCCTCTTCTCATTGCCTCAGATGCCGTCTCATAGTCTGCACCTGTATGTCCAAGGGAAATACAAACCTCGTTATGTACTTCGTCAATAAACTCCATAGCCCCTTCTACATTCGGAGCCAGAGTCACAAGCTTCACCATATTGCCGGAATAAGCATTCAGCTCACGGAAAAATTCTGCGTCCGGTTTGCGGATATAGCCTTCTACATGGGCACCTTTTTTCTTCGGGTCCAGGAACGGTCCCTCCATATTAATGCCTCTTACTGTAGCACCTTCCGGGAAATCTCCTACTGTCTTTATGGTTGCGAAGATTTCCTTCAGTTCCTCTGCCGGAAGTGTCATGGAGGTCGGACAATAGGAAGTCACTCCATGGCTCTTCTCATATTTCAGAATAATCTTAAGCCCCTCCGGGTCTGCATCGGAAAAGTCGTGGCCAAATGCACCGTGGCTGTGTACATCCACCAGTCCTGGAAGCACCTTCAGTCCTTTGGCATCTATTACAGTCTTGTCTGTAACCTCTGCCTCAGTGGCTACGATCTTATGATTCTCTACATATAAATCCTGTATCTGAAAACTTCCATCTTCCTGAAATACTTCTCCATTTTTAATGATCATGATTATTCTGCCCCCTCCTGGGATGAATCTTCTGTATTGGTATCCTGTGCATCTGCATTACTGTCAGCTTTCTCGCTGTCTGCACCGTCATTTGCAGTATCCTGTTTCTCTTCCTCTGTTTCACCAGCGGCTGTCTGCTCTTCACCAGCCTCATCTGTGGTCTGTCCCTCTTCGGTATCTGCTGCCTCTGCATCTTCTCCTGCAGTCTGGTCATAGTTTGCATTTGCAATAATAAAATCTTCAACTCGCATCAGGCCAATCGTCTCATCTACTGCAACCTGACCATAAGTGTCAATCAGTGCAGCAAGATCACCGGATGCATACTGCTCAACCAGCTGGTCCTGAATAGCAAGGCACTCCTCATCATCCAAAGTCATGCCCTCTGCATCCATAATTCCCTGAATGATCAGATTCTGTTTTACCTTCGCCTGTGCATACTGCTGGCACTGCGCTTCGAAATCATCCATAGACACTCCCTGGGACTCTACAAAGTCTTCCAGTTCCATATCTGCCTGCTTCGCATATGCCTCCGCCTGCTTTTTAAAGGTCTCCACAGCATCATTTACATCCTCCTCCGGGTATTCCACAACCTCAGAATTGGTATATACGGTATTCCATGCAGTGCTTCTAAGGCTGTTCTCCGCCTGCTCCTGGTTCTCCTGCTCAAGCTCACTGCGCACAGATTCTTTGTACTCATCAGTATTCTGATAATCTGTATTGGCAGTTACCCAGCCGTCGGTCAGTTCCGGCGGACGCTTAAAGCTCTGCACCGTAATCTGGAATACGGCTTCCTGTCCTGCCAGGTCTGAATTTCTGTAGCTCTCTGGGAAAGTGACGGTGACATCCTTGGTCTCGCCCTTCTTCATTCCCACGATTCCTTCCTCAAATCCCGGGATCATGGTGCCGCTTCCGATCACAAGATCGTAATTATTGGCAGTTCCGCCCTCAAATGCCTCGCCGTCCTTAGTTCCTACAAAATTAATGGTAGCGGTATCGCCGTTCTGAATAACTGCATCTGCATCATTCACTGTTTCTGATTTATTCTGGAGGTTCTCGGCAACACGATTGTCTATATCTGTGTCTGTAACCTCCTGTACGGTATTGTCCAGGGTGATTCCCTTATAATCTGCAATCGTGACGTACTTCTCAACACTGTCAACGGAAACCAGGCGGGTGTTGCCCTCAGAATCCGTCTTGGATGATGAGGTATCTGCCTCCTGCTCAGTAGCCTGTGCGTCACTTGAGTCTGCCTCGCTTTTATTATTTCCACAGCCATTCACGGCAAGTGCCATGCACACTACCAGCGCTGCAAGATATGCTTTTCTTTTCATACTAAATAAACTCCCTTCAGTTTCTCTTCTATTAAAACTAACATATTTTCTTCCAAAAAGAAAGCCTGCCGGCACATTTCATTTTTTCTTAAGAATTAGAACGTGTTTGATAAAAGCTTTCTGATCAGCCGCCGTTCATAGGCGGTACCGGAGTCGGTCTGGAAGAATCAAATACTTCACTTGCGTCAAACAGATCCGCCAGCAGATCCGGATTGTAATACATTCGGTATCCGTCCACATTTCTTCTTCCCATGCGGAAATATTCATCTGTGATCTGTACAAAATATTTATTGGAATCCACATTGCAGTAATAATCATAGCCCTGTGACTTCAGATAATTAAACTTCTCATCTCCTGTGTAAGCGCCTCCATTATTAATGTCCGCGCCAAATGCAAAGATGATAATGTCTGTTCCTCCAATAAGCGGATCCACATTTTCCTTGAAATTGGTAGTATCGGTCTGGAGACGTTCCATGGAAACCGTGGACATATTCTTGTGCCCCCATGTGTGGCTGGCAAAAGTCCAGCCCTCTTTTTTCATGGCATCTGCAACCTTCTTGGCTCCTGCCCGCTCTGTTTCCAGGTCAAAATCCGGGTGCGCATTCAGCCATGCAAGCTTGTCATCATTCAGATCATCCGGTCTTGTCTGGTAGCTGATATCCGTGCGATAGCCCAGAATACCGTTATATCCGGTCAGTGCCACAATTCCCTTATGTCCGTGATATGCAAAATCCGGATGCGCTTCCACAAAGCGGTCGATCAGCGGCACAACATCATAGTCGCCCACCACAGTGCTTCCATCATCCTGCACATACTCATTGCGCACCTTGCCGTCCTCATCTACGACAAGCTTAGTGGCAATTCCGTCTCCGTCCTGGGAATGATAGTAGCACACATCATCCTGTGATAATACAAAGGGTGTCTTGCCCTCAGGCAGATAAACGGTCTTGGCTTTCATATTGCCGTCATCATCAAGTCTTGCCAGGTCATAGAGATTCACCATAACATACCCTTCCTCATACATGGTCTGGGTAATCTTGTTAAACTCATCCAGCGTGGTCATTACCTGATTATAGCCATCCTGCTTGTAGTCCCCGTCAAATGCCTTGGAGGTGTCTACAATAAGAGAATGGTAAAAAATATGTGTCACCTGCTCCGGGGACCAGGCTACGCAATTGTCTTTTTCTTTTTTGTATTTCTTCGCTGCATTCTGAAAATGCACATTATATTGATATGCATTGTCATTTTTCAAAAGCTTGATGGCTCCGTCATAATCGTACTGGGCTGCCTTATTCTTGGCAGTGGTCAGAACCTTCTTCTCATGGCGAACCTGTCTGTGGATAAAACCTGCTCCTGCTGCGGCTGCCTGGGGCATGAAATCTGCCTCTGCTTTCACCGGAGCCTGTGTCACAGTAGGATCTGCTGTTTTATTTTCCTCAGAATCTGCTTCTTCGTCATCCGCATTTTCTGAATCATCTGGATTCTCTGCTTCCTTTGAGTCTTCGGATTCAGCTGAATCCGCCGGATCTGTCGTCTCTTTGGAATCTTCCGTCTCATTCTGCTCTTCCGATTCTTTCTCCAGAACAGGCGTTGCCGTAGCTTCCGCTGTTTCTGTATCTTCTTTCTTCTCAGGAATCAAAGCTTTCGCACGGGTTACAAGGGTCTCCACACCATCCTTCAGTCCGATCTGATCACCCCAGAAATATCCTGCTCCTCCAAGGAGTATCAAAACAGTAACAATAAGAGCCAGATTACGATTCCGCATCTGCCTCTTCTTTCTCTGAAGATTACGCTGGTGTCTCTCTTTCCGCCGCTCTTCATAATACGCTTCTTCCTGCTTACTCTCCTTGTCTAATTCCTGTAATTCTTTATCAAGCGTCCCTTCCGTATTGCTGTCGGGGGCTTGTTTTTCTTCCAGAACAGAAGTCTCCTGCTGTTCTGTATCCGTTTTCTTCATATTGTGTATAACTCCTTATTTGTCCTGTCAGCTTCCCCCGTTGATCTGTTATGGGAAACAGCATGGAACATATCTGTCTTGCTCATAACAGGCTGTCACAAACTGATTCGACAGCGATTCTGACATTAACATTTTAACCATATCAGATAAAACTATCCATTTTGTAACCGCTGTTTTCCATTATACATGATATTTATATGAATTACCACCTATTTTCCCACAATTCTTCCCTGCCATATCTTGTCAGGATGCCGATTTTTTAATTGCCTTTTCTATAAAACAATGGTAAAATAGAGTTTATGTAAGCAATAAGAAACTTTTTATGGTAGGAGGATAAGTATGCATCCAGTAACAATTGTCCTTCTGGTGATTCTCGTAATCCTCATCGGATTACTGATTGGTTTGTATTTCTTTGGCAAGAAGACCCAGAAGAAACAGGAAGAACAGCAGGCACAGATCGAAGCAAGCAAACAGACCGTTTCCATGCTCGTTATTGATAAGAAGAGAATGCCACTTAAGGAATCCGGTCTCCCACAGATGGTCATTGACCAGACTCCCAAGCTTCTTCGCCGTTCCAAGCTTCCCATCGTTAAGGCTAAGGTTGGTCCGAAGATTTCCATTCTTATCGCAGATGAGAAGGTATTCGACCTGATCCCGGTGAAGAAAGAGATCAAGGCAGAGGTCAGCGGACTTTACATAGTCGGTGTCAAAGGCATCCGCGGCAATCTGGAAGCCCCGGCCAAGAAGAAAAAAGGCTTCTTCGCCCGCTTTAAGAAATCTGCAGAGGAAGCTCAGGCAGCCCAGACCGAGACCAAGAAATCCAAGAAGAAAAAATAATTCAAAAATGCCCTGCATCGCTGCGGGGTGTTTTTTTATCGTTTCATAGGAATCAAAATCTTCAGTTCAAACCAGTTATCCGTCTTGCCGGCAACCACAGAGCCGCCGTATTTTTCCACAATCTTCTTCATGCTCTTCATTCCATAACCATGGAAACGTTTATCTGCCTTGGTTGTGATCGGAAGTCCGTCCTGAAACTGAATGTCCTCCTCGCAGTAATTCTCTGTACGGATACGGATAAACTGTCTGTCCTGAATTACGTGAAGGGCAATCAGCCGCTTCTCCCGCTCTTTGATCTTCACCACGCTCTCAATGGCATTGTCCAGCATGTTTCCAAAAAGTGCACTGATATCCATATCCTCCATAAAATTCAGGAGCTGGCCTTCACCTATGAATTTCAGCTCAATGCCATGCCTCTGGCAATGCATGCTCTTGCTTGTAAGAATGGTATCCAGAACCTTATTGCCTGTCTTGTTCTGTGTCTCATAAATCTTGATCTCGCGCTCCATCTGCGCCAGATATTCCCCGGATTTCTCAGAATCCGCGCCGCTTTTCAGCAGATTGATCTGGTGCTTCAGATCGTGATATTTCTGATTTACAATGTCAATGCTCTCCTTGGAAAGCTTATAATTGCTGTACTGCATGTTCATAATATTCCGAAGGGTATCCTTCTCGAATCTTAGCTGAATCTCCTTCACCTGGATATGATATGCATAAAGCACCGCCATACCGCTTAAGTCTGCCAGGGTACGGATAATGAAAATATCCATAGCAGTTCCGCCGCTGAAAAGACTGTTTGCATCTACATAGCTGAGATTGCTGATGCCGTATACAATTGCGGTCACAATGCAGGCAACGATCATCTCCCGTCTGGTAATCTGCAGTTCCTCAATATCTTTTTTCAGATATCGCTCAATAAAATAAATGATTGCGTAAATTACCGCATAAATCAATACCATGTGAACACAGCTCCAGATCAGCTGCTTCATATTTCCACTTTCAACAGCAGGGAAATCGCCTGTATAAAAATAAATAATCTGCCAGCAAAGAGAAGCCGCAAATTCTGCGCTGATAAACGCCTTTGCACAGAAGAACCCGGTCTCCCGCCAGGACAGTTCCCCTGCCATTTTAATATACAGAAGCATCAGGCCAAACACACAAAGCATAAGAGGGATAAAGAAAATCTGCTTAATCCCGTCCGTGAAAAACATTACCAGGAAAATACTGATAAAGCTGAGCACGCTGTACAGATATTTCCACCAGTCCTTTTTTCCACGACCTTCTACAATTACCATTACAAAAGCAGAGAGCCAGTAAGAAATGGCATAATAATAACCGGGTGTATTCACTACTGTACTGCTCATTTTCCCACCTCATTCATATATTCATTCAGGGCATCCAGAAATGGCTTGCGCCTGCTGCGGCTTACCTGAATGGTATCGCCGTTTACCATAATGTCACTGCCCTGATAGGTCTCCACAAATTCCAGATTCACAAGATAACAGCGGTTGCACCGGAAATATCGCTTGGGGTTGAACTGATTGTCCGTATCCCGCATAGTTCCCTTTGTCTCAAAATCCCCGTCCAGGGTGTGGTAGATCAGCACATGATCCTGCACCTCTACATAGCAGATCCGTGCTACATCCAGCTTCTTCTTGCCGCCCTTTAAGACAATGGTAATGTATTCCTTCTCAGGAGCCTTCACCTTGGACAGCGCCCTTGCCATGCTCTCGGAAAAAGAGAAGTAGGAAATGGGCTTGAGAATATAGTCCAGCGCATTGACCTTGTACCCCTGAATGGCGTACTGGGGCATATTTGTGATAAAAATAATAATCACGTTGGTATCCAGCTCGCGTATTTTTTCCGCTGCCTTCATTCCGTTGAGAAAAGCCATCTCGATGTCAAGAATAATCAGATCGTAGCTGGCTGTATAGTCAGTCACAATGTCCTCTCCGTCCTGAAATTCCGTAAGAGAAAATTTCACCTGATTTTCTTTTTCGTATCTGCTCAGACATTTCTTCAAAGCTTCCCGGTCATGCCGGTCATCTTCCACAATCGCAATTCTTACCATAGTTGTTCCTCACCCGTTCCGTAATATCTCTCTAATATGAAAACCAGCTGCGTCCGCCTGCGCTTCACAGTATTTCCATTCCCCCTCTGAATTTCCATACTGCTGGTACTTTTCATAAAAAACGGCCCTCCGGTACAGTGATCACTGCGCCAGAGAGCCGAATCACTTATACTTGCTTAATAAGCATAGTATAACAGGAATCAGGTTCTGAAACAATTATATTTTATTTTTTAAGGGCTGCCTTTTTCTGGTTTTCCTTGATAGTCTTCTGATCCTCCTCGATGTGCTTCTCCACATCCAGGCGGCTCATAAGGATAATAACAACGGCATAAGTAATCACATCCGCAGCCAGGAACGCAAACGCAAGCACCTGCTCCACGCCGCCCATCTGGCGGTAAACCACCTGGCCGGTGTAATTTGCCACATTTTCAATGATCTCCAGTGTCTGCGGGTTGCATGCAATACCAGTGTTGCTGTAGCCTGCAAATGTGAGAAGGCTGTTCAGTACACCGATGCAAAGTCCGCTAAGACCAACCATAATGGAGCTGTAAACAGACATAGTAAATCCGTCGCTTCGGAAACCGTTTTTCGCTTCCAGGTGATCCAGTACATCAGAAAGAAGTGCCATAGTGACATACACTGCCGGAATACTTCCGATTCCCTTCAGTACCATACTGGTTGCAACCATTCCAAAGCTGTGTACATTTAAGAAGCAAACCAGTCCGCCTACAACGGAGAAGCACAGTCCTGAAACAACGGCTCTCTTTTTACCAAGCTTACGGGCAATGGGCCATGCCACTACCATACCAACCGCAGTTGGGATTCCGCCAACCAGACCAAGTGTTGACATCAGTACTCCGGAAGTCTGCTCCGGATTGGAAGAATTGATAACGCTATCAAACATCCATCTTACATAGAAACTCATGGAGCTGTTCTTGATCAGCTGACCAAACTGGAAGATCAGGAAGTAAAGAATGATGATCCACCAGTATTTATTGTGGATACAGCCTTCCAGCTGTTTCTTCAGCGGAAGCTTCTCTTCCTTTACATTCAGGTTTGCTGTCTCTTCTGTAATACGCTCTCTTGTAAAATAGTACTCCAGCATACAGCCAAATGCACTTACTAGGCAAAGCACGATGGAAATGATTCTCCAGTGCGCATAGCTGGCATCCACATCAATTCCGCCGTCCTTTGTCACAAACAGGAAGCTCTGCAGAAGGATCGGCACAAGAATGCTGGCTCCAACTCCTGCGGATGCAACCATTGCTGCATTTGACAGGGTTGCCAGAAGTCCGCGGCTCTCAGAATTTCTGGTGGAAAGAGAAACCATGGAGCTGTGTGCGCAGTAAAAGCACGGATATGCAAGCGCATAGTACAGATTGTAGGAAACTGCGATCCAGATCATCTGAATAGCATTGCTTCCCTTGTTTGGTGTCATAAACATAAGGATAATTGCCACGATCAGCATAGGAGCTGCAAGAATCAGGTACGGTCTTGCTTTTCCCTGTGTGGATCTGGTGTTGTCGATCCACTGTCCAATCATCAGGTTTCCGAGAACTACGAAGATCACGGATACGATTGGAAGAAGTGTAGCAAATGCTCCGAATTTTGTCCAGCCAAGTACATCCACATAATAACGGTTCAGATATGCACCAAAAATGGAGTTGGCAAACATGGCACAAAACGGAGCCAGAAAATAGCCGATGATCATCTCCGGGATCTTTACCTCACTGGATTTGATACGGGTTTTGAAAACCGGCTTTTCTGCAACTTTTTTTGCAAAATTAGTAATGTTCAAGTGTTTCGCCTCCTGGGTTTATTTGACTCTTAAGATAAACTCTTTTCCCTTTTATTTAAACTTTGTCTGCTATTAGCAGATAAAGTATTTCTTGCTTTTTAAGGCGTTTTTACTTCAGGTCAAAGGACATAAAGTCAAACGCACCAGTTCCCTTGTAGCTGAAATACAGTGCCTCTTTCTCGCCAAGTCCGCTTAAATCAGCCGCAAAGCCATGCTGCTCTTTGCAAGGTTTCACCTGGATCTTTGCCACTGGCTTGCCGCCTTCCTCTGTGGTCACATAAACAACTCCAGTTGCTTTTCCCTTAATGTTAATGCGAACCTTTGAGGTCTCACGCAGGTCAAAATATTTGAAACCTGCCACTGCTCCGTCGCACATATTTGCCACATACTGGTCAGAGCCCTGTTCACGGTCTTTTCCCTCCTGTGTCAGATATGGATGACCAGACTTGAAATGCTTGATCATGCTCAGGAAACGGGTTCCCTTTTTGCCATATACGTTGCAGGCGATGTAGGAAGGATAGTTTCCTTTTCCCTTAAGCGGTCCGTCATTCAGACCACAGGAGGTCATCTCTGCCTGATAGAATTTGCCATTCTCGAAGCGGATGCGCTCTGCACAAGCCTGACGGGAAGACTGCTTACGGTTACTGTGTCTGTGATAGAAAACATAATAGCTTCCATTAATCTCGATCAGGCTTCCGTGAGTGTTTCCGGTACAGTTTCTTGCATTTTTTACATCTGTGATTCCAGGAAGGCCGATGTCCCCGTTGCTGACCAGAACACCGCCAAACTCAAAGCCCTCTGTAGGGTTATCGCTTGTTGCATAGCAAAGCTCATGGCTGTTCAGGGAGCTATAGATGAAGTAATAGGTTCCATTGAATTTACGCATGGAGCTTGCCTCCAGGAAGGGATGTCCCTCATAAGAACTTCCTGGTGCTTCTTTCTCACTGGCAATTCCAATGTATTTCGGTCCCATTTTTACAGTAAGCATATCTGCGGGGTCCAGCTCGAAGCACATTGCACCGTGCTCAGTCGGCTTGGAGCCATCAAGCAGAAGGGGATTTCCCTGAAGGGCAAAGCCTGTGTAAAGATACAGCTTTCCATCGTCATCCATAAAAATGCCCGGGTCAAACTGCAGTGGCTCCTCTTTCTTTCCAATAGGAGTGCCGTCTGCATATTTTACATAACCATAGAATTCATATTTGCCTGCCGGCTTGTCACAGACAGCTACAGAGATCATCTTGGTGCCGCCCATGAAATAATAAAGATAAAATCTTCCGTCCGATCCCTGGATCATATCCGGTGCTGCCAGACCATTTGTAAGACGGATCTTCGGCGCTGCCGGATCCTGCTCTCTTTTGAAAATAACACCCTCATAACGCCAGTTGCCAAGATCGTCTACCGGTGCTGACCAGCATACATAGTCTCCAAGACAGAAATTCAAGCCGTTAAAAAGATCATGAGAACCATATATGTATACACGTCCGTCCACAATATGCGGCTCCGCATCCGGCACGTATTCCCAGCTTGGCAAATACGGATTTACAGCCTGCTTTGTTTTCATACTTCATCCTCCATTTACTATTTTTGCTTTGCTGCCCGCGCTTAAACATAAGCTTCCCAATCAGCAGACAGCATGTTTTATTTTATGCAAGTATTATAGCATCTGAATTTTCCCGTACCCGTTTTTAGCGCAAAGTGTATGAAATTTATCGCAAGTAGTACAAAACCGATGCGCAGCTTGCAGGACGGGCTGCTACTCCTTCACAGTTATGCACAAAAAAGGCACTGTGAAAATGTGCAATTCTCACAATGCCTTTCTTTATTCCTTAATTTCTCTCAAATCCAAACTGGTCAAAGCTGCAGATCATCTTGCCTTCCTCACCGTGGAAAACGAAGTATACTGCATGGACACCGGAGATTTCCTGCTGGCAGTCTGCCTTAAGCCAGCTCCAGGAGGTTTCGTTGGAGCCATCCTCTTTATTCTGGGCATTTTCTACTGCGTCAGCGGTCAGCTCCAGAGTTCCTGCAAGAGTTCCTCCCTGGTCTTCTGACGGTGCATCCAGATAAAGGTCAACAGAACCATCTGCACAGTCTGCGGTTTTGGAAACCAGCATTTTCAGAGTATCTGTTCCGGCATCACCGAAATCAAGATATTTGTAGCCTACAATATTACCGTCCTTCAGATTTGTTACACAGGTAGTGTGAACGGCATCCTGGTCACGGTCTGCCACAACATATGGTCCGTTTACAAGGCAGTCACTGTGCACGTTGTCCCCTTCTGTGGATGGTGCCGGGTGATCCACTGCCTCAAGAAGATAGGTTGTGGTATTTGCATTCCATGTGGAAAATGCATCCATGCTGTCAGCTGCACCGCAGGAGGTAAGTTCCATTGGAGTGATTACCGGGCTGCCGTCTTCTGCAGGACCAACGCCGATCTGACCGACAATTGCCTGTCTGGAAGCGTTGCTTGCATTTGTCTGGCGATGTCCGAAGAAGTACCATTTTCCGTTTACCTTTGCCATTCCGCCGTGGTTGTTTCCACTGATATAAGTTGCAAAATCCGTAAACTCCATCTCGCCTGTTTCCTGATTTTTCACATAGCGTCCGCTGGTATCGGAGATTACATTTCCGTGATCGCCGCTGACAAGAACGCTGGTGTCATAGCCTACAACATCATTGTCAATTCCGTTGGAACCATAGTGCCAGGTGCCGTTCATCAGGTCATCGGTCCATACGTAAGAGATTGCGGAATTGTAGAAAGCTCCGTCTGCGCCAACCTCGTAGCTTACATAGAGAAGCACATAAGCGCCAAGCTCATCCACATAACCAGTCAGGGACGGTCCTTCAAAAATCGGAAGGAAACCACGTTCATCGGTTGGGCACCAGGTGGTTTCTGCAATTTCATATCCGTCATCTGCATTTCCGTCCAGCTTGTAGATAGAAGCCACATGCCTCATGCCGGTTGTGTAATTGTCTTCTTCTACCATTTTGCTGATTTCTTCGTTATCTGCATAACCGGAGGTCATGTTGGAAACAGCCATGTAAATGGTTCCGTTTTCAATGTAAAGACTTGGATCGTAGCTATTCTTGATCGGAATGGTGAGAAGTGCCTGATCCGGGTCCCATGGGCCTGCCGGGCTTGTGGAAGAACGAAGGACAGAATTCTCAAATACCTGGCTGGATACCATATAATAAGTATCTGTAGTCACATCATACTCTGCATCCGGAGCAAACAGCATGTTTCCGCCGTAAGTATTTCCCTCGGAAATATCTAGGATCACGCCCTCATATCTCCAGTCGCTTAAATCATAGACAGGTGCAGACCACAGAACCTGCTCGGCACTGCACATGCTTTTTCCCTCTTTGTCGTGGGAGCCATAGAGATATACACGCCACTCTTCATCATCTCTTGACCAGAATACGTGAGGTTCTCCATCCGGCACATACTCCCAGGATGGAAGCAGCGGATTGCTGGAACCAGACTGGTCTGCCGGCTCTCCTGTTTTCGGGTTTGTTTCATATACAAGGGGATCTGTCTGGTAAGAATACTCTGCACCGCACTCGCTGCACACATAATGACGAAGACCTCCTTCCGTATCTGTGGCCTCATGGCTGTCCTCTGCCAGCTTGTAGCTGTTGGTGTGCTCGCAGGCACGGTATGGGGAAATCTCGTCATCGGATACAGCATCACCCTGTGCACTGTTTTCCTCTGTCTCGTCAGATTCAGCCTCTGTTGAGGCATCATCTGCATTTTTTGCTTCAGCCTCTGTTGGTGCTTCTTCGCTGACAGCCTCATCCGTAGTCTCTTCGCTGACGGTTTCTTCCGCCAGTACAGCAACTGCGTTTCCTGTCAGCAGCAGGGAACCTGTCATTGCCAGTACCATTAACTTTTTCATTTGCTTCGCTCTCCTTTTTCATATTTTGACAATATCTGCACATTCCGCGTTCATTGCCCGGAATGCTTCTGTTTTTATATTATCAGCAAACCACCCCGGCTATAATGTCCGTAAATGACACAAACCTTTCCTATTATGACTTTCTATTGACGGATTTCATGGTTTTGCTATACTTTTATTAGGATGTTAGGGGCAAAAGGGCTTTTGACCCTAACTCGATATCCACGAATTGCTCCGCTGCAAAGCAGCTCCCGCAATTCTCAATTTCACAAACCACACAGAAGCACTGCGAGGATTTCTCTATGAAACACTTTATCCAGACCCTTACAGGCAAGATCACCATTGTCATTCTGCTGATTGTTTTTCCTGTGATTTTCATGGTATACCAAAACGGCCGCAGCACACGGCAGAACTGGCAGGAGCAGCAGATCACCAAAGCGGAAGATGACCTTGCTTTATATGCCTCCTCCATGGATCACATTTTTGACATTCTGGAGGAAACCCTTTTATATCTTCCAATCAACAACAACAGCTTCAACCAGCTGGTCTCCTTTCCCCAGTCTGATACCCAGAGGCACTGGAGCCTGCTGATCAGCATAAAAGAACAGATTTCTTCCATAAAAGAGATCTACCCCTTCATGGAAAATATTTTCGTGTACTACCCGGAGCAAAACCTGTTTCTCAATGAAAAAGTAAATCCGGAAATGACTGCCGTGATTCGAAAACAGGCGAAAAATTTCTCAGGTTCTGCTGCTTCTTCCAAGCTTTGGAACACCGTTTCCACCGCCAACGGCTATTATCTGTACTGGCTTTATAAAAGAGACGGCTACTGTCTTGGTTCCTGGATTTCCTATGATGCGCTCCTTTCCTATATCTGTCAGAATGAAAGTACAGCAGCGGCAGATACCCCCACTTATCTTCTCACAGACTTTGCCGGAAACGTGCTCACTACCCAGGGTGGCATAACCGTCATCCCCAGGGAAGATCTTGGCGCTACTGTGGAAAAGGATGGGCAGTTTTTTATCACCTGCCAGGCGCTTCATCCAGGCGTGTACATTGCCAGAATCCTTGGGACAGCTGAACTTGGGCTTTCCCCCCACTGGTATTCCAGCAGCTTTGCCGCAGTTACCGTCCTGGCCCTGCTTCTGGTAATCTGCGTAGTCCTCTGTATTTCCCACTGGGTACTCACCCCTGTAAAAGAACTGACCCAGGGAATTGAGGAAATCGCCTCTGGAAATATTGAGCACCGGCTTCAGAATCCGTCCGGCACCAGCCTGGAATTCGAGAAAATTGAGACAGAATTTAACCATATGATGGACCAGCTCAAAGATATGCAGATCCAGATTTACCAACAGGAGCTGGAACAAAATGAAACAAAGCTGCGCTATCTCAGCCAGCAGATCCAGCCTCATTTTATCCTGAATTCCCTGAACACCCTGTACACCTACAGCAACCGTGATGTGGAAGCCACCCGGAAAATCATTCGTCTTCTTTCCCAGTATTACCGCTACGTGGTCAACATCGAATCCCGTTATGTAAACCTTGGTCAGGAGCTGGACCATATTGAAAATTTTCTCAAGCTTCAAAAAATCCGTTTTCCCAGAAAGCTGGACTACGAAATCCTCTGCGAAGACGGAATTGACATTGTCCCTATCCCGCCTTTTCTCCTGGAAAGCTTCATCGGAAACAGTCTGAAATACGGCCAGGATGAGCAGGAAAAAATTATGATCCGGATCCAGGCTGTACAGGTGGAGCCTTTTGTAATCCGTATCAGCGTGCAGGATCAGGGCGAAGGCTTTTCCCCGGAAATCCTTGAGGCCATCGAGGAGTACCACAAAACTCATGTGAAAAATGAACTGCTTGGCACCGGTATCTACAACTGCATCGAAAGGCTTAACCTGATCTATCAGGACCGCGCCCAGATTCGCTGCTATAATGCACTTCCCCACGGCGCAGTTGTGGAAATCACCATTCACCTGAATCAATGTGAAAATTAGGAGGTCGGTTATGAATACTTATTCGGTTCTTATTCTGGATGATGAAGAATTTTCAGTAGATGTGCTGATGGAAGATATCCACTGGGAAAAATGCGGCATTTCCCAGGTACATGGCGTGTATTCCGTCCGCCAGGCAAAGGAATTCCTGAAAAAGAATGCGGTCAATATTCTGATCTGCGACATTGAAATGCCAGGGGAAAACGGCCTTGACCTGGTGGAATGGGCCATGGAATATGCACGTTTCAGCAAGGATCCCATGATCTGCATTATGCTTACCTGCCACCCGGAATACAGCTTTCTTCGCAAAGCCATGCAGCTTGGCTGCCAGGATTATCTGCTGAAGCCAGTGGATGAGGAAGACCTGGAAGCCAGCCTGAAAAAAGCGGTGGAGGCTTTGAATCTCCGAAGCAAAGCCTACCGGCAGGAACCGGAAAAGGAGCCGGAATCCGGCCGGGACATTATCCGCCAAAAAGTGCTACCTTACATTCACCAGAATCTCACGGAGCCTTTTACCGTGTCGGAGCTTGCACAGAATGTTTCCCTGAATCCTCAATACATGATGCGTCTTTTCAAAAAAGAGACCAACATGTCTGTGCTGGAATATGTGACGGAGCAGCGGATTCTGCGGGCAAAGGAGCTTCTGCTGTCCACAGATTCTTCCATCGAGAATATTGCGGTGCAGCTTGGCTATTATAATTACACTTATTTTATGAAGGTATTTAAGCGCAATATGGGAATGAGCCCGGGGCAATACCGCAAGCAGTATGGGAAATAGAGCGCAATTCTCACTGTGCACCAAATGTATCTGACAAAATTCCATTCGTGAATAATCACAAATCCATAACCAACAGGGGGAGCAACATTGAAGCATCATAAATTATGTTTACAGAATTTATTTGAAAAAACCTTTTCCAGAAAAACTTCCCGGACATCGGAATGCTTAGCTAAAAAAGAGCATTTTCTCTGTGGAATCACCTTAGCTGCTGGAGGTACACTTTGCATGCTTCTTTTGGGATGCTCTGGAATTCCAGCTGGGGATTCTGCCCAAACAGTCGTCGCAGAGGATGCCCCCTGCCAGATCGTGATCGAGCATCTGACCCTTGGCGATACCCCTATGCCTGACCTTCAGAAAGTAGCGGATGCCGTCAGCGCCATCACCCTTCCAGAAATCAACTGCACCGTAAAAATTGAAAACATCCCCATCGCCGACCATGCCACACGCATCAGCCTGATGTCTGCCCAGAATGACCAGCTTGATATTATCAATACCGGACGTACCGTTTCCCTTTCTGAGATGGTGGCGGATGGAACCCTGCTGCCTCTCGATGACCTTCTCACCAGCCATGGCTCTGCGCTTCTGGAAAAAGCAGGCGACCTGATCAAAGCAGACATAATTGACGACCACATTTACTCCGTCCCTGCAAATCTTTACTGCGGGGGAAATTCCGGTTTTCTTTACAACAAGGATATGGCAGACAGATATAACATCCACCTCTCAGAAACCATGTCTGTGGAAGAAATCGAAGCTATTGCCGAAGCGCTCCACCAGCACGGGAAATACCTGCTTTCACAGGGGGACGGCAGTGATAACCCGATTTTGCTTGGAACCTTTTTCCCGTCAGTTGTTCCAGTTGGGAGCAGTATGTATGCCAATGGAGTCTCTGTGTTCGGTGATTCCGGAACTGATATCATAAATGTTTTTGAAACAGAGGAATATCTTGCATACTGTCAGCTTCTCAGGCGGTGGCAGCAAAACGGATGGCTTCCGGCAGATTCTCTTACCTCCGGCCTTCTGGTAAATCAACTTTTCCAGAATGAGGAAATTTTTATGACATGGCTCACTTCCAATCCCGTGGAGGAAGCTCTGCAGGCAAAAAATTATGGTTTTCAGGTAGATATGTTCGCCACCACTTCCCAGACGCCCCTTCGGACCAATCAGGTGCAGGAAGATGGATGGGGAATCAGTTCCACTTCCAAAAATCCAGAAAAAGCCATGGAATTTCTCAATCTGATGTATTCTAATCCCGAGATTTCCAACCTGCTGATGAATGGAATTGAAGGCCAGGAATATCAGAAGGTAAGCGACCGCATTATCACTTACCCAGACAACGTTTCTGCTGATAATATTGGATACAGCCGCTATTTCTCTGTTTTTGGAGATTTTATGGACATTTACCAGTGGCAGCCCGTTACAGAAGATTTCTACCAGGATTTAAAAGATTTCCGAGACAATATCACGGTCAGCCCGCTTCTTGGCTACACCTTTGACGTATCACCGGTTGCCTCTGAGTATGCCGCCGTTATGCGGATGCTTTCCGAATATCTGCCGCCTTTGGAATGCGGGATGATTGCAGATGTGGAGGGAGCTGTGAAAAATATGAATGTACTGCTAAGTGATGCCGGGATCAACCAGATAATTGAGGAAAATCAACGGCAGTTGGATTTGTGGCTTGCTGACAGATAACATGTCCGTTTTGTGCAAAAGCAACGATAGCTTTTTATTTTTCATACAAAAATTTTTAATTGCAATTCTCCGATTATCTGGTATAATAATCACTCGGTAAACAACTTCATAACAAATTAGCTCTGGTATAAAATTGGAAACGACACAAGTGTACGCTTGATAACGAACAACACATGTGTCTTTTTTGTACTCAAAATTCAAAAAAGGAGAAAAATTTTATGCCAAAAACAAAGTTTCAAAATGTAATCTTTACCCTGATGATGTCCTTTCTCATGGTTTACGCCATGATCTGCTACAACATTTCCCTGAACATTGGCGGAATGAGCAACCAGGTATTCCTGATGGCCTTCGGTGAAATGAAAATCATGTGGCCGGTTGCATTTGTGCTGGAATTCTTTATTGTGGACAACCTTGCTCATAAACTTGCCTTCCGCATCGTCACACCAAAGGACAGACCATTTGCAATCACAGCAGCAATTTCCATTATGATCATCTGCATCATGTGCCCGGTCATGAGCCTGATTGCCACAATCTTATTCAAAAACGCAGGTTCCCAGTTCGTTGCCGTATGGTTCCAGACAACCTTCATGAACTTCCCAGTTGCTTTCTTCTGGCAGCTCATGTACTGCGGTCCCCTTATCCGCTTCCTCTTCGGCAAAATGTTCCCGGAGAAATAATCAGTATTTGAAAAGGCATTGCAGGATTTTCGCTTCCTGTAATGCCTTTTGACTTATATCTTCTATATAGATTTTATTTTGTATACACAAGTTTCGTTTCCCCAGTCATTCCATAATCATCTGGGTCTGGGGTGCCGAAGATCCAGCCGTCGTAGCCCTGGGTGATCATAATGTTGCGAAGGGAGCTGGTCACGCGCACGGTAATGGTATTTTCACCGGGCTGTATGTAGGAAGTGAGGTCAGCGGTGCGGCGGTCCATGTTGACCGGGACTTTGGTGTCGTTGATCCAGATAGCGGCGGTTCCGCCCTGGAAGCTGTCGGCCTGGAATTCAATTTTGCCTGAGTTCGTTTTGGCAGCTTCTGAAGAAGCTGATTCTGTGTCGCCTTCGCTGGCTTCAGTATTTTCTGCAATCTGCCATTCATCTGGAAGTTCAAATGTAGTGGTGTAGGTTCCAATACCAGACACAGTTTCACCAACAGACTCTATATCTTTCCATGAAACCAGCTCAGCCAAGGTTCCGACGTCTATTTCTACGTGATTGGTTGTGTAAGCAGCTTCTGTTGTGGTGACTCCGGTATCCTCGTTTTCCTCGGTGCGGGTTACTTTCTCGCCAGGCTCGTAAGAATCTATGGTAAGGTTCCAGTTACTCAGTGTAAGTACATTATTAATAGAACTTTTTTCCTGCAGTTCATCTACTGCTTCATTGCCTTCTTTCTCTTTTGCACCAGCTGCATTTTTCGAAACATTCTTCTCAACTTCTGATTTCGTATCTGCAATGTCTTTTGCTTCATTCCTTGTTCCTTCTCCAGAATTCTCTGCCTCAATCTGCTCCACAGAGTTTTCTCCGTCATCCCCATGCTTCAGTGCAAACACCATCGTCTCTCCAGGTGCCGCATCCACATGCAGCACAGTTCTGCCATCTTCATAGCTGACGCCCTGAACCTTTTCCACGTTTCCGCTCCAGGTGTCGATCACATAAGGCTCATAAATTCCATCCAGTGAAATTTCACCCTCGTAGTTTTCCTCATCCTCATACATGTAGTGATAAAGATAGAGATAATCTGCATCCTCTGCACTTCTCATAACCGGAAGAAGCTTTGTATTTGCCTCCTTGTACTCCACTCTTGGAGATACCCCAAGCTCCTGAGATGCCGCTTCCTCATCCGGTGTAATGGAAATCAGGTTGGCTGTGGACCAGTGGGTTCCGCTTGTCATGCTTACGCTCATCCCAAGACGGTTGCATTCCTCAATAATCACTTTCGTGTCATGAATCCACTCTGGAGAACCCCACGCGTAGGTTTCCTTGTCCAAATACTGGGACTCATCCAGAGTTACAAACTCAATTCCGCCATAACCATCGTCATAAAGTTCCTGCACAGATTCCCGCAAAGTCTCATCTGTATGAGAACCTTCTGCCAGCCACCAGCGGGCATAAGGTTTATATTTCATTTCCGGCTGGGAAAATTCCGCTGCAATCTGATTGGCAAAGTCGTCCTCACTTCCGTTATTTTCTGCTGCACTTACGTGTATCAGTGATCCATTCAAAGACATGGCAGCCAGAATTGCTGCCATAGCTGCGGCCTCAAATTTTTTCCTTTTCACTTTTCTCCTCCTTTTAAAAAATGGGCACTCGATAAGAGCACCCCATATTTTATTTCCAGCAATTCAATCTGAGATTATTTTTCCTCTAAGTGAGCATCCAGGAATTCCAAGCCTACCGTTTCCGCATAATCCCTTCCCTCTTCGAAGTTCATCTCAAATCCATGAGTAGAACGCTTTCCATATATCGGAACCAGAACAGAGCCTTCACTTGTATAAGACTCTTCCAGTGCTTTTTCAGAATAGCTATATGGAACCAGGCTGTCATTAATTCCGTGAATTAGCATAACATCTCCGTCATACGCACTGATGGTTCCATAAACATCTAAATCATAAACTGCCTTCACATATTCAGAGCCAACCGTTCCAACTGGCATCTCCGCCTCGCCTTCTGGAATATCTTCTGCAGATGCATAGGTCTCCTTTGCATTGTCCGCAATGCAAAGTGCCGGATAAACTAGGATCATAGCCGCCACATCATCCGCACGGTCTGCCGCTGTCAGCGCACTGACAAGTCCGCCCTGGCTCTGTCCAAGAAGGAACAGATGATCCTGATCCACATAATCCTTTGATTTCACAAAATCCATAACTGCGCTTAAATCAGACTTCTCTGTCATAACCGTCATGTCCATAAAATCCATATCGCTGTTTCCATTCTGGGAACCGCCGCAGAAATCAAAGGTATAAACCACATAGCCGTCCTGTGCTGCTTTTTCCGGCCATTTCGCACGCTCCATCATTTGGGAAGTGGAGCCGATTCCGTGACTCATAATGACCACCGGATAAGTCTGGTTTTCGTCAAAATCAGCTGGATAATAAAACTGTCCGTAAATATTGTTGTCTCCATTTTTACACCAGGAAACCACTTTTGTGCAGCCATCCAGTTCGGTGGTGTAGCCTTCCTCTATTTCTGGATTTGCTTCCTCTGCTTCGCCTTCTGCTTCAGAATTTTCTTCTGTATCTGTACTTTCCGTCTCTGCCTGCACATCTGCATTCTCTTCTGCCCAAACAGATGTTGCTGCACAGCCTGTGCTTAATACTGCTGCCATACCAAGTGCCAATAATACTTTCTTCTTAAACATCTCTCATTCCTCCAAATTCGTTGACTTATTATGAAAAAGTTTATCATCCTTACTGGCAGTTTGCTACCATACTTGCATAACCTTGCATTTTTCCGTCATAATCTTCATTCATGCAAGTGCCTTTCATCCGACCAGTAAAAATATAGCGTGCATAAACATTTACGCACGCCACGCTGCTCATTTTTCCATGCTTGGCAGGGGAATCAAAATATTAATATTGAACACTCCGTCCTCCGCTGTCACGGACATATTTCCGTGATGATTTTCCGTAATCATCTTAATGCTCTTCAGACCAAAACCGTGATGCTCTTTATCTTTCTTGGTTGTCTCAAAACCATCGCCAGATTTTTTCAATTCTCCCTCATAATAATTTTCCTCATGAATGGACAGGAAATTTCCCCGGGTACGCACCAGAATATTGATTGTCCGTTTCTCTTCCTCTTCCAGATGGGAAACAGCAGTCACCGCATTGTCCACAATATTTCCAAACAGGGAACAAAGCTCACTTTCTGATAAAAAATCCAGTTTTTCTCCCTCTGCGATACAGGTCATGTTAATTTTGTTATATTCACAGTAGAGTTTCTTTTCTGTAAGAATGGTATCCAGAATCTTGTTTCCCGTCTGAAACATAGAATCATAAATTGCCAGTGCTTTCTGGATTTCCTTCGCCTCTTTTTCGTAGGCACTTCCAGACAGACTTTGCAGACGCTTGAACCAATGCTTCAGATCATGGCATTTGATATTGATCAGTTCCATATTTTTTCTGGAAAGCTCATATTGCTGCTGTTTCTGATAGAGCAGATCTTCCAGCTGCTGCTTCTGGGCAGAAATGGAATTGCGCTTCAAAGTACCAAACTGTACCATCAGAAGCAGCAGACAGGCAACCATGGAAAAAATTTTCCACGCAGCGAAAATCTCTTTTGTCTCCACGCCAAGCATATGGTCTACCATATAAAACTTAAACACCGTATCAATCAGCCCTGCTGTTACCAAAAGCAGCAAGAGGAAACCCGGGTGAACGGTTACATGCTCCGTTTCATCGATTCTCTTTTCCATAAAATGCAGTACCATATATACGGCCACTGCCAGCAACACTACATAAAGCAGAATAAATGCAATCCCATCGTTTATGTTCAGAAAAGTCTGTAACAGAATAAACACGCTGTACAAAATAATCTGGGTACTGTACGCCGCCACACTGACGAAAAAGATTTCCCTCACAGAATTTTCATAGCAAAATACCATGGTCAGCATGCTCAGAAGAAACATGATTATGATTCCCGGGATACTTTCCCACATGGTTTTGGTATTGCTTACAAAGAGCAGCGTTCCAAACAGACAGATTCCGCTTCCGGCAGCCGCTCTTATCCAGAACAGCGGTTTTCTGGCAAAATTACGGCACATCAGGAAACTGAACAGCAGTAATTCAAAGGTAAGTTCACATTTCCAGACAATCTCCCATATGTTCATGCGCTGCATCCTCCTACATAATCATTCAGGGCTTTCATAAAGCTTTTCTTCCTGGGATGGCTGATCTGCAGCTGGATTTCCCCAATGCTTACCAGATAACCTTCCACAGAAGTCACGTAATATAGGTTTACATAATAGCAGTTGTTGCATAATGCAAATGTGTTGTTTGGAAGTTCTTCCATTACCTTTTTCATGCTGCCATAGGCTTCCACATCCTTTTCCTCAAGATGATAGATTACTTTGTGGCCCAGTACTTCCACGTATTTGATTTCGTCTATAGAGGTTTTCACAAGGCCGTTTCTGGTGTTGATGATGAACTGCTGTTTTTCACGGGAATGGATTTGCTTTACCGCCCGTTTCATTTTCAAGCTGAAGCTGAAATAGTTAAGGGGCTTTACAATGTAATCCATAGCATCCACCTCATAGCCGTGAACCGCATACTGTGCCATGCTTGTCACAAAAACCAGCACTGCCTCTGTGTTTCTCTCCCGGAATTTCCGCGCCGCCTCAAGCCCGTCCATGTACGGCATCTGAATGTCCATAAATACCATCTGGAAGTCCATTTTCCGCTGTTCCAGAAAATCCATGGCATCATGAAACTCCGTTATACTAAAATGCTCATTCTCCTCTGTCTCAAACCGTCCCAAAGCATCTGTTATTATTTCTCTGTCTGTATCGTTATCTTCTACAATCGCAATGCGAAGCATTTTTCCTCCTCCAATCCCCAAATATTCCCACACTTCTTCCATAATATCTTATCTAAAATAATAACATTTTTCCACGCTTCTGCATCTTTTTAACGCAATATGCTGTTTTTTTATCGTGTATGGATAGTTTACATGGACAGATTGCATAATTACGGTGATTATTTCCCACGTTCCGTTTCAAGAAATAAAGAAAAGTCCCTTTACAGCTATCTTTCAAACTGTAAAGAGACTCACCCAATGTTTATGCCATTTCTACTGCAGCATCTTTACTGAAATTTTTGCACCATTTCTTCACCTTTGAAAATGGCAGATTCAAAATCTCGGATATTTCTTCCTGCGGATAACCCTTCGCGAACATGTTATAAACAACTTTTTTATTTCTTTCTTTTTCTTTTCTTTTTAAACGTTGCTTATGCTCTTTGAGACGCTTTTCAACTATTTCTTCCGCCATTTCTCCAGCCATCTCTTCTGCCATTTTCGGAGCCATATCAGCCGCCATATCTTTCGCTATTTTAGCCGCCATCTCTTCCGCCATTTTAGGCGCCATCTCTTCCGCCATTTTAGGCGCCAGTTCCTGAGCAATCACCCTACCCTCTATCTGTGCCTGCAATTTTACCGCACCGTCCCATGCTTCACACATGTCCTTCACCTCCATAACTCTTTCATCCACAATCGTATACTGCTCCAACAAAATCCCCAGAAACCACCTGGTTTCCACGCTTAACTTTTGTATTTCTTCTTTATGATCTTCTATGTACTTTCTCAGTTCTTCCTTCTTCCGGCTATGGTTCATAATCTTAAAGATTTCTTTCCATTCCGTATGGAACAAATCTGGATTCTGCTCATGAATGTCAACTAAGCCAATATCATATTCAGGAAGCTGTCCTGAAAATTTCTTCACTTCTTCAGGAATTTTCATCATTTCCTGTAAATGCTGTTTGCTGATCCAACGTTTCTCGCCCAGATAAACTACCAGATGAAAAACTGGAATCAATGGTTGACGTTCATGAGTTTTTTCAGAATCATCTTTTTGCTTGCGTGCTTTTAACTGATTCGTATATTCGACTCCATCATAAGTAAGACAGCGTACCGGCATTTCATAATCAGCACTGGATTCCACTTCACATGCAATCAGGAATCTACAGCCAGGCTTATCATAAAGCCGTAAAAAATCACGCTCCCTTTCCAGATAAATTCTCTTCGTTCCATTTTGAGAAGAACTGTTTTTCTTTTGTAAATTTACCAGATCAGCAGTATCCGCTACTGATACCCGTTTTTTCCTCTGTACTTCTTTCAGATACTGAGCCTCAATAATCTGCTTCCCTGCAAATACAGTTCCATTAATCAGATCCGCAAATCGCTCATGGTCTGCCAGATATTCTTGCATTCCCTGGTCTTTAGCCCCAAAGGCCTTCACCTTCTTTCACTTTATACTACTTACAGGAATTTGCTGCCGAACGGCATAAGAAAAATACAGAGTTCCTGAAATGTAGTACCAGAGTATCACAAAACCAAGGCCAGTTCAATGACTTTAGAAAGTTTTAAGAATATCTATTTTATTGTTTGCATTTATATAATATCATTTTTGTTTTAGGAACGCAATGCTCTATGAGATGATTTGTAATCAAATTAAAAATATATAGCCAGCTACCAGCTATTTTTCACTGATGGCTGTCTTCTATTCCTATTAGTCTACTCTTGCAAATCTATCATAAACCCATCTCCAACCGGAACTGCTCTATCCTCCGGATTTTCATTTTCTCCATACTCACTGGAAGATTCTTCTACATAAAATTCATCATCCCCATCCTGATATACAAATTGGTTTCCAGCATCGTCTGCATAATAATATAACTGCAAAGTTAGCTGTTTCGCATTTGGAGAAATTCCGGAATCTGTCAGATCAAATACAAGATCTGGATTTCGATATGAATTCAGTTCAAAAACCAGTTCATTTCCAAGATCATCTTCTCCGCGGATCAAGAATTCATCATTTTCTGCCATATCTGGCAATTCACCATAAATTGTTCCGCCAAAAATATTATATTTAATTTTTGAAATAGCAATGTTTTTCCCATTTTGCAGCTGCATGGATTCCTTAATGGGTATTTCCTTCGTATCTGCGGCTAAGGTTTCCAGCGTAGCAGTAAAGGAAAAAATGTATTCATCCTTCTTCTCAATCTGATCATCTTCCGTTTTAAATGTACCAATCGTTATATCAATTTTCTGTGAACCAGACAAATCATTTCGGTAAAATTTTGCCACATAACTTTTAGAGACTGCATCATCAGCTTTCGAATTAGTATTAAACGAATACTGCCCCTCCAGTGCTAAATTTTTCCCATCGATTACGGCCTCGGCACTGTTCATGGATATATCATTATCACCGCTCTCATTGCTCAAAGAATAAGCAATCCACAAATTCTCATGATCCATCGCCACTTCCTCTAAAGATACTGCAATCCCGTTCTTTCGAATCGTTTTCTGAATTTGTTTTACATAATCATCCGCATCTTCTGTACTGCCTAATATCCTGCTAATTAAAGAAGTCATTTTATTCCAGGCAGCTTTGACCTCATTCTTATGTGTTGCTCCTATTGCCACTGCAATTATTATCACAACACAGGCAACCGCAAACCTCATATATTTTCTGAACACTATGGTTTTATTTTCTCTCCAGGGTTTTGAAGCCTGATAGATGTAATTTTCATTAACATCCGCAAATACCTCCAGAAAATCCCAACCCTTGTTATCCTGCATAGCCAGCCTCCTTCAACAAAGCGTAAAGTTTTTTCCTGCTGCGTGCCAAAACTGATTTTATTTTGCTTTCCCCACATCTGTGTCTGTTTGCGATTTTCTTTATAGAATCCATGTACCAGTAACGTCGTATAAAAATATCCCTGTCACGTTCAGAGAGCCCCTGCAAAAAGTCATTGAAAATTTCTACAATTTCTTTCCTTCGCAAATACGCATCAATTTCTGAAGAAATTACACTTCCTAACTTCTCTACCTCTCCTGCAATATTTTCCATGTGAGAATTCATTCGCTTTTGTGCATTTCTTTTGCGATATCGGTCAATTGCGGTATTTCTCGTAATCTTTGAAACAAAAGGAGCTAATATAGAAGGCCTTTTCGGAGGAATACTATTCCATGTAAAAAGCCACGTATCATTCACACATTCTTCTGAATCTTCCCGGTTATATAAAATGTTATGCGCAATCAAGAAGCACATATTTTGATACTTGTTTTTTGTCTCTGTAATCGCACTTTCATCTCTGGCAAAATATAAATCTACAATCTGTGCATCATCCATTCCGTGATTTTCTTTCCAATGCTCCTGTATATTTTGTTTTTCATCATATATCACGCAAAATTTTATCATCCGTCGCATAGAATGCAGTATTTTTATGAAAAAAGCCCTCCCCGCAATTCACTCATTGCGGAGAAGGCTCTTCCGATACTGTTCTGGAGTCATACCCTCAATCTTTTTAAATGCCCTAAAAAAATAACGAACATTATTATATCCCGATAGCAGAGCAATCTGATACATTTTCTTATCTGAAGAAACCAATAATTCTTTTGCATGCTTCACTCTTACCTTGTTCAAATAATCTATAAAGCTTTCTCCCATTTTTTTCTTAAAAATATGGCTTAAATAACTTCTGTTCACATGAAACAGAGAAGCCGCAATTTCCACACTGACATTTTTCTGGTAATAATGCTCAATATAGGTCTTTACATTATTTATTAAATCCTCGTCACCATATATTTCCTGTGTAACAAAATTATGTGCAATATTAGTGAAAAACGTTCGATAATATTGATAAAGTTCTGCCAAACCGAAAATTACACTTACAGCATTCTGTGTAGTAGTTTCAGTACGCATAATCTGCAGCTCCGGTATCGAGTAGCTTAACATATACCGCAACTGTCCGCTGATCTGATAACAATTAAATTTTATATCACCTATAGAAAGCCCTGGTATTCCATGATAAATCTCGAACAGTTCGTCTACTAATTTTTCTGTTTCTTCTACCCGTCCCGCTTCCACTGAAAAAATCAGCTTATCCATATTTTTCCAAGGTATTCTTCTGGGTGGTATGTTTTGTTCACTATATTCAAATATATTTTCAACATCGTCTATTCTATTCTGATTTAACGCAATCATTGTTTCTTTAAACGCAATTGTCAGCTCTGAAATATTTGTATGTACTGCACTGATTCCATAAAGTACTTCCTGCCTGTATTTCCAGAACAAGGAAGAAATTCCCTTAATCACCTGTTTTGCAAATGTATTTTCCTGGAGAAATTCTCCTTGAGGAAATGTCAGTATAAGAAATCCAATATTATCACAGCAATGGTGTCCTACAAACAGAGTGCTGCTTTCATATTGATTTTCCTTCATAAAATACTCTATTTCTTCTGGCCGAATATTTTTTTCTGAATACAATGTAATCAAAATGATTTTTCTTTCCTGAAACATGAAACGAATTTTTCTGGAAACAAAATCGCCATTCCCAGTAGAATGACCTTCAATTATATTTCTGATTATTCCAAGATCATAATTTTCCTGTGATTTTTCATAATGTTCTGTTTCAAGTCTGCTCTTTATACTCTCTGTTTCTTTTAGTTCCATTTTCTTGATAACCTTTTTCACAGACTCAACAATATCTTCAGTACTAAAAGGTTTTAAAATATAATCTATAGCTTTTGCATAAATTGCCTGGCGCATATATTCAAAATCCTGATATCCGCTAATCACAATCAGTGCAATCTCCGGATATCTCTCAGCCAGAACAGGAAGCAGAGCAGTTCCGTCCATAACCGGCATCTTCATATCTGTTATTACAAGATCTGGATGAACCGCTTCAATCAGCTGCAGCCCCTGTTCCCCATCTTCAGCTTCCCCTGTACATTGTAAAATATTTGCAACTGGTGCCAGCTTTTCAATCGTTCCTTTTCTTGTTAAAAGTTCATCATCAATAATGACATACTTGTACATTCCCTGCCTCCTACCGTAAAATTGGAATAATTATAGAAATCTTCGCTCCCTTTTCCGGCTGTTCTTCCAGAAATAAACCATATTTTTTTCCATAGTACAGTTGGATACGAGTGTGTATATTCTTTATTCCTATGCTGTTTGCGCAGCGCTGCCCTAATTCAGAAAATTCCGGTTTTTCATTAAGCATCTCGCGAAGCTGAGAAATTTTTTCCTGTGAAAGCCCAATTCCATTGTCTTCAACAGACAGTATCATATCTGTATTTTCTAATTTTGCTGCTACACAGATTTCGTTTCCATTTTTGCAGTAGTTTAATCCGTGATATAACGCATTTTCGACCAATGGCTGGAGAATCAATTTTAACACTACAATGTCCATGCACTCTTCCGGCACTTTTATTTTTAACATATATTGATGGTTAAATCGTATTTCCTGTATGATAGAATAATCAGCTGTATGGCGCAGTTCCTCCTTAAGCGGAACTAATTCGCTTTCCGTTTTTATACTATATCGAAACATTCTTCCAAGTGCCATTGACATCGTAGCAATAGAAGGAACTTTTTCAAGAGTAGCGATACTATTTATTGATTCCAGCGTATTATATAAAAAATGAGCGTTTATCTGAGATTCCAAAGACCGCATCTGGGAATCTAATAAAATGAGTTTGTTTTCCAGTTCGTTTTTTACATAAAGATTTTTATCATCCAGCATTTTCTGGTAAGAAGCATACAGAATCCCAATCTCATTATTAAGATTAAAATATGGCACCACTGACATATCTACAAGTTCATCTGGCTGAAGCATCAGACTGCTCAATGTAGTAATTGGCTTGGTAAGACTATTTGCTAATATCATGGAAATCAAAATTGCCACAGCAATACTGGTAAGGATTACTGCCATTAGAGTAATCTTTGTAATACCAAACTGCTTGTAAAGCTGTTCCTGATCAATATATGCTTTCAGTACAAGCGGTTCCAGTGACAGCCCCTGCTCATATTCCAGAACATTTCCAGCCTGAATAACTGAAGGATCCGTAGATGAAACAATCAGCTCCTTGTCCCAAATAACAAGCCTGGCAATGGATGGCATCGGATTTATTTCTTCCAGGCTCAAAAAAGCAGGGTCACAGTCAACCATTAAAATACCAAGAAAACCTTTATCATAAATATCATAAAGTGCAGTACAAAAAGAAATAGATTCTGATGGTTTTCCATCGAAAAACTCTTTTATACACGGACCATATACATAAGTTGCGCCATGCAGGGAAAGCGTTTCCTGATACCATTCCTCAGCAAAGGGCGTATAATTATATTTTATATTAATCCCCTTTCCATATCCTTTTCCCAGAATAGTTCCATCGGGTAAAAACAAAAAGATACCGTTTAAATCAGCATTATTATAAAAATAATTTTGTAAAGATACACGTACCTTTTCATTGCTCTGGAAAATATCTTTGCGTTCCGCCTTGCTGTCCTCTTTCCTATAACGTTGAATATCATCTATAATCGAATTATGATTTTCTCCTGGAAGATACAGTGCCTCTATAATATGTTCAATTACGGATAACGACTCTTCCGTATGAGACGTACAGATTCTCAAAATGTTATCAGATACCTGTCTGGTTTGACTGTCCGCAAGCTGCCGATAACGGTTGTAAGTATATAACGATGTTATCAGTACAGGCAAAACAGATATTGTCAAAAAAATAATCAAAAATTTATTTCGAAGTTTCATCAGCCATTCCTCTCCGTTTACATCATTCGTGACTTATTTTTATTATAAAGCTCAAATGATAAAATGTATACTCTTGTATTTATTTGAAGCTGCCAATATAATAATGTCAGAATTAACAGTCCATTGCTATTTAACCATAATGATAAGGAGCCTTTATTCATGAAACTTTCCAATATCCTGTTCTTTCCAATATTCGCCGGGATTCTCTCTGTTTCAGCCTGTACACGGTCAGAACCAGTTACAGAAGCTTCTGAAGTCTCAGTAGAACTTCCAGACCACATAACAATTATGACCCCTCCTTATTCTGGCACTTTTCTGGAAAATTATTTAAAGAAACAGTATCCTGGAATACAAATAGATCTTCTCAGTTATCCGGAAGATCAGTACTATACCGTTTTAAAAAGCCGTCTCTCCACTCAAAATGCAGCTGATATTATTGATATTCAGTTAGATTACGCTGGTCCTAACGGTGTAAAAGAGCTTGGCCCAGCAGGCTATCTGTATCCCCTTTATGAAGTTTCTGAAAATTATTCTGACCGCAATGAAGAAAATCTCCTGATTTCAGACGGAAAGATTTATGGAAAAGCCTGGCAGCGCATGACACTTGGAATTACTTATAACAGAACGCTCTTTGAAAAATACGGCCTTTCTTACCCAACATGCCTGGAAGAATTTTTAGACTGCTGTGAAATTCTGAAGAATCACGGAATCCAGCCGCTTGTAATCGAAGGACATAATATTTCCAGTTTTCAATATCCTCTGTATCAGATTGCTGCAAATCAGCTTTATCCCGTTTATCCAGACTATGACAAACAGCTTAGAGAGGGAACCGCGAAATTTACGGATCCAGGTACATGGGACCACATATTCGAAATTTATCTTTCTCTTTTTGAACGTGGATATATCAGTGAAAACGCTTTGGACTACAATATTGAAGAGGCTTCAGCTATGCTTCTTGAGGGAAAAGCAGCTATGATGTTTGATACATCGCTTAATCATAATTCCTATATCAATACAGATTCCTTGCGTGATACTTTTTATTTCGCCCCCTTTCCTGCTAATTCCAAAGGAACACAGCTTCATATAAGTGAATCCCTTGTTGGGGGGTATGGAATTTGTGCCAGCTCACCACATACAGAATTTTTGAGAAATGCTATTCTGAACTACAACAGCACGCTTCAGCAATACTATTATCTGAAAGGAGCCACATTCTCTGAGGACAAATATTCTGATCTTCCGTCTTTTCCATTCTGCAACCAACAGTGGCCCAATGAAGTAGAAATTGTAATGGAGTATCAGCTATCCTCATATCTTTCAGGCGCCGCAGATAACATTTCCGACATTACTTCTGCAATGCAGTATGAGCTTGAAAAATAAGCCTGATTACACCTAACATTTGTACATCTTTTTTTTAACAAAAGTTCTTCCTTCTTCTGTTATTATCAAGTTACCAATTAAATTTTGAAGGAGGAACCCTATGAAAAAAAATGCAAAAAAGAGTATTGTGCTTGTTGTCAGTGCTGCAATGACCGCCAGTACTTTCTCTCCAGTCCTTATAATGGCAGAAGGAACGGAGCTTAATGAATCTGCTATCAATGCTGCAGAATTTGCAGAACCAGGAATGGAATACCGCCCGGGAGTACGCTGGTGGTGGCCAGGTGGTGCCGCAAAAACAGAAGATCTGATTGCACAGATTGAATACCTGGCAGAAAATAATTTCGGAACCGTAGAAATCAATCCATTCAACAACGGCTTTGTAATGACAGACGCCGTTCAGGAAGATCTGGAAAACATCTTAAATTACGATACACCTGAATATTACAAAAAATTAAAAGCCGTAGTTGCCGCCGCAGCCGAAAAGGGAATCACCGTGGATTTAAATATTGGCTCTGGCTACTGCGCAAGTGATGATTCTGTTCAGCAGGAAGACACTATGGGCAATATGGGACTTGGAAGAACAACGATTTCCGTTGCTGAGGATGGTGTTGGCACAGAACTGACACAGGATGTTCCACCGGTTGAAATCAGTTCTTTATACCTTACCCAATTGACTCCTTTCGTATATGCTTACTGTGCCCCAGATGGAACAGAGGGAACATGGACCGGTACAAATGCCAAGCTTCAGGCTGTTATCATTTCAAAAATTGTAAGTACAGAGGGCGCCAACATTATTGATCCTAATGCAGGAATGTTTGGTTCTTCCGGGGAAGATACAGATACAGACGCTGAGCCTGTTCCATTAAATTTTTATGATCCTGAAACAAAAGAAGTCACAAAATCCTACACGAAACAGTATGTTCTGGATCCTGAAAAAACCACTGTAATTCCTGTAGACCAAATTCAAGATGGTAAGATAACCTTTACCCCTGATGAAGCAGGCGATTATGAAATTATTGGCCTTTATAATGAAGATTCAAACAGTGTGGGATTAACCGAACTCCATTATAACTCTGAAAAAAGAGATTACGTAGTTGACCATCTTGATGCGGATGCAGTTGCAACATATGTAAAAAACTGGATCGAAGGAAACGATGAATACCCCAGTGATCTGCATACAATTACAGAGGAATACGGTGACACACTTCGTGCCGCATTTAATGACAGCTATGAGTTCCATAATGACAACTTCTACAATGACAAAATTTATGAAGCAGCTTCCGACAGCAATAACATCCTCGGCTATGATTTCTCCAAATATCTGCCAATCATGTACGATATTGGATCTGCAAACTTTAACCTTGGTATGGTAATGGATCCGGAAAATCCGGAAATCACCTATCAGACAACTGCTAACAACCCACTCACCTACGATTTAACTGAAGATGAAATTTCCAGAATTAAATACGATTTCCAGCAGTTGATTGATCAGGCATTCCAGTCTGGTATGGAAAGTTTCAGCAAAACGCTTGCCAATTATGGTCTTGTATACAGACAGCAGGCTTACAATCCGCCAATTGACACTTTAAAATCCTCCAAATATGTGGACATCCCGGAAACCGAAGGTCTGGATGAGCTCCAATTGAAACGTGTTACTTCCGGTGCTCACCTTTATGGAAAAAATCTGATTACCTCTGAAGTATATACTTTGGGAAGCACACCTTATACCTTAACCCCATCCTTTATTAAAGAGGGTTATGACCTTATGGCAACTTCAGGTGTTACTAACTTCTTCTACCACGGATTAAACGCAACTTACTATGGTACAGATGAGCAGAAGGAAGCTGGCGTATGGGGCGAAGAAGGATGGCGTGCGTGGCCAACCATCGGAATTGAAACCAATGAAACAGATTCCCTGTCTGGCTATTATAAAACTTTAAATATGTACAGTGCACGTAATAATTATGTAATGCAGTCCGGATCCCAGAGTGCTGATGTCGCTGTATATATGCCACTCTTTGGTTCTATTGAAGAAAACGATACCATTACTACCCTGAATACAGAAGGCTATTTATATGATGTTATGAACGACGATGTCATTCAGAATGAACTTTCTACCGAGAATGGAAAGCTCACTGTTACGGCTTCTGGAATTACCTATGATGCACTTATTATTGACAAACAGTCCCTTCCGACAGCAACCATGGAAAGTCTGGAAAAACTTTCTGAAGAGGGTGCAAATATTGTATTCTTCGGTGATCTTCCAAACCGCCAGCCAAGCTATCTTGACGGTGCTTACCAGGAAGCAGATGCCCACATTGATGAGCTTTCTGCTGATATGCAGAAACAGGCTTCCGTAAAAACAGCCGCTACTGTTGACGAATTAAAATCAAGCCTTTCTGAAGTTGTAGCTCCTGAAATTACCTACACCTCCAACGAGCAGGTAAGAATGAACAGAAGAACTCTTGAGAGCGGCGGAGAAGTTGCTTATATCCGTAATATGGATCAGGAAAACAGCAACATAGTTGAAATTCAGATTTCTGAGAATCTTTGCAACGGATATCTTCTTGATCAGAATACCGGCAAAATTTACAACACCGACATTTCATCTGGCACACTTTCTCTTGAATTAAAACCAGATGCATCCATTATCCTTCTTTGCGAAACAGAAGGAAACGGATATACTGATGCGGAGGATGGAAAGCCAGAGGCACTTGTCGATACAGTATCTTCTACAGTTGAAACTGGCGCCATTACCCTTACCGTAACAGCAGACAATATTGGTACAAATATTCCTGCTGATGCCGCTGAAACAAAAGTTTATGAAGGTGATGTTCTTGGAGACTGGGGAAGTGCTACCTTCCAGAATGGAGAACTGAAATATGTAAGCGATGAGGGCATTTACAATACAACCTTTACAATTGACGATCTTGCTCCATATACGACTGGTGAAAAAGCTTTGGTCTTGAACTTAGGCGAAACGAAATATGCTGCTGAAATCATTGTAAATGGCATTAATCTTGGTCAGCTTGTATATGCACCGTATGAAAGAGATATTACTTCAGCACTTACTGAGGGTGAAAATACTCTTGAAATCCATGTACAGCCACTTCGAAGCAATCGGCGTGTAGGTTTAAAAGAAGCTTACGAAGCAGATCCGGAGGCAAACGCAAAATATGAATACTACAGCAAAACTGTAGGCGCTGCAATGGGCGATGCTCCAACTGTTATGGGCGGCGGTATTGTAGGACCGCTTTCCTTAAACATCATCGAATAATATAAAGCGTCAAGTGTTCATCTGAATATTATATAAAATAATTTCAGTTTCTGAACAGACGCTGTTCGTAAAATTAATATGCTCCCATACAGATAGACAAGTAACCTAACCCAACACTTGTTATCTGAATGGGAGTATTTTTTAATCTATCACATCATTCTGAAACCTTGACAAATGCTCATAGGGCAAGATCAACCTGCCGCGGAACAGGCCGCAGCCGTCGTTGATGAGGCTGTTGTTGACGGCGGAGAACATGTTGACGTCCAGATCGGCAAGCTCCAGCTGAAGAAGGCGCATGCCTCGCTCGTAGGCTTCGTCGAAATAGACGCATTCTCCTTCCGGAATCACATCCCTTCTGGCACGTTCATCCTGCTGGCGTTTCTCGTAGCCTAAATGGTTCGCAGGACCAATTTCCGCAATATCATCCATTTTCTGGGTACGCAGCTGCACTTCCATATAGGACCTCGAGCTGTTATCGTAGAAAGTAATATGTAAGGACTGATAACCGTATTCACTGGTACCGCAGATGTAATCTCTGTAATATGGCTTCACCTCCTCATCAAGCAAGGGTGACGTGCTCAGTTTTACGCCATGGGCAGACTCCGCGGTAAAGCCTCTCTCTTCCAGAAATCCCGGAAGCACATTTGCAATCTTATAAAGATAGCGAATGGAAGCCTGCTCCTGGTCTTCTCCCGGTTTCAGATGGCATCTTGGCAGACAGACCACGATTCTGTATGCAATAAAATCCCGGAAACAACTCAGCTTGTTTTTCAATTCAGACACCGGCGGATAAACGCCGTTTTCCCGATAGTAATCGTAAATATATTCCACCACATACCCGTTAAACTTTTCCTCCGCTCGGATCAGGGATTTAATTCTTCCCTTAAAAGTAAACGCCAGAAACGGATATTCATGTGCCATATATTTATAAAATTCACGTATCTTCTGAGACTGGGCTGTCAGGAAGTCATTATGCTCCAGAAGCTCTGTAATCTGAAGCAGGAAGTTGCTGTGTACCAGATCAATCTCATTATGGTTCTCCTTGGCCTCCCTGCGCAGATCCTCCGTATATTTCTGCAGAATCTTTAAAACCGTATCACCGGAATATAAATAATCGTTTAATGTAACCATACTTGTCACCTCGCTCCAAAGAGCATACTTTCTCGTAAATTGTAATTGCGCAAATTATTTTATACATATTCTAACAAACTTTCACAATTTAGCAAGAGAAAGTTTTCAATAGAATGCAACGAAAAAGGCCAGTACTGGATCAGAATAATCTCAGTACTGGCCTTTTCGCATACGGAATCTGGCAGCATTTTAAGATTCCGCATGTTCCGTATCATAATAAAATTGGAGGACTTTATCTATGATAACAGTTATTGCATATATTTTATAAAACGCTTCAGTAAAAAGCATTTCATAACAATGATGATTGATTATGCAGCAGTTACCGTTACATTGCCGTCTGTCACTTCGAAGTGATAGGTTCCGGCAACTAATTCCATCTGCTGAGTTTCAATTGAATTGTGCTGTGCAGCACCCATTATGGTTACGCCGTCGCAGGCTGTTATGTCACCGGATACTGGCAGGTATAAGGTTGCGGAGGTGTTTGCAGGAACGGTTACATCATAGGATGTCATCACACCGTCAGCTGCGGTCCAGCCGCTCTTGATGGTTCCGTATACAGAATCATAGCTTCCCTTTGCCTCTGTGAAATCACCGCCGACAGTAGGCTGCAGGATAAAGTGCTGATATCCAGGCTGTGACTCGTCAGCTTTGATTCCAAGCTGGTAAGCAACCATCCACTCATAAACTGCACCAAGTGAATAGTGGTTGAAGGAATTCATGCTGTTGTTTCCGTTGAAGCCAAGCTCGTTGGTATATCCGTTCCAACGCTCCCAGATGCTGGTTGCGCCCTGAGTTACCGGATACAGCCAGGAAGCATAATCTGTAGACTCAAACAGCTTGTAAGCAGTGTCGTTCAGACCATAATCGGAAAGTGCATTCAGCAGGTTTCCGGTTGCATTAAATCCAGTTGTCAGAGTATAAGGAACAATCGGCATTCCGTCACTGTCCTCACCAGATGCTTCTGCAATGGAAGCATTATAATTTTCCAGAACTTTTTCCAGATTCTCATCGCTTACTACATGGAAACGAAGAGGTGTTGCATAGGAAGCCTGGGTATCCTGGATCTCACCCTTGGTGTTCTTTGTTTTTCCGGTATCCGGGTCAATGAAGAATTCATTCCATGCTTCTCTTGCAGTTGCAGCTGCCTCACGATAGCTCTGTGCTTTTTCTGTATCACCCATAGCATCGGCAAGTACTGCTGCCTGATCCAGACAGTTAATATAAAGAACATTTCCAAGCATTACGCCGTCAGTGGGAATTCTGGAAAGGTGATCACAAAGTGTACCAGTCTCACCAGTCAGTCTTGCATCTTCCTGCTTATCACCGTTCTCATCCTTGTAGGTCATTGGAGTAGAAGCAAGGTGATCTACGTATGCATAAATGTTATCAATGTTGTCTTTTACAATGTCAAGTTTTCCTGTCTGCATATACAGGTTGTAAGGAATAGTTACAACCAGGCAGTTCCAGGTAATACCAAAGCTTTGTCCGTTGTGCGGGATCTTGTCATCTGCTTCCAGATCATAAGTTACAAATGCCGGGCAATACTGGGAAGACATTCCGGTCTCACCGCAGTCCGCGCGAACAGTATCCATCCACTGGCGCATGAAGTTGTAAGTATCGGCTACATAGGAACCAGACAGTGCATAAATCTGCGCATCTCCGGTCCATCCCATACGCTCGTCACGCTGCGGGCAGTCTGTTGGAATGGAAATGTAGTTGCTGGTTGTGGAGTTTGTGATGTTTGTAAACAGCTGGTTGGTCAGCTCATTGGAGGACTCATACTCAGCGCTTGCATCCAGTGAGGAAAGTACCTGCATCTTGATGCAGTCTGCCGGAAGCTCCTCATCAAGGCCTGTGATCTCAATGTAACGATATCCGTGGAAGGTAAGATCCGGTGAAAATACGTTCTCGCCCTCTTTCATAGTATAGAAATCGGTTACCATCGCGGTACGGTAGTTCTCAACCATCAGCATTCCGTCAACGCCTTCGCTGGTGTACTCATCCAGCTCCGGATAAAGAATCTCAGCAAAACGAACGGTTAAGGTCTCGCCTGGTTTTGCATACTCTTCCGGAATTGTGATAACCGGAACACCGGAAACATTTTCGCCCATGTCGTAGATATAGGAACCGGAGCCTTCTTTGGTTTCGCCAAGAGCTTCTTTTACATCATTGGTACGGATTACGTGAACCGGATCGTCATAGCGGGAAACCAGCTGATAATCTGCAAACTGTTTTCTTGTCTCGATTTCAGAGGAAGCTGTCCATGCAGAGTCATCATATCCAGCCTCTGTCCAGCCTTCTACTGCTGCCTCTTTGGTAGCGTCGTATCTTTCTCCCTGGAAAAGAGATGCCAGACGTACCGGGCCATCGTTGTAGTAGGTCCAGCTGCCGTCATCGGTTACAACGACGTCACTGGAGCCGTCTGTATAGTTGACAACCAGTTTTGCCATAAGGGCTGGCTGATCGCCATAATAGTTATTATTCAGGCATTCAAATGTGGTCATTCCTGTCCACCAGCCCTCGCCAAGGATTGCACCCATTGCGTTTTCCCCGGTCTGAAGGTAATCGGTTACGTCATAAGAGTTGTATGCCAGAATGGAATCGTACTCTGTGGAGCCTGGATTGAACCATTCATCTGGTGCCACTTCCTGTCCGTTAATGTAGAAATCATAGATACCCTGTGCGGTCAGGTAAAGCCTTGCGGACTCGATCTCGGATTTTGCTTCGAAATCGGTACGCACCATAGGTGCTGCCGCATAGGAGGGATCTGCATATCCAAGAACACCTGCGTCACCGCCATTTACAGTAATTGTATTTCCATCTACAGTTACGCCGTCCATTCCGTCAAAAATAGAATAGGTTGCACCGGTTTCTGCGTCCAGAAGGGTTCCGGTTGCATATCTTCCGCCGTTTTCAATTTTGTAATTTGTAAATGTGGCAGTGTCGCCTGCATTTGCTGCAAAACCTACGGAATTCAGGTTCGGGAATGTATTTCCATTTTCCATGGTATTAACCAGGATATCATCGCCCACTTTTGTACCGTCTACGGTAATAGTCAGTGTACTTGCGGTACAGAAGATGTTGATGGTGTGCGCTTCGTTTTTGTTCTTGTCTGTAATCAGAGTGTTCAGATCTTCGTCATCTTCAATGGTAAAAAATGGAGTGGACGGATCGTCATCTTTTGCATAGCCCATGCGGTAAGCATTGATTTTGGCTCCGCCGTTTGCGCCTACGCCTGACAGGTCAAGCTCTACGCGGACGTAGTTCTCGCCTTCCTGCATTTCACTGTTGAATACCTTGTTTTCCAGACGGAAGTCATCTGCGCCAAGAATAAAGGAGGCTGCGTTGCTGCCTTCTGCTACCTGTACATCTGCGGTAATATTGAATACTGCCTTGGATGCGGCATCAAGCTGAAGTTCGCCTGCACCGATCCACTTCGCTCCATCCCAGGAAGCTGTGGAAGTATCCATCAGACCTGTTTCAAAGGTTGCATTCTCAGACTGGATGGTGTTGTCATTGTTGTCGGTTACGGTTACCGTCCAGCTGTATTTTGTTGCCGGAGTCAGCCCGCTTCCTTCGTATTCAATCTCGTTGGATTTACTGCTTTCCACTACACCGGAATCCCATACTACATTTCCTTCCGGATCCTGTACTACGATCTGGTAAGATTTCTGGGCTGCGCCAATCTCTCCGGACTGCATCTGCCAGGAAAAAGCAGGCTGCTGTGCATCAACACCAATTGGATTGGTACGCCCCTGGGTTTCCAGATTTACGATTGCAGTTTCCGCGGATACTTCTGCTGCCGCGTCCTCTGCCATTACACTCACCGGACCGTTTCCTACCATAAGGGTAACGCCCATGAATGCAGCGAGCACTCGTTTCATACTCATGAATTTTCCTCCTCGTTTTTGTGATACTTTGTTGCATATATTTTGCCTGTGCAGCCTTTTGGAAGCTGCGCTTACATGTTCTTTCAGATGAGATGGCATCCATTATCTGGCTGCCTTTTCCCATCTTATTTAGTTAATATTGTAGCATTTTCACAGTGAAATGGTTATTTTTTACGCAAAGTGCGCATATTCGTACGCAAACTGAAATTTGACAGGAATTTTATATGTAAAATTTCACTATATTGTGTATTCAAAATATATCTAGTACATCGAAAATTAAGTATCTGCTATATTGACGCAGAATGATTTTCTCATATGCAAGGCGGAGGAATGAGGCGTAGCGGCGGCTACGGCGATTGACGACAACGCGGCATATGAAAAATCAGACCCTTTCAACCGATATCGCACAACCTTGCAGTTTTCTGACATAACCTTAAGCAAAAAAGGTACCTTTCTTTTTACAGAAAAGTACCTTTCCCACTCTATCAATTACCACGCAGTTTTACCTGTAGCAATCAGGCTATCGATGTCCATATATGCATTTTCAATTGCTTCTGTATGATATATTTCATACATATTATACACAAAATCCGTAAGCTTCTTCTCATCCAGTATCCGCAGTACTTCAGCCGCAGTTGTTCCTTTATACTGTGCATAACTTTCCAGCAGATATGTGAAAAATCTAAATTCCTTACTCAAATTTCATCCCCCCTCAAATAAAGAGAATTTCCAGGATCTCCAGTTGCTTCCTCCGCTTCCCAAATGTCATATACCGCCAGAGGACTGAAATACCATAGTTTCATATCATCATCTTCCAACATTTCATGAGTTTTAGAATTAAGGAATCTTCTAAGCGCTTCTGTCTGAGAAATTCCTCTGTTTTGAGCTATTAAAGCGGTTACTTCACAGTCAAAATTTTGAAGAATTGATGGCTTAGTTCTTTTTTCCATATTCATTTCCCTCCAGGTATTTTAATGCCGAAAGACCCTTCCAGGTCAAAAAAGCAAACTGATCTGCCAGTTTCTGCGGTTTCAGCAGGATTAATGCAGTTTCTTCATTTATAGTTCCTGCCATATAATCATTTATTACTGGCATTGTGTTATCATTTGCCACTGGCCCAATAACAATATCATATTTCGGTCCACTATAAATAGCTTTTCTATTATCAGTTACATATCTCAGCCATTCAATATCTGGTGACTCAAATTTTAAAACTGACAAATTTTTAATTTTATCCTCATTAAATTCATAGCATGAAACAATAGGGGTTCCTTTTCTACGTCTAAGTGTTTGTGTCTTCGACCATTTTTCGGCCTGTTCTTTATTCGATGTTGTATAAAATCCAGCACCAAAATCGAGTGTTCTGTTGGAAACAATAATCTTCGGTTCTCTTACTTCAACATTACTGCCGTGATACAATATCATGCTAAGGCTCCCTTCCTACACAACTTTTTTCAAGTATAACATATCTGCCCAAACAGTACAATTCCATCCATTTCTTCATTTTTTTAATAAAAAACACCCATCCGCAATATTTCAGCGGATCTAAACCTAATAGCAGTTTTTATTTCCCCAATCATCAAAAATGAAAGTGTAGTCCAAACGCATAATAAAAATCAATAGTTTTTGCATTGCAATGTAAAAACTATTGATTTTTAATAAGTTATTGCATTGTTATGTTTTTATGTATTAAAAGGCGCCTCCCCATTCCCCGGGGAAGCGCCTTTTGCGTCTAATCCGTCTTATTTCTTTTCTTCAACCACAATCTCAATCTTATTGTTTCTTCTGCATCTTCTGATGACCAGAATCACGCCGCCAATGATGATCACGGCCATTGCGATATCGAATGCGATCAGCCAGTACTGCCACAGCGGAAGTACTTTCTTAACTACTACATTCTCGTCGATTCCGTTCATTGCGGAACTGTTTACGACAGTGTAGAGGATGTCGTGGGAAGCGTTTCTGAGGGCGGTTACTAAGGTTGCATTGTCAGATACATCACCCATTTTATAAACCTCAGAGTCAGTGTTCAGCCACAGGTCTGTTCCTGCCTGAAGACCTGCATCAATGAACATGTAGCCGTCATTTGCAGATGCATAGTCGGTTACGATAATGCCGTGGAAGCCCCACTCGTTTCCAAGAACGTTGGTAATCAGCTCTTTGCTTGCGCCGCACCAGATACCGCCGATTCCGTTGAATGCAGCCATCATTCCGTGGCAGTCCGCATCTTTGACAGCCATTTCAAATGGAGTCAGATACAGCTCACGAAGAGCCTGCTCCGTAGTAAATGTGGAAATACCGTAACGTCTCTGCTCCTGGTCATTCAGTACCAGATGTTTCAGATAGCAGTACATTCCCTTGCTCTGTGCACCTGCTACCTCATTTGCACACATAGAACCTGCAAGGTAGGTATCCTCAGAATAATACTCAAAGTTACGTCCGCCAAGAGGAGTTCTGTGGGTTCCAGCACCAGGTGCATACCAGCCCTGTACGTTTACAGAAAGTCCGTCCTCACCAATGCATTTACCAAACTCAAGTGCCAGTTCTTTGTTCCATGTAGCTGCCAGAAGCTCCTGGTTCGGATATCCCATACAGTCTACATCACTCATGATCAACTCGCCGGAAATACCTGCGGGGCCGTCCTGGTCGCTGGACATTGGCTTGCTGATGCTGTCAATTGCCATGGTCTGCCATCCGCCAAGACGAACCATTTCAACCATCTCATCTACGGTCAGACAATCAAGGATCGCATCCCATTCCTCGTCATCATAATCCTTTCCACGCATGGTGATCAGGTTAATGTTGTCACCGGAGTTCGTGGTCGGCATCTCTGCATCCGGGTCATCCTGGTAAATATTGTTCTGGCTTAACTGTACAAATTCTTCTGTTGCTTCTGCATTGTATCTGCCTTTTTCGTTTGGCTCACCATAGATGATCGGCCATGTTCCGGTCCAGTCATTTCTTGTCAGATATACATAGGAATCATCATAAGTCTGGATGTTTCCATAGTCAAACTGGTTTGTAATTTCATTGCCTGTTGCAGCATCTTTTGCGTAAGTTGTATTGTCAAATTCCTTCTGCTCGTAGGTTCCAACCAGAGAATCATCTCCGTCTGCATCCATGCCGTCTGCTGTTGTGTAACCCTTTGCAGCAAGAATATTGTTCAGTGCCTGATGGCAGTCATCGCCGATTGCAAAGTAATAAGTACCGTCATCTACAATGTAAGTTTTTGCATTTGTGTAATCATATGCACGAAGAGTTTCCTTCGGAATATCAATGCTTACAGTCTCGCTTTCACCAGGTGCAAGCTCTCCTGTTTTCTCAAATCCGCAAAGCTCAACTGCTGATTTTTCTACCAGATTTTCTCTGTCATAGTCTGTGTATGGAGACTGGAAATAAACCTCTACAACATCTTTTCCAGCCACATCGCCGCTGTTTGTAACCGTTACCTGTGCTGTAAAATTATCTCCGTTTTCTGTCAGAGAGAAGTCGCTGTAATCAAACTGTGTGTAGGAAATTCCATATCCAAATGGGTACTGAACCTGCTTGGTGTAATCGTATTCGCTGTCTGCTGTGGAGGCATTTCCCTGTCCAAGAACCGTGTCCTCATAGCGTGTTTCATAATAGCGATAGCCGATGTAAATGCTCTCACCGTAAACAGTGTAAGCGTTTTTCGGTCCGTTCTCCTCGTTGTTTGTGTTGGTCCACTCGCCATACTCAAAGATCTGAGTTGCTGGTGCACTCATGGAATCATAAGCATATGTATCCACAAGACGGCCGGACGGATTTACCTCTCCTGTCAGTGCTTTCGCAATGGAAGTGATACCTTCCTGTCCTGGATATCCTACCCACATGCAGGCCTTGATGTTCGGGAAAAATCTGGAATCAGACCAGCCCATTTCAATGGCGTTTGCTGTGTTCAGCATAACGATTACATCATCGAAATTGTCGTTTGCATATTTTACAAGTGACATTTCTGCATCAGAAAGAGAGAGCTGATCTTCGGTAAGATCCTGTGCCTCTGCTCCATTTCTGGAGATGACTACGATTGCTGCATCGCTGTATTCTTTTACAGAATCTGCTACAGAATCCAGGTATGTGGATGGATCCTCTTCTTTTCCAACACGGGCTTCAGACTTCTCATAAACAGAGTAAAGATCCGGGTTTACCTGGAAGCCTTCTGCCTCAAGTGCATCCTTTAAGCTGGTTGTTTTGGAGGTGTTGATTGCTCCGGAACCAAGTCCGCTGTATACAAATTTCGCGGAACCACTTCCGAAAAGACTGATCTTTTTACCTCTTTCAAGAGGAAGTACATTGTCCTGATTTCTCATAAGAACAATTCCCTCTGCTACCAGCTGTTTGCTGAATTCAGTCTCGTGATCTACCAGCTCTTCGTGGCTGCTGTAGTCACTTTTGAAGTACTCATTGTCACTGCTTCCATCACCTGTAGTGGTAACCTTTGTTGTTGTGTGTCCAAGTGATCGGGTGATGATGGTGGTATATTTCATTGCGAAATAATTGCCTACCAGAACCACGATCAGAAGGATTGCAAGAACGGTTCCCCAGATTCCTGCAAATGCTTTGTTGCTCATTCGCTTTTTGGCTTTCTTCTCCATAATTGTCTTCTCCTAAAATTATTTCTATTGGCAAAATACAGAAATCCCAGCGTGCTGGCACCAGCTATTTCCTGCCCTTCCCAATTGCTTATGAGGCAATTATAACAAAAGAAAAAGCCCTCGCAAGGGCTTTGGAATGAACCGTCATTTTCATGACATGATCGGTAATAAAATGGTGAGAACAAAGTTTCCGTCCTGCACACGAACGCTGACCGTTCCCTGATATTTCTCCACAATGGACTTGATGCTGCGGATACCGATTCCGTGATTTTCTTTGTCTGCTTTGCTGGTAAGGGGCAGACCGTCCTTCATTTTCAGCTCTCCGTCAAAGGTGTTTTCCACCTGGATCACTGCAAAAAGATCTTTTTTCCACACTCGTACACCGATACTTTTGTACTCTTCTTTTCCTCGCTTCTCCACGCTCTCCACCGCATTATCCAAAGCATTTCCCATAATGGTAAAAAGGTCTACCACATCCATAAATTCCAGCAGTTTTCCGTCTGCCACACATGTCCAGTCGATGTGATGGACCTTGCAGTAAAGGCCTTTTTCCATGAGGATGGTGTCCAGTGCTTCATTTCCAGTGTGCACATCATTGTCGTAAACTTCGATCATATCCTGCACACTTTCTATGAAAGATTTCCGTCTTTCCGAATGGCTTTCTGTCTGGATCAGAGCCTCAATCTGGTGCTTCATGTCGTGGCATTTCCGGGTGATCATGGCAATGTTTTCACGGGACATTTCATACTGCAGCTGCCGCTGGTTCCACAGGTTTTTGTTTTCAGAAAGTGCTCTCTGGACACGAAGCTCTCTTTGCAGAATAGTTTCCAGAGCCAGCACCAGCACGCAAGCTCCAAGGGCATAAATCTGATTTAAACGAAACAGCTTTATGTATTCCTTATTCGCTGTTCCTGCACCAATTACATCAATGGTTGTGCTTTTCACCAGAATACTTAAAACCAGCACAATTGTAAGAACCGTAACCGCCATAATTGCTGCGTTGGCGCTGCTTACGTGATAATGTCCCTCATCCGGAAGCCTTCTGGCAATCAGAACGGTGCCAATCAGATAGACACATACATATAGTACCCAGTAGCGAATTCCTGAGAATTCCGGAATAATCCCCTGATAAAAAATAACAATGAACAGAGAAGATGCAGTATGCTGAAGCAGCGCACCGCAGGAGGCTGCCAGAATCGCATCTTTCCATGCAATATCACAGCAAAAGTAACACGTCACAATAATAAGTACAAAGATAAAAACAAACCATATCCAGTTATAGACACTTGTTATGTCAACAAAATAAGGATAAATTAACAAGCTGGCAAAAAATAACATGAGGACACTGGCTCCCACTCTTAGCCAAAAGCCACTTCTTTTCTTTAAAAAAATAAAAAAGCATAACGCTGCTGCCAGCATTTCCATGCAATAGGAAAATCCATCCATTCCCTGTAACCAAGTTTCCATTTTTCTCTCCTATAGATCCTATGTAGATTTGAATGTTTCGTATCTTCATAGCCTAATCTAAAAAAGGGCTCCAGTACACCTAATATTTATTGGCCGCTGTACTAAATACTCTGCATATCCCCAATATACGCCGCTACCGCCTCAGCAAAGGCCTTCTTCCGCGCCCGGCTCACCTGCAGTTGGTCATTTCCTACAAGAGCCATCCCGTCATGGACGCTTCGCACATGGCGAAGATTTACCAGATAGCACTTGTTGCATTTGTAAAAACCGTTCTCCTCCAGCACAGCCTCCACATCCTTCAGAACACCTCTTGTGGAAAAATCCCCGTCCTCTGTGTGGAAGATCAAGAGATGCTGTACCACCTCCACATACTGAATATGGGACAGCAGCAGACGGTGGGTTGCCGTACCGGTCTTTATACTGATGCTTTTGTCTTTTTTCTTCTCTGCAAGCCTTTTTACCTTGTCCATTTTCACGGTAAAGGCTTCGTATTTCACTGGCTTGAGAACATAGTCAAGGGCCTGCACCTCGTAGCCTCTGATGGCATATTTCGCCATATTTGTGATAAAGATCAGAATCACTTCTTCGTCTGTTTCCCGGATTTTTTCCGCCGCTTTCATTCCATCCATCTGAGGCATTTCCACATCCAGGAAAATCACATCATAGCAGGGACGGTACTGATCCAGAAGCTCACTTCCGTCTGTATATTCCGCCACTTCGATCTGCACATCCTTCTCTTCCCCATACTTTTTCAAAAAACTTAAAAGCCGTTCCCTGTCTTTCGGATTGTCCTCTGCAACTGCCACTCTAAGCATAGTAAATCCCCCATAAATCATCTCTTGTAACCACTTTATATTTTAGCATTTTTACTGCCAAAGCACCAGAATCAAGACAAAAATTTAGTCTTTTTATCCTGGCACCTTACGCTGCCTTCAGCTTATTGTTCATACATTTTTCCAGCAAAAAGGGTGCCTCATGGCAAAGGCACCCTTTTCGCTGCAGCACCTCAGTTACCGAAATGCTGTATATTATTTTTTAAGTGTAAGCTTATCTTTTCGCTGAAAATTAATCAATTATTTCAACACATTTTACCAATCACACGGTAAAAATTATTTCTCGATGGTCACCCAGATGTTCTGCTCAATTGCTTTGTCAAGGATTGCCGGTGTATCACCTTTCATGAAGCCTGTCTTGTCTTCTTCTACAGTGTACTCTTTTCCATCATAGGTTGTCTTTGTCATCTGATCATCACCGTAGAAGTTGCACTCAAGGTAGAACTCTGTATGATCTTTGTTTGTAGATACTGTGCAAACAAGGTCAGCCTGGATGTCTTCGATTGTGTACTCTACTACTGTCCATTTGTCATAATCTTTGTTAGCTTCGAACATTGGCTCTGCCGGAAGCTGATCCTCTGTTACACCTTTGATTTCTTTCTTGTCGTCAGCTTTTGCATCATCGGAAGCTGCTGCATCACCGATTGGAACCCAGATGTTCTGCTCAAGAGCTTTGTCAAGGATTGCCGGTGTGTCACCTTTCATGAAGCCTGTCTTATCTTCTTCTACTGTGTACTCTTTTCCGTCATAGGTTGTTTTTGTCATCTGATCATCACCGTAGAAGTTGCACTCAAGGTAGAACTCTGTGTGATCTTTGTTTGTGGATACGGTGCAAACAAGGTCTGCCTGGATATCCTCGATTGTGTACTCTACTACAGTATACTCATCATAATCTTTGTTTGGCTCAAACTGTGGCTCTGCCGGAAGATCTGCTGCTGTTGCGGCTGTTGTTTCTGTAGCTGCCTCTGCGAATACAGAAACGCTTGTTGCCATAGAGGATGCCATTGCTGCTGCAAGTACAAGTGCTAAAACTTTTTTCTTCATGATTTTCTCTCCTTTTCTATTGTAACTGCTTGCCGCGCAGTTAACTTCTTACATTTATTTTGCAGATGTAACATGCCACATACATCTGTAAAATTTTTATCATCCCGGAAACAGGTCGTCTCACGCCTGTTCCCGGAAGATTTTCAGATAAATTACTCAACTTCTTTTGCAACCGGCAGGAAGGAAGCTACGATGTTAAGGATCATGCCAACCACTGCCACGCTGCAGAAGATAATGAAACTCATAATTGTGTCAATTCCATCCAGTCCGGAAACTACATAACCGATCTGGTTTACCATTACGGAAGCGCTCCATACAGCTGCGCTTGCCATTAATACTGCATTTACAACCGGGATAAATCCGGTAATCACTTTATTGAAACCAACCAGTACAAAGGAAAGTACCGCAAGGACGATTGCTGCTGCCAGGAAGTAATATACTGGCTGATAAGTGTACATTACCTGACCGTAGTAAATTGCTTCTACGATAGCGATAATGCCTGCTACAAGCGTCAGATACAGTCCGATTGATTTTTTTGTCTTATTCATCATCCGCACCTCCCATTACGCTTCTTTTTTCGGTTTAACAGTTTTCAGGATCGTCATGATCAGGAACAGAAGTGTAAGTACAGCGAATGCTGCTTCTGCGCCTGTCAAAGCATTCTGATACCAGGTTCTTACAGCCTGAATCTCAGTTGTAGAGCTGATTCCGTTCATGGCATTGCTCTGTACCAGCTGATACAGGAAGTATTTGATGTTCTTCTTCATCATCTGCTGGAAGTTTACATCTTTCTCAATGTCCTTTTTGGATTCTGCCATAGCACCGATGGTAGAAGTATCATATGCAGAAGAGGTCAGTGTTCCGCCGCCGCCAGCTGCGGTTACGTCTCTCCAGTTCATGTAGTCCGCACCATTAATCATATCGGTTACGAACCATCCCTGATAGCCCCACTCATTTCTTGTAATGTTTTCAAGAAGATTCTTGTACGCACCAACGAAAGAAGTACCGGCACGGTTGAATGCTGTCATAACGCCCTGTGCATTGTTACTGCTCATGCACATCATAAATCCACGAAGCTCGTTCTCACGGGCTGCCTGCTCGGTCATAAAGGTGGACAGACCAGAACGGTTTGCTTCCTGATGGTTGAATGCGAAATGTTTCGGTTCAGCCATGGTTCCCTTGCTCTTAAGGCCAACGCAGAGAGCATTTCCCATGTAAGCAGTAAGAACGGAATCCTCTGAGTAATACTCATGGTTACGTCCGCAGTAAACAGTTCTGTGAAGGTTCAGACCTGGTGCAAATAAGGAGCTCTCATTTGCCCACAGACCATCTTCTCCAAGAAGCTCGCCTTCTCTTTCAACAAGGTCTTTGTTAAAGGTTGCTGCAACGATCGGCTCTGTTGGCATGGTTGCCATACGGTAAGTAGCCTTGTCATCTGTTTCTTCTGTATAGTAGTCTTCCTCAGAAAGGTCTTTTGACCATCTTACGAAATAACCGCCAACCTGGTCACCGGTGTATCCCAGAGGACCATCGTTTGCGTATGTTCTTGCAAGCTGGATGGAATCGATATTCTCGAAGTCATCACCTGCTTTTTCAATGAACTGAATTGCCTCGTCCAGAGTAATCTGGTTCATAAGCTGATCCCACATCGGATCATCGAAGTCCAATGCTCCGACATAGTTGCCATTCTCATCAAACTGCATCATGTCGATGAGCTTCATGCCATTGTCTGCGCCCCATGTAATGCCGCTTCCATCACCCTCATTCTCAGTGAGTTCGTACAGCTGATCGGTAAGACCTACCATCATAGCCTCAGTAGGTGTCAGTGACTCAATTGGCTCCCATCCCTTGGACCAGTCAGATCTTGTGGTATATTCAACAGTATCCTCAATCAGATTGTTGATATCCATATCCTGAAGCTGGTTCTCAACTCCTGCGGAATAGGTCTCAATGTCTGTATCTGCAAGATTCCATTTGATTGCATTGTCTGCGTTGATTTCGTCTGTCTCAGCAGTTTTTACAAGTCCGTCTTCATTGCCGTTCTTGTTTGCCAGTACATTGTTCAGTGCCTCATGGGAACCGTTTCCGATTGCGAAGTAGTAGTCTCCTGCTTCCAGTGACCATGCACCCTGTGTACCGTCTGCTTTCACAGCATCCTCATCATAGCTTGCCATGTAAAGAGGATCAAACTCGATGGTTACCTCTTCGGAAGCACCTGGATCAAGAACTTCTGTTTTTCCGTAACCGATGAGCTGGATTGCAGATTTCTCAAGACCGCCCTCTGTGTATGGGGACTGTACATAAAGCTGAACTACGGATTTACCGGCAACGTCACCTGTGTTGGTTACATTTACTTTTGCTGTAGCAGTTCCGCCAACCTGTACATCTACAGATTCAAGCTTCTGCTCGAAGGTTGTATAGGAAAGTCCATATCCAAATGGATAAGAAACTTCGTTTGCATAATCCCATGCAGCGCCGTCAGAAGAACCTTCTGTTGTGTCTGCATTTCCCTGTCCGAGAATCTCGTCCTCATATCTTGTCTCATAATATTTGTAGCCTGTGTAGATTCCCTCGGATTCTACCAGATACCAGTCTGCTTTGTTTTCCTCAGTAAGAACTGCATCGGAGCCAGCCTGGGAATTGTTTGTGTAAAGATATACACCGTAGTTTACCATAGCCGGAGCAGATGTGGAGTTTACTGCATATGTATCCGCGATGTGACCGGATGGGTTCACCTCACCGGAAAGGACATCTGCTACACCGAGGAAACCATTTGCACCTGGCTCACCAGCCCATACGATTGCGCCGATTCCCTCGTCATTCTTCAGGTCATCGATCTCAACCGGGTTGTTTGTGTTCAGAAGAACTACAACCTTTGTGCTGTGCTCTTTGGCAAGCTCGATCATGGCTTTCTCATTATCGGAAAGTGCCAACGGACGCTCGTAGCTGTCTGCTTCGTCTGCGCTTGTCATGTTCGGGTTGTAATCGGAAGCCTCAGAACTGTCACGGGAAATTACAACCAGTGCAACGGTGTCATCTGCTGATTTCAGAACATCATCTGTGTAAATGCTCTCCGGTGCCTCGCCTACCTTGTAAGCTGCCGGATTCTCATACATTGTTCCAAAAGATGGCTGTAAGGAATGTCCGCCTTTTCTGCCATATGTACCATTTACATCCTCGCTGCTGTACAGATCCAGCATATCCTGATTCAGGGAGAAGCCCTTCTCAGTCAGTGCAGTCTGGATATCATACTGCTTCTGACCTGCTTCCGCATCAATGGAAACAGAGGATCCGATCATACCACCCAGAGTTGGATTGATGGAGTTCAATCCCCAAAGGGTGACCTTGTCAGAAGAAGTATTCAGTGGAAGGGTTGTATCTTCATTTTTGAATAATACAGTTCCTTCTGATGCGATTTCTGCTGCAAGAGCATCTTTCGCTTCGATTACCTCATCAAGGCTTGAAAACTCAGATTTGAAATAAGTGGAATCTGTTTTCTCTCCGTTACTTGTGTCTACGATCTTGTAGCTGGAAACTCCAAGACGTGTGTTGATGAATGCTGCATTGGCATCCACAATAGCCGATGCGCCCACTGTGACTGCAAGAAGACTGGCTGATACTGATGTGAGTCCTCTCCATAAGCCTGCGGACTTTTTCTTGTTGCTCATAAGCTCCCTCCTTTTATATTTTGCGCTGCCACAGCGCGTAAGCTTATCTTTTATGGTAGTACTATAACAGATTTTTCCGCTCACGGTTCATTTTATGCGCAGACTGTCAATTTTCATACGCAAATTGCAACCGCTTTTGTCTATTTTCACAAAAACAAGCTTCATTTTTTGGTAGTATAGCACAAATACCGTTGGTAATGTTGTCCAATTGTGACTGGTTCCTATTCAAAAATGACACGTTAGCGGAACTGTTTCCGTCATCGTATCTGCATCTTTTCTGAAATCACGTTTTTAAGATACTTCCATTATAATCTGCAACTGTTAAATAGCAATACTACTGGCATGAACCGTCATTTTCACAACATGATCGGTGCAGTTAGAAATTATCCTTATTTATTTTCACCAAGGAACTCTGTCAGGTACTCTTCGATTACCGGGGTCCACCATTCTACATAGCCTTTGCGGAATGGATGAACCTCATCGTGCATGTACTCGTTGTACAGGTCTGTTCCGTAGATTGCGGTCATATCCTCATTATGGAACATATCTACAACTCCAATTCCCCATTTTTCCTGGATCTGAAGAAGCAAATCTACCATTTCCTCATAGTTTTCCTTCTCGGCATAGGTTCCTGTATAGAACACAACCGGGCAGCCGAAGGTTTCCTTTACATAAGAAATAATGGTTTCGATTGCTCCTGCAATTGTGGTGTCGTCAAAGTCAGCAGGGTCTGTGCTGTCAGTGACTTCTCCCATTGGTTTTCCTGTGGTTGCATCGTTGGTGGACAGCTGAACTACAAACAGATCCGGAGTCTCATCTTTGCTGATCAGCTTCATTCTTCCAACATAGGAGTCTTCCTTCTCGTTTACCAGTGTGGTAGCGCTGATGGCGTATTTTTCGCAAACAGTTCCCGGATGGTTGTCCTGGATGGCATCTACCATGGAATAATGTCCCCCGGCTTGTGCACCGTATGTTACAGAGGAACCAAGCCAGATAATATTAAGCCCTGCAAGAGGATCGGATGGGTCTGCTTCCGGAACTGTTTTCACTGTGTTATCGTATCCGGTTGGCACCTCACTTCCGGCAGGTGCCAGAAGAACATCTCCTACATATGGGAAAACCATTCCTTTCAGGGTCGGAGCCTTGCATCCAAATGCACAGGTAACCTTGATGGTGTCTCCTGCTTTTAATTCCAGGCTCTGTTTAATCAGAAATCTTCCGGTGTCTGTGAGAGTTCCTTCGTCGTACTCTCCGTCTTCTGTGTAGGATGCAGGGGAATCTGCCGGAACCTGCAAATCTACAGGCACGGAAAAAGTTTCCCCGTCATTGATAGTAAAGGTAAACGGCTGGGAGCTGAATGCTGCCAGAACCTTAGATACGGTAAGGTACATATCATAAGTTCCTTCTGCACCTTCCGGGACAGTGTATACGATTTCTGTTCCCTGGGCTGCTGCACGGATCATGCCAACTTCTTCGTCATAGGAAGTCGGCTCTTTTTCGTTATCCGGGCCTACGCCTTCGCCCTCAGTGAAGACTGCTTCTGATGCAGGAAGAAGAACCTGGCCTTCTGCAAGTGTGTCTCCAGCTTCTGTACTCATCTCTACACTTGCCTCAGTTTCAGTACCTTCTTCTGATTCGGTACTTTCTTCTGTCTCAACGCTCTCTTCTGATTCGGCTGTGTTTTCTTCTGCATATACAGTCATCCCTGTTGTTCCCACAGCGGAACCCATCATACACATCACCATAGCCATAATAAATGCCTTTCTTTTCATTTCCTCTTCTCCTTTTCGCTGCGATACCCGCAGGTTTTTCTACCAATCAAAATACCACAGAAAAAGGGCTATCAGAACAAGGTGGCAAATTCATATGAAATTCTGGCAAAATTATAGCCAACCGCTTTTCCAATGATTTTTAACTCGTTTTTGTACACTTTTCCAACACTTTTTGATGTGTATCTGTACACTTTTCCAATTTTATTAACACTCAATAAAAAAATCCCCCACAGTCATCCAGAGGATTTTAACTGTTGAATTTTAAAGATATTGCCCTGTGGGAAACAGCATGCTTACAACAAACAGGTTTCCCTCCTCGGAAATTCGGAGGTTTCCGTTGTATTTTTCCACAATGTACTGCATGCTTTTGGTTCCATAGCCATGAAATGCGGCGTCTTTTTTGGAGGACGCTACGGGCAAGCCTTCAGGGGAAAGTTCGGGGAAATGAGAGCAGTAGTTTTCAATTCTTACGCTGACGAAGCTGCCTTTTTGAAATACTTTCAGGAATATGTACCGCTTCTCTACAGCTTCTTTTCGCTCGTGTTCGATGGCATTGTCCAGGCCGTTTCCAAACAAGGATGCCACATCAAGAGTCTTCATAAAATTTAAAGCTTCTCCATCAACCATACATGTAAAAGAAATTTTCTCCTGCTGACACAGAAGCTTCTTCTCTGTCAACACCACATCCAGCGCTGCATTTCCTGTCTGGAATGCACTTTCATAGGCTTCCACTTTGGTCAGCACCTTCTCCAGTTCTTCTGTTTCCGGATTTTCCAGGCGCTGGATTTTGTGGATGTAATGTTTCAGGTCATGGGCATTTCTGTTTACAAATTCCACGTTGCTTCTGGTCATTTCAAACTGCTTTTTCTCCAGTTCCAGAAGCTGGCGCAGATTTTCATTGTCTGCATTTCTTGTGCGAAGCTCCACAAATCCAAGGGCGACGCCAAGCCCCAGAATGTCACAGAGAATCAGCGGCGGATATACTACCCAGACATCCCGTATTCCATACATCCAGAATAAATAGTGCAGGAAAAATACAAAAATACCAACTGCGATCAGCCAGATCCATGCTGTGTTGCTCAGCATATTTTCCAGCCTTTCCTTTGCAAATCTTTTTATGATCAGGAAATAGAAAACATTATAGATCAGCAGCATTAAAATTACCGAAAGTGAAAACTGTACTGTTACAGGTGCTCCGTAAAACATTGAATAAAAAATAACATTATAAACGTTGGAGGACAGATTCTGGATAAATAAAGCAAGCATGCAGCTATACAATATTTCCTGGGAATCTGCTGCCAGGCAGAAGCGCCAGAAGCCAAGACTGAGAAAGAATACGGTAAAGGAAAATACTCCTGAAACATAATTGCTGATTATATTCGGCAGCACAACAGAAAGCAGCAGAAAAATCATCCCACTGGTCAATGCCCGTAATAGAAAATTCTTTTTCTTTGGCAAATATCTTGTACAAAGGACTTCCGCGAAAAAAATCTGGAAAATATATCCATGCGCCTGGGTAATCCTAAACAAATCCATTTTTTCCATGTTATTGCTCCATGTCATTCTTATTGTTCCATAGCATTATCCACTTCATTGCTCTGCATCATTGTCCCATCTGCAAGGTCAGCCTGTCCAGGAATTCCTTTTTATATTTCTGGGAAAGAACGAAAGTCTGACCTGCTGCTTTGATTTCGTTTCCTTTCCATTCATCCACCATGGAAAGGTTCACCAGAATGGAACTGTTTACCAGCGCAAAATGACTTGCCAGAAAATATTCCTGAATCTCTTTCATCGTTCCCCGCATTTTGTAAACATCTCCGTGAACATGAAATTCCAGATAATGCTTGTTGCTTTCTATATATGTGATCTGCCCCGGAGAAACCTTCTTCGCTCCGTTTGGGATCTTAATATAGTAGGCTTCACTCCGGTCAATATGAGACAGAGCTTTTTCAAATTTGATGCAGAACAGCTCATAAGCCAGAGGCTTCACAAGAAAATCGAAGGCGTTCACTTCATAGCCCTTCAATGCATACTGTGCCATGCTTGTGATAAAGATAAGGCAGGTGTTGTCCCCTCTTTTCCGCAATGCGGCAGCTGTTTCCAGACCATCCATATGAGGCATTGCAATATCCATAAAAATCAGGTCGCAATCTCCCTTATAGTCATCCAGAAAATTCATACCGTTCTGAAATACCGTAATTTTGTACTGCGCTTCCTGTTCTTTTCCGTATTGTTCTATATATTGTAAAAGCTGTTTCTGATACTCCTGGTCGTCTTCTACTACAGCAATTGATATCATAGGGCAAGGTTCCTCCAGCTAGAGCGTGTTTGAAAAAGGCTTTTCTATATCTCTTTGTAATGCACAACAAGATATTCCAGCAAAGAAGCAGCCAGAATATCTTGTTCTTATTCATCTCTTGCAGCTATTCCTCCTTTTTGAGTGTCAGAATATCTGCATCTCTTTTTAATTATACAGGCATCACTGCCTATTATCCAGAACATATTGCAAAAAACGATAAATTATTTATCCAAGAATCTCCACCTCAGCCACTGCTTCGCCAAGGTCAGACTGTGCTTTTACAACTACTTTGCCAGCGCCGGACTGTGGACGAATGATAGCAAGGGCTTCGCCGTAGTAGGTATCGGTTTCGGCGCTCTGGTAGCTTTCCGGGTAGTACGGGCATGCACTGCCGAAGGCAAGAAGGTCGCCGCCTTCTACTTCAAGCTTGATCCGTCCTCTTGTCAGAGGTTTAGTCTCGCCGTTTTCATCGGTGTAGCGCATTCTTACATAGCAAAGGTCGGTGTCTGCATTCACACGGGTAAGCTCCGGTTCTGCACGAAGGACAGTTTCTTTTCCAGCTGTTGCTAAGGTTTTCTCTGCAATTACATTATCATTTGCATCAAATGCAACCGCCTTGATTTCTCCATTGTGGTAGGTGGTATCAAAGAATACCTTGCAGTCGTTTTTCGGCTTCTTAGTTCCTACGCACTCTCCGTTTATATAAAGCTTTACATGATCTGCGCGTGTATAAACCTCAACCTTCGCAGCCTTTCCTTCACAGCCATCCCAGGACCAGCTTTCCATGGCATTGGTCATTTTCCATGCGGATGGGGAGTGCGCATCTTTGGTGTGGTCAACCGGAACTACTGCAATTGCCAGATCTTCCAGTTCGAAAGCCACTCTTGTATAAGTCATCTCGCCAAGAGGCTTTCCAGTAAGGTCGATTCTTCCGGAACCAGCGCTTACCCAGCCGCAGCCGCCATCAAAACGCGGTGCATAATCCTTGTACTCCCAGGCTCCGATTCCAACCTCTCCAAGATAATCCTGCGCTGCCCAGACAAAATCACCGATAATACGTTTGTCCCTTTTTGCTTCCTGCATAAATTGATAAGCATCTGCACAGAAGGTCTCGCTTCCCAGAATCATTCTCTTCGGATATTTCTTCAGGTCATGACGGTAACGCTTGATTCCATAGTTGTATCCGGCCACATCCATGTTTGCGTAAGCATCTCGTGTTTTTACATCACAAGGATAAAGAGTTGCCCCTGTTTTCATAAATCCGGCGCCAAAAATTCCGGCAACTGTGTTATAGAATTCACTTCCCACAGCCTTTTTCTTCTTGGCATTTTCCGCAGCTTCGTCTGCCTTTTTGTCACTGTAAACTCCAAAGCCCATAGAGCTTAAGAAGTTAAAGAAAATGTTGATTCCGCAGCTTACCGGGCGGGTGGAATCCAGCTCATGAAGTCTGTCTGTAAGGGATTTTGTAAGGGCAATTCCCTTTTTCTGAGCGGTTTCAGATACTTCATTTCCAGTGGAATACATAATCACAGACGGGTGGTTATAGTCCTTATCCACCATATCCTTCAGGTCTTTTCTGTAGTTATCCAGGATCTCATCTGCGTAGTCATATTTGGTTTTGTGGATGTACCAGCCGTCAATATACTCGTCCATTACCAGCATTCCCATCTCATCACAGGCACGAAGAAGCGCCTTGGAGCACGGGTTGTGAGCAGAACGGATTGCATTGTAGCCGGCATCCAGAAGAAGACGTACTTTACGGTGCTCTGCAAATTCGTAAGCGCAGGCACCAAGAAGTCCGTTGTCGTGATGGATACAGCCGCCTTTAAGAAGAACACGTTTTCCATTAATCTGGAATCCATTCTCCGGGGTGCAGCTTACCATACGGATACCGAAAGTTTCCTCCTGTACATCTTCGCCAAAGGTTACGCGGCAGGCATACAGATTTGGTTCTTCCGGACTCCAGAGCTTTGCTCCTGGAAATGCGATCTCGCAGGAAAATTTGCCGTCTGCCTGAAGGATTTCCATGGCAACAATATTCTCAGCAGCATTGCCTGCTGACTGATTTTCCCCTTCAACCAGTGCAGAATTTCCCACACTGGAAACTTCTTTGTTTCCACTCCTTTCCAGAATCTCAACCTTCACTTCACCAGCAGCATTTGGCCATGCCTCCACACGGATTTTCGGCTCTTTATAATCCAGCGTAGTGATCTTCACACTGTCAAAACGCAGATGCTTTTTCGGCACTATGTACAGCCATACCGGACGGTAGATTCCAGTTCCGGAGTACCAGCGGCTGTTAGGCTGATCATGGTTGATCACTTCCACGCGGATCTCATTTTCCTCTCCGAATTTCACATATTTGGTTGCATCCACATAGAATCCAATGTATCCGTAAGAATGATATGCCGCTTTTTCCCCGTTGATATATACCGTTGCCTTACGGTAAACCCCCTCAAATTCCAGGATAATTTTCTCTTCCTTTGTATCTTCCGGAAGTGTGAAAGTTTTCTCATAAGTATAGTCCTGCGCCTCATACCATCCTGTATTTACGCCTCCTGCACTTGTCTCGCTTCTCTCATCTAACTGCATGGCGTCATGAGGAAGAGTCACTGCAAATGCATGCTCTTTGTCACCTGTTTTGTAGCAGAGCCAGTTATTGTTGAAATTCTGTTTCATGTTTACCTCCTGAAATCTCCCAATTTTTCTAAAAAAACATGATTATTGCTGTTTCGTGTGCAAAAAAATCATTCCTACAATCTACACGCCCATACACAACCAGCAATTTCACATACTTTCTGACTATATATTATCAAACAAATAGCAGGCTGCACTATTTTAAGCGCAACCTGCCAGAAAATACACGCAAACTGTATAAATACACTTCATTCTTTATCCAGATTCTTATCACTACCTATTATATATTCTTCCTTACAGCTTTTCCATGAATCTATCCGTTCTCACTGGCATCCAACCTCTTTTCCAGCATCTGCATAAGTCCCAGGAATCCAGGCGAGTGGCATACATGGGCACTTCCTTATCCCGGTACAGCTGATAGTTCCAATAGAAGAAACCGGCAGTATCCTTCCATGCATTCAGCTGAAGAACAGCTGCCTTTCTGTACCATTTTTTGCGGTAATCTTCATACTCGTCACGGATTACCTCATGACCCTTTTTCTTATCCGCAAGCTCATTGCATACGCACCACTCACCTACAAAAACAGGGGTATATTTCTGGGCTTTCTTCAGCAGATGCTGCTGGTATGCAATGAATGCGCGGTATGCCCAGAAGCTGTGAATGTGTGTCACATCTTCCATTGCCTGGATATAAATATGAGTATCGATCATGACATTTTTCATGTGATGCTTTACGAAAAAGTCCTTCCACATTCCCAGGCGGAAACCATCATGAAATACGATTACTTTTTCCTCTGGCAGGATTTTGCGAAGCCGTCCGTAGGCCTGCACATAGAACTTTTTCAGGAATCTGCTGGAAACATGGCGGGAACCTTTGGCTTCTGCTTTGTCTGCTGCTTTCTTTCTGCTGGGTGCAGTCATATAAACGCTGAAGCTGATAGGCTCGTTGAGTACTTCGATTCCAAATAATTCTTCCCGGTCGCGATAGCGCATTGCCAGCCGCTCCAGCACGGTCAGTACAAATTCCACCTCATCCGGCTGCTGGCTCCACTTGCACACGCCCTCGATTCCGCCATTGTCATAGCTATTCTGTCCGCCGGGTGCAGTGTGAAGATCGACGAGAACCTTCAGTCCGTATTTTCCAGCCCAGTCAAAAGCTTTGTCCAGATATTCGATGCATCCGGAGTATGGTTCTCTGTCTCCAAAAATGAAATATGGTACCGGGATGCGTACGGTGTTTAATCCGTGAGAGGCAATGTTTTGGAAATCCTCTTCTGTTACGTAAGTGTCTCTGTGTTCTTTCATCATAGGCCAAAGCTTTTCTTGGGGTACATTGCGGTTCAGCCAGGTTTCATCTTCTGCTCCCGTTCCCTTGAAGATGAAAGGCTGCATCCATTTCTCAAGTACAAGCCAGTTGCCCAGATTGGTTCCGATTATTTTGTCCATATAAAAATACCTCCCATATGTAAACCTTTTTTATAAAAAGATCTTCTGCAGATAATTATACAGCGCCAGATGCCAGTTTCCCATAGAATGATATCGCATGGGAAATACATCAAATGTCGTATTCACCCCAGCGCGCAGCCTTGGCTCAATATCCAGAAGTGCCTGATAATCCTGCACCTGTCCCGGCAGTGCGAAGTCAAAATTGCCGCTTGCCACATACAGATAATGGATTGGCATATCTGCAAACTCCCCCGTCTGAATAGTATCTTCAAACGCCTGTACATCCGTCCTGCTTCCGCTAAATGCCCCGAACCAGGAGAAATAATCCAGGCTCCGGCAAAGCACAGAATGGTACATGGTCACGGCTCCACGGGACAATCCCGCAAACGCTCTGTGATCTCTGCTCTCTGAAAATCCAGCGTCATCTGCTGATTTCGCATAGGTAGAATAAGAAGATTCAATTTCTGGCATCAGATCATTTCGAAGCTCTTTTGCAAAAGAATAGGTCAGCTGATCCAGATCATCTGCACAGTCATCTTCCACATATAAGGTTGGCGTTACCACGATCAGTGGCTGGATATCCCCGCTGGCGATCAGATTGTCCAGCATAGTCTTGTTATATGGATTGGTTTTCAGCCAGTATTTTTCATCATCCCCTGTACCGTGCATGAGATATAAAATATTATACTCCCTCTCCTCTGAATATCCATATGGCAAATATACGTAAGCGGTTTTCGTTACAGTTCTCTCATCAGTTGCATAGGCTTTCGTTTCATAAACAACTTCCTCTACCGTTCCCGCCTGCTCCGGTTCAGCCCCATCATATTTTTCTGGCACTGCCCACAGCTCGTCCCTGGCCTGTCCATCGGCATTATGTGCTGCCTCATATCTCATTTTCCAGAATCCCAGTGCCCCTGCCGCAATCAGAACTGCTGCCAATAATGGAAAAACTGCCGCTTTTCCAACTGGTGTCTTTTTCCAGACCATATACCCAGTTCCCAGAATTCCCCCAACTGCCGCCACAATGCATTCCACCAGAAACATCCAGTTGAAGTAATAAGTGCTGGTAGAAAAATTTGTATTAAAATACAGGACAAACGCCGCCGCTCCAATCACCAGATACAAAAACGGAATCCTGCTTTTCCACGCAGCAACAGCCAGCAAAATGAACGCTACCGCAATTACCCCGAATGTAATAAATGCTGTTTTATCCCCCAGCATTGCAAAACGGACAATGTCAATACAGGCGAATAAAATCAAAATCCCCGATGTAATCCGGCAAATCCAGTCCACCGCATCTTTCTCAAATTTTCTTTGTTTTTCATCACATATCTTCATTACTGTCCCACCTTATGTCTCAGATTATTTTACCACACTTATCAACAATATCAAACCCTTGCCCCTTTACGCCCCATCTGGCAAATTTAATCTATTTTCAGGCAAAAAAGAAACAGCCCTCTGAATTTAAACACTCAGAAAGCTGTCCCCATCTTAGAAGGAATTATCTTAAATCAATTGTGTAGGAAAACTGTATTTCTCACTCTTTCACCGCACCAGACGTCATACCGCCCACAATATACTTCTGACCGATCATATACACAATAATAACCGGGATACAGGTGAGTACAATATCTGCAAAAATGTAGTTCCAGTAGCTCTTGTTCTTTCCGAAGAACTGATAAACAGCCATTGTCATCGGGAACATTTTGCTCTTGCTGGACAGGTACAAAGGTGTAAGGAAATCACTCCAAACGCCCATAAACTGCAGGATAAAGCAGGTAACCATAGTTGGTTTCAGAAGCGGCATGATAATCTTGAAAAACAGGCTGAGAGGACCTGCGCCGTCAATAACAGCAGCCTCATCCAGCTCTACCGGCACGGAAACCACGAAGTTGCGAATGGTAAATACGCAGAACGGAATCATTGCACTGGTAAATACCATGATAATTCCCTGGCGTGTATCATTCAGGTGCAGCGTACTGAGTACTCTCACCAATGTTACATAGTTTACCGGGAAAAACAGTCCGCAAAGTACGAAATAATATAAAAATACATTTAATCTGGTACGCTTACGGCACATTACAAAGGCAGCCATTGCACAGAGCACAACACCAAGAGTGGTTGCGACCAGTGCGTAAAGTAAACTGTTTGAAAATCCCTGGATCAGGTTTCCTTTGTCAATAACCTCGGTATAATTGGAAAACAGCCATTCCTTCGGCAGGGCAAGACTCATTCGGGAAGCCTCGCCTTTACTCTTGAAAGAGTTTATAACTACCATATAAAAAGGCAGGATAACGGTCAGGCACAGCAGGATGCAGACCAGATGCTTCAGCAGATTCTGAACTTTTTTCTTTGTCATTGCTGTACCTCCTGTTTTCCTAAAGTTTTAACAATTACAACACCAGCAATTGCTGTGATCAGAAGCAGAATACTGTTTAAAGCAGAAGACATACCGTACTGACCTCTGGAATAAAGCTGGAATGCATAGGTGGTAAGAACCTCTGTTGCATGTCCAGGGCCACCGTTTGTGAGAACGTAAACAATATCAAATACCTTCAGACCGTATGTAATACCAAATACCAGGTTGATCATAATGGCGCCGCTGAGCATTGGAAGTGTCACATAGCGAAGTCTCTGCCAGAAGTTTGCCCCATCGATCTCAGCTGCCTCATAGTAGGATCTCGGAATGGTATTCAGACCGGCAAGGAAAATCGTCATTACATAACCAATACCTCTCCATGCATCCACACCATAAATGGATTTCCACACAACGCCAAGATCCGAAAGCCATTTCTGTTTCAGGATTCCAAGATGCAGACCATCCAGAATTGCATTTAAAAGACCATTGTTATAGTTGAGAATGGACTTGAAAGCAAGACCAATGATAACAAAAGGAAGGATAGACGGCAGATACAAAAGTGTTCTGTAAAGTCCCTTTCCTTTCAGTCCTTCCTGAAGCATGATGGCAATCAGAAGTGCCGGAATCAGCTTCACAATATTGGAAATAATGGTAAATTTCAATGTATTTCCAATACCGCTTAAGTAATCTTTGTTTGATGTGAAAATCTCTTTAAAATTGTCAATTCCGACAAAATGAACACCATTTAATACACTTCTTGAATTCCAGTCAGTGAATGAATATGCAACACCCATTATACTGGGAAGCAGAAAAAAGATAATGTACAAAGCCAGCGGCAATATCAGAAACCACTGGGGATAAATTTTCTTCTTATTCAAAGGCGATACCTCCCCTTTATCAAACAGTGCGAAGGAATCACTCCTTCGCACTGAAGATATATCCTTATTAAATATCTTATGCTTAAATAATTATGTCAATTTCTTACCGAAATACTTTAGTTCCAGTTTGCATCTCCAACTGTCTTGGCAGCCTCTGCACGGTTTGTATCCATATTTGCAAGAACATCATTTGCTTCCATTTCGCCCTGGCAGAATGCAACCATATCCTGACCGAACTGCATCCAGTAGTCGTTTGTATATTTGGTACCAGTCTGAAGAACAGATACGCCCTTCTTGCTGTCATCTACAGTTGCAAGGAACTCTTCTTCCTCTGGCAGCCAGTGCTGCTCAATTGCATCATCATTCATATCAACGTTTGTGTATGCATGAGAGTTGTCAAGGATTTCCTGAAGACTCTCTGTGGTTGTAACAAAATTGAAGAATTCTTTTACAAGATCCTCATGCTCTGTTCCCTTGTAACCAAACATGGTAGGTCCAGCCGGGTTGGTCGGATACCAGGTGTTATCGCCAAGTGGGATCAGGAACATACCAAACTCATCCTCTGTGCCTGTGTCATCTTTGATCTGCTGAATGTAACTGGAGTTTGCCATAGCCATTGCAATGTTTCTGTCGCCAAATTCATTTGTCAGGTTGGTGCTGTCAGTTCCAATCCAGTCCTCTCCGAAATATCCTGCATCGGAAAGCTCTTTGAACTCGTTCAGAACCTCAAGCATTTTCTCATTGTCAGCAAATGTAGCCTGATTTGTATTCAAAGCATCGTAAAGTCCTGGTGTAGCTTCTTCGTAAACACCACCGATCTGGAAGAATGCCAGCTGATGCTGCCATCCATCTGCACCTGGCATAAACCATGGAGTAATTCCCTGTTCTGCGATCTTAGCGCAAAGGTCTTTCAGCTCTGCATAAGTAGATGGTATCTCCCAGCCATTCTCTTCGAATAATGTTTTGTTATAAACCATTACATATTCTGGTGAATTGTGCCAGATCTGAAGTCCGTATAATTTATCATTGTATACACAGGATGTTTTTCTTGCTTCCGGCATAAGATCTTCCCAGGAAGCTCCTGTGAAATCAATACAGTATTTCTCTGGATCAACGATTGTAGACTCGATTGCAAATGGGTTAGACTGGATCCAGAAAATATCTGCGCAGGAATCAGTAGCCAGTTTGGACTGAAGCAGGTCAGAATACTGGTCAGCCGGAATAGTCTGAAGGTCAACTGTTACACCATAAGTATCTTCAAAACGCTCGATTGTTGCATCATATCTGTTATCCATCCAGCCTGCTGATACCAGAATACTCAGCTCCTCACCGGAAAAATCTGCAGTCTCCTCTGCAAATACGGTAAGTCCGCTTGTCATGGACGCGATCATTGCTGCTGCACAAGCCACTGCTACAAAACTCTTTCTCTTCATTTACATATCCTCCTTTTATAAAAATAACATTTTCATACAGGAATCTTCGCCGATCCCTCTGCTCTTTGATGATATTATTTTATCAGTTGGGATTTTTTTAATCCATGGATATTTTAACTTTCAATTTGTACTTTTTTTACTTTATGTTATACTATTTTCACACCATAAAAAATAATTTTCTTTTATCTATTTGTACTTTTTATACAAATATGATATACTAAAACCCATCATTTTTGATATTATAGAAGGAGGTGTGCCGGATGAAAAACAGAAGTCTGCAATCCAAGCTTTTTTTTGCCTATATCAGTCTGGCCTGCCTGATTCTTTTTTCTTTTGCTGTTTTTTTCTATGCTTTTGTTTCCAGACAGCTCAAGCAAAGTCAGATCAGTGCCATGAACACTCTCAATTCCAGCTTTCAGACTCAGGTAGATTCCGCGATCCGCAATCTGGATGCAGTATCTTTAAACATTAACTACAGCAATCAATCCAAAACCATTCTGGACAATTCCTTCAACTTAAACATTTCCAGCGATATGCTTTCTGCCATGTCAGATTTGTTTATTTCCCTTTCCGGAACCGAGCTGAAGGCAGATCAGGTAAATCTCTATGATTTTTCCGGATATGTTCTGGAAGCCGGCATCTCAACTATAGTCAAAAAGACGGATGGCTCAAAGGATGAGTGGATTGAGGCCGCCCGTGAACTGGAGGGAAAAAAAGTCCTTACTCCACCCTACTGTACCAGAGAATATACAAAAACAGCCACCTATGACCAGTGGTTTATTTCCCTGTACCGATCCTTTAATAATCAATATAAACGTGGCGTGGGTGTGATTGAAACAGCCAAGCAGTGCAAATCTGTTTTTAAAAGTATTATCACTTATAAAAAAAAGAACCATGAAGATGCTGCCAGCGTCTATGTTTTTGACAGCAATGGTGGTCTGATCTATCCCTACGATATTTCCCAGGAATACAAAGCAGCACTTCAGCCCTACTATGAACTTACCAAGGGAGATGATTCCGCCCTCACTCTTGCCAGCCCGCTTACAGGCAGGACAGAGTATGCCGCAGAGTCCGTATCCGCCTATACCGGCTATACCTATCTTACCATTCAGCCGGAATCTGTAGTTCTGGCTCCGGTTTACAATCTGCTTCGTATTCTTGCGGCAATTGTTGCGCTGTTTCTGACAGTCTCCATCTTTATTTCCTACCGGCTTTCCCGTTCAGTCGTAAAACCGGTAAAGCATCTGAAGCATATTATTCAGCGCATGGAACTTGATACACTTGGACAGGAAAAGGTAACTGCATATCCGGTTTCCGTTAATGAACTGGAGGAGCTTTACCAGGCCTTTCAGCTGATGAGCGACAATCTGAAGGATTCCATGGAGCAGCTGAATCAGGCTAAGGAGCAGGAAATGAAAGCCAGAAGCATGGCTTTGCAGACACAGATCAATCCTCATTTTTACTACAATACCTTGTCCAGCATTATAGTTCTGGCAGAGAACGGAGATTCTGAGACCGTGGTAAAAATGTGCCGGAATCTTTCCCAGATCATGCGTTATATTACCAATACCACAGAGACAACGGTCACTTTAAAGGATGAACTGGATTATGTACAGAAATATCTGTATTGTATGAAGGTCCGTTATCAGTCCAGCCTGAATTACAGCATCCATGTAGATGAAAGCCTTCTTTCCCAACCAGTCCCCAAGCTGATCATCCAGCCTATTGTGGAAAATGCCATTCGCTATGGTTCGAACTGTGCACCGCCATGGAACATTTCGATCACCAGCGTGGTCACGGAAGGAAGCTGGCAGATTGAAGTGACGGATTCCGGTCCTGGCTTTACAGCGGAAGCCAAAGAGAGGATCACTGCCAACATTATGAAAGCCATTCAGAATCCGGGACTTCCGGAACTGAAAATAAACGGTCTGGGAACTATAAATGTGTATCTCAGATGGAAAATATTCTGTAAAGGAGACATTATTTTCAGATATGGAAATACCGCTGAGGGGCACGGAATCGTGTCTATTGGACGGTATTTTTCCAAAACAGATAAATCAGCAGATGAAACTGACTGCATAAGTGAATAAGCAAGGAGGAATCAAAACAGTATGACGTACACTGTCATCGTTGCGGAGGATGAAGAACTTCTGCTCACAAATCTTGTCCAGAAAATCCAGAAAGCGGATCCGGATTTTCAGGTGGCAGGAACTGCACAAACAGGCGATCAGGCTCTGGCTCTGGTAGAAAAGCTCAGCCCTGATCTTGTAGTTACGGATATCCGTATGCCTGTGATGGATGGAATCACCCTGCTCACAAAAGTAAGGGAGCAGTTTCCATTTACTAAATTTATTATCACCAGTGGATTTTCAGATTTCGAATATGCAAAAAAGGCCATCACTTTAAAGGTTTCTGATTATCTACTGAAGCCAGTTGATTCAGAGGAGCTTAAAGAAGCTCTCTCCAAGATCAAACAGGAATTTCAGATTGCCGGAAATGATTACGAAGAGGTGTTTAATGCCCGGACTGCTGCCATGACGCCAACTCAGATTGCCACATTACTGAAAGATTTCATTGTAAAAAACTACAGCGAGGACATTAATCTGAACCTGATCGCAGATAACATGAACTACAGTCCCAGCTACCTGACCAAAATTTTCTGCCAGGTCTACGACTGTACACCTTCCAGGTATCTGATCAACCTGCGAATGAGCCACGCCCAGAGACTTCTGCTCCACGAACCGGGGCTGTCCATTAAACAGATCGGAGAAATGTGCGGCTACCATGACCAGGGATATTTCAGCAGAATTTTTAAAAAATACACAGGGAAAAGTCCTCTGGAATTCCGGGGATAAAACAGGCTGTCGGGATAAAAATCATAGTATCCCGACAGCCTGCTTATTACAATACGAACAGCAAAACCTGTTCCTCTTTCTGTAATTCAATACTCAGGTATTCCCCGAAACACACCTCTTCCCGTCCACTGTAACCGCATTTCACTATAACACTTTTTTCGGGCCAGGGGTTTTCCACGCGGCAGGTATTCCCTTTGTGGCTTAGCACAGTGACCTTTTCTATCTCCCCATCCTTAAGGGATGCACTTACCTCAAAGCCACCCCATGCGCGAAAATTCCTGAAAGAAGCATTTGGATGTTTTTTTCTTGGCCATACAGGAAAAATGCGGATGACGTCTTCATAGCTTTGAAGCATCATTTCCTGAATTGCATCCGGAATAGTGTTCAACTGCTCAATTCCATGCGGATTTTCTTTCAGAAAGCCGTTTGGAATTCCACGATGAATAATCATATCCCTCATTTCATTCCAGATAATATCCGGGTCGTAGCCTGTACGGACAGCTGCAGTAAAAAACAGGCAGCTCAGATTAGACGCATTAAATGCCCCTGCTTTATAAAAATGGGCATGCTTTACAACTGTTTCTTTTTTCTCATCAGCAGCTCTCTCAAGAGCCTTTTTATACTCCAGCTCGCCCAGCTTGTTCTCCACCAGGCTGTGAATATGCACTGTGTTTCTCGCCACTTCCAGCTCTTTTTGATCACTTCCAAGACCCACTGCATTCCCTGGATAAATATGCATTATATTTCCAGGAAAATGGAAGGACCACTTTCCGCCAACACCCTCATCATAATAAATTTCTTTATCCAGCATTTCCTGGGGAAGCAAATCCTCCAGCTTCACATCCACTTCTTTCCACAATGTAGGATTGTCCTGAATTTCCCGAATGGTTCCCTTTGGATATGGTGCCAGATTTTCGGCAATTTCCTGCCACTTCGTTCGTTTTTCTTCATCCAGTTCCAATGCCTCACTGATTTTTGGAAGCCTAGTAAAAAATGTTTTCAGATACCCCAGAGTATTTACAGGATCCTCCGGCACACCATTTTCCCTGATATTTCCATCTGTACGCTCATGCATGCCATCTCCAACCACATGGTAAACGCCATCCCGAAGAACCAGATCCTTTTCCCAGAACTCAGCCACTCCTCTGAGATATGGGTAAACCTTCCAGGCATACCTTGTATCCTGACTGATTTCATAGCGATAGATCATATTTAGTGCACCGTGAAGTGCCGGTGATTTCATATGCAGGAGCAATGCCTCACTGACCACCCCATCAGGACCAAGTCCAAGCGGATAATAAAGCCCTTCATGATGAAGAAGGCGCTTACACATCTCGTCTGAAATCTCCATTAATTTCAGATAAGGTGCATCATGTGGATCGGACTGTTCAAAGTGCCCGGAAACCATCAGGTTCAGGTAAGGTGACTGATGGTTATAATTGATCTTGTAATTTCCATTCCACGCAGGGCGGTCAAAAGTACTGATTCCAAGAATATTCGGCGGATAATCCGGATCCCGTGACAAACTTGCCAGCATATACTTTGACAGATAATATCTCTGCTCGATCACCGGATCGTCCAGAGAGATTTCCGACATGCTCCAGAATCTTTTCCACCATGCCAGATGACGGGTGCGGAGATTTTCCACATCTTCTGCAGTTATCCACCTTGTTCTTGAAAAAGCATATTCATAAGGTCTGCTGCATTTCGCCCAGGAACGCACTGCCAAAATAAAAGTTGCCCTCTCACCGGCTTTTATTCTTCTTCTGGTGCTTCTGTCACGTAAGTCATAAGCATTTCCGAATTCTCTGGATTTTTCAGCGGACACATTGTTTTCTGCCTTTTCTTTTTTCAGAAATCCCCCTGCGAATCCAACCTTCGTCGGCATGTCCACATGATCGGAAAACTGCCTGTAGCCACTTACAATACCACCTCCGGTTTTCTTCACCTGCAGCGGCCGTCCTGTCACAAGCCCTACAAACATTCCATTTTGAATTTTCTCTGACTCACCGCTTCCCCAGATATCAACTGCTTTATCACAGCCTTTCCCCGTTTCATCCGGAAAATAAAAATCAAATTCCAGATCCAGGTCTGTCTCCGTTTCAAACTCCACCACAAGAACATTCTCATCTGCTGCCATCCAGCTTTTCAGAGCACATTTCTCGCCTTTAGGATTTGTTAATATTGTTATAGTTTCTGCCGTTGCAAAATTCTGTTCCGTATACCACTTCGCATCCTCCATAGCTGGAATGTCAAACACCATACGGCCAACAGGTCTTGGACTGCCCCCACTTACAGCAGGATCACATTTGGCAGAATTGTTATCATGAAAAAACTCCCAGTTCGCTGCACTTTCCATCTGCCAGAAATCATTTGTAGTAAACCAGAACTGCGGATACCTTGCATTTCCTGCCACAGCAGCCAGCAAATCTCCATTTCCAAGAATGGGAGCATCAATCTTCGTTCCGGCATTCTGCCAGATTTTCCATCTTCCACCGCCGGATACATCCACATTGCCATCCGGCACTGATTCCGGAGGCTGGGTAAATACCGCTTTATTTCGTTCTGCTATCATATAATATAAACCCCCCGATTATTTTACAATCACAGTCTGGTACACTGCTTCCCTCATTCCCGGGAAACTTCCTTCTCTTTCTCCAATGTTCAGCCTGCCGGCGCTTTCATCCCATACAAGCTTTGTAATTGCATACGCGCCATTTTCAAAATTGTAATTATTTCCTTCATCCTCATACAGTACAAACTCACCATCTGCCCCAGGATAAACCATAAGCTGAATCGGCTTTTTGGGCTCCTGCTGAGCATAAACCAGCCCGTCTGCAACAGGGATTACCGCTCCTGCTTTTACAAAAACCGGAATCCTGTCGATAGGTGCTTCCACTGTTACATACTGGCCGCCCTTATATTTTTCATTTGTCCAGTAATCATACCAGCCGGTTCCTGCCGGAAGATAACACTTCCATGTTTTTTCACGGTCAACAGGCGTACTCTCAGGTCCATAATACATGGGCTCTGTGACTGCACAAACAAGCAGGGACGGACCAAACATAAACTCATTTTCCACCTTTCTGGCTTCCCTGTCTTCTGGAAAATCAAACAGCAGACTTCGCATAATGGTATAATCCTCAAAATGCACAGCCCCTGCAAGGGAATAAATATACGGCATCAGATGATACCTCAGCTTAATAAACTTCTCAATGGCGTCGTAGAACATGGTTCCCTTTTCCCCGAAATTCCAGATTTCCCTTGGTGTGTCTGTTCCATGAGAACGGAACATAGGGAGAAAAGTGCCCATCTGCAGCCATCTGGTGTAAAGCTCACAGTATCCCTTATCCTTCACTCCCTCATTATATTTCCCCTGCCAGAACCATTTAGGCTCAGGATCTGTATTACATCCGCAGCCGCGATTCTGCCATTTATCTGCCACAGTGAAAAATGCTCCGATATCCAGAGTCCAGTACGGATAACCACTCAGTCCCATATTCAGGCCTTCCACAATCTGGATCTTCAGGTTTTCCCAGTCAGCACAGGTATCCCCGGACCACAACATGGCTGCATATTTCTGTCCGGAAGCATAACCGGAACGTGTAAGATTTAATACACGCATATCCTCACGGTCTTTTCTCTGATTTTCGTAAATTCCCTTTGCATGCTCCAGCGCAAAAACATTTGCCACAGCCGGATCCAGATATTTCTTATGCTCGCCTCCAACCATCAAAAAGCGCTCCCAGGGCTCTCTTTTTACTGCGCCGCCCCAGTCAGGACCGGAAAAAGGTTCTGTGGAATCACACCACCAGGAATCAAAGCCCTGGTCAAACAATCCTTCTTTTGCCTGCTTCCAGTACATTTCCCTGGCCTTTTCATTAAATGCATCATAAGTTGCGTAATCATAAAGCAGATAACCTGCATCGAAAAATTCCTGGTGATTTTTACCGCCGGCATTCATATTTGGCCATACGGAAACCATGGTGTGTGCATGCATTTCATGGATCCGGTTCATACATTCCTTGTTATCCCCATAACGGGACTGATCCAGAATTTTCTCGCCCCAGTTTCCCGGATCCCAGGTGTTCCAGTCCTGGACCACACAGTCCAGCGGAACATTAAGTTCTCTGTAATGACGGACGATTTCCTCCAGCTCTTTCGCTGTATAATACTGCTCCTTTGACTGAATATATCCGTAAGCCCACTTCGGCAGCATCTGCGCTTTTCCCGTCAGATAACGATAATCGCGGATAATTCCATCCATAGAGCCGCCGCCCATAAAGTAATAATCAATCTGCTCCACTGTATCCAGGAACAGGTAGGACTCCCGCCCCTCATCGTTAAAGGTCATAAGAGAACAGCAGTCAAACAGGATTCCATATCCTTCTGTGGAAACAAAAAGAGGCATGGGAATTCTCATATTATGCTGGTAGAGATACTGATTATGACCGCGGTAATTATAAATTCCCTCCTCAGCCTGTCCAAGGCCGTGAATCTCTTCCTCCTCATTCCAGTCAAAGAAAACTCTGGCGCGATAGCCCTCGCGTACCTTTTCCGGCTTCAGATTTTGAATAAAATTACGCTCTCCATCTACAGTTTTCACGCGATTGATAATCGGCTTCTCTCCACCGGTCGTGTAACGTACCACATCAATTTTCGTCAGATCTGCCTTATTCTGGGTGCACCATTTGCTGCCATCCGCATGCTTCCATTCCACACATCCCTCAGACAGATTTAAAGAAACCAGAACCTTTTTTGTTCTTACATTCAGCCTGCCTTCTTTTTCTTCTGCTTCAAAAGCAACTTCAGGATAATCCTTTTTTTCAATTATAAGCGACTCCGGTTCTCTGATCTCTTCTTTTCCGATCACGCAGCGGATAATTTCCTCTGTCACTGGAATAAGACGATAAACCATTCCCCCGGCTGCTTCCTGCACATAGCTTTCCGTTTTTATCATTTTTTCTTTTCCTCCTTGATTCGGTTAAAAAGGCCGCCATATCAGGACAAACTTTCCTACTTTCATCCTAACATGCCAGCCTTTGATCGGTCTATGTCATATCCGCTCCTGAATTTTAATTATTTTTACTCTTCTCATCTCCAGGAGTTTTTCCCATATGTTTTTTGTACAATCTGTAAAAATTTGAAATATTATTAAAACCGCATTCCATGGCAATTTCCGTTACATTCGCCCCGTTTTCCCGAAGCATTTCACGCGCCCTGTTAACCCGCAGCCGTGTTACGTAATCGCTGAAGCTGATATTGGCCACCCTGCGAAAATAGGAGGAAAAATAATTGGAGCTCATATAAACAGAGGCTGCCACTTCCTCCAGGGTGATCTTCTCACAGTAATGATCATTTATGTATGTGAAAGCCTGCTCAAGGCGTTTCATTGCGTTTTTCTTTTCCTTAAGCATTTCCCCTGACTTGGTCTCATCCTGATATGCGCGGATCAGCATGGTAAGGATTCGAAGAACATTAGCCTTGATCATCAGCGGATAGCCCTCTTTACGCTCATTCCACTCCTGGTGGATTTCGCGGATACTGATCCGGATTTCCTCATTTACCTTCTCTTCCCGCCCAACTCTGTTCTTGAAATTACTTCCTCGCTCCACAAACGGCTTCAGATATTCTGCATCAAACACACTGATCTTCTCAGCTACAAATTCCGGAGAAAAAATCATTACCAGAAGCTTCATATTACCGCCAAGCAGCTTCCATCCATGAGGCTCCACATTGTTAAAAATGATAATATCATCCTTCTCCATTGTGTATTCCTGGCCGTTGACAAAATAATTCCCCTTGCCTTCCAGAACCCAGGTGATCTCAAAATAACTATGCCAGTGCCAGGTTCCCGGGCGGCTGTTAGCCTGATTTAATTCTACCTCTGATATCTGAAAAGGAAACTCCTTATCAAGAGGAATGCTGTCACGTTCCAGTTTCATCTTCTGCCTCCTGTAGCTGTGTCATATGCACAGTATAGCAGAATTCCTGCTGACCTGCAATCTCCCTTCCGGACTCCTTATCCCAGAAATCTTTCCAGTTTTTCCAGTTCTTCCTCATGCTTTCCGTGAACTGCGATTCTGAAATAATCCTTTCCCTGGACACCTTTTATCATATAATAATCACTTTCTATTTTGAAAAAAGGCTCTTTAAGCATATCCAGATATACAAAGCTTCCAAGAGGTTTCAGACTCAGTATAAACTCTCTGTCTATTGGCTGATCCAGCAGATAATCCGTTGCAAACCATCCGGATTCTGCGCATTTCTCCCTTGAAGGCTGTTTCCCAAGAATTTTCATTTTCACTTTTGTTCCCTTCAGATAATTTTTCCACACGATTTCATCAGATTCAGCTACCTTTTTAAGGAAGCTGCAATCTGTCCGGCAGCTGTCAGAAAAGCCTGAATATCTTTTTCCCCGGTAAACCAGGAGATGCTGACTCTCACAGTTCCACCGTTTTCTGTCCCCATTGCCTGATGGATCAGCGGCGAGCAGTGCAGTCCAGCGCGGACTGTGATCCCATATCCGCTTTCCAGTATATAAGCTGCATCAGAAGCCTTTAAGCCATCGAAATTCATACTCAAAACAGGCCCTCTGCGCCCTTTTGGACTGCCGTAAATTTGAATGCCATCTATTTTTTTCAGTCCCTCATACAATAGCTCCATAAGCATTTCTTCTTTTTTCTGTATCCAGTCCAGCCCTGTTTGGAGTATATACTCAGTCCCTGCAAGAAGCCCTGTAATTCCCGGAATATTCTGTGTTCCCACTTCATATTCGTAATCACCATTTTCATAGGTGAGCTGCTGACTGTTTCGCCCTGTACCTCCGTATTTTAATGGTTTCAGGGAAATGCCCTCTCTGATATAAAACCCGCCTGTTCCCTGGATTCCAAGAAGACTTTTGTGCCCTGTAAAAACAACGGCATCTGCATTCCAGCCATCTATATCCACAGGAATACATCCTGCACTCTGGGAAATGTCTGTAATTAAAAGCAGGTTGTTTTTTCTGGCAAAATCAGCTGCCATTTTCATATCCTGTATATATCCGGTCACATTGGAGCAATGATTGATGATCATGGCAGATGGCTTTTTTCCAGTTGTTTTTGTTGCTTTCTTCAATGTATTCTCAAGAGCCTGTTCTGTTATTGCCCCATCTTTCCCACAGGGAACGATCCATACAGGATGTGTGTCTTTCACTGTCTGATTCATCAGCGGCCGAAGTACACTGTTATGCTCTGTCTGTGTTGCAAGAACAGCCTGACCTTCTTCCCCGAAATTCAGGCCGCAAAGCAATGTATTCATACTCTCCGTTGCGCCTGAGGTAAAAAAAATCCGATGATAGTCACTGATATTTAAAAGCTTCCCAAGCTTCTCCCTGCACAGCTCTTCTGCATCTTTTTTTAATATATCGCTTCCTCCCCGGAATTGCGAAGCAGGCGTGTCCATAAGACACGCCTGTACAGCTTCACATACAGAGGAAGGCTTAGGCCAGGAAGTGGCCGCATTGTTCAGATAGATCATCTAACTCATCCTTCCAGGATATTGAAATCCATAACCTTTGCAATTTTTTTGATCAGCCTGGTATAATCACCAAAAATCAGAACCTGATGATGTCCAAAGCCAGCCAGATTGTGCATAAACTCCCTTGCATCATCCATCTGGATATAGTAATACGGGCTGCAATAGGTCTCGGCATATTCCGAACGGATTACTTTTCCTTTCTTAATGCACATGGTATCACCTGCCGGATTGAAACGACCAAGTGTAATATAATCGTCTTCGTTCTGTGTAAAATCAACCTGAAGCTTACCGCCGAAGCCCTGTCCGGTAAATGCCCACAGCTTGTATTCCAGCGGTTTTGTTCCGTATCCGTTCATACAAAGGGCCGGAACTGCATGATGGATCCTGAGCAGCTCATCTGTCTCATGATTTGGATTTCCCATAAAGGCCGGACGTTTTGCAGCGTATTGCATGATCAGCATTGCCATAAGTGCATTCAAGTCTTCCTCGCATCCACTTGGAATTCCCTCATCCTTCATAATTGAATGACACATGCATGGTGTAAATTTACGGTTCTGTGGAATTTCCGTCGTACAAAGCTCATGACAGGCTGTGGAAAATGCATTGCAGTCATAAATATCCATCATTTTCTTTGCTGCAAGATAATATTTAATGTCATTGATAAACCAGTCGGTATTTACCTGAGTATCTGTAGAACCAGCAATCAGCTTATCCGCAATTGGCTTTGCCTCTTCATCCGTAATCTCATCCATATATTTGAAAATAGATGTGAATGGAAGCTTGATCACTTCAAATCCATAACGCTGACGAAGAACCTCCGGATCACGGATAAGGCTCTGAATTCCAAATGTAGGCTGGGAACCTGCGGTCAGCACAAGTGCTCTTGTATTGCGAACTGCTTTTCTTACCCAGAGAATATGTGCGATTTCATTTACATCCTGAAGATCCATTGCCACGTATGCTTCCACACCAATTGAGCGGCAATATGCTGCAAAATCAATGCCCTCATTTCCATTCTGCCAGATAATGACCGGTTTTCTGTAGCGTTCCAGCTTCGGAATTCTCCATCCCATGCAAAGGAAGCAGTCAATTTCATCTACATCTTCACCGATCTTGTCGAACATTTCTTTTTCTACAACAAAGGATTCATTATATCTTACATCCAATGCCTCTTTAAATTCAACCTCGCTAATCACGTCCTTCAGGGCCTCTACAGAGCTTTTGAAGGTTTCATCAGCAACCTTTGTCTCTGCCTCTACAGTCATGTCTTCTTTTCGTCCGGCACGGCACGGTCCCTCCCAGAAATGAGTATGTGTCAGACAACCGATCAATGGTCTTACAACAAGTTTTACATCCATAGCTTTCTGTTTCATAGTTTGAAATACCTCTTTTCCCCATTCAATTTTTGTGTTTCCCCCGCGTATTAATTTCAATTATATCTTTTAAAAAAAACTTTTTCTTCTATTTTCTTCCTGTTACTTTATACTTTCTTATTGTTTTTTGTACTAATTGCACAAATATTATAATTATTCCTATTAGTTTTATATGAATTATTGCACGTTGTATATCTCATACAGACAACGCAAAGCGCCGACAGATTTACCTGCCGGCGCTTTTTGGTTTTTATTATGGAGTTAACAAAACAAACTTAATTTGAATATGGGTTACTTCCATCAATAAGACTGCATATGTTTCATCGTCCCAGAGACTCTACAAAAGTTCCCTTCACATCGCTCCAGTTGCGGTCTGCATAATCCAGAAGATAAGCAGCCTGCTCCATGGACATTTCCGGGAAAAGAAGGAAAAGGCTGTGGGAGCCGTATTTATTTACAATTCGGTCTACGTTGCGGATCCAGTCTTCAAACTCACCGGAATATACCTTTACCCAGATGGATTTGCCTGCTGCAATTGCTTTATCATAGATCACATCCCAATCCGGAAGGGTTCCGTCCGGACCGGCATCACCGCTGGTCCACTGAAGAGCATCAATTCCCTCAATTTCCATAAGCGCATCCATGTGCTTAATTGCAGCCGGACCATCCAGATGATAAAGTACATGATCTACATTTTCAGACTGACTGCGTAAGGACGGCTGGATATATTTACGGAAATCTTCCGGTGACATCATTGCTGAGAAATCGCACTGAAGCTTCACCGTTCTGCCTGGTCCCCAGATCTGGAATACGGTGTATGCATTTCCGCCTTCTTCATCTTTGATAACATCATAAAAACGGTCATAATATTCATAATAAATGTCCGTTACCTCCTGGATTCTTTCCCCGATCATTTCCGGCTCATCCAGAAGATCAAACAGAATATCCTGCGCTCCGCGAAGAGAGGCAAGAACATCAATGTTTTCCATAAGATCCGGCATATCCACATAGAAGTCATCTCCGGCAAGTGCCTGACAATCCTTTGCAAGCTGAAGATGTTTCTTAAACCATTTATTCTCCGGATCAAAGGTCAGCTTCGGCACACCGTCCCAGCCGTCCAGACATTTGTTAAACCATACTGTATCTTCTTTAAACCCAATTTCAGAACCAAGATAAGAAGCAAGTGAGCCTGGTCCAAAATCAATATTCAGATTCGGAAAGCTCTCTCCAAGGAATGCATGTGTCTGGCAGAAGTAACGATAGCGGTCAACAATTCTCTGAGGGTTCTGGTATTTGTCCTCCATATCTTTCCACTTCAGTTCTTCCGGCATATTATAGTATTTTCCCTGACAGATCTGATCCAGATAACCGCCCTCTACAGGTGTTCCGTCGGAGTACTGCTCCACCTCAGGTCTTCTTGCGATTACGCACATAAGCGGTCTTCCTGTGTTCTTATGCGCCCAGTAGTTGCGGAATTTCTCTTTGGCAGCTTCCATATTTACTTTGTAGCCTTCACCAGGTTTCGGAAGCTGAATTTTGCTCAGATCCACTTTATCCTTTACAAAATGAGGTGCCTCATGAAGCGGTCTGCGTACCCAGGTACCATTGGTTTCGGATGTTTCGTAGGAATCATCTTCCGGAGTTTCTTCTGCATCCGGCTCTGACTTTGTCTGCGCATCAGTCATCGCAATATTTTTCTCTTTGTCTTCCGCACCTGCAGTTACGCTTTCCTCGCCCTTTACTGAAACCTGGTCAAATTTCCCAGCCGCTGCCTTTGCACAGAATCCGGATTCTGCATATTTCTTCGCCTGCTCTGCCGCAGAAGCTGCATCCTCTGTGTATGCGTCTGCTCCAATCTCATCTGCAAACTCCTGGCTGATCGGCGCACCGCCAACCATGATCTTAATCCTGCTTCTGAATGGCTGTTCCAGAAGTGCTGCTACTGTGTCACGAAGTGACGGCATTGTAGTGGTAAGAAGAGCGGAAAGTGCTACAATGCTTGCTTCTTTGTGCTTATTTACCTCATCAATAAAAGTCTGGATCGGCACATCAACACCAAGGTCAATTACTTCGAAGCCTGCACTTTCGAACATCATTCCAACTAGGTTTTTACCGATATCATGAAGATCTCCGGCAACCGTTCCAAGAATGATGGTTCCTGCGCTTCCGGCCTCTCCGGTTGCAAGATATGGCTTCAGTACTTCCACACCAGCCTTCATGGCTCTGGCTGCAGCCAGCATCTGTGGTACAAAAATAATCTCTTTCTTAAAGTTATCGCCAACAACTGCCATGGCGCCGATCATGGCGTCGTTGAGAATTGCAGTTGGATCACAGCCTGCATCAAGTGCCTCCTGGACAGCCTGTCCGATTTCTTTATTTTTTCCATCCTGGGTTAATTTGAAAACCTTCTGCATTTTCTCATCAAGCGGAGATGCAGGAGCCGGCTGAGCGGCTTCCTCGGATGCTTTGTTTCCGAATTTATCAATATACTGCAGGCAGTATTCATCACGCTCCAGAAGTGCGTTTGTTGCATAGATCATACCAATCATGTTTTTGTTGGTCGGATCTACGATGGCACTGTCCATACCAGCATTCATAGCCAGCACCATAAATGCCTGGTTAATATTCTTTCTTACTGGAAGTCCGAAAGAAATGTTGGAAAGTCCACTGGTGATATGGATTTCCGGATATTCATATTTAATTCTTCTACAGCAGTCTGCAAATACAGTTAATGCGGTCTGGTCTGTTCCCAGTGTTACAACCAGTGGATCAATATGTAAACGGCTTGGTGCAATACCGTACTGTTTCGCTTTTTCCATAATTCCGAAGAAAATTTTCATACGGCGCTCTACGGAATCCGGAATTCCATCGTTATCGCAGAGAAGGGCTACACACTCCCAGTCTGTATCTGCGATCACTGGAAAAATAGTGTCAATTTTGTCTCCCTCAAGGGAAACAGAGTTAATAAGTCCCGGTCTTTTACAAAATGGAATGGCTGCGACACAGGATTTTGCACTTGGACTGTCCACACAGATCGGTGTGTCTGTCACTTCCTGTACAAGATCAATCATCCATTTCAAAGTTTCTACCTCTACGTCCTCTTCTACTGACGCACATACATCCAGAAATGTGGCTCCCGCTTCTGCCTGCATTCTGGCTCTTTCTCTGATCAGGTCCGCATCCTTCTCAGCGATAGCTTTGGCAACTGACGGAATGGATCCGTTCAGCTTCTCACCAATAATAATCATGGCATTTCCCTCCAATATGAAATTGTTTTTGCTGCTCATCAGCTGTTTTTTGACAGCTTTTATTGTTCTCTCCGCTTGAATGCCTCCGCTAAGACATTCTTTTCAACAAATTCATTTTATATCAGAAAAAGGGAATGCCGCTTCTCTTTTTTTCTCATTCCATTATACTATCTTACTGTGAATATTTTCACATATTATGATGAGTTCATAAAAAAAACAAAACGCTTCGTCATGTAAATATGAGTTGCATTTTGCTTTTTAATCTTATTTTATTTCAGTAAATAACAGCTGGTATAGGCAATTTTTCCTGAACCATAATAATAATCCAGATGATTTGCCTGACACACCTGCATGACCAGCATTCCATATGCTTCCATTGAGGAAAAAGCTTCCCCTGGAAAACGGCAGGGCGCATCCGGATAGGTACAAACCTTACACTTCGTACAGCATCCCGCTCCAATAGGCAGCATGTCCGGGTAAAACTTCCGCAGGTCTTTTTCCAATGCATAAAAGGATGCCTTGTGCATGTCCTCGATTCGCATCATTCCCTCCCCATCCATGGAATCTTCCAGTTGTCCAACAGTCTGCACCAGAATCCCCAGCTTGTACTTTCTTACTCTTTTTTCGCATTCTTCCAAAGTACCGCAGCCTGGAGGACAACTCCAGCATTTATTGTATTTATGACAGGAATCAGAAGCGCACATCTGACGAACTTCTGGTTTCAGTTCGATGGTATCACAGGCCAGCGGCACTGTATGGGTAAAACCATGGGACTGACATAATTCCTTTAGCTCTTTAAAATTCATTTTTTCACTTCCCAAATCCAAGCTCGTCTACGAAGCAGTCCTGAAACTCCGGACAAGCAGCCAGCTCCAGAAATTCAATTTTCTGTACGGCCTTTTCTGCTTCATGGCGCTCCTTTTTATTTAACAGTGCAATCTTTGCCCCTTCTCCGGCAGCATTTCCCACACAACTTACTTTCTCAGCAAAGTTTTCTGGAATCAGGCCGATTCGCGCGGCGTTCCTGGCGTTCATGTAATTCCCGAATCCGCCAGCCAGATACACAATCTGAACCTGAGTTTCTTCTACATTTTGTTTCTTCATTAAAAGTCGGATTCCCGCAGCAATGGCAGCTTTCGCCAACTGTACCTCACCAATATCTTTCTGTGTAAGATAAATTTCCCTTTGTGATTCCCCTGACGGCACAAGTACAAAGTTATCCGCTTTCACCTGCCCACTGTGCAAAATTCCGTTTTCGTCCAAAAGCCCAGTGCGCAGAAGTTCTGCTATCAAGTCAATCAGGCCAGAACCGCATAATCCTGTTGGCTTCTCATTTTCAATAGTAGTATACTGCCACTTTCCATTTTCATATTTCACATGGTCAATGGCACCTGGAAGTCCTCGCATTCCGCACTGGATTTTTGCGCCTTCAAATGCAGGCCCGGATGCTGCGGAGCAGGCAGCCAGACCATGTTTATTTCCAAGAATCATTTCTGTATTGGTTCCAATATCCAGAAGCAGTGTGGTTTCTTCTTTCAGATCCTGGCGAAGCGCCAACAGACACCCGCTGGTGTCTGCACCTATGTAGCCTGCAATGTTTGGAAGCAAAATAAGCTGGCCCTTTTTATGAATATGAATTCCATAATCAGATGCCCGTAACGTAAGCGGCTGACTGATTGCCGGAGTGTACGGAGCATGAACTAATGATGCAGGCGAAATTCCAAGAAACAGATGATGCATGCAGGTATTTCCAACAAGGCTGATCTGATAGATATCTCCGGCTTTTTGTGATTTTTCAATAAGGGTTTCTAATATTTCATTGATTGTCTTTCGCACACATTCACTCAGCGCTTCTGTGCCATGTTCCAACACATAATCGGCTCTTTGAATTACGTCTCCGCCATACTGCATTTGAGGATTCATCCGACTTTCTGTTGCCAGAGTCTGTCCGTTTCTTCCATCAAGAAGATAGCCAACAATTGTAGTGGTTCCAAGATCGATAGCCGCTGTGAAAATGTTACAACATGCTTCTGAATATCCTGCGTCATTTCCAGACTGGTTTTGACAGAGATCCGCTTCCGTGTTGCTACTCTGCCGAAAATCCAGAATTTCATTCTCTGTATAGATTACTTCCCACACTGACGCAAGCATCCTTTTCTCATATAAGATGCCAGAGAGCTGAACATCTGCAGCCCCCACCTTAATATATGGAACAGCACTGTTTTTGCACCCGATTTCTTCATGATCGTTATGAATTTCCCCGTCCCCATATACCGCAGCCAGCAGTCGTTCCCATTCTGACCTTTTTTCCCCAATCTCCGGTTTTTCCAGGCGGATCCTTTTCACCCGTAAATCTGGCTGGAAATTTACGTTTCTTGAAAATCCCTCACTGAGAATTTTTCCTCTTTTCTTCTTTCCCGGAATCTCCACCTGGCAGTCCCCTACCACCTTGGTCTGACAGGCCAGCACAGGATTTCCATTTACCTTCACCAGGCATTTTCCACAGCTTCCCTGCCCGCCGCAAGGCGCATCCGGCTCCAGCCCTGCCCGGATTTCCGCCTCCAAAACCGTTACCCCCAGCGGAACTTCCATACTGATTTTTTCCCTTACAAAATATACTCTTGCCACTGTCTTACTTGTCCAATCTTTCTATTATGCATTCATGCTCTTTCGTCTTTTTGTCATAGCTTACCCCAACAAGCAATATATTTCCTGCATTTCTTCGATACTTCTCCCCAGTCAGAAGTAGAAACCGTATTCACATACTCTGCACGGATTTCATTATTGGGAATCTTTACTGTTTTATTTTCGTTGTCGTGTGCTGGACTGAATTGGTATATTTCAGCAAACCTGTCTTATCTACATAAATATCCGATGCCAGCACTTCCTGAAATTTATAATTCCCAGGATTCAGATAAGTTCCCAAATTTACACCTCATTTCTCCCAGCTACAAGCCTTACTTTTCAAATATACTTATTTTCATTATAGGAGAAATACTTTCCACCGTCAATTTGCAAAATGAAAAAGGATCTCTAAATCATTTTCTCCAAAATCTTATCTGACTTATTCAACGTCAAAAACATAATTCCGGTGCCCGCTGCCCAATGGGTAATATCAAAATCATGCCATAAAAATAATCCGTCCCGGTTAAGTGCCCAGAACGGATTATCATTTAACATTATTTTATTTCTCTACAAACTTCTCCACGAACTCCTCATACGGGCAGGGTCTTCCCCAGAAGAATCCCTGGCTGAAATCCGGCTGGAGGTTCCGAATCTTCGACCACTCTTCTTTATTCTCCACACCCTCAATGCAGAGTTTCAGGTTCAGATTGTGGATCATGCTGCAAAACTGATTCAGAAGATAATATTCTCCCTCATCTGCCACTGCACTGGCTGTAAAGGAACGGTCAATTTTGATGATTGCCGGACCCAGCTCACTAAGGTAATGGAAGTTGGAATATCCGGTTCCAAAATCATCCAGTGCCAGCTTGATCTTCATTCGCTGCAGCTCTGTAAGGAAATGTCTCTCATTTATATTTTGCTCCAAAAGATCACTTTCTGTCAGCTCAATAATAAGCGCATCCGCCGGAAGCTTGGCTTTCTCCATAGCTGCGATCACATCCAAAATTACATCTGACTTGGCGGCCTGTACCTGTGAAATATTAATGCTGACCAGAAACTCCGGAAGCACTTCCCGGATCTGGCTGCATTTTCCCATTGCCTCACCCATCATCCAGCGTCCGGCAGGAATAATCAGTCCCGTCTCTTCCAAAATCGGAATAAATTCAGCAGGCGATACCATTCCGAACTTCTCTGAGATAAAACGCATCAGCGCTTCCGCGCCATAAAGCTTTCCGGTTTCTGACCGAAATACCGGCTGATAAAATGCGGTAAATCCCTTAAAGTCATTTATCACTGCATTTCTCAGTTCCTGTTTCAGCTCGCTTCTTCGCAGGAACTGCCGATATTCTTTTTCTTCAAATACATAACAGCGGTTTCTTCCAAGCTTCTTGGCCTCATTCAGGGAAAAATCCGTCAGCTTCATAGCTGCGGAATCCCCCATCTCTTCTATGGCATGCAGCGGCAGGATTCCTCCTGAAATTGTAAACATCACAGTATATTCGTTATCTCTGATGAACTGATCCACAGATTCTCTCACTTTATCGTAAAGCTTCTTTACCTCCTTTACGCTCCTGGAAGAAAGATCCAGAATCATAAATTCATCGGAAAATAATCTGTATACCGTCTGATTTTCTGACATGCAGCCGGAAATGCAGACTGCTGTCTCACGCAGTACCTGATCTCCGTATTCCCATCCCAGATTCTCATTAATTTCTTTAAAATGGTCCAAGCCAAGGCGGATCAGATATCCGTTTTCAAAAGGCGGCTTCAGCTTTTTCAGATATTCTCTCAGTCCGGTTTCTCCCAATAATCCGCTGACATTATCCGCTTTCTGCCGTGCTCCGATCTCGTTGATGCAGCCTACCATGTACAGCGGCTTCATGTTTTCATCCCGCACAACATAGCCCCTGCAGTTAATCCAGATGGGTTCTCTTTTGGAATCCAGCCAGCGGTATTCCATATTGTGAATACTGCGGTCTGTACTCAGCAGATCTTTAAATTCTGCTTTCAAAAGAGGATAATCCGGTCCATATACAAACTCTCTGTGACACTCCATCACATCATGAAAAGCATTTTTCGGAATGCAGAACCGTTCCATTGCCTGAGGTGCAATATAGTAAAAATCCGTTCTGAAATCTATCAGATAAAGGTAATTGTCTGTACTCGGGCTGAGCAGGTCGATTACTTTGCAAAACTCCTCCGGTGTAATATCCTGGTACTCTTTTTCCTGGAAAATATCCTCTGCATTTTCCTGCGCCAGCATTTTTTCCATGTCGGCTGCTGCGGTGTCCATGCATGCACGGTTCAGCTTTTTCCTGCGCTTACGGCGGTAAAGCATGATATCGCTTCGTTTCGCAATATCCTTAAAAGCACGGTCTTCATCAGGCAGATAATAAGCATATCCGACGGATACACTTAATGGATAGGAGACCTTTTTGGCTGCTTCTTCAAGCAATATGTCCAGGCGTTTTATACGATCAGCGATCAGGTCTTTCTCATCATTGTGATACACATATGCGAATTCATCCCCGCCAATTCGGAAACAGTTCTGTGCCTCTTTAAAAACCTGGCGGATGCAGTTGTAGCACAGCTTAAGGGCTTCGTCACCTTTCTCATGTCCGAAATTATCGTTGATCACCTTCAGATTATCCAGGTCAAACAGCACAACGCCTGTTTTCTGCAGCTGCGATGCCTGTTCATCCAGCTGCCTGATGGTGTGCTCGTAAGCATTTCGGTTCATGGCTTCTGTAAGCATATCTGTGTTGGCAACCTTCAGCAGATACAAAACCTTCTGCTTCTCAACATACTGGTCATAAAAGCGGGACACCTGTAACCAGATCAGGGCAATAATAAATCCCATTGTTCCAAGAGGAAGGAATATGGATGTAGTCTTAAAATGTCTTGCATAGTATAAAATAAGCTCCGCAACGCCAAATCCCAGCACAATATATAAGGGATAGGTGAATTCCCTTGTAGACTCATTTTCTTCTACCCTTGCCTCATAATGAATAAGCACAAATGTATAAATAACGTTGCATATCATGAGAACATGGGTTACCGGGAGCAGCTGGAACATGTCCACGATTCCGGCACACTGAAGGATCACAGATACCGTCATATCCACCAGATAAAGCACCGGAAAATACAATGCGCCCTTACGGTATTTGCTGCTGCAGATATCGTAAACAAGGAAGTTAAAGGGAATCGGGAAAAGATAAAAGGTAAACAGATCCACATAGTATAAGGTTCTTCCATCCGGAATCAGAAACTGAAGAAATCCGCACTGCTGCAAGGACCACAAGGCAATCAATACAGAAAAGATTCCCAGGTTCAGGAAGATCTCATTTTTCCCTTCTACTTTGGTTTTTCTTTTGCTTTTTATTGCAAAAAAATAGAGCAGCAGACTTACCAGTCCTGTGAATAAAATACCGCAGCTGATAATAAATATGCCCAGGCTGTCGCTGAGGATCCTTAAGATGCAGTCTCCTCTGGTTCCCAGGTAAAGGCTGATGTTGTTTCCATAATATCCGGAATATGCAGGGAGTATACGGATTTCCAGTTCTTTCCCGGCACTGTTCTTGGGAATGTCTGCAATATGCCAGCAGGAACCTGGAGATTTCATGAATTTCGGAGCGTTTTCCTCATGTCCATACTGATAAATTTCTTCTCCGTCCAGCAGAATCTGCACGGACGTATGGGTGGTCTTGAACAAAAGCGACCTCGGAATGTCAAATTCCTCTGGCAGAACCAGATTCTTGGTCTTGATTTCTCCTGCCGTATCAGCCTCCGTTTCAAGCCTTACTGTATTATTAAAGGACACCCGCTCCCCACCCATGCTGCGGTTAAAAATCCAGCCAGTAAACCCAACCGCAAACAATCCAAAGACAATCAGAGCAATCCATAGTTTCTTTTCGATTCTCATAGCTCTCCTTCGTGTAAATCACACATGTAAACACATTCTGGAACTAGCATAGCAAAGTTAGCAATTTTTTTCAAGTATCGCCAAGGTTTTTCAGGAAGTTTTCGGGATACCGGAAAATAAAAAAATCTGGCATAGAGCATTTCTGCTTTTCTGCCAGATATTTGTTTTATTTTGCTAATTTTGTGTCCAGATATTCTTTTAAGGTTCCAAGATTCTCGTCGCTGTACAGCTGGTCGGCGGCGTGTTTGTAATTGTGGAAAAACTTGTATTCTACCTTGTCTGCACCGATCTGTTCTGTGAGAAGTTCGTTCAGGCGCTCGGACTGCAGGTAGGGGACGCTTAGGTCTGCATCACCGTGCCAGATCAGCACGCTTGGGCTGTTTTCCGGGGTAAGGTTCTTTTGGATATAGTACAGGGGGCTGTAGGTATCTTTTTCCTCCTGGGTAAGGGTGTTCACATCCTTACGCATCCAATAAGATTCCACATCGTTATAGCCAGTATCCTTGATGGCATCAGTAAGCCACAGACCGGATGCCCACTGAACTACTTTCGGTATTTTCAGTTCCTTATAATCTGCTGCCTGGGTTCCGAATTCCATGCAACCGTAGTAGTTCAGGATTACCTGTACTTCACTGGAAACCGGATTATTCTCATCTTCTCCGATGAACGGCACACTATTGAATTCTTCGTCATTGGAAGCACCACAGATCACGGACAGATAGCCGCCTGCAGATTCTCCCCAAATAGCAAAACGCTCCGGATCGTATCCATATTTCTCAGCATTGGCACGCAGAAAACGGATCGCAGATTTCACATCCTCCACCCCTGCCGGGAATGCAGCTTCCTGAGCCAGCCGATAATTGATGGAAGCACATGCATATCCATGATCACGGAAATAGCGGTACATCAGCTGTGCCTGTCTGGACTGGCTGTCATTAAAGACAAAACCGCCGCCATGAACCATTACGATCAGGGGCATTGGTTCATCACTGTCCGGCACATATAGGTCCAGATAGTCATTTTCGGATACTTCGGAATACTGCAGTTTCTCGTAAGATTTTCCGCCATCCCACTGTGTGGATTCATCCAGTTTTACAGATGGAGAATAGACATTATGGAAAACCACACGGACAGCCTCGTGATTGTAACCCAGTATTCCCGCAATAGCTGCAAGGCAAATACCGCCTATAATAAGACCTTTTTTCTTCATTTCATCAACCTCTTTTCTTATTAGAAAACAGGTTTACAAGTCTCTCAACCGTAAACCTGTCATTTCATTTATTCACATGGAATTTCGGCTACATAAGACCGTGTCTCATCTGTCACTGTGACCTTCACAGGGCCGTTTCCATCTGCCTGTACAACCGCCATGGCCTCACCATAATAAGTTGCCACCGTATCATCTGTATAGTTGCCTTTTACGTATGGTGCCGGACTGCCAAGGCCTTTCAGGATTCCGTTTTCTACTGTCACCTTCAGGTTGTGCTTTTCCATCGGCTTCCAGATACCCTTTGCATCTGTGTACTGCAGCTGGACGAAAGCAAGTCCTTCTGGCTTCACGGATTTCTCTTCCGGTCTTACCTGAAGAATGGTTTCTTTTTCAGCGGTCTGCAGGGAATAGCGGTTGATTTCTTTTCCTTTTTCATCGTAAGAAACAGCCGTAATTTCGCCATCCTCATAGGTTGTGTTAAAGTTGGCGCGGCATTTTTTCACGTTCTTTTTGCCAACACTCTTGCCATTGATAAACAGCTCAACCTGAGCAGCTCTTGCATAAACCTCAACCTTTGCAGGCTCCCCGCTGCAGCCGCCCCATGCCCAGCTCTCCAGTGCTTTGGTCAGCTGCCAGCCAGTGAGACGAAGCTTTTCTTTCTGGTAAACAGGGTCTACTGCGATGAACGGGCCTGTCTCTCTTTCGAAAGCAACTCTGGTGTAGGCTGCCTCCGCACGAGGCTTTCCATTCAGGTCGATTCGGCCGTTTCCGCCAGTCATTCTGGTTGACGGATCTTCAAATTTATAGTCGGAATACTCGGCTGCGCCGTCTCCAACTTCACCGATATAATCCCAGCCTGCCCACACGAAATCACCGATGATTCGCTTGTTTTTCTTGGCAATTTCCCAGAAGCTGTATGCATCCTTGCAGAAGGTTTCGCTTCCAAGAATCAGACGATTAGGATACTTCTTAAGGTCATGCTTGTAACGGAAAATACCGTAATTGTAGCCTGCGATATCCATGTTCGCATAGGCATCCCTGGTCTTCAGATCACATGGATAAAGAGTGGCGCCACACTTCATGAAGTAGTCACCTACCAGGCAGGCGAGGGTATTGTAAAACTCACTTCCAACTGGTTTTTTCTTCTTTTCGGGCTTCGCAGCGGCTGCTTTCTTAGCCTGCTCTGCAGCGAACTTTTCTGCGTTCTCGGCGCTTTTTTCTGCCTTATCATCACTGTAAACTCCAAGTCCGATGGAACTTAAGAAGTTGAAGAAAATGTTGATTCCGCAGGTTACCGGGCGAGTGGAATCCAGGCTGTGAAGGTAGTTTGTCATCTCTCCGGTAAGGGCAATTCCTTTCTTCTGGGCGGTCTCTGCTACCTCATTTCCAGTGGAATACATGATAACGCTTGGGTGGTTGAAATCTTTATCCACCATATCCTTTAAATCCTGTTTCCACCAGCCGGCAAGCTGATTTGCGTAATCATATTTTGTTTTGTGGATGTACCAGACATCTACGTATTCGTCCATCAGCAGCATTCCCACACGGTCGCAGGCATCCAGAAGTGCCTTAGAACATGGGTAATGTGCGGAACGGACTGCGTTGTATCCGTTTTCCTTGAAAATACGCATCTTTCGCTCTTCTGCTTCTGGATATGTACATGCGCCAAGCACGCCATTGTCGTGGTGGAAGCATGCTCCGCGAAGGATTACGCGCTTTCCGTTAATGGTCATACCCACCTGCGGATTCCATACCAGTTCACGGATTCCGAAGGTTTCAGTTACTTGATCTTCACCAAATACTGCTTTGCAGGTGTAGAGGTTCGGGTGCTCCGTATCCCAAAGCTTTGCGTTTGGAACATCCAGCAGAAAGACTGCCTGATATTCTTTTGCAGGCTTTTCGCTAGCTGCAGATGCATTTTTTGTTTCATTATTCTGTGCAGCTACTGCTTTACTTTCTCCAATCGCAGTCAGGACTCTTTTTCCCTCAAATTCAATTTCAAGAGAAACCTCACCTGGCGCGGAGGTCTTTACTGCAACTTCGATCTGTGCCGGATTATAGCTTAATGTGCGGATTTTTACTCCGTTTACAGGAATGTATTTCTCACCGCCAATATGCAGATATGCAGGACGATAGATACCTGTTCCTGAGTACCAGCGGCTGTTTGGCTGGTCTGCATTATGAGCAATTACTTTGACTTCATTCTCTTCTCCGTATTTGAAAAAGCCATCTGTATTTATGTAGAAATTGGTATATCCATATGGACGGCCTGCTACTTTTTTTCCATTTATGTGGACTTCAGCGTTATGGTAAACACCCTCGAATTCAATAAGGACTTTCTGATTCTCGTATTCTTTCGGCACGGTAAATTTCTTGGTATACTCGTAATCTCCGCCGATGTACCATCCAATGTTTCCCTCACCGGTACTCTCCTGGGTACGTGGCTCGCTGAGCATGGCATCATGCGGTAAGGTAACCGGATAAGCTGCCTCATCGCGGGTAAGACATTTGCACATCCATCCTTTATTAAAATCAATCTTCTGCATACAGTAAACTGCTCCTTTCTTTTTCGTCAGACTTCTCTATCCTTTTCCAGCTTCCTCGCCAAGCGGACATATCTGCTTACGCAGACACCACTAAATCTGAAAGCCGATTTACTCCATTCTTAATCTGACTACAGTGTACCGTATTTCCCCGCCCCTGTGGCATGAAAAACGCGAACAGTACTTTTTTATACGCTAACTACCGACAGGAAATTTAGATTCAAAATTCATTTATCTATTTTGTACAAATTAGGTATCCTGTTTTTGTGCAAAACAATGAGGATGAAGATTTTCTCCATCCTCAGCATTAATATTCTTTTTAAATATGCCCAAAGCGGAAAACAGAATTAATTCTACACACTCTGCACTCTATTTTTCTGTAGCTGGCGTCAAACTCGCACACCATCTTTTCACTGTTTTCAACGGTATTTCTAATACATCTGCTATCTCAGTCTGCGGATAGCCTTTTGAAAACATCCGAAATACTTGTCTGCGACTCTTTTCATTCTCCCTTTTTCTCATCTCTTTCTTCATTTCTTTTCTCGTTGCTTCTCTCGCCTCATCCGCATACATTTGCATTGCTCCGTCCCATGCCTTACACACGTCTCTCACCTCCACGACATCATCATCTACTATGGTATACTGTTCCAGCAATATTGCCAGGAACCATCTGGTTTCCAGGCTTAGCTTTTGTATTTCGTTTTTGTTATCTTCTATGTATTTTTTCAGTTCTTCTTTCTTACGGCTGTGGCTCATCAGGGAAAAAATATCCCGCCATTCGGTGTGAAACAATTGGGGATTTTGCTCATGGATATCTGCCATGCAAATATCATATTCTGGAAGAAGGCTGGAAAACTCACCTACTTCTTCTGGTATCTCCATCATCTCCTGCAGTTTTTTCTTACTTTGCCACCGCTCTTCTCCCAGATAAAGAACCTGGTGGAAAACCGGCACTAATGGACGTCTTTTTCTGTGTTTTCCTCTTTTCCTGTTTCTCTTCCGGGATTTCAGCTGATCGGTATATTCTACACCGTCATATGTAAAACATCTTACTGGCATTTCATAGTTCGCCCTGCTTTCGGCTTCACAGGCCAGAAGCACTCTGCATCCTGGCTTATCATGCAAGCGGAGAAAGTCCCGTTCCCTTTCCAGATATATAAATTTTACGCCGTTTTCGTCCGAACTCTTTATCTTATGTGTATTGCTGCCAATAGTCTGCAATTGGCATGAAACCCTTTTTTTCCTTTGTACTTCTTTCAAATAAGACGCTTTTATAATCTGCTTTCCTGCAAATAAAGTGCCATTTACAAGATCCGCAAAGCGCTCATTATCCCTTAAATACTCCTGTAGTCCCTGGTCTTTTACACCCAAGCGCACCACCTTCTTTATTTTGCTTATTTCACAGGAATTATTTGCCGAACGGCCTGAATAAAATAGAAAACTCCTGAGATGTAAAATAAGCGTAGCATAAAGTACCGGGAGACGCAAGAACTTTATAAACCTTTAAGAGTTTATATATTAATTGTATCATTTTTATTTTATTTTTTCAATACAAAACACTATTTTCTAACATTCTTTACAGGCCCTTTACAGAAAAAGTCTTGCTGATTACTCGGCACGAAATAAGCAAAACTTCGGCTTTGCAGAATTTCCTATTTCATAAAAAAATAGCATCAGCCAGCTCCCTAACCAATGCTATTTCTTTATATCCTATTTCTTTATATCCTATTTCTTCATATTCTTTTTATTCCACCGTCACAATCACTCTCTGGTAAGCTACCGGATTGGTTCCGCCGCCGTCTACGCCTTCCATGATGATATGGATGGTGTCGCCGGATTTGGCGTCTGAGGGGATGGTAAAGGTGGCAGTTTCCTGATTATCACCGGAAGTTGTTATTTCGATGGCAGCCGGGTTTCCATCTTCGTCCTCGGCTTCTGCATAGGTATCTCCGTATGGATAATGATACCAGCGGAAGGTGGTGGTATCACCGTCCGGATCCACTGCGGTTCCGTTCAGGGTAATCTCATCTCCCGCTTTCACAGTAAGGTCAATTCCCTCTTCCACAGAAACCTCTGGCAGATGATTGGCATCCTCATACTTGTCGGTCACGCACCATTTTGCTCTCATGGCAAAATCACTCTGGATTGCGGCAATCCACTGTGCAATTCCCTTTTCATTTCCTTTAGCAGCCTGGTACAGACGCACATCCGGATTTTCGTCATTCTCCTTCAGGGCGTATCTGCCGTCCCATCCGCCATAAGACAAATCCTCAAGGCTGCGAAGCCCGTTAGGAATGGTCACAAACCATGCCGGGGAATCTCCCTCAGAAAGGAAATCATACTGCTCGTAAGCATGTCCAACCCAGAGCGTGTCATCTCCAAGAAGTGCCTCATTGGTACCATACTGGTCGGTATCTGATTCTCCTTCCAGATATGTGCCGTCACCCCAGGTCACATATTTATCCATCAGCGCACCAAGATTCTGCTCAATATTCTCCTTCATCCATGCACTGCTCATTTTTTCTCTGGACTCATCGGAAAGCTCCTCAAGAGTCGCCCATCTGTAACCATATGCAAGAGTAGAACCAGAAACATCTACCATACGCATAGACGGCCAGTTGGGCTGAATATAGTTCAAATAGCAGTCATCCTGCATTCCCCATGCAAAAAGAATCACTTTTTCACAAATACGATTGTAAAGCTCTTCCCAGCCTTCCTGGTCCTTATACTCTTCCTCAATAGACATCAATGCTCTTGCCACAGTGTTGGCACCGCCACCAACCTCGATATAAAGGGGTCTGTCATCCTCTGCCAGAATCCGCTCTTTCACCAACTCTGATCCTTCTGTCTCCTCGGAAGTATCACTTACGTTTTTAATATTTCCCACTTTTGTGATGGCACGAAGATCATCCGGGGAAGGATAGTCCTCATCATGTATCTTCAGATTGTCATAAACCTCTGCATACGCATCCAGAAATTCATACATCCAGTCAGTTCCCATCCATCTAAGGGATTCTGTAGTATCATCCCCACTGTAATGCAGTTTGGAACTGGTCTGTACGATTCCCTCCAGATCAATGTCGTTAGAATAAAGCAGCGTATGAATTAATGTGTTCATATCGTCCACTTCCCCGTCCTGTGTAACCAGAAGACGAGGCTTTCCCTCTGTTTTCGGAAGTGCCGTAGCAGAATCCGCCGCAAAAACAGACGCAGACAAACTCATAGTTCCAATAATAGTTCCAATCAGTACTGACAGCCATTTTTTCTTATGCATAATATTCTCCTTCTAAAAAAATTTACCCAGTTATCTTCTGCATTTTACCTTTACTTTACCACAACAAACATTTTTATGTTGTCCAATAATGACCAGATTTTTATTCAAAAATGACTTTTACATTTCCCATATGCAATGCCGTCACTCTTTCTCCTGCTCCTTCAGCCACACACCCAGCTGTCGTCTGTTTTCCTCAATAATTTTTTCCATCCCAGCCTCATCCAGTGCCTCCAGAAACTGATTCAGTGTCTTATCCGCATCCTCTGTCATTCCCGTTTCCAGCACCGGACGGTACTCATTCACCACTCTGGAAACCGCATCCACCTCCGCTGCAACCTGATCTGTCTGAAACACATAACCAAGTGTCCTGGACGGTTCGGAATCCTCAGAATAATTTTTCATGAAATCCCGCCAATCTGTGCCGTTTTCTCCAAACTGATACACCTTGTCACTGTCTCCATAACAGGTAAAATAACTGGAATACCCTACACTGCTGTTATCCTTGCCTTCTGGATATGCAATAGTCTTTTCCCCTGTTTTTACATAATCCGTTCCCTCTCTGCCATTCTGCAGAAGATTTGCCAGATCACTGTTTGTATAAATCAGGTTCAGCAATTCCATAGCCTTTTCCGGATTTTTGCAGGAGCTGGTAATTCCCCAGGTAAACTCCTGCACAAGAGAAGTGGTTGTCCGGTTAGGCGTCATTGCCACCAAAACTTCATCGAAATCCAGGCTCTTTTTACTGACCAGATGAAGGGTTCCCGTGGACACGCTTGTCCATTGCAAAAACATTTCCCCTTCATTAAACATAGACTGCGCATCCACGCCGCTGTACAAAGAATCTTCCGGTATATATCCCTCATCCCGCCACAGCTTTATTGTCCGGCAAAAATCACGGTATTCCTCAGAAGCATATGCATTCACAATTTCCGTACTATTCAGCGGGTTAAAAATCACACCATAATTCATATCCCCGCCCAAATCCTCCACGTCAAACAAAGAAGTAAAGGCAGACGAATCCACATTCCCTGCATTGCCGAAAGAAATCAGATAAACGCCCGTGTTCTTTTCCTTCAGCTGCCTTCCGATTTCTGTAAGATCCTGCAGTTCCAATTGTTCTGGAACCTCTATATGATATTTCTCCGCAAGATCCTTGTTATAACCAATTCCAGATGCCCTGCCCGGATTCAGATTTGCGCACACAGCATACACTTTGCCATTTAAAGAGGTAACCTTCAGAAGCTCTCCCTCTTTTTCCTGAAGATTTTTTCCGTATTTGTCAAGAAGATCATTTAACTCTATCAAAGTACCGTCTGCTGCCAGATCAGACAATGATGTGGTAGTTCCTGTATTCACCAGATCCAGCCGCTGAATCCCCATTTTGGCTTTCTTCAGCATATTGGCATGATCTCCGATGAAGCAGTTTACGATTTTCACTTTACAGGAAATCGCCGGAACTGTAATTTCGTTGATCAGTTCTTCTACTGCCTCTGTGTCCGGATATTTCGCGCCCAGCGTCAGATTTTCGATGGCAATCTCACAAACTTCATCTGCTTCCCCATTTTCCAGCGGGGATATCGTTTCTCTGTCCTGGCAACCCCAAAGCACTACCGCACTCAAAAGTGCCAGCCCGGCGCCCACCAGTATTTTTCCTTTTCTCATAGATCTGATACCTTTCTGAATTCCCTGGGCGTCATGCTAAAAGTTTTCTTAAACAGTTTGATAAAATACCCGGAACTTGCATATCCCAGTTTTTCTGAAACGATTTCATTGTTCCAGTCTGTATTTCGAAGCAGTTCTTTTGCTTTTTCCATGCGGCAGTTTGTAACATATTCCAGCACAGAAATCCCGGTTCTTTTCTTAAACAGCCGCATCATATACTGGGCATTCAGCGCTGCATAATCCGCAATTTCCGTGACAGTCAACGTCTCAGAAAAATGTTCCTGGATATAGGGAATCACTTTCCCGTCAATAATATTCTGCTGCCCTTCCGGAAAAGAAGTTTTCATTGCATCTGGAAAAAGCTTTTTCTCTTTTTCGTCCTTCTGGAATTTTTTCTGTATTTTTTCAACAGCTTTTTCCAGAACTGCTGTCATTTCATCTGTATCAAGAGGCTTGATCAGATAATCGCTGCACCCAATCTGCATGGCTTTCCGCATAAATTTATAATCCGGATAACAGGTGAGAATAATACATTCTATATTTTCGTCATTCAGATCTGCTTTTTCCCTTACGCTTGAAATAAATTCAAGACCGCTTTCCCCAGGCATTTCAATGTCACAGAGAATCAGGAAAATCATTTCCTCTTTCATGATCTCCCGGGCCTGAACCGCGTTGTACGCTCCGAAAGTTTCCGCAACGCCAAGGACCTTCCAGTCTATCCCATCCTGAAGTGTTTTCACACACTGTTCTTCATCATCTACAAGCAATGCTTTGATTTCCATTTCCATATTTTTGGCACTCCTCGCTCTCTATATATCACTGCCTCTTTTTGCAATAGCTGCCCAATCATAATTTGATATTATATTTCCTTCTGCTTCTGTAAATCCAGCAGAATATCTACCACTGCACCAGATGGCTCCTGATTATAAATATGGATCACACACTTATCTCCATAAATCAGCTTCAGCCTTGCCACTGAATTTCGGATTCCCACACCCAATTCTTCTGAAACAATTCCCTTCTCAAGAAACTCCTCCACTGCATCCAGGCTGTCATCTGAAAATCCAATGCCGTTATCTTTTACCTGAATCAAAATCTGGAATTCCTCCAGCTGTTTTACATTTACCTCAATCTTCGTCAGCTCCCCTGGCTTCAGGCCATGCTTAATGGCATTCCCCACAAAGCTCTCTATAATAAAAGGCGGAATAGGCACGATTTTCATTGCCGCTTCGCAGTTTACTTCATAGTCGAACCCATTGGGATAGCGCATTTTCTGCAGTCTCAGATAATCCTGAATGTGTTCCAGTTCCTGTCCCAGCTGCACGTATCTGGAATTTACATTTACAACATAGCGGTAATATCCAGAGGTCAGACGAATCAGCTGCTTCGTTGTCTTTACATCATTTTCGCTGTAATTATAAATGGTATTCAGTGTATTCAGAATAAAATGGGGCTGGATCTGACGGCTCAAATACTGTAATTCTGTTTCTTTTCCAGCCAGACGGTCTTCATATATCTGGATCTTCAGGTTTTTGATATGATCCATGAGAAAATTAAACTCCTGAATCACTGCATCGAATTCCCGGCTGCAGTTCGACAGCTCCGGTATCCTGTAATCCAGATCACCTTTCTGGATAATATCCATACTTTTCTGAAGGTACGCCATAGGGGTCAGGATCCATAAATATAGGCAAATTCCGTACACCGCAAACAGTAATATAAAGACTGCAGCAAACACTGCAATTTCTCCTCCAACTGCCGGAAGCTGGCTTTCCAATGCCTGTTTTTTGATTTCTTTCACAAGATAAAAATCTGCCAGCTCACTGATGGTTCCAGCATAATACCAGCTGTCTTGTTTCTGGTCTTTATAAAGATTTTCTCCAAAAGACAGCCAGGTTTCTTTCTCCTCATCCGGCACCATCACCTGTCCATTTTCATCGCAGATCAGATATTTTTCTGCGCCTTCTCCATCTTGGAAATTCCCGGAGCTTTGCTGCAGATCTGCTGCAATATTTTCGTAAGAACTCCAGGCACCAATATAATAATTGTTGTAATCCAGCATGAAAAATAAATAAGCTTTTTCGCCGCACCATACTGTACTCCACTGGCTAAACCGGGATATGTAATCTTTGCTTTGCACCTGTTCTTTTACAAAATCCGAGACCTGAATGTCCTTCATATAATTATAAAAAACATCATTTTCCGGATAATATACAAACACAGTAAACCCGGAATCCATATCTGCTGTCTGACTGTTGATTTTTTCCAAAACTCTCTGGTTCGCAAGCCAGAATTCCGAGTCCTTTTCATTCGCTGATGCAATATGCCGGAAATCCCCATCATCCATTACCAGATTGATCAGGCTGTTTCTCAGGAATTTCAGCTGTGTATCAATTCCTGACATTTCGATTTCCACGTCGGACTGCAATTGGTTTATTTTTTCATTTCTCGCAGACTCCCTTTCCCGGATTCCTGTAAAAAGAAGCGCTGCGATCACTGGAACCGCAATGCACATGGTTACCAGAAAAAGCCTGACATTCAGAGATATTCGTTCTTTCAATTTTGGAAACTCCTGTAAAAAATAAATTCGTGGTACACTGCCTGTTCACATTGTACCACGAATTTGAGATGTTCAGTTATTCAAATTAAAAATGCTCACTCAGGCAACCGTCACCATAACCTGCGCATATCTTGTCATCACTGCATCTGCATTGTCCTGAACTTTTAAGGTAAGGCAGAAGCAGTCACCAGAAGCTGCGTCTTCTGGAATAGTAAAGGAGCCGTTTGCGCCATCTACTGTCCAGTTATAAATTGTTTCGTCTTTTCCGCTGTATACACAGCCGGTTGGTTCTGTGGTCCAGACAGATGTACAATCATCCCCGTCAGGATCACTGACCGCAGCCTCAAAGGAAACAGTCTCTCCTGGTGCTGCTGTAAAATCTTTTTCATCCATTTCCACAACCGGCGCATGGTTACAGTTTTCGTAAGTATTTACACACCAGTCAGCACGTGCAGCCCACTCAAGCTGGAAATCCAGAAGGTATGGGTTATATTTCTCAATGTTGTTTGTCTCCGGATTTACATACTGTCCGGGAACTACACCGCCAGATAATGTTGAAAGATATCCTGCGTCCTCTCCGCTGGCTGTGTAATAAGAATATCTTCCGCCATAGCTTCCGAAGGCACCATTTTCAAAACCACGGAGTCCGCAGGAATACAGACCGATAATGCTGGAGCTGTCGCCCTCCGCAATAAAGTCATAATCGTTATATTCTTTCTCGTAAACGATATTGGTTTCCCCGAACTGATACTTATCTTCTTCATTTTCCAGATGCTGTCCGTCATTAACCAGCTTGTAGACTCCCATCAGAGAACCGTGATCAAACTTGATATTCTCCTTCAGCCAGTCAGCCTGGAATGTGTAAAGTGCATCTGCCTGTCCGTTGATTGCTGTTGAATATCCCGCATATCCGCAATTGCCAGATGCCATTACAAGATCCGGATATTTGTCTGCGATATAGTCTGTGAATGTAAAGTCCTGTCCGTTTCCGCTTATAAGGACCTTGTCACACACCTTCTGATAAATTTCATCCCACTGGTCTGTCTCTGAATATTCATCATAGATGGAAAGCAGCGCTCTTGCCACGGTGTTAAAGCCGCCCCAGGAAAGAATGTAAAGGCTTCTTTCGTCATCATCCAGAATTGCCTCTTTGATCAAATCAGAGCCTTCTGTATCTTCCCTCACATCTCCCTCAAACTGCACATTTCCGATTTTGGTAATGCTGGTCAGATATTCCGGGGTAGGATAACCTTCCGCATTCTGAGACAGATATTCATAGGCTTCTGCATATTCATTGTTCCAGAGATTGGAAAGCCAGTCAAGCGGCTGCGCACGGAACTCAGTCATATCCAGAGCTCCTTCTTCCCGGTTCTGGATGTGGTCCATTACCTCTCCCTGGGTATGCTCGCCGTCTCCGGTAAAGTGGCAGAAAGATCCGGACACCACGATTCCAGCCAGATCAATTTCATTAAAAAACAGGCTCTGGTGAATAAAGGAATTCATATCATCCACTTCCAGGTCAGAAGTAATGATAACCCTTGGTTTCTCATCCTCTCCCAGACGGATTTTTCTCTCCTGCGGAGTTGTAATGACTTTTCTCTCTGCCAGCTGCTCATCAATAGGCTTTACGATTCTTCCTGCCTGTGCCTGCACACTTGTGCCAACCAGCATAACACCGGTCAAAAACAATGCTATTATCTTTTTCTTCATATTCAATGTCCTCCTTTTACCGCTGCGGTAATCCTGCTGACCAGGAATCTTTCCCTTTGCTGTAAAAAGCATAGCATATGTTTTTTTCTGCATGTTACCCGATTATGACCAATTTATCGCTCGAAACTGACTTTTTCTAAATTCGAAGCGTACTGAGCAAAAAAGCACTGTCATAGAACTTTAACTTCACATGACAATGCTTTTATTCACTCATATCACTAAATATTCTCAAATATTACAGGCTTGTTTCCAGTTTCCTGCACTCCCCATTCACCTTCAGCACACCGCCCTCGGCGTTTGTCTCTACCTTCAGGTCTTTTCCGTCCCAGGTAAGGTGAACCTGGCCGTCTGCTACAGGAAGGGTGCAGTCGAAACTGTCGAAGAATTCAGTGTGAGGCTCCAGCTCGAATGCCTTTCCGCCAACTGCGGTGAACTTCAGGCCCATAAAATATTTCGCCAGGAAATAGATGGGGCTTGCGGCCCAGGCGTGGCAGAGGCTCTTGCCGAAGCGGTCGCCGTACATGTCATACTGCTCTTCCACTGGTGCCTTGGGGTCGAACTCTTCCCAGAAGGTTACCGCGCCGCGTTCCAGCATGCCGCCCCAGTAGCTGCGCATTTTGTTCAGCACGAACTCCAGATTTCCGGTCTGGCAAAGCATATCCAGTTCAAAGAAATTGAAGTACGGTGTGGTAATCGCCGGAATGGCATCATTCTTAATTACATTCTCCAGAATTTTCTCCTGCTCTTCTGCTGTTGCAATATGGAACAGAATTGCAAAAATATTGGCATGGCGAGTCACATTTCTCTTGCCGGATTCAAAGGAATCAATAAATGCGCCCTTCTCCTGATCCCAGTAGAATTTACGGATCTGGCTGATCAGCTTCTCATACTTCTCAGTGTATTCCGGATTTTTCTCCCCAAGGGCATCACTTACCTTCGCCATTGCCTGCCAGCATGCAGCAAACAGCATCTGCTCTGCGCAAAGGGCGCCTGTCTTGTCCATGTCTGCCCAGTCAATGTAGATCCAGTCATTCTCTCTTCCCACAAGGAAGCCGTTCTCATCCAGCTGTTCCTCACAGAACTCCATAAGAGAGCACATTTTCGGGTAAACCTGACGCACGAATTCCAGATCTCCGTACACTTCATAATGATAGAGCACGCCCAGAACCCAGAACAGGGAATAATCCATAATGGTATTGATATGTCTGGTCATCGGATCATTTCCGCGCAGCGCCAGAAGAGTTCTCTGATCAATATCCGGATCTGCCAGCAGATACTGGTTTACGAAAAAGCTCTGGTAAGCATCACCGGACCAGATCCATTTGTCACGCTTCACGCCATCCAGGAAAAAGATTCCGCTGCAAAGCCGGAAGGTATGCTCTGCCACATCCCAGATTTTGTTCAGCTTCTCATCATTGCTCTTAAAGGAAGCACGCTTCGGAAAATCCACATACTGATAGAATGCGGTAATCTCCACATCCTCAGCCTTGCAGTCCGGAATAAACGCGAAACGTACTGCACAGCACGGGCATCTCTTTGTCACCGGATCCGGCTGCCAGCTGTAATAGCAATGCTCCAGATCAAGAGCCTCATCCTCAGACTCTCCGCAATAAACTTCTAAGCCGCACTCTGCATTTCCCGCAGCACTCTTTCCTGCGTTATTCTCTTCTGCAGTAATGCATCTTTCCTGATTATCTCCAGTCTCTTTTCGTTTGTTATTCACATAAACAGCCGCAGTCAGTTCTGTCTCAAACTCCGCCAGCACGCCGCCGTTTACCTCTGTAATCTTCACCGGCCTGCACTCTTTCTCTGTATACTCCCAAACAGTGGGATTCTGCTCCGGCTTGGTGAAATACTTGCATACGCCAACCGGAACTGCAGGCTGGGAATAATCCTCGGCTGTCCAGGTCTTATCAGAATGAATCACTTCGCCCTGCACATAAGCGCATGGAAAAGCCTCTACACAGCCTGCGTGAATGGAAATTCTCACCTTTCCAGGTCCTACTGTGATTTTCTTTCCAAATGGATATTTCTTCTCCCCATTTTCCCAGGTTACCAGCACATGGCCCACTGCATTGGAAAATACGGTAAAGCTAGTCTCCTGCTCCAGTTCATAAATGCGGCGAAGAGCCACACGGTTGCGGAAGCCCTCGCTCTTCCAGAATGCCGGCCAGCCAAAGCCTCTCTCCACACGACTGAAATTCTGCTTCATAGCGTGATATAATTCAAAGTCTCCCGGATACCAGATCCAAAATGTGTTTTCCATTTTCATTTCCTCCAGATTTATTTGATCGTTAAATTACTTTCTGCAAATTTATATCTTCTTACATTGTAAAATGAAACCTGGAAAAAAGCTACAGCATCCCACGCTCAAAACCCTACAGATTACGTTCAGGCGGTATCCGATTCTGAATTTCCAATTCTATTTCTTAAAGAAAACAAGCAAAGAATTATACAAATCTGCAATCCAGCAGTTATAGGCATGACCGCCTCCGTCAAACACCACCCACGCCACATTTTTATCCAGGGAAAAGCGATCCGGCATTTTTTCCAACACTTCATTCAGAAACTCTTCGTGATTTTCCAGGGAAAAATCCTCTGTTCCATTTCCGTTGTACCAGTATTTGAAATCAAAATCCTTGTATTCCTCAGATTTCAGAATCTCCCTGAATTCCTCCACATCTGCCCAGGCACCGGAATAGGAGCCGATATAAGCAAACAGGTCTGCACAGTGCATCATGCCGGAATTTACGGTTGTCTTGGAACCTCTTGACAGTCCCGCAAAGCCTCTGTGATCTCTTGTACTTTGAAGATTTGCTTCACTCACATCTTTCTCTGCATAAGTGGAATAGGTGGACTCAATCAGAGGAATAATATCATTTCTAAGTTCCTTCCAGAAATACATAGGCCACTGGTCTGCATAAGGATCCTTTTCATTGTCAAACAGCTCCATTGGATCCAATTCCCGGTATCCCATCTCTTCTGTTGGAGAATAGTACGTTGGGGAAACCACAATCACAGGTTCACACTCTCCTGCTTCTATCATATTGTCCAGCACATTGCAGGTCACTTTTCCGGTGGAACTATCCCCGATCCAGTAATCCTCGAAGCCTCCGGTTCCATGAAGCAGATAAAGTATGTCATATTCCTGATTTTCATCATATCCGTATGGAAGATATACATTCACAGATTTCTCAAGCATAATGTTGCTTTCTCCTGTGACCGCCTCCAGAGCATAGGAATGACAGGTATATGTCAATGTTTCGACAGTCCCCTGTTCTTTACATTCTTCCGCATATGAAGGATCAAGCGGAAGGCTTGTGACAAAACCTTCTGTACCTGGATTTACAGTGCTTTCTTCTGCACAGTCCTGCTCCCATGCATTGATTTCCTCTACAGTATCCTGTGCCAGGACGATGCTTTCCCCTGCAAAAAGAAGCAGAAAAAACAGAGAATATCTCAATAGTTTCTTTGTCTTCATATGTCTCCTTTCCAAAAGAGGCCAGCGCATTATCTGCGCCAGCCTCTCATTATAAACCAATCTTATTTCGCAGCGTTTTCGGCTTCTGCTGCTTTCATTTTCTTTCTCTTAAGAAGTGCACGTACCAGTACAAGAATTGCAATCACGCCGATTACAACACCAGCTGTTACATTGACTTTCATGAAGAGCTTATCCATATTGGATTTTCCGCCAACCGGATTCTCATCTCCTGCATATGCACCACTGTTTACAATTGTATACATGATGTTTTTGCATGCGTTGCGCATTGCCAGTGTTCCTGTTGCGCTCTGATTCGGGAACTGATTGGATGCTGCATTACCATATCCAAGCATCAGGTCATTTCCGTTTCTTACGCAGTTCTCGGAAATCATGTAGCCATAGGATCCGTCATAGTCTGTGATTGCCATGCCGCGGAAGCCCCACTCATCGCGAAGAACGGTCTGAAGCAGGTCAGAGTTTGCACAAGCCGGAACGCTTCCAAGCCAGTTATAAGATGTCATCACAGCCATAGAGCCGCCCTCTAAGCCTTTAATACAAATCTCAAACGGTTTCAGGTAGATTTCTCTCATTGCCTGCTCAGAAACAAAGGTGAGCAGGAAGGATTCACGGTTTGTCTCCTGATCGTTTACTGCGAAGTGCTTAACATATGGGTATACACCCTTGCTTACTGCACCATTTACCTGGTTCATAGCCAGATATCCGGCAAGTACGCCGTCCTCTGAATAATACTCGAAGTTACGTCCTGCAAATGCGGAACGATGTGTGTTCATAGCAGGTCCGTACCATCCATAGTTCTTAACATCTGAGAACTCCTGACCCATAGATTCTCCAACCTCACGGGCAAGCTCTTTGTTCCAGGTCTGTGCAAGCAGTACCTCTGTCGGGTAAGAAGTACCATAAGTCTTAGTTACGAAGTTGTTCAGACCGGCAGGTCCGTCACAGTCAGATGTTGCGATCTTACAAACAGATGTAACCTCTGCGGTCTGCCATCCACCAATGTTGATCATGGTAGCCATATCTTCGTAAGTAAGCTGATCGAGAAGCTCATCCCATTTTGCGTCATCATAATCCACGCCTCTCAGATCAAAGAGGGTAAGACCATTGTCAGCGCCCAGAGTCGGCATCTTATCATCTGCGTTGTCGTATTTGGTGCTGTCATAAATACCAAATGTGTTTGCTTCTACTTCTGCACGAAGCTCATCAGACATCTGTGCTGCTTCTGCTGTAGGTGCTGCCCAGGAAGCTCCGGCATTCTTGAAGCCGTCTGCTCTGGAAAGCTGGATGAAGTCACCCTGTGTATAATCTTCAAATACGTTTACCGGAGCAGTCTTGTCTGTAGAACGTCCCTCTGTGCTGTAATCGATGTCCTCATCTACGGTAAAGGTTTCTTCTGCAATTACAGTGTGGGAATCAGAACGAACAGAAATTGTGTATTCGCCTGCCTCCAGGATATATCCGCCGCCAGCTACCTTGATCTCATCAGAATCATAGGAAGCCATATCCTCTTTTGCAATCTCGAAGGAAAGTGTCTGAGATTTTCCCGGCTCCAGTGTTTCTGTTTTCTCAAACTGAACAAGGTTTACAGATGCTTTTTCAATACCGCCGTTTGTGTAAGGAGGAGTATAGTAAACTTCTACTACATCTTTTCCGGCAACATCACCTGTATTGGTTACTTCAACATCAAAGGAAACGGTATCCCCATTGTCCTTGAAGTTTGTCATTGTCTTATCAAAGGTTGTGTAGCTTAAACCATATCCAAACGGATACTGCACGCTGCTTTCGTAGTCGATCAGACCTTCGTCAGCAGCTGTTTCATAGAATTTATAACCAACATAAATTCCCTCTACATAATTTACGAAAGAAACATTTCCCTTGTAGGAAGAGTCTGCTGCAAGTGCCTGTGCTTTCAGATCATCTACGTTTGTATATGGGAAGTTTCCAATATTGTTAATGTAGTGTGCGGAAAGCAGATTCTTAACATAAGTGTCTGCTGTTTTTCCGGATGGGTTTACAGTACCGTTCAGGATTTCACCAAGTGCTGTGAAACCAGTCTCTCCAGCTCCAGGAGCAAGGATAACAGATTTGATCTGCTCATAGTTATCAACCCAGCCAAGTTCCATTGTATTGTTTGCATTGATTACAACGATTACATTGTCAAATTCGGAGCAAACCTTTTCAATCAGCTGTTCTTCTGTTACAGAAGGCTCCAGATAAGACTCACCCTCTTCGAAATCATCATAAGAACCGTTGTTTGTATAGGTTGCATTCATGTAACGCCAGTTTGCAGGCGCATTGGAGGTTGCAAGTCCCTGATTGTAAGTACCGTTGATAACAGCGCTCATGTTGGTAGGAAGGTCTGCACCCTCACCGCCAGGACGTCCAAGTACAACCATTGCGGTATCAGAGAAGTCTTTTGCTTCGTTCATGATATCGTCTGTGTAATGCTTCATGTTTGGCTCCGGCAGTGACCAGTCCTGAGCGGACATGGAAATAGTCGGACGCTCTGCACAGTATTCTGTGTACATATTGGAAAGTGTTTCATTTGTTTTATAGCCTGCATCCTGAAGAGACTGCAGAATGCTCACGTTTCCATCAGAATGAGATCCGGCAGAACCGGTTCCGCCATAGATCGGGCAGGTGGAATCCCAGCCAAATACATTCAGGTTTGTTACATCAGAAGATAATGGAAGAAGACCATCGTTCTTTACAAGAACCATACCTTCTTCTCCTACTTTTTCAATTGTGTCTTTGCTCTGCTGGATTGTCTCCTCAGAGAATTCTGCTTTTGATGCATTCAGGAAACCTGAAACGTTTGCATACATCGGACCATAGCAAATGGAATTCACAATGATCAGGACAGCAGTAAGAAATGCCATGAATGCTTCAAGACGAACTGCACAGCGAAATCCCTTTTTCGCAAAGTGAGCAAGGAACATCACAGCTACCAGTACAACAACTGCGGCAATAATTGCATAAATATAGCCTTCCAGCTGTGTAAGGTAAGAAATGAGGTCCGCTTCACTGACACCGAGATTGTACAGGGTTGGTCCAAGAAGCTTTACTAATAAATCAACCATTTTTCTCCTCCTTCATTTTATCCACGCGGCCGTAAAAATATGGCTCATTGGCGGTTGTTTCTTTTAACTTGAATTTTACCATAAATTCATATTGTATAGGACTTTACTTCACAAATTGTTGTGTTTTTGCATGAATTGTCTGCGACAGCCAGCCAAACATCTGCTTTTCGTTTAACCTGTTATCTTACGTAAATTTAAAGCCCGGCAAAGATTTCTCTCTGCCGGGCCATACTAAGCATTGACCAAGGCTTAGCTTAATATTTTATTTATTTGTTTGCTGCTTCATATGCAGAGTAGTCAAAGTTCTGTACCTTTGTAAGAGGCTCTGCTGTATATTTAGCTGTACGGTCATCGTCGATCTTTCCGGACCAGTTAAGACCAAATGCAAAGTCATAGGTATTTCCTGCTGCATCTGTGTAGCATTCCATATCACGAGGAACATCCTCAAGCTGAGCTTCAACAGCTTCCATGTTTACAGGCTGCTGGAATACAAGGAGACCAGTTGGCTCTGTCTGTCCAAGGATAACTTCTGCTACAATATCCTCACGCTGCTGGTTGTAGTTTACAAGGATTACGTCTGCAAGAGGCTCAACCTCATCCCAAACCATTCCACGCTCCATCTTCATGGAAACGATTACCGGAACATCACCTGCGTTCTCGTTTGCATACTGAAGAGCTTCCAGATCACCATAGTTCGGAACCTCGTGTGCTGTTACGCCCTTATAAGAACGGTTCTCTTTTGTTCCGTCTTCAAGAGTTTTTCCACCGATGGAAACTTCACGAGCTGTATCAGCTGTGTACTCGCCATACTGAAGGGATGCCGGATACCAAACCTCCTCAACATCGTCAGAAACCGGCTCGCCGCCGAATGCGCCTGACAGATGAGACTCATAGGAAGGAGCATATGCGTTTGTCATACCAACAAGTACATAGTCGCAAGCTGCGATCTCGTCTGCTGTTGCACGTGTAAGATCATCTTTTGTATAGGTTGCATTTCCTTCAGCGTCTGCCTCACCGGTAGGATCGCCAAGAGTATCAGTTACAACATTGAAGTACTGGCTAAGCTTGTCAATATCCATTCCCGGAGTCCATGTTGGAGTTCCCTCAGAGATACCACGCATCCATGTTGCGCTCCATCCTGTGTTGTATACATATGGTACGTATACGGTTGGTTTCTCAGAAGCAGCACCGTCAGCACTGATTGTTCCGTCGTTCTTAAGCATAACGATGGATTCTCTCTGGCCTTCTTTTGCAAAGTCGCTGGAACCGTCTGTTGTGATGATTGTATCAGCATAAGCTGTATCAACATATGGATTCTCGAATGTGTTAAGGTTCATCATTACAGCAACGAATTTCTCTGTTGCTGCACGCATGATCTCATCAGCTTTGTCCTGGCCGTCACGATCAACAAGAACACCATAAGCTGCTTTTGCTGTATCAACATCGCTGTATCCACCAAGAAGGTTTACACCATTTTCCCAGCTTGTTGCGATACGGTCAGCTTCTTCAAGGTCTTCAGCTCCCCAAACACCAGCGAACTGATATACACCCCAGTCAGTGATCTTAAGGCCTTCGAAGCCTGCCTCATCAAGCATGCCGTTCAGATATGTATTGTAAGCACCGGCCCACTCTCCGCCGTATGGGTTTCCGTCAGCGTCAACGTCAATACCATACTGTGTCATGATACCTGTAGTACCTGTTTTTCCAGGAAGGTTGAATGCACCATCAAAGAATGTGATCAGGTGTGCTTCCAGATTGTTTCCTGGGAATACTGCGTAACGTCCGCCATTTGCATGGTCATCACGTCCGCCTTCTGTGGAACCGTCACCAGAGAAATGCTTTGTGAAGCAGTATACGGACTCATCTCCCCATCCAAGGTCTTCACCGTTCTCATCATATGTGGACTGCATTCCATTGATATATGCTGTGGCAATGTCAAGTGTAAGCTGCGGATCCTCACCGTATGTGCCGCCTGAACGGAACATGATCGGGGAAGCGATATCAACCTGCGGTCCGAGAAGTGCATTCACACCAGCTGCACGATATTCTTTTGCTGTTTCCTGACCGATTTCAGCTGCAAGCTCTGTATCCATTGTGGATGCCAGGGAAAGAGTCTCAACAAGACCGGAAATGTTAGCCGGGTCAATGGAGATCATAGCCGGGATTCCGTAGAAGCTCTGCTCTGCAACTGCCTGAATTGCGTTTGCCCATTTTGCATGAGCAGTTCCGCCCTGTTTAATGTTACGGGTAACGCCGCCGCGTCCGCCCTGCATTAAGTAAGTATAAGAACCATCATCCTCAGCAAGAGGCTCTGTTGTGAAATCGCCCCAGCCACCGTGTGTCAGGACTGCTGCCATTTCCTCGCCCTGCATCTGGTTCACCAGATCAGCTGCACGCTCTTCTGTAGAGAGTCTCCAGTCCTCATATTTATCAAGCTCACCGTTCTGGTTCATATCCTTAAATGCATAGCCATCAGCTTCAAGAAGTTTTACTGCAGAATCAGCTGCCAGACCAAGAGTATCTCCATCTTCGTTCTCAACTTTAATCCAGCCATCTTCTGTAACGGAGATTGTATATTTTGCATCTGCACTTGGAACAATTCCACCAATTGCATCTGTTGCATCAGAAGCTTCCTCAGCCTGTTTGTATGGATCATCTGCATTTGCTGCCTGCTTGTACGGATCATCTGTAGCGGCTGCTGCCTGCTTATACGGATCATCTGCGGCTGCACCTGCCTGCTTATACGGATCATCTGCGGCTGCACCTGCCTGCTTATACGGATCGTCTGCGGCTGCATCTGCCTGCTTATACGGATCATCTGCAGCTGCACCTGCCTGCTTATACGGATCATCTGCAGCTGCATCTGCCTGCTTATATGGATCGTCTGCGGCTGCATCTGCCTGCTTGTATGGATCATCTGCAGCTGCCTCTGCCTGTTTGTATGGATCATCTGCAGCTGCTACCGGAACTGCTGCTCCGCTTGCTGCCATACTTGCAGTAAGCATTAACGCCATCAAACGTCTGGTTCTCTGTTTCATATTGTTGTCCTCCTTTTTGTAAGAACTTAACTTTGTTCCTCGCTGTAATAAGAATATAGCACAAATCATTTCATTCTTTGCTTTACTTGCATAAATTGTTGTTTTTTTGCATTAATTGTTAAAAGTCCCGGTTGGTTAGTTATGTTTTTTGTTTATTATGCACATTTGTATGGTTTGTTTTTTGTGCACTATTTCTAATTTCATTCATTTTGCAATTGTACTATGATGTTAAAAGGGCTGGCTGGTTTTTACCACTTGCACGCCCTGCGTAAACTATATATAATAGGAAAAAGCATGAACATAACATCTGATAAAGAATAACCAGATAACCATTTTTCACTCTGGTTTTATTATATTTATACGAACAGAAAAGGAAAAAATATATGATCAGAATTGCAATTGTGGAAGATGAAGAACAATACGTACAGCAGTTAACGGAATATCTTCAGGAATACCAGAAAAGTTCTAATGAAGAAATTGACATAACCGTATACCGGGATGGAGATGAGATCACTTCCAAATATAAATCTCAGTTTGATATTATTTTGATGGATATCCAAATGAAATTCGTAAACGGCATGACTGCCGCAGAAGAGATCCGCAGCGTTGATTCCAGCGTTGTCATTATCTTTATTACCAATATGACCCAGTATGCAATACAGGGATACAAGGTGGGGGCTATGGACTATATTCTGAAGCCGATCTCCTATTTCGCATTCAAGGAACGCCTCAATCAGGCAATTTCCAAGCTGAAGCACAGAAGCAGCAATTATGTTGTAATTCCTGTGAAGGGCGGAATTATTCGTCTTGATACCTCCGATATCTACTATATCGAAAGCCAGGGACATAATCTGATCTATCACACCTGCACCGGAGTTTACACAGCCTCCGGAACTATGAATGCAGCGGAAGAAGCCCTCACAAGCTATGGATTTTCCCGTGGAAACAAAAGCTATCTGATCAATCTGGCACACGTAGATGGAATCCAGGATAAATGTGCTATGGTAAAGGGCGAGAGCTTACAGCTAAGCCGTCCGCGTCAGAATGCATTTCTCCAGGATCTTACCAAATATTGGGGAGAAAATTAATATGTTACAATTATCCATATCTCCGAATATACCAAGAATTTATACTGCAATTGCAGAATGGCTTTCCTGTATGATCTGTCTCCTGGAAGTTAAGCATCGCGTAAATACCAGGCGCTTCATACTTATTTCTGCAGGCGTCTTATTTTTGCAGTCCATTTTCCTTTATCTTACTCCCGGGCTGGACAATTTACTGTGGATCTTATGTATGGCAGCTGCAGGACTTATGATGTATGCTTTTATTTATCTGTGTGCAGATGTGAACTGGAAGGATGCCGCCTATTACACCATACGCGCTTTTGTAATTGCAGAGTTTGCAGCTTCTTTTGAATGGCAGATTGATCTGTTCTTCCATGAAAGCTCTTCACTTACTCCTGTACCGACGGGAAGCAGTATTCTGATCCTGGTTGTTTGCTATGCCATCTTATTTGGAATATGCGAGCGTCTGTACCGACGCTACCAGTCAAAAGAACAGTCTCTGAATATTACAGGCAGAGAGCTGGCCTCTTATGCCATCATCGGACTGGCTGTTTTCTGTATGAGCAATTTCGGGTTCGTTGCTCCTGATCTTCCTTTTTATGGAAATTACTCTGACCAGATTTATAACGTAAGAACCCTGGTGGATCTGGGAGGCGTTGCCATTATGTATGCTTACCATGTGCAGCGTATGGATCTTCGCGTGCGTTATGAGCTGGAAAGTGTCCAGAATCTTCTTCACAATCAGTATGCCCAGTATAAACAGGCCAGGGAAGCAGTGGAACTGATCAATTACAAGTACCACGACCTGAAGCATCACATTATCGCCCTGCGTGCCGAACAAAATATGGACAAACGAAATGCTTATCTGAATCAGATGGAAGAAGAGCTGAAGAATTACGAGGCACAGAATAAAACCGGAAATAATGTGCTGGATGTTATGCTTACTTTGAAGACACTGTATTGCCAGAAGCATGGAGTTACCATGACCAGCGTTATTGATGGTACACTTTTTGATTTTATGAATGCGATGGATATCAGTTCTATTTTTGGAAATGCGCTGGACAATGCTATAGAATGCGAGCTGAAGATTCCAGATAAAGAGAAAAGGCTGATCCATATTAATGCGCATGCCAGAAAGAACTTCCTGATTATTCTGTTCGATAATTATTATGAAGGGGATATGAAGCTGGGGAACGGGCTTCCGGAAACTACCAAAAAGGATGCGCAATTCCATGGGTATGGACTGAAAAGTGTGCAGTATACTGCTCAGAAATATGGCGGCGCGGTGGATGTGAGCGCCAATGATCATTGGTTTCATTTGAAGATTTTGATTCCAATGCCGGCGCAGACGGAGACGGCGAAGGCGGGTTCGAACGGAGCTGCTGAAACAGTGAACACAGTTGCTGCGACTGCAGCCACAGAGACAACGAAAGCTGCTGCAAATACAGCCAGGGAAAAAAATAACAATACTGCAATATAACAATACAGCCAGAAAGCACTTCTATTTTTGAAGAGATTTCTGGCTGTAGTTTTTTGTGAACAAATTTTGCTGCTTGTCTTTCGTCTACTTTGATATCTTTAAGTTTGGTCTGTTTTATTATCTTGAAAACCCCACCTGTGGGAAATTGGCTTCATTATTTCCTACAGCACAAATCCTGCGGCACTTTTGCCTTGTGCGTGAATATCCAGACAACAGTCTGCCACATGCTCCTGGTTTAAATCCAGGGAATAATTCACCTTCATATCAAGGCGGCTGTCGCTCTCTTTCAGTTCCAGATTGGTAGCGGAAATGCCCATTTCCAGGGTTCCAAAAGAAGTCGTGTAGAACGCCATGTTGCGCTTGCCCTGTTCAAATACCATGTGGGTATTTACCTGGCCCTTCTTGCGAACTTCCATTCCTTTCGGGGAAATCTTGATATAATTTACTGTGGGATCTCCGTGATCCTCCAGCATTTCCTCATAACGAAGATAGTGGCTGCCATTGCGGAAATAATACTCTCCCGGAACCACGATCTCAATCGGCTCATCCCCTTCCGGGGCATCCATCATATGTAAACCTTTTACATGAATTAAAACTTCTTTTTCCATGATTTTCTATCCATTTCTTTCTAACAGTGCAATCTGAATTGAATTCAGATTCGTTTTCTTTTGTATAATTACCTAAGCTTCTGCTAATAGTATTGATTCCAGGTTCTACATGTAGCTGTCAATATTTTTCAATATCAATCTTCTGTGTTTTCTCTACATCGAACGGCAGAATTGAGTTCGCAAAACCTTTGAATTTCTCCGCTAAATCGCTTACATAAAAGCGATATGGGAAATCGGACTGGCCCTGGCCTGTACTCTGCATATTCTGCTCCTTCAGAAGCTTTCCAAGCTCAAGAGCTGTCTCATATGCCGGATTCACCAGCTGAACACCCTCCCCCATGATCTGTCCAATAGTGGAACGAAGCAGAGGATAATGGGTACATCCAAGAATCAGTGTATCAATCCCCTTTTCCTGAAGCTCTTTCAGATATCTGCTGGCAACCTCCACTGTCACTGGATCGTGTGTCCATCCCTCTTCTACAAGAGGAACAAACAAGGGACAGGGCTTGCCGATTACCGTAATCTCCGGGTCAATCTGCTTCAGAACCTTGGCATGAGTTCCGCTTTCAATGGTGCCCTCTGTGGCAATGACACCTACACGCTTGTTTCTGGTAACCTGCGCAGCTACCTTCGCACCAGCTTCGATCACACCTAAAATAGGAATATCAAATTCTTCCCTTACTGCATCCAAGGCAAACGCACTGGCAGTGTTGCAGGCAACTACAATCGCCTTCACCTGCTGCTCTTCCAGAAAACGGATGATCTGGCGGGAATAGCGAATAACAGTCTCTTTGGATTTGCTTCCATATGGAACACGGGCGGTGTCCCCGAAATATACGATTTTTTCTGACGGAAGATTCCGCATGATCTCGCGGGCAACAGTCAGTCCGCCGATACCGGAATCAAATACGCCTACAGGGGCGTCTCGGTCTATCTTCATTCATCTATCTCCAAATTCTATATTTCTTCCATTCTGTTCCCCCATTTTAACACCAAAGCACCGGGCTTGCAAGTATTTGTAAGCCCGGCACTAAAGCATGTTTGTAAAAACCTTTCTGCAAGATGTGCGTCACAATTTGTGGGAGATTTTGCCTGGATGAGGGCGTCGTAGTGGGCTACGACAACCGAATTCGGGTGAAATATACCGCAAAGTGGGGCGTGCAGATTGCCAGACAAAATTTAGCAATAGCATCATCACTTTACCAGATTCTGGAAAGTCTCCATAATCCAGAAATGAATTCTCGGCTTTGCTGCTTCTTTCTCATTCTCATCTGGATTCTCCATAAAACAGAACTGGGGATAAATGGTTCCCCACCAGGCGAGAAGCTCCGGGCTTTGCTTTTCATTTCCTATCACTGGGAAAATTAGTGAAGCAGACAAAATGGCAACGAATACATGATATTTTATTTTTCTTAAATACAACATAGGAATACCCCGCAAAATAAATTCTGCGATTGCGTTGCTTAGAGCATGTTTGAAAAAAGCTCTAATACCGCAATCGCTTATTAACAGGAGTATTCCCGGGATTCTGTGTCTGTATTCAAACTTTTAAAACACTACTTCCAATTCTTCCCCTTGAATTATCAGATCTGGTAATGCGGGAAGGGCGCCGCGGTCGTACATTTCGTGGTAAAGCTCTCGCAGGGTGACGGCCTGGCTTGGGCTGCCGTCTGGGTTATTTTCCAGAAGTCCCAGAAGGTATTCTCCCAGGGATGTTTCCTGGGGACTGCCCCAGCCTACCGCCTCCGCCGCATTGCTGCTGCGGAAAACATATACATTTTCTCCTATGGTGGGCTCCTGTTTCAGGTATTCCAGCACCTGTTCCCAGCGCCCGCCATCCAGAAGAGACTGCCCCAGTACCAGAATTTCAAGATGTCCCATGTCCAGATATTTCTCCTGGGTGCGGCTGTAAAGCTGCTCTATCTCCTGAAAGGAATCTCCACTAACTGAAGGCGCTGCATTTCCCTGGTCTTCTCCGTTTTTCTCCTGTCCGGTTGCTTTTGGCAAATCGGGTACGCCATAGGTCAGCTGAATTTTTCTATCTTCTATATCCGCGCCAAGAGCCAGCGGATACATCCGCTTCTCCGGCTCCACGCCGCCGCAGCCCGACAACGTAAAAAGCGATATCCCCAATATAATTACAACTACGCTGCACCTTCTTACATAATTACCTAAGTTTAATCCCTCTGCTGCTTTTCTCTGCCGAGCTATGTTAATCGAATTTTCCCCCCATCCTGCTCTATTTCTTTTTTTTAGATTACTGAGCTCTGCTTTTTTCTTCCACCGCTTTTTTCCCATTATAAAAAAGATGATCTGAATAATTAACATCCCTGGTACAAAAATGCAGCCCAAGTACATTTCAAAATAATCACGGATTCTAATGCCGCGAACTTCAGTCACCATGGCAACGAAAACCAGCAAACCTATCCACACCCGCCCGGTCCCAAGCCCGGTCTTTTCCACAATTAAATGGCCGTAATGCAGAAAACTTCCCACAGAGAACAAAAGACTGTACAGCAGAAATCCCATCCAAAGTACATCGAACCGCGCCAACACATTTCCTGGCAGGTCCGCGCCTGCAAGCAACGGCAAAATGGGGTAATTTTCATATCGCAGCCGTCCCCAGCCAAAGACTGCCGGCAGAAGCAGCTCCGCGAGAATCAGCAGTACCCCCAGCGTAACCACCGCCAGGGCCACCGTTTTTCCGATGCTGCCCACATATCGAATCTCGCTCCGGTAACTTATATTTTTTTTCTCTCTTGCAGCCTTCTCATTTTCTGCTCTGTCCACTTCTCTCGCAGCCTTGCCTTCTTCTATAACATTTAAATTTCTCGTTTCTCTTACAATCCTTACATTTTCCGTGCTCTTCTTCCTGTCTACATGCTCCAGCAAAAATGGCAAAAGTCCCAGTCCGGAAAATGCGCAGATCACGTAATATCCGCTCTGCAGAATCCTTCTCCCGGAAAATTCAGAGTTCCACAGCATTTCCTGGAAATACTCCCATCTTCCCTGTCCGGCTGACAAAAGCAGCATCAGCACAACCGCCACAAGCACCAGTCCGCCTGATACCTCTCCAATCCGCCCTCTGCGCTGGATTCCCCGGTGAGTACCAAGACTGCACACGATCAGCGCAATCACACACAGCCACACTTTCTGCACTCCCGTACCAAGACTTACGGATACAATCTCTCCCAGAAGATCCAGCAGAAACGCCGCTCCCAAAATGCAGTAAACAAGATAAAAAATCCCCATCAGCCGCCCCAAGATTTTCCCCGCAGTTTTACACGGATTGGCGAAAGCATAGCCCAGCCGAATAAGAAAAATTACATAAAACAAAAATACCGCAACCGCCAGCAAAGTTCCAGTCAATCCGCTAAGTCCCTGATTCCGCCTCCCACGGAAAAGGCAAAGCAAAAATGGCGCAATGAAGGCGATCACGATCTGTCGATAAAGCTGCCGCTGTGAAATCCGGTTATTCTCTGCAAATTTCATTCACTCTCGCCTCCGTTCTTACCAACCTTGCTTCTTTCTTTCGGATCTTTTTGACTTCCCGAATTATGTGTTTCCTCTACTTCATTCTTTCGTAGCTTTTCTTTTTCCCAATTTCCAGAACCTTCTTCTGACTCATTCTGTCCCTCTTCTTCCTTCGCAGATCTCGTCCTCCGCAGCCGCACACTTTCATCCTCTTTGGCATACATCGGCCTTTTCCACCTTTTCCGAAAAGGCACCCTCAGGATTCCTGTTCCCGTCCCGTTTTCCCTCTTATATTTCACAAAGGGAACCAGATAGGGCACCCCGAAGCTGAGAAGTCCCGCCAGATGAGACACTGTCAGATACACCCCGATCACAATTCCAAAAATCCCCAGATATCCCCCCAGGAACAAAAAGAAATATTTCAAAAGCCGAAAAGCCGACGCAAACTCCTCATTTGGAATCGCCAGCGAGCCAAGAGCTGTGATTGCCACCACCATAACCACAATGGGGCTGACCAGATTTGCCTCCACAGCTGCAGATCCCACGATCAGGCCGCCTACAATTCCCATTGCATTTCCCAGTGCTCCCGGAATCCGCACTCCCGCTTCCCGGATCAGCTCAAAGGACAATTCCAGAAGTACCAGCTCCGCAATACTGGAAAAAGGCACCCCTTCCCTGGCCTGGGCAAAAGACAGAATCATATTCGTAGGCAAAATCTGTGTGTGAAACCGGATCACCGCCAGATAAAGCCCGGGAAGCAAGGTTGCCGCCGCCAGTGCCACATACCGCAGTGCCCGGAGAAAGGACGCCATCTCAAACCGATTGTACCAGTCCTCACTGCTTTCCATAAAACTGTTAAATACGCCCGGAAGAACCAGCGCAGAAGGCGAGTTGTCACACAACAGCACCACTTTTCCATTCAAGATTTCCTTGGATGCCCGGTCCGGCCGCTCCGTAGTCTGATACTGGGGAAAAGGGGAAAACCAGGAATCCTCTGTCAGCTGTTCCAGCATTCCGCTATCCAGAATCCCGTCAATCCGAAATGCTTCCAGCCGTTCCTTCACCTGCTCCAGAAATTCCTCCCGCACCAGATCTTCCATATAGACCATCTGCACCAATGTATGGGAACGTTCCCCTATATAAAATTCCACCACCTTCAATCGGGTATCCCGAAGACGTTTCCGAATCAGGGCGGAATTGGTTTTCACGGAATCGGAAAAGCCCTCTTTGGAACCACGAAGCACCTTTTCCATTTCCACTTCCGTAACACCCATGCTGGGGTATCCGGCGCTGGAAATTTTCATTGCCTGGTCAAAGCCATCCATAAAGAACACAGCATCTCCAGAAAGTACCCCGGTGAACACCTGCTCCATATCCGTCAGCTTTTTCACATCTGCAATTCCCAGACTGTTATATTCCACAAATTCCTGAATCTGCGCCGGCGAAATCTCCCAGAAGTGCCCGATCATTTTTCCAAGTGCGGAATCCTCCAGCATCATATTGGAAGTCGCCACCTCAATGTAAACCATCAGGCAGTCCACCTTGCGCTCCTCGCCGAGGCGCATCCGCCTGATCTGAATATCCCCGCAGTCCTGCAGGCGCTCCCTTACATGCTTCTCATTTACACGAATGTCCTTTGAAATCATAACAATATTATCATTTTTGTTCATTTAAATCACCATATATAATTTCATAGTACACTGAAAATTAAGTATCTGTCATATTGACACAGGACGATTTTTTCATATACAAGATAAACTAAGAATGTGTTACAGCGACTACGACAATCTACATAGCCGTAATATATGGATATCCTGCAAGTCATTATGGTAATTTCCTAATATTTGCTGTACTACAATAAAAAAAAGACACCAGGTATCTCTCCCAGTGTCTCCCAATTCTAAAATTCTATTCATTCTTCCGCTCTGATTGCCTGGATGATTCCCATCCTCTGGTTCTCCAGGTGCTCGAAGGACAACTCCTGCGCCTTCTTCACATCCCGGTTGCGGATTGCATCGGTAATCTCCTCATGCTCCTTCACCAGACGGTTTCTCGCCTCATCTTCTTTTAGATACTCCACACGGTACCGATAAATCTGCTCTCTCAGATTATTCAGCACCTGCATCAGACGCTTATTATCTGCTGCCCGGTAAATAGCCTCGTGGAAATTCACATCCGCTTCGGCCATCTTCACCAGATCACCTTCGGCTGTGCTCTTCTGGAAATCCTGTGCTGCCAGTTCCAGTTCCCGCACATCCTCGTCTGTCATATTGGCGCAGGCCTTCTCAATAGCCATATTTTCCAGAGTGATTCTTACCTCCAGAACATCGTTCAGATCCTTCTCCGTAATGTTGGCAACCTGGGCACCTCTTCTTGGGATCATCACCACCAGGCCCTCAAGCTCCAGCTTACGCATGGCCTCACGGATGGGAGTTCTGCTCACTCCTAACTTCTCCGCAAGGGCAATCTCCATCAGTCTCTCGCCCGGCTTCAGCTCCCCTTTCAGTATTGCCTGGCGAAGTGTGTTAAAAACAACCTCGCGCAATGGAAGATACTCATCCATATGCACTGTGAAATCACTTGTCATTCGTATTTCCTCCTAAAAGACTTCCGTCGCAAAAACAGTCTTGGCCAGCTTGCTTTCCCTAAGTACTGCTGCCGCCTGTTCCATCTTCTCTCTGCTGTCAAAAATTCCAAAAACGGTAGGGCCGCTTCCGCTCATCATTGCCTTGCGGGCTCCGTGATTCTCCATCAGATCCTTGATTTCCTGAATAACCGGATACTTCCCGATGATTCCCGGCTCAAATACATTTCCCATTCTGGAAATCATTCCATCCAGATCACCTTCACGGATGGCAGTTACCATCCCGTCAATATCCGGATGCACTACGGCAGGATCATCTAGCTTCAGATTCTCGTAAGCTGTTTTAGTGGAAACATTTACTCCTGGCTTGCCTACCAGGACATAACACTGAGGAACTCTTGGAAGCCTGGTCAGCTTCTCACCGATTCCCTCTGCAAGAGCAGTTCCGCGCATTACGCAGTATGGCACATCTGCTCCTACCTTCACAGCGCGCTTCATCAGATCTTCCTCAGAAAGGCCGAGACCAAAAATCCGGTTCACTCCCACGAAAGCTGCTGCCGCATCAGAGCTTCCCCCAGCCATACCGGCTGCCACCGGAATGAATTTCTCCAGATTCATCGTCAGTCCCTCTTCAATATGAAATTCATCCATCAGCATTTTGGCTGCTTTATAGACAAGATTCCTTTCATCTGTGGGAACATACGGGATATTGGTGGTAAGCGTAATTCCCGGCTCTGCCTTTTTCTCAATTTCAAGCACATCATACATCTGTATGGTCTGCATGATCATGCGGACTTCATGGTAGCCGTCAGCGCGCTTCCCAACTACATCAAGTCCAAGATTTATTTTTGCAAGTGCACGTAATCGCATAATTCCCCTCCGCTTTTGTACTTTGTATACAATCTCTTACTTTTCTTATTGTAAAATATTTTTGTATTTTTTTCAATACATATGCGGAGGATTTTTGTTGGGGAAATTTATCATTACGCTCTGAAACGTTTGAAAAACAGGCTATCCTTCCACTTTTTTCACCAGCAGAAGCGGCATTCCCGGTGTTACCTGGTCGCTTTCCAGCTCGTTTAATGTGCAGATTTCCTCCACCGTTGTATAAAAATGCTTTGCAATATCCCACATAGTGTCCCCGCTTTTTACCACATAAACCGTGATTCCAGGCATTGCCTGGATTTTCTGCATGTCAAGGGGCTGCTCCTCTACCTTGCTGATGATCATCCTCTTTTCACACTGAAGCACCAGCACATTCAGGCTGATCACGGCTTTCACTTCGATTTCATTGCTGTCGATCATGGAGGTGGACAGCTGCTCCAGATCTGCCTGCAGGAAAAAGGTGCTGTCCTCAGTGATTCCGTTTGCCTCTATCACATGGGAAAATGGCAGCATGCCGTCAACGGAATAGAATGGCATCTCATCATTTCCTGTGATGTAAAGTATTTTCAGGAATACCACGCCTTCCGCCTGGATTCCATTTTCCACCACCTTTGTCTTTTCCACTTTGACTCTGCCCTGGCTGTGGCAGATCTGCAGGATTTTTCCTTGGCTTTCCTTCAGCTCGATCCGGTCAGAAACACGGCACTTGGAATCATTTCGCACCAGCAGGCTTTCCAGGCATTCCTCTTTTCCCTGTAAAATACACTCCTTCAGCGGAGAATATACGTCCAGGACCAGGTCGTGCTCTTCTTCCCGGTAAAGCTTCATATCCAGTTCCAGAACCACATCTACAGAAAGAACCCGCTCTTCCCCATCTGCGTCCGGCTTCACCTCTATGCTCTGGTGCATAACGGAAGCCGCAATGTTGGGAATCATGTCAGCCGTGCAGCCTGTGCAGTCCAGCTCTGTGTTAAATGGCAGCACATACTCTGCCCACTGAAGGGGATTTTCCTCATCCTCGCCGGAATAGAGGACGAAAACTGCCAGCTCACCCCTGGCTTTTATCATGTTGTCTTCCAGTCTCAGGTCAAGCCCGCGCACCTCAATGGTGTTCCACAAAAGCATATCGATATTAGGCTTGTTTGAAGCCAGGGTCACCTCATCCTTGATGCGCAGGGTATCCTTTTTATGTACCATCAGGCTCATCAGCTGTACCTTTTTCTTTTTCACGGAAATGCCATCCTCACTGATTTCTACCGGAAGCTGGATGCCTGTCATCTCATCTACCACTGCGTAAAAGGTAACGATTGCCTTGATATTCAGTTTTCTGGAATGGATCATGTGCACGCTGAGATCTTCAATTTCCCACTTCAGGCACATTTTGTCACCGCCTGCAATTCCTTCCAGGTTCAGGGTCTCATCAAAGGGAAGCTTTGCCGCCAGGCTGCAGACTTTCTGGTCCTCTTCCCCCACATAGAGCACATCCGCGTTCAGGTTTCCGCTGATAAAAGCCTTGCCTTCGCTAAGGCGCACCTCGTCCATTACAATATCGCCTTTGCTTTGGATCAGCCTTCCCATATCCGGCTTTGCGTCCGGCACATTGTAATCCGCGTCAAAGGTTACCTGGCTGGTTGCCCGGCTTTTTACATGAAGCATCTGCACACTTTCTTTTCTTAATTCCACGGCTCTCCACTCCTTTTGATTGATTAAAATTTCCCATATAAACTTTTGCGATCTGTCAAAAAGCACTCCCCAGGATATCTTCTACTCAAAAATCACAGGTTCCTTCCTGTAAGCCATCTTTACCACAATATAAGGATAAGACGGCGGACTTAAGGTAATTTTGGTATCTGATGGTCCGATTAGTTTTGTTTTGAAAAAAATGGCCTGGGAAGTCACCCCCAGTTCTTCCACCTGAATACTGTAGCCTCCGCTCATCTGCTGTCCATAGCCTTTTATCAGAAACAGCTCCTTTTCGCTTTGATAGGTCATCTGAAATTCTTTTCCCTTCTTTTCCTCAATCAGGGCCGTCAGTTCTGCGGGCAGATTTTCCTGTTTTACAATGGAATATTCCAGAGGCTTTCGCGGCTCTTCCTCGATCTTAATAAAACGGCATCCTCCAAGAAAAAGCAGCGACCATAGAATCAGCCCCAGAACTGCTGCTGTTTTTTTCATCCGGTCACCTCAGTCTCCCCTGTTACTGCTTTGTTGCTCACAGCAACCTCCATTTATTTTATTCTATGTGGAATAAAAAAGATTTATTGCAAGAATTTTTCAAATTACATATAATAGATGTAAACACCGTGCAGCAGAGCGTGCCCTAAAAGGCTCTGGCACAGAATACAGAAAGGGAAATATCATATGATTCGTTTTATTTTATGCGTGATCGTCGTGGTTGGATTCCTGATTTTATCCATTCCGATTCTTCTTGTAGAATGGATTATCGGCAAATTCAATCCCATGGCGAAAGAGATCAGTTCTCTTCGGATCGTTCAGGCGGTCTTTCGGTTCATCCTGTGGGTAGCCGGGGTGAAGCTTACGGTCATTGGGGAAGAAAATGTGCCAACGGACACTCCGGTTCTTTACATTGGAAATCATCGAAGCTTTTTCGATGTACCGATTACTTACCCCCGCTGTCCCATCCGCACAGGCTACATAGCCAAGAAAGAGATGGAAAAGGTGCCGTTGCTTTCCACATGGATGAAGCGTCTCCACTGCCTGTTCCTTGACCGCAAGGATATTAAGCAGGGACTAAAGACTATTCTCGCGGCTATTGAGAAGGTGAAATCCGGCATTTCCATCTGCATTTTCCCAGAAGGTACCCGCAGCAAAAATGAGGATGAGCTGGACATGCTTCCGTTCCATGAGGGCAGCTTCAAGATTGCCACCAAGACAAACTGTCCGATTATCCCAATGGCTATCAGCGGTTCCGCCGACATCTGGGAAAGCCATTTCCCAAGGATCAAGAAGACCCATGTCATTCTTGAATACGGCAAACCAATCTACGTAGACCAGCTGGAAAAAGAGGACAAAAAGCACCTGGGCGCTTACACCCAGAATATTATTCACGAAATGCTGGTAAAAAACAGGGCGCAGTTATAACGCCCTGTTTTTTCGTCTCACCGCTTTCGGTGACTGGCCGTAGCGGTCTTTAAATTTCAGCAGAAACCCTTTGTAGTTGGTGATTCCGTTTTTGTCCAGGAGGAATGTGATGTTTTCGTCAGTTTCCAGGAGGTCATTATAGAAATGTTCCATGCGGATCTGGTTTACATAAGCAAGGAAGGTCTGTCCAGTGTATTTGCGGAAAAGACGGCAGAAATGTTCGGGGGTAATGGATAAAAGTCCTGCCGCATCTGCCAGGGAAATAGTTTCGCCGTAATGTGCCTGCACATACTCCATGCACAGCTTCATCCGCTCCAGATCCCGCAATGCCCCGTGACTGCCGGAAGCCTCTTCCTCTGTTCGGATTCCTTCTGTGTAAAGAAGAAACAGCAGGCGATAAACAGCAGCCAGAACCAGCAGATGATAGCCCTCCTTTTTTTCCTGGTAAAGTCCGTCTATCTCGTGGAAGATTTCTGCCATCTTAAAATTCAAACTCGCTCTTGCCATGTCTCTATGTTTCCCACCATCCGCAGAATCTTCCGGTATTAATTTCTGACCGTCTTCCATCCTCAGTTCCTGAAAAGATTCCCTCTCCTTCTCCAGGTTATGCTCATTTATACTTCGATCTCCCGGTATAAACTCCTGAAATTTCAGCGAATTCCACCTGGGGGAAACTCGCTCCAGATGAACAGGCGGGATTTGAAGGAGAAAATATCTGGCATCCTCATGGGTATAAGTGTAATGAATATCATTGGAATTCACCAGAAAGATGTCCCCTTTTTTCAGTTCATAGCTCACATCATTAATAGATGCCGTAATCGCCCCGCCTGTCACGTAAACAATTTCCAGGTGTTCGTGCCAGTGAGCCGGCAGAAGCTGATCCCAGGTATTTACAAATGTAAAATGAAGTTTTCCAGGATGATCGTCCAGCACGTTTTCATATTCCGCGTTCATCATTTCACCGTCTTTTCCACAGCGTGTTTAAAAATTTTCTGTTCACTTTGCTAAAGTCAAAATACACCCTCTACTTTCAAATAAACTATACAATATTTCCCGTAAAATATCAAGAAAGCCCTACAAAAGAAGCAATAAACCATCTAGCACATACAACTATTTTCCAGTACAATAATCCTACAAAATACAAAACTGCCAGACAAACGTTTAAAAATTGCATAAAAAATATTTTATCCCAAGGAGGACACCTCAAAATGAACAAATGGACCCGAGTTAAATTTCAGCCAAACCTTCCATTAAAAGAAAGCGGCCGCGTAACCGCAAGCAAAGAACACATCCAGCTTTCCAAAGAAGCAGCCAAGGAAGGTATGGTTCTTCTGAAAAATGAAAAGAAGCTTCTTCCATTAGCAGAAGGCACCCGCATCGCCCTTTTCGGCAAGGGAAGCTTCGACTATGTAAAAGGCGGCGGAGGAAGCGGCGACGTTATGGTTTCCTATGTACACAATCTATATGATGGACTGAAAATGCAGGAAAATGCCGTACAGATTTATGAACCATTATCTGCATTTTACAAGACAGACATCCAGCACCAGTATGAAAAAGGTGCAGTTCCCGGAATGACTGTAGAACCGGAGCTGACAGCAGAGCTTGCTGACGGTGCCAAAGCCTTTGCGGATGTCGCCCTGGTTGTAATCAGCCGTTTTTCCGGCGAAGGCTGGGATCGTTCCAGCGTTGAGTGCAGCAACGAATTCAATCCCTGGGAAACGGAAACCTCTATGCCGAAAATTTCTGCTGAAGTTTTCCCTGATGGAGATTTCTATCTGACTGCCCGTGAAAAAGCAATGCTTGCTATGTAAAGGAGCGCTTCGAAAACATCGCTGTTGTTCTCAATATCGGCGGCGTCATCGATCTTTCCTGGATAAAAAACGATGACCAGATTGGTGCTGCTCTTCTTGGATGGCAGGGCGGCATGGAAGGCGGACTTGCCATGGCAGAGCTTCTTACAGGAAAAGACAATCCATCCGGCAAGCTGGTTGATACCTTCGCAGCATCTGCTGACGATTATCCATCCACCGCAAACTTCCACGAATCCTTTGATTATGTAAACTATACAGAAGACATCTACGTAGGCTACCGCTATTTTGAAACCATTCCAGGCGCACAGGAGAAAGTCGTTTATCCATTTGGCTACGGACTTTCCTATACCACCTTTGCACTGGACACCACCGCAATGTGGGAAACAAAAGACCATATTTTTGCAGAGATTCAGGTAACCAACACAGGTGATATGGCTGGCAAAGAGGTTGTACAGCTTTATTTTGAGGCACCTCAAGGACTTCTGAAAAAACCATCCCGCCAGTTGGCCACCTTTGCCAAAACCCGTCTTCTTCAGCCAGGTGAAACGCAGCTGATCCGCCTTTCATTTGCAAAAGCAGACATGGCTTCCTATGATGATCTTGGAAAAATCCAGAAATCTGCATACATTCTGGAAAAGGGTACCTACAAATTCTTTATTGGAACATCGGTGAGAAACACAGAAGAGGGCATCCAGACCATGGAGCTTTCCCACAATATTATCACCAGACAGCTTACTGCCCACATGGTTCCAAGCAGTCTGAAAGAGCGCATGCTTTCTGATGGAACCTTTGAGGCACTTCCGCAAACCCAATGCAATGACATGAACCAGTGTGTATTTGAAAAAATGATTCCCGGAACCGAAGAGGGAATTACCCCCGGCATACGTGGCTGTGCACATGGTGCTCTTTTTGATAACTATGGCAAAAAACAGTTTATTGATGTGGCAGAAGGCAAGCTTTCCCTGGATGATTTTATGGAACAGTTAAGTGATGATGACCTGATTCATCTTCTTGGCGGCCAGCCCAATATGGGCGTTGCAAATACCTTCGGCTTCGGCAATCTTCCGGATTATGGAGTTCCGTCTATTATGACTGCTGACGGACCTGCCGGACTTCGTATCAGCGGCGACTGCGTCATCAACACAACTGCATGGCCTTGCGCGACCCTTCTTGCATGCACCTGGAATCCTGCACTTGTACAGCAGGTCGGACAGGCTGGTGCAAAAGAAGTGAAAGAAAACAATATCGCCGTATGGCTGACTCCTGCGGTAAATATTCACAGAAATCCTCTGTGCGGAAGAAATTTCGAGTACTATTCCGAGGATCCGCTTATTGCCGGAAAAATGGGCGCAGCAATGGTAAAAGGTATCCAGTCCCAGCATATCGGTGCTTCTGTAAAGCATTTTGCAGCGAACAACAAAGAGACAAACAGAAAGCACTGCGATTCCCGTGTTTCCGAAAGAGCTCTCCGCGAAATCTACCTGAAAGGCTTCGAAATCATAGTAAAAGAATCACAGCCATGGACCATTATGTCCTCTTATAATGCCATAAACGGACATCGCGCCTCCGAGAACCATGAGCTTCTGGAAGACATCCTAAGAGGCGAATGGGGCTTTGAGGGTATGGTTACCACAGACTGGTGGACCAGGGGAGAACACTATAAGGAAATCAAAGCCGGAAACGATGTAAAAATGGGAACCGGATTTCCGGAACGTGTAAAAAAAGCTATGGAAATGGGACAGCTTGGACGTGCTGAGCTAAAGCACTGCGCAAGACGTGTTTTGGAACTGATTCTGAAAATTGACTGATAAATGTACCAAAAATCTTTTTAATTTACGATCCAAATAGCAGCCATTATCCCTACAACCGTAGCAAGGAGTGCTCCCGGAAGCGTGAAGCGGGTTTTCTTCACCTTTGTCATGCCAAAATAAACGCTCATACAATAAAATACACTTTCCGTTGCGCTTAGGATAATGGCTGCCATAAAGCCGATGGCGGACTCTGTTCCATGTTCCTTAAAAATGTCCAGAAGCAGGCTTGCCGCTGCACTGGATGAGAAAAGACGGACCAGTGCCAGAGGGACAATATCTCCGGGAATTCCAAGAGGACTGAGGATTTTCCCAAGAAGATCTCCCATATATTTCAAAAGGCCAGAGGCGCGAAGAACTCCAACTGCAGTCATAAGTCCGATTAAGGTTGGGCAGATTGATGCAATTGTTTTCAAGCCCTCCCGGGCGCCATCAAGGAAGTCCTGGTAAACATCCCTTCCGGACAAAAGACCAAAGCCAATGATTCCAAATAAAAGAAAGGGTATCATAAGATCGGACAGATATAACATGAATTTCATCTCGAACCTCCTGTTTCAGGTAAAACTGATACTATAATTCATTCTGAATAAGATCAAAAAAATCTGTTCAGAAATACTTTATAAGGTATGCCAGACATTGAAATAAATGATTATCCAGGAAAGATACTCTTCAAGATTTTTTGCATTGATCCCGCCCCTTGATTCATCTGATGTATTTATCGGATATTCTATTGGTCAAAATGCAATACTGAAATTTTGTCTAAATTTCTATATCTGTTTTTGTACATTTTAGCATTTTGACATTGAACCTGAAACACATTATCATAGGAAATAAGCTGCCTAATGAAACCATTCTGTCGGAACGTCTGAATGCAAAAATATTGTAGTTCCAAGACTGGTTCCTGTGTTGCAGATGCCATTGCAGCTCATGAGCCCCTCAGGGCACAGGATGCCATGTATCTGCATCTGGTTTACAACCGTAAGAGAATTCAGATGATTAAAAAAGGAGACCTTCTATGACACTGCAGCAAATAAGATATTTTATCAGCGTAGCTGAGTCCGGCTCTATCAGTGAAGCAGCCAAGCGTTTGTTTACAGCTCAATCAAGCATTTCCAGTGCTATTAAGGAAATAGAAAACACATATGACATTACTGCATTTATAAGAGAAAGCACAGGCGTACGTCTTACCAGAAGCGGCGAAGAGCTTTTAATTGAGTTTAAGGGAATTCTAAGCCGTCTTGACTACCTGGATGAGAAATATAACGGTTCCAAAAAACGGCCTTTAGGTCTGTCCGTTTCTGCCCAGCATCACATTTGCGGCATGGCCTCTTTTATTTCTGTCATCAATAAATTAAATGAACGCTATGGTTCCTATCACTGTGGTTTTTATGAATGCCGTACCTCAGAAGTACTGGATCGCGTAGAACGGGGACTGGACGATTTGGGAATTATTTTTTTCACAGAGCATAGCAAAGGACAGATGATTCAGGAATTAAGAAATCGTGGTATTATTTTTAATCACATTGTTTATCAGACAGCTCATGCTTACATATGCCAAAACCATCCACTTGCCAATAGCCAGGAAATTAATATTGAAGAAATGATACAATATCCTTTTATTTCCTATGATCGTTCACCTGACACGAACCCTGCTTATACTGATCTTATCATTCCAAATTATCAGGTAAAAAAAATAATCCATGTTTCTGACCGGGCAGCGTCCTATTCTGCTATGCGTTATTGCCATGGATTTGCTATTGGAAGTGGTTACAGATCTTTTGATGATAATTACAGTGACATTATTTCTCTGCCTGTCAAAAACGGAGTTCGCCTTGAAATAGGATGGATTTTACGTCAAAAGCATACACTTTCTGATACCGCCAGCCGTTTTGTGGAGCTTTTAATGCAGAATGAAGCTGTTTCTATGTAGATAAAGATCCGACGATTTTCTTATAAAAAAATAATGCAGTGAGAAAACACCTTTCTTGATATAGCGAAAAAAGCGATGGCTTCCCATCGCTTTTTGGTATGTTCGCAGAAACCAGCTCTCATGTTATACTTACAACGTAAATTGCTGCGCACCTGCGCAGAAAAAAAGGAAGGAGTTTCTTATATGGAAAAACTAAAGATTGTCATCAAAAAGTACTGGAAAATTTACCTTGCCGCTCTGGTCATTTCCGCAGTCTGTGATCTGATCGGAACTGTTAAGCTTAACATTGGCGTTGGTACACTTACTCTGTTTCCGATGGTGTTTGCCGTCATATTCGGAGGGCTTTTAGGGCCGGATATTTTTAAAGTATTCAAAACTGAGGAATGTAAAATAGGCGGAAGTCTTGTTCTTGTGGTTTTGGCACCTTTTATGGCAAAAATGGGCATTTCTTCCGGTGCAAATCTTGCAAAACTGGTTTCAGTGGGTCCTGCATTACTTCTTCAGGAATTCGGAAACCTTGGAACGATTCTTTTATCTATGCCTCTCGCATTATTGCTTGGTTTAAAGAAGGAATCTATTGGTGCATGTTACTCAATTAACCGTGATTCAAACCTTGGATTAACTACAGATATTTTTGGACCGGACGCTCCGGAAACAAAAGGAACCTTTGCAGTTTATATCGTAGGTTCTGTAATCGGAACAGTATTTATCAGCATTCTTGCAAGCGTTGTAGCTTCCTGGAATATTTTCGATCCTATTGCTCTTGGTATGGCCAGTGGAGTAGGAAGTGGATCCATGATGACTGCTGCTGCCGGAACATTAGGTGAAATATACCCACAGCAGGCAGAAAATATTATGATTATGGGTGGTGCCAGTGATATGCTGACCGGTATTACCGGAATTTACATGGGTACTTTCGTAGGCCTTCCTCTTGCCAAAAAATTATACGCAATTTTAGAGCCTAAGATTGGACGCAAAAATAATCAGGAGGTTAAATAAATGGTCAGAAAATACTTCGTACAGCAGCTTGGACTGCTTCTCATGGTGTCTGTGATTATAATACTTACAAATGTAATTGGTTACAAAATGCCTGTAAAAGATTCCATTATTGGAGTTCTTTTACTGAGTGCTATTTCTCTTATCGGTCTTACTATAAGTAAATTTATGAGCCGATTTGTTAAGCTTCCTTCTATGATGTATGTATCCCTTCTCGGACTGCTTCTTGCATGTCCTGTTTCACCGGTAAAAGATATCGTAGTTGGAACTACATCTTCTGTTGCATTTTTAGCACCGGCTACAGCACTTGGTGCATTTGCCGGTATTTCTCTGGGAAAAGATTTAAAGGATTTTGCAAAAATGGGATGGAAGCTGGTATTGATAACCTTATTCGTAATTACCGGAACCTTTATATTCTCCGCTCTTGTTGCAGACGTTGTTTTGAAAATGACAGGAGCCATTTAACAATCATATGAGATGAAATGAGGTAGCTTATGGAAAACTATGATATTTTAATCAAAGATTGTCAGGTTTTGAATCCTGATATGAGCGTTTCATCCACCTGTTCAGTAGGAATTAAAGACACCTGGATTAAAAAAATCGGTTCAGCAGATGAATTCGCTGATAGTGTTGCCACAGAAACACTTGATGGAAAAGGTAAGCTTGTTATGCCAGGTTTAATAGACGGTCATACACATACCTGTCAGCAGCTGTTAAGAGGTCGTGTTGCTGATGAATATCCTATGGTTTGGACTCGTTTCCTGGTTCCCTTTGAAAGCAATCTTCTCCCGGAAGATTCTTACGTCAGCGGACAGTTAGCCTGTCTGGAAATGATCAAAAACGGAACTACTGCTTTTGCTGATTCCGGCGGTGTACATATGGAGCGTGTAGCTGATGCAGTTATAGAATCCGGCATGAGAGCCGCAATAGCGAAATCCACAATGGATATGGGCAATGCTATTACAGGCGCAATGAAGGAAACTGCATCTGAAGCTATAGACCATACAAAAGAGCTGTATAAGAACTATCAGGGAGCCGGCGATGGCCGTGTGGATATCTGGTTTGCTATTCGTCAGGTAATGACCTGCTCCAGAGATCTCATCGCCATGGTAGGTGAATGTGCCAAAGAACTTCATACAGGCATCCATGCACATTTATGTGAGCATAAAGATGAAGTTAGCTTTTGCCTGCAAAATTATCAAAAACGTCCTGCTGAATTTTTAGATGAAATGGGAATTTTGGGTCCAAATCTTCTGACCGCACATAATGTTATGCTGTCAGACCATGATATTGCATTGATGGCAGAACGAGGAGTAAAAATGATCCATTGTCCAAGAGCCAACCTGGCAAATCATGGCTTCCCGAAGGCTCCTCAGATTCTGGAAGCTGGTGCAAGCGTAGGTTTGGGTTGTGATGGAGCAGCTCCTTCCAACCTGGATATTTTCGATGAGATGAAGGTTCTTCGTTATTCTATGCTGGCTTATTGGGGACTTCCTTCTTTCAATCCGGTAGTTATGACCTGCCCCACTCTTTTGAAAATGGCTTCTCAGGGAGGAGCAAATGCTATCGGACATGGTGATATTCTGGGATCTGTAAAAGAAGGAAAGAAAGCTGATCTGATTCTTTTAAATATTGATCAGCCGCATATTACACCAACTCAAAATCTTGTAAATACTATTGTAGATGCTGCAAATGGACATGATGTAATCGATTCCATCATCAATGGAAAGCTTGTTATGAAAAATCGTGAGGTACTTACATTAGATGAAGAGCGAATTCGCTTTGAAGCTACACAGCATATGAATGAAATCATAAAGAGAGCTTATTAAAAAAAGCAAAAGACTGTTATACCAGAATTTATCAGAGGGGGATGTGAAAAAACTCGATTGAGTTTTTTCGCATCTCCCTTTTTGTACCTGTTGTGTATAAATGACTGAAATCATGCGCAAAGAAAGCGCACTTCCCCTACCCCATAGAAATTCTTTTTTTGAATCTATGCGGCAGTTCTGTTTCTCATCTTTTTTTCTGATATTTATATAGATTGTGGCCTATCGCCACAAGTAAAACTTCCAGTTTGACTGAATGAATACCTCTTCGGACAATTCTCTTGTACCAACGGTCGTTTTTCATAATTCCGAAAGTGCCTTCTGCTTGTATCGAACGGTTCATTCGTAATAACGCACCGTGGATACTTTCCAGGTTTTCGATTACTTCCTGATGCATGGAAGTTAATTCCTGATTGATCCGAACGGTTCGATTCTTATCTGTCTTCTTACATTTCTCTGCATATGGACATCCACTACAGTCTTCGCATTCATACAATTCTTCCTTACGTCCGTATTGATTTCCCCTCACATTTTTTCTGTATAAAAAATGGAATGCTTTATCGTTAGGACATCTCATGACACCTTGCTCATCAATTCTGAAGTTAACTGCACGAAATGGATCTTCATGATATTTCTGATCCTTAGTTTCCTTTTTAAACATTGGAAATTTCATATACTTTTCAATTCCGTTCTGTTCACAGAAAATATAATTGTTGTATGAGCCATATCCAGCATCTGCCACAGGATATTTGGGATAGAATCCATAAGTTTGTTTGAAGTGCTCCATCAAAGGAACGAAACAATCCATATCCGAACGATAATGGTTCACGTCAACAACTGCAATATATTCATCTGTTACACCAATCTGTACATTATATGCTGGCAGAAGCTGATCATTTCCCATGTAATCCGTTTTGATACGCATAAAGGTAGCTGAGTTATCTGTTTTAGAGTAACTGTTTCGATTAGGACCACAGATTTCAATTTTTTGTATGTATTCTTGAAGTTTCTGACAGAAAGTAGTCAAGTGTTCATAATGACGCTGTTCTTTGGATTTTCGCTTTCCACTTCCGTAAACAAATGTACTTGTATCCAGTTCCCATAAAAGTACTAGCTGCTCAACGATTTCATTCAGATAATCCGGTACATACTCCGGATTTGTTGTGATCTGCACCCCGCTCCATGCGATTTCTACATTAATCTCCTCAATCTCCGCAGTGATTTTTTCGTAAAGCTTGTAACGGAACTTTTCGGTAGCCTTCTTCCATACCCAGGTATACTTGTTTGCGTTTGCTTCAAACTTGGAGCCGTCGATGTAGAGATGTTGCAGATCTACATGCTCATCGTTAAAGATAGCATGATTGATGTCGTTAAAAATGTTTTCAATCTTATCTTGAAGTATTTCATTGATGAAATATCCAAAGGTTCTGTATGACGGAGTCTGGTGATCCATGAGATACATGAACCTGATATTAACTTTGCAGTTGTCTTCCAGTTCTCTCAGAGAGCAGTAGCCGCTAGTCATAAATCCGAAAAGTACTGTTTTTAACATGTTGACTGGATTATATCTGAGCCGTCCGGTTGTGTACTCCGGAATATCCGTCAGATACTTGTTTAAATCGATTCCTCCCATCAATCTGTCAAATGTTAAAACAGGATCCAGCAGATCCAAACAATCTGAAAGAAACAGTGGTAAATATCCTTGTTTTGAATTACAATAATTATTGTGTAAAGTTTTCATCGCAAGTTAATTTTACCACAAAAATAGGACCTTTCGCATAAACGAATGGTCCTATTTCTTTTAGGGACTTATTTCACAGCCCCTTTTAAATGCAAAAAAATGACAAAAACTTCAATATTTACCAATCCAATGACTTATCGGTGTTTTGCTAATATAGTCAATTTGTTCTTTAATATATTGATAAGTTCTTGGCTGTTCTTTTTTTAGTTGGTTCCTGTTTAATACCCATCGCATATAAGAGTCAGCAAAGTATTCTGTAGCATTCTCTGTATGTCTTTTATCCTCTTCTTTTTTGAGTTGCTGCATTTTGTTTGTCAAATCAGAACGGTCAGTAATCCAGGCAACAAAATGTCCAAGTTCATGATATGTGACATTTTCAAGAGTTATCTGCTCACTGCCTTTCCATATTCTTTTAGATGTATCAAAAAGTTCTGTACTAAGAGTGATTGATTTATCATAGTCATATGTGCTTGTCAAACCATAAGTCCAATTGCCAATATTTCTATACTTCAACTTAAATCCTGTGGCATTAAATATATCAAGTATTTTTTGCTCTGCTTTGGGTGCAGCCTTTTTGATATCGTATTTTAATTTTGGTGTTGGAGTCGGAGTTGGCGTAGATGAATAATATAAACCTAATGGCCTATCAAAAACTGTTATAATGCACTTGTAACGTTTTTTACCTGTTTTTGCATAGATATAAGCTACACCACTATTTTTAAATCTCGCTTTACCTGTTCGTGAAACAGAAGCTACTTTTGCATTACTGCTGCTCCAAGATACCTTTGATTTGCAGTGCAATAGTTTTAATTGAATTACCCTTCCAGTGGAGCTTGCAATATTTGAATAGTTTAATTTTGGATTATTTTTTTTCTTTTTCACAGTAACTCTACACACATATCTTTTTCCATTAAGATATCCAGTAATTTTTGCTTTTCCTGCCCTTTTGCCTCTAACTACTCCATTTTTATTGACAGAAGCAATCTTAGCGTTCGAAGACCTCCATTTTACTTTACGTTTCGCTCCATTGATTCTTAAGGTTATGGTTTTGTTAACATATACTGTTGCTGTCTTTTTATTGATTTTTGGTGCAGCGGATACAGATGTTGTTGATAGCATTAAACACAAAAACATGAAAAATATTGCAATTATTTTGTTGATTCTTTTTGCTTTCATATTCTCCCGAATACAGAGAAATTTAAAAATCTGGTGGCTCTGGACGAGGGAGGATATATCATTGCAGGAGAAGACTGTGTAACAAGTACACCGGGCATTTTTGCAGCAGGAGATATCAGGACCAAACAGCTTCGTCAGGTTGTAACAGCGGTTGCTGACGGTGCAAATGCCGTGATATCGGCAGAAAAATATTGTGATGTTTGAACAGACTTCTGTTTTTGAGGCGGCTCAGATGTTTCCCGCGTGGAAGGAATTCTTCCGGCGCCTGAAAGCGCTCATGCGATCCGGGCAGCTCTGGATGAAGCAATGAAATGTAAAGAGACTGGAGAAGAAAAGACTATTGTGTTTGGACTTACCGGAACAGGATATTTTGATATGTTTGCTTATGGAAGATATAATGATGGAGAAATGAGTGATTATATTCCCACAGATGCAGAACTCCAGGCTGGATTTGATGGAATTCCAAAAATTTAAATCGTAAGATTGCTTCTGTGGGAGTCCCGCAGTAAGTAAAATAAAAACCCGTACCCGGCAGCCGTGACAACATGGCAGCCGGGTATGAGTTTTGCTGGAGGATATGTTCTTGTTAGTTTATGCTTCCCCGAAATGATAGGCGACATTCAGTCCTTTGAATACGTCAGCATTTATTTGCATTCCTTCATATAATTTGTACCTAAATCACAAAGTAATTTTTGATTATCTTTTCAAAAGTTCTTATATGCCGGTATAGCCTATTGTTACAGGCTTTTCCGGCATTTTTTGTTATGGAAGATACTCTCAAATCTTCTTATATCCCCGTATGTTTTGATGTTCAAAAGTAGTATGTGGAGTAGTAAATTCTCCGTTTACTACTTATGCAATTAGCCGCTTCATTTCTGTTATCGACGTTTCGGAAGTCGTATGCGCGTAATAGTTCAGCGTCATATTGATGTTGGAATGTCCCATGATGTACTGCAATGCTTTGGGGTTCATTCCCGCATTTGCTAACGTGGTGCAGAATGTGTGGCGTAAGGTGTGCGGTGTCATTACTTTTGGCAATGCTACCTTTTGCGTTTTGTTGTATTTCCTCACAAGTCCTCGGAACATACTTTCATAGTTGACCGCCACTTTTGGCAAGCCGTTCCGGTTAAGGAACAGAAATTTTGTGTAGCCCTCTAAAATAATAGGCTGTGCATATTTCCGTTTGTTCAGCACCCGCTGAAATGCTTCCAACACTTTTTCACTCATAGGAATAACCCGGTTGCCGCTTTTCGTCTTAGGTGTTTCCACATAGTAGCCCACGTCTGCAATTTTCAAAAGTTGGTGGTCTACATTGATAAGCTGTTTGTCTAAGTCAATGTCAGCTTCCGTCAGTCCGCAGAGTTCCGAAATGCGAAGCCCTGTCCCTAACAGTATGATAATCTCGTCGTAGTATTTCTGATAGACTTTATCATGCTGCACAAAGGACAGAAAAGCCGCTTCCTGCGTAGGGGATAGAGGTTCCTTTGGTTCCGTATCATCTTCAAGGACGGTGTTCAACTGGAAGTCAAATGGATTTTTACGAATACAATCGTCCTGTATGGCTGTGTAAAAGGCAGCCTTTAAGGAACGCTTGTGGTTGTTAATAGTCTTGAAGCCGTAACCTTTTTCTTTCATGCGTAACGCCCATTCCTTTGCGTCGGAGAGCTTCACATTTTCAATCCGACAGGCTCCAAGTTTATCCTCCTGCAAAATCCGCATGAGCTGTTTTCGCCCCTGCTTTGTACCATGCCGCACATTTGCCCGGTGGCGTATCTGCTTTGCGTAGAGTTGGCAGACCGTCATTTTCTTTCCGATATGGTCGATACCGTCGTCAAGGTCTTTTTGGATTTCTTTCTCTTTTTCCCTCAACGCTATATCGTCGCGCTTTCCTGCCGGGGTTTTGTCCGTAGGCACTAACTTCCAAGAATAAACAAACTGCGGTTTCCCAAAGGTATCTATATATTTGTAGGCATATCTTCCGTCTTTTCTCTGGCTCTCTCCGGTTCGGAGAATACGATTTTTATTATCCCGTCTTTTTTCCGACATCGTTATGCTCCTTTCCATAATGGAAAGAGCCTTGATATGCTTGACTACATTGTACCACATTCAAGGCTCGATTTCACTATCAGATTGCGTCCACCGTATCAATCATTTTTTCAAACTGCTTACGCTTAATCTGAATACGGTTTCCGTTCATCATTACCCAGTCCGGGACGGGATTTTCTTCTGCCAGTTTCCGCAGCTTGCTTTCTCCGATACGGAAATATTTTGCTGCTTCTTCTATGGTAAGCGTGTACTTTTCCCAAATCGGCACGTCGTTATTGTTCAATTTGTCGTCCCCCTTTCTTAACGGGTCAAAAATCAATCTGTGACATAGGCTTTAATCGGACGGCTATTAGCGTAACCTCATGGGAGTTGCACCCCTCCGGCGGTCTGCCGAAGCCCTACCCATTGCCTGCGACGCTTCTAACGCTCGGACTATGGCTGTAAGGAAGTATCATTATATATTCTGTGCGTTATCGCCCGCAGGGTGCTATCCCTACTTTACGGTGTGGTATTTCTCGCTCGCTTTTCGGTTAAGAAAAAGGTCATGGCGTACCCACCGCATGGCTCGGCACAAAAGGAACGTATCCGATTTGCCTTATGCTGCGTCGCCGTTCTCTTGCGTCGCTTTCTTTGTCAAGGTTCAAAATGGCTGTGCTGCCGCGTCAGCAGCGGAACGGAAAAGGGGGAGTAAAGACGTTCCACCGCCGATTGCGGTTATTTTTCTGTTCTAAAATTGAGGACAGCCATCATCAGTTTGGCTTGCAGCCGTTCCCGAATGTCGTTGTCTATACCAAAATAAACATTTCCACGCTCGTCATATAACTTTCGCATGGATAAACGGGCTATATAACCGCTGAAATGCTGCAAGACCATTTTCATAGCGTCCGGGTCGCCCTTTGTCGCTGCCACAATGACAGGATAAGGAACAAGGGCATTTTCAGGGTAGCCGGGTTGATTACCATTCGTCCCATTCATCAGCATTTTCCTCCAAATATTTTCTTAATTGTTCAAAAGAGCTTGTCCGTCTGTACTGTATTGTACTTCTCGGTGTATTGAGCAACTCTGCAATTTCTGTATCGCTCATTCCCTCGAAATAATACAGCAATATGGCTTTGCGCTTTTCTTCCGGCAAAGTACGGATTGCTTCAAGAAGCAACTTCGGCGTGATTTTCTTTCCGGCTTTTTCAAAGACGGTTTCAGCAGTTTCCCGTTTGAAATATTCATCAAAGGTATGTAGCTGTCGCGCTTCATCTAAGGTCATGTCGGAAAAGGTTACTTCCTTTGCCTTATGTGTACGAAGCTCTCTATGAGCGTCGCACGCTTCATTGTGCAATACCGCATTGCAATACTTCTGAAAAGAACATTGCTTATAAAACTCCCTGCTATTAGGTTCCACATTCTCACCTCCTTTCTCGTTGAAAGTTGGTGGTGCTTCCCCCTTTTCGCGGGGTAATACGGAGCTTTGAAAAAATGCCAAATATTTTCGGAAATTTTTTCAAAAATTTTTTTAAGCATACAAAATGCGCCCGTCCGCAAAAAAACGCGGACAGGCGCATAGGAATAATAAAAAGTATTTAGATGATTTAATAGTTCATATCTAAGGGTAGGAATATCCCCGGTGGCGGTCGGGCTTTTTTTGATAAATCAAAGAATGTAAGAATTTGTTGTTGTGGTTTATAACTCATGGCGGCTACCTCCTAAAGCCGCCATGTCTACATGGTTAAGGGTCGTCGTACAGACAAAAAGAAACGGCGGCTCTGAAAATCAAAGCCGCCGAAATAGAATAGGCGCGTGAAAATATGGCTGCTCTGCGACGGCTTTTTTTCTTTGCCGTCGTCCGGCAGATGTTGGTTGTATCATTACTTATTTTTGATTGTTTTTTTAGATATTAAAATCAAGACAGAAAACAATCCACAAAAGAACAAACTCATAAGGCTAATAATGATTTCTCCAAAGGTGGCAGAATAATAGCCGGAAATATTGAATGTAGCAGTAATAGGATAGCAAGCCGAAAGAACATCGGATATACTTGTGAATAATCCTGCAAAAGAATAAATTACTGTAAAAATCAAAGCAAGCCAATAGCCTTTCTTTATTCTTGATACAACCGCAATAACAGGTGCAATAGCAAAGAAAATCCCAATGCCGTCAAGTAAATAGATTTTGAAAAAACTTAAAATCATTTTGATAGACAAGCCCCTAAAATGTAAAATAACTTCAACTAAAAATGTAATGCCGAAAAGCAGCAAATAAAAGAGTACGCTAAATGCAAAAGTAATAAGTAATTTTGCAATCGTCATTTTAGCTTCACTTATAGGAATTAAACGTAATGATTTAATAGTATCTTCTTGTTCCTCACGACAAATCATATAGCTCCCCAAAAGTGCAATAACCGCAGGAAGAACAAAAAAAGTTGCTAAAGACTGTGCTGCGTTCATAAACCACCCTGCGTCATCTATATAGCGTTTTTCCCCAAAAGAAAACTGCCCTTGAGTAAAAACAATAATTGCAACCATAATAACTGCGAATATGGCGACCAACACAATTTTTGAACGTCGGAGTTTTTGATGTTCTGCCCAAATCAATTCTTTCATCATTCAATCACTCACTTTCTATGCTTTAAGGAAATGTACGCAAATACGATAGAAACAATAGTCCATATACCGATACAAAAAAGTGCAGCCGGAATATTGACTTCCTGTGCCAAAATAACACCGGGAATATCTCGCATGATAATTGCTGTTGCACTGGATAGAGGGTGTAGGTACATATTAACCATAAGCAAAATAAAGCTAAGAAAGGTGTAAACCAGTGTCACACATACAGGGAGTATATAGTTCTTCCCGGCAGCTGCAACCGCTAAAAGTGGTAATATGGAAAATGCGGTAAGTATGGCGATTTCAATACATTTCTTAAATAGATAACTGATACTATTCCATTCAAAGGTTATATAACCGGGAAGCATACCGAAAAATACAGACGCTATGGCTGTAAGCAACATAAAACAAACGGAATAAGACAGTACAACAATAAATTTGCTAAAAAAATATCCTGTCTTGCTAATCGGTATAATCCACAACTGTTTGAGCATATCGTTTTGATTTTCGTCATACATGAGCATAGTAGAAACCAAACCCAATACAACAGGAAGTATAATCCAAGCTGTATAGCTGAATGTAGTCCACTTATAAAATTGTAATGGTTCAATAACTGTTTTATCAGCACTTCTGAAATAAAAAACTGCAAGAAGTGGCATGAAAAGAGCGGATAACAGCATTAACACAATAAATTTTTTTCGACGCAGTTTAAGAAACTCTGCCTGTATCAGCCTAAGCAATTCCTTCTCCTCCTGTGATTTTTTTGAAATAGTCCTCTAATGTATCATTGCATAGCTGAGAACTGATAACAGCTATATCCTGTACCACAAGAGCTTTATTGACAGCAGCCATATCCAACGAAGTGTCATAAATCCGCAGGGTGTGTTCGTCCTGTACGGAATATTCGGTAACCCCAAACTGCCTTTCCAAAACAAGAGAAGTTTTCGGTATATCAGAAACTTGCAGAAGTATATACTTACTGTTTTTCTTTTGTAGCTCATTCATGCTGTTTTCTTCCAGTAGTACACCATGGTCAATAATGCCGATGTCATCAGCCAGTAGTGCAATTTCGGACAGAATATGACTGGAAATAAGAATTGTTTTTCCGCGCTCGATACTTAAAGTCTTAATAAAGTCCCTTACTTCTGCAATGCCTATCGGGTCAAGACCGTTTGTGGGTTCATCTAAGATTAGCAGTTCAGGGTCATGTAAAATAGCATTTGCTATTCCAAGACGCTGCTTCATTCCAAGAGAATACTTGCTAAACAATTTTTTGTCCCGATAAGGCAGACCGACAATCTCCAAGGCGTTTTTTACTGCATTTGGCGCAGCAGTACCGCGCAGTTTTGCAAATATCTCCAAGTTTTCCGTACCTGTTAAATTCGGATAAAAGCCGGGTGTTTCAATAATAGCACCAATCCGGGGATATACTCTTTTTTCCCTCCCTTTGATATTTTGACCGAATACGTCTACTTCGCCGGAAGTAATATCGGTCAACCCCAAAATCATTTTCATAATTGTGGTTTTACCCGCCCCATTACGCCCCAACAGCCCATATATCTGTCCTTGTTTCACATGGATATTAACAGAATTGACTACCGTTTGCTCTCCATAAGTTTTTGTCAGTTGTTTTGTTTCAATTACATATTTATTCATCATATATCCTCACTTTCAATAGGTCTGTTTCCGCAATGCAAGTACGGAAACAATGGCTGAAATACTTCCAATTACCAAAAGAGAAATTAAACAGATATTCGGAGATATAGTTATTTCTATTCCTCCCGCCCATTTCTTAACCATTTCTGCTGCGTCAGATGAAATATAGGGATAAATTCCCATAACACTCGCCAGTGGGTGCAGTCCCATAATCCCCGACGGAATAAGCACGACAGGCACAAGATAAAGTAATGCAGCCCCAATCGGTAGAACATATCCCTTTGCCAATGTTGCTAAAAAAATAACGGGGAGCATTGCAAGTGGAACTAACACGCCACCGGCTAAAAATAATAACCCCGCCTGTAAAATTGTTTCCGTATTCAAATCTGTAAAGCCGCCTGCAAGAAAGCCGCCAAGAATACAGATTGCAAAAGTAAGCAGACATAGTGCTAATGACATAAAAATTACCACTGCTATCTTTGAAAAATAAAGTTGCGTTTTGGAAATCGGAATAATCAGAAGTCCTTTTAAGGTATCATTTTTCTGTTCATCAAAGAACAATGTGGTTGCAAACATACTCAACACAATAGGCAGAAACAAACTTGTAAGGTTCTTAAATGCCAATGTGTATAAATCACTAAAACTATTCATTAGTGAGCTACTTCTTGATATACTGAAAGCACGTTCAACTGCGAATATTCCTAAAATTGCAGTTAGAATAAAGATACCTAAGACTGTCTTATTGCGTTTCCATTTCAGCATTTCAGTAGAAATGATAGTCATTGTCTTTTCCTCCTTTCTACCTCCCATTATATAGTATCAACCTTGCCATAACCTTGCCGAAACCTTGCTTTTTTCTTGTTTTATAGCAGGAAAGCCCCGCATTATTTACAGGGCTTTGGGAAGCAATATAGTAAATACAGTCCCTTTATCAGAGCTGTTTTCAGCGGTAATGGTTCCTTTGTGAACACTGATAAGCTCTTTAGCAATCGCCAGTCCTAAACCATTTCCCTTTGCAGACCGCGACTGGTCGCACTGGTACATTCTTTCAAAAATATGTGGCAGCTTATCGGGAGCTATTCCTTTTCCATTATCTGAAATTATAATTTTAGCTTGTTGTATATCTTCACAAATATGCAGTGCCATTTTATCTCCCGCACTATGGATAATAATATTTTGAAAAAGATTGTTAAGTACGCGGGTATATGCGTTTACATCTATGTGAATAAAATACTCTGTTTCGGGTATGACAAACTCATATTCAAAATGATTGCTTTCTAAGACGGGAATCCAATCCGCTATAATGTTGCGGGATAACTCGTTAAGGTCAAATTTTTCAAAATGAAAAATCTGCTCTCCGGAATCCAGTTTTACCCATTCAAACAAATTTTCCACAAAGGATTTCATATAGTGGGCTTTTTCATGTGCGACATGGATATATTCGTCCTTTTCCTCTCCAATAACAATTTTGTTTTCAACCGCTTCCAGATAACCTACAAGAGAAGCAAGCGGGGTCTTTACATCATGTGAAAGACTTGTCATCAGCCGTTTATATGCCTGTTCAGATTGTCTTTGCCGTATAAGCTGCGCCTGACTGTTTACTGCTATTTTGTTAATGTCATAGCAAATTGTTTTTGTCATATCGTTTTCGCCTGCTAAAATACGTCGGTTCAAATTCCCGCCCTTTATATCCTCTAAGGCGTCTTTTATCAGCGCAAGCTGTGTCCGCACACGCCGTAAGACAAAAAGGAGATACATAATAATAAGCAGCATAAGGGCTATCACTATGAAAAGATAAACATTTATATCCATGTTACGCCTCCTTGTTAAAACGGTAGCCGACACCCCGGACAGTTAAAATGTAAAAGGGGTGGTCGGGGTCTGGCTCAATCTTTTTCCTTAATTTGCTAATAAAAGACATAATATTGCTATCATCAAAAGCGTATTCTTCCTCCCATACCTGTGAATAAATTTGTTTTTTGGTAAATACTCGTCCTTTGTTGGAAGCAAGAAAGAGAAGTAAATCAAATTCTTTTCCTGTAAGCAAAACGGGAATATCTTTGACCGTAACTGTACGATTTAATTTGTCAATTACCATATCTTTCAACGATATGCTGTCTATGTCTGCCGTAAAGGGGTTTAAGGTGGTATATCGCCGGATAAGGGAATTGACACGCGCCAAAAGCTCGTTAATACCAAATGGCTTTGTCAAGTAGTCGTCTGCTCCCAGTCGCAGACCGAAAACCTTATCTTCTTCGCTGCTTTTTGCAGTAAGCATAAGCACCGGGATATTGCTTGTATCTCTAATTTTTTGGAGAATCTGAAACCCGTCTATATCCGGCAGCATTACGTCCAAAATAATAAGGGAATAGCTATCTTTATTTTCATCAATTAGACGAACCCCCTCAATACCGTTATATACAGTTACGGCTGATAATTTTTCCTGCTCTATGCACTTTTTCATAAGAGCGCAAAGCTCTTTATCATCATCTATAATCAAAACTTTATTCATGGTGCAGCTCCTTTCCTCGTTTTGTTCTCCCGTCAATCGGTTTTTCAGCGTCCTTTGGTATCAGCCACATATATCCAAGTTTTGAAACACCCGGTATGCGGTTTTCTCTGCAAAGTACCTGTACCCGCCTTTCAGAAATTCCCCATTTCTTCGCTGCTTCGGGGCAAGACATATATTCCATAACACCCAAGTCCTTTCTACAAATCATATCAGTATAATTATAGTCGGACATACGAATAATAGCAAGTATATAAATATGAATTATTATGGCTAATTAGTGGAACTGTATAGACATATCCAAGAAGAAAGGGGAACAGTAAAATGTAACTGGGTGAATAAATATGGCAAAAAGACCAGTAGAAAAATATGACTTCAAAGCCTTTGGAGAAGCGATAAAAGCTGCGCGGACAGGACGCAAGGAAAGCCGCAAACAGGTAAGTGATGAAATGTATATTTCCCCTCGCTACCTTGCGAATATTGAGAATAAAGGACAGCACCCCAGTCTGCAAATCTTTTTTGAGCTTATGCTCCGTTACAATATATCCGTAGACCAGTTTCTTTTAGATACGCCCGTCGGAAAAGATACAAAGCGGCGGCAGCTCGACGCTCTGCTTGATGATATGAGCGATAACGGCATACGGATTGTAACAGCAACCGCAAAGGAAATTTCAGAAGTCGAAAAAGAGGACAAATAGAAACGTCCGGCAAAATTGAATATGGATTTTCGGAAGCGTTGTAATCCTTTTTGAGATTGCAGCGTTTTTCTTTTGCATAAGTTCGGCAAAATGGTTTTTTCTCCGTAGAGGGAAATAAGGACATAAAAGATAAAAAACTTTCTTAGCAAGCATAGGAAAAGAGTACCCTTTTCCGTATTTTCGCCCTCCCGCCCTGCGGTGCGTCGGTTAAAAATTGCTTGTTGGGAAGTGTCCCAAACCCTCGGAATGGAAAGGAACGATTGCATGAACGGACGCAAAAGAAAAGTACAAATCAAATTCTATGTAACAGAGGAAGAACGGGCATTGATTGAACAGAAAATGAAGCTCGTCCCTACCCAAAATATGGCGGCGTATCTTCGCAAGATTGCCATTGACGGGTATATCATTCAGACAGACCATAGCGACATAAAAGCCATGACAGCGGAGATACAGAAAATCGGGGTCAACGTCAATCAGATTGCAAAGCGTGTCAATGCGACAGGCAGCGTCTACCAAGAGGACATAGAGGAAATAAAGGGGGTGCTTGCGGAGATATGGCGGTTACAAAGATTAAGCCTATTAAAAGCACGTTGAGCAAAGCCCTTGATTATATCCAAAACCCGGATAAGACAGACGGGAAAACGCTTGTGTCCTCCTTTGGGTGCAGCTATGAAACGGCAGATATTGAGTTTGAATATACTTTGTCGCAGGCTCGGCAGAAAGGGAACAACTTAGCCTTTCATCTGATACAATCGTTTGAACCGGGAGAGGTGGACTGTGAGAAAGCCCACACAATCGGAAAACAGCTTGCCGACGCGGTAACAAAGGGACAGCATGAATACGTCTTGACTACCCACATAGACAAAGGGCATATCCATAACCATATCATTTTTTGTGCGGTCAACTTTGTTGACTACCATAAGTACAATTCCAATAAGCGCAGTTACTACGGCATACGGAACATAAGTGATAAGCTGTGCAGGGAAAACGGGCTGTCCGTTGTCATTCCGGGTAAAGGCAGTAAGGGAAAAAGCTATGCAGAATATCAAGCGGAAAAGACGGGAACAAGTTGGAAAGGCAAGCTAAAAATTGCCGTTGATACACTTATCCCCCAAGTAGCAAGTTTTGAAGAATTATTGCAGCGGTTACAGGCGGCGGGCTATGAGATAAAGCCGGGAAAATATATCTCCTGCCGCGCTCCCGGACAGGAACGCTTTACCCGCTTAAAAACCCTCGGTGCAGATTATACAGAGGAAGCAATCAAAGAACGGATTGCAGGCAAGCGCACAAAGGCAGCGAAAGCTCCCAAAGAGCAGCGCGGCGTATCGCTGCTTATCGACATTGAAAGTAATATCAAGGCACAAGAGAGCCGGGGCTATGAACAGTGGGCGAAAATCCATAATCTGAAACTGGCTGCAAAAACTATGAATTTCTTGACAGAACACAAGATTGAGCAGTACGCGGATTTAGTCAGCCGGATTGAAGAAATAAATGCGGAAAATGAAAAGACAGCAGACGCATTAAAGAGCGTGGAGAAACGTCTTGCAGACATGGCGGTGCTGATGAAGCACGTTACCACCTACCAAAAAACAAAAACCGTCTATGAAGCATACCGCAGGGCAAAGGATAAGGACACATACCAGGCAAAGCAGGAAAGCAGTCTGATACTCCATGAAGCGGCGGCAAAGGCATTGAAAGCGGCGGGCGTTACCAAGCTCCCCAATCTTGCCGCCATGCAGGAAGAATACGGGAAGCTCCAAGCGCAGAAAGAAGCCCTTTACACTGATTATGGCAAGCTGAAAAAACAGGTCAAGGAATACGACGTTATCAAACAGAACATAGACAGTATTTTAAGACTGGAAAAAGAACCGGAACGGGGCAGGGAAACCGAACGCTTACAGTAGAAATATCTATAAAAGCGTGGTAGGATAAAGGTATTCCAATATAGACAGGAGCGTGAAAACATGGCAGACCAAACGATACCCGATTATGAAACCATAAGCGCCGCCGTTACCGGAGAAACATGGGCGGTGGAAAAGGTGCTTATGTGCTACAAGGACGAAATCGACAGGCAGGCAACTGTAAAGAAACGTCAGCCGGACGGAACATTCAAACTGGAAATTGATGAAGATATGCGCCAGTATATCACAATGAAGCTGATAGAAGCCCTCCCCCAGTTTCCCCTTGAAGAAATGGAAAGAGAGGAAAAAAGAAATCGGGACAAAAAATCATAAAAAGGTAGACGGGAAGCTGCTGCGGACAGATAAGCAGTTCCGGCATTTGAAGCAACGGCAGAAAGAAACTATCAGTACATGGCTTTATGAGGAATACCGCCGTCTTTGGATAGAAAAGGGACAGGAGCCGCATAAGTACAACAACCGGGAAATCGTTGCCGCTGTTATGGAACGGATAGAAGCTGCGGGGATATGGCTGCCGGAACAGGAAGTAACAAAATATTTTTACCGCAGGAAAACCCATTACCGGAACCGGATAGAAAAAGAATTACAGCCGAAGCCGGAAATGCAGGATAAAGACAGTCAGACACAAAAAGAACAGGGCGCAGGAAGCCAGTAATGACCTCCCGCACCCTGTTCTTTTATATAGGTACTGATTTTAAAATGTTACGCAGTAGAACCCCCATTTTAAGGGAAAAGGTATTCTGTATCGCCTATGCCAGTTTCACGTCATTTATGCCCTGTAAATCAAGGCTTTTTTTGCCCTTATCGCGTAACCGCCGCACGCCGTTTCCTCATGCGCTCGGCTGCCTGTCTGCGGGTAATCCGCTTCCGGCAGTCCGGGCAGTATTTGACGCTGTTCGATTTTGATACAAAGAACGTGCCGCACTCGGTACAACGCTTTTTGTCCTCTGTCTTGAAAAGCTCTGCATACAGTAGCTTATCAAGAGGAAGTACGGCAATTTGAAACCACTTGCATAAAAGCGAACAGGAAATGAGCTGCGGGCAGACACATTCCTCCCCGTCGTCCAGTAAGATACAGTGTCCGCGCTCGCAGTTGCAGCACTCCTTTTTTACAAGGCTGTTGACTTTTCGGCTCTGTGGCGGCGTAAGCCGCTTACCCCCGGTCATACTTCATCAGCGGCGAAAATGGCAAGCTCCGCATACTCGTTTTCTGTTAGCGGGGAAATTTTCTGTAAGGTGCGTTCTGCAAAGGGGCGCATATCCTCGTCCATGAACGGCAGCGCAGCCGTCATATTTTCCATAAGCTGTGCTTTGCTTCCCTCATGGTAAATACTCAACAGGTTCATTTCTTCAACGGTCAGTCTAATCATGCTCATACCTCCAATTCGTGATGTTTTGATTTTGCTGTCTTTTTCGGGACTTTTGGGGATTTTTCTGTTTGTAACTGCGCCCGGACAGAGGGAGGGGACTGTTTCATCTCTTTCTTCCTCTCGCTTTTATCTATCAGCGCATAAACGCCATGCCTGCCCTCCAACGTAGATAAGGAAAGGCTTTTGTAAGGGAGCATGGAAAGCAGCCGTTCCATATCCTTATCCGTTGCCAGTGGAACAAAGTAGGGAGAAAGTTCTACCGCACAATGGGTCTTTTCGGGGCTGTCCGGTTCTCCAAGCCCTTTTACATTTTCCACAATCCGGCGGGCTTCTGTTTCAATCTGTCTATCATGCAGGGCGGCGATATGTAACTGAAAATCCCTCTGCGTATGCGGTGTTCGTTTTTTCTGCTGTTCCCTCAAAAGGCTTTTTAAGGCTTCCGGGTCGTTTGGCTGTGCTTCAAAACGTATAAACTTTCCAAGTTGCGGGTCAGTGTCCCCGTCAAAATATTGTCCGGCAGGCTTTGTCAGCTCCCCATGCTCATAAATCAGCGTGTAGTTGTCGGCAGGGATTGATTTTTCGATTACTTCCCGGAAATGCTGCAAATAATCCAGTTCATAAAGATTGCCCTTGATTTTTTCCTGCTCTGTGCCTGTCAGTTCCACCGCATAGGCAAGGATAGTATCGCGGGTCTGTTCCCCGTAAAACCGCCATGTATTATGCTGCCTTGTGTCCTTTAGAAAAACGTCCCGTTCCCGGAAGCAGCACGTCCCGGACGGGCGGGAAAACCACAAAAGCCGTTTGTCCTCCGGGATAAGGCTTACCGCCGCTTTCCGCAAAATCTGTTTGTCTATGTCAAAATCGCTCTGATAAAAAGCGGTGTTCTGTTTCATTATGGCTTCAAGGGAAGCAATAACGTCCACATTTTCAAATTTTTGTAACTTCATAGGTCAGCTCCTTTCCAAATCCTGTGTTTTCTGTCTTGCCTGTTTCTTCGGTGCCTGTTCTTTCGCTGCTTTAAGCTGCGCCCGGATAGAGGACTTTTTCTCCGGCTCTGCCTGTTTCTTTTCTGCTTTGAGGGCTTCGGCGTATTCTGCAAGGGAAATCTGTCCTCCGGCTTTTGCTTTTTCTTCCAGTTCCGTAGCGGTCGGGGTGTTGTTTATCTGCCCGTCAATCATGTTGTAATTCTGCTCGGTGGTCTGTTCGGCAGCTTTCAGATAATTTTCCGGCTGCAAAAACTCCGGCACGTCCTTATAACCGAAGCTGTCTACATAGTGGGCGGTGTCCTGTCCGTTCTGATGAAGTACCACCACGTCGGAAACGGAAAGGCTGTGTCCCTTAAAATCTTTCGGGTGGTCGATATTAAAGCGGGTGTAAATATCTTCAAGGGAAGTCCCCGGCGTAAGAGGTGCGGAATAGACAAGTGTATAGTTTTTCGCGTCTACCCGGTGTCCGGCGGCAATCAGACGGTCGTAAGGCTCAAAACGCAAGTCCCTTGTTTCGTCCCCGCCTTTTATCTGATAAATGGAAAAGGTGTCTTTATCCTGTGGGGCTTCCTGCTCCGGCTGCCCTTGTGCGAATTGTTCCTGTGCAGCTACCTTTTGCGCCCGGATATGCGCCCGCTGTAACTCGGTAGGCTTTTCCCCGGTAAGAGGTGCAATCGCCTTGACATAATCAGCCGCATAATAGGCGTTACTGGTAAGCTGCCGCTGCCATACCCCGGCTTTTGGCGACCAACGGAAGCCGTTGCTTTTTAAGGCTTCCCGCGTAGCTTCGTCCGGCTTATCCTCAAAGAAGATTTGCAGACGGTTCGCTTCGGTGTTTGCTTCCACCTTGCCGCCGTCGAATTCCCAACCCACAAAACCGATTTCTTTTTGCTGTGAAAGGGATTTGATACGGTCTTTCACGCGCCGGATTTCCGCGCTGTTGTTGGATAACGCCCAAGTCGCAAAGGGCTTGTCCCCCAAATGCCAACTGCTCGCCATGTCCGCTTTTAATTTTTCAAGCTGTTCCGGCAACAAATGCGGGCAGCCGTCAAGGGTCTTGTGCTTACGGTAATAGGCGTTTACGGCTTTCATGGTTTCCTGTGATTTTTCAAGGCTTTCCAGTTTCTTTTCTAACTTCTGTACTGCCTGTGGGTCGTCTGCACTGATACCGCCCATGCCGGTACTGCGGATTTTATCAAGAAGTCCTTGTATGTCCTGCCATTCCCGGTAATTGCTGTCGCGGGCTGCGTTCTGCTTTTCTTTCTTCCTTGTGGGGAAGTTAGAGCCGCCCGCAATGAGGATAGAGGGAACACGCGCGTCAATCTCATAGCCTTTGTTCATGTTCGCCGCCAGTTTCCGGGCGTAGGTGTCAAGCAGGCTGTCGATTTTCTCATGGTACATCGGGTCTACCCGCTGTTTCTGCCTTTCTGCAAGCTGTACGGCTTCATCTACATAGTGCCTGTATTCAGCCGTCGCGCTGCCTTGCTTATAATCGGAAAAACTGTTTGCGTCCTTTGCACGTTTGGCGGCAGCTTCGTTGATTGTGTAATAAGGTGCGGCGGGTGCAGCTTGTTCCGGCTGTGGTGCTTCGCTGCTTGCGCCTGTATCAGCTTCCGGCTCGGTCTGTGCTTCTTTTTCCTGTACCGGGGCTGTTTCTTCGGGAAGCTCCGGCGCGGCTGCTTCTGCTTCGGGCTGTATGGTAGCTTCCTGTGGGGTCTGTGCCTGTTCGGTGGTCTGTTCCTTATCCTGTGCCTTTTGGATTTCTGCAAAATGTCCGTCTATGGTATCAATCAGACTTGCGGCGGTGCTGCGGATTGTTTCAAGAGAGCCTTTCAGTTCTGCAAGTTCTTTTCCGCTGCTCCACCCGGCGATATATCCAAAGGAATAGTCCGACGTATCAAGCCCGTAGTGTTGGCAAACGGCATAGGCGACGCTTTCTGCCTGTACCTCGCGGGTGCGGCGGTCGGGACGTTCCGGCGCGTCTTTGTCTATGTCATGGAGTGTCGCATGGGCAATTTCATGGATAGCGGTCTTGATATTCTGCAATTCGTCCATGCCCTCGTTGATGAGAATACACTTTTCCTCATAATTGCAGCGTCCTTTTATACTGCCGCTTAGTGCTTCAAATCCCATAGCAAAGGGGGAAGTTTTTTCAAGGGCAGCGAAAAAATCCTGATACTGTTCCACGTCGCCCGTAAGCTCCTTTATCCCAAGGTCGGGCAACTCCTTACCCTCGGTCTGCGACACGTCAAAAACAGATACCACACGAAAGGCGGGGATTTGGATTTCCTTTTCCTCGGTAACGGCTTTCCCGTTCTTATCGAAAACAGGCTTTTGCGTGTCCGGGTCGATTTTTTCCACCTGTTTCTTAACGGTAAAGGGCGCGGGCGCAATTATCTTGATAGCTTTTTCCCCCGGCTTTACATGGCGGTCAAATTCCTTTTCCCATTGTTTATAGCCTTTTACAAGGTTGCCGCCCTGCATGGCGATAAGGATTGTATTGTTTAGGCTGTAATCATGGAATTTAGACATAGTACGCAGATAGTCGGCGTAACGGTCGCTTTCATAAATCCCCAAAATGCCCTGTTCCAGTCGGTCGGTAATCTCTTTCATTTTGTTGGCGGGCTTTTCGGAAGATAGGATAATCGGGAGAACCGGGGGCTGCTCTGTGGCAGTGGTCGGTATGGCTGCGGCAGCGTCAAGGTCTGCCTGTTCCTTTTCCTGTACTGGCGGCTGCGGTGTTACCCGATATTCCTCCGGCACGTCCCGTCCGTCATACCACTGTGTAAAGGTGTTGCGGTTGTTGTAGATATATCCCTGCTCGGTAAATCTGCCCCCGTCATTGATAGCAGCGTCCCGCCCGTATTCCTCATAGAGAAAATAGTTTTTTGCTTCTTCCGGCAGCTCCAACTCGTCCAGTTCTTCAATCAGATAATGCCCGTAATCTTCCTCGGTTTTTACGGACGGATAAATCCAGTAACAGTCAAGATTTTGTGCAAGGTTTATAATGTCCTGCAAGTCCCTTGTATGGTCGCCGTATGTGATAGCCGCAGCAAATTTTTCCCGGTCGTCGTCAAACTGCATTTTCAAAAGCTCGCCCAAATAGTTCAGTTCGTCAAGGCTTTCAAGCTCGGTCAATTTCCCTGCCAGTCCCGGAATAGAGGACTGATATTCTGTGATGTGCAGCTCCCCGTAGTTTTTGCCGTCTATCCCGATACGGTCAAAGACTTCTTTCAAATGTTCAGCAGTCGTGGGGAATGATACCCATTCGCCCGCAGGTCTGCCCTCGGTGTACTTTCCAAGATTAGAAAGATACCCGCTTAAAATCGTTTCTTCCATGCGCTCACTCCTTTCTTTCTCAATCATGCGGTGCATAAGCTCGTAGTCCTCCATGCTCATGCTCCCGTCAAATAGATAGGGGTCGGGTTCTTCGCCGCCCCGGTAGGCTTTTTCAGAAAAAGGCAGCCCCGCAGCGTGGGCGGCGGCTCTTGCTTCCTCGATAAGCTCCGGCGGCAGCCTGTCGTCGTGGGCTTCGATAAATTCCCCGATATTGCTATATCCGTTTTCGTAGTGGCGGCGCACCCCGGCGGTCAGTTCGTCAAGGTTCCTGTCCTCGCCAAGATAGCCGGAATAATAGCCGTTTACCACAACGGCGGCAGGGTCAGCCTGTTTGATTTCTTCCATGCGGCTTCTGTCCTCCGGGTAGAGAATATCGCCCATTTCAAGGTGGAAATATTCCGCGTTCCAAGAACGTCCCGTTTTCCAAAACGCCACCCAAGCGATACCGTCCCTTAATTCTTCTTGATAGTCTTTTACGGTGTCCCGTAAATTTGCCATGTGTAACCTCCTTTCCCAAAGGCAGCGCGGACGCTGCGCTTTCCAGTTTCATCATTCAGTACCCCGCGCCCGCGTTTTTGCCAAAGAGTTTAGATATTTTTTCAAGATTTCAGAGGGTTTGGGAAACTTCCCAACAAGCAAAAATCCCCGCCGTTCTCGGTAGAGAAAGCAGGAATTTTACGGAAAAGGGTACTCTTTTCCTATGCTTGCTATTCAGTTATTTTTTCTTCGGAAGCTCCACCCGGTAGTTGACATATTTCCCGCCCGTATCAGCCAATACGATAGTTCCGTCGTAGGTCTTGCCCGTCTTTGGGGAATAGAGCTTTTTCACATTTACCTTGCCGGATTGTAAGAGCGCGGCGGCAATCTTCGGGGTAAAGGTTACTTTTCGTTCTTCAAAGAAACGGTCATTTTTCCACATGGTAAAGATACATTCCTTATTGCTGCAATAGTAATTCTTCTTGCCCTCATAGACAGGAGAACCGCAGCGGGGGCAGCTTCCCAACGCTTCCCGTTCCGGCTTGAACATCTGCGCTTTATCATCAGAAAGAAACGGGTACGTCTTTACCAGTTCCCGCGCCATATTCTCAATACCCTCCATAAATGCGGCGGGGTCTGCCTTGCCTTTTGCAATCTGTGTCAGATTGTTTTCCCATTCTGCGGTAAGCTGCGGGCTTGTCAAGGTGTCCGGCAGGACGCACACAAGGTTGATACCGTCCTTTGTGGGAAGTAGCTGCTTGCCTTTTCGCTCCACAAAACCGCCCTTTACCAGTTTTTCAATGACGGCGGCGCGGGTGGCGGGAGTTCCAAGCCCTTTGCGTTCTGCGTCCGGGTCGGTGTCCTCGCTTCCGGCGTGCTCCATAGCAGAGAGCAGCGACGCTTCGTTGTGAGGTTTTGGCGGTGTTGTGTCATGTTCCGTTACCGTTGCCGCCGGATTTTCAAAGGTCTGTCCCTCGGTAAATGGCGGCAGGGTCTTTTCTGTGTCGCTGTCTGCGTCGTCCGTTTCGGGCTTGTTCTTTAAGGCTGCCCGGTAACGGCGGTCAATCTCTTTCCACCCGTCGTACAGCACTGTTTTTCCCTTTGCGGTAAAGGACTGTCCGGCACATTCAAATGTAGCCGTAACCGCTTCAAAGGTATGTACTGCGGCGGTCGCCATGAGCAGACGCGCCCCGGCAAGGGTAAGGATATTCCTTTCGCTTTCCGGCAGCGCGGCAAGGTCGGTCTTTGCAAGCTCCATAGTCGGGATAATGGCATGGTGGTCTGATACCTTTTTACTGTTCAGCACTTTTGCAAGCTCCGGCGCAAAGTCCATGCCCGCCATAAAAGAAAATTTCCCACAAAGCAGCTTGATAATGCCCGCCGCTGTGTCGCCCATGTCGTCGGTCAGAAATGCGCTGTCGGTTCTCGGATAAGTAAGCAAACGCTTTTCATACAGGGCTTGTGCAAGGTCAAGGGTCTGCTTTGCGGTATATCCGAACAGGCGGTTTGCTTCCCTCTGCAAAGAAGTAAGGTCAAAGAGCTTCGGCGGGGCTGCGGTCTTTTTCTCTTTCACAAGGGAAGTACAGACTGCTTTTGACGCTTCACAAGCAGCTTTCAGCCTGTCAGCTTCGGAACGGTCAGACAGTTTTTCGCTTGCAGCTTCCGCGCCGGATAAGGACAGGCGCACATGATAGTATTTTTCTTTCTTGAACGTGGTAATCGCCGCGTCCCGGTCAACAAGCATTTTTAAGGTCGGGGTCTGTACGCGTCCCACATTCAAGGTATGGTTGTAAAGGACAGAAAAAAGACGGGTGGCGTTGATACCGATTAGCCAGTCAGCCTTTGCCCTGCATAATGCGGAAGCAAAGAGCGCGTCGTATGCTTCGCCGTTCTTCAGATGAGAAAAGCCCTCTTTGATAGCAGCTTCTTCCATTGAGGAAATCCACAAGCGGCGCGTGGGCTTCCTGCACCCGGCAACTTCGTAGACAAAACGGAAAATGAGTTCTCCCTCGCGCCCCGCGTCGCAGGCATTGACGACTTCGGAAACGTCTGCCCGGTGCATAAGTTCCTTTAAGGTCTTGAATTGCTTTTCCTTGTCAGAAGCAACGGTGTACTTCCATTCCTGCGGCAAAATCGGTAAGCTGTCATAGCTCCACTTTTTATACTGCTCCCCGTAGGCGGCAGCTTCGGAAAGCCCTACCAAATGTCCCACGCACCAAGAAACGATATAGCCGCTTCCTGTGAGAAATCCGTCTTTCTTTTCCTTTGCCCCAAGTACAGCAGCGATTGTCTGTGCCACACTGGGCTTTTCTGCGATAACTAAAATCAATGATAATTCCTCCTTTTATCGTTCGGTCTGTCGTTTGTTTTCCAGTTTTCTCATACAGTACCCCACACAAGGGGACTGCCCCTTGTAAGGGCAGCCCGCGCAGCGTGGGGAAGAAAGCTCCGGCGGGGATTTTTCCCGTTTGCCATAGTCCGGCTTCTGTATCATCATCTTTTCAAAGGGATTGTCGGTAAACAGGGTCATACTTCCTCGTCCTCCGTTTCTTCCTCTTTGGAAACTTCCCCGGTATCTGCTTCCGGCTCGTCCTCGTCGTAATCCTCAAAGTCAAAATCTTCAAGGTCGGTGCTTCCTTTCACGTTATGCTTCGGTTTTACAAACTTAAAGTAGTAGAACGCCGCGCCGCCACCAAGCAGCACAAAGAGGACTAAGGCAAGCACCGCGCCGGGATTGCCGTCTTTTTCTTTGGGTTCTTCCGGCTGCTCGGTGGGTGTTGGCGTGGGTTCCTTGCCTGTGCAGCCTGTCAGAGTAGTTGCACATACCGGGCAGGACGTATTTACCTTTCCGACTTCGCATTTTTCCGTACAGTTGCAGACTTCCGGCTTTTTCGTGGCTTCCCCGGTTTCGGTCAGTGCCATAAGGTCGGCTTCGTCCACTTGATTAAGGAAATGTACGGTCTGTTCCCCCTCGGCTGCCCGGTCAATGAGGATATAAAAGTAGTTGCCACCTTTGGTGGTAACAGTGATAAGCTGCTTATTGCCGCCGAAATCGTCCACCAGTGTTGCGTTGCCCTTTGGGGTAAGGGGCGGCGTTTCCGGTTCTTCCACCACTACATTGCTGTCGTTGGTCGCGTCCTCTGTGGGTGGCTCTGCGGCTGTTCCCTGTGCATAGGCAGGGACAGAAAAACCGCCCATAAGGATAAGGGCGGCACAAAGGGCAGTCATGGTCTGTTTGAGTTTATTTTTCATCTGCATTGTCCTCCTGTTCTTCGTAGTCTGCCGCTTCGGTAGCGGGTGCGGCGTTCATGCCGGGAATACCGCCGCCGGACAGCATAGCATTTAATTCCTGCGGGGTAAGTCGCATAGCGCGTACAAGCTGCACGATTTCAAGGTTTTCCGCTTCGGTTTTCTGCGCTTCCAGTCCTTTTAACTTGTTCTGATACTCTGTGATTTTCTCGCGGGTCTTTGCGATTTCCTTATTGATACGGTCGATTTTGTTGTTTGCCATAAAATAAATTCTCCTTTCTTTTCGGGGCTGCTTACCAGTTCATCAGCCCGTAGCCTTTGATACATTGATAGTTGAGGTCATAGCTTTTAATCTTGCAGGCGTCGCCGGAATTGCCCTCAACGGTATAGACGCGGCTTCCGTCCCTGCCAAGCACAAGCCCCACATGGTCGGCAACGCCGTCTAAATCCCAGTCGAAAAAGATAGCGTCGCCCGGTGCGATATTCTCATAGCCGCGTGCGCCCCATTGTCCCCTTGACTGGAACCAAGGAACGCCCTGCCATTCGCAGCCCGCAAAGCGGGGTTCGCTTTTTCCGGCTTGATTGTAGCACCATGACACAAAGCAGGCGCACCATTCCACGCGACTGTTAAAGCCGTACCAAGACCAGTAAGGGTAGCCGCCCACGTTTCCGACCTGCTGTTTTGCAAGCTCCATAAGCTCCGGGTTTCCGGGACGTGTGCCGTTTACAAACTCCACGCCGCTTAAATCCTCGGACGGGCTTCCGTCGGGAGAGCCGCCGCCAAAAATCAACGGTTTGTTGCCCTGTGTCTGTAAGTACACCTTGAACATTTCAAACTGCTGTGGGTTCAGCAGTTCTTCCGCAAGGGAAGCAATCGGCTTGTTTGTCAGTTTCACATTTAAGATACGGTATTCGTATTCTTCCTCGTTGCCCTCCTCGTCGGTGGTGGTGCGTATCTCGATTTCTTCCGTCAGCGTCAAGGTGTACTGTAAGCCGAACAGCCGTTTTAGCTCTGCCTGTGCGCTCTGCGGGGTGTAACTCTGCAAAAGGGCAGTCAAGTACGACGCTAATTCGTGGGGGTTATGCCCGATAGTATCAAGGTCATAGCGGTATTCATCATAGCCGCTGTGGGTGCTTTCGATATTGTCAATTTCCTGTTGCAGCTCATTTTCCATTGCAGCATAGCTCTGTTCCGTTGCCACAAGGTCGCTGTCCTCGGACGTGTAGGAAGTCCCTAACACGCTGTTCATGCTGCCGGAAAACATTGCCCCACAAGAGGAAAGCCCTACGGATACCATGATGAACAGAAGCAGCGCGGCGATAGCGATTATCACGCCTGCCGGGTGTCGTCCTGCAAAGGCAGCCGCTTTCTTTGCTGCTGTTTGGGACGCTCCGGCGGCAGCTTTGGCGGTGGCTGAGCCGCTTTTCTTTACGGTTTTTGCATACTGGCGTTTGATTTTCTGTTTCTGCATGAACCGGGAAAAGGGATTGCTTGTAAGCTGCGGGTTCTCCTGCAAGGCTTTGTGATACTGAAAATTGACGTTTGCCTTAAACGCTGCCTGTTCTGCCTTTGCCGCTTCCCGGTAGGGTTTCAGCTTATGGCTGCGGTAGCCCTGTTTTAATTTTCTTGTCCCGTACCTTGCGCCGCGCTCGGCAAGTTCCTCCGATTTGTGCGCGCCCTCCACACCGGAATTATCTTTCTCGACGCTATGGATTTTGTTGTGAACAAAAATACCCGCTTCCTGCGCGGGGTGGGATAACGGGTTACTGTGGGCTTTGCCGCCGGGTATCGGCTTTTCCTGTTCTTCAAAGCGTAAACGGGTCTTTGCCTTTCCGGTGGTTTCCTCAAAGGTGCGCTCTTTTACAAGTTTCTTCTGCTTCGGGAGAGCTGCCTTTGCTGCGTCCAGTTTGTCGGCTGCTTTTTCCGATTTTTTGATGTAGGGTTGCAGTTTTGGCGTTTCCCGTTCCTCGTCGGTAAACTGCAAGCGTGAAGTGGAAGTACGCAAAACAGCCGCTTCCTGTGCTTTCTTGACTGCCTTTTTGCTTGCCTTTCGGGTATGGGCTGCGTCAAGGTGTTCCATGACACGCTCTGCGGTAGCGGTGTCCGGCTGTGAAAAGTCGCTGTCTGCTTCCCGGCTGCTGATACGCTCGGCAGTCTGCTGTGTTTCATTGATTTCCACCGCACCGTCGCGGGTCATTTTCTGCGTGATTTTATCGCGTGGTTTTAACTGTTTCATAGGCTGCTCACTTCCTCCGGCTTCGTCGTCATAATGCGGTAAAGCTCGGTATCTTTCGGGAAATGGTCTACAAAGGGAAGCACCACATTCCCATAAAAGATAAGTCCCTCGCCTGCTTCGGTGTGGGTTACATACTTCATCTGCTGTGGGCTGATATTTAACTGCTTTGCAAGGATAGCCCGGTCGCCCTGTGCCTGATTGAGCATAAGGACAAAATCAGAGTTTTCAAAGATATTTTCCACCTCGCGGCTTGCCAAAAGGTCTTTGATGTTCTGCGTGATTGCTGTGGGTATGCCGCCCCATTTACGGAAACGCTTCCAAATCTCCACGCTGTACGCGGCGGTCTGTTCCTCTTTTAAGAGCAGATGAAATTCGTCCATATAGTAGCGGGTAGATTTTTTCTCTGCCCGGTTAATGGTAACGCGGTTCCATATCTGGTCTTGCACAATGAGCATACCTAATTTTTTGAGCTGTTTTCCAAGCTGCTTAATATCGAAGCAGACAAGGCGGTTAGAAAGCTCCACATTCGTTCTGTGGTTGAATACATTAAGGCTGCCGGAAACATACAACTCCAATGCTGCCGCAATGCGGGCAGCTTCCGGCTCCGGCTGTTTTAGCAGCTCGTCGTAAAGGTCGCCCAAAATAGGCATTTTTGCCGGGTCGGGGTCTGCAAGGAACGGGCGGTACACATTTCTTACAGCCCTGTCAATGACGGTCTTATCAACGGGCTGCAAGCCCTCCTTGCCGCCAATGACAAGCTCACAAAGGGAAAGGATAAAATCACTTTTCAGCGCAAGGGGGTTGTCGTCCTCGCTGTAATTAAGGTTTATATCCATAGGGTTTACATACTGGGGCGTACCGTCCATGCCTTTCCCAGTTGGGGATAGGCGTATCACTTGCCCGCCAAGCCGCTTTACAAGGGCATAATATTCCGCTTCCGGGTCGCAGATAAAAATATCGTCGTCAGTAATGAGAAAGGCATTTGTGATTTCCCGCTTTGCTGCAAAGGATTTTCCACTGCCCGGTGTTCCCAAGATAAGCCCATTCGGGTTTTTAAGCTGTTTACGGTCGCAGAGTATCATGTTGTTTGACAGGGCATTTAAGCCATAATACAGGGCAGCCCCGGTCTGAAATAGCTCCTGCGTGATGAACGGGATAAAAATAGCGGTGCTGCTCGTCGTCAACCCTCTCTGAATAGGGATAAGGTTTTCCCCAAGAGGGATAGAGGACATTAGCCCCGCTTCCTGCTGATAGTCAAGACGGGTCAAGGCGCAGTTGTATTTCTGTGCAATGCCCGCCGCCGCGAAAATGTCATTTTCCAGTTTCCGTTTCGTGTCTGCCATGTTTACCACAAGGAACGTAAGGAGAAACATTCGCTCGTTTCGGCTCTGTAAATCCTGCAACAAGTTCTTTGCTTCATTCCCAAAAGTAGCAAGGTCAGACGGGATTATATCCATGTCATAGCCGCTTCTAACCGCTTTTTTCTGTTCCTCAATCTTCATCTTGTCAAGGTCTGTGATTTTGCGCTTAATGGTCTTGATTGCTTCCGACTGGTCGATACTTTTAATGTGGAGATTGACAATAACCCCTGTTTCCAAGTCCAACATATCCGCTAAGATACGGTCGTTCAGCTCCGGGGCAAGGATTTCAAGGAACGACACCGCCCCCGTCTTTTTCCCCATAGCAAAGTAGCGTCCCTCCCCAAACTTGAAAGAGGACGGGGCGATAAAGTCCTTTGTGGTAAGCCCTGTCGGGGTCAGCCAGTCATAGGAGAATGAGAACGGCTCGCCTGCCGGGTGGAATACCCCATGCAGCACCTTTAAGCGTTCATAGCCGGATAAGGGGTGCGCCGATACGCCAAGCACCTTGAAATTGTTGAGTACGTCCGTTTCGATACGGGAAAGTCGCGCCCTTGCCGCCGCCGGATTGTCCGCTTCAATGGAAAACGTGATGTACTTGTGCTTTACAAGCCCGTTGTTCCCTTTGGCAAGCTGCATTTTCAGCATATCGGAATACTCGGTGCGAATAGAGTTAAAATCGTCATTTTGCGGCGGGATATGGATTGCCCGCGCTGCCTGTTCCTGCTGTGAGCCTTGATTGATGAAAGAAAGCTGCACGTTCACGCTTGCGTCAAAGTAATTGAGGAAATCGCACCAGTTTTCAAAAATGGCGGTCTTATCGTCTGCCTGCGCAAGCTGATAGTTAATGTCCTCAAAAGCAATGCTCTTTGAATACTTCCGCTGCGCCACTTTGCAGATACCGTCCGGGTACATGGCAAGGTAGGGAATGGTCTGCTGTGCGGTGTGGGCTTTGCCGTCCCCCTTTGCCTGCCGGATAACCGCCGCTATCTGTTTCTTTTCCGCGCGGGTCAGCTTACGCCTGTTTCCTGCGGCTTCCCGCGTCTTTTTTGTCTGTCCTTTTGACAATCGCTGATACCTCCTTTTCTAATGCCCGCTGTTTCTCCAAGAGTGCATATAGGTTTTCTGTCTGATACGGTCGCACTTTGGGGCGGGTAAATTTTGTCTGAACGATGTTCTTTATTACCACTTCAAGGGGCTGCCCATGCTTTTCATACATGGCAACCAAGAAGCAGGGAAGCATGACGACAATCATTACCATTGCCGCAAGGCTCGTCCCTGCGCTGTCTTTGAGCAAAAAGAAAAGCGGCAGTCCCATAAGAAGTGCCACTGAAAAACAAAGGATTTGCCGCTTTGTCAGATTGAAAGCGACTTTTGTTTTGACTTTGGAAAGGTCTTTGGGTACAGGTACATACGCCAAGAAAAAACCTCCTTTCTGCCCTTAGTGGGCGTTGAATATGGATTTTGCCAGTGCGCCGGATTTGAACAGGGAGAAACAGAGGATAACGGTATAGGCTGCAAGGGAAAAAATCGCGCTGTGCAGGTTGTCCGCTAAGACCATTTCGCCTACCAAAACCGCATAAATGCCGACGCATATCATAATGAGGAAGCCTTGAAAACCAAGTGCAAACAGCCCCTTTAGGTAGTTGTTCCCAATCTGTCCCCATTCCCGGTTTGTCATGGTGGCAAAAGGGATAGGGGAAACGGAACAGTAGGCGTATATCTCAATCATTCTGCCGTAGAGGATAACGGTTATCAGTACGGACATGATTTTCATACAAAGGCTTACAAGGCTCGTTTCCATGACAAGTAACAGTAGTTCGGGGATTTCCATATCTTTTAGTCCCTCCTGCATGGCGGCAAGGGCTTCGGTTACGTCGATATTCGTATCGCCGCCGATTACCCCCGCCGCGCCGGACACAATATGCTGCGCCATATCAAACACCGCCATAGTAATATCAAAGGTATGTGTTACCAAGAAAACGGCAACAAAGGCTTTGAAAAACCACTTAAAGAACATGAATGTGTCAACGTCGTGCATATTGTTTTTTTCCGTTACCATGCTGATAAGCTCATAACAGAGGACATAGGTAATGACAAGCCCCGCAATGGGTACAATCACATTTTCGGACAGATTTTGTATCATGTTGAAAATGTTCGCGTTCCACCCCTGCGGGGTCTTGCCTACCTCCGCTGCAATGGTGCCTACTTTTTCGTTTACGTCCCCGAACATCGTTGACAGATTACCGTTTATCGCGCCGATAAGGATTTCCTTTATCCATTCGTTAATCGCGTCAAGTATGCTCTCCATAGGCTACCCTCCGTAAACTTATCCGAACAGACCGGAAAGAAGCGGTACAAGGATAGTGCCAATAAGGGCAACGCCGCCGCCCGCCATAAGCTGCTTAATACCCTGTGATTTTGCTTATGTGTGATAAAGAAGTAATAGAAGTGTAAAAAATTTTGCCGTTCCTATCCGGCACTTGCGCAGGGTGTCGGATAGGTCGGGCTTTATTCTTCGGGCAAGTCAATCTTGCCTACAAAGCTGTAATAAATATCAATGCGCTGGCGGCGTACTTCGTTCTCGTCATACTCACATTCATAAACAACGATTTTCTCCACCATTTCACGCAAAAGAGTGTGTGTCAGTTCTTCGATAGAAAGGTACTTGCGGACAACGCTCATAAACTTTTCAGCGTTTACCGTGGCTTCCTGTGCCTTGTCCAGCTCGCCCTGCAAAGCGGCGGCTCTGTCTTTCAGTTCCCGCTGCTCGGCTTCGTAGTCTGCGGACATTTCCATGAAACGCTCATCACTGATTTTCCCGTTTACATTGTCCTCATACAGACGCTTGATGTAGCGGGAAAGTTCTGCAATGCGGCTCTGCACCTGTTCAAGCTGCTTGGCTGCCGCCGCCAGCTTCCGCTTGCCGCCCATTTCATTCTGCTGGATAAGCAGCTTCACGAACCGGGCTTCGTGCTTCTGTGCATAGGCGGTCACTTTCCGCAGATTGTCCAGCACACCCGCCGTCAAAAGGTCGGTGCGAATGAAGTGCGCCGTACAGTCGGCGGTGCGCTTCTTATAGCTGCCGCAGATGTAGCAATCCTGCTTTCTCTTGTCGGTCTGATACCGCTGCTGGTACATCACATGACCGCAGTCGGCGCAGAACAGCAAGCCGGAGAACAAGCCCACATCATCGTAGCGGTTGGGGCGTTTGCGCTGCTTGCGTAACTCCTGCACCCGTTCCCATGTCTGCAAGTCGATGATTGGCTCATGGTGGTTCTCGAAAATCGCCTGTTTCTCAATGGGATTGTCTATGCTGTGCTTCATCTTGTAGGACGGTTTTTCCGTCTTGAAGTTCACAAGACAGCCTGTGTACTCCCGGTTTTCCAGAAGATGAACAACAGTATTGGTCGCCCACTTACATTCATAGCCGGGGTGGTAGCGGCGTGTGCTGCCTGTGCGCTGGTATTCCAGCGTCCCCGGCGTGGGGATTTGCTGCTCGGTCAGCATACGGGCTATCTTGGTAGGCCCGTTTCCGGCAAGGCAAAGCTGGTAAATCTGCTTGACTACCGGGGCGGCTTCCTCGTCAATGATGAAATTCTCGTCATCGTCCATGAGGTAGCCGTACACGGGCTTGCTGGTAACAGGCTTTCCGCTTAGACCTTTTGCTTTCTTAACTGCCTTGATTTTTTTGCTCGTATCTCTCACCATCCATTCGTTGAAAAGATTACGCAGCGGGGTAAAATCGTTGTCGCCCATTGCGCTGTCCACTCCGTCATTGATAGCGATAAAGCGGACGCCTTTCTGTGGGAAAAGCATTTCTGTGTACATTCCCACTTGGAGATAATTTCGCCCTAAACGTGACATATCCTTGACTATGACTGTGCCGACTTTTCCGGCTTCAATGTCTGCAAGCATGGCTTGAAACCCGGGTCTTTGGAAGTTCGCACCACTATAACCATCGTCCGTGTACCAGCAGAGATTGGTAAAGCCGTTCTGCTTGGCGTAGGTTTCTAAAATGCGCTTTTGGTTGGATATAGAGTTGCTCTCCCCCTGCAATTCATCTTCATGGGATAATCTCGGATAAAGGGCGGTAATAAGGTTTTGGGTTGTCTGTCTTAACATGGTTTCCTCCGTTTCTGACAGCCAGCCCCACTATTCCGTACTTCGATTGTACCACATGGCGGGGCGGCGTGTATAGCGGCAAAATGTGAAAAATGCTTCTTTACCGCCCGTCATATTGCCGATTTTTGTGTAGCAGCTTCCGCTTCCAGCACCTTAGCCATTTTGTCGGCTGCGGTTTCCGTGGCACTCTGCTTGAAAAAGCCGGACACCACAAGAACAGAGTTCCCTATGCGGATTTCCGTCACGCAGTCGGCGGGTGCGGTGCTTTTCATGCTGTGTTTGATATGCTCTTTTTTATCGGTCATAGGCAAACTCCTTTCAATCGTTCATCAGCTTTTTCAGCCGTTCCATTTTCTCCTGTGCCTTTTCCCTGCGGAAATTCACGCCGGAGCAGCAGACAGGGGTACACATCTCTGTTACCCGGTCATAAATCCGCTTGTGGGCTGTGTCCAGGGGATTGTTCAGCTCGTCAAGGCTTAGATTGGTCGTGACGATCAGCGGCTTTTCGCTTCGGTAACGACTGTCAATCACATTGTAGACCTGCTCTAAGCCGTACTCTGTTCCACGCTCCATTCCAAAATCATCAAGAATAAGCAGCGGATAGCGGCAGAGCTTGGAAATATATTCGTTCCTGCCCTCAAAGGTGGCGGCAAGGTCATTGAGGACAGCGGCGAAGTTCGTCATTTTTACGGAGATTTCCTGCTCCATGAGGGCGTTTGCAATGCACCCGGCAAGGTAGCTTTTGCCTGTGCCGACGCTGCCCCAGAGCAGATAGCCGATGTTCCCGGCTTTCATGTCCTCCCAATGCTCCACATAGAAACGGGCGGTTTTCATCTGCGGGTTTCTGCCGTTGTCATTGGCAAAAGTCCATTCCCGCATAGCCGGGTCGGTAAAGCCCAGGCGTTTCAGTTCTTCTACCTTGTCCCGGTGCTTTCTCTGCTGTTCGGCGGCTTCACGCTCCATGCGCTGCGCCCGCTGGCAGTCACACTCTGCCGGGTGTCGGTCACGCCCGAACAGGGCAACCTTATCAGCCGGAAAATAGGCTTCTTTCGGTGTCCGGCACTTGCCGCAGTAGAGTAGACCGTCCTCACCTGTGTAGTCCTCCGGCTCGGCGGTGGCTGCTGGTATCTGTAAACTCATATCTTCAAAAGCTGGTTTCATAGACTTTCTCCCTCCTTGTAGCTGTAATCGGGTATGCCCTTTTTCGGGGCAGCTTTAGCGGTATCGTCAGCCGCCCATCTGCGGATAGTGGCGGCATGGTTCTTGTATTTCCTCCCGGTAGAAGCGATATAGCCGGATAGCCGGTCAATGTAATACTCCCATTTGTCGGGCAGTTCTGCTTTCAGTTCAGAAAGCTCTGTATCTGTCAAAATCACATTTTTATATCTGCCGTAAGCTGCGGGGGCGGCTCGTCCCGGTTTTAACTCTCTCTCTTTTTCTATCTCTACATCTATCTCTTTCTTTATCTCTATCTCTGGTGGACAAATGTCCGCTTTTGCTTCGGACACTTGTCCACTAAGCCGTTTTTGCTCTGAAATCTTCATTCTTGCCCTGCGCTTACGCTCCCCCTCGGTAGAGGACTGACCGATGAAAAGCTCGATATTGCTCATATACAAAGCCCCGTTGTCCAGCGGTTCAACAAGCCCCAGTTTCATAAAGATTTGCAAAGCCCTCTCGACTGTGCCGACCTGCTGGCGGGTAATGGTGGCTATCATTTGGGCGGTGTAGGGGATATTTTCGTCAAGCTGCAAAGTGCCGCCGTATTTCAGCGATTTTAAGTACAGCTTCAAGAGGATATTGGAATACAGCATACCGTCCTGCATACTTTCCAGCAGCACGATAGCGTCATCGTCAAAATAGCTTTCTTTCAGTTTGAGGTAATAATATTTGCGGTTATCTGACATAATCTTGGTTCTCCTTATCTGTGGGGCGGGCTTTCCATCTCTTTGAATAATACCGGGGGCAGAGTACCACGATAGCCCTAAAACTCTGCTTGCAGTCATGGGTACAGCCCCGGCAAAGGGCATTGAAAGTAATGCGGTTTCGCTCATTGAGGAAGAACGCCCATTCCAGCCGCCGCTTCTTGCTCATTCTCGGCATGAAAAAACGCTCCTTTCTTCGGTTTGGTCGGGTATGAGGGGACAGGGGCAAAATCTGTATGTTCCCGGTGCCATTTTCGGGAAAAATCTGCCCTGTAAGCCCCGTTGGAAAGGTCAGGGGTATTGCGGATAGGGTATGGCATACCCCCCTGCCTTTTGTATGGTTTCGGTATCATTTCGGGGCGGTTTTTAACGCTCCTGTTCATGCTTTTTCTGTCGGCTCGGTGTGCCGTGTAGTATCTGCTCTGCGTTCCGTTTGGCGGTGGCAAGCTGCTCATACTCGGCTTTTGCGGTGCGGTAGGTGTTGTAAGCTGCGTTTTTCTCGGAAATGAGGGCTTCAATCTCCGTATTCAGCTTGGAAGTGGCGGGCAGCTTCTTTCCCGGTGCAAGCACCTTTAGCTGGCGCAGGGCAGCTTCATAGATGATAAATTCCGCTTCGTGGGACTGGCGGTAGTTCTCCGCTTTTCTGCCGGACAGCTTTTTATGAGCGTCAATGGTGGGGCGGGTGCGGCGGTAATCGTTGACAACCTTTCGCAGACTTTTCTTGTCGGAAATGCTCTGCTCAATGCCCCGCAGACTTTCCCTTGCTTCGGAAAGAGCTTTCCGGCTGCTCTCCACGGCTGCGTCCAGCTTGTCAAGGTCAAGCAGTTCGTTCTCCATGAGGAAGTTGTGGGTAGCCGCCATCTGTTTGAGGTTGTGCAGGGAAGCCCAACGGTCATAGCCCACGCCCTTGCCCTCAGCTCGCTTGGCTTCCCGGTCAACCATGCGCTGCAAGGTGTTGTCTGCCGGGGCGGTTTTTGCGGTTTTTTCCTCTCGCAAGCGTTCCTTTTGGGTGTGGGGGTATTCGGGTATGGCTGTGGTCTGTTCGG